>Ga0209500_10000026_pt1 | contig 146766 bp, 127 predicted proteins | sample S_140212_EF_Meta_FD_187323 | JGI IMG/M metagenome (GOLD analysis project Ga0209500, IMG submission 187323) | Freshwater microbial communities from Lake Simoncouche, Canada to study carbon cycling - S_140212_EF_MetaG (SPAdes) (version 2) | ecosystem: Environmental > Aquatic > Freshwater > Lake...
AACAGTAGCAGGCGAATGGTCTGCGGCAACACAGCCCATTCCCAGCAAACCACCAGCCTTCGATGTGCAAGGAATGAGCGAGGACATTCTTATCAATTTCACTCCAGAGTTGCGCGCAGCAGCACTTGTGGAAATTGCTGGTTACACGACCGGGGCGATGTATACGCCACCCTCGGTAGTTTCTGACACAAACAAAGGCACTATCGTAATCCCGGGATTTGGCGGCGGCAACTGGCAAGGTGGTGGGGCTGATCCGGAAACTGGTTTCGTTTATGTCGGCTCCACCACCAATCCATCGATTATCGGGTTGGCGCCCAACACGCCCGACCTAGCCAAGCCTAATGACCCTGATTTCTCTGACTACCGCATGACCGGCACTCCCACACAACTGCCCAATAATCTGCGCTTGCTCAAGCCCCCTATGGTCGCATTACCGCCTATGACATGAAGCAGGGCAGCATTGCCTGGCAAATTGCCAACAGCGACACACCGCCGGGGATACAAGCTAATCTGACGGCAGCCGGCGTGACGGACACTGCGCCCACCGGTAATCCTTCGCAGTCGGGCTTGTTGGTAACCAAGACACTTTTATTTGCCGGCGAAGGTTCGCAAGGGCAGCCGATATTCCGTGCTTATAACAAACTTACCGGAGCCCGTGTCTGGGAAGGGGCAATACCAGGTGGCAATCAATCTGGCTTGCCGATGACTTACAGCCACGCTGGCCGGCAATATGTGGTGATGGCAGTCAATGGTAATGCGCCAGGACAAACTGGAAATGCAGCGCGACTGGTGGCTTGGGCGCTGGCAGTGGAAAAAACGGATGACACTACTGCAGCAGCGGATTGATACTACGATGATAGTGACTTAATTGTGCAGCAGAGAATATCACTGCCCACGTAAAAACATCTTGTCTAAATCAGCAACAGAAAGCAGCACCCAGGTGGGCCTACCATGATTACACTGCCCGCCACGTTCGGTGTTTTCCATATCACGCAACAGAGCATTCATTTCCGGAATAGTCAGTTGGCGGTTGGCACGCACGGAGCCATGACATGCCATGGTAGACAGTAATTCGTCACGTTTGGCTTCGATGCGGTCGCTACTGCCATGCTCCACTAAATCCGATATCACATCACGCAGTAGTTGCTCGGCATCAGCATTTTTTAGGATCACGGGAATCTGCCGAATGCTTAACATTTCAGGGCCAAGGCGATCCACTATCAGACCCAGCTTAACAAGTTGTTCTGAAAAATCTTCGGCGCAATCTGCTTCGCCTTCACTAACTGCTACGGTAAGCGGCACTAACAACGGTTGTACTTTGATGCCATCTGTTGCAGCAGCAGTCTTCATGTGTTCGTAAGTGATACGTTCATGCGCGGCGTGCATGTCCACCACAATTAAACCTTGCGCGTTTTGCGCCAGAATGTAGATGCCATGTAATTGGGCCAGCGCATAACCCAAGGGTGGGAAGTCGCTAGGTGATTCCGGCAGCGTTGTAGGCACACAGGAATCAGTTCTGAATATATCGTAACCTGCCATTTGATTACGAATTTGCCCCAGCGCGGGATTAAAATTCGTCTTGCCCCCTAGAGAACTAAGATTGCCCGGTGAATACAGTGGCATACGTTGCTGGTCGCCGAAAACACCAGTAGTACTGCTGCTTGCAACTATTGTAGAGCCTGGATTTTGTGTGGTGTTTTCCAGTCTATCTTGCGGTCTCACCTGAGCCAGAGCTCGATGCAAAGCGCTGAATAGAAAATCATGTACCAGTCTACCATCCCGAAACCGCACTTCATGTTTGGTGGGGTGTACGTTTACATCCACTAGGGTCGGATCAAGTTCCAAATACAACACAAATGCTGGATGGCGCCCATGAAACAATACATCCCGATAAGCTTGTTTTATCGCATGACTCACCAGCTTGTCGCGAATAACTCGTCCATTCACATAAAAATATTGCAGGTCGGCTTGGCTGCGAGAAAACGTCGGTTGGCTAACCCAGCCCCAAATTTTAAGGCCGGCATTTTCTAACGCGATATAAACCGAATTTTCCACAAAAGCAGGCCCACACACCTGCGCCACACGCCGCTGTTTTTCGGCATCAGTAGTGGCTTTTTCGTAGCGATGAATAACCCGTTGATTGTGTTGCACAGAAAAACTCACTGGATAACAACTCAGCGCCAGCCGTTTGACGATGTCTTCGATCCGCTGAAATTCAGTTTGTTCGGTGCGCAAAAATTTGCGGCGTGCTGGGGTGTTAAAAAATAGATCGCGTACCACTACACAGGTACCGGGTGGATGTGCGGCAGGGGTGATAGTAGCGCTCATGTCTCTGCCTTCACTTTCCACTTGCCAAGCAACATCAGCAGAGGGTGTGCGCGAAATAAAACTTAAACGCGACACAGAGCTGATACTAGCCAGTGCTTCGCCGCGAAATCCCAAGCTGCTAATACTTTCGAGATCTTCTAGTGTGCTGATTTTGCTGGTGGCATGACGGCTAAGCGCGAGTGGCAGATCGATCTTGTCCACACCAATGCCATTGTCACGCACGCGAATTAGTTTGATGCCGCCTTGTTCGAGTTCTATGTCGATACGATCAGCTTGCGCATCTAGACTGTTTTCAAGTAATTCTTTGACGACTGAAGCTGGGCGCTCTACAACTTCACCAGCAGCAATCTGGTTGGAGAGGCGCTGGCTGAGAAGTTGGATGCGGGCGGGGAGCATTACAGATAGTTAACTTGTTGGAATTTTGAGAACCTGACCAATTCGTATGGTATCACTCTTTAATTGATTGCTGGCGCGGATGCTAGCCATGGTTACCGAGTAAGTGAGTGCGATCTGTGACAAGGTTTCACCTCGAGTGATGGTGTGTTCGGTGAATACAGCAGCTATTTCAAGAGTGGTGCCAGGAATGGTAAGAATTTGACCCACCTGAATCGAGGATGTGTCCATTTCATTTGCAAATTTGAGGCTGGTCATAGTTACCCCAAATTGATCGGCAAGCTCTGATAGCGAGTCCCCGCGTTTGACTGTATAGGACACATCTAGCCTTGGTTGTTGTGGATTGGCCTGTTGCCACGCAATCAAGCTGCCGCGTGGGGGGCGTTGATAAAACCAGTGGGTAATACCTTCTACCACTGCGTCGGCAAACTTTTGACGCCAGCGGGGAGAATCCAGATTTTTGGCATCTGCATCGTTGGTAATGTAGCCCGATTCGATTAATAGCGAGGGAATGTCTGCCGATTTCAACACCACAAATGCGGCTTGTTCGACAGTAGTGCGGCGCATTTTGGTAGTTTGGCCCAGCGACGCAATCAAACTATTACCAATTTCCAAGCTGGTCGCAACACTGGCTGTCATGCTCATATCGAGTAGAACGCTTGCGAGTACTTCATCCTTGTCGACGAGGCTGACTGATCCCACACCACCAATTAAGTCGGTACTATTTTCCATCTGTGCCAAACGACTAGCTTGTTCACTGGTGGCGCCATTATGCGAGAGCGCATAAATCGTGGCGCCATTGGCACTGGCACGTTCGGCAGCATCGGCATGGATAGCAATAAACAGATCGGCATTGTGCTTGTGAGCAATCTCAATTTGGGTGCGTAAGCCTACGTAGTAATCGCCGTCACGAATCATTACTGCTTTATATCCTGGGGTGCTGTTGATGCGGCTCTGCACTTCTTTGGCAATGGCCAGCACCACGTGTTTTTCCTGCAGACGACTAATACCGATAGCGCCTGGATCGTCGCCACCATGCCCTGCTGATATCGCCACCACAATGTCACGTTTTGCTAAATCTATATCGTTGACGGAAGTGATAACAACAGGTACGGCACTTTTTGTTTCTTCCTTACTGTCGTACAGATCAATCACAAGACGGTTGCCGTATTGCTCATTTTCGCCGAGTGCAAAACTGCGTGGATCAACTTTGCTGCGCATTTGCAGTACAACTTGCATGTCCTGTTTGTTGAGAACCGAGCTGTTTATACTGGCAATTGATGTGTTGCTTAAATCCAAGTTTGTAAAGTCGGCTACTACTTGCGTATCAAGCAGATCGATCACCACTCTGTCAGGATTAGCGAGCGTACTAATTGTGTACTCGATGGTTGAGTTAAGATCAAAAACTAGGCGTGTGTATTCGGGTGAGCGCCAGGTGCGCGCATTCTCCACCACTGCTGCCTGAGCCGAAGTTAGGCAGAAGAAACAGAGCAAACTAAGTGCTGAAAATGAACGAAATGCCATAGACTTGAGGTTTTAAGGTTCAATAACTCTATATTTTACATGTGTTTGCGGCTGAAATCTAGGAATATTCTAAGATAAGGCGCTGCGCTGAACTGAGTGTGCTTGAGAGGGCGTCTAGTTATTAGCAGCTTACAGCGCCGCAGAGGTTATATAGAGGTATCTACTCAGGTAGTTAAGCAACAAGCTGTTCGGCAAGCAACGTCAGTGCAGCGCTCAAGATGTTGCCGTAGGGAGTCAGTGCGTGCCAACTGAGTTGGCGACCCTCTAAAGATACTTGCAAGTTAAGTTCGAGGTCGGCCAAGGGGAGTAGCGGGTAGGCTTTTTCAGGCCACTCAATCAAGGTTAGGGTGAAGTCATCAATAAAATCGCGTAGACCAAGATACTCCAGCTCGGCAGGATCATTTAAACGATAGAGGTCATAGTGGAACACACGTAGCTCGCCGATTTCATATGGTTCTACCAAGGTGTAGGTGGGACTTTTAACGGGGCCTGTATGCCCCAAGGCACGTAATAGACCTCGACATAAAGTGGTTTTGCCACAGCCCAAATTGCCACGTAAGGTGAGTAAACCGCGACCGCCGGTACAACGGGCAAGGGCAGCACCAAAGGCAAGTGTGGCTTTTTCATCGGTTAGAAAACACGTACCGGCATCGATTGTCATGGATTGACCAGTTGCCGGATAAACACAAACAAATCACTAGCTAGCATGCCGCGTTCTCCGCCCGCTCGCGCAGCCATATCAGCTGCTTTGCTGTGGATACAAACACCCAGGCGAGCGCTATCTGCCAGTGATAAGTGTTGGGCAAGCAAGCCGCCAATAATGCCGCTAAGCACATCTCCCATGCCCCCACTGGCCATGCCAGGATTGCCATGGTTGCAGGTTTCCACTTGTTGTCTGCCTGCATGTTGGTAACACACCAAAGTGCCGGCCCCTTTTAATATCGCAACTCCACCACACAAATTTTGCAGAGCACACACGGCAGCATGGCGATTAGCAAAGACCTCTTCCCGGCTGATGTGTAATAACCGCGCAGCTTCACCGGCATGCGGAGTGAGAATAGAAAGGCCGTGCAGGGCAGGTACCAACAATGATTCGTTTTCTGCAATAGCATTGAGTGCATCGGCGTCTAGCACAACCGGCAACTGAAGATCCGTCGCGTGCTGCAAAGCAGAGTTAAGAAAAGTTCTGGACCATTCACTGCGTCCAAGTCCCGGGCCGAGCACCAGCACAGTGGAGCCAGTGGCCTGCACTTGCAGATCGGCTGGTATTACAACTCCACGCACCATAAGTTCTGGACGATGTGCTAAAAAATTCGCAGCATGTATAGGGTGGGTTGCTACCGAAACCAAACCTGCGCCACAGCGTGCAGCCGCATGGGCGGCCATCAATGCGGCACCACCCATACCCTGATCGCCACCAACCAATAACACATGATCATAATCACCTTTATGCGTGTCGGGTGCACGCGCAGGTAACAAATGGGTGAGAGCTTCGTAAACGAGTGGTCGGATATTGTTTGACATTAGGTGGACGTAAAAAAGATCTAGTTGATCAAGATAAATTAGCGAGTGGAGCAAGGCAAGCAAGAGCTTGTAGTGAAAAATTGGAATCTCAGAAAAAAATAACCCCGCCGGAGGGCAGGGTCAAAGCAGCAAAGCAAAACTGGTTGTTAATTTTTTTGTGATTTTTTATTGCGCCTGTAAATGGCGTTTTCCTAAAGTGATATGACGCGGGCCGGTTGTGGCAACCTGCCCGCTAACACCAAGAGCGATCTGTTGTACTTTACCGCCGGAGGATAAAAAACGTGCTGTTTGTTCCTCAATTGAAGGGCTGGAAAAATCGTCAGCAGGAATTACTACGGGTTTGCTTTTATGAGATTTACTGGTTGCCATGTGTGATCCTTAGTCTCGGTAATTTGTAAATTAATACTTGGTAGCTTCGATCTGGATGCCGCGTATGTTCCCCTCTTTGGGGGGTTAAATGCGGAGCGCGATTATAGGTCAGAAGGGGGGGCATTTCATGCCTTAAAAGACCTTTTTTATCGGGAATTAGCGTGTGCCAGCCCCTTGCACAGAGACACAAAATTTGCTGGGCAGGGGCCTAAAAAGATGAAAAAAGAAGATTTTACTGGACAGTATTCGGCTTAGCGGGAAAGCTGTAATTTGCTTAATTTTTGTACAGATATTGTTGCTATAACCCCCCTTTTTGGGGGTATCAAAAAGTCTCAGCAGCGTAGTTTTACGGTATTGGTCAGTCGCCTGTAATCAGGTTGAGCAAAGCCGACTGCCCTTTGGCATTCATGTCCAGACAGCGTTGCAAAGCCGCGGTTAGGTGCTCTGGCTTATCCACTTTTTCACCATAACCGCCACAGGCTTTCATGATGTCTTGATATTCTGGCGACTCTCCAAGCGATACCAGCGGCATCATATCTTCTTTGGATGACAGTCCATCGGGATACATACCAAGGGTCGAACGATAAACTGCGTTCCAGCGTGCGTTGTTCATTACTAGTGTGGTGGTAGGCAGCTTGTGCATCTTGGCTGTGTGATGGGCGGCAGTCGGGCAACCAAACATGTAAGAACCGTCACCTACAATCAATATGACATTTTTTGCGGGTGCGCCGATTTTGGCTCCTAGCGCAGCCCCCAAACCAAAACCCAAACCGCCCGCCAGACTGCTCGACATGTATGAGCGTGGTTCAACCAAAGCTAAAAATTCCATAGGCACTCCCATCTCATTGACGATGATGGTGTCTTTGGTAATCACCTGATTGAGGCATTGCGCGATCCAGGCAGGATGCAGGGGTGAACGTGAGGCCATTGACTTAATCAGAGCCTGCTGTTGTTCGACGCGGGTTGTAACGATGGCTCGGAACTGTTGTTGCCGAGTGGCTACAAGATCATTTTTGCCAATAGATAATGCACTTAATTCTGCTTCCAATTGTACCAAGGCCAGCGACGACGAGCCGGCAATGGCCAAGTCCATTTGAAAGCCACGTACCGGATAGCGATTGAAGAAAGGATCAGGTGCAATTTGTACCAGTTTGGCATCTGCACGCGGCGTCACTTTGCTCGGCCACCACGGCACTTCGCAATCAATCGCCACTATTACATCGGCTTTGGCGATGGCCTCGGCAGGATGAATCCCGAGAAACATCGGATGCGTTAGCGGTATGTTGAGTTCACGTGCACCAGGTTCGCCAGGCAACGCAATACCAATGCCAAACTTTTCGGCGATACGGCTTAAGACATGCACATTGGCCGGATCTCGACCCGTACTGGAGCTGATAATAAGCGGGAATTTTGCACTGGCCAGCCATTGCGCGGTTTGCTTGATACCTGCAGGGGACGGTGTTGAAAGTAACGAGCCTAAAGGCCGCGCACGTGGTGGTGCAGGTTTTTTATCGGTCAGATCGCCAAGCACTTCGCGCGGCATACACAAATACACCGGGCCTTTGGGTTCGCTCATGGCGATGTCTAGCGCACGTCCCACAATTTCTTCAGGTGGCTGTCCAGGCCGTAGTTCATAATCCCATTTCACCCATTCACGTACGATACCGCCTTGGTCAAAACTGTCTTGGCCCCAGTGAATGCTCGCGTTACGAGAGCCAATATGGCCAGTTTCTGAGCTTGGTGTACGGCCAGCGGTTAGCAAAATAGGTGCTTGATCGCGGGCGGCATTCATCAGCCCGCACAAAGCATTGGCAGTACCCACGGTTACATGCACCATCACTGCAGCTGGTTTGCCCGTGGCAAGAAAATACCCATGAGCCATCGCGATGGCGACATTCTCGTGAGGAACTGTGACGAAATGTGGGGTTTTTATGCCGGCTTTTTTCGCCGCTACTAAAGCTTCGATAATCGGTGCAAAGTCGGTACCGGCGTTGGCAAACACATATTCAATGCCGCGCTCAAGTAGGGCTTGCAAGTAGTTGCTGGCAACAGAATGGAGGGAAGAAATCATGCTTATTTCCAAAAGATGTAAGTTGGTTACAGTACTAGCGGGTGAACAAAATGCGACACAAGCGGCACGGTTCCGGGCTGTAGCAACACGCGTATTCGTTGTTGGATTAAGGCATCTTGTTTGCTGATTCTCTCATGCTGCCTTAAATGATCAAGCCAGGTAGCGACCACATAAGTTTCCAGATAATTGCCCGGATTGGTTGCATCTTCAAAAATCTGCCAGAAAGTAGCGCCATCACGCTGGCGACCACTGCCCAAAAGCTTAATCTCCCGCAAAAAGTCCTCAAGGTCTGGCTTGGCAACTTCATAACGCACCGTGATCAATACTGGCCCCTGCTGCGCTCCGATAAACAATTTAGGTTGCGGTAAGAGCCAATGTTGGGAAGGGGTGTGATCAAGATTGTCATTGCCACTTATTTTCCAGCGCTGCGTGAAAATACTTGCCAGTACAAGGCCGCCACAGGCTACCAGCATGGCAGTGGGCAGACTGGTGATTTCTGCAATAGAACCCCATATCACCGGACCTATCGCCAACGAACCCATAAAAAACATTTGGAAAATTGCTATGCCGCGCGCGCGTACCCAGTTGGGTAGTGCTGTTTGCGCAGCCAGTTGCGCGCTGGTCATCACGATTATCCAGGCGGCTCCGCAAAAACATAGCGCCAACATTGCCACAACATTAATGTGCACAAGAGCCGTTACACTCAAGGCCACTGCAAACACTAAAGCGGCTATTGTAATTAGTTGGTCGTTGTTCAAATACGTACGAAATTTTGGCAACAACAGCGCACTGCCTATGGCGCCAATACTGATGGCAGCAAATAGAAATGTGTAAGTTAGTGGGCCACCTTGCAGCAGATCTTTGGCGATTAAGGGCAACAATGCCCACATCACACTGGCAAAAAAATAAAACCCGATGCTACGAAAAATTGCCGCCTGTAATGCCGGAGAATGCCAAGTGAAACGCAGTCCAGTTTTTACTGCATCGACAAAATGTTCGGGCGGTAATTGCGTGACCGGTGGAACTCGTTTCCAAGTGGCCAGCACACTGATAATAAAAATAAAACTCAGAGCATTGCAGATAAATACCGCGCCACTGCCTGAGGCAGCAATGATGGTTCCGGCCAGTAATGAGCCAATCACACGCGATACATTCATACCCAGTGTGTTCAAACCAATAGCCGCTTGCAACTCGGTGCGTGGCACTACTTCGGGAATAATGCTTTGCCAGGTTGGCATAATCATTGCCATACCAATGCCCAGCAGCAGGGTAAGTCCAAGCAGACTCCATGCAGTGATGAGGCCGCTCAGTGTCATCACTCCAATTATGACGGCTGCGATACACATGCCAATGTTGCCTGCCATCAGATATTTGCGCCGATCCAAAATGTCGGACAAAGCTCCCGATGGCAGTAGAATAAAAAAAGCTGGCAGTGAAGTGGCCGTTTGCATCAAAGCCACTAACACGGGTGAAGTGGTAAGAGTGGTCATCAACCAACCCGCACCGGCTTCATGCATCCACGAGCCGATATTTGAGACCAAAACTGCCAGCCAAAGATACCGAAACGTAGTGATCTTCAGGGGTGACCAAGGTGATTGTGGTTTGACAGTGGTAGTTTGTGACATAGTGAGAGAATAACCCTGAAATTATGCAGGCAGCAACAAATGCCAAGTTATAAAAGCTGTAAGCTGAATGCAACGAATTTACGGCTAGTGAGCCTCATTGCTTTTGGGTATCATGCTCACGTCTCAACAACACCATACTTTCCGCGCTCGTAGCTCAGCTGGATAGAGTAACTGGCTTCGAACCAGTTGGTCGGGGGTTCGAATCCCTCCGGGCGCACCAAATAAATAAACCCTCCTCATGGAGGGTTTTTTGTTGGCACGCCCAGAGGATTTGATTTGAACCCCTGGTTCGACAAGCAGCACCGTGTGCTGCGCAGGACGCCCGTTTTTTAGGGCGCCCGTAGGGTGAGCACGTAGTGCGAATCGATCCCTGCGGGGAAAATTCTGAGAGGTTGTTTTGGCACGCTCGGAGGATTTGAACCGTTGCTGTCCTTGCCTAGCTATCCAACATACTGTTTGTGCGGCGCATCTATGGTGAATAATGCTGGTAATTGTTACCTTATCTCCATAACGAAGTAAGGCTGTGTTTATGGTTAGTGTATATCCCTGACTTTGTCCCGCCTGTTTGTAACGCTTACCCCCCAATTATTTTTTTATCACAGTGAGCTTCCATGAAACACATTATCAATTTCACCTTTGCATTTTTTTTCTGTTTCGCTTTGGCAGCTTGTACTCCCGCAGCACAAGAGCAAGTAAGTCTGGTGACCACCGCTCCCTCTAGTGATACAGACATAGGTACAACTATAGAGCCCTCGCTTGTTAATAATTCCAACTACTATTTGGAAAATTCAATTCAGGATTTGATGAAATTCGTTATTGATCCAAATGTGAAAAATATTTGGGGGGCGGTGAGTTATGTTGTTACTGCAGAAGGTACAGAAGAAACCTTGCCAACAACCGATGCAGATTGGGCCGGGTTACGATCTAGTGCACTTACTTTGTTAGAAGTAGGCAACACTCTTATGATTTCTGGCCGTAAAGTCGGTGCGGAAAATACCAGCGGTACATTGTCGGAGTTTCAACTTACTACCGAAGAAATTGCGCAGCTTATACGTTCCGAACCAGAACTCTGGATTTCTAATGTGCAAAACTTCCAGGCCACTGTCGCCGATACTCTTTCGGCAATCGACAACAAAGATATATTTGCCTACGGCGAAACCGGCGCAAGCATCAATAATGCTTGTGATCAATGTCATGCCGATTTCTGGTATCGCCAGCCAACTAACAGACCCCAGCCCTGAGGCTAAGGCTCAAGCGATGCGGTATAAGCTGCGATATCCACAATATTGTCAGGTGTAAGATTTTCAACCACTGCTGCCATCAGCGGTGACCACAGTCCCTTGCGATTGCCCATTTTCAAATCCCATAACTGGCGGGCAATATAACTTGGCGAGCGTCCGGCCAAAGCAGGTATTGGGCCAAGTCCCTGCAGTGTATCGCCATGACAAAAAGCACAAGGCGGAGTGAGGTCGCCAGTGCCAGCAGCCAACGCTTTGCCACGTTCGATGCTGCCCACAGGCACGTAGGCAATAAAGCCTGAATGTGAATCACGCAGTTCAGTAAGCTCCAGATCCTCTGGCATTTCTACAATTCGGTTACCCAGTGCTTCCATGCCGCCGCCTTCTTTCTCGATAAACATCGAACCTGATATTACGGTTTCTGGAACTGTGTCCGTTTCAATCACGCGAATCCAGGGTTGCAGAGTGAGACTGGAAAAATAGGTAGCGGCTTCTGCAGCTTCAGCTTCAGTGGCGGTCATGCCCACAATAAGCATATTGGCAGGTGGCCCCATTTGGGGTTCTGAACTTTTCCGCAGCCCAGCTCTGTAGTCGCGCATTTGTTGCATGATGTAGTCGGCGGGCAGACCTGCCAAGCTGGCATTTTCTGGTCGACCTTGCGCATTGGGCAAATGACAATAAGCGCAGGCAAATACGCCAGGATTACGACCACTTGCCACTATCGGTGGCATGGGTGGATGGTCTGCAGGATGCCAATCAGGTGGATTATATAAATTGCGCGGCGTTGTGAAGACAAAAGCCAGCGTGCTGTTGGGTACATGTTTGGGCTGACCATCATCAATGGGGATATTAAGACCAGGTGTATTAAGCGCGAAAGCCCAAGGCAGTGGTGTTTGCGCAATGAGTGGTGCTGCTGGCACTTGCGCGTAAAGTAAGCTCGCGCAACCAAAACTTACCAACATAAGAACAAGACGATTTATATTACTTGTCATGAGGAACTACCTTCAGTAGTGTTTCAGTTAAATTACCAAGAATAAAAATAACAACAAGTTACCGCTAGCATTGGAGAGTTTATGTCTTACCCTTGCAAAAACCTACTACGATTAATTTATATTTCCCCTCTGCTACTAACGCCATTACAAGCAGCTGAAGCTCCATTGCAAACGGATGGTCAAGTACATGAGATTTTGCTGCCGCGTGCCAACAGCGGCCCTACCACCTTAAGCATCGCCGCCGATGGTGCAGTTTGGTTTACCCTCAGTAGCGGTAATGCCATTGCGCGTGTCAATGCCGATGGTTCTGGGCTGGTTGAATTTGCCTTGCCCAATGCAGACTCATCACCCCGCATCATCGCAGAAGGTGCCGACGGCAACTTCTGGTTTTCCGAACACACCGGCAATCGTATGGGGCGTATTACGCCTGCTGGTGTAATCACTGAGTTTGCTATTCCTACCCCCGACAGTCAACCGCGCGCAATTGCTCTGGGCAGCGACGGCAATATTTGGTTTGGTGAATTTGCCGGCGGCAAAATTGGTCGGATAACACCTAATGGCATTATCACTGAATTTGATGTTCCAACCCCCGACAGCGGCCCGCGAGCACTGGCAGCTGGGCCCGATGGTAATATTTGGTTTTCTGAATTTAAGACCGGCAAGATCGGCCGCATTACACCGCAAGGTGAAATTACCGAGTTCGCCTTGCCCCGTGCCAATGCTGGACCTGGTGACATCACAGCAGGTGCAGATGGCGCGATGTGGTTTGTAGAGCTCGCCGGTACTATGGATGGCATTCAGCCTGATGGCAATCGGGTTGGACGCATCAGTATGAATGGAGAAATTCGCGAATACCCGATTCCCAGTGCAGATGGTTCCCCCATTAATATTGCAGTAGGGCCCGATCGCAACATCTGGTATACCAAAAATGCCGCCTTGGGCCGTGTTAAAATAGAAGGTGAAATCGTCGAATTTTCTGTAGCAACAGGTGGGGCCCGTACTGTGGGCATTACGGCAGGAAGTGATCGCCAGCCACCGCTGCATCTGACAAATCGCCTCTGGTTTACGGATCCGCAAAACAACAGGATTGGCTATTTGCAATTTGAATAATGCGCACATGGGATGCGAAGTCGTAGAGGATATTTATGCAGCGCCGCAAATTTTTACAATCCACAGCCGTTGCCAGTCTTGGTTGGCAAGGATTGTTGCCTGCATGGGCACAGTCGGCAGTAAATAACAGCACTGCCATTAGCAACAATTTTGCCGGAGTAAGTGGTCTGCAAGGATCGGAATTTGATCTCACTGTGGGCTACAGCAAAGCATTAATCGCCGGCAAAGCGGCGCGGCACATCACACTCAATAACGAATTTCCTGCACCACTGTTACGCTGGCACGAAGGTGACCAGCTGACTCTCAATGTTCACAATACACTCGACGAAGCAACATCCATCCACTGGCATGGCATTTTGCTACCCTGGCAAATGGATGGTGTGCCAGGCATCAGTTTTGCCGGCATCGACGCAGGTCAAAGTTTTACTTACCAGTTTAAGCTGCAACAGGCAGGCACTTACTGGTATCACAGCCACTCAGGTTTGCAGGAACATCTCGGGCATTACGGCCCCATTATTATTGATCCGCTGGAACCAGAACCCTATCACTACGACCGCGAATATGTCGTTATGTTGTCGGACTGGAGCTTCGAAAATCCAGAGCGTATCTATTCTAAGTTAAAAAAGAACAGTTCTGTCTACAACCGGCAGCAACGCACTGTGTTCGATTTTTTTCGCGATGTAAAACATGCAGGTTTGAACGAAACTCTCAACGACCGTTTGATGTGGGGCAACATGCGCATGAACCCCACCGATCTTGCCGATGTAACTGCCTACACTTTCACTTACTTGATTAATGGGCATAGCTCGGCCGAAAACTGGACAGGCTTGTTTCGAGTGGGTGAAACAATTCGGCTGCGATTTATCAATGCCTCTGCCATGAGTATTTTTAATGTGCGCATTCCCGGGTTAGCTATGACAGTAGTGCAAGCGGATGGTCAAAATGTGCAGCCAGTGGATACCGACGAATTTCAGATTGGCACCGCCGAAACATTTGATGTTTTAGTGCAACCACAAGCAGACCAAGCATTCACTATTTTTGCAGAAAGCAATGATCGCTCGGGCTTTGTCAGCGCCACTATTGCGCCGCGTGCCGGTATGCAAACGGTTATGCCGGTCTTGCGACCCCGCCCCTTGCTCACCATGCGCGACATGGGGATGTCTATGGCAGAACCAGCTGCCATGGATCACAGCACGATGCACTTGGGCGCAGCGGTTGCGCCGGTTATGGATCACAGTACGATGCACATGGGCGCAGCGGTTGCGCCGGTTATGGATCACAGTACACACACAAGTGTTACACCGGTGCCAGATACTATTGTAATGGGGCCGGGTGTAACCAACCTAGCAAACAACTCTGTTAGTCGTTTGCATGAGCGTCCGCTCGGCCTAGAATTAGAGCCGCATCGAGTGCTGGTTTACACCGATCTTAAAAGTCTTTTGCCTAACCCTGATCTACGTCAGCCTGAGCGCGAACTACAATTGCATCTAACCAGTAATATGGAACGTTACATGTGGTATTTCGATGGCCTTGAATTTTCGGAAGTCACCGCGCCCATTGTTTTTCAGCACAATGAACGTATTAGGCTAACGCTGGTCAATACCACGATGATGCCGCACCCGATACATTTACACGGCATGTTCTTCGATGTGGTAACCCAAGAATCGGCAACCAAACCGCGCAAGCACACCATCGTAATCAAGCCCGCTGAAAAACTGTCTGTCGACATTACTGCTGATGCGGTGGGCGAGTGGGCCTTTCATTGTCATCTGCTTTATCACATGCATGCCGGAATGATGCGAGTGGTGTCTGTGACCCCAGCAGAAGCTGAAGTAAGTGCAAAGGAAAGTGCAGAGGAAAGTGCAGAGGAAAGTGCAGAGGAAAGTGCAGAGGAAAGTGCAGAAGATAAGCGATTAGATAATAAAAAAATGAATACATGAAATTCATCATAATTTTGCTAAGCGTGTTATTAACCACAAAAGCTATAGCGCAAACGATTACAGACCATTCTGCACATGTCGGCGCTGTGCCAAACACACCAGCGCAAACGATTACCGACCATTCTGCACATGTCGGCGCTGTGCCAAACACACCAGCGCAAACGATTACCGACCATTCTGCACATGTTGGCGCTGTGCCAAACACACCAGCGCAAACGATTACCGACCATTCTGCACATGTCGGCGCTGTGCCAAACACACCAGTGCAAACGATTACAGACCATTCTGCACATGTCGGCGCTGTGCCAAACACACCAAGCCAGCACTCTGCGGTCATGCCAGATGCGCAGCACACCAGCGCGATGATACATGGCGATACACTCAATTATTTACTGCTGGCAGAGCGTGTTGAATACCTTAAGAGCGACAGTTTTTTGACTCTGGTCTGGGACATGCAAGGCTGGGTAGGCAATGACTATCATAAGCTTTGGTTAAAAACCGAAGGCGCCCACGATAATGAAGCCAATAGTCAAACCAGTAGTGCGAACAGCAGTGCCAGCAAGCAGAAAAGTGATAGCGTGGAAGTTCAAGCTTTGTACAGTAAGGCCATCTTACCATTCTGGAATTTGCAAACTGGTTTGCGTCACAACAGCGAGCCCAATACTACAAATACTTATGCCGTTATCGGTGTGATGGGTTTGGCTCCGTACTGGTTCCATATAGATACTGCAGCCTTTCTCAGTACACACGGTGATCTCAGCACCCGGTTGCAGGTGGACTACGACTTACGTTTTACGCAGCGCTTACTGCTGCAGCCTAGCATTGAACTTAATTACAATTTTTCAGATGACAATGCTGAAGGCATTGGCAGAGGGATGGGTAAATCCAGTTTTGGTTTACGCCTACGATGGGAAATACGACCTGAGTTTGCACCGTATGTGGGGCTTGAGTGGTCGCGTATTTACGATGCTGGTACAAATCTGCTGGCAGCTGCTGGAACTAAATCCACTGATGTTGAAGTGGTGGCTGGAATACGCTTCTGGTATTAAAAAATTTACCTTTAGCAACGAAACAGTTTGTTTAGTTGCGCAGTTATGGCGTAACTTCCTTTGAGTTTTACCGTTTTTTAACAAGTGATCAAATTTCACCTAGAGGAAATAACACATGTTGCGATTTATATCAGGAGCAGGAGTAATAATTGCAGGCGTAGTTGTGGTAGCGACAGCCAGTGCGCATCACAGCACCATCGGTATTTATGATGTTGATAAGACAGTTGAAATTACCGGTACAGTTACCTCCGTGTCGTGGCGAAACCCGCATGGGCAAATCACTCTGGATGTAAAAGATGACACGGGGGCAATCGTTGAATGGTCTGCCGAGACGGCCGCCATCAGTGTTATGCGTAATCGTGGAGTAGACACTGACGTGATTGCTGTAGGTGATGTTGTCACCATTGCCGGTGATCCTTCCCGCAGAAATCTGCCTGCGATCTTTGGCAACAATATTCTGCTGCCAAGTGGCTATGAATTTGATTTTGGCGCAAATAATCCTCATTTTCCGGCAGGCCTTAGTGGCAATATGGTTGGCAAACAAGTAGCCGACCAGGCCAATGTTGATAAAGCAGTAGCGGCTGCCGATGGTATTTTTCGGGTGTGGAAAACACTCATGAGTGATCCGGCTGCCTTTCCGATATTCAAAGGCGGCTATCCCTTGTCAGAAGCGGGCAAGCAAGGACTTGCCCAGTGGAATCCGCTCGATAATGCCCTTTTGCATTGTGGTACCAAGGGCACGCCCTTGATTATGATTACCCCCATACCAATAGAATTTGTCCGCCAGGGTGCAGACATAATGCTTAGGATTGAAGAATACGATGCCCGTCGTCTCATTCACATGTCGGAAGCTGCTGTCGCACCAACTGAGCACACTCTGTATGGTTTTTCAAAAGGACGATGGGAAGGCAATACTCTTATAGTAAGCACCACAAATATTGCGGCCGGTCATTTCGATCATTTGGGTGTGCTGCAAAGTGACCAGATCACTGTAGTGGAGCGCTTTATTCCTAATGCCACTTACGATCGACTTGATTATGTGATGAGTGTGACTGATCCAGTAAATTTTACTGAAACATTCGACCTCAAACGTTATTTTCTTTGGGGTCCGGAAATGAGTGTCCACCCTTACGAGTGTCTGGATCGTTATTAAAAACCTAGACCGCCATTAAATTACATCTCATTAGTCGCGCTAAATTCTAGGAGCTTAATATGTTTGTTCTGTTAACCGCCGCTGCCATAGCTTCGGCAATATCTGCTAGCTCTTGCCAAACCCTCACTGGTTTCAATCTTGAAAACGCCAGCATTAACTCTGCCGAAGTTGTAGCTGCAGGCGTTTTTCAAGCTGCTGCCGGCCCCAACCCGAACAACAATGCCACTGCGCCTCAAGAACCCATTCCTGCTCATTGCAGGGTAAAACTATTACTCACTCCAACATCAGATTCAAAAATTAATGTGGAACTTTGGCTGCCAATGGAAAACTGGAACGGTCGCTATCTGGCCATTGGAAATGGTGGTTGGGCGGGTTCCATACAGGGTTATGGCGACATGCAAATGGCGCTGAGGCGTGGTTATGCCACCGCAGCTTCTGATGCTGGCCACACGGCTGATGACGGCCCCAACGGGATGTTTGCCCTGGGTCACCCCGAAAAAATTGTAGATTTAGCATTTCGCGCTATTCACGACATGACCGACAAATCCAAACGCATCATCACCAAGGTATACCAGCAACCTGCCGACTATTCCTATTACAAAGGCTGCTCCACCGGTGGTCGGCAAGGCGTGATGGCGGCACAACGTTATCCGGGTGACTTCGATGGCATCATTGCCGGAGCACTCGCTAACCGTCACATACACATGCACACCGCTGGAGCTTATCGTGGCATTGATCTAAATCGTCATCCAGAAAAAGCCATACCGGAAGCCACTGCGAAAGTGGTTAACGACGCCGTGATGCAGCAGTGTGATGTACTCAAGGAAGGTTTTCTCAACGACCCGCGCCAATGTAATTTCGATTTAGCAACACTAGCGTGCAAAGTAGATAACGGTGTAGTTGCTGCCAACGAAAGCTGCCTCACCCCGCCGCAATTGCAAGCCGTACAAGAATTTTACGGTGGCCTGCATAACAGTAGCGACGAGCTGATCTTTTCTGGCCAGGCCCTTGGTAATCGCCTGCCGGTACTGCGCAGCACAGGTGAGACTCCTGGTGGTGGTTCTTTTGATTCTATTCGTATTCTTGGCTTCCAAAATGAAAACTACGCTTGGCAAGACTTCGATCTCGACCGTGACATGCCGCTGATTGATGCTGCTACTGGTTTTGTTGATGCAGTCGATCCCGACTTGCGAGCCTTCGAAGCCACCGGTGCCAAACTGTTGATGTATGCAGGCTGGAACGACACCACCATCACACCACTCAATACCGTGTATTACTACGAAAGTGTGTTGACTGCTATGGGCAGTGAGCAAGCCGACTGGATGCGTTTGTTCATGGTGCCAGGTATGGGGCATTGCCGCGGTGGCGACGGCCCTTTCGAGTTTGATATGTTGACCCAACTGGAACAATGGCGCGAACAAGGTCAAGCTCCTGCTGCAATTGCTGCACGTAATCCTACATCAGGACTAAGCCGCCCCTTGTGTGCTTATCCACAAACAGCAGCATTCGATGGTACTGGCGATATTAAAGATGCTAGTAATTGGAGTTGCGCTGCGCTTTGAGTATTATTAAAAGCCACGGCCTGCGATGTATTAATTATTGCCTTGCAGCAACGTATGCTGCATTGTAGGGTTGTAAGTGGGTTCAGACCTAGGCTCATAGTATGCCAGTAAGTACCTCGCAGTGGAAAAAAGCGGCTTAACTGCGGTGTTTAATTTGTTTTCTACGGCTACCTACTAAATTCATATTATCAATAAAAAAATATGATCAGAAATTCTATTTAAGGAGCTAATAACAATGTTGAAAAAGAAATATTTACTAGCCGTTATCGTTTTAAACCTGCTATTTACTGGGCAAGCCATAGCGCAGGATAGCTACAATGTTGCTACTGAAGTCTTATACGCATCTCTAGTAAAAGTTGGCAATGATTTTTATAGGGATGTAGAAGCCACTGTAAGTATGAAAGATGTAGTGAGCGTCGGGAAAGTCACTGGGCTCAACGCTTACGACACATATGCCAATGGTCAACTGGCTATGTCGTCTGTTCTCGTTGGATCTACTACCTATACAAATGTCGTCGTTAATGTTGGTGCTGACAAGGTTAGGAAGGCAACTTTATCGGTAAAGAATCCAAACTTATTAAGCCAATCTATAGAATTTTTTCTTCCCGCTTATCTGAACAGGAACGGAATTACAGCTGCCACCCTTACAATTATGAAAGACAACGTTGTGCTGTACGAGAAGGCTTTTGGATATAAAGATGCCGCCAAGACAACTCCCCTACTTAAAGACGCGCTATTGACGGGCGCTAGTATTGTAAAACCTGTGACAGGCGCAGCAATTCAAAAACTTATAACCGCTGGGAAAGTAGCGATCGATGACAAGGTCTTCTGTTCTTCTGGTCGTACCCCCTCAACCTCTACATCTAATGTAAACAAGTGCTGGGTGGACAGCACATGGGTTACATCTAAAGACGCGCGCATACAAACAATTACAGTGGGACAGTTGCTCTCACATCAAGGCGGCTGGAACAGAGATTTAAAAAATTGCTCCGCCTATAAAATAGCAGATGCAGGTACACGAGCAACCCTCGTGGAAAGAGGTAATCCATGCGAACCTCTGCAGCATGAAGCCATCATTCAAGCCGCCCTTGGTTTGCTCACGCCACCCACTCTTGAACAAGACATAAAGTTTTTTATGCAATCAGACTTGGATTTCACGCCCGGCTCTGCACCCGCATCCGGTGCGGGTTACAGCAATTTCGGCTACATGTTGCTGGGTTTAATTGTCGAGAAAGCTTCTGGCATATCTTACACAACATATGTTAATGACTATATTTTTACGCCCATCGGGGTGAGCAGCAATTCTTTTAAAGCAGCCAGCAGTTTGCTCAAAGATGCAGATCCACGTGAGCCAAATTACGTGACCAACATGCTGGGTTACAGCCTCTACGAGCCGGGTAAAGTGGTTTCGATTCGAGACGGAGCAGTAAATTCAACCAATTTCCTTGCTGCGGCGACCTCAATTATGACATCAAAAGCAATGGCATCCTTTGCTGGCATGTATATGATTGATACCAACAATGCCTTTGGTCACGACGGCATAAATAATGGCAAGCCGCTAGGTGGTTTGACCAACATAGGCAGTCACGATGGGGATTTGCCCGGTACGAACGCTGTTGTAGTCCAATTGGCTACGGGTACCAGCTATGCAATGTTGATGAATAAAAATGACCTATTTGAAGGCGGGAGCATTAAATACACCGACTATATTACTACCACGCTCAACAGCTTAATAAAAAATGCTGGTTACTAAGTTAAAAACGGTGTGGAGCGGTTCACTAGAACCAGCCATAAGATCTAAGATAGTTTTGTGGAAAGCGGAGCCTGCTGCAGTATCAAACACAAAGGACACCCCAGTGCAAAAAAGTGCCTTAACTGGAGTGTTTATGTTTTGGTGATAACGTCATGGCTCTAACGCTTGTCGACAACGACCTTGCCTTCTTTAAGAACAACTGTAGCCTTTAACATCTCGTAAATATTTACACGAGGATCACCTGCCAGCAGGATGATGTCGGCGAGTTTGCCCGCTTCTAGTGTTCCAATCTGGCTGCCCATACCCACATAGGCAGCAGAATTAGGGCCCATGATCTTGATAATGTCTGCCTGCGAGAACATCACGCTTAAAGACTTCAACTCATGTTCCAGCACGACGATATCCGCATAGTTTTGATCAGTTGAATACGACAACGTGTTATTGCCAGCCTCCCAAATCCGACGCGCATTCACAATCGTGTACCCAGCCTCGTTACCAATAGCGCGCCCTTTAGGATCGCGGTTAGCACCAGCAATAGCTTCAGGCCAAGGCTTGCCGTCACGGAAGCGTGGGGAATTGTCTTGCGGGAACTGCACTGGTGCGGGTGCGGGGGATTCACGGTCGATGATAGGTGCGCCAAAAGAAGTCATGCCCGCTACGATCGCACCCGCTGCCGCAATCTTTGCCGCATCGTCTATACCGGTCCAATCCTTGTTTGGTATGTGCACAAAACGCCGTACACCCGCGTCTAAAGCTGCAATTGTTGCAGATGTGCTCACTGAATGAACATTGACTTGAACCCCCAACTTGGCAGCTTCATCGACTACGGCTTTAATTACTTCCATCTCGGCTTGTGGTGGCGCTGGCTCTGGGGTTAGAGCAATTTCACCAGTGTGCATAATGCCTTTGGCTGCCATCGCGCGGACTGCAGCCCTCGCCTCCTCAGGAGTGCTGCGCAGGTTGACTCGTTCAGAAGGGATGACACGCGGGCCATTGATCAGGCCTGAATTTATGTGGTCACGCAGCGTGATGTTGCCATCACCAGGGCCACCACCAGAAAGGATCGTTGTATAGCCAGCTTCCAGCAACGACTGCATCTGACCCTTTTCATCTGGACCCGTATTTATGTGTTTGTGACCATCGATGAAGCCTGGCATTGCCGTCATGCCCGTTGCATCAATGACCGTTAGACCCTCGGCGTTATTGGCCGAGCCAGCGACAACGGAATCGATCTTGCCGCCTCGCACAATAATGGTTCCATTCTCTATCACCTGACCACTACCGACGATGATGCGAGTGTTAGTGATAGCGATATCCTGAGCGAGCGCAGAAGTTGCACTTAGCGTGAACATCACACCTAACATGTTAATAAAAGCGCCAATTTTGTAATTTGAGCTCATTTATTAGACCCCCTATGGTCCGTAGTAAAAAAGGTGGAAAGCTCCAGATTTTCTGGATGCCGGACTGTTTGTTAAAATACTGTTTGAATCGCTCCAAAATTTCGGAGTATGAGCCTGAGCCACTAAGCCTGACTCTACCAAATGCCGATAGTACTTTACTACCAACTTCGCTGGCGAAATATTTAATATGGGTTCCAGAATATCCTTATATTTGTGTGTGACACACCTTTCTAGTGATGAAAAAGGTCGTTGGATATTAAAAATATTTTGGCGCTTATTGACACGATATTTTGGCGGCTGTTGTTACAACTGTTGTTACAATCAGCTGTACTTTTAACCTCACTCGGTTTTCTTACTATATGAATAATTGGCAACGCTGGCTTCTGGCTCCTCACACCCATTGGCTCAGAAAAACTTTTTTTCAAATTCATTTATGGTTGGGCATAGGCGTTGGTTTTTATGTGTTAGTGGTCAGTATCAGCGGTAGTGCCATCTTATTGAAATCTCCCTTCTATGAAATGTTTGAGCCTAGAACGCTCGAACCTACTCAAGCGGTTCCTTTGGAGGACGATGCACTCGATGCCAGAATTGCACAAGTCTACCCAGGATACGAAGTGACTTTTATGATCCCGGCCTACGAACCCAATCAAGCGACTTATGTAGTGCTGAAAAAAGACGAACAAATTTCCCCTCACTATTTCAACCAATACACAGGGGAAGATATCGGAGTTTCCAATCCATGGCCGATAAAAGCAGTGGAGTGGTTAGCCGATATTCACGATGACTTGCTGCAGGGTAATACGGGCAGAAAAGTCAACGGACTGGGCGCGCTGATATTTTTGTTGATGAGTTTTAGCGGTATTTTTATCTGGTGGCAGGGACGAGCGCGTTGGTATGAAGGCTTGATACTCAAACGCAGCAGCAGTAGAAGTATTATCTGGCAATTACACAGCGTGATCGGGTTTTGGTCGCTGCTGTTGCTATTCGCCTGGGGAGTTTCCGGTTTTCAGCTGGGTTTCCCGCAAGTGGTTGACTCAATGATCGACTGGTTTGATACGGATCTCACCGACTTTGAGCGTCCCAACAGTTGGTTACGTTTTTTCCGCACTATACATTTTGCTCGTTTGGGTGAAGGAGCTTGGGTGCGCTGGGGGTGGATATTTGTCAGCTTTCTGCCTACCTTCATTTTTGTTAGTGGCTTTTATATCTGGTGGCAGCGGGTAGTACTGAAGTGGTTTAGATCACGGGCTACAGTTAAAATATCCGCAGAAGTCGTGAGTTGAATAGGCAATACAAATTGCCGTTACGTCTGCACGACCCTAGCCAAACAACAAGCGATGCATGTTGTGTCACTATCTCTGCCAGCAGTAACGACGGTCTAGTTCGGTGAGAGGGCAGGTAAACGCCAATTCCACGGCAAACAATTGCAAACCGCGGGGGTCTTTGTTGTTGCTGCCATATTGCGGATCACCTAAGACTGGGAAACCACTGTCGGCGAAATGACGCCGAATTTGGTGTTTGCGACCTGTGATCAATTGTACTGTCGCGCTGCTGTGGTTGGTCATCGTGTCGTAATGTAAAAGGTTATAGCGACTTACGGCGTTTTTGCCGTCAATGGATAAAGTAATTTCACCGTGTTCTGGTAAGTGCCCTAGCACTTCTACCTGATAGATTTTTTTAATTTTGGTAAGGCTTTCTTCTGCTGCAAATAACGCGGATAACGCCGCTGCTGCTTTGCTAGTGTGCGCAATCAACATCAAACCGGCTGCTTCCCTGTCGAGTCGATGTACTAGAAAAACTTCGCGCTTGAGTTGTAGCTCCACGATTCTCAGCAAAGCACAGTGATCGCCTTCCTGACTGCCTTGCGCCAACAATCCTGCTGGTTTAAGCCATATACTGTAATGCTTTTCATCAGCTAATAATTGCGGTTGAGGAGGAGTCAGGGCTAGCACCTGTGGGTTGTAATAGAGGCTAAGTTCATCACCAATCGACAGAACATAGGTTGAGCGCCGTACCCGTTTGGTCTTGCTGCCCCGTTTGAGCCACACAGCCCCTTTGGCCATGGCATCTTTAATGCGTAATTTGGGTAGTGTGCTGATACGAGCTAGTACATCAAGGGGTGACTCGTTGGTTGTGGTAATCAAGTGCTTGAAAAGTTCAGTTGGCATAAGCTGTGGATTGCATAAACGGGTGGGCACTATACGGGCTGCCAAGCGGCCTTGGAAAGTCTTACTTGAACCATCTATTCACCATGACCATGGGTATGGTTGGAAGAGTAAATTTCAAACCTTAGGTGCGGAGACTAGCCAACAGGGCAGCAAGACTCATATACTCGCCGGCACCTGTACACCATAAGAATAAGGACTCGCCTATGATTAACACGATGACGCGCATTTTTCACTCAAGTTCAGCCTTGGCCCTATTGGTACTCTTGACCAGTTACCAAACTGCAAACGCCCAGCTCCCGGCAGCTGATGCAGACCGTTTAGCCATGATTGAACTTGGTAAACAACATGCCACCGCAGAAGCGCTTTTTGCCTATCTCAAAACCCAAACCAATGGCGGTGCTGCGCTGACTTACGACACCTTGCCCGACTGGAGTGGTATCTACTCAGTGGGATTTACTGCTGCAGGTCTACCGTTCGATTACACCCAGGGCGCTACTGATCTGCCATCGGCCAAACTGCTGCCGGAGTATTATGAAAAAATGGTGGCGCGAATAGAAGCGCGTAATAAAGGTATCGAGTTCGATCCCCTGGGAAAGTGCGAACCTCCGGGCGCACCACGTGGAATTTCCGAACCATTTTTACGTGAATACGCAGTAACCCCCAATCAAACTTGGTTAATGAATGAAGTTGCCGCCGAAAACCGCCGCATCTATACCGATGGCCGCGAACATTTACCTGCGGAAGATCGTTTTGCAACGTTTGATGGTGATTCCATTGGGTTTTGGTCCAATGGTGCACTGGTAATCCACACTAACCAATTGCGTGAAGGTATGTATCAACGTGGCCAACCGGATTATTCTGCGCAGATAGAATTGGTGGAAATAATGCGCAAAACTGACGACAACACCTTGGTTTCACAAGTGTGGGCCTATGACCCTGTCACCTTGACGGAAGCGTGGTACACCGTTAAAACTTATAACAAACTGACCGATCCAGAAAAACTCTTGCGGGTGCATTACTGGTATTGCTTCGACAACCAGAACAACGATGTGCAGGAGCAGGATGACGGCTCTACTCAGTTTACCGATTTTGAATTTGATAATTAGAAAATTACAGTTATTCCCATGTGTATGGTTGGAACAACTCACTAACTGAATATATGCAAGCAGGTAATACCAGATTAAATCTGGAAAAATAACATCACGAATCGGCTCATTGGAGACAATCATGCGTAACACTTTCAACTTACTCGTCATCACCAGCACCTTGCTAAGTGCTGCCCCGTTGCTCGCTCATCATTCCACTGCCATGTTCGACGAAAAACAAACCGTTATGATGACTGGCACCATCAAGGAATTTCAATACACCAATCCGCATTCCTGGCTGATAGTAGATGTAACAGCAGCGGACGGTACTGTCAGCACATGGGGTTTTGAAGCCGAAGGTCCTACCACTCTGATGCGTTCCGGCATTCGCAAAAGCACCCTGCCGATTGGTAGCAAAATAACTGTCACGGCCAATCCAATGAAAGACGGGCGGCCTGCTGCAGCGATGATCGAAGCAACACTGGGCGATGGCACTAAGATTAATCCACGCTTGGGATTAGTTCCGCGTTGATTATTTAAGCTACATTAAGGTAAAAAAACCCGCATTTATGCGGGTTTTTTATGCAGTGCTTTTGTGAAGAATTTTTATGGAGAGTTTTTGTGCGGGTAAAAAGATAAGTTATTCTAGAAATTTTGAGCCTGCTAATATATGAACCAGTAGGTAATTAAATTAGTTGCCGGCTTTTAGCAGCGCAGCCAACACCGCGTCAAAATTCTTCACAAACCCAGCCTTGAAATTTTCTGTGGTTTCCAAAGTGTCGAGCACAACCAATGTTGCACCACCGGCCATGATAGCTTGTTGAATTTCTGCCGTGGGTTGCCATTTGTGGATGACAACTTTAACACCTGAATTTTTTATAGAAGTTGTAAGTTTACTGTAGTCTTCTGGTGTCCAATCGATGTCCTGTTTGACAAAATAATCGTCAACAAAAATGCCCATGTCACTGGTGAAATACACAAACTCATCGGCGAGTGCAAACACGAGTGGGTCGGCTACTTCGATAAAGCGTTGTTCAAAATCGTTTTTTAAATTTACGTAACTGGCTTTTTCATAAACAAGATTTTGCTTAATGGTGGCAGCTTCTGCAGGGTAAAGTTGTTGCAGATCATGACCGACTATTTCCAGCACCCGGATGACATTGGAAGAGCTGAGCCAAAAGTAGGGTGATAGCTGGTGGCTAACGGGTGAATCTGCGACTGCAACACCATCGAGTTCATGCGACCAGGGCTTGCTGGCATCGATATTCACCACCCGCACGTTGAAATCACGTGCTGTGGTGTAAAACGGATCCCCTGGCCAGATTTTTCCAATACTAATAACCACATCTGCAGCCTGAAAAATCTCAGCATAATTCTCAGCCTGCCGCGTAAAAACAGTACGTTGGGCTTCCATGGAGCGGGGAGATTCTGGTAACAGTTGCAAATCGAGGTCAGTATCCTTTAACAGGCCTTGTGTTAACTGATAGATAGGTGCCATAGCGACCAGTATCAGGGGTTTAGCGGCGACGTCCTGTGCTAGCGCACCACTGCTGTTGCAGTAAAAATATAAGAAAAGCAGTAAAAAAAACTTAGGTTTGATGGTTAGCAAATTTTCTTGAATACCTGTCAGACTTTTCCAATTTATCATTGCTGTCATCACATTTTCGCCTCTTTAAATCCAGGTATCACATTGCGAATAATAGTGGTGATAATAAAAAAAGCTGCTGCTACCAGCACAATGGCACCACCGGAAGGCACAGGAATGTCGTATTGCATCGGAATCAGGATGCCACCAAAACAACTTAAGGTGGAGATGATCATGGTGTTGTAGACAAAACTGCCCAAGCCTCTACTTAAATTGCGCGCAGCCGCCGCAGGAATCAACAACAATGCTTCAACCAACACTGCACCAATAATCTTCACGCAGGCAACAGTAATAATGGTCACTAATACGATGAACACATATTCAATGAGCTGCACTTGTATGCCGCGCACTTGCGCCAGACTCGCATTCAAACTGGCCAGCAACATACGGTTGTAAAGGGGCAAACCTACTAGCAAGGTAATAGCAGCCACTGCCAACAGCACATTCATGTCGAGGTCATTCACGGTAAGAATCGAACCGAACATTACACTTTCTAGAATATGGGTATTAACCCGTGCTGATACAAACAGTACAAGCGAGGCGCCAATGGCAAGCGAGATTGATAGGAATACACCGATCAAAGCATCGGTTGACATGCGGGTGCGGCTCTTGGTGTAGTTGAGCAAAATGCCAAATACTATGCAAAAGGTGAACATCGACAAATAAGGTGCAGTGTAGGACTCGCCAATCAACACCCCGATGGCTACACCTGTAAGCGCAGCGTTGCCAACGGCCTGTGAGAAAAAGGCCATACGTTTGGCTACAATCATAGTGCCAACACAACCTAACAAGGGGCCGATAATGATGGCGCAGAACAAAGCATTAATTACAAATTCGTAAAAAAGGATGCGAGGTACAGTGCCGCTTATAGCGAGTTGAGTAATCAATTCGCGCAGCCAAGTATAAAAAACACTCATTATGCGGCCTCTTCTATGTGTTTGGTGAAAACACCGCGTTGCATGGCGGGCGTAAGTGTTGAGTTAACAGGACCATGTGCCACTACAATCTTGTCGATGATAGTGACTGTTTGTCCAAGTCGCTGCACTTGTTCGAGATCATGGTTGATCCACAGCACAGTAGTGCCGCTAGCATGCATCTGCATAATAAGCGATTCGAACAACTGTGAACCTCCCTCATCAAGGCTTGTCATGGGTTCGTCGAGTACCAGAAAAGTAGGGGTAGGAATTAATGCCTGCGCAAAAAGCAAACGTTGACGTTCGCCACCGGACAAACTACCGATCATGTATTTACGTTTGCTGGTGAGGCCGGTTATTTCAAGTGCGGAATCGATCAGCAGTTTGGCAGATTTTTTGGTGCTCATGAAAGCTGGTTTGTCCTGGGTGATCAATGTCAGGAAATTATCGATGGTGAGGGGCAGTGTCCGCTCCATCTCGATCAGTTGCGGCACATAAGCGGTAATTTGCGGGCTACTGTTGTCAAAACGAATCTTGCCAGTGTGAGGCATTTGCCCTAATAAACAGCGGGCAGTGGAGGTTTTACCGCCTCCATTAGGGCCGGCGAAACAGTGCAGCGCGCCAGCGGCAATGCTGAAGCTCATGTTTTTCAGTATCAGTGAAGCCCCTAGAGACAAACTGAGATTTTCAACATGGATGGCTGGACCTTGCATGGAATCGTCCTTATGAATAATCAGCGAATAGTACTTTCTATTGCTGCTTTGAGTGATTCGAGGTTATAACGCATTTCACTTTCAAACAAATCGGCAGTGTATTCTCCATCGGAAATATGGGAGAACGAAAATACTTTCACGCCGGTTGCCGTCTGAATAGTATCGGCCAGTTTGCCGGCGAAAAATTTTTCTGCAAATAATACATTTACGCCTGCCGCTTTAATCTCATCAATTGTTTGAGCGAGTTGGCGCGCTGTTGGTTCCACACCGTGCCTTGGTTCGATCACTGCTGATATCTGTAAACCAAATTCCTGCATCAGGTAACCATAGGCGCCGTGCATAGTGGCAGCCTTGAAATTGGATGCATCTAGATTAGATATTTGCGCAGTGTATTCAGCTTTCAGGCGTCGTAAGTCGGTGGCGTAGGCGCGTGCGTTGAGCAGATATTCGGCGGCATTGGCAGGATCGTAAGTGCCGAGTTGCTTTGCGATTTCATATACCTGCTGAATGGCGGTGATGGTGGAAATAAAAGTGTGGGCATTGACACTGGTGTCGGCAGCACCTGCGACCGGGATCAACGACACGCCATTGTTGGCATAAATGTAAGGTACTGTTGAACCACCAGAGGCTTCCATTATTTCGAAAGCCCACTGATCATGCCCAATACCATTGACCACTAAGACGTCCAGAGATTGCGCGCGCTTCATGTCAGCGGGCAGTGGGTTGTAGTTATGCGGGTTATAACCAGCGCCGATAAGAGGAACGATGTCAGCTTTGTCGCCCACGATGTGAGATACAAAGCTGTAATAGGGATGTAAGGTGATGCCGACTGTCAGGCGTTCGCCATTTTTGAATGGTGTCTGTGCATGAGCACAGACACTCGTCAGTAGTAGCGTAGTTAATAAAATAATGTGGGTAAAAATCTTGCTCACTGTATTTGATCTCCTTTGAGGCGTGCCAACTCATCGCGACCTTGATAAGGCACAACCTGTTTCCAGCCGTGCAGAACCATCGATTGAAATTTTGAAAATTCCGGTATCGGGGCGTTACGATCCTGTTGCCACCAAATGTTAGAGGCGTTGATCTGGGAGTTGCCAGCATGTTTGTGGTCTATCACCAGAATGAAGGAGCCCTGGGTCGCAATGTTACCGCCCGCACCGTGATACAAAGTGAGACCCTGCGCTTCGCCTTCTTGGATCACGTTTTTTAGAGTCCAGGTTAGGCCACCGTTGTTTTTCCAACTCAAGTCGCGATAGAAGGGTGCCAGCAACTCTTTTTGAAAATCGGCATCTTCGGGCCAGTAACCGTTGAAATACTGTAACCAGTAGATTTCATCAGCAGCGACGAGCAATTCGTTGTAGATGGCTTGATCCACACCTTGCAAACCGGAATAGGCACTGATTTGCCAGTCAAGTATTTGCTGTGGTTTTTCTTCGATGCCATTGGTCTTAACGTAACTTCCCGTCAGCAACATCATTACGCACACAGCCAGAATAAGCAGCGCGGATTCCCAGTGTTGTTTGTCGGAAGGTTGTATTTGAATGCTTGTAGTTGTCATGGCGTGATAAAGGGCCCCTACTTAGTTGCGACTTAGTTGCTGGGTGCGTCCTGTTTATTTTGGGAAGTCAGTTGCTTGTACCCACAGTATGGCATCTTGGGATAGTGGCATGCCGTTGTATTCTGTTTCCGGCCCTACAGTCAGTGCTGCAAACCCCCACCAACCGGCCTTGGGCATCACGAAAGAAAACTCACCAAGTTCATTGGTAAGTATCACCATAGCGCCAAACGCGGGATGGGGCGGATTGATGAAAGCCTCGGCCTGAAATTTGTTGTTCTCTAGATCCAATGGATGATTGAGATATTCAACTTCGACCTGCGTATAGGGGACAGGTACACCATCGCTTAGTACGATGCCGCGAAATACAGCACCGGTCCAGTTGGCATAAGGTTTATTGAGTGCTTCAATTTCTGCAGGCAGTCCCAAAGTTTCGGCCCAGTTACCGGGTACACCACCCACATTCACCATGACCTTGGTAAATTGCTGGATATATAGACCTTCGCCGGCTTCAAGATAGGGAGTGGGTTCGAGTACCACTTGATAATCACCTAGCGAGCGCATCTCGCTGCGGGGAATGTTGGCTTTCCAAGCGCTCACATGGGTGTCTTCGGTTTGCCATTGCACTGCTTCTAAGTATTGCATCAAGTCCACTTCGTTACTGCTTTCCCCTGGGGCTGGTTTTTTGGAATAGTAGAAGCGTTGTGGTTTCTCCAACGCCATAGTAGGACCACCCGCAAAGGCGTGGGTAAACACCATGGTGAAGGGTACATCGCTGGCCCGGAGCAAAGCAGTTTGCGGGGTATACATCACGATAAAATGGGCGCTAGCAGCAAGACTGGTGCATCCAAGGGTAACGCCAAGCAGCACATCTGAAAATTTAAATCTCATTGTTTATAGTACCTAAGCCCAATCAAATAATATCGTCGCCCAATACAGTAATGCTGTGTTCAGTGCCAGCAGTAAAGGTCACCGAAAACTCTGCGGTAGGTTTTTTCATTGTAATACTTCCTGCCGCATCAAGTTCGCCTTGCTCCATTACTTTGCCTTGTGAATCCATTATCCTAATGACCACTCCGGTAGCGGAAGCCCCATCCGAAAACCCCCCTTCGCAGGTGATAGTACCATCACCATTGTCAAAACAATCGAACAAGGGCGTATGAGCCGCAGCAGGAAGACTGTACAACAGGGTGCTCACTAGCAGTACTGCAGTAGTGTAAAAAAGGCTCATAAAAAATACTCAAGGTGAAGGTCATCAAAATAATTACATTTGTTTTGCATTACAAGATACGCCATCTCAATATCACGATACTGCCACATTTGATTGGACAGCAACAAACCGGCAAGCGCCAGTATTTAACCGTTGGACAACAGTTAAATTAACGTTAACAAAAGGGTGTGCCTGACTTTGGCTTAATCAGAACTGAAGTGATTTCAGGTCTTAGGCTTGATGATATCTTTTGAAAATACTGCCCAAACTTCCGCTCGCATGGAGTAGGGCCAGAATGGTGACGTCATCTGCCAAGTTTTTTGAAGTTGTTGACCCAAAACAGCGGTCGCAACAACCAACAAGGGAAAGATAATGGCAATGATCAAATCCCCGCAACTGGAAAATACGAATTTAGTCGGTTTTTACAACATGTGAAGCTAGTGTCGGAATAAAGGGGTAGGGCACTAGAGGATCCGTCTTTAGCAAAAGTCTACGCAGCATATCGAGTGCCACTGCACAGCTCATGGTGCGCACTAAAGTTCGGGAACGTCGAGTAAGGCTCAGTGTCTGAACCCAGCAAGTAGTTCTATTGCAAAGTGCAATAACCACAGTACCGACTGGTTGGTCAATACTGCCACCATCAGGTCCAGCAATACCAGAAACGGCGAGTGCGAAATCGCTATCCAAAATTTTTCGTACTCCATTGGCCATTGCCGCTGCTGTAGCTATCGATACTGCGCCATGCTGATCGATAATAGATACTGGAACACCTAAGATTTTGATCTTGGAGCTAGTGCTGTAGGTCACTAGGCTGTGTTGCAGATAGGTGGAACTGCCTGGATATTCAACCAATTGGCTGGCCAGCATGCCACCTGTACAAGATTCGGCTAGACTTAATTTATGCCCGCTGTTGTTCAAAAGATCATGAATTTCTTCGGCAATCGCTGCCTTGTTTTCTGTCACTACTGCGGTGCCAAGTGTAGTGCGCAACAAGGGCAAAAATTCGTCCATAGCAGCGCTTGCTGCAGCTCCCCGCGCAAATACTTTAATCTCTACATAAGGAGCAGAAGGTCTGTAGCCCAGCGTAATTCCAGCCGGTATTGGCAGCGGTGCGATTTCATCAGCCAGAATGGATTCGCCGTGCCCCAGTGTCAAAAATTTAAAGAGGCGAGTGGTAACTGTGTGATTGAAAGTAGTTTCTATAAAAGGAACAAACTGTTCGTTTACCATGTGTTTGAATTCGAAAGGTACGCCGGGAGTAAAAAACAGCCATGCCCGGTTTAGTTTGATGCGAAAACCGGGCGCTGAACCTACAGCGTTGTCCACCAAGATGGCAGTTGCCGGTAGCAAGCATTGTTTTAGGTTGCTGGTTGGCATAGTTCTGCCGCGCTCAGAAAACCAAAGCTGCAAATGTGCCAGCCAGCCTGCGTGTTGCACCAAGGTAACACCGGCAGCGAGAGCCATGGCTTGGGCTGATAAATCGTCACTGGTGGGACCAAGCCCACCGTTGACCACAATTACATCGGCATGATGACTGCGTTCGGTAAAAATCGTGACTAAATCCTGCAAGCGATCCCCAACAGTAGAGCGCTGTTGCAACTCTATCCCAAGTTTGAGCATGGTGTCGGCGAACCAGGCGGCATTAGTGTCAACAATTTGTCCGGAAAGCACTTCTTCGCCGGTACAGATCATTTCCATTAACATAAATTTACCAGACGCTGCATGAGTGACAATCATACCCTATACAAAGTGACAAGGAGGTGCTGTCTGCTGGCCCAACAATGATTTAAAGTTAAGAAGGTTCTCGCTTTGAACAGCGCAGTGGGGGGTTATTTAGCGCTGGTCTTATCTTTAGCTGCTTCTTCTAATTCGGCAACAATGCTGAGTAGCCGTTTGCCTGCTTCAATGGAAACTTCTTCGGGAATTTCCATTGTTCCTAGCCACTCAGCCTTGTCTTTGTCATCGCGGCCTTTGCTCAAGGCGCTCATGCCGGTTGCAGTAAACATGCAGCGAATGCGCTTGAACTTATCTGGCTCGTCAACTTTCTCATCTTTGAGTATGGTAGTGGACTCGTACAAGGTCCATGCACCTTCTAATGATTGCCAGAAGAAATCAGTGCTGTTGCGGCTGGATTTGAGATCAGATTCCAATTTTTCTTTTTCTGTAGTGATGTCTTTCAATTCTTTACGTACTGTCACCAACGCATTATTCACATTTTGGTTATCAGTAGCCTGTTGCAAGGTTTTTTTCTTGATGTCAGTGAGTTGGCGTTTCAGGCGTTGAGGATCCAAAGCTTTAAGTTCCCGCAACTCGTCTTGGGCTTCCTTCAGTTCGTCTTTCGATTTTTTTAACTGGCCTTTTACGATACTGTCTTTTCTGTCGCCATCAATCATTTGTTCAAGCCGTTCCATTTGCGTTCTCTGTTGCAGCGCTTCGTATTCCGCTTCAATGCCAGCAAAATGTTCAAACTGCTGTTCGAGGTGCTCAAAGTCTTTTTTATGACTGATCAACTCGTCGCGCAGCATTTTTTCAAGCTGTTTTTGACGCTCCAGCTGTTCCAGTAACTGGAGCTTGTCGTCTTCGAGTTTGCTGATATCGACTTTTAGAGCGTTACTAGTGCGTAGTTCTTTCAGGCTTATTACTTGGGCCATGTGTGCTTAGATTACTTTTGTATGGGGGTGTTGATGAAAGGGTTAGAGCTTGAAATTTGTGTCGCGTATTCTATCATGAAAACCAAATTTTCAGGCAAGCCGTCTTTATAATTTATGGGTTTTTGGGCAGGATTAATGATCAAAGCGCCAGTTCAGACAGTTTGGTTCGCATTTGTTCCAACAAACCCTCTATCCCGGATTTGCTGACTATGCTCCGATACGTATCTCGGTACGAATTGATCATGCTTACATTTTCTACTTCGACATCGAAAACAAACCAACCGTCACTTCGTTTGCGTAATTTATAGGTAATGGGTATTTCGGTTGTTTCGGTGACAATAACCGTAAATACTACGGCCCGATTCTCCATGATTTCTTCACCCCGAAAAGCCACGATTTGATCGGTATACTCCTTGATGCGCCCGATATAGGTACTTTCGATGGTCTCTATCAACAATTGTTGAAATTCAGCCTGTTGTGGCGGGGTAACCTGCTTCCAATTGGTGGAAAGTACACTTTGAGCCATGGCCAGAGAATCAAAAGCCTGGGTGATCTCTGCACTTAGAGCCGGTCGATCCAGTGCTAGATCAAAATCTGGTTTGCGCAGAAGGGCCAGAATATTGTCCACTGCGGTTTGTACGGTGGTGGTTGGTGATTCATTTTGAGCGATGGCCACTTTGCTCATGCCAAGTGTCATAAACAAAAGCAGAGCACCTGCCAGACAGTAAAGTAGTACTGTTGCAGAGATAGATCTTGCTGCCAGGAGTTGCACACTAGAAGTCGTTTTGATGTTTACCATGCGTCCCTTGATCGTCCTATGCCTATTGCCAGTGCCCTGTGTGGGGTTGATGTTGTCAATTATACGCTGCTCACCGTGATAGAGAGTATGACTTCATGGCAATATCGAACTGATTTTATGCGCTGGAATAAGGGGTCAGGTGTGATTAACGCCTGTCTAAATTCCGCTGTGGAGCATAATTTTTTTTCCGCAGCTATCTGCACGGCTATTGGGCAACCGCACCGGCGCGATTTTGCAAATAGGCATTTTTGAAAAACAAGTAAGGATCGAGGGATGTGCTGTAAAAAGCCTCATAAGAATCCTGATCGAGCGCTAACTCTATTTCGGTATAAGTAAAATTGATGGCCATTATCTCACCTGTTGCCAGATTGTTATAAACCGGATCAAGCGCGGATGTGGCAGATGAGCCCACGATATCACGCAAGGTTGTGCCACCATAAAAAGGCACTACTACATACAAGCCGTTACCTATTCCGTAACGACCCAGAGTTTGACCCAAATCTTCCCTGTCCTGTTTGATGCCCAATTCGCTGGCAACATCAAAAAAACCCGCAAAACCGACTGTGGAGTTGATGACAAAACGTGCCAATTCAGAGGCTGCGTTGACAGGATCCGCCTGTAACAAAGCGCTAGCTGCGGACACCGGTGCCCCAATATTGAAAAAAAAGTTTCGAAAACTACTGAGCATGCCCGGCGGCAATAAACGCAAGCTTTGAAAAACCGGTTTGAGCGCGCCGCGATAGATTTTATCGTTGAAGTCAAAAATCACCCGATTGAGGGGTTCTAAAGGGTCAGCGTTAGTGAATTCTGGTGTTTCATTTTCATCAAAAACAAAAAAGTCTTCATCAATAGGGGGGGTAGTTGCAGCCTGCGCGAGTGCGACTTGATTACCGAAAAGCAGTAACAGCAACCCAAAAACTGGCAATAGAAGCCGCAGGTTCAGCGCTGTGATGGAGTGTTGCATGTGACAGGGCCTTTACCAGAATTATTCGGCTGTAAAAATGTATTTACTGACTAACTCTTCGATGCTGATGGCATCTTCTGTTTCGCTTATCACCATACCGTCAGTCAGTAATTCTTCAAAGCCACCGGGAGATATTTTGATAAATTTTTCGCCAATGATGCCCTGCGTACGTATGGAGGCAATGGCATCTTCCTGCACTGGAACTTCTTGGTTAATACGTAAACTGACTATGGCTTTGTAGTTGATAGGATCAAGCTCCACCGCACTAACAGTGCCGATACGGACCCCTGCTGCCTCCACAACTGCACCTGCCTGCAAGCCTGAAATGGAGTCAAAACGGGCGATTAAGGTATAACCCTGCTGCTGGGTAAAACTTACCCCAGCTAGGTTAACTGCAAGATAGGTAAAGCTGGCAATACCAAAGATTACAAAAATCCCCACAATTAATTGTATATTCAGTTTTTGCATGTTTGTTTCCTCACACCTTGCTGTGGCCACTTACAAAATTGTGGCGCTGGGTAATGCATTTTTTCCACTTTTTCAAGGCACGCTTTATTGTAAAAGTGAGCCAATTAAAAAATCGCTGAACAATATTGCGATGGACGACAACACGACGGCATCGGTAGTGACAAAGCTTACACCCTCGGCACCGAGTGAACCTGCTTTGCCAAGGTGCATATAGTAGCCTTTAGAGCAGCAGATCAGGGAAAACAGCACGCCAAAGAATATAGACTTGATCAACCCCAAGCGCACATCACTCCACACTACAGCATCTATCATGCCGTTCATGTAAGAACCTTCCGCGACATTGAACATGAAAACACCTACAAAATATCCTCCTAATAAAGCGACAAAATCAAATACAGCCGTCAGCAGAGGAACCGATAACATTCCTGCGATCACTTTGGGTGCTACCAGGAATTTATCGGGTGAAATCGCCATACATTCCATGGCATCCACTTGTTCGCTGGTGCGCATGATACCGAGTTCGGCGGTCATGGACGATCCTGCTCTGCCGACCACCATCAACGCAGTCATCACCGGTCCCAGTTCACGAATTACGCTCAAAGCTACGCCGGAACCCAACAAATTGACCGACCCAAAACGTTCTAGGATGCTGTAAAACTGTAATCCCAGCACCATGCCGATGGTGATTCCGGAAATGATAATGAGTGTCAGAGAGCGAGCCCCAATAAAATAGATTTGCCTTATGATCGGATAAAATTTGTAAGGCGGCTGTAGCAGATGCCAGATAACCAGTAGCAGCAAGTTAAAGGTGCGACCAGCGTCTTCTAGAGCGCTGATGGTGCTGGCGCCGATGTTTTCCAGAGTTTTTTGCATCAAGGTTTAGCCTGGTTCTTTGGTGAAAGCACAGCTCAAGTACCGGGTGCTGTGCTTAATAATTGTTGCCCATCAGAAGTTTTAAATGAGCCTCGGGGTCAACTACAGTTTCTCGCGGTTTACGATTGAGCATATTCTGCACTGCGGTTGTTTGTGACAACCTTATTTGCTGGGGGGTTCCGGTTTCCAGTACCCTACCATCGCCAAGAATGGCAATGTGATCAGCAATTTTGAGTGCACTTTCCAGTTCGTGAGTCACCACTACAATAGTCATGTTCATGATGGTTTTCAGCATGATGATCAAAGCATCTAGGTCAGCAGAGGTAATGGGATCTAGGCCGGCGGAAGGTTCGTCAAAAAACAACAGTTTTGGATCCATGATAATGGCGCGTGCCAGCGCAGTACGTTTGATCATGCCACCCGACAACTCAGCGGGCATTAGATGTTCGTGGGGCAACATATTGACCATGTCCAGCTTGATACGAGTCATGATTTGAATGGTTTTTTCGTCCAGTTGAGTGTGTTCACGCAGGGGCAGCTGGATATTTTCCGCCACCGACATCGAGGAAAATAACGCACCACCTTGAAACGCTACACCCATTTTTTTTCGTATTCGGTACATTTCACGGGTGCTGGCGGTGGTGATATCGGTGCCCAGCATGTGAATGCTGCCAGCGTTAGGTTTTTTTAAACCAAGAATACATCGCAGCAAAGTGCTTTTGCCAACCCCGCTGCCACCCATAATCACCATGATCTGGCCGGCTGGAATGTCCAAATTGATGCCATTAAGAATATTGCGCTCACCGTAATTGACTACCAGATCCCGGACCGATATGGCTGTTGAGTGTGCTTGTACGTAAGGATCGGTCATGGTTTCTTACAGTGGTAGTTGCTGCTTAAATTGTTCGGTATTGGTGTACAGGGAAAAAATTTTGTCTAGGCGTGTCATGGTCAATACTTGTAACGTTGCGACACTTATGTTGAGCAGACCAAATGACAATTTAGCCGATTTTGCAGACTGTAATCCTTCCACCAAAGAGGCAATGCCAGCGGTATCGATGTAACTAACCATTGCCATGTCGATCAGCAAAGGATTGCCATTTTTCATCGACCCCAGAATTTTTTCTCGCAGTTTGGGTGAGTCGTGTAAATCCACTTCACCGCTGAGCTGCAAGATGTCATAACCAGACAGGGACTTGATACTGCTTTCCATACACTTTCCTGACAAGTTTCAGTGCTGCTGCAGACTTTTTTCATCTACAGAAGATTGCGGCAATTTTTGGTTGTACTTTCGATTAAGTGCACTTTACCCATTATTTTATTGATGATGTTACAACCCAGATTACTTGGCCGGATTTAATTTAGTGGCCTCGACCGCATCTGTTAGGCGCAGGTTTTATGCTGGGCAAAATCAGTAACACGAAAGGTCATCAAATCTGTAATCAAGGCGTGATGTTCCCTGCGCAAGCGCTATTGTCTGGGTGTCTTGAAGTATTTGTTGATCAGTGATTGGAGGTTGCTCATTTCATCTGGCTGTTTGAGGACTCTGGCCAATCCTGCGTACAGGCGGTCATTATACAAATAGAGGTTCGACTGTGCCAGCGAGAAGCTGATTTCTTCAAAGACTTGATTGCGCAATTACCGGCGCAAGAAAAAATTTCGGAGAATGTGGATTATTCTTCATGCTTACTGGGAACTCGGTCAATATGAACCGGTTGGGAATTCGCTCGGGTGGCAGTGTTCAGGTATTCCTATGATGAGGCTCGCATTCTGCCCAATGCCGCGCTCAACATTTGCATGATACTCCTGACCTTGTTTTCATCAATCTGCTGCTCTATTGTGTTTCTGGCTCTTCAGAAAACCGTATAGATAGCATCGAAGGCTCATCCTAGATTCATAATGAAAGTGGTAATTGAAAGTTAGAGAGATATTCACTTTAGGGGCTAGGTATGCAGGTAGTACGAAGAGAGTCGTGAAACATTCCTGTATTACTGATGGTTATTTCTCAACGATTGATCAAAGAACAACAAATTGAGCTAGCACAGGTTCACAAAATGGACGAAGTCGAAAATCGACGCTGAATCCTACATAAATTTTAAGGAGACCCAAATGAAGCTTACATCTTTTGCATTGATCCTCATTTTCGCTCTGGCCGGCGGTGCGGTTCCCGTACTGGCCCATCATTCTTGGCCAGTAGATATGGACAATCTTGTTACCGTACAAGGGACCGTAACTGAGTTCATGTGGGAGAACCCTCACCCGATGATCTCTTTGATGGTTTCGACAAGTAACGGGGAAACGGAGGTCTGGCAGATAGGCGGTCCCGCGATCAACCGCATGGAGGCTAAAGGTTGGACGAAAACGACAGTCAACCCTGGCGACGTGATCACTGGTGTCGGTTATCAATTCAGAGACGGTCAAAAAATTATCCGGCTCGAAAAGGTGACGTTCGCCGACGGCACACAGTTTAGTCTTTACGGCAGCTAAACTTTGTACCCACCGCCGTTAGTCTACGCACAGGCCAATGTGCACAGACCATAACGGCGGTGGGTACAGTCTAATTTCAAATTCGCTCTAGGGTTAGCCTGCCAGCAAACGCCCGTAACCCGGAGCCAGGCCGCTCATGCCCAGTAGTTTGGCTCCTGCAAACAATGCGTGGGGGGTGCTGGAAACAGCAGGTAGACCAGTGCGTCCTTCTAGGGGTTGTAATATCTCCAGCGTGCGCAAGCCACCGCAAGAAACTAAAATTGAATCAGCGCCAGTTACCGATGCCGCTATCTGTGCGCCAAACTCAATAAGCTGGGGTTGGGTTACGCTAAAAATATCTTCCACTGCTTCAATGCCAAGTCCTTGCATGGCCAGCACTTCAAAACCGTGTTCAAGTAAAAATGCTCGTAGCCGACTGTTCACTTCTTCGTTGTAGGCGGTGGCCGCTACTACACGTTTGGCACCTACTGCATGTAATCCATCAATGACAGCAGTGCTCATGGTAGTCACTGGCAAGCCGGTGGTTTCGCGCAAGGTTTGGGTAAGGCGCTGATTAAATTCTTCGCCTTTATAAAAACTCAACGAAGTTCCCATCAACACAACGGCTTCTGCGCCTCGTTCCACTAGTTTGGCAGCTGCAGGTGCTATTTTATCGATGACTGCTTCATAACCTTCCGGTGTCATGGTGGCCAGTCCAAGACTTTCGGTTAGATATTCTATGGCCGAGCCGTACATGGCGTAACCTTCTTCTGGTTCTTGGCGACCGGCAGGTGGAAAGATTAACCCTAGTTTGCGCGGTTGTGCAGCAGTTAATGTCGAGTTTAATGAGCTTGCAAACAGACCAGCTCCAATATTTTGCAAAAGACTTCTTCGACTAAGACGCATAGGTCAGCTCCCGAATTATCCAATAGAGATGTTAGTTGGTTGTTTGCTCTCGATGATGCCGAGGTTATTATGTAAGCTGTTGTCGCGCAAGGAATTATTCCTGTGATTACTGTTTTGAGAAAATGCTTAGGTAGCCATGTTTGCACACAGAATTGGGAATGCTTGTGGTAAGCTTCCAACTACCTTTGTGCATGATTAAAAACTTGTGAGTCCCGTGTTTAGAGTTTCTTCCAAGTATAAATTCTACCCTCCGGCCAGCTTACAGGCAGGCAAATTTACTTTGGGCGCGACCTTGGTTTTGCTATTGGGACTGGCTATTGCGGGCAGAATCTTATGGGCCGGTTTGGTCTTGTTGAATGATGAAGGGCTTGCACCTTACCTACTACAAGAGCAAACAAAAAGTGCGCAGGAGTCGAGAGTGGATTTGGCGAGGGTTCAGGCGCTACATCTGTTCGCTCCAGCGTCGAGTGTTGCATCAGTAGAGGGGAATACGCTGCAGGAAAGTGCCGATCAAACAGCGCTTAATCTGACGCTAGAAGGAATCATGCTGGCTTCAGAGCTAGGCAACAGCGTGGCGATCATTGTCAGCGCGGCGCAACAAGGCTCCTACAAAGTGGGAGAAACCTTGCCGGTAGGCAGCCGAGTGTTGCTTCAGAATATTTACCGTGATCATGTAATTATCAGTAATAACGGCGCGGCAGAATCGCTGTGGTTATACGATTCCAGCAAAATAAAAGTTTCAAATATAACTGCCAATACCAGTGGGAAAGCAAATCTTGCTGGTAATAATCAGCTCCAACCAGCCACTATAACGACACAGCTTGTCCCGTTAGTCAGCACCAATTCTGTAAGTACCTCTCCTAGCATAGAGATTAGTGAGGTGATAAATAACTTACGAACACAAAATGCTAATCCGCCGGTTGCGGCTGCTAAGTTAGCTGAAATTATTCAAGTGATTCCGGCGCAGGCCAATGGCCAATTATTGGGCTATCGGTTACGACCTGGAGTGAAGCTGAAAGAATTTGTGCAGTTAGGCTTCAAGGAAAATGATGTAGTGACCTCCGTAAATGGAATTGCGCTCAACGATATGGCCAATTTGCCGCAACTTTACGCCGTGATGAATGATGCGTCTGACGTATCTTTTTCCTTATTGCGCGACGGACAGCCTCTGACCTTGCAAATTGCACTGGACGGTGCACCTTGAGCCGAAATATTTATAGTTACTTAAAATAATTACAGCGGAATATTCGTTTGATTTCTATTATTACACGTCAGTTTTGGCTGCTTACAATTTACAGACTTTTTGTTGGAGTCGGCTTGTTGGGCAGTTTTGCGTTATATGCGCAAGTTCCCACTATTATTGCACCAGCACCAGCAGCAGAGCAGGCAGCAGAAAGCTGGACGGTTAATTTTCGTGATAGCGAAATCGAAGAGTTGATCCGGTTTGTTGCTGATGCCACCGGTAAAACTTTCATTATAGATCCCAACGTGCGCGGCACAGTGCAGGTTATATCCAGCGATCCGGTCAACAGTGTTGAGTTATACGAGTTATTTTTATCGATTCTCGAGGTGCATGGCTTTGCGGCTGTAGAGTCCGGCAACGTGGTGCGGATAGTGCCAGTGCAGGGGGTCAGTGCTGAGCCAGTTCCAGTGAACTTAAATGAACGCGCGGGCATTAGCAGTGGGGTCATTACTCAAGTGATTCAAGTTAGCAATGTGGCAGCAGAACAACTTGTGCCAATTTTGCGGCCGCTCGCTGCTCAGGAAGCGCAAATGACGGCCTATGCTGCCAGCAATTCCATCATCATTACCGACACGGCTGCCAACATCGAGCGTATACGCACCATGGTCGAGTTTATTGATACCTCTTCGCTCAAACAGACCGAGGTGGTGGTACTGCAAAATGCGTCGGCGACCGAAGTGGTCACCATGCTGCAACAATTACGCGGCGATGGCGATATTCCCAACACAAATCCTATGCAGATCGTAGCGGATGCGCGCACCAACAGTGTTTTGCTAAGTGGTGATCAAGTACAGATTCAACGCTTGTTACCATTATTGAAACAACTCGACAGCCCACTCACCCAGGATGGAAAAGTAAACGTCATTTATTTGCAGTACGCGCGTGCTGAAGAACTAGCGCCCTTACTGAGTGGCATTGTGCGCAATGCAACACTAGCAACTGAAGGTGAAACTGCAGTTCCAGCTGCTATAAACAGTATCGAAGCGGACCCAGCGACCAACGCACTAATCATCACTGCTGATGCTGATGTGTTGCAGTCACTGCGCAATGTTATAGCTCGACTGGATATTCGTCGTGCCCAAGTATTGGTCGAAGCCATCATTGTGGAACTCAGTGGTGAGCGTGGTCAGGAGTTGGGCATGCAGTTGTTGTTTTTGAACGGTAGTGGTGCTTATGGTAGTACCAGTACCGGTGGTCCAACGTCATCAGCCATAGTGGGCGCCGCGTTAGCAGGAAAAACCACCGATTCTAAAGGCATCGCAGTAGATGTTCGTGGTCCGCTTGCACAAGCTCTGGCGGGAACACCAGGGCAATTATTAGGTATTGGCAGATTACAAGACAATCTCAGTTTCAATGTGCTCATTAATGCTTTGCAATCTGAGGATGCAGCCAACATATTGTCTACACCTTCGCTGCTTACCCTCGACAATGAGGAAGCCACCATCACGGTCGGCCGCAATGTACCGTTTGTTACCGGTTCATTCACTAGCACCGGTAACAATTCATCTAACCCAGATAATCCTTTTCAAACGGTTGAACGGCAAAATGTGGGAGTTACCTTAAAAGTAACGCCTCATGTTAATGAGGGTGACTCCCTGGTGCTGGAGCTGTCACAGGAAGTTTCTAGTCTGCTTGGTTCTGGTTCAGTATTGCTAAACGGTAATCCGATTACTAACGAACGTATTATCGAAACTACAGTGCTTACCGATAATGGCCAGACGGTGATTCTCGGTGGCTTGATTGAAGACAGTTTGACCGAGAGTAATAAACGAGTGCCTTTTCTTGGTGACATTCCTGGCCTGGGTCGACTGTTTCGAAATGATTCCACCAATTTGAGCAAGACTCATCTAGTTGTATTTTTGCGCGCTACCATCATGCGGGAGCAACGCGATCTCTCCTCTGCAACTGCCGCAAAATACAGCGTTATTCGTGATGAACAACTAGAGCGTGCTGCTTCAGGTGCTGGTTTGGCACCAACTGCAGACCTGCCTTTGTTGCCAGAATGGGAAGTATTGTTGCAGCAGTTACAAAAATCACCTGACAGCAGCGTGATTCCAATTGCTCCTTGATCGAATCATTATGCAACCTCAGCAACAAATTCCTTTTACCTTCGCGCGCTTACACGGTGTATTGCTGGACGATGCTGTCAGTGAAATACGGGTGTTGTACAAACAAGGATTCACTTCGCAGGTCATGGCCGAACTTACTCGTTGGCTTGGGCCAAATTTCCAACTTGCTTTAGTGTCGGATGCAGATTTTCAATTACGCCTTAGTCGAGCATTTGCACGCGATAACAGTGTTGCTGTCCAGGTTGCGGAAGATCTAGGTGCGGACATCAACCTGGCACGACTTGCTGAAGAAATTCCAGCCACCGGCGATTTAATGGAAGGGGAAGACAGTGCCCCTGTTATCAAGCTGATTAACGCTTTGATTTCGCAAGCCATCCGCGAACGTGCTTCTGATATTCATATCGAAACATATGAAGATACCCTCACTGTGCGTTTTCGCACGGACGGTGTGCTTACTGAAGTGTTGTCGCCCAAACGTTTGCTGGCGCCATTGCTGGTGTCACGTATAAAAGTAATGGCACGTTTAGATATTGCCGAAAAACGCCTGCCGCAGGACGGTCGCATCAGCGTGAAACTTGCTGGCCATGCGTTGGATATTCGAGTTTCCACTTTGCCTTCTGCTCATGGCGAGCGCGTAGTACTGCGTTTGCTTGACAAACAGGCTGGCCAACTTGAGCTGGAACAATTACAAATGCCGACTGCAGTGTTGCAGAAGTATCGGGAAGCTTTGCATATTCCGCACGGCATAATTTTAGTTACCGGCCCCACCGGTTCCGGCAAAACTACTACTTTGTATGCCGGCCTGATGTCTATCAATAATCAGCAGCAGAACATCTTGACCATCGAAGATCCGATTGAATATACCTTGCCTGGAGTGGGTCAAACCCAGGTTAATGCGAAAGTAGGGATGACTTTTGCCAGTGGGTTGCGCTCTATTTTGCGCCAAGATCCTGATGTCGTGATGCTGGGCGAAATCAGGGATGCCGAAACTGCTAGGATTGCAGTGCAAGCTAGTCTTACCGGACATCTAGTACTTTCTACTTTACACACCAATACAGCAGTAGGGGCAATCATGCGCCTGCAAGATATGGGTATGGAATCCTTTTTGCTGGCATCCAGTCTGGTTGCTGTAATTTCGCAACGGCTGGTACGACTGTTGTGTTTACACTGCCGTGAGGCCTACAGCCCCGACTCTTACGAACGTGACATTTTACAGCTGGTTGCAGATCCTGCCTTCAAGCTCTACCAGGCGACAGGTTGTGTGCAATGTAAAAATTCCGGCTTTCAAAACCGACTTGGAATCTTTGAATGCATCAAGGTCGATGCTGACCTGCGACGCTTGATTCATGATGGCGCCGGTGAAGAACATTTGCATAAGCAAGCAAGAATTCACAGCAGCAGTTTGCAAGAAGATGGTTTTCGGGCAGTGCGCGCCGGCCTAACCACGTTGGCAGAAGTATTGCGAGTAACTGCTGCATGACAGCATACGCCTACAAAGCCCTAACTGCAGAAGGCAAAATAAGCAAAGGCATTGTGGAGGGTGAGTCTGAGCGTCAGGTACGTAACTTGTTGCGCCAACGTCAACTAAAACCCATTGAAGTAATCCAGTCCAAATCCGTTGTTGGTAATGCAGTAGCAAGTGCAAATACTGGGCGATTTAAATTACGCATAGCCGATCTGGCCTTGTTTACCCGGCAACTCGCTACATTGGTGCTTGCCGGTGTGCCACTTGATGAAGCCTTAGCCGCAACAGCGCGCCAATCGCCATTGCCGAAAATAAAAAATCTATTGCTGCAAATCCGTAGCATGATTGTGGCAGGACAAAGTTTGGGTGCATCACTCGCGGCATTTCCACAGGCTTTTTCTGAACTGTATGTGGCAATGGTACGCGCAGGGGAAAGAGCGGGCTTGTTAGGCGAAGTGCTTGAACAACTTGCCGACTACATTGAGAACCGCCAGCAACTTCAACAAAAAATGCAAATGGCCCTGGTTTATCCGCTGGCACTGTTATTGGTGGCCTTGGGGGTGATTACCATTCTGATGATGTTTGTGATGCCGAAACTGGTAGACCTGTTTGTACGTACTCAAACCCAATTGCCGCTGCTCACCCAATGGTTGCTCGCACTGAGCAATGGGGTTGCAAGTTATTGGTGGTTGCTGTTGTTACTGGCTGCTGCACTGCCGATTTTTATTAAACGTGTTTTGCAGCAGACACTCTGGCGCGGGCGCTGGCATCATTTTTTATTGCGCCTACCGTTGTTTTCGCACTTGATAATAACGGCTGACACTGCCCGCTTCGCTGCAACATTGAGCATATTAGTTAGCAGTGGAGTAGCACTGGTGGAAGCACTCACCATTGCCAACAGTGTGATGACCAATCTAAAGTTGCGGGCCTCGACAGCGACAGTGGCAATTGCAGTGCAGGAAGGGGGGAGTTTGGCACGAGCGTTGGACAATGCCGGTGTTTTCCCGCCTATGCTGACCCAAATGGTGGCCAGTGGCGAAAGCAGTAGCAGTTTGGAAATCATGCTTAAACGCGCTGCCCAAAACCAGGAGCGCGAGCTTGACATGAAACTAACCGGTTTGATGAAAGTAATGGAGCCCTTAATTATTGTAATAATGGCTATAGTGGTAGGGGGAATCGTGATGGCTGTTTTGCTGCCTGTCATGCAGATGAATTCTTTGGTGGCATAACAAGAGAACAAGTTATATCACTTTCTACATTACAACCAATTTCATCCCCGCGCCACATGGGGTCCAAATGCGAAGCAAGAAGCTCTATGCGCTTTAAAATTTCATGTTGTGATGCCGTCAGCAAATTGCGCCAAACAGGCTTCAGTTTGCTCGAATTAATGGTAGTGCTGGTACTGCTGGGTATTATGGCTGCTATTGCAGTGCCAACGTATCTTGGCCGCGCCGACGCTGCCCGTATCCAGAAAGTGACTGCAGATTTCAGCACCATCGCCACCGCACTCAGTTTGTATAAACTCGACACCAGCACACTCCCCACCACCGAACAGGGGCTTGGCGCATTGCAAAAAAGACCGGTGCTTGATCCAGTTCCCAGCTCTTACAAAAGTGACGGCTATATAAATGCTGTGCCACTCGACCCATGGGGCAAGTCCTATCTTTATCTAAATCCAGGAGTCCAGCGTCAATTCGATCTTTACACGCTGGGTGCTGATGGGAAAAGTGGCGGTGGAGGTCAAGATGAGGACATCTATCGTTGATGCGCGAGCATCTGGTTTTACCCTTATCGAATTGATGGTAGTTATTCTGCTAGTGGGTCTGACGCTGGGTGTTGGTCTTACTCTGGATTTTGGTAGCAGCCCGCAACAGCTCGAACAACAAGCATTACAAGTGGCCAACGCAACTGAGTTGGTAGCACAGGAGGCTGTGTTAAGCGGCACAGTATGGGGTCTCGATATTTTTACCGAGCAAGTACAAAGTGTTGAACACACCGGCACACGCTGGCTTCGGCTAGAGGCTGCCGGATGGGTAAGCCCAGAGATGAGCTCTATCTTTGATGCGGGTATAGTTTCCGAAAAATTCTTGTTTACGCCTGATATAAATGTTGAATTTGCATTGCAGGGAGCGGTTCTGTTGCCGGAGCCCATCGTAGATCTGGCGACACTAGCTACCAACAAAGGTGTCAAGAAAATATTTTCACCGGAAATTGTATTACTGCCTACTCGTGAAATTACTCCCTTTACCCTAACATTACAGGGCGATGCTCTGAATTTTGCACAAGTCACAGCCGATTTAATGGGCAGGGTAGTCTTGGATAACCATGCGCCTGCATCATCAAGCGAGCCATTAGGTTTTTAATGATAACTGATGCGTCAAAAAATGAACCTAGTGTAGTTTCACGCTTGATTAAAGATCGACGCGCAGGTTTTACCCTAATAGAAGTAATGGTAGCTCTGCTGGTGCTGGCATTGGCGTTGGCGGCTTTGCAACTTCGAATCAGTCAGCAGCTTGATAGTGCAGCATATTTGCGAGATAAAACCATCGCGCAGTGGGTAGCGCTAAATCAGCTGGAATTATTGCGTATTTCAACGCGTATGGGTAATACACCGCCACAAGCGGCTATGACCGGTACGGCACAGATGGCTGGCCGGACATGGTATTGGGAGTTGACCCAGCAGTTGGCAACAGCTGTAGAAAGTGTTGCCCACTCCCCCTTGCCCATAACGATAACAGTGAGCGCCCAAAATTCCCAGGCAGTACATTCATCACCTCTGGTCAGTATTACCGGAGTTACGGATGGGAGATAAAATATCTAAAGGTTTTACCTTGATCGAATTGTTGCTGGCGCTGAGCATAAGTGCGTTGATTGCTGTACTTGCCTTTGCCGGCATAGACAGTGCCATTGATTCCAGTAGTTTGCTGCAAGTGCGCGTGCGACAACTGAGTGATGTGCAACGTACTTTAAATATCTTGGAAGAAGATTTGTTACAGATACGCCCTCGTGCCATCACCAATGGTTTTAATTCTCGGGAAGCGGCCTTGCGTGGTGGTGTCTATCAGGATGTGCTGCTGGAATTCACGCGCGGTGGTCTGGACAATCCTTTGCAGATGCGGCGCAGCGAGTTACAACGCGTGCGTTACGTGCTCGATGCAGGTAATTTGTGGCGGCAGAGTTGGGCTGTACTAGATAGGGCTGATGTTGATCTCGAGCCGCAATCAGTTTTGTTATTGGCAAATGTTGATGCTGTAGAACTTGGATTTTTGCCGCAAAGGCTCACCACAAATGTACCGCCTGATTATTACATGCTGGCCTCTAATTCTGCCTATTGGGAGCAAGACTTCAATAGCATGTCGATTAGTACGAGTGAAATTGCACCATTACCAATGGCCGTGCGAGTCAACTTGAGTGTCACCGATTTTGGTCAGGTGGAGCGTGTGTTTGAATTGCCCTGATAACTTATCTTCGGCCGGTGCAACACAACGCGGTGCTACGCAACGTGGTGCTACGCTAATTGTGGCGTTAGTTGTTGTCCTATTGGTGGTTATGCTCGCGACCCGGATAAGCAGTGATTATCTAGTATTGTTTCGTACTGTCGAAAATCAAACTGCAGTCGGGCAAGCACGAGCCTATTTACGCGGTGCTGAGTCGGTTGCAAAAGAGGCCCTGTTAACAGACTTGATGCTAGCAACTGAGGTTGATAACAATCTTGAGTTATGGGCACGACCACTGCAAATACCTCTGCCTGAAGGGATTCTGCAAGCGTGCCTGCTGGATCTGCAGAGCCGCCTCAATCTTAATGATCTGGGTGCAACAGCTGCAGAAGGTTACAGTAGCGCACAGCGGAGTTTTATTCGTTTGTTACAAGTCGTCAATCCTGACTCACCACTGGACCAAGTGGCGGCAGTGGCCTTGGCCCATGCTGTTTTCGACTGGCTTGATGCCGACAACGAACCGCGTCAGCCCGGTGGCGCTGAAGCATTGGATTATCTGCAATATACGCCACCTTACCGACCTGCCAATCAAGCCTTTGTAAGCACCACTGAACTTATTCTTATCAAAGGCATGACCACAGAGCTGGTTACTGCATTGACTCCTTACATCAGCGTGTGGGGTAATGGTTATATGAATTTCAATACACTCGATGCCAGTTCAGTGCGGTCAGCTAGACTCTTCGCATTAGGTAATGATGAGACTGCCAACAGCACCGAACTACCAGCACCAGTGTTGCTGCGCACACTCAACAATGCTGATAGCTTGCTTCCCATTAATACCGAAGCAGCAAATTTACTGGTCAATATGCGTATTAATAATGGCGGTACGATGTCTACTCTGGAATTTTTTAATCAGGGAGTTTTAGCAGCGCAAAATTGGGATCTGGAAGGACTTGGTCTGAACAGTGAGTATTTTTTGCTGACCGCCGACATGCAAATTCAAACACGTCATTATCAATTACAAAGTGTGCTGCATCGAAGTGTTAATGGTGCTGGTATTGGGCTGTTGACAGTTCTCTCGCGCCACTTCGGCACGGCTATTACTGCCCTGGAAGATTCGTGTGCTGCTGCGTTGCCTTGATACCAATAGTTTTGAACTACCAGACGGACGCGTCATGGATGTTGTTGCGCTTGGGCATGAGTTAAGCCAAAGCGCTAGTGGGCAGCAACGCCCAACCACAATGCGTAAAATTCCTGCTACGGATGTTCTGACTTTGGTGATACCGGCCCAATTCTGTTTAGCTACCAGCGTAGCAGTTACTAAACACGAGGCTCCTTTGCTTGCCAGTACTTTGCCCTGGACTCTGGAAGATCGTTTGATTGAGTCACCCGAAACACTGCACTTTGCTACTGGGCAGATCAATCAGGGTAAGGCGCACGTCACTGTGGTCAGTCTTAGCTGGATGACAGAGCTACAGGCCGCATTGGGCAGTGCCAACATCAGCCCAACTGCTGTGGTGTCGGAGTTTTCATTGCTGCCCTGGCAGGAGGGACAATGGACTTTGCTGCTGGAACAGGACGTAGGGAAAGCAGTCCGTTGTGTGTTACGCGCAGGGGAATACCAGGGTTTTGTTTGTGTGTTGTCTAATCTGCACTTTAGTTTGCAATTATTTCTTAACGAAAATCCTCAGACTCCTTCAGATTTGGTGATTTACGCAGTAGCGGAGCTTGCGCAAAATGTGCAGCAACACTTGCCTGCGTTGTTGCAAACAAAGTATACGGTGCTGCATCAAACGTGGTGGCAAACAATTCAACCTGCAATCTCTAAGCAGTCTGTGAGTAATTTATTGCAGGGTAAATTTGCACCTCGTTTCCCTTGGCAACACTGGTGGCAACAATGGCGATTAGTGGCGTCCTTAGTGCTGGGCTTGTTGGTGACTGATGTTGTTGCCACTGTGTGGCAAACCAAAAATGTGCAACAAGCGACAGCTGCTAATGATGCCGGCATTGTAGAGCTGTTTCGTAGCGTGCAACCGGATGCTGTTATGGTCGACCCACAATTACAGTTAGAGCGTGCAGTGGCTGCCCTCGGTGGAAATCAACACCCTAGACTTACAACTTTATTGCAAAGAATGGCACCAGCTCTTGAAAAAATGTCAGCTACTGAAATCCAAAGTCTTGACTACAATCACAACACAGGTGAACTGCAACTGGTTATTGTGACGGATGGTTTTGCCGCGGCCGAAGCACTTCGAGCAAGTTTGCAAGCCTTGGGGCTGCAAACAGACTTGCTTGGCAGTAGCAGCGAAGGCTCGCGCAGCCGCTCCCGTTTGCGGGTTAACGCCTAATGCAAGCCTGGTTTTCACAACTAAATACTCGTGCGCAAATGGTAACTGTTAGTGCTGTCGGCGGTGTCTTATTGATGGTGCTGGGCTTTGGCGTATGGCTGCCATTGCATCAGCAACTCGCAGTCAGCAAGACTCAATACACACAAAGCGGCCAAAGTTTGCTAGCCATGCAAAATCTTGTCAGTAGTTTTCAGAAATTGGCGGTAGTTAATGGCGCTACCAATACCTATCCAAGTCTAACTGCTTTGGTTAATCAAAGTTTACAAGGCAAGCCCTTTCAACCTGCAAGTATGCAACTAAATGGTGGGGGAGAACTTGTATTGCGAGTGGACAATGTAGCATTCCAGCAGGCACTAGAATGGTTAAGTGAGTTGGAAAATACGCGCGGTTTGGTGCTAAGCACTGTGACGGTAAATCAGGTGCAAGGTGGGTTAATTAACATAACACTCACCCTGCATGGGCTTTGAGCAGAAAAACATTTTGCAAAGAATGAGTTGAAGCTTAGCTGTCTTGAATATCCATTTAGCGAGTGATGAGCACAGGCCAGGAAATCTGAGCCAGAGATCTGTTGGGTACTTGTATATTTAAAAGCAGTAGCACGCCGCTTGGAAGATCAGCTTCGGGTTTCACTACATCTGCTGCGATGGTAGTGCCATAAGGTCCGGTTGGAGAGGTGGTATTAACAATCGTGTCAGTGGTGAGCCCTTTTACCGATACACCTTTGCCATCAATGGCAAAGGTAATAGTAGTTCCAAATGGCAATGGGTTGCTGCCAAGAATATCCGCGTTAGTATTGTTGTCGGCAATGATCATGTTGCCAAAGCTGATGCTAGCGCCTTGCGCAAGCGTGATGGTCGAACCAAAGGCCGGGAAAGTTCCCCTGCTAAGGATGCGCGGGGTGTTGGTGGACATGACGATGGTGACGGCATCAAAAATTGCGACGGTGGATTTACCAGTACAAATAGCTGTTGGATCAACTTTGCTGAGACAGGGTCCATCCCAAAGGCCGTTACCTATATCCCTGATGCCATTTTTATTGGTATCAAAAAAGTACTCACCTACATTGTAGGCACCACTTTCATTTTCATCTGCGAAAGGCTCGGTCAAATCGATTATGGCGCCGTCTTTGATGTCAAACACGGAGTTGCCGTTGTTATCGACATAATCCTCTGCTCCGTCGGTGTAGGCGATCACTTCAACCCGCATGTCTGCAGGGCGAGGACTGGTACTGCGCCAGGTAACGGAGCAAGCACCATCGATTAGCACACACGAATTTTGTACATTACCACCTTCAGGTGCGACAAAACTGACCTTGGTGCCGTCCGTAGGATTATTGCCAAAGGTATCACTGGCAATGATAGTGATGGCGACAGTGGTGCCGTCGATATTGAAAGCGCCGGCGGGATTGTGGTTGTTGTACGACATTGAGAAGCGACTGGCTTCTGGCACTCCCGTAGAAATAATAATGTCTTTGGATAAACCCTGCCTGCCGGATGCGTTATGGGTGGCTAGCACATTCACCGGGCCGGCTACAGTGCCACTGTTGATAACAGTGCGCACAATTCCAGTCTGATCGGTAATGCCGGTTTCCCGCCCCTTGAGGATGGCAGCCCCGCCGACTTGGGTATTGATAGCAAAACTAACCAGTTTGCCGATAATCGGAACTGCCTGCGGTCCGGAAACTTTGAAGGTGAGTTCAGCGCTTTCGGTGCCCCCAATACCTGCCAAGGACAATTGCTCGCTTGTGCTGCTCACAAAACTCACAGACAAAACTTCTGGGCCAATCACTTTCATTTTTACGGAGGCACTAGCTTTGTTTTGAGCGATAGTGGCAAAAATAGTATCTTCACCATCACAACCATTGTTGGTGTAAGTGATGGAATGCAGACCAGGTGAGATTTCGGATTTCACGCCAAAAATTGCCAAACCGTTGGCTGCACATGTAGAAGTAAAATTAACCGTAAGGGCAGTGTCGACTCCGGGAGTTTCTAGGCGCTGGTTAACTACATTTACCCGTAAGGTAGCGATTTCTCCGGAATTGAGTGTAGACAGGCTGGAATTAATAACGCCCGCCACAAAGCTGGCGCCAGAACCATTGCCTATGCGCCAGACACTCGGTTCTATTACTGGAACCACGGGGACTTCGACTTTGCCGCCGAAATTGGGGGCTGGGCTGCCACCGCCACCACCACCGCAAGCCGCAAGAGTGAACAACAAACAGCAGGATAAAAGCAAAGTTTTTAATGGTCGTGAGTAGTTTGAACCTATCTCTGAGGCTGCAGTGAAATTAGTGTAAGAAGCTACAGCAGTTTGGCGCTTAGACATGCGCTAACATCCTTTGTTACGAAAATTAGTCTCAAACTTTAACACGAACACCAAGCGCTTTGTTAGTGTGCACACAATGTTACTTGGATCCAACCACTACATTATCTTCCCCAAAAAAGTGTGAGTTCACAATGTCATATGGGCAGTACTGTCCCCAAAACTATTTTGTTCAATGCCCAATTTTTCCAGCACGGCCACCATCAGGTTGGACATGTTGGTGCTGTCTGGGTTTAGCAGATGGCGGTTTCCTTCCAGTCGGCCACCAGCGCGTCCGGCCAATACCATGGGCAATGGATCGTGATTGTGTGAGTTGCCATCACTCATCCCGCTGCCGTACATGATTAATGAGTTATCAAGCAATGTACCTTCACCGTCTGGAATGCTGTTGAGTTTGTCGAGGAAATAGGCGAACAAGCCAACATGGTAACGATTAATCAAGGCAAAACGGGCCTTGTTGTCCTCGTTGTTGGAATGGTGTGACAAGGTGTGGAAAGAATCTCGCACCGTACTTTTGGGGTAAACCGCACCACTCAGTTCCTTGGCTAGAAGGAATGTTGATACACGCGTTATCTCAGTTTGCCATGCCAGCACCTGCAGGTCATACATAAGTCGTATATGTTCGTCTACATCATCTGGAATACCACTTGGTTTACCAGGCACCGCAATGTCAGCAGTAACTTTGGCTGCGGCTTGCTCGATACGGCGTTCGATTTCTCGCACATCGGTAAGAAAGTTGTCGAGGCGGGCTCGATCTGCAGCCGATAGCTGTCTATCGAGTGTCGCAATTTGCTCAGTTACTGAATCAAGCAGGCTCAAGGATTGGCTGCGACGTGCATCACGCTGTTCAGGGGTGGCGCCGTCGCCGAATAATTGCTCAAAAACCACCTGTGGGTTGTTCTGCATGGGCAAGGGCGAAATTTCGTTCTGCCAGGAGATGGTGTTGCGGTAAGCGCAGCTTAGTCCTTCGCCACAACTGAGACTGGTTTCTTCAATCATCAGCTCAAGTGAAGGCAAAGGTGTGTTTTGGCCGAGAGCTTTTGCCACAATTTGATCCAAAGTAATGCCCAGTCTAGGCTGCGCACCAGATTGCGCTTTGGCACCACTCAAATACGATGCCGACGAGCGATTGTGATTGCCGGTTGCCCCGCCCGGGCCATAAGCCAGAGGATGGCTAAGGTTGGAAATAATATTGATCTGGTCGCGAAAAGGCGCTAATGGTTGCAGTATTTCGCTGAAAGTAAAATTTTTGCCTGCGTCAGTTGGAGTCCAGCGCGACATAGTGGCACCGTGCGGAAAATAAATAGCGCCAAAACGAGTGCGCGGCGCTGCTCCCGATTGTGCGAAAGCCGTACTCGCAGGCACCATCGCATCCAGCAAGGGCAAAGCCAAAGCAGTTCCAGCTCCACGCAGCAGCGCGCGGCGCGACAGATGTTTTTTGCTGATGAATGTAGCCAAGTTAGCCTCCGGTTTTGGTTTGGTTCTTATTGTTAGTTTTTAGTGCTTTTCATAAAAGTCAGTTACCGAGCTGCTGTTGCTACAGGATCCGCACTTTTGATCCGTTGAGTAAATTGTGGGCTTTGTACTATGCCCAATACTAATGTAGTAAAGCGGAAATTGGTGCTGGCAGCATCTTTTATTATTGAACGTACCATCGGCATATCATGATACTCCAGCCCCCGACCTAGGGCATAGGTGAAGAGTTTTTCAGTCAGATTGGTGATAAACAAATCAGAGCGTGACAGCAAAGCATTGCGTAAATCGCCAGGACTTTTCACGAGCGTACCATCTACCAGCACACCGGATGCGTCTACTAGTGTATCCCCGTCATATTCGCGCCAGGCTCCAATCGAATCAAAGTTTTCCAGCGCAAATCCCACTGGATCGATGATGTCGTGACAAGCAGCACAACTAGGATCAACGCGATGCTGCTCCAACCGTTGTCTTATTGATGCAGTGAGCACTGTTGTACCGTCGCCATCGAGATTGGTTTCAACTCCAGGTGGTGGTGCCGGGATGGGCAGACTCAGCAAATTTTCTAGCACCCAAATACCTCGCACCACAGGCGAGGTTCGACTGGCGGTGGAAGTCACAGTCAAAATACTGCCATGACCCAGCAAACCACGGCGCGGGCTGTCGGCAGGCAACTGGACTTTGCGGAACCAGGAGCCGCGTACGTTGGCGATACCGTAATGGCGTGCAAGTCTTTCGTTGAGAAAAGTGTAGTCTGCAGCCAGCAACTCGGTCACCGGCAGGTCCTGATCAATCATATACGCGATTAGAGATTGAGTTTCTTCCTTAAATGCTTGGCGCAGATTTTCATCAAAGGCAGGAGCTTCTGGTGTGACCCCGGCAAGTTCGCGCAGGAATAACCATTGTCCGGCAAAATTTTCGACCAGCGCCTTAGCTTTTGGATCGCGGATCATGCGCTTTACTTGTTGTGCAATAATCGCGGGGTCGTGCAATTTTTCTGCTGCTGCCAGGCTGAGTAATTCTACGTCGGGTACGCTGCTCCACAAAAAGAAAGACAGGCGCGAGGCTAGTTCCAGATCGCTGATCTGATAAGCGGAACCCGCGGCAAGCTCAGTTGGCTCTGCTTCAAAACGAAACAGAAAACGAGGATCAATAAGAATACGAGACAAAGCTTGTTGGATTCCGGTTTCAAAATTACCTTCACGTTTACCTTGCTCGTAAAAGTCCATCACGGTACTGGTATCAAGAGTGGTCATTGGGGCTCGGAATGCCTGGGTGGCAATATCATTCACAATACGTTCGGCACATTGCCTTTCTTCATCGCTAGTCTGTGGGTAACAAGAAAAAATTCGCTCGCGGCTGATGGTGTTACCTGTTCCGCTAATATTAAAAGGGCCTTTTATTTCGACCGTATCAACAGCACCCTGCACACTGTAGACGGAATAAATATCATTGACTCCCGCCGGCCGTTTTAAATCAACCACAGCCACGGTGATGGTGTGCATGCCAGCTGTAATTGGCAGCCTGAAATTACGCATGTCAGCAACCGTTAGAGTGGTACCGTCCAAGGTAATGTCCATGCGGATAGCAGGATTACGGCCAAAACCGCCACGCACACTGAAATCATATTCGGCATCGAGTGGAAAATTGTGTTCGATTTTCAAGCCGCCACGCGTGCCTAGCGGCATACCTTCCAGATGTTGATCTTGAGCAAAGTCTGCTGGTGCCATGTAGGCGGTAGCAGATTCGGTGGCGGTCAAATCTCCCACCATTGTTCGGCTTATTTTCATCGCGGCTGAGGTGTAACCTTGAATCAACGCTGGAGAAAAACTGAGGCCGGAGGCAATGTTGTCAAAGCCTTCGCTGGCATCGTCTTTGGGCAACATAACCGCAACATCTACATTCATGCCAAAGATATCGCGGATGGCATTGGCATATTCGTTACGGTTGAGGCGGTGTAAAGCCGGTACTGCGACCAGTGGCTGAGGAGTGTTGTCTATGCGTGTTTCTAGCTGTGCAGCAAAATCATCCATCACTGCGCGGTCAGGTCGATCTTCGCCCTGGGGCGGCATCATGCCAGCGCGGACTTTACGCACAATTTTTTCCCACACTTGTGCATCTGCAGTAACGTGATCGTAATCAAGAGTTTGCATATCCAGGCTTCCGGCCCAATCTTCTGCGTTATGGCATTTGACGCAATAATCGTCGAGAAATTGTGGGGTTGGCTGCGCGAACACAATAGTTGTGACAAATGCTGCCAGGGTGAAAAATGCAGTCAGAACTGACCAAATCTTACTTCGACTTCTCCTGATAGCGTGTACTGACTTGAGCATCATCGGATTTCTTTACCTTGCGTTTTCAGTAACTCGCTAATTAAAGCCATAGCAGTTGGTTTGGACTCTGCCGGATGAGTTGCTAGGAATACACCTTTGGCCCAATCCAGTGGTGAACGATTTTCCTTATCCAGCGCGCTTAGATCAGCGCCCTCATCCACCAAAAACGCAATTATATTGTCGGAGCCGCGATTAGCTGCGCCATGCAAGGCTGTTAAACCCATAGAGTTGGCGTGGTTCACATCCATGCCCAGTTCCAGGCAGAGCTTAACGGCGGCAAGCAAACTTTCTGGCGACTCGGTCCAAGTTTGTGCATATACCCAGTTCACACCAGCAGCAGCCATCAAGGCAGTGGTGCCTTCAAACGTAGCAATATGTGGGTCGGCACCATGCTCCAATAACAGTTTCATTACCGTGACATCCCCCGCCATTGCTGCCGTGAGAAAAGGTGTTTGGCCGGTAAAATCTACCCATTCCAGCGAACCGGTAATACTAAGCAAATGATGCCGAAAGGGGGGTGTTTCCTTGGTGCGAACATTCACATCCACCCCTTGGTTAAGCAAGGCTGTGATCAGTTCAAGCACCGGTTCGCGTTCAATATAGTTTTGAAAGGTTGAATTATGAATATACAAGTTACGCACGTTCACCGCTTCCCAGATTGGGCTGCGACCGTACCAGTCCTGATCGTTGAGCACAGCACCTTGTTCAAGCAGAAACTGTGCCATTGCCATATTGTTGTTAGATATAGCCATCAACAAAGGCCAAATACCGTTAGCTTCTTTGGCGTCCAGCTTTGCCCCGGCCGCCAATAATTGTATGGCTACTTCGACATGGTTATGTCGTGCTGCGTAGTGCAAGGGTGTCATACCACCGGGAATAGGTTCACGGCGGCCACGGTCAGCGGGAACGCCACCACGAATTATGCCAATCCCAAAACCAAAACCAGGCACCGAGTTGGCGGCAACAAAGGCGGGTGTTGCGCCAATGGCAGTAGCTGCATTAGGGTTTGCACCTTTGCTCAACAACAGTGCAACAATATCTTCATGTCCTTCCCGAGCGGCAATCATCAAAGCGGTCTGTGCATATTCGGCATCACGAGCATCTACTGTTGCGCCATGGTCAAGCAGGGCTTGCACCGTGCCTACGACACCAACAGCTGCTGCGGACATCAATAAGGTTTCACCGCTTGCCTCTAGGGCATTGGCTACAGCACCAGACTCCAGCAACAACTCGACCATTGCAGAATTGCCTTCTGCAACAGCAAGGCTTAGCGGGCTAACACCATTGCCAGTAAGATTGTTGGGGTCGGCGCCCGCTTTCAATAACAAGCGAACCGTTTCGAGTTCGTTAATGCGTACCAGCCAATGCAATGCAGGTGTGTCGTAAAGGCCCCGAGTGTTGGCATCTGCGCCTTGTTCGAGCAGGGCACGGACGGTGTCCAGATCACGATTCATAGCGGCAGAGGGCAGGCGTAAATCGACTTCGGCAGCCATGGTGAAATTGCTCAACAAACAACAGAGTAAGCACAGGCTCGAGCAAAAGTTGGGGACTAAATTAAATGCGTAAGGCCTGCGCATTGTGGCTCCGACTGGCATACGAGTTTGAATGGACGGGACAAATATATGTTGTTGTGCTTATTTGAATAATTCCAAGTACTTATAGCCCGCTAGACGCGGGCAAGTCAAGGCGACTTCAAACCTTGCCACAATGCTTGCAAAATCAGCTTATTAACTTATAAGTACGAGAGAATTCCGCGCAGAGTTGCTGTTATGGCCGGCAGAAATTGGGCAAGTTCCCTAGGTTAGCGACCCCACAACAAACCTACTACAATAACCAGCATCATCAACAGCAGGACAACATGACTTCACTTGCTCCAGGTCTCACCATAGCCCGTTTCAGTGGTCCGGCATTGGCAGACTACCTAGATGATGTGGCGCGTCTGCGGATGGAAGTATTCCGTGAATTTCCCTATCTTTACGACGGCACGCTAGAGTACGAACGCAACTATCTAAAAACATATCTACGGTGCACGCAGGCGGTAGTGGTAGTGGCGTTTGCTGATGGTGAAGTGGTGGGAGCAGCGACTGCCATCCCCTTGCAGTTTGAAGAAGCAAATTTTCAGCAACCTTTCATTACACATGGTTACGACCCCGCACGAATTTTTTATTGTGCAGAATCGGTGCTGCGTCGCGACTTTCGCGGTCAGGGTGTGGGGGTACGTTTTTTTGCCGAACGCGAGGCGCATGCACAGAGTCTGGGTGGTTTTGACTTTTATTGCTTTTGCTCTGTGTTACGACCGGCGAATCACCCCTTGCGACCGGTTGCCTGGACCGGGCTCGACCAGTTCTGGCAAAAACGTGGTTATCAAGAGTATCCGCAGCTCACCACCACTTACGCATGGAAAGACATTGATCAGCCAGACAGGACTACTAAAACACTGAGGTTTTGGGTAAAGTCAGTGGCCCGTTAAATTTCCTGCCGCAAGAGCAGGATTACTTCAATATCTTAAAAGTATTCAACCGCAGGGGATCTTATGTCATCACCACAACAAATTAAGCAACAGTTGCAGCAACAAAAATTTCGTCGTGAATTTTTAAAATTTCTGGCGGCTAGTCCCTTACTAACTTCGTACAAAAGTTTTGCACAGGAAGTTGAAGAAACCCTAGGTCAGCAATTGAAAGATCCCTCCGAAGTGCTCAATGTATTTGAGATGCAGGCCATCGCCAGTGAAAATATTCCACCTGCACATTATGGTTATCTCAGTTCTGGTGTAGACAGTGACGGAACTTTGCATGCTAACCAGATGGGTTACTCGCGTTATCAGATTCGCCCGCGCCGCCTGGTGAATGTGTCTGAAATCGACACCAAAATTTCTTTTCTCGGTGCTAATGCCGATTCCCCCATTATGCTTAGCCCCATCGGTTCCTGTGCCGCTTTCCATGACGATGGCGAAACCGGTGTGGCCCGCGCTGCCGCCGTCAGCAATACACACATGATTATTTCTACCCAAGCCTCCCATGCCATAGAAGACGTTATAGCCGCCCTTGATGGTAAAGGTATGTGGTTTCAACTGTATTCTACCAACGTGTGGGAAAACACTGTTGCTATGTTGCAACGCGCCGAAAAAGCAGGCTGCAGCACCGTGTGTTTTACCATCGACCTGCCCGGTGGGCGTAATACGGAAACGTCCGCTGTTATGGCGCGCAAAGACACTCGCTTTTGCGAAGAGTGTCATTATCCTGGCAAAATCAAACCCCTTTTTGAAGGCCTCGCCCAAAGTGGTCTGGTAGATGCCAGCTTGACTTGGGAAGTCATCAAACGCATGAAAGAAGTTACCAGTATGAATGTCATGGTCAAAGGCTTGGAAGTGGGTGCAGATGCAGCCCTAGCCGTTGCAGCTGGAGCCGATGGCATTATCGTGTCCAACCACGGTGGCCGTGCCACCGACACTGGTCGTGGCACCATCGAATGTCTGTCCGAAGTTGTAGCTGCTGTAAATGGCCGTGTACCGGTAATGGTGGATGGTGGTATACGGCGTGGCACAGATGTATTTAAAGCGCTGGCACTGGGCGCATCTGCAGTGGGTGTGGGTCGCCCTTATTGCTGGGGCCTTGGTGCATTTGGACAAGCAGGTGTGGAACGGGTTATCCAGTTGCTCAATCGCGAATTGGCAATTTGTATGCGTGGCAGTGGCACCACATCTCTCAGTGCGATTACTAGCGAATATGTGCAAGACACGGGCCAGCATAATTACGATCCGCTTGCCTAATTACTGGTCTGAACAACCCTTTGCCAACCAGCGTAAACTTTTGGTCTGGCAAAGGAATTTTATCTTGCTACAAGGTTTTACTTAATGCCCTTACACGATGAAGATTACGAACAGCCGGCTCCTTATGCGCTGCGGGCGCGCCAGCCGGTTGAATTGCAAATTCATTCTGAAACCGAACTTGGTTTTAAAGCAGTGATTGATGATCGCTACATTGGTCTCATTTACAAGGATGAAATTTCCCAGCCTCTAAAGATTGGTGAATATCTCAAAGGTTGGATCAAAGCGTTGCGGCCAGATGGCAAGATTGATTTGAGCATCACCATGCTAGATGCCGAGAGCCGAGACGAGTTGCAAGAAATAATCATGCGTTATCTTGCCAGTAAAGGGGGGAGGGCTAACCTGTCTGACAAAAGTGCCCCAGAAGAAATATTTCACTTATTCAAGACCAGTAAGAAAAATTTCAAACGTGCCATTGGCAGTCTGTATAAAGACCGCAAAATCAAGATCGCTGACGATCATATTGAACTTGTCTAAAAAAGTAGCTTGCCTGAAGTAGCAGCTTGCAACATTACGGTTTCGTTTGTGTATACCTTGTCGACCTTAAAATTCCTTACAGAGTAAATCCTCATGCGTATAGTTGAAATTACCAAAGAACCGGTTGAGCTGTTCAAGATATTAAAATTTGAAGGCTTGGTGGCCAGCGGTGGCGAATCCAAGGCGGTGATTGATGCGGGTCAGGTACAAGTAAATGGCAAAGTTGAAACCATGAAGCGCAAAAAAATTGTGGCCGGGGATGTAATTGAATACAAGAACGAAAAACTACAAATCAGTAAGAAATAATTAATAAGAAATTTCGGCCAATTCAATATTTAGGGGCAGACCGTATTTATCTGAAGCGTAACCAAGAATGCGAAATGACTAAGTCGACGTGCTAACAAAAGACAAATGCGACATCGACTTTTTAATTGCAGCTTAGCTTGGTTGCATGAAAGCCTGGTCTTGGCATCCCAATTGAAATCAGCCCGACAAAACTGCAATTAGAGTTGAGGTTAGAGCTAGATCAACGACTGCATCAGGGTGTGAATCTGATCATGGATTCCGCAGGTACTGTCGGAATTTGCAATTGTAGAAATGGTTTTTCAAGAGCCTCGTGACAACCCTGACAGCCGTGCATCATTGCCGTATAGCCAGCAACAAATCCTGCGTTATCTTGCGCAGTGATGGCTTGCTCGGCAGCAGCCAGAGGTCCGGTTTCCAGAGCTGTGGCAATTGGAGTCAGCTCTATTTCACCGGCGGAAGTTTTCCTGATAGGTGTTATCCGCATTGCCCAGCGCAACCTCACTTTGGTTTCATTTAGATAGAACTGCGCCAATGGCCAGTTTTTGGCTTGGGCGGCAAACCAGAGATTATTGAAATTATAAGCCACTTGGGTCATTGCGAAGGCCTGCCCTGGCACAATACTGTTTAAACGTTTGACTTCATCCTGCAAAGATTGCAGCGTGGGTTCCGGTTCTGCCGCCTGAACCGATATCGCGGACAGCAAAGCAAACAGCATAATCATGTGTGTTTTTGTCAACATGGTTCAAATCCTCTGGTTAGGTTTGGTTTTAATGGGTAAAGCATAAGCTGCTATTGTCCTAAACTCCAGACCGAAGCGTCGGTTTCACCTGATGAAGTTATGCTGCAGCTATAAATAATGACTTGATTTATATCAACTTAGAAAAAATTCCTATTTTAAGAAAAGAAAATTTGCTAAGGAATTTTCGGCTCAGATTTGATCTGGTAAATTTTAGCGGCTGCTATACTTTTCTCACAAACTCCGATTTCAATTGCATTGCACCAATGCTATCGATTTTGCAGTCGATATCGTGGTCACCTTCAACTATACGAATGTTTTTGACTTTGGTGCCGACCTTTACAACTAATGAAGTGCCCTTCACTTTCAAATCTTTAACCACAGTGATCGTATCTCCATCTTTCAGTGCATTGCCTGCTGAATCACGCACGATTTGTTTTTGATCAACCACTTCCAATGCTAGGTCCTTCGACCATTCGTGCGCGCATTCGGGGCAGACAAAAAAACTGCTATCTTCGTAGGTGAACTCGGAGCTGCACTTGGGGCACTTGGGGCACTTGGGTAAGCTCATCTATTGCTCCGTTAGAAAAAAATTCTTCATTTGAGTGTCACACATCCTACAAATGGGGCGGCCACCGTGAATGCCCGCAAAAAAATTTTGATAAGTTTTCGCGGTTGTTTTTGATCGGACTTAAACAGGATTCTGCAGGAACTATTTTTTATATAGAAACCTAATCTGGCTAATTATCTTGTTAATGCTGCCTGTGCCTGTTGCAGTAGATTGTTTATAGATTGACTTAACTGCGCATCTGATCTTGCGAAACTAAGCGCGCGGCGTGCCACACCTTCAGCATCCGCATAACGTTGTTGTTGCATGTGAATACTGGCTAGCCGATACCATAGATAAGCATCACGCGGACTGATTCGTAGCGCTCTTTCGCATAAGGCAGCAGCACGTTCTAATTCGCCGGCAGCGATGGCAGCATCAACTGCTACTAGTAGAGTGGCAGTGGGGGTCGCTGGATTGTTTGGAGTTGAAGTAGGCGGTACAAGCGCTGGCGCAGGTGGCAAAGTCACAACACTCGGTAAGGCCGCAGGTGGTGACACAATGGTTTGCGGAGCTGATGGATCTGGTGTGGTTGGCATAACCACTACTGCTGCGGGCGCAGGAGTATTGTCCGTGGTTTCGAAACTGGTACATCCGCTAATAATGCCGAGTATCGTTGTCAGTAGCACGACTAGCAGCATTCGATGCATCATGGGACGTCGTTCCTAAATCGATCAATAATGCGTTCAAAAAAGGAATCCGTTACTTCACAGCTGTAGTCAACATCCGGCATGGTCTTGGCGCGAAATGGCAATGATTGAGTGGCATTGCAGTTGCGATCTGCGGTGTCCCGGACTGGTATCAAGGGGACTGAATCGAACACGATATTTTCCGGTGGCAGAGTCTGCCGCGGCTGAATGTCTGCCAGTGTCATGATGTCTGTCCATACCCTGAGTGCCCCAGTGGCACCAGTGAGACCAGTTTCACTATTATCGTCATGGCCGAGCCAAACTATTCCTACCAGATCGTCGCCATAACCGGCAAACCAAGAGTCACGCGAGTCATTAGTGGTGCCTGTTTTACCTGCCAGTGGCATGTTGTAGGCAAGCCGATTGGCTGCGGTGCGGGCAGTGCCGCGCGTAAAGACACCTTGCATGGCATATTCCAGCAGAAATACCGCATCGGGTTCGACCACTTGTTCGGTTTCGATGCCATACCTTGCCAGCGGTTCACCGAGTGCTGTGGTCACAGCTTCCACCGAGCGCAGTGGTGAACGAAAGCCATTGCTTGCGAGAGTCTGATACATCTGCGCTACTTCGATCGGTGCCATGTTGACCGCTCCAAGCAACATAGAAGGATACGGCAACACAGATCGCTTTAGGCCCAAACGAGTCAGCATATTGGCTACCTCCACCAAGCCAACTTTCATGCCAAGATCAACAGTTGCAAGATTCAGAGAACGTTCCAGTGCGTCATGTAAATAGACATCACCAAAAGTTTGGTTGTCGTAGTTATCGGGTTTCCAAAGTTGACCATCTTCCAAGGTTAGTGTGACGGGTTTGTCAGCCAGTATCGTGGCTAGATGAAAATTGGGCGATTCTAGAGCTGTCAGGTACACAGCTGGTTTTACCAAAGATCCGATCGGGCGGCTTGCATGAAGAGCACGGTTGAAGCCGGTGTAACCAGCTTGACGGCTGCCAGCCAGGGCACGTACTTCACCTGTGCTTGCATCGGTAATTACTACAGCAGCTTCTAGGTGTTTATCAGCGTCGGGAATTCTCGCAACGGCAGCAACACTTTTGTTGAGTACTGCTTCCATTGCGCTTTGCATGCCAACATCCAGAGTGGTAAATATGCGCAAACCTTCTGTGCGTAATGCCTTGGAATCGTAGTCCCGTGCCAGGTCGGCGTATACCATCTCCATAAAAGCAGGGTAACCACTGCCGCGCTCGCGCTTGAGTGGTCGAGCACTAACCTCTAGTTTTGCCTTGTGAGCCTGTTCGTATTGCTGATCGCTGATATATTCTTGTGCAAGCATTCGTGCCAGCACCACATTACGCCGTTCAATTGCACGTTCTGGATAACGCAAAGGATTGTAATAAGATGCCCCACGTGGCAACGCTGCCAGTACGGCCAACTCATCAAGTTTCAATTCTTTGAGTGGTCGCCCGAAATAATGTTCTGCAGCCAGCGCAAAACCGTGGATGGCGCGATTTCCGTCTTGACCCAGAAACACTTCATTGAGATAGCCAGTCAGAATTTCGTCTTTGCTAAAATGTATCTCCAGCGCCACCGCCATTACCGCCTCTTCCAGTTTTCGCAACAAGGTACGATCTTGGGTGAGATAAAGATTTTTGACCAGTTGCTGAGTGAGTGTGCTGCCGCCTTGCACAACGCCACCGGCACGTACGTTGGACCATAAGGCGCGCAAAATGCCGATTGGGTCAAGGCCGTAGTGACTGTAGAAGCGTTGGTCTTCAACAGAAATTACCGCCTGTACTAAAGCCGAAGGCACATCGTCGAGTGTTACGGGTAAACGATCCTCACCAGTGGTTGGATTGACCTGCGCGATTTCTACGGGTTCCAAGCGTACTAAGGCTAGATCGTCTACATTTTGTTCGCCCCGCAAGGCACTGATATGGCGACCACTAAAATCCACCTCGGTATAGACACTGGTTTCCTGACCGTCCCAGAATTCAAAACCGCGTGTCCGTAGACGTACACGTGATTGCGTCACCTGATATTCACCGGGCCCCGCTACCGATGTAGTCTGCCGGTAACCAAGCCGCTGCAGAATATTGGTTAAATCCTCGTCGCCCAAATGTGCCCCGGCATACAATTCAACCGGGCGGGCATAAATTCTGGCAGGAAGTGCCCATTGCAACGCTTTGAAATCAGCACGAATTTTGAAATCAATCCACACGCACCAGACACTTCCCAATATGGTGCTCCACAGCAGTAGCGGCCCTAAAATTGGCCACCAGCGTGATTTAGTTTTTGGGGAGGGAGTGGCATGGGGATTACGGTTCGGCATGCTGGCTATTATGCCAGTCTAGGCCGCCATATGCCTATAATCATTGAGTTTTTAGCCGCCTAGCTTCAACTGTCGTCGATTTTGACCAGCTCGGTGTCTTGACGGACTCGATCTCTAGGAACAGCGTAACTGTTTGCAGATACGCTGATCCCTTTGATTTTTTTCTTCATTTTTAAAATTTAATCTTTGTGTAGTTCCGGCGGTGTAGCTGTTGTTGCAGCTGCAACAGGTACAACAGGCGCAGCGGGTGCAACAGGTGCCGGGGCAGCAGCAGGAGCTGCGGCGCCGGGGCCACCTGCTGGGGGTGGTGGTGCATTCTTCGCCTGGTTCGACAAGCTAACGATATAGGCACGCACTGCTTCAGCATCTTCCGGTGTTAGGGCGTCCTTGAACGAAACCATGCCATTGTTTTGCAACACCCCGTCAATCACGATGCCCTTGAACAAATCTGGACTGTTCAGTGCGGCCGCATAACGCAGATCAGGGAACAAGCTGCTGACCCTACCGCTGTTGCCGTGACAGCTGGCACAGTTTTCGTTGTAGTGCATCTCGCCTTGCGCCAGTAGTGCGGCATCGCCGAAGTCTGCCGGTGGATTAAGAACTGGCGGTGTAAAACTCACCATTTCGGGCAAGGTGGCAGTGCCACCTTGTTTGAATACGAGCAGACGCGCGTAGTTTGGTGCCCAGTAACCGCCACGGCCACCGCCCTGTCCAGCTACTACCGCGATGTACTGCTCACCATCGATTTCATAACTTGCTGCGCCGCCGACCACCCCGGCCTGTGTTGGCGTAGTCCACAACTTGTCGCCTGTATCAGCACGGAAGGCCGAGAAGGTCTGTTCCGCTGTGCCTTGAAACACAAGGTTGCCAGCTGTCGTTAGTACACCCGAACGCGAACCGCCCTGGCGTTGTTCCCAGACCGATATTTTCTTCACCGGATCCCAAGCCAGCAGGTAAGAACCCGCACCTTCAAGCACCGGTGCCGGATCTTGCGGGCGTTTGCCGGTATTGATGGAGAGCAGCTGATTACCCATCTTCGCGCCAGCTTCGGCCACCAGTGGGAAGCTGCCGTAGTTTGTCGGGATATACATCAGCCCTGTGTTCGGGTTGAAGGCCATCGGGTGCCAGCTGTGCGCGCCGCCTGCAGAGGGCACGACATGGAAGCCACGGTCGCCGAATGCGCCGTAGTTGGCATCTGGATTGAGAATAGGTCGGAAATTTTCGTCAAAGCCAGTCATCCAATTCGCGGTTGGCACGTACAGGTCGGCTGAAATCACCTTGCCGGTGGCCGCCTCAATTACGTAAAACACACCGTTTTTAGGGGCCTGCATCAGCACGTGTTTCTGCTCGCCGTTGATGACGAGATCGGCTGTAACGATCTGCTGGGTATTGTCGAAATCGAAACTGTCTTCAGGGGTTGCCTGATAGTGCCAAACATATTTGCCAGTCTTTGCTTCGAGCGCAACTATCGAAGCTGTGAACAGGTTGTCGCCACCGCCTGGTGAGCGCACTTCGGCCGGCCAGGGCGCGCCGTTGCCGGTGCCGATGTAGACTAGATCAGTGACGGGATCATAGGTAATAGCATCCCAAGGTGTACCACCGCCGCCGGTAAGCCACCACTCGCCATTCCAAGTTGCGGCTGCCATTTCGAGTTCTGGTTGTTCGAAACCCAGCGCAGGGTTGCCCGGTACGGCCCACCAGCGCCAAAGTTCTTTGCCGTTGGTGACGTCATAGGCAGCCAGATAACCGCGCTGATGAAATTCGGAGCCTGCCTCGCCAATGTAGATGATGCCATCGGCAATACGCGGTGCGCCGGTGATGGACAGAGTTTTAGAGCGATCCGTGGCCTGTACTTCCCAGACCTTTTCACCGTTATTCGCGTTGACGGCGACTAGGCGCCCATCAAGCGTGCCAAAAATTACCATACCATTCCACACTGCAACACCGCGATTAACGATGCCGCAGCAGAGGTTCACGGCCCATGCACCCGGTACTTTGGGATCATATTTCCAAAGTTGCACGCCAGTTTTGGCGTCGAAAGCATAGACCTTGCTCCAGGGGGAGGTGACATAAACACGGCCGTCAACTACGACTGGTGTCGTCTCATAGCTGCCACCGCGTTCGGTAAGATCACCATACCAAGCAAGGCTTAGCTCATTGATATTGTCGGCGGTGATTTGGTTAAGCGGGCTGTAACGCTGTTCGGTGGAGTCACGACCGTAGGACATCCACTGATTTGAATTATCGGTGGTAGTTGCATTCGCACTGGCAGCACCTGCAGTGGATGCGTTATCAGTTGTAACTGCTGGCTCATTGGCATTGTCACTACATCCGGCAAGACCTGCGACCATGACGAGTGTCATGGCAGATAAAACTGCTTTCATGGGACTACGCATGTTTGGATCCCCCCTAGGGAAGTTTGGCGCGTTTTTATTATTGAAGATTCGATAGTACAGGTGCCATACAGACGATACCACCGTCGAGGCAAAGGTATAAAGCTTAATAGGGACATTTAGGTTTAACTTGACGGTTCACTTTTTATTCTATGCCGGGCTTTAGTGGTGTCAGCCCAAGCACCTTGGTGGCGGAACTGCCGTACAGACGTGTCATGAGAGCGCGCGAGGTCTCGCCAAATTTGCCTGGTCCGTGTCCCTCCCTTACCGCAGAGGCTCGCAGGTGTTTTACCCAAGCGTTGACCCCTGTCTGCTCCGCCGTAGTGCCTGCAGGGTTAGCTCCTCTGTATTTGCTCGGGTGCAGCGCTACCGCGATATTCTCTCCTTCGTAAGGTGGCAAGGGCCCCGGAAAGTCACTCGCGGAGTACCGAATAGTCGGCGTTGGAGCCTTGCACTCGAGCTTACAGCCCTGCGCGAATACGGCGACGAACTGCCCGTTATAGTACCCAGCAGGCACCGCCAAGACCGAGTGACAGCATACTGCCGTTATAAATTCTGCGCCGTCGTTGCGAAGTTGGACCATTCGTAAGTTCTCTGCGCCAGTCACGCCGACCACATCATCGACAACGTAGTTGAGGGTCAGTAGCGTAGGCTTCCAGACACGCCCGGCCTGCGCGGCAGCCCACCTTACTTTCTGGCGGCAATCGCAGCAGCCACACTCCGCAACTACGCCTGGCTCGGCTGCAAACTTGAGCGACGTCTTGCCACAGATACATGTAACTGTCGTCATAGAAATTTTACTGTTAAAACTGTTATTTCAGCGGGTTTTCGCGTGGTTTGTAGGTTGCGTCATACTTGTCCGGTAAGCCGCTGTCGGAGCTTATATAACGACGTTTGATGAGCCACTTACCATCGATTTTGACGAGTTCGGTGTCTTCGCGGCCTTGTTCATAAAGGCTGGGCGCTTTGCCAACTCCTTGGTTCATAACACCAGTCCAGATCACATGGGCAATGGCGGTGTCGCCATTTATTTCGATAACTGGATTAGTCAGCAGCATGTGGCTGCGGCCACGTGGTGGAGCCGGTGGGGCGTTCGGATCAGGAGCGGGTCGCTCGTACAGTTTCGCTATTTCGGCATGGCCGGTGGCTATCAAGCCGTCGACATCGAGCAGCGCATCCTCGGTAAAGTACTCAGACAAGGCACGACTCTCACCTTCCGACAGTTCGTAATAGTAGAGTGTGAGAAAATCTTCGATTTGAATGCGGTCGAGCAAGGTCTCCATGGTGACCTGCTGTGCTTGCACGGGCGTGGTCAACCCTAGTAGCAGAAAGGCCGCGCTAGCGGTGATGGAACGTGTGATATGCATAATCTGTTTATGGGCAAGCTGTTGCGAGATCATGGTGGGCTCTCTCGTTGGTTATTGATTATTGGTTATTGGTTATTGTAGAACGGGTTAGCGAAGTGGAGCGTAGTGTAAAGTTGCGGTACTTTCAAACAGGCTCACGCTCCATTCCAAAATTTGGATCACATTCGCTGAGATTCGGGAACATCTATGGTTACGGATAGCTTGCCGGTAACAGAGCAGGCTAGAATGTCTCGAAACGTCCACATTTCATGTTAGGCAGTATTTGTATAATAAAAAAATAATAGGGGAAGCACCATGGCAGAGATCAACAGAAGAGATTTTATGGCGATATCAGCAGGAGTCACCGCACTAGCTGCAAGCGCAGGCAGCGTACGACAGGTGCAGGCAGCGGATACCTCCGGCTTGATCGTTTGTATGCATGGCGTTACCTCCAGTGGCTTTGATTTTCGGACTTGTATGGAAGGCTGGTCGCGTGCTGGGGTTAAAGCGGCAGAGCCGGATCTGATCAAGGCGCGTGAACATGAAATGGCCAATGGTGCTGGCTCGGCACGCAAATTGATGGACGACTTAGGGTTGAAAGCTTATTCCTCTACCAACCAGTTATTCTTGGAAGAATCCGGGGATCAACGTGTTGCGGCAATCGAAGATTTGAAATGGAAAGTTGAGATGGCAGCATCCCTCGGTGCAGATCGTCTGGTAATTCCATCTGCGGCAAGCCAAGCGCACACACTTGCAGATTATGAGCAGGTGTACTCTAATCTCCATGAAGCAGCCGAAATAGCCAAACCTCATAATGTGGCATTGATGGTGGAATTTACGCGTAATTCGCGGCTAATTAACAATGTAAGAACATCACTGGATGTGGTGCGCACTGTTAATCACCCCAATATAAAATTCATGATCGATCTTTATCATTTTTGGGCTGGCCCGAGCAAATTCGAAGATCTCGATCTGATCAATGTGGGCGAAATTCATCACGTGCATTTTGCAGATACACCACGTCAACCACCCGTAGAAGTTGCCGAACAAAAAGATCGTGCATTTCCGGGCGAGGGTATTGCTCCTCTGCAAAAAATTCTTAACAAGTTGGTAGAGCGCGGTTACAACCGGGCATTGTCGCTGGAATTATTTGATATGACCGTGCGTGCTACCGATCCGTTTATTATCGCAGGGCGCGCCCTGGAAACTATTTCGCCCTTTATACAAGGTTTACCCGGTTAATACGTCTAGACTCTATTTCCAAACAAGAAGAGGAAACAACATGAACAAGCTAATGAATAATACTGTAAGAGCAGGCGTGCTGGCCTTTGGTCTGGCGACAGGAGCAACGCCGGTATTGGCCCATCACTCGTTTGCAGCAGAGTTTGATGCGGATAAAACGGGCGCTGTGACTGGAGTGATCACTGAAGTACGATTTAGTAATCCGCATGCACGTTACCGTGTAGATGTTACAACACCGGCAGGCACAGTCGAAAACTGGGAAATTCAGGCTGCTAGCGTTACATCACTAAGAGAACAAGGTTGGCTGGTCGACAGTATAAAAGTGGGCGACACAGTCAGTGTTACTGGCTTGCTGGGTCGCAATGGCGCTCTTAAGATTACAGCAGGCGGTGTTAGTGTTACCAACGGTCCAAAATTTGGTGCGGCTGCTACAACTGCGGGTGCTCCGCGTGTGGATCGCAATGTTGTAAACGCCGATCCTACTGTTAATTATGGGCGTAGCCAGGTGAATTCCTCGCATCCTTTTGATATCAGTGGAGCTTGGCGTCAAGGCTATAAATTTCGTACTACAGTGGATGATCTCGAACCCAAACCCACTCCCTACACCCCCCAAGGTTTGGCTTTAAGAGAGGCCAACACTAAATACGATGACCCTGCCTTGCGCTGCATTGCTTTGGGTTTGCCTCGTTTGTTCGGCAACCCCTACAACATGGATATTTATGATGTTGGCGACCAATATCTTTTTACTTATGTTGAACACAATGCCGTTCGTCATATCTGGATGGATGGGCGTACACCACCAGCCACTACCGTGCCAACCTCAAATGGTTATTCGGTAGGTCATTGGGAAGGTGAAACACTGGTCATTGAAACCACCCATTTGCTGCCCGGTTGGCTGGATGGTTCTGGTTTGCCAATGTCCGGTGAAGGCACCAGAACAGTAGAGCGTTTGGTGTTTCAAGCCGACCATTTAGCAATGGATCGCACCATGACCATATATGATCCCTTGTATACACAGCCGCTGGTGCGGGTGCGCGGTGCAGCGCGTGAAGCTGATCTGAATGTATCCGAGCAGGATTCCTGTGATCCAGCGAGTTATTACACCGATATTCTGGCAGCAGGTTTGCTGGAAAAATATTTGCAACCGTGATTTAAATTTGTGGGCAGAGTCACATTTGTGATGGATTAAAAAAGGGAGCAGCTGCTCCCTTTTTTAATAAACAAATTTAATAAACAAACATTAATAATAAGAACGCGATTTAGCGTGGTGAAAGCTTCAACAAACGACCACCAGGACCGTCTTCAATCGCCCAGATATTGCCGTCCGGACCTTGTTCCAGGCCGCGCATACGTTTACCCATCACAAAGCGCTCTGCTTCGGCAGCTGCACCAGTATCGGCGTTCACGATCACACGGATAATCGACATGGAAGACAGCCCACTGATGAAAACATTACCTTGCCATTGAGGGAACTTGTCGCCGGTATAAAAGATCACGCTGGAAGGAGAAATAACAGGATTCCACCAAGCCTTGGGCGGGGTAAAGCGACCAGTGGTATCGGTATCGTGATCAGGGATGATTTCCCCTGTGTAATGGTTGCCATTGGAAACGAGGGGGTAGCCGTAGTTAGCACCCGGCATCACCATGTTTAGCTCATCACCACCACGCGGTGCCATTTCAATATTCCATAACTGTCCATTCGGATCGAAGGCAAGACCCAAGGGGTTGCGATGGCCGTAGGAATAAATTTCAGCAGCGATGCCGCCCTGGCTGGCAAAAGGATTGCCAGCAACGGGGGTACCGTCATCATTCAGATGCATGATTTTGCCTAAGGTCATGTTGAGATCTTGTGCAGGATCGAACTTGTTACGCTCACCGGCAGAAACAAACATGGTGCCATCAGCAGCAAACAAAATGCGGTGACTAAAATGCAAGCCGCCATCCATCTTGGGGAAAGCGCGCCAGATAACTTCCAGATTTTCAACTGCCGGTGTATCTAGGTTAAGGGTGCCACGGGCTACTACTGCGCCGCGGGTTTCATTTTCGCCTTTTTCAACATAACTGATGTAAACGAGGTGATTTTCAGCAAATTTGGGATGAATCACGATGTCGCCCAAACCACCCTGTACAAAATAATCTACAACAGGTGCGCCGGCTACTTCGGTTTTTTGTCCATCTTGTGTGACCAATTGAATATGTCCACTTTTTTCAGTAACCAACAAACGGCCATCAGGTAAAAACTCGTGTGCCCATGGCTCGTTGAATTCAGCGATAGTGGTGGAAATAAAAGGATATGGTTCCTGAGCGAAGGCTGCAGCGCCTATAACCAGGCCTATTGCGACTAGTAAAACGCGTTTCATGGTGTGTCCTCTGAGAAAAATGAAAATTCTTCTTTTTATGTTGGTCAATCGGCGGGGCTTACGGTTGTTAAAATCTATAGAATTTAATCTAGCTTAAGGCTCCTTACCTTTCTCCAGTATATAAGCCCTGTATCAACCAACACAACCGCCAAAATTGTGGGTAATCGTGCAGTTTGAAATTCACCTGTGCCCGGGCTGCTCGAAGTGATAATGGTTGGAGGGTGCAGCAGTTTGCGTGAAAAAATCCGTGTTCTGGGGCGCAAAGTGTGATGTTTCTGAGGTTGATGGTTGTGGTAAACACTCATCGGAGCCTGCGCTCAGCCGGTAAAGCTCCTTTCAGAATAGCACCATCTTGTTCGGGTTCTATACGCCGCTCGCGGCAAGCTTTTGCTCGGCTTTAAAGTGGGGCGGGGGGGGGGGGCAAGGAGCAGCTTCTAAAAAACATGAGCTTAACCCTAGAATATATGTTCAACTTGGTCTGTAATGAGATTTTTTAGAGCCTAGCAGGCATGCTTGGAAACAACAGCTTGCCACTTACCAATTGACAAGCATCAAGTTCAAGAATGAATTGCAGTACTTTACGAAGCTTACGGGTGCCAGGGAAAGCGCGCTGCTACTCATTATTGCTCTAACAGTTTTTTATAAATAACTAATTGTCCTAATAATAAGAGATGAAGTTTATGAAGAAAATCACTGGCACTCCTATAAATATAAAAACCATTTCTAGCTCAATCAGATTAGCAATCTTATCGCTCAGTTGTTTTGGTGTTACTGCAAATGCGCAGCAACCCGCTGCAATTGAGGAGATCAGCGTCACTGGATCGAGAATTCAACGTGATGGGATGTCTTCACCTACACCGTTGACCAGTATATCCACAGAAGAAATGCGCATTATGGCGCCCACTCTGATTATGGATGCGCTAACGCAGATGCCACAATTTAGAGACAATGGCCAATCACAGACAGGCAGCATCTTCACTTCTGGAGGCGGTTCAAACTCAGTCAATCTGCGTGGTATAGGCAGCAACAGAACTCTTACACTACTTAGTGGGAGGCGCGTGGTCAGTAGCCAGCAATCGGGTACCGTTGATATAGCGATGTTCCCAACATCCTTAATTCAGCGCGTAGAAGTTGTCACAGGAGGCGCGTCTGCCGCTTACGGTTCCGATGCCATCAGTGGCGTTTCCAATTTTGTTCTAGACACTAACTTTAGCGGTGCCAAAGTCAATGTTCAAAGTGGCATATCCAGTCGCGGTGACCATCCAAGCCAACAGGTAGAGTTTGCTTTTGGAACCGGCATTGGCGAGCGCGGCCATTTGATCACTTCCTTCGACTGGTACGACGCCAAAGGGATTCTGGGCACCGAAGGCCGCGATTGGTATCAGGGCTGGGCAATGATTACTGGCCCTGCCACGTTGAAACCGCGGCGCTTTTACGCGCCACATGCTGGCTCAAATGCCACCAGTATCGGGGGCGTGATTCCGTCCGGTCCGTTAGCGGGAACCCAATTCATTAACGGTGTCCCATCCCCGATGGGCGTAGGCTCTTTAGTGGTTGGCAACGTCCAAGTAAACGGCGGCAACGTTGACCCCGGGTACGACTGGTACGCCCTGCGCCCCAACGATTCCCGCGGCAGCGCTTTTGCGCATTTCAAATATGATTTTTCGGATACTAACACGGGCTTCGTGCAGATATTGAGAGGCCAACATGCGGTGGAATCCCTCGCGCAGCCTACTGGTTTTGCGCCTGGCTGGTCCATTAACCTGTACAAAGATAATCCCTATATGCCCACTTCTATTGTCGATCGGATGACAACAGCCAAAGTCACCACCATTCCTTTCCAGCGCGTCTTTGAGGACTTAGCGCCCTCCCGTGAAATTACCGATAATGTAACCTCATTTACGATGGGCTTTGATGGAGACATAGGTCACAACCTCACCCTGAGTGCCTATTACCAACGGGGTAAGAATCAAGAGGTCGCAGATTATTCGTCTAATGGGCAGTTGGTGCGTACGGACCGCATTTATCGGGCGCTGGATTCAGCTGTAGATCCGGCCACTGGAAGAATCGCCTGCCGAGCCAATATCGCCGCATTTGGTGGACTCACACCACAGCAGGAAGCTGCACTTACCCGCATAAGCGCATTAGGAAAGCCGGTATCTCCTGACCCCGAGAGCAATCGTCAATGTGTACCAATGAACCCCTTTGCATCGCAGTTATCAAAAGAAGTTATTAACTACGTAACCGGTGGCGTGCATCACACACAAATCATTCGCCAGGATGTGTTTGATGTGTCTGTGCAAACTACCTTGGGAGGTGCAGACGGCAAAGAACCGATTTCTGTGATTGGTGGTGTGAGTTATCGCGAAGATTCTGTGTATCAAGATGCAATGGGAAATGCAGGCGATCCGCGTAGGATGGCTAATTTTGGGGTATTTAGCAGTTTTCTCGCCCCCTCTGACGGAATTCCAATCAGGGGCATCCCCACGTTTATTCGCGATCGCGGTATTTTCTATACCGGCAATCCGAATAATGAGGGCCCCATCCAAGGTGAATTCAATGCGCTAGAGGTATTCAGTGAAACCATTATCCCCTTGTTCGGGGGCAGTAACGGCGGCGGCGGTGATCTACATGCAGCCGCACGTTATTCTGATTATACGGGCAGTGGCGGTGTATGGGCCGGCAAACTGGGTGGCGACTGGCCATTGACTGATGAGTTGCGGCTACGTGCTACTTGGTCACAGGATACTCGCGCAGGCTCCCTTTCTGAGCGTTTCGACACGCAGACCGGTGGTACCACTATCACTGATCCGAAACTGCCTAATGAACCCCCTTATATTGTGGCCACCACAATCGGTGGTAACCCAAATATCTTGCCTGAAATCTCAAATACCAAAACGGTGGGAATGGTGTATAGCCCTACTTGGTTGGATGGTATGAACATGTCGATTGATTATTATGACATTGGCATTAAGGACGCAATTTCCCAACTTGGCGGAGTTGCGATTGTAGACAGATGTTACCTACAAGGAGCGGAAGATCTTTGTAAGCTCATTACGCGTAGTAAGGTTGGTACTGCCTACATCAGCCAGATTTTCAACTTGTTCATCAACGTTGCTGAAACAAGAACATCAGGTGTTGATATCGAAGCCAGTTACAGGCGGCCGGTAAACTTGCTGGGCGGTGAAGGCGAAACCATTACAGTGCGAGCTTTTGCTAATTATTTAGATGAAGTCAGCTCAGCTTTTGTTGGTGAAAAAGTCATCAATCGGGTTGGCGAAGCTAATTTCTCTAAATGGCTCGCCACTGCCTCACTTGGCTATTCAAATGGCCCGTTCAGCGCAAATATTCAAACCCGCTACATTGGGGATACTGTGCGCGACAAAACCTGGATAGAGGGGGTCGACATAGAAGACAACAGTGTTGAGTCTGTAGCCTATACCAACGTCAACCTGTCTTATGGCTTTGAATTTAGTGGCGACAAAACCGGCGAGGTCTATTTATATGTCGGCAATTTGCTCGACAAAGCCCCACCAATTTCTCCTGGTGGAGTGGGTTTGACCTCAGGTACTGCGTCGCATACCAATAATGGACTATTCGACACAATTGGTAGGACTTTTACCATGGGACTTAGCATGAGATTTAATTAAGCCCACGCAAGCTATTCGACACACTGTATGTCAGGCAGGCGGCACCCGCACTACAATTAACCACGCTAGCAGTTTTGCGATAGTTAAGCCCAGGGTGCCGTCTGGTTCAGATATGTGCCTTCACTTTGCATTCAAAAATGCACTAGTATTGCCACAGGTATTTCTGTGATCTCTCTAAATATAATCGCGACCGAGCACGGTCTATTCTTGCCGGGGGGCAACTGGGCATCATGCCATTGTGTCGATCACTTGTTATCCACTGTCTGGCTGCTCTTGCCGCAATTGGTGCAATAGCTCCAATAGATTTATTTGCCCAGACTGCAACGCCGCCCTGGCAAGTACTTGATGACTATTGCCTAGGTTGCCACAACCTCGAAGATTGGGCCGGCAAGATAGCTTTTGATACAGCTGACCGCACTAACCTTCACACAGATGCCGAAATTTGGGAGAAGGCCGTACGCAAACTGCGCAGTGGCATGATGCCGCCGGCAGGTGAGCCGCGTCCCGAGCGAGCAGTGCTAGATGATCTTGCGCAAGGCCTCGAACGTGCGCTTGATGCAACACCAACTGTTAATCCCGGCCACAAAGGTTTGTCGCGTCTCAACAAAAATGAATACATCAATGCCATTGCCGATCTGCTTGCCTTCGATATGGGCAAGATTGCAGCTGCACTGCCGGCTGATGGTGGTATTGAGGGTTTTGACAACATGGCAGAAACGCTGACCATGTCGCCAACCTTGCTCGAAGCCTACCTTGGCACTGCGATGGAAATCAGTCGCCAGGCAGTTGGCAACAAGAGCATAGGTGCCACTGATATCCATTACTCCCGTGCTGGCAACGATGTGCAAAACGAGCATATAGATGGCCAGCCGCTTGGTACTCGCGGCGGTATGATGATCGAGCATCATTTTCCGGTTGATGCAGAATATGTGGTGCGTATTGTGGCCGATATTCAGCAAGCCGGCTGGGTAAATGATACACATCGGATGTTCTGGTGTGGTGGTCCGGCCGTGGATGTGTCTTTTAATAATATACGTATTGCAGTTGATGACTATCAAAGCTTTCGAGTGCGTGTGCCCGCTGGCAAGCAGCAGATCAACGTAGCGTTGCTCGATGAAAAAAAATGTGCAGGCGTTGGCGAACTCTATCTTGGTGAGGCGCTTGATTCCGTAGGTGGTGCGGTCCAGGAAATCGAAATCCAAGGTCCCTTCAATGTAAGTGGTGTGCATGAAACACCGAGTCGCAAGGCAATCTTTCGTTGCCGACCGGTGGCAGTAACAGAAGAGAACGCCTGCGCACGCGAAATTTTAAGCTACTTAGCAACACGTGCCTGGCGTAGCCTTGTGCAGAGCGATGATCCTCGGTTGCTACCCTTGCTGGATCAATACACACTGGGCCGCACTAGCGCAGGTGGAGATTTTGAACTTGGCATTCAATATGCGTTGGCGCGTCTGCTGGTCGATCCTCAGTTTCTGTACCGCTTCGAGCATGAACCGGAAAATATTGCACCCGGTGCAGTTTATGCTGTCAGCCCAGTAGAACTCGCCTCGCGACTTTCTTTTTTCCTCTGGAGTAGCATTCCAGATGAAACCCTGCTGCAACTGGCGTTTGACGGCAGCTTGTCTGAACCAAAAGTATTGGCAGAGCAGGTAACACGTATGCTGGCAGATCCGAAATCGCAAGCACTTATCGACAATTTTGTGGGCCAGTGGCTAAAGCTGCGCGACCTAGAAGATGCTGCACCACAAGATGCTGAGTTTGACGAAGAGCTGCGCCGCGGTTTTCGCCAGGAAACCGAGTTGCTGTTTACTAACTTAATCCGTACCAACAGCAGCATGGTGACACTGCTAGATGCGGACTATACCTATGTCAACGAACGCCTCGCCCGCCATTACGGCATCGAAGGTGTGCGCGGTAGCTATATGCGTAAGGTCGACTTAGCTGCCGATAGTCCGCGGCGGGGCCTGCTCGGACATGGCAGCATCCTAACTGCCACATCGATTCCCAATCGTACTTCGCCAGTTGTGCGTGGTGTGTGGATAGTTGAAAACATTTTGGGTGCGCCAGTGCCCGATCCACCTCCTGGCGTCGAAACCAATCTAGACGCTGGCAAGAATGCAGAAGGTGTAGTCGTGGCCGATACTTTGCGTGCACGACTCGAGCAGCACAGAGCCGATCCCGTTTGCGCAAGCTGTCATGGCATCATGGATCCGATTGGACTCGCGCTCGAAAACTTTGATCTGACTGGCCGTTGGCGCGATCAGGATAATGGAACACCCATTGATTCACACTCGGCCATGATGGATGGTACGCAGCTTGCAGGTGCAAGCGATTTGCGGCGGGCGCTGCTGTCGCGTTCTGATGCTTTCATAAACACGCTCAGCGGAAAATTGCTGAGTTATGCGCTGGGCCGCGAGCTGGAATATTTCGATGGTTCCGCAGTGCGTGGTATCGTGAGCCAAGCAGCTACGAGCTCGTACACTTTCGCTTCACTCGTACAGGGTATTGTTACCAGCATCCCCTTTCAGCAACGTCTTGCTACCGGTGTACAGATTTCCAACGCAGCAGTACAAACCGCTGCGGCCCAGCCATGATGAGGAATTGCCTATGTATTTCCTGACCAAAAAAGCGCTCTCTCGTCGCACACTCCTGCGCAACGGTGGCGTGGCATTAGCGCTGCCACTACTGGAATCGATGACACCTGCGTGTGTGTATGGTGCCCAGTTGCCCAAAGTGCGGCTGGCCTGCTTGTATATGGCGCATGGCGCAATTATGGGTGAGTGGACGCCGCAACAAGAAGGCAGAAATTTTGAACTGTCGCCAATCCTGCAGTCACTTGCCCCCTATAAGGACCAGTTAAGTATCATCAGCAACCTAGATCTGCCCGCTGCTCGGGTCGGCCCGAATTCCGCAGGTGATAATCACAACCGTTCGTCGGCGTGTTGGCTAACCTGTATGCCACCACGACAGGGCGTGTCTTCACTAGACCAGTTGGTTGCGCAGCACATCGGCCAGAACACCGCACTGCCATCGCTCGAACTGTCGCTGGTTTCTGGCGCGTCCATTTCTTATCTAACGCCAACCACACCACTGCCGATGGAAGGCAATCCGCGTATTGTGTTCGAACGTCTGTTCGGTGTTGCCAGTAATGCAGAAGAACGTGCTGCGCGTCACCTGCAAACTACCAGCCTGCTCGACTCACTCACGGGTCAGGTAGCTGGGCTGCAGCGTCAGTTGCCTGCCGATGACCGGCAGCGCATGGAGCGTTACTTAGAAGATGTGCGCGAGATTGAACGGCGCATGGACCTGACGAGTGGCACCTTGCCCGATGGTGTAGTCATGCCTACCAAACCGGTCGGCATTCCCGACGATTTTGAAAGTCATGCAAGACTGATGTTCGATCTTATTGCGCTGGCTTGGCAAACAGACCAGACACGAGTATCTACCATGCTGCTGTCACGCGAACTCGGCAATCCACTGTTCCCCAACAGTGGTATTACCGAACCTCACCATGCTTGTTCGCATCATTCCGGTCAGCCCGAAAAAATGGCTTTGTATGCGCGTATGAATACCTATCATGTCAAAGCACTGTTTGCTTACTTTCTCGAAAAACTGCGCAATACTCCCGATGGTGATGGCAACCTGCTCGATCATTCGTTGGTGATGTACGGCAGCGGCATGAGTAATTCGAACAATCACGACCATGACCCCTTGCCCATCCTGCTTGCCGGTGGAGCCTCCGGTAAATTAAGGGGTGGCCAGCACATCAAAACTGCACAGGGGACACCGTTAGCAAATCTGTTGCTTGCTGTACTAGACAAATTAGATGTGCCTGCCGAATCTTTCGCCGATAGCACGGGGATGGTAACTCTATGAGCATCTTTCTTGGTGCCAGCTCAGCTATGAAAAAAATTGCTAACTCAATATGTTTCAAATTTCCAAACTTAGCTGCTGCCATGCTGGTCGCAGTATTGCCACTGATGGTGCCACTGATGGTGCCAATGCTGGTACAGGCAGCCGAAGTGATCCAAATTCCAAATGTACCGTCAGCCCAAGACGTACAGTTTTCTGCACTCGCCGATGCTGCGATGGATCGCGACATGCTTAAGGTGCAGGAATTGCTGAACGCCGAGAACCCATCACAAAAACTCGACGTTAATGCGCTGGGGCGTTACGGTACTCCTGCGCTACACTGGGTCATTCGTTATGGTGATCAGCAAACAGCGGAGCGTCTTGTTGCCGAAGGTGCGGATGTAAATCTCGCCAACATTTATGGCGTCAGGCCGCTGCAACTCGCCATTGAAAATGGCCACGGTGAACTTGTGCAGTGGTTGCTGGACGCTGGTGCAAATCCTCAAGCGCCCGATCTGGCTGGCGAACCGCCACTCTTTTTGGCAGCTGCTCTTAACGATACTGCAAGTCTTGCTTTGTTACTCAAGCACGGTGCAGAGGTGAACAGCGAGGATGAGGTTTATGGCCAAACTGCACTGATGGTGGCTGTACGTTCGGGCCATGCAGCTGCGGTACAGTTGTTACTTGCCGCGGGTGCCGATATCAACAAGCAGGCAAGGGTGACTGAAACCATGCCTGGCAAAGACGCAGTGTTTGTGATGCCGAGTGAAATTCCGGGTGCTTTGACCCATGGCACTGGCCTAACGCGTGGCGGCTGGCCCGATAGAGGTGTGCGCCAGCCTGTTGCGGGTGCGAAAACGCCGCTGCTGTATGCAACGCGCCTAGGCGATCTGGAGCTCACCAAAATTCTCATAGCAGCGGGTGCTAATCTGGAAGTTGCCGATGCCAACGGTATAACGCCATTACTCAATGCCATCATCAACACAAGTATCGTCGCAGTCAGGCCAGGTATAGATGAACATTTGCAAGTAGCCGCATATTTGGTTGCCGCGGGCGCTAACGTTAATGCAGTTGACTGGTATGGGCAGACCCCGTTGTGGGCTGCTATCGATGTGCGCAATCTACTCTATCGTTCAGTTAATGTTTCGACTAATAACGTTGATCGTGAGGCTGGCCTGGCACTCGTCAAACAACTGCTGGATGCCGGCGCCAATCCGAACGTGCAGACCAAAGAATATTCACCAGCACGCCATTTTATTTTAGGCATTGGTTCTGTGGAGTGGGTCGACATGACAGGACAAACACCTTTCCTGCGCGCCGCCCGCGCCGGTGATGTCACGGTCATGAAACTCCTGCTTGAAAATGGTGCCGATGCCAATATAACAACCTATGGCGGCTCCACTGCATTGATGGTCGCAGCCGGCGTCAATTTTGGTATTGGTGAAACTTATGATGAAGGCGAAGCAGCGTTACTTGAAGCTGTCAAACTGGCGCATGCCCAAGGTAACGATATCAACGCAGTCAATACCGTTGGTTTGCAGGCTATGCATGGTGCTGCCAACCGAGGCGCCAACACTATCATCGAGTATCTTGCAGAAAACGGTGCCGAGCTAGATCGCCCCGACAAGGAGGGCCGCACACCGGTGCGCTGGGCTGAGGGCGAATATCTGCCGTCGCGGCCACTGGTACCTAAGCCGGATACGATTGCGTTGATCAAAAGTTATCAACTTGCTGTCGAGTAAATAGTTTTGCAGCGCCCACGGTTAGAACATAAACGATACTATTTTCACTAAGGAAATTTATATGGCAGTCATCAGCTTTACTCTCAACGGCCAGACCCAAACAGTCGATGCTGTCCCGGATATGCCACTGCTTTGGTTGTTGCGCGACACCCTTGCGCTAACCGGCACCAAATATGGTTGCGGCATCGCGCAGTGCGGCGCCTGCACAGTTCATATGGATGGCGCACCGGTGCGCTCGTGTGTGATTCCGATTGCGGGCATAGCGGGCAAGAACATAACGACGATTGAAGGCTTGTCATCACCCGTCGGCCAGTCAGTCCAGCGCGCATGGCTCGAAAGTGATGTGCCCCAGTGTGGCTACTGTCAGTCGGGACAGATCATGTCCGCGACTGCATTGCTCGCACAAAAATCGCAGCCAACTGATGCCGAAATCGATTCTGCCATGAACGGCAACATCTGCCGCTGCGGCACTTACCAAGCCATACGCGAGGCAATCCATCGTGCTGCTGATTATGTTGCTACTAATGAAAAAGATGGAGGTGTTGCGTGAACACAGTACTGCCTTTCAAAATTGATCGTCGCCGGTTTCTCAAAGCCAGCACAATAACTGCTGGCGGTTTTATGCTTGGCACTGCGTGGCTGCCCGACCTGCTCGCGCAGCCTGGTCGTCCGGCTGCACCACTTAGGCCGGATGCCTTTATTCATATTGGAACAGATGATGTCGTTACGCTGATTATTAACAAGCCTGAGGTAGGTCAGGGCACCGAGACTTCTGTTGCTATGTTGCTAGCCGAAGAGCTCGAATGCGACTGGAGCAAGGTTCGTACCGAATTTGCGCCGATCGACGCCGCCTATGGTGCCATGCAGGGTTCAGTCGGTAGTTCAGGTATTCGCACCTCCTTCGATCCTATGCGTCGTACTGGTGCTGCAGCGCGCATGATGCTGATCCAGGCCGCCGCCACGCAGTGGGGGATTGACCCAGTGCGTTGCCGCGCCGAGAACAGCATGGTGATTGATACCGAAACCAATAACTCGCTGAGTTACGGCAGTCTTGCCGAAGCCGCTGCCTTACTTGAAGTGCCAAGTGATATCGTTTTGAAAGACCCAAGCCAATACCGCCTACTTGGCAAGCCAATGCTGCGCCGCGATGCACCAGCAAAGATTAACGGCACCGCTACTTACGGTATCGACATGAATTTGCCCGGTATGGTGTATGCAGTTGTTGCGCGTACACCAGTGCCCGGCGGCACTCTGCTTTCTTTTGACGCAACCGCAAGCAAAGCAGTGCCCGGTGTGCGGGATGTATTCGAAATACCGCAGGGTGTTGTTGTTGTGGCCGACAATACATGGGCTGCTATTTCTGGCCGGCGTGTGCTCGAAATGCAATGGGATGCTGGCGAAAATGCTACGCTTTCTTCAGTGGGCATCAGCCAACGTCTTGCCGAACTTGTTGCACAACCGGGTGTCGTTGCACTTGATGAAGGTGATGCGAACGCAGCCGCAAGCAACACTGCAAAAACTTTTGAAGCCACCTATGAAGTGCCTTACCTCGCGCATGCACCGATGGAGCCGCAGAACTCGGTTGCGCTGGTGACTACTGATTCTTGCGAAATCTGGACCGGTACACAGATGCCTGGTGTTGCGCATCTGACCGCAATCCAAACTAGCGGTCTGCAGCCTGCTCAGGTCAAAATTAATACGCTGTATTCCGGCGGCGGCTTTGGCTCGCGCGGCGGTGGGCCAGTAGTTGCAGAATCAATTGAGGTTGCCAATAAAATGCTCGGTACTCCGGTGAAATTAGTCTGGAGCCGCGAAGACGATATGTTATATGACCGTTATCGTCCGGCATCTGTTGTGCATTTCAAGGCTGGCATCGATGCTACCGGCATGCCGGTAGCGTGGACTGGTCGCGTATCGTGTTCCTCGTTTGCAGGTTTGCGTGATGGTATCGATCGCGAAGCGGTTGCTGGTCTTGCTGAAATCCCTTACGAATTTGCGCATAAGCATTTTGAATATCAGGAGCCCGGCATAAAAGTCGCGACTAACTACTGGCGTTCAGTAGGTCACTCACAAAATACCTTCTTTACCGAGAGCTTTATTGATGAACTGGCGGGGCAGGCTAACAAGGATCCCGTCGCCTTTCGTAGAGAATTACTTGCTAATCAGCCGCGCATGCTCGGTGTACTCAATCTGGCTGCAGAAAAAGCTGGCTGGGACACTCCACTGCCGGCCGGAAGATTTCGCGGGATCGCGGTGGTGAATTGTTTCGGTAGTTACAACGCCCAAGTGGCGGAAATCTCGTTGGAACAAGGCGAAGTGCGCGTTCACCGCGTGATCTGTGCGATCGATTGCGGCACCGTGGTGAATCCTGCAGGCGTAATTCAGCAAGCGCAAAGTGCCATTGTATATGGCCTGAGCGCAGCACTGCGTGGCAGCATCACCTTTGAAAATGGTCGTGTGCAGCAGACCAATTTCCATCAATACGAACCGCTGCGCATGAAAGAAATGCCAGTGGTCGAAGTGCATATGGTTGCAAGTAACGATGTGCCTACCGGTATCGGCGAAATTGCCACTCCCGCAATTGCACCTGCAGTAACCAACGCAATTTTTAGTGCTACCGGTAACCGTATCCGCAAGTTGCCGATCAGCCTCGCACTGGCCACCTGATATTTCTTACCTTTTTCCTGCCCCGGTAATGATGCCGGGGCAGCCCTTTGGTCTGGAGATTACCTAATGAACCTCAACCTGTTTCGGACTTTGTTAGCAACCGGGGTCCTAGCCTTGCTCGCTGCTGTCTCACCTTTTACGTTTAGCGCAGCGGCAGAACCGCCACCACCTGTTGCGGCCAATGCCATTGTCGATGGCCTATACCTTGTGACCGGTGGCGGTGGTGCCAACAGTGTTGCGTTGATTGGTGATGAAGGTGTGCTCGTAGTGGATGCCAAACTGGATGTTGCTTCGGCAGATGCAGAGCTTGCAGTTTTGAAAGGACTGTCATCAAAGCCGGTGCGTTTCCTCATTAACACTCATGTACATCCTGACCACACTGGCGGCAACCTCAGCTACGCAAATCAAGGCGCGACGATTATTGCCCACGAAGATGTACGCACCATTCTGTCAGCCGGCCAGCGCGGCGGTCCGCCCGAACCTATTGCAACCTGGCCAGTGCTGACGTTCGCCAACGGCGGCGGCATAACACTGAATTTTAACGGTGAAACCGTTCATATCGTCCACATGCCAGCAGCACATACCGCCGACAACAGCATGGTTTATTTTGTGAATTCCAACGTGTATCAGCTAGGCGACCTCTACAGTGCGAGCCGTTATCCCGTGCTTGCTGGTGGTACATTGCAGGGTTTTAATGATGCGATTGATCTTGTGCTCGCCGAAGCTAACGCTGATGCGAAATTTATCCCTGGCAATGGCCCTGTGGTTGGTCGCGCAGAAGTTGTTGCCTATAAGGAAATGCTAGCGCAGGTCTACAGTAATATTGAACAGCTTGTGAAAGAAGGCAAGACACTCGAAGAAGTTGTAGCAGCGAAACCGACTGCAGAGTTTGATGCTGTCTGGGGTTCACCTGAACGACTGTTGCCGGCTGTATATGCACAGTTGAAGGGTGAATAATAATTTCTCTCTTGGCATTCAAAAGCACTGGACGCAAAACTTGCTCGCCGGGGAGTTGTGTCCAGAAAGCTGGGGCTATTGAGTAACCGTAATCGTGAAAGGAATGCTGTTGTAGTGCACTAAGGTCTTTTGTTCAGAAATAGTGGCATACCCAACATAGACAGCGACCTTAATGCCAGCAGCCAAAGCCCCCGAATAGATCGGAATTTTTAACTCCCCTGCTAACGAAGATACCGTGAACGCAGGAACCAAGCGGTCTATCGAGCCTTGCCAAAACGTCCAATTTCCAAGCCGTCCGAGGCTTCTAAAGGTTGGAACCCCGCCTTCAATTGTTTGTGCTACGACATAGATATTTGCCGGCAAACCTCTATCTGCCCCCTGTGGAATTACCGTAGCATTTATGTTTATAGCGTCTAAACTGTTAAAAAATTGACTCTGCGTTAACCCCAGATTGGCAGAAGCACCTAAGGTAAAAACTGCACTGCTGGTGCTATTTTGGCTGGTGGTAATCCCCGTCAGCAGTTGCTCTTGAACATGCTTTATCGACGTGAGTTCTGCTATTTTCTGCAGTCTAAATCCAATACCAGCACCTGCTGAGAATTTGGGGGCACCCACGGCATCAATCAGCGATGTCCAAGGAGTTGGCAATTTAGCCTGTGCACCTAAACTTAGTATTACCCCCAATATTCCTTCTAATCCAACTACTTCGTCACACGCAACCCCAAAGGTGTTTAATTGGTAAAGGCCTGGTGAAAATAGACGGCCATCAATAACTGAACTTTCAAGTAGCTTGATATTTCCGCAACTGGGGAGCAAAGGCTGGGCTTGAACACTGGATCCTGAAAATATTGCGATTAAAAATAGTGTAAGCAGTAATTCTGGAACTGATTTAGTTAACATCATGCCTGCTTTCGCCTGTATTGATTCAACAAATCTGGACACCAAATTAGATTGTAGTCTAACCGTTCACATAAATTACAAGTCTTTTTAAGGTGCAGGATCTTCTTCAAGGATTGCTGTTATTTCAGAGGTCGGATTTCCAAGAAAAAATACTTCTTCCTCCGATGAGTAATATCCCCAGGCATTACTGCCATCAGGAGCGAACAACACATTTAGAAATTCACCGCATTCATGTGGCTTACACACAGACCCGAAAGTATAGGAGGCGCCATCGCTGAGTTTGATCGATTTGTTTGGCGAAGCAACACCATCAAGGGTTTGGGAAAATGTTTGTAACCAACTATCCACCCGATTATCAGAGCTTATCATTTTGTCCCACGAAGCCTTGTAGTTGGGCACATCCATCAAATCAAACAGGTATGGATCTTCCAAATCAAACAAGTCTGGATCTTCTGAGCCAGCCAATACAGTTGCCACTAAAAGTTGAGTGAGCAGTACAAACCATAGTTTCTTTGCATTCATTTGGTATTCCTTAACTTATAAGTGGTGCCCAACTCACCAATCTAATTAGATTGATGTGTCCTGCCGCTTGAAGAATTCCCTTTTAATCGAGCCACAGGAGAAAAATTCTCCTGCGGCTGATCTGTAAATAAACTACTGTGTTGAACCTATTAGCTGCAGCGCCTTAAAACTGCATGCGTAATCCAGCCTTATACATCCTGCCGACAGGATCGAACTGCACGTTGTTACCGCTGCCGTTGGCGCCTGGGGTCCGCGGAGGATCGTTGTCAGCGATGTTGTTGATCGCAGCGTAGGCAACAAAACTGCCGTCAGTTGCGCGCGAAAAGTCGTACTGGCCAACAAGGTCGAAGTACCAGGCATCAGGCACGCTGTTGCTATTGCTGCTGTTACCGAGTGCAATGTTGTAGCCCGCCTGTTCAGGTCCGATGAATGCCGCATTGTAAATACCATCGGGAATGTAGCGACTGTGGAACGACAGCTGCACCGGGCCATTGGTCCAGTTCATCAGACCGTCTAGTGTGTAATCGGGAATGCCGGGAATGGTGCCCCCACGCAGACCGGTCTGGCCGGCGCGGTCGATAGGACCAGCCGAATCAACAGTGATCAGATTTTTGACGTAGGTCGCAAGCAGACGAAAGTTCAGATCACCAAGATTATCGAGCGGCTGGCGATAACTGAACTCAAGGTCGTAGCCTTTGGTCAGGAGTTTGTCGACGTTCTGGCGTGAATCGTCGATCTGCGTGATGAAGCCGGCAGCGTCACGAGTGATCAGCGAGCAGAACTCACGGGCACCTTCAAAGCAGCGAGTCGCGATGGTCTGCGCGCCTAACACACCAATAGAGTCCTGGATCTCGATGCTGTAATAATCCACTGACATTTGCATGCGGCCAATAATGCCGTCGATGTCGGGCTGCACTACAAAGCCGAAGGTTGTAGTGTCGGCAACTTCGGGTACGAGTACGGCATTGGAACCTGAAGTTACCACCGGGTTACCTTGTGCACCGCCTTTGGCAGGATCGTTCAAAATACCGAAGCCAGTGGTCTTGGGTCCATAAAGTTCGCTGAGGTTGGGTGCACGTATGTCACGCGATTTTGTTGCGCGAAAACGTAATGAATCTACCGGCTGCCATACAGTCCCTATTTTCCAGGTCGTGGCGCTGACATCCGAAGTCTTGCCAAGGCCAGATCTATCGTAGAACGTGCGCCGCGCTGCGGCGTTGAGTTCGAGACTCTTCGCAAATGCGAGGTTACTGGCAAGCGGTACGATGGTTTCAAGATAGCCTTCTGTTACTTCGATTTGACCACCTATTAATGAAGCATTGTTGGTTACAAATCCTAGGCTGCGTGAGGTGGCATCGGCTTCGCCTTCGATCTCGTCGCTGCGGTATTCAAGGCCACCGACTACAGACACTGGTCCTGCCCAAGTGTCGAATACTTCACCCTGGAGATTGCCCGAAAGCACTTGCTGGGTCGTAACATTGGTCTGCGTAGAAGTACCCAGCACATAGGCTGCGGCTGCCGATGAACCCTGGCTGCCGAATGGATTTAATGGCACGCAGGCCGCATCATCATTGGTTGTAATTGCATCTGCATTTACTGAGCAAACGATTTGTCCGGCAGTGTTTTTGACTGCATTTAATGCGCGTGTGACTCGTTGCGTAATGCCCAAACCAGTAGCAGTCGAAATGAAATCGTTATGGCCGTACTGGTAGTAAGTATCCCAGGCCCAGCCATCAGCAAGTTCGCCATTAAGCGCAGCTACAGCACGGAAAGCTTCATTTTTTGACTTGACAGGTGGCGCGCCAAATTCGTTGAAGTTGCGGCCGAGGGTGAATGACTGCAAATTGTTTGCCACCATGATTTTGTTGATGTCGAGCGCAGGATTGCTTGAAGCCGGAATGAAGGGGTTGCCACGCGCGATCGAGTACGCGGTATTGAGCAACTGCCGCGCGGCAGATTCGCCTTCTACATGTCCGTAGGAGACGTCAAGCTTGCCCGTGATCGTGTCGGTGAAATCGAATTTTGTGCGTGTATAAAGCGTATATTGCTCGGTAGGCGCACGAATAGGTAATGGAAAATAGCCCTGGTTATTCTTGTTTTCACCGCCAATCATAAAGAGTGTATTGACTTGGCTACCATATACAAACGGTCGTGGCGCGCCATCAGCGTTGAACGAAATACCTTTCAGCTGCGCTGGCGCATTGATGACACCGGTATCCGAAATTGTTGAGGGTCTGATATCACGCAGGATATTGTTGGCTGGCAAACCGGAAGCTAGGTTCGGCCTGCCGAAGTTCAGCCATTCTTCTGCGCACCAGTCGCGCTCTGTGCAATAACCTATACCTTCATTTTGCTCATACTCCAGCCCGCCTACGAAATGGCCGCGTCCTTTCCATAGGCTAAAGCCACCCGCAACTTTGCCAGTATAACTAGTGTTATCACTGTATTTTGTCTGACCGTATTCAACCGCGGTGCGTATGCCTTCCAGATTTTCATTGAGGATAAAATTCACCACACCAGCTACTGCATCCGAACCATAGGCTGCAGAGGCGCCACCTGTTACCACTTCGGCACGTTCTAGCAGAATACTTGGGATCATGTTGGTATCGACTGTGCCGGCTGTTGTGGAAGGCACGAAGCGTTTGCCATCAACGAGTACTAGTGTACGCACGGCACCGAGACCGCGCAGATCGAGAATGCGACCACCAACATAACCATTGCTTGCGCCAGTGGCGGGTGTATTTGTAGCACGAAATGACGGTAGTTCATTGAGCATGTCGCCAATGTTGGTGGAGGCGCGCTGCTCCAGGCGGTCAGCACCCATCACACTGACGGGAGTTGATGCGGTCATGCCGTCACGCACAATGCGCGAACCGGTCACCACCACAGTATCAATGGCTGCCCCAGCCGGTGGCGTTTGCGCCACTGCAGCGCCTGCGGCAGTACTTGCCACAGCGAGTGCGATACGGATTGAACGTGCTAAAAGTGTAGAGTTGTTTTGGTTATTGATTTTATTTTCCCTTATCTTGTGCATTTGCTACCTCTTTTTTATATTTGTTGAAACGAACTGAATCTCAAAGATATAGAAAATAACAAAGAGTCGCTATCCCTTAAATAAGTGAGTTCGTTTAACGGGAAGCTTTGGCTTTCTGCGCTTCAAGGAACTCGTAGGTCAGCTCTTTGCAGCCATGGTTTTCATACGGCACGTCGGCCACCAACAGAGTATCGCTGCCCTTGTACTCATTGGTGAAATACACCGGATCGGTGGCAGTGTAGCTGCGGTTGAGCGTCATTTTCCCGGTATCGACCGAGAAGCGTTCCACCACATGCAATTGGTCGCTGTTGCGCAACGGGGGCACGATAACCCCCGGCTTGAAGCCAATGGTGTCGACCACCAGCACATCACCTTCCCAGTGGCCTATCGAATGGCCTGTTGGGCTAGCCTCGATGCTGGCAGGGTGTGCATTCATGTTCATGTGGATTACGCGCTCATAGCTGACGAGGCCGTAGTTGATGACGATGCGATCCTTCTCTTGCACCAGGCGGTTGACCGGACCGTCGTGTACCCAGTCAAGAATGATGCTGGTAGGTTCGCAGCGCAGGCGAGGGTTGTCGGTGGGGCTCCACATCTGGAATTTTTCCGACTCTTCCTTGCCGCGTGCAGTCAAGTCTACCGGCTTTGCATCCCAGCCAGCCGACGGAATCTGGTCGGGGGAGATCGTGCCGGCTTCAATGCCGGCCTTCATGCTCTTAGGCACCAACCCCACGCTGCGGTTAGCGCTTGGCGGCACCGCAATCACGTACTGCTCCTGTGCCCAGTCACCCGCCAGGTTCGGCTCGCCGCTGGGCAGACGCAGCGGGCGGTTGCTGATGTTAAGGCCTGAATGTTCGATCTGGTCGTTACGGTTCAGTTCGGCGGCATCACCGATCGTTATGTCTTCTAGATAACACGAGCCCGGATCCTGCCGATGCATGAAACCAAGGATGGTGGCACGCGCACCGGGTACGAACATTTCCTTGCTCCAGCCCGAGCGGCGCATCAGCGTGGCGGCGCGCATTTCGCAACGCATGGCAATGGTGCCACCGCCTGGTTGGTCAGCCTCGAGATAGAGATAGGAGTGCGGATTGACGAAATCGATACTCTTAATGATGCCGGTGATTTCCGCATTCTTGCTGCGATCGAACAGGCCGAAACCGTGGTGGGCAAAGGCGCTGGACGAAAACCCGAGAGCGGCAATACTGGCCGCGGTGAGCAGAGGTGCAATGGCGCGTTGCAGCGAATGAACGATACGAAGACGAAAAATGAGCTTCACGGTGGTGTACCTCGCAGGTGCAGTCAATGGAAAATAGGTGTCAGAGTCACATCTATTGCGAACGCGACTCTGACAAGGCGTTGCGTTATTTCGAGCGCGGCAGATGCACAGACATCAGCGTCACTTCGCCTTCGATCTTGCTGAACCAGTGCGGCACACCTTCTGGCACAAGCAGGAAGTCGCCCGCAGCCAATTTGGTTTCAACGCCGCGTTCAATACCAGAGCCGCTCCAGTTGACGCCAGTCTGCTTACCATCCAGCAGCGTGCCGCCGGTGACCATGGTGGCGCCGCCTTTCACTACATAGAACAGCTCAGCTTCGGTGTCGTGCACCGATGCGCTTTGCGGCACGTTAACACGATGCTCCATGTTGACGTTGTAGGGCGCCAACTGCATGAAGCTCTGGAAGCCGTTCTTGTCGGTTGGCTGTTTGTCAACGATGGCGGCCAGATCGGCTGCGGTGACTACAATGCCTTTGGTGGGCGTAGTTTGCTCTGGTACGACTGGCTGCTGGGCCAGTACTGTTGAGACCAGCAGCGTCGAAAGAAAAGTGAACGAAAATGTCTTTGATATTATTGTTGTCATGGATAGATCCCCTCCGTGTATTACTAACAATGGTTTATGGAAGCCCGATTCTGAGTCAAAACGAACTGAATTTCAAAGATATAGAAAATAACAAAGAGTCGCTATTCATCAACTAAGGAAATTCATTTGAAAAACGGTCTAATTCATTGTTCCGGAAAATATATACCTTAGATGTATGCACTAATGCAATCAGGCGCATACACGCTACTGCGAGCAAATACAGTCAGTAGTCCGGAACTATTAACGTTAATTAACCGTTGTCTAACAGTCGACACCATATGCATACCACTCCCACTCCCGATAATCACCCCCTCTCATTGAAGAGAGCAAATCGGAGAAACCTATGTCCACCATTACCCTGCAAGTGCTTCATATTCGCCTCAAGCCACTGATATTGGCTTTGGCCTTCATCGATACCACCGCCGCCATCGCCGCCGATAACTCCCCTAATACCAGTAGCAATGTTGAAGAAATAGTCGTCGTAGGCCAGAGTATGGGCAGTCTGCGCCTGAATGCTGCCAATGGCGCCGGCTCGCGCCTTGGGCTGAGCGCCCTCAATACCCCCGCCAGTGTTGATCTGGTGACCCGCACCGAAATCCTCACCAAGGGTGACTACAACAGTATCGATAGCATCACCCGCACCGCTGGTATATCCACCACGTCCAACAATGGCAACGGTGGCATGGAGGTGTCGAGCCGAGGTTTTACCGGTCACAACACCACCATCAATACCTATGACGGAGTGCGTCTTTATATTGTTGCCGGCACCGTCACCTTCCCGGCCGACTCTTGGACACTGGACCGTATTGAAGTACTTCGTGGCGCCGGCTCCGTCATCAACGGCATGGGCGCCTTAGCCACCACAATTAACTACGTGCCGCGCAAGGCGGTGATCGGGGCGAAAAGCTTTGATGCAATGGCTGCCGTGGGCAGCTTCGGCATGAGCAGGATCGCGACCGGCGGGAATGTGGCAATCAACGACCAACTGGCCGGCCGCCTCGATGTGGCTGTGACCGACAAGGACGGTTATGTCGACAATGGCGATGATCGGCGCAAAGTAGCTGCCGCCAGTCTGTTGTGGCAGCCGACCAATGACTTCAGCATGCGCTTTAGCGTGGACTTCGCCAACCTCGACCCATCCACCTACTTCGGCACCCCGCACATCAATGGCCAGACTAACGACAGTCTGCGCCAGCAGAACTACAACTTTGCTGACGCTACCATCCACTACAAGGATCTGTGGAGCCGCGTGCATACCGAATGGCGCATCAGCGACAACGTCACCTTCCGCAACGACACATTTGCCATCAAGGACCGCCGCGAATGGCAGAATCTGGAAGAGTACTACGACGCCGGCCGTGGCAAACTCGACCGCATGAGTTATCTAGGCATCGTGCATGACCAAAAACAGGTTGGCAGCCGTGGCGACTTTCTGATCACTGGCAACCTAGGCGATCTAGATAACCGCTTCACGATCGGCGCCGAGATCAACGAAGCTGAACTCGACTATTTCAACAACTTTAATACCGGCGGCTTCGATGTGTTGCAAACCACGCCGGTATTCGGCGCACCGCCGTTGTATCGCCCTGCTTCCGCCTTCACGCAGCTCGATTACAGTACCGAAGCTTCGCAATACGGCTTCTTCTTCGACGATATGCTGCGGTTGAACGACCAACTGAGTCTGGTGCTCGGTGGCCGCTACGATGCCTTCGACTTCGATCGTGTCAACCATCCGCAGATCACTGGTCGCCGTGGAGCGCAGTTCGATGCAGCCTTCGACAAGTTCACCTGGCGCGCCGGTCTCGTGTACGAAGTCAGCGACAACTTCAGTGTCTATGCGCAAACCAGCACGGCAGCCGATCCGGTCACTTCGCCGATCTCGATCAACCTTGCCAACGCAGACTACAAACTGAGCGAAGGCCGCCAGTATGAAGTGGGCATGAAGCAGCAGTTCATGAACGGCAAGGGCGAATACACGCTGGCATACTTTGATATCAAGAAAGAGAATATGGTGACGCGCGTACCAGGCACCACCATTAATGCGCAGATCGGCCAGCAGAGCTCCGACGGTATTGAAGCCACCTTCCGCTTTAATCCACTCGAACAACTGAGTATCGATTTCAACGCCGCTTTTATCAACTCCGAGTACGACAAGTACTACGCCGGAGCCGTCTCACTGGCGGGCAACACCCCAGCTGCCGTGCCGGAAACGACAGCTAACCTATGGGTGAACTATGCACCCATCAGAAAACTGCAAATGGGCGCCGGTGTTCGCTTTGTCGACGACCGTTACACCAGCGATACCAACACCGCCACGCTGCCCGCCTACACGGTGCTCGATGCCTCGCTGAGCTGGTTGCTGGACGACACCACCACCGTCACCATGCGAGCCCGTAATCTCACCGACGAACAAGACTATGTGCAATCCGAGTACGTCACCGACCAGTGGGTGTACGCCGAACCACGTGCGTTTGAAATGAGCGTTCGCTACTCCTTCTGAGCAGGACTGCCTCATGTTGAAGAAAGTGAAGAGATTGCTCTATCTATTCCATCGCTGGTTGGGAGTGGCGCTGTGCGTGTGGTTTGCGCTGCTGTTCGCCAGCGGCATCATCATGATGTATGTAGAATATCCCGAACTCACGGAAGACGAGCGGCTGTGGCAAATGGATGAATTGAACGCCACAGCAGTTCACCTTGCCGTCTCTGATGCCGCGCGCATCGCGAGCGCTACCGAATTCAGTTCCATAAAACTTGTAAACATAGTCGGCCGGCCGGCGTATCAATTGACAGATCCAAACGGAAATCTTCACACAGTGTTTGCCGACGATGGTTCTGTGTTTGAAGGTCTGCAGCCAGACAGCGCACTGAGAGCAGCGCGTTACTCGGGCTTTGCTGACCCCGACAGCACACCCCGCTACGACGCTCTGATCGATATCGACCAATGGACGGTGTCGTCGGTTCTCGATGCCAGCCGTCCCTTGCATCGCGTTGCGCTCGATGACGATGCCGGCACCGTGCTGTACATCTCCGATACCAATGGCCTGATCGTACGCGACAGTAACCGCGTTGAGCGTTTCTGGAACTGGCTCGGCTCCACCATCCACTGGATCTATCCGTGGCAGTTTCGCCAGCATGTGAGCCTGTGGACCGATGTACTCACCTATTTGTCGCTGGCAGGGGTGTTCTCGGTAGTGAGCGGTGCTGTTGTCGGCTGGTGGCGGCTGCGGCTGAAAAAGCGTTATAGCAGCGGTAGCTTCACGCCCTATATCGGTTGGCAGAAATGGCACCATGTGATGGGGCTTGGTTGTTTGCTGTTTATAAGCACATGGATTTTTAGTGGCCTGATGTCGATGTTCCCGTGGGGCGTCTTTGACAATGCCACCAGTGTTGATGACCAGCTGGCCCGCTACTACGGTGGCCCTTTGGATCAACTCGACAGCTTCCCTGCGCTTAACAGTGCGCTGCTACAGTCAGGGGATGAGGTTAAGGAAGTGGAGTGGCGCCGTATCGGCGATGTGCGTTATTTGGTGCTGAGTCGCTCATCCACCGACAAGCGGGTGGTAATGCCCAACGGCAATGGCGATGCACTGCATGCGCTGATCATTCATGCGATTTCAGCGCTCCAGCCACAGGCTCGCATCCAACAGCAGCGCGGGATCACGCAGTACGACAGCTGGTATTACTCCCATCACAACCGCTACCGCCCGTTGCCGGCACTCGAAGTACGCTTCGACGATACCGAACAGAGCTGGTACCACATCGATCTCACCACCGGCGTTGTCGTGCAGCGCCTTACCCGTATCGACCGCTGGGCGCGCTGGCTCTACAACGGCCTGCACAGCTTCGACTTCGCTCCGCTGTTCCAGTTGCGGCCGTTGTGGGATGCCACATTGATCCTGCTGCTGTTGTGCGGCTTTGTGTTTTCGATCTCAGCAGTGGTGATAGGCTGGCGACGAGTGAGAGCCTGAGCCTCAATCACCACGGCAAACGTTCACCACTATATGCGACAAAAGAAGCACTATCATCAAGCCGCAAACTATCCAACACCTGCAACATTTCACTGGCTGCTTGCATTGCTGGTCGGCCAATTTCTGCGCCACGAAATGGCTGCGACAAGTCTGAATTCACAGTGCCTGGATGTAGTGCAACGATCACGCTATTTGGCTGGCTACGTTTGAGTTCTATCGCGGCGGTTTTGATCAACATATTTAGAGCTGCTTTCGACGCCCGATAGCTATACCAGCCACCGAGGCGATTATCTTCAATGCTACCGACTTTGGCCGATAGTAGTGCCAGTACGCCACGTTTTTTATCGAGTAGTTTGGAGAAATGCCTTAACACAATGGCGGGACCAAAAGTATTGACCATGAAGGTCGCTTGAATTTGTGAAAAATGTAAGTCGCCTAATTTTTTTTCAGGCATAAAATCCTTACTATGCAAGATCCCCGCAGCATGAATAATTAAATGAAACGGTCCCATTTCTTGTAGCACTTGTGCAGCTGAAGCAATGCTCTTTTCATCTGTTAAGTCAATCGATGGTGAAGAGTTTCTATGTAACGCAACAACAGAATGACAACGCGGATCATCTCGCAGTTGGGTAACAAAAGCAGCACCGATAGCACCCGAAGCGCCGATCACGCAAGCTCGAAAATTATCTGGAAAAGAAAGCAGCATAATGTCCTCTTGGTAAAGTCAACAACACCTAGTTTGGCTCAAAGTCAGCCTTGCTTCCACAAACTGGTATCTTGTAGTTCGCGCCAATCGATGAGGCGTTTCTGGTAGGAATAAACAGCTTCGATCTCCACTCCTACAATTTTTGTCTGCGGGAATTCTGGTTGCAGCACTTTACAGACCAAGAAATTTTTGTGTTTTTCTGTGATTTGTAGGTAGTCCATTTTGTCAAAAATAATTTTTTAGGATTACGTCAGTTGATGGCTTACTTCGCCCATTGTCCAGCCGATTAATGGAAATTAAAGAGTCTCCAGATTGTTTCGATAAAACATCGCTTGCTGTTTGAATGCTTGCGTCGAATCAGGCGTCATTTTACGTAGTTGTGGGTACACCATTCCTATACGTGGATTATTGGATAGCGTGCTTACATTACGGGCAAAAAAATCCCAGTACAAAGAATTGAATGGACAAGCGTTTTCGCCCACCCGTGATTTTTTGTCGTAATGGCAGCCCTTACAATAATCACTCATACGATCGATATACGCTGCGCTCGACACATACGGCTTGGTCGCCAGCAAGCCACCATCGGCATACTGACTCATACCCAAGGTGTTGGGCAATTCTACCCACTCGAAAGCGTCGATATAAACGCCGAGATACCATTCATGCACACGCTGGGGATGAAGCCCTGCCAGTAAAGAGAAATTTCCTATCACCATCAAACGTTGGATATGGTGCGCATGAGCGTGCTCTAAAGATTGGCTAATCGCGTGGGCCATGCAGCGCATCTTGGTTTTACCTGTCCAGAACCAGGTCGGTAATTCACTTTGATGGTTAAACACATTTTTTTGCGCATAAGCCGGCATATGGTGCCAGTACACGCCACGGATATATTCGCGCCATCCGATGATTTGACGGATATAGCCCTCGACTGCGCTCAAGGGCGCAGCGCCTTGATGAAACGCTGCCTCTACTCGCTGCACCACTTCGCATGGATTGAGCATCTTGGTATTCAGCGCAAACGATAATAAGGAATGAAATAGCCGCCAGGCCTTGCTACTCATCGCATCTTGAAATTCGCCGAAGTGTGGCAAGGAGTGAGTGACGAAAGCATCGAGTTGCAGTAAGGCTTCTTGCCGGTTTAGTGGTCAGCAAAAATTGTCCGCTTTGGGCTCACCAAAACTCTTGATTCCGGCCGCTTTTATGCTGTTCCAGAGCGCATTGTGATCATGTTTGGGGCGAATGTCGGTAGGCTCCCCAGGCAAGCCGGGCCAGGCTTTGCGATTATCGTGATCATAGTTCCACTCCCCACCCAGTGGCTTGTTATCCACATCCATTAACACTTGATGCTTGACCCGCATCTGGCGATAAAAGTGTTCCATCAGCCATTTTTTGCTGCCATGAAAAATCTGCCCAACTTCGGCTTGTGAGGTATAAAAATGTTCTGAATCGACCATCCGGCATGGCACACCACAAGCGTCAGAAAAGTCATGTAATTGCTGGTCAAGACGCCATTCATCTGGCGCTTGGTATTCAATCTCCCTGATCTGATATTGCGCAGCTAGCCAGGTTAAATTCGTCGTTATCGAATGCGTATTTTCCGGATCATCAATATGCAAATAATGCAGCCGATGTCCATCTTCACGCAATTGCCGCGCCAAATCGCGCATTCCGGCAAAAATAGCGATGATTTTTTGTGCATGATGCAGCACATAATCGGTCTCTTGACGTACTTCCATCATCACGTACATGACATTATCGTGTTGATGTGCAAACCAGCTATGCGCAGGATTTAGCTGATCACCCAATATCAAACGTAGGCTTGTTGTTTTAAAAGGTGAAGTTTGATTTTTAGCCTGCATGTCTGTTTCACTCTGTTTACGCTTGATGCATTAGTGTTAAATCAATGCTTAATCAAATTTGCCAACGCGCTCGCCAAATCAGGGTAGTGAAAATGAAATCCGCGCGTTAATAAACGCGTTGGCAGCACGCGCTGCCCACCCAATAACAAATCCGAACGCTCACCCATAGTCAACCGCAAGAGCCAAGCGGGGGCAACGAAGAGCGCTGGTCTATGTACTGCGCGACTTAAACTGCGGGTAAAGTCGGCATTCGTGACTGGTTGTGGTGCCGTCAGATTATAGGAGCCAGTGGCAGATGTATCGTCTAGCAAAGTCAATACGGCGTTCAGATAATCTTCGCAATGTATCCAGCTCATCCATTGCCGGCCATCGCCCAAACGACTTCCCAAAGCACACTGAAACGGGAGCAGCATTTTTTTTAAAAGACCACCGTGATTATCTAACACCAAACCGGTACGCACTATGACGCAACGCACAGCCATTTCGGTAACGGCTTGCGCTGCTTTTTCCCAGGCAAGACATAAAGAAGCAGAAAAATCGTGACCAGAATTGCTCTCTTCATTCAAATTTTGATCAGCAACTATGCCGTAATAACCGACTGCAGATCCGCTGATTAACACTTGTGGTTGATGGTTTGTCTGTGCAATTTTTTTTACTAATTTTTCAGTCACAGCTACACGGCTATCGAGCAATACCTGTTGACGTTTTTTCGTCCATCTAGCATCGACGATAGGTTCACCCGCCAGATTGATTAACGCATCAAACTTTAGCTCGGGGGTCCAATGATCGAGACTTGCCATCGCGTTTACGCCAGTGCCACAAAGTTTGGGCACAGATTGAGGGCGACGACTTAGAACCGTCACGCTATCGCCGCGCGCACTTAGTGCTGCACATAACCGACGACCAATTAAACCAGTACCGCCTGTAATAAGTACGTGCATATTGAGACCAAGTTAGAGTTGTTTTAGCGTACTTCAGATTTGTTCGAATTCGAATTAAAAATTTGAAAAGAATTAACCTCGCTGGAGTGCCGATGGTCCTATACATAATAGATCACTTAATGCGATAGGGTTTTTCCTTAAAACTGCTTAGCGCAGCAATATCGTACTTGCTGCCTTGATAAGTGAACGGCTGCGTGATTGAGCCTGGGATGGAGGATTGCATAGAAATTAATTACTAAATTTATTACTTCACTTTAGTACAAATTATTCCTACTGCAAGCAAGTTGTCGCTGTTCAACTATTGCTCCACTTGCTGGATTCATGAATATTTCTGGTATCAGTAATATTTTGCACAATTGCTCCTGTCATCGCCAGCAAAGAGCACGAGTATTGCAGCAGGTCAGGACAGGCCTGCTGCAATATTTCGGTTGCGGGGTTATTGGATATCGAAACGATCAAGGTTCATCACCTTGGTCCATGCCTCGACAAAGTCATGAGTAAACTTCTCACTGGCATCGCCGGCTGCATAGACTTCTGCAATCGAGCGCAGCTCGGAGTTGGAGCCGAAGATTAAATCAACGGGGGTGGCCGTCCACTTTAGTTGGCCATTATTGCGATCACGTCCTTCGTAGATGCCTTCTGCTGAAGCTGACTTCGACCACTGTGTCGACATATCAAGCAGGTTCACGAAGAACTCATTACTCAAGCTGCCAGGTTGAGCGGTCAACACCCCATGGGCAGATTGGTCGGCATTAGCATTCAGTACGCGCATACCTCCCACCAACACGGTCATTTCCGGTACGGTCAATGTCAACAGGGTGGCCTTGTCGACCAGTAACTCTGCCGGCGATCTGCGGTTGCCTGGGCCGTAATAATTGCGGAAACCATCCGCAGTCGGTTCCAGCACCGCAAACGACTGCACATCGGTCTGCTCTTGCAGAGCGTCGGTACGTCCAGCTGTAAACGGCACTTGCACGTCGATTCCAGCATTCTTTGCGGCTTGTTCAATCGCAGTACCACCACCCAGTACAATCAAGTCAGCCAGTGATATTTGCTTGCCACCTGTTTGTGCGCTATTGAAGTCTTGTTGAACTAATTGCAGAAGACCCAACACCTTCTCTAGTTCTGTCGGATTGTTGGCGACCCACTCTCTCTGTGGAGCCAGCTGGATACGTGCTCCGTTGGCACCGCCGCGTAAGTCAGTGCCCCGAAACGAAGAGGCGGAGGCCCATGCTGTTCTGACCAGCTCAGGTACGCTCAGACCCGTAGCAAGCACTGCAGACTTGAGTTCAACGATGTCGCTGGCATCAACCAACGGGTGATCGACTGCCGGCACTGGATCCTGCCAAATCAGCTCTTCAGCCGGCACTTCATTGCCGAGGTAACGTGAACGCGGGCCCATGTCGCGATGTGTCAGCTTGAACCACGCTCTGGCAAAAGCATCGGCAAACTCTTCCGGGTTATCTAGCCAGCGTGAAGTAATTTCGCGATAAGCTGGGTCCATTTTCAATGCTAGGTCGGTAGTAAACATGATCGGTGCATGACGCAGGGAAGCATCGTGTGCATCGGGTACCAGATTTGCGGCAGCCCCAGCGGCTGGAATCCATTGAGTCGCACCGGCCGGGCTCGTTGTTTGCACCCACTCATAACCGTAGAGGTTTTGCAGATAGCTGTGGGTCCATGCAGTTGGGTTGACGGTCCAGGCGCCTTCCAGGCCGCTGGTGATAGTGTCAGCGCCATTGCCGCTACCACAAGTGTTTTTCCAGCCTTGACCCTGCTCTTCAAGAGGGGCTGCAGCGGGTTCAGGGCCCACACAACCAGTAGGAGCAGCAGCCCCGTGGGCCTTGCCGAACGTATGACCACCCGCAATCAGTGCCACCGTTTCTTCATCACTCATCGCCATACGACCAAAAGTTTCGCGAATATCCTGCGCGGCGGCAAGCGGATCTGAGTTGCCATTCGGCCCTTGAGGATTCACGTAAATGAGGCCCATCTGCACTGCAGCCAGTGGCTTTTCTAGTTGTCGGTCACCGCTGTAGCGCTCATCAGCGAGAAACTCGGTTTCAGGGCCCCAGTAAACGAGTTCAGGCTCCCAGTCATCCTGACGACCTCCGGCAAAGCCGAAGGTTTTGAATCCCATGGATTCCAAGGCAACATTACCTGTAAGCACCATCAGGTCGGCCCATGAAATCTTGTGGCCGTATTTCTGTTTGATGGGCCACAACAAGCGACGTGCTTTGTCGAGGTTGGCATTATCGGGCCAACTGTTGAGCGGTTCGAAGCGTTGTTGACCGCCAGCTGCTCCGCCGCGACCATCAGTCACGCGGTAGGTGCCGGCGCTATGCCATGCCATGCGAATAAAGAACGGCCCATAGTGACCATAGTCGGCTGGCCACCAAGCTTGCGATGTCGTCATTAGAGTCTGGATCTCCGCCTTCAAGGTGGCAAGATCAAGCGTTGCAAATTCTTCAGTGTAATTGAAGTCGGCGCCAAGCGGGTTTGACTCTATTGCCTGCTGGCGAAGCGGTGCAAGGTTCAGTTGCTCCGGCCACCAGAACTGGTTTGACTTGGGAACTTCCTGAGCAAAAGCAGGGGCTGTAAGCGCGATGTGAGCTATCGCGACTGTTAAAGCGGTAAGTATTGGGAGTGCTAGTGCACGCATTGAATTTTCCTCTTGGTTTAGCAGCGTTGTTATTGCCAATGCATACTAAACGATCAATGCATAATCCATGATTGGACATATCTATGGGGGTGATTGATAGCTTCTATCGGTCGAACTTATGCAGTAGCGTCGCTTGGGCTGCGCGCCGTAGCAATTGCATATTGCAGGTGGTGAGTAAGCAGTTATAGATGTCGATGCATCAGCAGACAGTCAGTCTGGCGTCGGATCGTCGGGGGGCTGTATTATGTTTCCCTAGCAGATATGGTTTCTGTAATCGGGCTTGTTCAGTTGCAAATGCTGGCTAGTCTCACGGTAGGCTTTACTGGGCCGATCTGGCCCTCCAACCCTTCATAATTTATAGGAAAAAAATAATGGCTTCGTTAGATTCTATTCTGGGCGGTCAAGTTGGAAGCATCGCATTCCTAAAAGTTTTGGCGGAAAATAGCTTTGATTCTGTTTTGGTCACTGATGCCACTCCTAAAGGAAATATCATTTACGCGAACAAGGCGTTCAAGAAATTGACTGGGCATGATCCAGACTCTGTGATCGGAAAAACTCCCCGAATCCTTCAGGGTGCCGGAACCGACAAGAAGGTTATCGAGAGGCTCGCCAGTGCTTTGAAGTCAGGCGGTCGTTTTGAAGGCAAGGCGATTAATTACAAGAAAGACGGAACCCCGTTCATCATGTTCTGGCGGGTTTTGCCAATTAAGGTGGGCAAGAAAATAATCGCGTGGGTGGCAATTCAGCGTGAAGGGTCTGTGGTTTAGTGGAGATTTCTTATATGTACTTGCAGGAAAGTAAAGTCATTACAGTAAAAAAATATATCAGTGGTCTGCTAATTCTTGTCGGAAACTCGCTAACAGCGATTGGTTGCGTTGGCTTGGTGCTTACTTTGAGCGGACTGATCCAGGCAGAGTTCTTTGCGATCGGGATTTCGTCGGGAGTGCGAGTAATCGCGTCGGTCGCGGTATCCGGTTGTCTGTTGAGTGCTATCGGTTATGGCATGGTTGAGTATTTTGAAAAGTAATAGTTAATACATTAGGAGGGTTACATGTTTAAAAAATCTGATTATTTTATTCTGTTGGCGGTGATGATTTCTTTCTTTGTCACTGCATATTTGTGGTTCGTGATACAGGACCGTGAGCAGGCCATATTCACGGCGATTTGGGTTCCCTCCATTTTCTGCTTCGGAATCTATACCAAGCTGGCCGTATTGCTGGGGAGGCCGAAATGATGCCCTTCGATCTTTTTTATATTGGCGTTGTCGTGTTCATACTTGCGGTGATCGGCTTTGGTCTCACCCTAATTGAATTCCGTAATATGAAATGAAATCTGGTTGAGACTCACGGCATTACTTGAAGTTATTCCCTTGAGACATCAATGTTCGGCTCTGGTTGTAAACCTAAGATTCTTAGGTTTTTAAAGTGCTTCAATGAAGCCCCAGCAAATTCGCCGGGTAAACCTGTACTTATATGCAACTGACTGGACTTTTAGTTGGTGGAGGCGGGGGATTAGTACCCAGTGCTCGGCGGAGCCTCGCCCGTTCGTGAGGGAGAGAGCAAAATTGTTTGCTCTCTCTTTAACCTCACTCACCCCCCGTCCCGGGTGTTCAAATCTCAAATCCTGTAGTTAATAAAAAAGCCCCACTCTGACGAGTAGAGCTTTTTTATTAATTGGTGGAGGCGGGGGGATTTGAACCCCCGTCCGCCAGTCCTCTGCCTTTGGTTCTACATGTTTAGCTTCGTCGACTGAGTTAGCCTTTCACCGCCCGACGGGCAGGGTGTGCGAGGCGAGCCTGAGGAGTTTTAGCGATTGGATGCCAGGCACACCGGTTTCGCGATCCTGTTCTATATGACAATTGGTAAACACCGGTTTACAGGCATCCCGGGCCAATCGTTAGCGGCCCTTAGGCTGCTAAAGCGTATCTATCGTCGTTGGCAACTAGAAAGTTGCAGTAATTTTTTATACGAGAGTTACTACCCTCTCGACATGCCCCTCGGGTTTTGTAACCGGCGTCGAATCCAGAGCGCCCCCAAAAGAGTGTACATGGTAGCACACCGATCACACTCACTACCGCTGCGTGTATGTGTACACTTACTAAATTGAGGTGCTCAGTTGCATTTCAAGCGTTGCTGCGATCATTAATTTATGAAAACGTAATTGCAAACTGGGCAATTACAATTTTGACACTTTCTGCATTGTGCGTTGTCTGGTGATATTCCATTCTCGATCTTTCTCAACCGTGCGTTTGTCGTAGGTATGTTTACCTTTGGCGAGCGCGATCTGGCATTTCACTATATGTTCTTTCCAGTACATACGAGTGCATACACAGGTATAGCCTTTTTGCTGAATGCCACTGAAAATTCGTGCGAGCTCCTTTTGATTGAGCAGTAATTTGCGGGTGCGGGTGGGGTCGGCAATGTGATGGGTGCTGGCACTTGCCATTGGCACAATTTGCGCGCCGAGCAACCAGGCTTCACCGTGCATGATGATGACATGGCTGTCGACCAGCTGGATTTTGTTATTGCGCAGACTTTTGACTTCCCAGCCTTGCAGGACAAGGCCGGCTTCATATTTATCTTCGATAAAGTAGTCGTGACTTGCTTTCTTGTTGACGACTATCGTGGTGTCGTCATTTCTTTTGGTTTTTGGCATGTGCGCGATTATAGAGATGCAAGGCTGCTATGAATAGCAAACTTCTTTACACTTGCCCAATGACAATAATCTCCCAAACCGCACTGCTGCCTTATTCTGCCGAGGCTATGTTTGCCTTGGTCAATGACATTGCCGCTTACCCGCTGTTTATGCACGGCTGTGTAAGTGCGCAAATTATTTCTGCAGATGCGCAAGCGATTACCGCCAGGCTCGAATTGGGTAAGGCTGGTTTGTGTTATTCATTTACTACACGCAATGTCTTGAAAGCACCAACGGATATTCACATGACCTTGGTTGAAGGTCCTTTTAAAAATTTTTCGGCGCAATGGCGGTTTGTACAGCTGACCGATACTGACTGCAAAACCTGTCTAGATATGCAGTTTGAATTCAAGCTGGGCTTGCTGGATGTGGCGCTGCGCACTTTGTTTGAAGCCACCAGCAAGGATCTTGTTAATGCCGTGTGTAAACGGGCGGAGTATCTCTATGGAAAACACTGATGCTTCGGTAGAGCGGATAACAGTTGAGGTGGCATATGCCTTACCAGCGCATCAACGCATTATCACTTTGCAGGTAATCAAGGGCTGTACAGCTTTTGCAGCAGTAGTGCAGTCGGGAATTGTGCAAGAATTTCCAGAGATAAATCCCGAAACTGCTGCCATGGGAATTTTTTCGCGCCAGTTGGACGGAAAAACTTTGCCACTGCCAAAAGTGTATCAACTTAATTCCAAAGACAGGGTAGAGATTTATCGGCCTTTATTGCTCGATCCGATGCAGGCTCGGCTTCTGCGGGCAGCGCGGGCGAAACAAAAAGGATTGTTACAAGCACAAAGCGAGGATACCGAAGAATAAATGGCGAGAATGACAATTTGACAGCATGAGTGTCACAGCCATCCCTAGGCCATTGCCTGTTATTGCGCTGTGGGTGAAGTTACTTCTGGGGCAGTTACTGCGGGGGTATTACCTGATGCTTGGGCGGGAAACTGCAAGTTTTCAGGTGTCTGCTCAAAATCGCCAGTAAATTTCGTTAACGCGCCATCGGCAAAATACACAGTCAGAATTTCCTGCGCGCGTTCACCGCCGCCTGGTTGATAGCTGTACATGTAATCCCAGCGATCTTGGTCGAAAGTGTCGCGTAACAGTGGTGTGCCGAGAATAAAATTTACCTGACGTTTACTCAGGCCTGGCCGCAGTTGATCTACCATTTCTTGGGTAATGATATTGCCCTGGGGTACGTCGATACGGTACACACCAGGAAAGCTGAACGAAGACACACTGCCACACGCACATAATGTCAGCACAGTGCAGATCAAAATCAGAATTTTCAAGCGGATATACCTAAGCTTTTACATGCCCATCGAAGCGGGCATAATACCCGAACTGCGCGCGAACTGGCAGTCTGAAAAAACGTAACAAAGATTGCGCGGGCTTGGGGTTCTGCACCACACCCCGTGCTATCGCACATTGACCACAAACAGGGGTATACAATGAGCGGAGAAAACCAGGAATTACGCAAGGCCGGACTTAAAGTCACCCTGCCTCGCGTAAAAATCATGCAAATTTTAGAAAATGCTGTAGATCGTCACCTCAGCGCTGAAGATGTCTACAAATCCTTGCGTGATGCTGACGAAGATGTCGGGTTGGCAACGGTGTATCGCGTGTTAACCCAATTTGAAAGTGCCGGCCTAGTTATGCGTCACCATTTCGAAGGGGGGCATTCGGTATTTGAAATGAATTCCGAAACCCATCACGACCACATCGTGTGTACCAAATGCGGCATAGTGCAGGAATTTATCGATGAAATTATCGAACAACGTCAGTTGGCGGCAGCTAAAGCTCACGGATTTACAGTGAGTGACCATTCTTTGAATATCTACGGTTTGTGTCAGAACTGCCAAGTCTGATGAGAGAGTGTGCCGAATCCAGTTGGCACGCTGCCACTTACAAGTAGTTTTAATGTCCCAGTAATTCCCGCGCATGTGCCAACGAATTTTCGCTCAGGTCATCACCTCCTAACATACGGGCTACCTCTTTTATTCTTTCGGCCTGATTCAACAGGGCAAGGCTAGTAGTAGTGTTGTGCTTGCTGGATGTTTTACTGACCAACAAGTGATGCTGGGCATGCGCTGCCACCTGGCTTTGGTGCGTGACGCACAATACTTGGCCTTTGCTGCCTAGTTGTTGCAGCAGTTCTCCCACCACTTTGGCGGTTCCGCCGCCGATCCCTACATCTACTTCATCAAACACAATTGTGGGTATGGCAGATGTGAGGGCGGTCACTACCTGTATGGCGAGACTGATGCGCGAAAGTTCTCCACCGGAAGCTATTTTTACCAAGGCCTTGGCGCTTTGGCCGGGATTGGTGCTGATCATGAATTCGGCTGCATCATATCCATTGCTGCTGGGTGCTGCGGATTTGTCGGTATGCAGGTCCACAGAAAATCGAGCGCTAGCCATGCCTAGTTTGGTCAGTTGTGTATTAACTGCTTTTTCAAGCAGCAAGGCGGCTTTACTTCGTTTACGACTGAGTTCTGCGGCAAGTTGGTGATACATATCCAGTATGGCTTGTAACTGCACTTGTAATACGTCCGCTGAACTGTCGGCACTGCCGAAACCTTGTAAGCGTGTGCTTAATGCGCAGCCAAACGTGAACAACTCTGCTGCGGCGACCTTGTGTTTACGGGCCAAGCGATGAATTAACCCTAGTCGTTGATCCACTTCTTCGAGTCGGGTTGGATTAAGTTCGATGCGATCAGTGGCCCGACTGAGCGTGGCTCCTGCTTCCTCAATTTGGATAAGTGCCGTGTTGAGTAGCGTTGCCGCTTCTGTTAATTGGGGATTATTGAAAGGAACCGCCTCCAGCAAACCCGTCGCTCGGCGCAGCCCCTGTTCCAGATTAAAGTCTTCGTTGGCACTACAAATATCCTGTACCAGTTGCAGGGCAGTCAGAGCAGCATCGGCATGACTCAGTTGCTGGTGTTCAGCTTCCAGAACCTGTAATTCATTGGCTTGCAGATTAATCTCATCCAACTCCTGCACCTGAAACGTCAGCAGTTCCAGTTGCCCGCTGTTGGCGGAGGCAAAGCCACGCAAACGGCTGATTTCCTGATTGAGTTTGCGCGCACTTAACGCTTGCTGCTGAACTTTTGCTGTTAGTTCTTCCAATCCACCAAAAGCATCCAGTAATCGTTGGTGGGTGGAGGTTTTCAGCAAGGACTGATGTTCGTGCTGACTGTGAATGTCGATTAGCATTTCACCCAGGATTTTGAGCTCCGCCAAGGTAGTGGTTTGACCGTTGATATAGGCGCGGGAACGGCCATCTTTGGTCAACACGCGGCGTAGAATGCACAGGTCCTCGCTGTTGGGAAAATCGTGGTCGGCCAACCAGGATGAGGCTTCTGGGTTGTCGTGCAGGGTAAATGTGGCGCAGATATCTGCTCGCTCAGCACCGGCGCGGATCACATCCAGATCAGCGCGGTCGCCTAGAGTCAGTCCTAAGGCATCCAGCATTATAGATTTGCCCGCGCCGGTTTCGCCGGTAATTGCTGTCATACCAGCCAAGAGTTCGATATCGAGGTGTTCGACCAGGGCAAAATTGTGAATGTTGAGTTGGGTTAGCATGTAACAGACTGTGTTTTAAAAGCTTGTTCCGATTGTAGTACAAATCAGCAAGATCCGATCAGTTTTGCGCCATCAACAGGGCCAATAGCAACCTGTGCACATAACTGTGCCTCACTTCCTTGAATCTTCCGGTGTCGCCCCCATATCCCGCTCAATTGTTAATTAATTGTTCGAAAAATTCTGGAGGCACACCATGGCGAACGCGCAACCTGGCGATATAAATCAGGATCAGGATCAGACTGCGGATGAAATTCTTAATGGGCCGGACGCCGAGGCAAACAATGCCAACCCGGATGTTGGAGATGCGGTGGCTGTGCAGATTCAGGAAGCAGTAAATGCTGCACTAGCGGATCAGCGTGATTCGGTTCTCAGAGCGCATGCAGAAGTGCAGAACATGCGTCGTCGCTGCGAAGTTGATGTCGAAAAAGCCCACAAATTTGCGCTGGAAAAATTCGCCGCCGAAATACTAATTGTTATGGATAACTTGGAACGCGCATTAACAGCTGTGCCTGACACTGCCATCGAGCAAGTACAAGGGCTATGTGAGGGGGTGGAGCTTACCCTCAAAAATTTCCTAGAGATCCTCAGTAAATTCAACATTGTGCAACACAACCCGCAGGGCGAACCCTTCGATCCGCAGTGGCATCAGGCCATCACCATGATTGTTAATACCAAGGTAGTCCCCAATACCGTGATCGAAGTTATGCAAAAAGGTTATTCATTACATGGCAGGGTCATTCGTCCGGCCATGGTGGTTGTAGCAAAAGGGGCTTGAGGTGGCGGACTTAGTCGTAACTGGTTTGAGTTGTGACAGTAACTTTACAAAAAATGTGGTTATCCCTTGAATTTAAATTCACAGGATCAATATAGAAGTTATACCCGCAGGTGCGAACACGCCTCTACACCGGGCAATTAATGCAAACAGCAATACCAACAACGATTTAGTCAGAAAAAATTTATCGGAGATAAAGATTATGGGCAGAATTATCGGCATAGATTTGGGAACTACCAACTCTTGTGTAGCCATCCTTGAAGGTGGAAAAGCCAAGGTCATTGAGAATTCTGAAGGCGACCGCACTACGCCCTCCATCGTGGCCTACACCGAAGACGGCGAAATTCTGGTAGGTCAGGCGGCAAAACGCCAAGCTGTCACCAATCCGCACAATACGCTGTTTGCGGTCAAACGTTTAATTGGTCGCCAGTTCAAGGATGATGTAGTCCAAAAAGACATCAAAATGGTGCCTTATACAATAGCCGCGGCTGAAAACGGCGATGCTTGGGTACAAGTGCGTGGCGAAAAAATGGCGCCCCCGCAAATTTCCGCACAAGTGTTGAAAAAAATGAAAAAGACTGCGGAAGATTATCTGGGTGAACCAGTCACTGCAGCAGTGGTTACTGTGCCCGCTTATTTCAATGATGCGCAGCGGCAGGCCACCAAAGATGCCGGCAGAATTGCAGGTCTTGATGTAAAACGTATTATCAACGAACCCACTGCTGCAGCGCTTGCGTTTGGCATGGATAAAAAAGAAGGCGACAGCACCATTGCCGTATATGACCTTGGTGGTGGCACGTTTGATATTTCTATCATCGAAATCGCCGTTACCGATGGTGAGCATTCTTTTGAAGTGTTATCGACCAACGGAGATACCTTTCTCGGCGGTGAAGATTTTGACATGCGCTTGATCGATTTTCTGTCAGAAGATTTCAAAAAATCTACCGGTATTGACCTGCACAATGACCCCTTGGCATTGCAACGTTTAAAAGAAGCGGCAGAGAAAGCCAAGATCGAACTTTCCTCAGCCCAACAAACCGAAGTTAATCTGCCCTACATCACTGCAGATGCCAGTGGCCCTAAACATTTGGTTGTTAAACTTACCCGCGCCAAACTCGAATCGTTGGTGGAAGAGTTGGTTAATCGCACTATTGAACCGTTGAAAGTCGCGCTTAAGGATGCTGGTCTGACAGTAGCCGAAATCAGTGACGTTATTTTGGTAGGTGGGCAGACTCGTATGCCGATGGTGCAGCGAAAAGTTGCAGAATTTTTCGGCAAAGAAGCGCGTCGCGATGTAAATCCAGATGAAGCTGTGGCGCTTGGAGCTTCAATACAGGCAGCTGTATTAGCTGGTGAAGTGACCGACGTGCTGCTACTAGATGTCACTCCGCTGTCTCTTGGTATCGAAACCTTGGGCGGTGTTGCCACAACGTTGATCGAGAAAAACACCACGATACCCTGCAACAAAAAACAGACTTTCTCTACTGCCGATGACAATCAGCGTGCGGTAACAATTCATGTGGTACAGGGCGAACGAAAACAGGCCTCCCAGAATAAATCGCTTGGTCGTTTCGATTTAAGCGACATCCCGGCTTCCCCGCGCGGAATGCCGCAAATCGAAGTAAGTTTTGACTTGAACGCAGATGGTATTTTGCATGTTTCCGCCAAAGATTTGGCCACTAATAAACAACAATCCATTGTGATCAAAGCGTCCAGTGGTTTGACTGACGAAGAGATTGCCAAGATGGTACGCGATGCGGAATCGCACGCTGCGGAAGACAAAAAATTTGAAGATCTCATCACAGCTCGCAACCAGGCTGATGGTTTAATTCACGCTACCAAAAAATCTCTAACTGAAGCGGGTGAGAAAGTAGTTGCTGATGAAAAATCCAAAATTGAAGGGGCCATCACCGCGCTTGAAGCGGCCATGAAAGCTGATGATCTGGATGCCATCAAAAATTTGAGCAAAGAGTTGACCGAAGCTGCTGCACCGATGGCTGAGCGTATGTATGCAGATGCGCAGGCCCAACAGGGCGCTGGTGCTAATCCCGGCAACAACAGCGGTAATTCTTCGAGCAGCAAAAATAGTGATGACGCAGTTGATGCTGAGTTTGAAGAAGTGAAAGACGACAAATAATTCTGCAAGGGTTGTTAACCTAGCGCGATGCTTGAGATAAGCAGATGCGCCAAAGGATTTCACAAAATCCGGTGTATAAAGTAAAAAAACTAACGTGGGGAAGCCTTCGTTAGTTTTTCTGTTATGGGGAATACATGGAAAAACGCGATTTTTACGAAGTGTTGGGCGTGGCTCGTGGTGTTACTGAGCCAGATCTAAAAAAAGCCTATCGTCGTGAAGCAATGAAACATCACCCGGATCGTAATCCTGGTGATGCATCTGCTGAGGCGCGATTTAAGGAAGCCAATGAAGCGTACGAAGTGTTGTCCGACAAAGACAAACGTGCTTCTTATGATCAATTCGGGCATGCCGGACTCAATCCTCAGGGCGGTGGTGCTGGTGCGGCCGGATTCAGCGATATATTCGGCGATATGTTCGGCGATATATTTGGCGGTGGCGGTGGCGGTGGTCGTGGTCGCAGTCATGTACAGCGAGGCTCTGATCTTAGTTACACCATGGAGCTTTCGCTGGAAGATGCTGTAAAAGGAACTAGTGTAAAAATAAAAATCCCAACCCGGGCGGCCTGTAAAAGCTGCGAAGGGAGCGGCGCGCGCAAAGGATCAGTTCCGGAAAACTGTACAACTTGTCAGGGCGCCGGCCAGGTGCGTATGCGGCAAGGCCCTTTTCAGGTGCAGCAAACCTGCCCGCGCTGTAAGGGTGCTGGAAAAACTATCAAGGATCCCTGCAATGTATGTAATGGTCGTGGCGCCGTACAGGAAAACAAAACCCTGTCGGTTAAAGTTCCCCCAGGCGTTGATGTAGGTGATCGTATTCGCCTTACCGGCGAAGGTGAGGCCGGTACTCATGGAGGACCTCCCGGAGATCTTTATGTGCAGGTGGCTGTAAAGGAACATCCCATTTTTGAGCGTGATGGCAGCGACTTGTTATGCGAAATTCCAATCACTTTTGTCGATGCGGTATTAGGTGGAGAATTAGAAGTACCCACCCTGGATGGCAAGGTTAAGCTCAAAATCCCCCCCGAAACCCAGACCGGCAAATTGTTCCGGCTGCGAGAAAAGGGTGTTAGTCCGGTGCGAGGTGGACCTGCAGGTGACCTCTTATGCCGTGTGGTGGTAGAAACCCCTGTCAATTTGACCCGTCGCCAAAAAGAATTACTGGCGGAATACAAGGAAATTGAAGACGCATCGGGCAGCAAGCAAAATCCACTTAAAACCCGTTGGTTTGATGGGGTAAAAAAATTTGTTGATGCGCTGAAGTCTTGATAAGAAATCCATAAGAAGAAAGGCGTGACAAGGACAAGTGCTGCCTATATAAATACTACTTGGTTGTATCAGCTTGCTACGCTGTGCGTGGCAAGGTATTGCTGCGATTAATCCTGTCTAATTGGAATTTGTAATGCTACGAATAGCCGTTGCCGGTATCTCTGGCCGTATGGGCAGAACCATTGTTGAAGCCATTACCCAAAACCCTGCGCTGACTCTGGGGGCTGCCTCAGTGCGTGCTGGTAGCGCAGAACTTGGCAAAGATGCAGGTACCTTGTGTGGGCTTGCCCCTCTGCAGGTAACCACGGTTGCAGATTTAAGTACCTGCCTTACTCAGTTCGACACCCTCATAGATTTTACTAGTCCGGCTGCCACACTGGCGCATTTGAGCTACTGCGCCCCCGCGGGTAAACAGTTAATCATTGGCACGACTGGCTTTACTGATGAGGAAAAAGACATCTTGGCCGTCGCCGCCCAACAAACCGGTATCGTGTTTGGTCCCAACATGAGTGTCGGGGTGAATTTGTGCTTCAAACTGCTTGAGCTTGCAGCCAGAATCATTGGCGAAGAAGCAGATATCGAAATTGTTGAAGCGCATCATCGCCTTAAGAAAGATGCTCCCTCCGGCACAGCATTAAAAATGGGCGAGATAGTGGCATCAACATTAGGGCGCAAACTTGCAGACTGTGCGGTATTCGGTAGGGAAGGCCAAATCGGAGAACGCTCCAGCAAGACCATAGGGTTTTCCACCATTCGAGCTGGCGACATTGTGGGTGATCACACTGTGCTGTTTGCCACCCCCGGCGAAAGACTAGAAATTACTCACAAATCAAGCAGTCGCATGACCTATGCGGTCGGTTCCTTGCGTGCCGCGCAGTGGTTACAAACCAAAGGTAAGGGACTGTATTCCATGCAGGATGTGCTAGGTTTATAAGTGAGGTAGGTGTCAGCGTAGCATTTCCTGCAGTGTCACTTGTAAATCCGCTGCAGATAAGACAAATGTGGTTCTTAAACCGATTTCTCATGGACAAGAGTGTGGCCCTTTCCATAGAATAGCTACTCAGTATGATAGACACTGAGACGGCAGCGAACCTGTGAACAGAATTAATAAAAAAGCGGAATGAGAACCATGCATTCCGCTTTTTTTTAAGCTGCTTTTCCGCACTAAAGTGATCTTCAACTCTCAACGATACAAGTCTGCCTGCCCATTTTTTCTCGCGGAAGAGATTCCCGGCGGCAGGACAGAAATTGTAGCGGACTGATGTAATAGCATAGCTCACCGCTGACGAGGACAAGATATTGCCTACACCTTTGCCCAACCCTGCGCTCCTAGTTCTGGAAGATGGCTCGATTTTTACTGGTATTGCCATTGGTGCTGAAGGCATCAGTACTGGCGAAGTGGTTTTCAATACTGCTATTACCGGCTATCAGGAAATTCTTACTGACCCGTCGTATGCCAAACAAATCATCACCCTGACCCATCCACATATTGGCAATACGGGCACCACAACAGAAGATGATGAGTCATCACAAGTCTGGGCTGCCGGTCTCGTTATCCGTAATTTACCCTTGCTGGCCAGCAATTTTCGTAATCAGCAAAATCTGGACAGCTGGCTTAAGCAGCGCAATGTAGTTGCGATTGCTGAAATCGATACCCGCAGATTGACTCGAATCCTGCGCGATAAAGGGGCGATGAATGGTTGCCTATATGCAGGGCCCGAATTGCTAGAGAATATGGAAGCGGCCAAAGCAAGAGCGTTGCGGGCAGCCAAAGATTTTCCGGGTTTGGTAGGGATGGATCTGGCGAAAGTGGTGACTTGTTCGAAGCCATACCAATGGCAGGAAGGATCATGGGTGCTGGGCACCGGGCATAGCAAACCTGCCCCCGGAAAATATCATGTGGTGGCTTATGATTTTGGGGTTAAACACAATATTTTACGTATGCTGGTTGATCGAAACTGTCGCGTTACAGTAGTACCGGCCCAGACCACGGCTAGCGCAGTGCTGGCCATGCAACCGGATGGTATTTTCTTGTCCAATGGCCCGGGTGATCCACAGCCCTGCGACTATGCCATAAAAGCCATTCAGGAGTTTTTACAAACTGAAATTCCGGTGTTTGGAATTTGTCTGGGTCATCAATTGCTCGGACTGGCCTGTGGGGCAACTACTGCACAAATGAAGTTGGGACATCATGGCGCTAACCATCCTGTACAAGATTTGGCCAGCGGTAAAGTGTTTATTACCAGCCAGAATCACGGTTTTTCTGTTCAAGCAGAAACGCTGCCGCCCACATTGAAAGCGACACACGTTTCTTTGTTTGATGGTTCTCTACAGGGTATTCATCACGCTAAAAAACCAGCCTTTGGTTTTCAGGGGCATCCAGAAGCCAGCCCTGGGCCCCACGATGTATCCCAAGTTTTTGACCATTTTATAGATATGATTGAACAACATTTTGCTACTCGCCCTCGTTAATGTGACGTAAAGAATCCATCATGCCAAAACGCACAGACATAAAAAGTATTCTCATCATCGGTGCTGGGCCTATTGTCATTGGTCAAGCTTGCGAATTTGATTATTCCGGCGCGCAAGCCTGCCAGGCCCTGCGGGAAGAGGGTTACCGAATTATTTTGGTGAACTCTAACCCGGCTACCATCATGACCGATCCTGGTATGGCAGATGCGACTTACATCGAACCCGTAGACTGGCAAACAATTGAAAAAATTATTGCCAAGGAAAGGCCTGATGCTATTTTGCCAACAATGGGAGGTCAAACAGCGCTCAACTGTGCCCTTGATCTAGATCGTGAAGGGGTGTTGGCGAAATACAATGTTGAACTGATTGGTGCCAAGAAAGATGCCATTGCCAAGGCAGAAAATCGGCAGTTGTTCGATGCTGCCATGGTTGCCATTGGACTCGAAACGGCACGTCACGCATTTGCGCACAATATGGAAGAAGCCTTTTCTGCTCAGGAAAAACTGGGTTATCCCTGTGTTATTCGGCCCTCTTTCACGCTCGGTGGTAGCGGTGGCGGCATTGCCTACAACAAGGAAGAGTTTGAAGAAATCTGTCGCCGTGGACTGGATCTTTCCCCTACCAATGAATTGCTTATCGATGAATCATTGATCGGATGGAAAGAATACGAACTCGAAGTTGTGCGTGACAAAAATGACAATTGCATAATTGTGTGCAGCATTGAAAACTTGGATCCGATGGGGATTCATACTGGCGATTCAATTACTGTTGCGCCAGCGCAGACTCTCACCGACAAGGAATATCAGATCCTGCGCAATGCGTCGATTGCTGTGTTGCGCGAAATCGGCGTGGAAACCGGTGGCTCCAATGTGCAGTTTGCTATCAATCCGGCTAATGGGCGTTTGATTGTTGTGGAAATGAATCCGCGTGTTTCCCGTTCTTCAGCATTGGCATCTAAAGCTACCGGGTTCCCGATTGCCAGAGTCGCAGCCAAGTTGGCCATTGGTTATACCCTTGATGAATTACGAAATGAAATCACTGGCGGAGCGACACCTGCATCGTTTGAGCCAACCATCGACTACATAGTAACCAAGATTCCCCGTTTCACTTTTGAAAAGTTTCCGCAAGCGCCCGACCGTCTCACCACTCAAATGAAATCGGTGGGCGAAGTTATGGCGATTGGTCGTACTTTTCAGGAGTCTATACAGAAAGCATTACGTGGGTTGGAGATTGGAATTTGTGGATTTGATCCAGTGCTCGACTTTGAAGCTAGTGATGCAACCGAGCGCTTGCGCCGGGAACTACAGGAAGCTGGTGCGGATCGTATTCGCTATGTGGCCGATGCTTTCCGTTTGGGTATGACAGTTGCTCAAGTTAATGTTTTAACCGGAATTGATCCTTGGTTTCTTGTGCAAATTGAAGACATTGTGAGTGAGGAAAATATTCTCAGTCAGCTAACTATGAGTCAGTTGAACCGTAGTTACTTATATCAGCTAAAGCGTAAAGGCTTCTCTGATCTGCGCTTGTCCAAAATATTGAAAGTTACTGAAACTGAGGTTCGTGATTTACGTCATGGCATGGATATCCGGCCTGTGTATAAACGTGTTGATACTTGCGCTGCCGAGTTTCGCTCCAAAACAGCCTATATGTATTCGTGCTACGAAGAAGAGTGTGAAGCGGACGTCAGTTCGCGTGAAAAAATTATCGTGCTGGGTGGTGGTCCTAATCGAATCGGGCAAGGTATAGAGTTTGATTACTGCTGCGTACATGCGGCATTGGCTGTTCGGGAAGAAGGTTTCGAAGCCATTATGATTAACTGTAATCCGGAAACTGTTTCTACAGATTTCAACATATCCGATCGATTGTATTTCGAGCCTGTCACTTTGGAGGACGTGCTGGAAATAGTACACCTGGAAAAACCCAAAGGTGTAATTGTGCAGTTTGGCGGCCAGACCCCGCTCAAATTGGCCACTAGCTTAGAAAAACTTGGCGTGCCCATTATTGGTACGTCTGCTGATGCAATTGATCGCGCTGAAGATCGCGAACGATTCCAGCACATGATTCAAAAACTTGGTCTCAAACAACCGCCTAATAGTACTGTTCGAAGTTTGGAACAGGCATTGATTGAAGCAGTGAAAATTGGTTATCCGTTGGTGGTACGACCTTCCTATGTGCTGGGTGGGCGTGCGATGGAAATCGTGTATAACGAAGCAGAACTAAAACGATACATCAAAGAAGCAGTACAGGTTAGTCACGATAGTCCGGTATTGCTGGACTATTATTTAAACGCTGCAATTGAAATTGATGTTGATGTTGTGAGTGATGGCAAAGATGTCGTGGTTGGCGCCATCATGCAGCATATTGAACAAGCGGGAGTACATTCGGGTGACTCAGCGTGTTCACTTCCACCGTATAACTTACCAATGGAAGTACAAAACCTTATTCGTAGGCAGTGTGTGCAGCTTGCAAGGGAGTTGGGTGTTATTGGCTTGATGAATTCTCAGTTGGCTTATCAGGACGGCGAAGTTTATATCATTGAAGTAAACCCACGTGCATCCAGAACAGTGCCCTTTGTTTCCAAATGTATCGGTGTGTCGTTGGCCAAGATCGCAGCCAAATGCATGGCAGGCATCAGTTTGCAAACTCAGGGCTTTACCAAAGAAATCATTCCTGGATTTTATTCGGTCAAGGAGGCAATTTTCCCCTTCAATAAGTTTCCTGGTGTCGACCCTATTCTTGGCCCGGAAATGAAATCAACTGGTGAAGTAATGGGCACCGGAACCACTTTTGCCGAAGCCTATTACAAGTCCCAAAGTATGGGTGCAGAAAATATCAATTTAAAAGGCACGGCTTTTATCAGTGTGCGGGATATGGACAAACCCGCCTTACCGGAAATTGCGCGCAACTTCCATAGCCTTGGGTTTAAGCTGGTAGCTACCAAAGGTTCAGCACAAGTAATTGCTGCTGCAGGAATTCCAGTGCAAGAGGTAAATAAGGTGCTGGAAGGTCGGCCTCATATTGTAGATATGTTGAAAAATGATGAGATTGATCTTATCGTCAATACAACCGAAGGACGACAGGCTATAGCAGATTCTGCCACCATTCGCAGTACTGCCATCCGACATCGTGTGTATTGCACCACAACAATAGCTAGTGCTAGGGCGGTCTATGAAGCCCTCGACTTTGGCGGTGATATTTCAGTCAACAGTTTGCAAGATTTGCTTAAGCGCCCTAGGGCAAACTAACTATCGTTTTTCGCCAGTACGCATACGCACTGGTTTGTGTAGAGATTTAGTAGAGAAATAACCATGCGAAAAGTTCCTATGACAGTCAACGGCGCAGACAAATTGCGCGCCGAATTAGTTGACCTCAAGCAAGTTCAACGTCCTCGCATAGTGCTGGCGATTGCAGAAGCGAGGGCTCACGGTGATCTGAAAGAAAATGCTGAATATCATGCAGCGCGCGATCAGCAAAGTTTTTGCGAAGGGAGAATCAAGGAAGTTGAGGGTAAGCTGGCTGATTCTGAAATCATCGACATTAGTAAAATTCCAAACTCGGGCAGGGTTATTTTCGGTGCTACGGTGAGTTTATATAACCTCGAAACCCAAAAAACGGTTACTTACCAGATAGTGGGAGATGACGAGGCTGATGTGAAGAATGCCAAAATTTCAGTGTCATCTCCTTTTGCTCGCGCCATGATGGGCAAACTAGTCGGAGACGAAATTGTAGTAAAAGCTCCCAGCGGCGATGTTGCCTATGAAGTGGAAAAAGTAGATCTAATTTGAGCTAATAATCCGAGATTGGTTACGGTATCAGACTAGCAGGTCCTTATGTCTGTGCAAATTAGACAGTTGCTCTTTCGGTTTTCGGGCTGCCCTAAACAAGAGGGCAACATGCCCTGCCTGATGGATCAGTTCGGCTTTGTGGCTTTCGCAGATGGAAGTGATTAATTCTTTTTTTTCTTCACGATCGTCAGCGTTGATCCGAATCTTTATCAATTCATGATCACCTAGAGCCCGTTCAATTTCTTTATCTACGTTGTCAGACAAGCCATTGCTGACAATCACAACCGGATTCAGGCGATGTCCAATAGCTCTGAATTGTTTACGGGACTTTGTATTGATGTTCATGATGTTTTCCGGATTTTTAACGAGATGTGTATTCTACTGCAGGCCGACTGCGAAAGATTGGTATTGCTATTCACCCGACCTACTTTATGCACACTGATTAAATGACTAAACCATCATCAAGCAGCAAACAATGGCTTAAAGAGCACTTTGATGATGTGTGGGTGCAGCGTGCGCGTGAAGATGGTTATCGCTCTCGTGCTAGTTATAAATTGCTCGAAATTCAAAAAAAAGATCACCTCATTAAGCCTGGCATGATGGTTGTGGATCTTGGATCGGCGCCCGGAGGGTGGTCGCAAGTGGCCGCTAAACTGGTTTGGCCTAAAGGTTTGGTGATTGCGTCCGATCTCCTAGAGATGGAACCAGTGCCGAACGTTGGTTTTGTACAGGGAGATTTTACCGAGGACGCCTGCTTTCAACAAATAATCACTTTGCTGGAAGGAAAAGAAGTAGACCTTGTAATCTCGGACATGGCGCCCAATATGAGTGGTATGAATGATATAGATCAACCGCGAGGAATGTATCTTGTAGAGCTGGCTGTTGATTTTGCAGCACTCACTCTTAGGCCTGGTGGATCCCTTCTTATGAAAGTCTTTCAGGGGGAGGGATTCTCTGAATTATTGCAAAAACTTAAGCGCAATTATGATGTTGTCATAAACAGAAAACCCGAAGCATCCCGTTCTCGCTCCAGAGAAGTGTATGTGTTGGCTAAAGGATTCAAGCGCCTTTAACAAGCTATCAGCAAGTTACTGTTTGCTTGATGTTTCTGAAAAGTCTTGATTTTACAGGGCGTTGCACAATGTGGATGTAGTATGGTGGAGGCACACAATTATAGGCAAGCCATGCCTTTTCGTGTCAAAATGATTTTTCGATCACTACATAAAGTGACAGCAGTGACACGTAAAAAATTGTGTAATAAATGCAAATATGATGCGGATTTAAATTGAATGCGAATTATGAATACAGCCTGTCTAGATATAACTCGATTACAGGTTGTCAAAAGAGGATCAAGCCATGAGTGATATGGTTAAAAATTTATTACTCTGGATGCTTATAGCTGCAGTTTTGCTTGCTGTATTCCAAAACTTCAGCCGACCAACTTCCACAGAACAGTTGATCTATTCCGATTTTATCAAGGAAGTACAGGCGGGACAGATTCTGGAAGTTACCATCGGCGGTGTCAGAATCGTTGGACAAAGAAAAGATAATACTGTTTTTACTACCATTCGACCCTACATCGAAGATCCCAAGCTGATGGATGATCTGCTGTCGCATAATGTACGCACCAAAGGCAGCGAACCGGAACAGCAGAGTATTTGGTTGCAGTTGCTGCTTTCTGCATTTCCAATTCTGATTATCATTGCTGTGTTCATGTTTTTCATGCGTCAGATGCAAGGTGGTGGCATCGGTGGTAAGGGCGGTCCAATGGCATTTGGCAAGAGTAAAGCCAAAATGCTCAGCGAAGATCAAGTGAAAATAACTTTTGCTGATGTGGCTGGCGTAGACGAGGCCAAAGAAGACGTTAAAGAATTGGTAGATTTTCTGCGTGAACCCGACAAGTTTCAGCGTCTGGGTGGAAGAATTCCTCGTGGTGTTTTGATGGTGGGACAACCAGGCACTGGAAAAACCTTACTGGCCAAAGCGATTGCCGGCGAAGCAAGAGTTCCTTTCTTTTCTATCTCAGGATCTGATTTTGTTGAAATGTTTGTTGGTGTGGGCGCTTCACGCGTGCGTGACATGTTCGATCAGGCTAAGAAACAGTCTCCTTGCATCATTTTTATTGATGAAATCGATGCTGTAGGAAGACATCGTGGTGCGGGTGTTGGTGGCGGTCACGATGAGCGTGAACAAACCTTGAACCAGTTGCTGGTGGAGATGGATGGTTTTGAGGGTAAAGACGGTGTCATAGTTATCGCTGCCACAAATCGTCCTGATGTGCTGGACCCTGCGCTGTTGCGTCCTGGTCGTTTTGATCGCCAGGTTGTTGTTAGCTTGCCTGATATCCGTGGCCGTGAGCAGATCCTCAAAGTACATATGCGTAAAGTGCCTATTTCAGAAAGTGTGGTGGAGTCTGTGATTGCGCGTGCCACTCCGGGTTTTTCAGGTGCTGATCTTGCCAACTTGGTTAATGAGGCCGCGCTGTTTGCTGCCAGATCAGGCAAGCAACAAGTCACGATGGAAGAATTCGAAAAAGCCAAAGACAAGATTATGATGGGCGCTGAGCGTAAATCCATGGTTATGTCCAACAAGGAAAAACTCAATACTGCCTATCATGAGGCGGGTCATGCGATTGTAGGTAGGCTTGTGCCTGAGCATGATCCTGTCTACAAGGTCAGTATCATTCCTCGCGGCAGAGCCTTGGGCGTTACCATGTTCCTGCCTGAAGAAGATCGTTACAGTCACAGTAAACAAAGTATCTTGAGTCGGATTTGCAGCCTCTACGGTGGTCGTATCGCCGAAGAGATAACACTCGGGCCAGACGGTGTTACCACCGGGGCCTCCAATGATATTCAACGCGCAACATCAATGGCTCACAACATGGTCAAGAAATGGGGCTTGTCGGTTAAGTTAGGCCCGCTGCAATATGAAGACGATCAGGAAGAGTTGTTTCTGGGGCGTGGAGGTATGGGTGGTGGTGGCAAGGTATTGTCATCAGAAACCACACGAATGATCGATGAAGAAGTACGTTTGATCATCGACACCTGTTATGGTCGAGCTAAAAAGATCATTGAAGACAATCGCGATAAACTGGAAGCAATGAAAGATGCGTTGATGGAGTACGAAACTATTGATGCTGGTCAAATAGATGACATCATGGCAGGTCGAAAACCAAGAATTCCTGCTGATTGGCCCGATGATTCTCGTTCGGGAAAACCAGTTAGTGAAGCTAATGAGATAAAAGCAGATTTAAAATCTACTATTGGTGGTCCGGCTAGCCAACACTAGAGCTTTTGTAAACAAAAATGTAATACATCGATAAAGAGGGCTCCGAGGAGCCCTTTTTGTTTGTTGGAGATATGCAAAAATGACGAATAGTCGTCCGATCAATTTTGGTGGTCGCGTCTTGGATCTGGCCAAAATACATGTGATGGGGATACTGAATATCACCCCGGACTCATTTTCTGATGGTGGAGAATTGTTGCGCTCTGGTCAGGTAGATATTGATAAAACGTTACTACGAGCAGAGCAGATGGTGCTCTCAGGAGCTAGTTTTCTGGATGTTGGAGGAGAATCCACGCGGCCAGGTGCACAAATGGTGGCTGCAGAGGAAGAGTTGGACCGTGTTACCAAAGTAGTTGAGCTACTTGTGCAACGTTTTGATGTGGTGGTGTCTGTAGATACCAGCAATCCGCATGTGATGAGGGCTTGTGCAGGTTTAGGTGCGGGTATGATAAACGATATACGTGCACTCGCACGGCCAGGGGCAATGCAAGCATTGGCTGATTCTGGATTGCCGGTCTGTTTAATGCATATCAAGGGTGAGCCTGGCACTATGCAAAATTCACCTCAATTTGATGATGTAGTAACTGATGTAATGCAGTATTTTGAACATCGAATTGCTGAGTGTTGCGCAGCCGGAATCAAACTTGATCGTTTATTGCTTGATCCTGGTTTCGGTTTTGGAAAAACCCTATCCCACAATCTGCAATTGTTAAACAGGCTTGAACAATTTTCAGCGTTAGAATTGCCAATACTGGTAGGGCTTTCGCGCAAAAGGATGCTGGGTGAAATAACCGGAAAATCAGTGAAAGACAGGATGGCGGCGGGTGTGGCAGCTGCGGTGATCGCGGTGATGAAAGGCGCATCTATTGTACGTACCCACGATGTTGCTGAGACTGTTGATGCATTAAAGGTTTGCCAACACGTAAAAGATTGATGATTTGAAATAGCAACAAGAGTTGCCGTGGTAAAAAAATACTGCTAAAAAATATATGCAGACGAATTTGTGGCAGAGGTATTAGTGAAAAAATATTTTGGAACTGATGGGATCAGAGGTGCAGTTGGTGAGTATCCAATTACGCCAGATTTCATGCTGAAATTGGGTTGGGCTACTGGGAAAGTTTTTGCACAAAAAGGCAAAGGTAAAGTCTTGATTGGCAAAGACACACGAATTTCCGGCTATATGTTCGAAGCAGCACTTGAAGCGGGGCTGTGTTCTGCTGGCATCGACATCAATATGGTCGGGCCCATGCCAACTCCAGCCATCGCTTATCTGACGCGAACCTTTGGAGCTCAGGCAGGTATTGTGATCAGTGCATCGCATAATGCTCATTACGATAATGGCATCAAATTTTTTTCAGCAGAAGGCGTAAAGCTTGATGATGAAATTGAACTGGCCATTGAAGCAGCGATGGAGATGGACTTCGTCATTGTACAGTCCAGTGAAATCGGCAAAGCTTCACGTATTACTGATGCCGCTGGGCGTTACATAGAATTTTGTAAAAGTACTTATAAATGTCCAACCAAGTTGCAAGGGTTGAAAATTGTGGTTGACTGTGCAAATGGTGCTACCTATCACGTCGCCCCAAATGTGTTTAAAGAGTTGGGAGCGAAAGTATCAGTCATCGCCAATACACCTAATGGAATTAACATTAATGATGATTGTGGTTCTACCAAGCCAGCGAAATTGGCGGCCGAAGTGATCAGGCAAAATGCAGATTTAGGTATTGCCTTTGACGGAGATGGCGACCGTGTAATCATGGTTGATCACACAGGTACGATTGTCGATGGTGATGAATTGTTATTCATCATTGCCACTGCCAAGCTTGGCACAAAAAAAGATCATCGAGGAGTAGTAGGAACCTTGATGAGCAACCTAGGGTTAGAGCATGCCTTACAGGAAAAAGGTATTGACTTTGCCCGAGCCAAAGTAGGTGATCGTTATGTGATGGCTGAATTGCTAGGCAGAAACTGGCTGTACGGTGGTGAATCTTCTGGGCATTTAATTTGTTTGGATGCGACAAGTACCGGTGACGGAATTATTTCAGCCTTGCAAGTATTGTCGGCTATGCAATCGAGCAGGCAAAGCCTACAAGCGCTAAAGAGCGGAATGGCAAAATATCCACAATTCATGATTAGTGTCAAAGTTGGAAACAGGGGAAAACTTGCCACTAATTCCATTATTGCAAATGCTGTACGTGATATTGAGTCGACACTGGGGGATACGGGGCGGGTATTATTACGTCCTTCAGGTACTGAGCCGGTCGTGCGCGTAATGGTAGAAGGTATGGATGCAATTTTGGTAGAGCGATTAACCTCAGAATTGGCAGGCGTTGTAGTCAGTGAGTTAGCTTGAAATACCAGCTATTTCTTGCATGAATTTGGCTTCTCCGCTAGCATTGCCGCCCGTTTTGACCACGCTATTGTAGAAGCTAATGGATAGACTCACTCTGGTTGCGGCCAACTGGAAAATGAATGGTCAGCGGGCGCAAATAGTTAAAATGTTGCAAGACCTTAAAGTCGGATTGGATAATTTATCCGAGCTGGAAGTCGCAATTTGTCCGCCGAGCGTTTATCTGGATTTGTTGCAAGCCATCCTCAATGGTTCTCAGTTGCACTTGGGGGCGCAAAACATTTTTACTGAAGATCATGGCGCATTCACAGGAGAGATTTCTGCTCCTATGTTAAAAGATTTTGGTTGTCGCTACGTATTAGTTGGACACTCAGAAAGAAAAATTCATTTCGGAGAAACTGATGCAGTAATTGCTGCTAAGTTTGCCGCAGCACAAAAACATGGTCTGATGCCTATATTATGTGTGGGCGAGAGTGATGAACAGCGTAAAGCCGGCTTATCAGAATTAGTAGTATCTGCGCAATTAACAACAGTGATTAAGCATGTTGGTGTAGAGGCCTTTGGTAGGGCGGTAATTGCCTATGAACCAGTTTGGGCAATTGGTACTGGCTTTACAGCTAAGCCTGAACAAGCCCAAACCATGCATAAAATGATTCGCTCGTTAATTGCCGAGTATGATGTGAAAGTTGCTGCAAACCTGCGCATAATTTATGGTGGCAGTGTGAGCGCCGCGAACGCTACAGAGTTGTCAATGCAGATGGATATAGATGGCGCACTGGTAGGAGGAGCCTCCTTGGTGGCTAAACAATTTGTTGAGATTTGTACAGCTATGAATGGTAATAAAAAACTGCGCACTAATATTGATAATAAACTTTCATCGAAAACGGATTGAAGAAATAATATATTTATAAGCATGTCTAATCAGGATGCTGAAAGCTGAGAAACGGGTAAAATTTTTATATGGAAACTCTGATCGTATTTGTTCATATTCTAGCTGCCTTAAGTATTGTTGGTTTGGTACTTATTCAGCATGGCAAGGGTGCCGATATGGGGGCATCATTTGGTAGTGGAGCTTCTCAAACGATTTTTGGGAGTGGTGGTAGTGGCAATGCGCTAACCAAATCCACCACATGGTTGGCAACAATATTTTTTATTACCAGTTTGGTTTTGGCGCTTTTTGCAAGACAACAAGCTTCCCAGGGGATTCAGGATGATTCATTAATCGAAAATGTAGATCTTTTGGAATCCATCACGACTGTGACGCCACAAGAGGCTGTTTCAACTTTAACTACAGCTGAACCGCTTTCCGATTTGCCGCTTGTTGATGTGGGTATAACTGACGGGCAATTACAAGTTGCTGATGAGACTGTTGTTACAGAACCGGTGACAGTAGAATCAATAGAGGTAGAAGCACCACAACTTCCAGAAGAATCTAAAATACAAGTTAATGAAACCAATGACTTGGGAGCGCAGATTGAAAAAGTCGCGAGTGATTTGGATAATCCTGTAGATAATTAAAATTTATGCCGAAGTGGTGAAATTGGTAGACACGCTATCTTGAGGGGGTAGTGACTTAGGTTATGCCGGTTCGAGTCCGGTCTTCGGCACCAATTATTTAAGATGTATCAAATTAAGGCAGTTGAAGTTAAGTCAGACTTTAGTTGACCGGAAGAGGTTGGATTCTTATAATCCTTTCCTTGTCATGATTACCGGTTTTATTGCGGGGTGGAGCAGTCTGGCAGCTCGTCGGGCTCATAACCCGAAGGTCGTAGGTTCAAATCCTGCCCCCGCTACCAACATTTTTTTTCAATGTTGGGTGAGATTAAAAGTTATTTCACTAAAGCCCCTATATGGGGCTTTTTGTTTCAAGGAATTAGGGAAGCAAAAGTTGTGAGAAGTGGGCCTGGCGCCCATTTTTTATTTGTGGTGCCGGAGCAAAACATGGCGACCAGAGCCGAAATTATACACAATTTAATTGAACCTGTTGTCCTTGCTCTAGGGCTGCAATTGTGGGGAATTGAATATTTGGGGCAAGGACGTCACAGCCTGTTGCGTATTTATCTCGACAAGCAAAATGGAATTAATATTGATGACTGCGCTGAAGCGAGTCGGCAAATCAGTAGCTTACTCGATGTAGAAGATCCTATAGCTAGTGAATATACGCTGGAAGTGTCCTCGCCAGGTTTGGACAGAATATTGTTTACGCTCCTTCAGTTTCAAGAATATATCGGTTCGCAAGTTAAGATAAGGCTTACTGAAAGTTTAGCTGGGCGAAGAAATTATTCCGGGCTAATTAAGCAGATAAAAGACGGAGAAATTGTTCTAAGCGATGGCAGCAATGAAGTTGTGTTTCCTTACGAGCTTGTAGAAAAAGCAAACATCGTTATTGATAAATAATTTTTAAATAAAAAATTAGATGAAGTTGGGACTATATAAGTTAAATAATCGCAAGATGGTACAGGTAGAAAACTTATGAATCACAAAGAGATTTTATTGGTTGCAGACGCAGTGTCTAATGAGAAGGGCGTCTCCCGTGAAGTTATTTTCAAGGCAATTGAGTTGGCGTTGGCTTCTGCTACCAAGAAACTTTATGTTGATGAAGAAATTGACTGTGAAATTATTATTGACCGACAGACGGGCAATTATGAAACATACCGCATTTGGACTGTCGTGCCAGACGAAGATATGGCATTGCTTGGTTCACAGTTTACTCTGGAAGAAGCGCATGAAGTTGATACGAATCTCAAGGCGGGAGACACGCACAGGATAAAAATTGATAACGTAGATTTCGGCCGAATTGCTGCCCAGACAGCAAAGCAAGTTATAGTGCAAAAAGTTCGGGAAGCTGAACGCGAATTAGTGACTTCTGAATATGCCAGTAAAGTGGGCAAGCTTATCGCCGGGACTGTCAAGAAAGTTACTAGGGACAATGTAATAGTTGATCTGGGCAACAATGCCGAAGGATTGTTGCCCAGGGAAAACCTGATCCCTCGTGAAACCTTTCGTATCAATGACCGAGTGCGTGCCCTGTTGGTAGAGGTGCGTGCAGAAATGCGCGGACCACAGTTACTGCTTAGCCGTACTTCTCCGCAAATGTTAATCGAGCTATTTAAAATTGAAGTGCCGGAAATCTCGGAAGAAATTATTGAAATAAAAGCAGCTGCTAGAGATCCCGGATCACGTGCCAAAATTGCAGTAAAAACTAACGATAAGCGCATCGATCCTATAGGTGCTTGTGTAGGTATGCGTGGTTCCCGAGTACAGGTTGTCTCTGGAGAATTGGCAAATGAGCGCATAGATATAATTTTGTGGGACGATAATCCAGCCCAATTAGTTATCAATGCTTTGGCTCCCGCAGAAATCGCTTCAATTGTGGTGGACGAAGATACCCATACTATGGATGTAGCTGTGGCGGAAGAAAATCTAGCGCAAGCAATCGGAAGAAATGGCCAAAATGTGAGGCTTGGTAGTGAATTGACCGGATGGGCAATTAACGTCATGACTGAAGAAAAAGCAGCAGACAAGTTACAACAGGAATCAGTAAGTATCATTAGTATTTTTATGAATGCGCTTGATGTAGATGAAGACGTAGCAGACATATTGGTTCAAGAAGGGTTTACCAGTATCGAAGAAATTGCTTACGTACCATTGGAAGAAATTGCCCAGATCCAGGACTTTGATGAAGACATTGCAAATGAATTACGAAACAGGGCCAAAGATGCATTGTTAACTAAAGCTATTGCATCTGAAGAAAAAATTAGTAAGGCCGGAATTGCCGATGATTTATTGAATATGGAAGGTATCGACAATGAGCTAGCACTTGCAATGGCTGCACTTGGTGTGAAATCAATGGAAGACCTTGCTGAACAAGCAATCGATGATCTTATGGGAATAGTCGGCATGGATGAGGAGCGGGCCGGAAAATTGATCATGACTGCCAGGGCCCCCTGGTTTGCAAGTGCAGCAACATCGAATTGATGACTTTGCAGCATATTATCTGGAAACAGGAAGACCTGACGGGTCATAGCTGGTTGGTAGCGGTTTAATCCGCAGGAGTAAGGAATGGCAGATTTAAGCATCACTGATTTAGCCAGAATGGTAGGCGTACCAGTTGAGCGCCTGCTCGAGCAGATCAAAGAAGCCGCTTTACCCCAAACAAATGCTACTGACACGATCACCAATGATCAGCGTTCTATCTTGCTTGGTTTTTTGAAAAGCCGCCATGGTGATAGTTCTGGTGCTGATACTGCACCACGTAAGATCACACTCAAGAAAAAAACAGTTGAAACACTTAAAACTTCAGATAATCAGGGTCGTAGCAAAACAGTAAATGTTGAAGTGCGAAAAAAACGTACATATGTAAAACGCAGCGTGGAAGAAGCGCAGAAAGATGCTGCTGAAAAGGAAAAATTACTTGCTGAACAAAATGCTCAGGAAGAACTCGAAAATAAAGCTCGTCTGACCAAAACGCTCGCAAACAAAAATAACGAAGTTGCTAAACCAGGAAGTAGCAGCAAAGTTACCAATGGTAAGTCTGCGGATAAAAAACCGGACTCGCGACATGAAGTTAAATCTGAAGCAAAAACCGAAATTAAGCTTGAGCATAAAAAAGGAACGTTGAGAAAAGATTCTGCTCGCGCCGATGAAGATGAAAAAGATCCGAAAAAGACTAATTCACGTAAAAAGGAAAAAGATAAGGTAGTCGATCCTAAAAAATTAGGGCGGGTACATTCTGCAGATGATTTCATACTAGATGAAGATCAATTGGAAGGTGGTGCACGCAGGCGGGGTCGTAAAAAGCTAAATCAGACAAAGCAGCATCAATTCGAAATGCCTACGGAATTTATATCACGAGAAATCGAAATTCCAGAAGCAATAACTGTTTCAGATCTAGCTCAAAGGATGTCTTTAAAATCAAGCGAGCTCATAAAAAAATTAATGAGTATGGGTGTTATGGCAACTCTCAATCATATTCTAGACCAGGATACTTCAGTGCTTTTAGTAGTAGAGCTTGGCCATAAAGCTAAGACAATTTCAGATACAGTGCTAGAGGATGATTTGGTCGAATCCATCAATTACGAAGGTGATAAAACACCTAGAGCTCCAGTTGTAACCGTGATGGGACATGTAGATCATGGTAAAACCTCGTTGCTTGACTACATCCGCAAAGCTAAAGTTACTGCGGGTGAAGCAGGTGGTATCACCCAACATATCGGTGCTTATCATGTGCAAACAGATCGAGGAATGGTTAGCTTTTTGGATACACCAGGACATGCCGCTTTTAGTGCAATGCGGGCTAGAGGAGCAAAAGCAACCGATATTGTAATTCTGGTGGTGGCTGCTGACGATGGTGTAATGCCGCAAACGGAAGAAGCCATACAACATGCCCGCGCGGCTGAAGTGCCGATTGTTGTGGCTATAAATAAGATTGATAAACCTTCTGCTGATCCAGACCGGGTAAAAAGTGAGTTAGCTGCAAAAGGTGTTATTCCTGAAGCCTGGGGCGGCGATACTCAATTTATTGAGGTTTCTGCGCATACTGGGCAAGGCATAGAAGAATTGCTAGAGGGTGTACTTTTACAAGCAGAATTACTTGAGCTGAAAGCTGTGATTGATTGCCCGGCTACAGGTGTAGTTATTGAATCCAGTCTGGATAAAGGTCGCGGTCCAGTTGCAACTGTATTAATACAAAATGGCACATTAAAGTTGTCTGATATTGTACTTGTCGGGCATGAATATGGTCGTGTGCGTGCAATGTTGGATGAAAATGGGAAACAGATAAAATCAGCAGGACCCTCTATTCCTGTGGAAATTCTAGGATTAAATGGCACACCTGATGCTGGTGATGACTTTATGGTTGTCGAAAGCGAGAAAAAAGCGCGCGAAGTTGCTGAGTTCCGCATGAATCGGTTCCGAGAGTCGCAGATTGCCAAGCATCAAGCAATCAAAGCTGAAAGCATGTTTGCCACCATGGGTAAAGGTAGCAAAAAGATAATGAATGTCGTGCTCAAGACAGATGTGCGTGGATCGCTTGAAGCAATTATTTCTGCTCTCCAAGGAATTGGAAATGATGAGGTATCTGTCAATATTGTCGGCTATGGAGTTGGTGGTATTTCAGAAACTGATGTTCAGTTAGCGGAAACTTCCAAAGCCACAATTATTGGTTTTAATGTTAGGGCTGACAAATCAGCCAAGACATTTATAGAGTCTGCTGGTTTGAAGTTGCGTTACTACAGCATCATTTACAACCTCATTGACGATGTAAAAGCTGTACTAGGTGGCATGCTGTCACCAGAGATTAGGGAAGAAATTGTTGGAATTGCAGAAGTAAGAGACATTTTCAATTCACCCAAATACGGAGCAATTGCAGGCAGTATGGTGATAGAAGGAACAATAAGTCGAAATAAACCGATTAGAGTTTTGCGCGATAATATAGTTATTTACGAGGGTGAGCTTGAATCTCTGAGACGGTTCAAGGACGAGGCTTCGGAAGTTCGGAACGGTATGGAATGCGGTATTGGTGTTAAAAATTATACTGATGTTCGCGTTGGCGATAAAATAGAAGTCTACAACCGTACTCAGGTTGCACGAACACTATAAACTTCTTACAGAAGCTTATAACGTTATCGCAAGTTAAAGGCAGGACAATATGCCAAAAACATCAAATCGAATTGATCGTATCAGCGATCTCCTCAAACAAGAATTAGCCCGGTTGATACAGGGTGAGTTACGTGACCCTCGTTTGGGTATGATCTCAGTAATGGAAGTTAGAGTCGGTAAGGATTTGTCACATGCCGATGTTTATATAACTGTTCTTGCGGCGGAAGTATCTTTAGCTGTTGTTACTTTAAATAAGGCTTCGGGTCTATTACGTAGCCTGCTTGCTAAGAATCTGAACTTGCGAACAACACCAAAACTTCGATTTATTTATGATGAATCCATTGAAAGAGGACGATTCTTGTCTGATCTGATTGATGTGGCGGTGGCACAGGATACGAAAAATATTGAGTCAGCAGAATCTAATCCAAATATAGATATATAAGATTTCTCTATATCTCAGGCCGATCAATTAATAACCTGCAATTTTATTTCGGATCGAGAACAAAGTGGTAAAAAAAAGAGCAGGTTCTTCAGTTAATGGTTTGGTAATTCTCGATAAACCCATTGGATTGTCTTCAAATCAATGCCTCCAAAAAGTTAAACACTTGCTAGGTGCAGCAAAAGCTGGACATACGGGCAGCCTTGATCCACTTGCTAGTGGCGTCCTTCCATTATGTTTTGGCGAGGCTACAAAAATCTCACAGTTTCTTCTAGATTCAGACAAAAAATATCAGACCATAATAAAGTTAGGTGTAAGTACTACAACTGGTGATAGTGAGGGAGTGGTTGTTTCAACGTCTAGCGTCCCGAAATTCACAGTGAAAGATCTCGAAGAAATAATTCAAGAATTCGAAGGAGATCTCATTCAAGAACCATCAATTTATAGCGCACTTAAACAAAATGGAGTGCCTTTGTACAAGTTGGCTCGAGCAGGTAAAAAAATTGAACCAAAATTCCGGCAAATAACAATTTATTACATTAAATTACTTTCATGGGTGTGGCCAAATCTCGAGTTGGAAGTGAGTTGTAGTAAAGGGACATATATTCGGACACTAGCTGAAGATATCGGGAAAAAATTAGTAACAGGGGCGCATGTCATAAGCTTGCGTAGATTGAAGGCAGGGCCATTTGCGCTTGATCAAAGTTATACAATTGAACAATTACAAGAAATAAGCTTAGAAAGTTCCTTTCAGGTGTTGGAAAAATGTTTATTGGCGACGGACATGGCAATTTTAGAAGTGCCAGTAATATTGTTAAATGCAGAACAAACCATATGTTTGCGTCAAGGTAAATTAGTCAAATTAAACTTACAGAATGCAGAGAAAGTAGTGCGAGTTTATTTTGAGGAAGAGTTTATTGGTTTGGCAGAAATGAGGGTGGATGGTAATTTGGCGGCAAAGCGTTTAATGCAATATATGCCGTAAATTCTTTCATATGTATTTGTAATTAGAGCGAAATCCACGACGAAGTAAAAGGTTATCGAAAGCTTAATCGACATCTACATTGGGGTTTATTTTGAAACCAATAATTGTAACAATTTTCTTTGTTTTAGCCTTTTTGGTAATTTTGGGGGAGATTTTAGTTGATGCATCACCATTGGTGCCTAATATTGAATACTTGCCTGAAGTGGGCTCGCTTAATACAAACAAGTTCAATGAAATTCTTTACCAAAGAAGTAAGCCGGGTTTATTAACAATCAGTGAGGCCGAATTAGAGCAAGTTTTCAATAATTTCATCGATAAGGCTCTGGATGGTGCTTTAAATGTTGATATTGTTGATGGCAGAATAAACATTGAGGTTAGCGCTAAGTTTCCTGTTAAAAAACCAGATTTATATATAAATATCCAGGCTTCAATAATTAAACAAGACAATTCACTAGCGCTGGGAACTCTTAAAGTTGGCGGTCTAATTTTGCCGGATTGGCTTTCCCGTAAGGCAATTAAATATTTCTTCAGAAAAAATGGAGATTATTTCACCAAATATTCAACGATGTTAGATGCTGTCCAGAGTTTTGATCTTGCTAACAATCAAATAAGTATTGTGTATAGGTTGAAGCCTGAACATTTAGAACAATTAATAATTCGGGGAAGTAATTTTCAAGTCACTGGAGAAAACAGAGAAAGACTTCTAGCTCATTCTAACAATTTATTAGCTTTAGTTAATGAATCAGCAGATTTGTCTGACATTGCTTTGACAGACATTTTTGTTTCAATTTTTAAATTTGCTGAATTCAGAGGTGGGAACTCAGTCGAAGAAAATAGGGCTGCACTACTAATTATTTTATTTTACCTGCTGGATTTGAGGGTCGAAAAAATATTACAAGAACCTGTAGATTCTGATACTACTATTGCTCGACATAAAATTTTACTTGCAGGAAGGGAAGACTACGCAAAACATTTTTTGGTGTCAGCTGGATTGGCAGTTAGTTCTGGAGGAGGTATTTCTGAATTGTTGGGGGTTTTCAAGGAATTAGATGATTCACTTAGTGGGGGTACTGGTTTTAGTTTTGCGGATATAAGTGTCGATAGAGCTGGAATCAAATTCGGCGAATTTTCTGTTTCTTCGGCAGAAAATGCAATTATATTACAAAATCATCTGTCTAAAAGTTTTTCAGAAAGTATGATAATTGTTGGCTCAGAGGATTTACCTGAAAACATGTCAGAAGAAAAATTTTTAAATCAATACGGTGGGGTCGATGAACCCGCATACAACAAAGTTGTGGAAGAAATTGATGCAAGAATTGAGCGACTACCTATGTATACATATTCCAATTAATTCGTAAGCTTATAAATATTTTGGCTATATTTCGATTTTCAGATAACCGTTATATTAGTTTTATCTTCCAAGGACTAATAATTTTGTAAGGAAATTTAATCTACTTCTGAAATAAGTAAATCCCTTTACTGTAGTAAGGATATTAGTCTTATCTGCGTAGCAGTTTAAGATTTAAGTGTTGCCGATTCATTTTGTTATAGTGCTGACGTTGTTTTATAAATCGTCGTAAAACAACTTTCGCGTTCCGATTCAAACCGCTCCCTGCAAAAGATGCGGTTGTGCCAATAAAATCAGCAACCCATTTACTATCCCTAAAGTTAAATTTGGAAATTACTATTTCCTGTTAAACAATTGAGTTATATGGTTTTGAGTAGTTACTTCCTCACCTATTCATTCCTAAATATTCAAGTTTGTTTCAATTTAGGTTTTAGTGTTGGTTGAGTCATTTATGGCAAGTTAGAGTTGTGTTACAATTTAAGTAATTCTAACTATTATCAAAAACATAGCTTAGAAGTGTTATACCAGTTAACTACCAATATGCTTGGTTAAACTGGTTTTATATGGAAATTGTCTATCAATCGCATATTCAAAGGAGAAGTTATATGGCTTTGTCAGCAGCTCAAAAAGCAGAAATTGTAAGTGAATATTCTTTAACAGAAGGGGACACAGGATCGCCGGAAGTTCAAGTTGCGTTATTAACAGGAAATATTAATCAACTTCAAGACCACTTCAAAGTACATAACCATGATCATCATTCTCGTCGCGGATTAATTAGAATGGTTAATACTCGACGTAAATTGCTTGATTATTTGAAGCGTAAAGATATTAACCGATATACCAGCCTTATTCAAAATCTCGGCTTGCGCCGCTAAACATCATTAACCTGGCGGACATTGGGTCTGCCAGGTTTATACGTATGGTAAAAATATGTTGACTACAATAAAGAAAGAATTTAGGTACGGAAACGACACAGTTGTCCTTGAAACTGGCAAGATTGCAAGACAAGCCACTGGTGCTGTTGTGGTATCAATAGGTGGAACAGTTGTACTTACTACAGTCGTAGGAAAGAAAGTGCCTGCTGCGGGGGTTGATTTTTTTCCGCTTACTGTAAATTATCAAGAAAAAACTTATGCGGCAGGAAAAATTCCTGGTGGTTTTTTTAAAAGGGAAGGCCGTCCAAGTGAAAAAGAAACTTTAACCTCTCGCTTGATAGATAGACCTATTCGCCCCCTTTTCCCAAAAGGCTTTATGAACGAAGTACAGGTTGTCTGCACTGTCGTTTCTTCGGATAAAAATGTGGATCCTGATATAGCGGCAATGATCGGGACATCTGCAGCATTAGCTATTTCTGGTATTCCATTTTCCGGACCTCTAGGTGCCGCACGAGTTGGATACAGTGACACAAACGGATATGTGTTAAATCCTGGCTATGAAGAATTAAAAAAATCGGATCTCGATATGGTCGTTGCCGGTACTGCAACAGCTGTTCTAATGGTTGAGTCTGAGGCTAAAGAATTAAGTGAAGATTTGATGTTAGGGGCAGTATTATTTGCCCATCTAGAAATGCAGGTTGTGATTAAAGCTATAGAGGAATTTAAAATATTGGCAGGTAAGCCATCATGGATTTGGTCACCAGCTCTAAAGAATGTGCAGTTACAAGATGAAATTGCAAATGTTTATAGTAATGAAATTGGAAATGCCTATCAAATTTCGAACAAAATGGAGCGCCAGGATAAACTCGCTTTGCTGTTGAACCAGGCTGTTACAAAATATTCCAATGATGATGCCGTTAAGCCAATAAAATCATCGGAAGTGCAGAATATTTTTTCATCTCTTGAGAAAAAAATAGTACGAAGTAGAATAATTTCAGGAGCACCTAGAATAGACGGGAGAGATAACCGTACTGTTCGTCCAATAAATGTTGAGATAGGCATTTTAAATAAAACACATGGTTCTGCTCTGTTTACTAGGGGGGAAACGCAGGCTCTTGTAGTAGCTACCCTTGGGGCTTTACGCGATTCACAGGCTATTGAAGATTTATCTGGCGTTAAAAAAGACGCATTTATGCTTCATTATAATTTCCCTCCTTTTAGTGTTGGAGAAACCGGTTTTATGAGTGGCCCAAAACGCCGAGAGATTGGTCATGGACGTTTGGCTCGTCGTGGTGTTGCGGCAGTCTTGCCAACTGAAGAGCAGTTTCCCTACGCAATAAGGGTCGTCTCGGAAATTACTGAATCTAACGGTTCAAGTTCTATGGCAAGTGTATGCGGCACATCTTTAGCATTAATGGATGCTGGGGTGCCAATTAAGTCACCTGTCGCGGGCATAGCTATGGGTTTAATTAAAGAAGAAAATGGTTTTGCAGTTCTCACAGATATTTTGGGTGATGAAGACCATTTAGGTGATATGGACTTCAAAGTAGCAGGATCCGCAAATGGTGTAACAGCTCTGCAAATGGATATAAAAATCCAGGGCATTACTGAAGAAATCATGGAAACGGCACTTGAGCATGCATTCAAGGCAAGATTACATATTTTAAATGAAATGAACAAAATAATTTCAGCGCCACGTCAACAAATTTCAGTGTTTGCGCCTAGTATGGCTACCCTCAAAATCAGTGTAGATAAAATTAGGGAAGTAATAGGAAAGGGTGGGGCTACTATACGTGGAATAACCGAAGAAACTGGCGCTTCTGTTGATATTGATGATAGCGGTAATATTAGAGTTTATGGTCAGGATGCTAGTTCTCGAGATGCGGCCTTATTGATGATACAGGCGATCACGGCAGAGGCGGAAATCGGTAAGATTTATCATGGGAAAGTTTCTAAAATTGTCGATTTTGGTGCTTTTGTAACGATTCTTCCTGGAAAAGATGGATTAGTTCATATCTCACAAATTACGCAAGAGCGTGTTGAAAAAGTTACTGACCATCTTAGTGAAGGACAGGAAATCATGGTCAAAGTATTAAAGATTGATGATCGTGGTAAAATTAGTCTTAGTATGAAAGAAGTGACAGACGAAGAAAAATTAACGCAGTAACCAATTTAGCTGCTTGGTATTAGAGTGTAAAATATAGACTCTGTTAAATGCTTATGCCGAAACAGGTAATAAGCTGTGTGAAACATTTTGCAAAGTTTTGTCAAAAAAACCTCATTTATGAGGTTTTTTTTGGCTTTAATTATGTACATTCTGACTGCCGAAAATCTAAGTTATTCCCTATTATTTATATACTTAGCTCTAAATGCTTAAGTTCTTAAACAGTTCAAAGACCAACATTGCCCCAACCGCTTTGTTTAGATGTCGATAAATGTATTTAAAACAAGTGAACTTTGTTTCCCCCTTTAAGAGCTGATAGGGGCTGCCGGAAAGAAATTACTGATCAATTACGTGCCTTAGAAAAGTATGCATACAGTAACCTAATTTTGAAAAGGCTACAGAGCTAATTAAAGTAAGTAGTTGCCCAAGTAAGTTTATCCTTAAATATTTTTATGCATTAGTTTTATATAACTTTTTCGCCGATTCATAGAGATCTTTATGCTCAGCCGGTTTCAATCGTGGACCGAAATTGCAGACTGTAGTCGAAGCCGCCAGGCTTGCAAATTTTCCTGCAAATGTGTGGTCCTCTCCGATCGACAGAGCAAAAAGAAATGCTCCAGCAAACATATCCCCTGCTCCATTAGAATCAATAGCTTTTACAGGGACTGGATCAATATTAATTATGGATTTGCCGTCGTAAATAATGGCTCCTTTGCTACCTAATGTAACAACAACAAGCTTTGCAATTTTATGTAATATAGCTAAGGATTGTTGAACTGTTTCCTTTCCTGACCAGGCTTTTGCTTCAAGGTCGTTAGCAAAAAGTATATCAACACCATTACCAATCATTTCTTCCAGTCCTCCACGAAAAAACTGAACCATTGCAGCATCCGAAAGTGTCAGGGCAGTTAGTACGTTATTTGCTTCGGCAATTTTCCTGGCAGAAATACAGGCGTTACGTCCAGTAGTTGAAGTAACAAGATACCCTTCTATGTAGAGATATTTGGAATCGATTAACGCTTCAACATTTAAATCATCAATTGATAGTGATTCCGAAATGCCTAAATAACTTAACATTGTTCTTTCTGTATCGGGGCTTACCATTACTAGGCATTTACCTGTGTCACCATAATCTCTAGATATTTTAAGATTTGTATGAATATTGTGATCTCCTAATTCTTTTAGGTAAAAATCACCATATGCATCACTTGCAACTTTGCATGTGTAAAATGTGTTGCCTCCGTACTGAGAAATTGCATATATAGAATTTGCTGCTGACCCGCCCCCGGCCATTTTTTTAAGTTCAAAATTTTGAGTGAGTCTTTGTAAAAGAGTACGCTGAGATTCACCATCTATAAGAGTCATGCTTCCTTTCTGAATTTTTTCATGTTTGATGAATTCATCAGTGACTTGAAATTCCTTGTCAACAAGTGCGTTTCCAATCCCATAAACATGATAAGTTTTCATTCTTTTCCTTTAACGAAATATGGTTATAACCAAGAGGTGCAGAACAAATCAAGAAGCAAACGCTGCAATTTATTTATATTACTGCTGATTTTTTTAAAGCTGTGTCAAAAAATTCTGCCTACCATTTAACTGTACAACAGGTATCTTCTTTCTGGCTAGATAAAAGGATGTAACCTTTAACCAACTTTAAAAATATTCTGTTTGCTTTTAGTTTGAAAATTCGTAGTAATTCACCGGATAAATAATGAGTTGATCAAAAATAATATTTGATCTCTTGTTTGGGAAGGCTAGAGTTGTGAAAACACAACTTCGGCAGCGTCTAATGTTTTAGATATTTCTAGATCTCCATGGGCTGAAGACATGAACCCAGATTCAAACGCAGAAGGTGCCAGATAAACTCCATTATTTAGCATTAAATGGAAATATTTTTGAAATCTTTTAATGTCGCTTTTCATTACTTGGGTAAATGTAGAAATATTTTCTTCTTCAGTAAAATAACAGCCAAACATTCCACCTACTTGTGTGTAAGAAAATGGGATTTTTGCTGCGGTAGCTCGATCTTTTAAGCCTGAGAGAAGAGCATGAGTTTTTGCTGTTAATTTTTTATGAAAATCAGGCTTGCTAATTTCTTCGAGAATAACAAGACCTGCCGTTACGGCCAAGGGGCTTCCTGACAAGGTTCCAGCTTGATACACCGGGCCAAGCGGGGCTAGTAAGGACATTATATCTGCCCGCCCCCCAAATGCTCCAATAGGTAAACCACCACCAATTATCTTTCCTAATGTTGTTAAATCCGGTTTTATTCCATAATGGCTTTGTGCGCCTCCCAATGCGACTCTGAAACCTGTCATTACCTCATCAAATATTAAAATGCATCCAGTTTTAGTTGTAACTTCCCTCAGCTTTTTTAAAAAATCTACAGAAGGAGGAACTAAATTCATATTACCAGCTACAGGTTCAATAATTACACATGCTATTTCGTTGCCAGATATCCTGAAAAAATCGGTAAGGGCCTGTTCGTCATTAAATGGGAGTACATATGTTAGATTTGCAGTAGCTGAAGGAATACCTGCGGAATCAGGTGTTCCTAATGTGAGCGCTCCTGAGCCAGCTTTAACTAAAAGTGAATCAACATGCCCATGGTAACAACCTTCAAATTTTACAATTTTATCTTTTCCTGTATATCCTCGGGCTAGTCTAATAGCGCTCATTGTGGCTTCAGTGCCTGAGTTAACTAGTCGAATGGTTTCTATTGAGGGCATTAATTCACAAATTCTCTTGGCAAAAATAACCTCGAGTTCAGTTGGGCCGCCAAATGCAATACCCAAATCAATTTGGTTTTTTAAAGCAGATTTGATTTTAGGGTGCGCATGACCAAGAATCATGGGTCCCCATGCTCCTATATAGTCAATGTAATTATTGCCATCTTCATCAAATAAATAAGCTCCTTCTGCTTTTTTGAAGAATAAAGGAGTCCCTCCAACGCCTTTAAATGCACGAACAGGCGAATTAACCCCGCCAGGAATAAATCTATTGGCTTCAGTATAAAGGGATTCAGATTTTGGAAATTTATTACTTATCACCATAAAGAGTCTATAAAAAATTTAGATTAGGCTTTACTACGACTAAGATTATTATTGCCAATAATAGTAAAACAGGAATTTCGTTAAACCAGCGAAAAAATAAATGTCCAAATTGCACTTTGTTATAAAATGTTCGCATAAAGTGCCAACAAAGCCCATGGTAGATAACTAGTAATGCAACACAAAAAAGTTTTGCGTTCATCCATGTGGCATTTGAATAATATTCATTATTGAATGTGTATAGCCAGCCACCTAAAAAGATCACTAATATCATTGAGGGAGTCATAATCCCATAGAAAAGTTTTCTTTCCATAGTTTGGAATCTAGCTCTGCCAAGTGTGTCGTTTGTCATAGAGTGGTAGACAAATAATCTAGGCAGATAGAAGAGACCTGCAAACCAAGTGATTACTGCGATAATGTGAAATGCTTTAATCCACAACATATTTATAAGATAGACCAATTACTTTACAACAATTAGCAATCATAGCACTGTGAATATATAACGAAAACATGACAAATCATTCTGTGTAAAATAGTGCTTCAATAAGCGAAGATTTAATACCACAATTTTACTGCTTTTAGTTATCAAAAGTATTTGATAATCAAAACATGAGACAATAGATTGACCTGAGACTCCAATTGCTGTTGAACAGATTTATTAATTAACTCGTAAAGTTATAGTCTATTAAATATTGTCATAAATATGTCCAATTACTTATTAGTAAGTTTCGGTCTATTTCGATCGGTTATAAGGTTAGTTATTTGACTATGAAATTCAGTAAATGTAGCTATGTTTGCAACCAAAAAATATTTTTGTAAATTTCCCCTCTCTAAAGATGTCAAAAATGTAATTTCGATAACTATTTATATTGTTGCGTATGTAAAAAAATGGCAAAAGTAAAAGGAAGCAAACAAGAACAAATGATGGTTGTGCCCTTTCGCCCGCCAACTTATTTTGGTGGACGGCTTGCTTTAATTTGTGGTTTTTTTTTGTTCAGTTTTGGTGCTTACTGTGCGGGTCATTATTTCGGTTGGAAGGAAAACGCTGGAGTTATTGTAGAATCAGGCCGATTTAAAAATATAATCAATCCATTCGATAACGATATTAAACAATTAAGACAAAAGTTAGTAGCTCAAGAGCAGTTAAGCTTACTAGACAAGCAAGCGCTTGATAATGTTCAAATAACTCTCCTTAGTTTGAGGGAAAAAATTTCTAAGCTGGAAGAAGAGGTACTCTTTTATAAAGAAATTATGTCACCTGAAAATAATGAAACAGGATTAGTAATAGGCCAATTAGAACTTCTAACTACAAATGTTGACAATTCATTTAGATACAAGCTTGAGATTAAACAACAAGGTAATAATGAGAATTTAATTACCGGCTTTGCTAACGTAAGCGTTATGGGCGAACTAGATGGTGATTCTAAAACGTTCCCGCTTAAAGATTTAACTAATACTGAGAAGAGTATCGATATAAAGCTTCAATTCCGATACTTTCAGAATCTAGAAGGGGTATTGGTTTTACCAGAAGGGTTTGAGCCAGAGAAGGTCCAAATTAATGCTGTAACTGAAGGAAAAGTAGTAAAGACTTTACAAAAAAGTTTTGTTTGGGTTGTAGAGGATTAAATATCTAATCAATTAGAGTTTAGAAAGCTTTAAATGAATATTTAATTTATTGCCATAATATTGCATTGTTTTATTTTAATTGAGAACGACTTGAAAAAAAAATTTAGTGTTTCCAATATTACATCACTAATTTCCAAGGGTACTGAAATTACTGGTGATATTCATTTCAGTGGTGCGCTTGAAATAGAGGGTCGAGTTTTTGGTAATATTTTTGCAGATGAGGATTCAACGGCAGAAGTTAGAGTTCGTGAAACTGGGTTTGTGAAGGGCGATATCCAAGTACCACTTGTTATTATTAATGGACTGATTGAAGGAAATGTTTTTTCTAGCAACCATATAGAGTTGGCTGCAAAAGCGAGAGTCGCAGGTAACATTTGTTACAATCTTATCGAAATGGTTATGGGCTCAGAGATCAACGGAGTTTTATGCCATAAATCATCATCTGATATTATCCAAAAACAATTAGCCACAGAAAATAATGTCAAAAATTGTGTGCACACAAACAAAAATTTGCATTTAAGAAAGACAGTTAATGGTGTAGAAGAATTAATTCCAATCTAAATATGCTATTGGGCCAATTTTTTTATTTAGTTTTTTCTTTTTTTCTCTTTTGTACCAAGAGTCCATATATGGCAATAGTAGAAACATATGATGCAGTATCAATGACCCTAACTGACAATGCTGCAAAAAAAGTAGAGATTTTGATTGTTGAAGAAGGTAATCCTAATCTCAATTTGCGCGTATATGTTACGGGTGGAGGATGTTCAGGCTTTCAATATGGATTTTCATTTGATGAAAAAATAACTGATGAAGATACAGTTGTCTCTAATAAGGGGGCAAAATTGTTAGTTGATTCATTGAGTATTCAGTATCTGGTAGGATCTAAAATTGATTATACGGAGGGACTTCAGGGATCTCGTTTTATTGTTGAAAATCCTATGGCTATTACTACTTGTGGCTGCGGCATGTCTTTTTCTATCTAAGTTTTTTCTATTTTTAGTGCTTCAATAAAGCCGGACGCTAACTTGTCCGGTAATCTAATCCCTTGAATGAGTTGCTCAATGTCAAATCGAAGCCTTACATTTTTTACAGGCTTCAAAAGTGAAGTAGTACACTCGGAGCCCAATCAAGGCTATCCGGTAAGAGGCGCCGGCAAGTCTTTGGCGCTGGCGATTCAGCAGTCAGGCAAAGGGTCACTCTACATGAGCAGAGAGCGTAGCGGTATAACTTCCAGTTCCTAGGAGTTCACGCTGGAAGAATTAAAAAATAATTTTTAAACATTATTTTGATAATAGATCCCGCCGGCAATAACTGGATGTTTTGCGCCAGTGAATGGGCTGAAATCTACGGTTTCATAATTTATTGTTTTACTTGCAAGCCATGCAAAAGCGACTGCTTCTACTCGATCAGGATGAATTCCCAAATTAGATGTTGATGAAATTTCAAATGAAGGTAGTTTGATTTGTAGGCTGTCAAGTAGAGCGATATTTTGGGCGCCACCACCACACACAAGAATTTCACCTGTCTCTGATAGCTTCTCGATCTCACGACTAATTGTTTCTACAGTTAAAGCCATTAAAGTAGCCTGAACGTCTTCAGGTGCAATATTTAAATTGAATTTAGAAAGTTTTGCTTCGATCCAGCTGATATTAAATAATTCCCTGCCAGTGCTTTTGGGTGCCGGTAAATAAAAATATCTCTCATCCATTAGTTCAATAAAAAGTGAATTTGAAAAAGTCCCAGAATTTGCCCACTCCCCTTTGTCATCAAATTCCCTATTTAAATTTTTCTTAATCCATGCGTCCATGAGGACATTAGCCGGTCCAGTATCCAAGCCTGCTGGCTTGGTTTTATTTTTAGGCAAGAAAGTAATGTTTGATATTCCTCCTAAATTTAATATAAAACGATTTACAGTAGAGCTGTGAAAAAATTCGCGATGAAAGGCCGGCACAATTGGCGCGCCTTGACCTCCTGCGGCCATATCTCTTCTCCTGAAATCAGCTACAGTTGTAATATTTGTTAAAATTGAGATTGTATTTGGATCTCCAATTTGAATAGTAAATGGATATACATTGTCTATCTGGCGAGGCTGATGCCAAATTGTTTGCCCATGGCTTCCTATGGCAGTGATGTCAGTTGTTTTAAGATTGTTCTTCGTGAGTATTTCCAAAGTGGTTGTTGCGAATAATTTTGCTATCGCGATGTCGCAACTTCCCAAAGTTTTAAAGTCAAGTTTATTTGTCGTTAATCTAAGTAGTTCTCTTTTAAGATTTTTCGGTATTTCATTACAAATAAAATCCACAAGACGAATTTCATTTTCATTGATTGAAACTAATGCGCAATCGACCCCATCCATGCTGGTTCCGGACATAAGCCCAACATAAAGATTTTCTGTTGTTAACTTTTTCATATTATGTGGGTTGGTACAGAGAATAAGAATTTCAAGCTTAACTTAAAAGCATTAAAATTAGCGACTGTGATTCTTCTCATAAATTTTGCATGTCTGGATTGCTAATAGAGTAGGTTTTTTGACTTTTTCATAAATGGCTCTTGTGTTCAGTTAAACTACTTCCATAAGGAATCCTTTAACAAATTTGGTTCATTTGCGGGTCCAGTTAAGTCTATATGTTATAAAATTTATCTTAGAGAACCTGCGTGCCTACTTTTGCTCCTTATGCATCATATTCCTAATAAGAAAATATTGGATCAAATCTATTTCCCTATTAGGTAGCTATTTTTTTAGATGGAGGCATAACCATTAAGAATTTTTTTACATTCGATACTTCCTATAACTAATCGAGTTTTATTTCTTGAGAGACCACAAGAATGATGTTGTTACAAGGCGGTTACTTTATAGGCCAGGAAAAAGCCAATTTGTTTAGTCACCAAAAAATTCATCAAGAGTCCGCGCTTAGATTCTCATGTCGTGTGCTCAAATTGTTCTTATCACTCTGTCCAAAACAGATGTATTTAGGCTTTTTATTATTTGCGGAATCGCCTACACCGGGATACTGATGAAGTCTGGTAAACTAGTTTGTAGTATATAAAGTCTCCATTGTTGTTCTAGAAAATTCAGGATTATTTAATGCAGAGCCATAAAACTAATTTCATTGAAAGTCTTCGATCTAGAGGGCTGATTACACAAATATCTTCAGATAACGAACTAGAAGAGCATTTAAATAGTGGGTGTAGAACAGTTTATTGTGGTTTTGATCCTACCGCGGAAAGTTTGCATATCGGCAATTTGGTCCCTCTTTTAGCTCTAAAACGATTTCAGATGGCGGGTCACCGTCCGATCGGATTGGTCGGCGGTGCCACAGGCATGATTGGCGACCCTAGCTTCAAGTCGAACGAAAGAAAGCTCAACTCTGCAAAAACTACTGAGGAGTGGACGGATAAAATAAAACTGCAATTGTCCAGATTTATAGATTTTGACTGTGGAGAAAACTCTGCCTTGGTTGTAAATAATATGGATTGGACGAGCCAATGGGATGTCATTTCTTTTTTAAGGGAAATTGGTAAGCACTTCTCCATCAACTCTATGATTCAAAAAGAAAGTGTCAGGCAGAGGATTGACAGAGAAGGAGAGGGGATTTCCTTTACTGAGTTCACCTATATGATATTGCAGTCTCTTGACTTTGCAGTGCTTAATCAAAGCCATCGATGTACCTTGCAAATTGGTGGGAGTGATCAGTGGGGTAACATCACGGCAGGTATAGACCTTACCCGGCGGATGAATCAACAACAGGTTTTTGGATTGACTTTGCCTCTTGTTACAAAAGCAAATGGAGGAAAATTTGGTAAAACTGAGGCGGGAACAATTTGGCTAGACACCGCTAAAACTTCTTGTTATTCCTTCTATCAATTTTGGTTGAACACAGCAGACGCTGATGTTTATAAATTTCTACGCTATTTCACATTCTTAGATACTTCAGAAATTGATGAGATTGAAAATAAGGACAAAGTTGCAGCTGGGCGGCCAGAAGCTCAAGAAATATTGGCGAGAGAGGCTACTTTGTTAGTTCATGGCATGGTGGGACTAGAATCCGCTTTGCGAATAACCCAATCTCTCTTTAATGGTGAGATTGGAGCGCTGACTGAAAGTGATTTCCTTCAGCTTAAGCAGGATGGGCTCCCATCGACTCTCGAGGTGACAGAGTCTCTAAGTCTTGTAGATGTGCTTGTGAAGAGTGGTTTGGCCGCTTCGAATAAAATGGCTAGAGAATTCATCGTGAATGGTGCGGTTAGTATTAATGGGGTGAAGCTTTTGGATCCTTCTGCTGTTCTTAGTTGGGAGCAAGCCCTCTTCGGTCGATATTTGTTGCTAAGGAGGGGGAAGAAATATTTCCATTTATCGTATAGGCCGTGAATTTAATGTTGTGTGTCAATCTTTTATTTATCTTTAGCCAATGATTCTTTCTTTGGTAGTTTACTTTAGTCAGCACATTTTTTTATAAACTTCTTGTCAGTCGAGTTTATCTGAGTATACTGCGCGCTCTCTGCAGGCGAGGGTCTGTGGATAAGCTCTTTAACAGAATGATCAAGTAATAGAAGTGGGCGTTTGCTGTTGTGGTATTTGTCATTAGATAAAGACTCGATAGTAAACAACACTGTTA
>Ga0209500_10000028_pt1 | contig 144334 bp, 134 predicted proteins | sample S_140212_EF_Meta_FD_187323 | JGI IMG/M metagenome (GOLD analysis project Ga0209500, IMG submission 187323) | Freshwater microbial communities from Lake Simoncouche, Canada to study carbon cycling - S_140212_EF_MetaG (SPAdes) (version 2) | ecosystem: Environmental > Aquatic > Freshwater > Lake...
CCACCAACAGCGGCACCACCACCTGCAAGTAGTTCGTCATCCCCACCTCCGGCAAGTGGCGGTTCATCTTCTTCATCAAGTAGTTCGTCATCAACGGAAGCAAAACCTGCTGAGGCAAAACCTGCAGAAGCAAAACCCGCCGATAAACCTGCAGATAAACCCGCTGAACAAAAAGCCGAAGAAAAGAAAACTGAAGCTAAAACCGAAGAAAAGAAAGAGGAAACTAAAACCGAAGAAAAGAAATCAGAAGAAAAAAAGACTGAGGAGAAAAAGGAAGAAGCTAAAAAAGAAGAAGAAAAGAAAGAAGAAGCTAAAAAAGAGGAAGAGAAAAAGAAGGAGGAAGAAAAGAAAAAAGAGGAAGAAAAAAAGAAAAAACAAGAAGTAACAAATCCAACATTACTTGCATCAGATATAACAACGGCAGAAACGGAACGAGGTAAGTTTTTAGCGTCTATATCATTAGGACTTAGTAAATCATCTATGGCTGGTGATGTAAGTTATAGTGGTGGATTGATAGTGAATAGTGACTTAAGTTCTATTATATTAACAGGAGGTATTACAAAAATGAAAATGACCGAAGATGGACAATTAGACGCAATACACTCATACGGAACAGCATTTGCATATTTGGCAGGTAACTATATGAACTTAATGGGTTATACTTGGATTAAACCAACACCTAAAAAGGGAACATTTGGTTATAACGTTGGTGTCATTAATTTATTTCTTAAAAACGATAATGGTGGGTTTGATTATAATATGGCAAGTTCTGCAATTGCATTTTGGACCAAACCTTACGTCTATTCAAAAAAACTTACAATATCACCTCAAGTGTTCACGATGTTCTCACCTATCTCTTGGAATAGTGTCACAGGGGCATCGACAGTTAATAGACATATGGGTTTCTTATTAGGAACCGCATTTGATTATAAACTTAGTAAGAGATTTGGGTTTGCGTTTAATTACAAAATAAGTGGTAATACTAAACCGTATTCCGTATTTTTAAGCAACTTTCAGATAGGTAGTAGAATGGTATTATAAAAAAAATCCCCGAAGTATAAACCTCGAGGATGTGACAAAAAATAAATGTACCTCTCTCCTGATACTTTACTAATATATTAATTAGATTTTAAGAAGTCAATTCTTTATATAAATTATTTATCTCAATACAAGTTTCATAATCCTCGATTTCTTCAAAATGTGGAATTAAATCCCTTTTCAATATTATAGATTCTTGTTTATGAAATTTAAATTCAGTATCCCATTCTTCATTTTTTATTTTTGCCGAGATATAAAAAGTAAGATTTTCTTTACTTGTAGTTTTAAATTCTTCAAAAACATTTAAAATTGATTTATAAATTAACGTTTTATTCTCACTATAAAAATCTTCGTAATTTTTATACTTGTCCTTGATTATCAACGACTTAAATGGTTCTTCATTTTTATTTTTTCGCATTAAATGGTGTTTAGTAAGTTAGTTAATTTAGTTCGTACATCAAAATTACAACATTTTAATAAAACAACAAAAAATTTATTCGTTATCCATAGATTTATCCCATTTTGCTTTTCTAGCCTCTGGGGATAACATTAACGGTTCATCTATTGTATGTTCAATTTTAACACTTATACAGGTTTGAGGTAACCTACAGTTTTTTAAATAATTGTTAATATATCCCATCATATTGGCACTACCAATAGGATTTGCCGAATGAATATAAATTTGAGGTAAGGGTATTTTTTCATTCATACTTTCAGCAACCAAATATCTACAACAATCCATACCAGTTTTTTCTTCTATGTTGTTATAATCCAACATATAATTATTTTTTACATTTGTATAATATTCTATCATGGCACCTTCACCTAAATCATGATCTAAAGATATAACTTCAAAATTACCTAATCCGTGTAATTTAATTGCAGCCACAAATTCATCATAATTACGGGCAATTATCCAATCTTTAGCTAATGGTGTTCTTACATCATCAAGATATAATCTCAATTTATTATTAATTTTCATCTTTCTTAAATGGTTTTTCGTATTTAGGTTTCATTATTCTCCAAATAATATGTTCATATGGTTTTCCGTCCCACATTGCAAATAATATTGGTCTATAAAATGTTTCAACATCACATTTTTCTAAATGTAATGCAAAATCTTTTTTTGTTGGTTCAGGGTCTACATCTCCATATTTTCCGTATCTAAAATAATCATGTATCTTACCACAATGTTCTCCAATTCTGTATTTGGCATATTCAAAAGAACTCACTTGTTGTTTAACCCACTTGTAAAATTCATCAGGTACCCTATCTAAAAATTCATCCATAGGTTTTCCATCCCTCAATAATTCCCAAATATCTTTGGATGAAAAATTGGTTAATATTTTATGTAATCTTTTATACTCTTCCCCTTTGATTTTCATACGAAAACCATTCTTAAATTTAATTACATATCCCTCTCTATCCTTTTGTATTTCTTCTTTAAGTAAATCATATCCTTCTCCCCATGTTTTATATGTCATTACTAATTCCCAACCACCTTCTTGCATAAAGAATAAAGAACTGTCAGGAACTTCATTTCCACTTTCAGTATGAATGGCACCAAGTAAAACTAACTTTTCTTCATCACCGTAATTTACTACTATTCGGTTTTCTTTGAAAATTATTTCAAACAAATATGTGTTGTCTTTTCTTAATGAACTAACATCATATTTCTTATCAAGAATTTCTTTACCCTTAATTGCCTGTTGTGATGTGAAGGATCCGCGTGTTGATAATATCCATTCATTTTCATAATTAAAAAGAATACCTAACGATCCATCCATCTTTTCATAGACCACATAATCTTCATTAGGTATTTCTTCTGGTTTATGTTCTTCGTAGTTAAAAAATTTCTTAAATGGTCTTGCAACAATCTCACCTTTTGAATTGGTAACCAATCCACGGCACATAATAGTTATTTCATCCCAAAGACGCTCATATTGAACTTTAGGAGAATAATTCCATATAGTCAAATCTTTAGTAGGATGTGTTTGTTTATGCAACAAACCATCAGTATAATATTTCTCTAAAATTTCTAACATTAGTTTATTGTTTTGTGAAATCCGATGTTGTAGGTATGTTTCAACCAATTAAAGGACAAATATACTCCACACATTTTGTTTTTCCAAATTGATACATGAGAATCGGGTTGACATGTTTCAAAATAAAAATAAACAAAAGGTAATGGATATATTAACCATTGGTTTCTATGTAAGTTAGCGTGAAATTTCATCTTTGGTTTTGGGTTAATTGTTTTAACATAAGAAGAAATAAATTGACTCATTAAAGTTTAACTTGAAATCTATTCTTCATTTGTTGAAGTTTATCTTCGGGAACTCCGTGAACATTTTCATTACCATGTCTATTTTCAACAACCACCGTATGAACACGATAATTGTACCTTTCTGCCATTTTAAAATATTCGTCCATTTCCCATTCTTGAGTAAAAGTATTTGCAACAACTATCCTTGCCTTTTGTTGTCTCATCCTTTCTGAACATCTAAATTGACAATAGTTATGCGCTTCTTTTATTTTTTGTGAATCAAAATCGTATTCACTATTTTCGTTGATAAAAAAATCATCAGCCGATAAAACCTCAGGTTCATCTGTACTTCTAAGTTGTAATATGATTTTAGCTAACGTTGATTTACCAGAACCAGGTAACCCTCTTAATAATATTAATTCGCCCTGAGCTTCGTTTACACTATCCATAGGAGAGATTTAGAATTAAAAAATTGGGGTCAGTATGAAACCAACCCCGATTTCTTATTTTTGTGGTATTTCAGTTTTTACTTCACCACCTGTTACAGGTGCCACTGTTGAATCAGCAACTACTGCAGTTGTATCTGCAACAGGAGCCATTGTAGAGTCCGTTGTTTCTGTTGCGGCTGACCCTGAACCACATGCTGTTAGTGTAAGTGCTACACCAAGAGCTAAGATAAATGTTAATTTTTTCATATATAGTAAATATACGAAAGTTTAACGATAAAACCAAATTCCATAAAAAAACCCCAACGAGATGTCGGGGTTTAAGGTCTTTCGGTGGGTTCAACCCCACTTAATTTAAGAAACGAAAAGGTTATCGACAAAGAGAACCTATAGTGATATAAATATATATAACTTTACTAAAAAGTCAACTATTTATTAAAATTTTTATTTAATTCGATATATTTTAAAATTTCAATCGCAAAATCTTTATGAGCCTCTTCCCCCCAATGAAAATCATCAACAAGATTATTGGTTTCAATTGTAATAGAAGGACGTTTTTTAAACGGAATTAAAAAATCATAAAATTCTTTTTGGTAATCATCATTATCTAATTGATAATCGTTAGATGGGTCGACCCATGTCCAATGGTAAACCAAATTATTTTTTAAAATATGATTAATGACCTTAATGTAGTCGGTAACCTCAGTCCAAAAAACTGAATATTTTAATCTATTCATTGATAAATCAACTAATGATTCAAATGAAACATCAATAAAATTGTAAACTTTTTCATTTGCACCGCCAATTAAAATAGGAAAAAGTCTATTATCTTTTGTTGCAGCATTAAATCTCATATTTTGGGTCCAACCAAAAATAACAATATCACCATCATTTATTCGATTTATATTATCAACAAACCAATGAAATATTGTTTGATTACATGTTCCCGCAATAGATTTATCAATTAAGTTTATATTGATGGTTTCACTTATAATTTCAGAAAAAACTTTCGGTGGGTACCCTTTGTATTTTACATAATCATACGAAACTTTACCTTCTTTTTGTAATTTAAACGATGAAGTAAACGAATCACCAAAAACCCATAAATTTTTATCCATAAAACTTAAAATTATTTTTTTGAGATTGTTAATTTTTCGTCTTTATATTTGAGATTTATTAATTTACCCTCAACAATATTACCTTTTAAAATTTCTTCACTTAAAAAATCCTCACAAAGATTTTGAATAATTCTTTTTACTGGTCTAGCTCCATATTCTTCTTGCGAATTTAATTCAAATACTCTATTGGTGACTGTTTTATCAAAATTAACTTTATATCCTTTATCTTTTAATCTATTCGACAATCTATTAATTTCAAGGTCAATAATTTTTTTCAATGTTTCTTCGTTCAGTGCATTAAATAAGATTATGTCATCAATACGATTTAAAAACTCAGGATTAAAATGTTGTTTCAACGCTTTTTGTATCATTGTTTTTCTAACTTCATATTTTTGAACTTCGCTTGATGATGTACTAAATCCAACACCACCACCAAATTCAGAAACACGTTTCGCCCCAATGTTAGATGTCATAATAACCAAACAATTTGTAAAATTAACTTTTCTACCAAATGAATCAGTTAAATGACCTTCATCTAAAATTTGTAATAGTATGTTGAACACGTCTTTATGTGCTTTCTCAATTTCATCAAATAAAATGACAGAGAAGGGGTTATTTTTAACTTTCTCGGTTAACTGACCTCCTTCATCATACCCAACAAAACCTGGGGGAGAACCAATTAATTTTGATACGTTGTGTCTATCCATATATTCACTCATATCAACACGAATGATTTTATCTTCATCACCAAACAAGTATTGTGCTAATGTTTTAGCAAGATAAGTTTTACCTACACCAGTTGAACCTAAGAATATGAATGAACCAATAGGTTTATTCGCGTCTTTAATACCTACTCTATTTCTTCTGATTGACCTTGATATTGTAGAAATCGCTTCAGGTTGACCAATAACTTTTTCAGATAACAAATCCTCGAGTTGTAATAACTTTTGAGTTTCTTTTGCATCAAGTTTACTAATTGGAACCCCTGTCATTTGAGAAATGATTTCATAAACATTATCAATAGTAATTGGTATCTTATTGTCTTTTTGTTTTTCAGACCATTTATATTTCTCATCTTCAAGTTTAGTAACTACTTTCTTTTCTTCGTCTCTCAATTTTGCCGCTTGTTCGTAATTCTGACTTTTAACAACTTGTATTTTTTTCTCTTTGATTTCATCAATTTGAAATTTTAATTTTTCAATTGATTCAGGAATTCTTGTTGATATTCTTTTTTCAGAACCCAATTCATCTAATACGTCAATTGCCTTATCGGGAAATTGTCTTTCGGTTATGTATCTTCCTGCTAACCTTACAATTACTTCAATTACACCATCCTCATACGTTACTTTATGAAAATCTTGATATGATGTTGTTAGATTTTTTAAAATTTCAATTGTCTCTAACTCTGTTGGTTCCTTTAGGATTATTTTTTGAAATCTTCTAACGAGCGCACTGTCTTTTTCAATGTGTTTTTTAAATTCATCAAAAGTTGTTGCACCAATACATTGTATTTCACCTCTTGCTAATGCTGGTTTAAGAATATTTGCGGCATCCATAGAACCACTCGCATTTCCTGCACCAACCATGGTATGAAGTTCATCAATAAAAACAATTACGTTCGGTGCTTCAACCAACTCATTTAAAATTGCCTTAATTCTTTCTTCAAATTGACCACGATATTTTGTTCCAGCAACAAGTGATGTTAAATCCAAAGACATAATTCTTTTATCTAAAAGATTTGTTGGGCAATCACCTTTGTGAATCATTAACGCAAGTTTCTCAACTAATGCAGATTTACCGACACCAGCGTCACCAACAATAACTGCGTTGTTTTTCTTTTTACGAGATAGAATTTGTGCAATTCTTTTTACTTCAACGTCCCTACCAACAATAGGGTCAATCTTACCTTCCTCGGCCATCTTAATAAGATCACGAGAGAAGTTATCTAAAATTGGGGTGTTAGAACCTTTTCTAACTTTCTTTGGGTTTGTGGTTGGACCATCTTCAAAAAAATCTACTGACATATGATATAAGTTTAATTCAATACAAACATAACACAAATAATACTAAAAAACAAACGTGAGACAAATTGTCAAAAAGTTTTTAAATATAATGACAAGTTGTCCAAAAATATATGTTGGTAAAGTATTTGTTATTAAAATAAAAAAACATATAACTATGATTACATTATTTAAAGACCCATTTTTTACAGGATTAGATAACAACAGATTCTTATCTACACCTGAAACTAACATCGCCAAAAATGAAACTGAATATAAAGTTTCAATATGTGTTCCAGGTTTGACCAAGGAAGACATAAAAATCACAACAAAAGATGGTATACTAAAGATTTCGTATGAAAAAATTGAAGGTGATAAAACACGTCACTTTATTGGTAGTTTCATTAAATCTTATAACATACCTGATGATGTGAGAGAAAAAGATATTTTAGGTAAAGTTGAGAACGGAGTATTAGAGTTGGTTTTACCGATTGACAGGAAAAAATCATTAGAAAGACAAATTTCTTTGAATTAATTTTTTTTTATCAATTTTATTTCTTAAATTAGTAATATAAAATTATACACCATGTCAGTAAAAAAAGAAAAAATCAACGGAAAAATGATTTATGCCTCAATTAAATCAACTAGTCTTAAATCTGCGTCTTACGACACTTTAAAAGAAAACTTACGAGTTTTGTTCAACAGTGGAGTTGCCTATGAGTACCAAAATGTACCATCAACAACATTTACTAAGTTTAGATTGGCTAAGTCACAAGGAAAGTTCTTTAATCAGAACATTTCAAACAACTTTACTTATAAAAAAGTAAAAAGTATCTAATTAAATTTAAACCCCTCTAAATGAGGGGTTTATTTTTTGATATTTATTATCTATAATATATAAACAATATACTATGGGTATCATATCAGAAAAAATTGAGGGTAAACTTATTACAGTTACTATCCAATCTTCCAACCTTAAAGAATCAACATACAATACAGAAACAGAGGACTTAACCGTCGTTTTTAACAACGGAAGTATTTATGTATACAATAAAGTTCCTTGGCAGAAGTTCACCAAATTTAGGTTAGCCGAATCCCACGGAAAATACTTCAACGAGAATATCGCCAAAAGTCATAAGTATACAAAACAAGGATGAGTTTATTTGAAGAATTAATTGAAGATAAAAAAGGTGATAAGAAAATTATCAAATCTTTTAAATCTAAAGATACCTTATCTAATCAAATTTTTGAGGGGGATAAAGGTAAATTTTTGATGCGTGATGATATTAAAATCGCATTATTAAAAATTTCGGATGACTTTATTGAATCCCTTGGAGTTGAATTTTTCATACACGATATTGTTTTAACTGGTTCATTGGCTAATTACAATTGGTCAAATTTTTCCGATGTTGACCTACATATTGTAATTGATTATAAAGAATCTAAATACAATTCTGAAATTCTTAAAGAGTTTTTTGATGCTAAAAAGAATATTTGGAATGAAAAACATGATATCGTAATTAAAGGATATGACGTTGAATTATACGTACAAGACGTCAATGAAGAACACGTTTCATCTGGCGTTTATTCTATCTTACATAACAAATGGATTATTGAACCTGAACAAAAGAACCCTAATATTGATGATAGAATGATTCTTCAAAAGGGAGAGGAGTATATAAAGAAAATAGATAAAATCGTTGAAAAGGGGAATAAGGGTGTGGACGTATTAAATGATATTGAGAACATCAGAGCTAAGATTAAATCGTTTAGACAAAGTGGATTAGATTCAGGTGGGGAGTACTCTTACGAGAATCTAACATTCAAATTATTAAGACGAAACGGATACATTGGGAAATTATTAAAACTTAAAATAACACTAACAGATAAAAAATTGTCTGTAGAACAATAACTATACCTATTTTTTTCTATATATCTATGTATTTATAGGATAAGAATAAGTATATCTAACAATTTATAAAATGGCAGAAATAAAACCACTTGGTAGTGAAAAACTTAACTCAGATGAGAAATTAAAAAGGATTCTTGAGTTAACATACTACAACAATAATAAGAAATCATCATCTATGAAGGCTGAATTAGTTCAGGAATCAAAAACAGGTGGTGTATATGGTATTGTGAGAGAGAAAGACGCATACTATGTTAAAAGAGGTTTAAATGAGCAATCGCTTGATTATATCGGTGGAATGTTTATGAAAAACAAAAACAAATTTTCATCTTATGGTGATGCTTTTAAGAGACTTGAATTGTTAAAAGGTCAAGACGAATTACAAGAAGCAACAAAGTATGTTTTAAAACAAAACAAACCACAAGAAGAAATGCCAATGCCAGAACCATCTATGGATGCTCCTGAGGCACCTGTGGACGATATGTCAACTCAACCAGCACCCGATGCTGCACCAACAGATGGCGGTTCTGTACCTTCAGAAACACCTCCAACAGATGGTGGAGAAGATATGGGAAAACGTTCAAGTTATATGGCTGAAGCTCAAAAATATGCGGGTAAATTAGGTCAAGAATTAAGAGATTTACATGATAGAATGGAAAGTGACGATATCAAATATATTTTAAATATGATTATTTCGGCGGTTGATTTGGATAAATTATCTGATGAAGATATTGAAGATGTTGCTAAGAAATTTGAAAGAGAGGAAGAAGAAGGTGGAATGGGTTCAGAAGAACCAAGTGCGGAAGTTCCTTCTGAGGAACCAGCAGTAGAACCTGAAGCTGAAATGGGTGAATACGATGCTATGGGTTCATTAGAAGAATTTGTTGAAACCCCAATGGACACAGATGAAATTGATTTATCAAAATACTCAATTAAAGAAACAGGTGACGAATATAACGAAGATAATATTCAAGAACTTGATTTAGATGAAATCAAGAATGAAATCAATAGTAGTATTAGTCAAACTTTACACAAATACTTTAAATAAATGCATCTTATATATGTCAATGAAATCGGTTCGGATTACAAAGGTCAAAAACAGTACGAATTCGTATTTAGTGAAAGTACCGAAATTGACATGGGAGATTGGTTTGCAATACCTGCATCGTCTGTCTCAAGGTCTAAATCACCTGACGTCGAATATGTTGATGTAGTTGGATTATTAAAAGATACAGATTTACAATTAGAACTTATACAAAACTCCGATTTTTTCGGAGTTATTGATGCCGTAGATGGTGTAATATCATTGGCATGGGAAAAGTTCGATTTTGATAACGAATTTGAAAGATTAACATTTAAATTCGGGGAACCAATTGAATCTGTCACAAAAAAATTAAAAAATAGGAATTATAGTTTATTAAACGAAGAAATTAAAATCAAAGAATTATGAAAAGAGACGTTATAGTTAGTCAGTTAATCAAAGAAGGATTTTCTGAAAAAACATTGGTTAGATTTAGTGATAAACAACTTTCAGATTTACATGAAAGAATTGTTATTGATGCTGACAAATTAAAAACAGATCAAAAATTAAAAGATTTGGCAAATGACCCAAATACTGAGGTTGAGGTTGAAGAGGAATTAAAGGGTAAACAAAAGAACATTGATAAAAACCATAACGGTGAAATTGATGCTGAGGACTTTGCAATTTTAAACAAAGAAAAGAAAGGTGAAGCTAAAGAAGATGTAAATGAGGCTGATATGGGTTTAACCGTAAAAGGTTCAAAATCAAGTAGTACCTCTCTATTTGGAGGAACACCTAAAAAATCAAGTTCTCCTAAAAAGAAATCTACACCAAAGAAAAAAGAAGAAGGTGAAACTGAAGAGGGAGAAGTGGATGAATCATTAAATGGTCTTATGCTTGGTGTAATTAAAGATAAATTAAGTAAAGATTTAGGTAGAGAACCTGAGGACCACGAAATCGATAAAGCACATGAAGATTTTGTCAATAGTTGGAAAAAAGACAACGAATCAAAAGAAAGAATGAAAAAAAATCCTTATAAACCAGAAAAACGACCTAGTCCAAATTTTAACGGTCATAAAAAGAAAAAAGAAGAAGATGTGGAAGAAGGTGATTATCACAATGAAAGAAGTGAAAAGGCGTTAGAGAAATCTAAAGAAGATTTTCCACAACTTAAAAATATTAAAAAATGTGATGATTGTGGAAAGGTGGAATCTAAATGTAAGTGTAAAAAAGAAGATATTAAAGAAGTAAAAAATTGGGTTAAAGGTTTGGTAGAGAATAAAGAATTTCATAGTTTTACGTCTAAAAGCGAAATTATGGAACTTATCCAAACTAAACTTACCGAGTCAAATACAATGGTTCAACACGGACCTAAAGTTAAAAAGGGACACAACGGTATTCCTGAGTTTATGTCATATGATGCAATTGTAGATGCTGAACCAAAAACAGCACCAAGTAAACCTGCACCACAAACAAAACCAGGTACAAGACCTACACCGACAAGAAGAGAAGACCCAAGAAAAACTCCTTTTAAACAACCTGGCCCGGGACCAAACCCAAAACCAAAGGCTAAAATGGCGGAAGAAAAAAAAGTTAACTAATAATGAGAATATCTAAGAAAAAACTCTTATCTTTAATCAAAGAAAATTTGAACGAAATGCCGATGGACTTTGATTCACAAGATAGACCTGACCAAGGGGTACAAGATAAATTATCATCGGGAGAAACTCCGTTGAAAAAAATACCATTACCACAGACGGGAAATGAACCTAATAAGAACTTCCAAGAACTTTTAGCTTCAGAAAGATATAAACAAGTTGTTGAGAAAATGAGACAATATACGGGTACCAATTCAACTATAAGTGGTATGCAAGGTATGAGCCCATTGATGCAACAAATGATGAGTGCTCATAATCAAATTTTATCGTTTGAACAAAATCATAGAAGAGAATTGGAAGCGTTAGCGGTAGATTTAGTTAAAAAAGAATTAGGTATTCCAGAAGGTTCAGTTCAATATGATGCAAGAATTATTGGTATGGGTGAATTTAACCCTGAAGATTTTGGTCATGATGAGGAAGAACAAGGTGGTGACGAAGAGGGTGGTGAAGAGGAAATGAATTTTGGTAATGAAATTGAAATCGTTAATGATTTAGAAAATCTTAATTTAGAGAAAGCAAAAAGAAGATTTATTAATACAATTATACAGGGGGCATCTAAAAGAGGTCACTATATGTATCATTATGTTGAAGATAGAGTTAGAGAAATTGTGGGTAATGATAGAATCATTGGATTGTACGGTATTATGATGTCAGTAAATGACGCATTATATTGGCAATTACCTGATGAAACTATGAAATCAATGGGACAGGCGGGTGCGATTGCAGGTAGAGAAGATGTTGATAGACAAACAGACCCACCAACGGTTAAAGCAAGAGCGGTAAACTTTCCAGTTTTAATACATGAATTAATTAAAGGAACATTAGAGTTGGTTGCATTACACGGTAGAAAAAGAGATGAAGAAGGTAATGAAGAAGATTTTACAGCAATTGAAGATAGTGAAGATACATTAGAAAAAGAAATGTGGGATTTACGTTTAGGACCTGTAATTTGGGATAGAATTAGGTCTAAATTTCCTGAAGATGTATTAACTGACGAAACAAAATCAATTATTCAATTAATGGTTTTCCAACATATTTTCAAAAAACCAGCAAAAGAGTTTTTAGTGTTTATGAAGGAAGTTGTTTCTAACTCTGAAAGTGGAAATCGTTTAATGGAAACTTTAGTAAGAGCAATTGAAGAAGACATTAACAATTACGATTACGAACAGACAATGGCGGAATTTGATGAGGATTTAAATAATGTTTCCGATGAAACAGATAACAATGAATTAAAAGATTTTATATCAGGAATACCTGGTATTAGTTTATCTAATGATAATGACGAAGAGGATGACGATGATGACCTCTTTAAAGAGTTAGGTTTAGATAGACCTACGAAATAATACAAAGGTGGTTTACAATAACCACCTTTTTTTGTATTTATACATATATGAATACCAGAGCAGAACAATTAATGGAGTATGCTAAGATTATTAAAGATACCCCATACGCCCTTAGAACATACCTTCAAACGTTTGACAATACACAGAAGAAGTATGTCCCGATGGATTTGTTTGAGGACCAAATTCAATTAATTAACGATTACGAAAATTACAACGAAAACATTACAAGAAAGTATAGACAAGCTGGAGTTACAACTGTAACTGCAGCATGGTTATCAAAAAAATTACAATTAGCAAAACCTGATAATCCTGAAAGGGTTCTACTTATCGCGAACAAACGTGATACCGCGGTGGAGATGGCTAATAAGGTTAGACATTTCATAGAACAATGGCCTGATTGGATTAATGTTGGGTTCTCACCTGATAAAAACTCAGAAAGTAGATTTAGATTAAATAATGGTTGTGAGGTTAAGGCGGTTGCAACATCGGCGGATGCCCTTCGTGGTTATACACCTACCATACTTGTATTTGATGAGGCTGCATATATTGAAGCGGGTGATGATTTTTGGGCGGCATCTATGGCATCCCTATCAACGGGTGGTAAGATTATTCTTATCTCCACACCAAATGGTTATGATGCTATCTATTACGGTGTTTACGACCAAGCATTACGTGGAATCAATGATTTCCATATAACTGATTTAAGATGGTTTAAAGACCCTCGTTACACCAAAGATTTACGTTGGGTTAAATGTCAAGACATCTGTCACTACATGTTGAATAGAGAACAATATAATGATGATGAAGTTGTTCTACATGATTTTGATATGAAAGAGTACAATAAACTAATTGAGGATGGTTATAAACCATTTTCATCTTGGTTTGAATCAATGTCTAAAAAATTCAAATACGATAGACGTAAAATTGCTCAGGAGTTGGAATGTGATTTCTTAGGTTCAGGTGATGGGGTTATACCTACTGATATTCAAGAGAACATAGCAAAAAATATGATTCGTATTCCTAAAGAAAAATACATGCAAGGTACTTTCTGGCAATGGAAAGAACCAATTGAAGGTCATCGTTATATTATGGGTGTGGATGTTAGTAGAGGGGATAGTGAGGACTTTTCATCAATTAATATTATTGATTTTGACGATAGAGAACAAGTTGTTGAATATATTGGTAAAATACCTCCAGATGATTTGGCGAATATAGCATACAAATGGGGTATTTTATATGACGCTTTCATTGTAATTGATATCACAGGTGGTATGGGAGTTGCAACATCTAGAAAGTTACAAGAAATGAATTATAAAAGTTTATTCATTGATGGTATTAACACACAGAACATTTGGGAATACAATAAAAAGGCTTTAGATAAAATACCAGGAATTAGTTTTAACAATAAAAGAACCCAAATCGTGGCGGCCTTTGAAGAACAACTTAGAAAAGGATTTTTAGTAAGGTCTAGTAGATTATTAAATGAACTCAATACGTTTGTTTATCTGAATGGAAGACCTGACCATATGAAAGGAATGCACGATGACTCAATTATGAGTATGTCTATGGCATTATATGCTGGTGATATTTCATTCAATCAATTACAAAAAAATGATTCCAAAAATAAAGCAATGATAGATTCATGGGTTATGTCTGAAAGAACTTACGAACCGGCCAAAACTCATTATTCTTATGGTTCATCTTTTGACCAAATAGGGGCTATGGGTATGGACACTAACGACATTTATCACAAAGACAACCCAACAAACGTACCTAAAGACGCATATAAAGAACATATGTGGTTATTTGGGAAATCTAAATAATATTCCAAATACCAAATATTTAGTTTATATTATAAAGAAAAGTATTTATATAGAATGGCAAATCAAAATCCTACCGTCTTTCAGAAACTAACAAGAATGTTTGGTTTTCCGGGTCAAATTAAAGCTGATCAGGCACCATCATTTAATTTCAACAAAGATGAATTATTAAAAACGGATAGTAAAGAAGATTATGAAAAGGCAATGTTACAGGCTCAACAGAGTCAATACATTGCTGACAAGTGGACAAAATTAGATCAATCTCTTTATAATCAATCGGTTTATTATGAACCGAATAGAATGGCAGCATACTACGACTATGAATCTATGGAGTTTACTCCTGAAGTTTCAGCAGCGTTAGATATATACGCTGAAGAATCAACTACAATGTCAGAGAAGGGTGAAATCCTTACAATATATTCTGAATCAGATAGAATTAAATCAATACTTCAAGATTTATTCCACACAAAAATGGATATCAATACTAACCTACAAATGTGGGCTCGTGGTATGTCTAAGTACGGTGATGATTTTGTTTATTTAAAGATTGACCCTGAAAAAGGTATTGTTGGAGTTCAACAATTACCAAATATTGAAATTGAAAGAATCGAAGGTGCTGGAACAAAAACCGCAGGACCTCATGATATTAAAGTTCCAACACGTGAATTAAGATTTCAATGGAAGAATAAAGATTTGGAATTTCAAGCATGGGAAGTCGCTCACTTTAGATTATTAGGTGATGATAGAAAACTTCCTTATGGAACTTCTATGTTAGATAAAATTAGAAGAATTTGGAAACAACTTTTACTTGCTGAAGATGCAATGTTAATCTATAGAACATCAAGAGCACCCGAAAGACGTGTGTTTAAAATATTTGTTGGTAATATGGACGATAAAGATATTGAATCTTACGTACAAAAAGTTGCAAATAAATTTAAACGTAGTCCAATAGCCGACCCACGTAATGGTCAGGTGGATATGAGATATAATCAAATGGCAGTTGACCAAGATTATTTTGTTCCTGTTCGTGATGCATCTCAAACAATGCCAATTGAAACTTTACCTGGTGCACAAAACTTAGGTGAAATTGCTGACATTGAATATATTCAAAAGAAAATGTTAGCAGCACTTCGTATTCCTAAAGCATTTTTAGGATTTGAAGAAGTAGTTGGTGACGGAAAGAATCTTGCATTAATGGATATCCGTTTTGCAAGAACAATTAATAAAATACAAAAATCATTAATACAAGAGTTAAATAAAGTTGCATTAATTCATTTATATCTTTTAGGTATGGAAGATGAATTGAATAATTTTACTTTATCATTAACTAACCCATCAGCACAATCTGATTTGTTAAGGCTTGAGCAGTGGAAGGAAAAGGTAACACTTTACAAAGATGCGACTTCCGACCAGTCACAAGTTGGTATCTTGCCGGTGTCGCATACATGGGCAAAGAAGAATATTTTAGGGTTTAGTGACAGTGAAGTCGTACTTGATTTACAACAACAACGTTTAGAAAGAGCTATAGGTTTTGAATTAACTAATACACAGAATATTATTAAACGATCAGGTGTGTTCGATGAGGTTGATTCCAAATACGGAATCCCTGAAGAAGAGAGAGAAAAACTTGAAGCTGCCGGTGCATTGGGTGGTGAAAATCCTGAAGGAGGTGGTATGGATATGGGTGGCGGTGGAGCACCTGAACCACCAGCAGCAGGTGGAGGAGAACCACCGTTAAGTGAATCTAAATCAAAGAAATCTAAAATATTAGGTATGTTAGGTGAAGAGAAAGAAGATTTTAGCTCACTATTTGATATGAAACGCGCACAACAGAATATTTATGAGATAGAGAATAAATTGAAGGATATTTTAAATGACTAAAAATGAACAAATTCGGAACAATAAAAAGTAAATTATTAACTAAATTAACTGAGTCTTACGCTAATGAAAATAAAGCCGAGATAAAGGATATACTAACTACAATTAAAGAAAACAAAGATTTTAAAGAAATGTATTTGTTCTATGAAGAAATTGAAAACAAATATATTGAAGATAAAGAAACTGCAAAATTATATGTCGAGGGGGTTATTGGAATCTTAAAACAACAAATGGAAGATTTAACAACATTTTGTACATCATTAAATAAAATGATTAATGTAGAGACAATTAATGAAAATGAAATTTATAGTTCTTTAGACGTATTAATAGAAAACGATAAATTATCTAATATTGAAAAGAAAGTAATTGCAAAGAAGAAATTAGTAGAACATTTAACAACTAAAAAGGAAATAAAGGAATCTAAAGATTCAACATTAATCCCAAATGAAAATTTATTAAATGCCGTTTTAACAAATAACTTTAATGTTCTTTATTCTAATACATTATCGGAACAACAAAAAGAAGAGTTAAAGAACATCCTTTCTTTATCTCATGAAGATGTATTAACTAAAACAACTGAATTAAAGGAATCTATTATCAATCAAGTATCTACACTTATAAGTGAATCAAATGAAACTGATTTATCAACTAAATTAAAGAAAGTGAAAGATGAGGTTAACGAAATGTTCCCATCCAAATTAAATTATTACAGATTAACAGAATTAAAAAATGGACTTAACTAAGTCCATTTCTTTTTTGTTGTAGATATACCGCTTTCAATTTTTCAGTTCTTTTCTTAACAGAAGGTTTAACAAACTGTTGTCTCTCCCTTAATTTTTGAACTTGTTTTGTTTTCTGAACTTTTTGTTTATAAGTTCTTAACGCAGTCTCAATACTTTTCTCTTTTTGTAAATCAATTATAATCATATATAAATAAATATATTACAAATATATGAAAGTATTTTTGGAATAATCAAATATTTTATTTATTTTTTATAAAACACCATAAAATAAAAATAATATGAAATTATAATGAAAATTGGTAAGTATATTCCATTGGGAACGTACAATGAAGTAAAAATCGGTTATGGTACCGTAGATTTTAAAAATCTGAAAACCATATATCTTAAATTAAATTCGTGGTTACAACCCGAAAACGAAACGGACGACTTCAACCATTTGATTGGAAAATCAAGAAGAAAGATTAAAGAAATAATTTACAACTTAAAAAGTCCGTATTTTAAAGACCAATCTATTGTAGATTTAGATGTTAGAACTAAAGGGATTAAGTTAGAAAAGAGGTCCTTTATGAATTTGGAGGTAACATTATATGTTAACAATCAATTCGACATTAAATCAAAAGATGTTAAAATAATCATTAATGATTTATTCGAACATATCATAGATGAAGGGTTATCTGATAAAAAACTATTCAATTTTTACAAAACAAAGAAATAAGTTAGATATTGATGTATTTATAGTAATAAAAACTATAAATGAAGGTATTAGGACCAAAAGAAACCGGCAGAGGATTATTAATTGAGTATGATGCTGGTCACGTATCTCCAGAAGAGAATAAAAAAATAATTTCAGAAATGAAGAACATGGACTTTTCACAGGACATGATTCTTTATGCTGTTTTACAAAAATACGACACTCCGAATAAGAACGGAAGGATTTATCCTGAGATGTTACTTAAGAGAGAAAACGAAAAATACCAAACAATTATTAAGAAGGGTGGAGCTTTAAATGAATTAAATCACCCAACATCTTCACTTATCGATTTAGATAGAATTTCACATTCAATTCTAGAAACATGGTGGGATGGTAAAATCCTTATGGGTAAGATAAAACTATTCACTTCGCCAGGTTGGAAGAAGATGGGTATTGTTTCTACCAAAGGAGACCAAGCGGCTATGTTATTAATGAACGGAGCAACTTTGGGTATCTCTTCACGTGGAGTAGGTTCACTTAAACAAGTTAAAGGTGAGAACATTGTACAAGACGACTTTGAATTAGTTTGTTTTGATTTAGTTTCATCTCCATCTACACCTGGTGCATATGTTTTTAGTGACCCATCTGAAAGAGACCAATATCAAGAATCTACAATTGAAAAACCCGTAGTTGAGGACAGAATGAAAAAACTAATGGGTAGATTAGATACATTTCTATCTAAATAATTAATTTATTAGGGGTGGGAATATTGAAATAGTCAATTTTTCCAAATTTCCAAGTATTTATAAGGTAATAAAACAACAAATTTTACAAATGAGCGAAAAATCTATTTTAGAACAAGCGTTACTTCAAGTGCAAAACCTTGAAGAAGCTGTTAAGCAAAATGCAAAAGGTATACTTGCTTCAACAATGAAACAAGAACTAAGCGACTTGCTTAAAGAATCGTTAGAAGAAGAGGAGAAGTTAGATCCAATGGGTGAACAACCTGAAGACGAAACTAAACCTGACGAAGAGGAAGATGATGTAACAACAGATGATGAAGCTGACACCGATGGTGAAGATGCTGACACTGATGTTGAAGATGATGACACAGACCTCGATAATGAACCAAGTAAAGGAATCGATGACTTAGATTCTGAAGCTGGTGACGATACCGACACATCTATGGATGATTTAGGTACTGAACCATCTCCAGAAGAAGGTATGGATGACGAAGACGTTATGGACATGACAGGAGCTTCAGATGATGAGGTTCTTAAAGTTTTCAAGGCTATGAAACCAGAAGATGGTATTGTAGTTAAGAAAGATGGTAATAACGTTGAATTTGCTGACGGTCAAGATGAGTATATCATCAAACTTGATAGTGAGGAAACTCCTGATGTTGATGCAGATATGGACACAGATTTAGATACTGATATGGGTTCTGAAATGGACGCAGATTTAGATACTGAAACTGACGAAACTTCTGACGAAACAGATATGGATGAAACTTTATATGAAATTGAGTTAGGTGAAGACGAAGATGAAGTTAAGGAAGTAGAAGCTTCTGAAGGTGAAGCTAAAGAAGTTGAAGTTGGTGAAGCGGCAAGAACATTGGGTAACGATGTTAGAAAGCCAGCTGACCAAGGTAAAAAATATAAAGCAGGTCGTCATGAAATGAACGAAGAAGTTGAAAAGTTGAAGAAACAAAATTCTGAATACAAGAAAGCTTTAATTCTTTTCAAAGACAAGCTTAATGAAGTTGCTGTATTCAACGCAAACTTAGCTTACGCTACTCGTTTATTCACTGAACATTCTACAACAAAACAAGAGAAATTGAATATTTTAAAGAGATTTGATTCTATTTCCTCTATGAATGAAGCTAAAACTTTATTCAACACAATAAAAACTGAATTAGGTACTAAAACAACTGTAACTGAATCAGTGGCTGAAAAAATCACTAACATGCCATCAACATCTACTTCTACTGAGGTTTTAGCTGAGTCAAAAGCTTACGAAAATCCACAGTTCAAAAGAATGAAAGATTTGATGACAAAAATAAAATAAACTAAAAAAACAAAATATTTTAAAAATGGGAGCATTATTAGAATCAGGTATGGTTGGTAACATCGGATTAAAACATTTACGTGTTATCAAGGAAGATACCATTAAAAAATGGGACGAATTAGGTTTCTTAGAAAACTTAGAAGGTCACCAAAAAGATAATATCGCGCAATTGTATGAAAACCAAGCGTCATATTTGATTAACGAAGCGGCAGTAGCAGATTCTTCAGGTTCTTTTGAAACTGTAGTTTTCCCTATCATCCGTCGTGTATTCTCTAAATTATTAGCGAATGACATCGTATCAGTACAAGCAATGAACTTACCAATTGGTAAATTGTTCTTCTTCGTACCTAAAATCCAAGAAAGAGATAATAGTAATAATCACTATTCTCCTTATGGATATCCAAATACAGGTGCAACAAGTCAAGGTTATGACACAGGTGCTAAGAATCTTTACGATCGTTTCTACGAAGGTAGTGACGCAGTAGGTGAAGGTCTTTTTGATTATTCAAAAGGTTCATTCACTGATGTTTCTTTAACTGGTACATCTATTGTAACTTTTGCAAATGGTGTTGAAAGTAACGCAGTAACTATCGCTACAGGTACCGATGTTTCATCAGTTATCTTAAAGTTAACAGGTTTCTCTAGATTAGGTCAAGGTAAATTAGCTGGTCCAGACGGTAACGAAATGGATACAGAAGAGTTTTTAGCTTCATTAACAATCACTGCACCTCGTGCAAATGCGTTAAGTGGTAGAACTTTCTTACCTTTCAACGTTGTAACTCAAAAATATGGTAAAGGTATCGTATCTTACGGACAAAAATCTGCAGGTACAAACGGTAACTTATTCAATGATATTTGCGATGAAGCTGGTACAATCTACTTAAATGTTGATTTACAAACTTACAGTTCAACTGAAGGTTTTGCAGATACGGAAATTACAGTTACAACATTACAAGGTGATGACTTTACAGCGACTTATCGTCGTTATGCAACTTTAGAATTTGAAGATCAAATTGGTGAGGTTTCTTTTGATTTAGAATCAGTAACAGTTTCTGTAACTGAAAGAAAATTAAGAGCTAGCTGGTCTCCTGAATTGGCTCAAGACGTTAGTGCATTCCACAACATTGATGCTGAAGCTGAATTAACAGCTTTATTATCAGAGCAAATTGCAGCTGAAGTTGACCGTGAAATCTTACGTGATTTACGTAAAGGTGCAGCATGGAAATCTAAATGGGATTACAATGAGTGGAAATACGGTGGAACTGGTGGTGCAACTTTACAAGGTTACACACAAAAAGACTGGAACCAAACTTTAGTTACTAAAGTTAACCAAATTTCAGCTCAAATCCATAAAACAACCTTAAGAGGTGGTGCTAACTGGATTGTAGTTTCTTCTGAAGTTTCTGCAGTATTTGATGATTTGGAATATTTCCACGTATCAAACGCAGCTCCTGAGCAAGATTCTTACAACATGGGTATTGAGAAAATCGGTTCTTTGGCAGGTCGCTACCAAGTATACCGTGATCCTTACTTCCCAGCTAACAAAATCTTGATTGGTCATAAAGGAAAATCTTTATTGGATGCAGGTTATGTATACGCACCATATGTGCCATTACAATTGACTCCAACAATGTACAATCCTTTCACAATGACTCCTATCAAAGGTATCATGACTCGTTACGCAAAGAAAATGGTGAACAACCGTTACTTTGGTATCATCGATGTACAAGGTATTGCAACATTTGATATGAATACATTAAGATAATCTTAGGATTCACAATACAAAAGACCCTCGTAGAAATACGGGGGTTTTTTATTTTTGGGATATTCCAGAATATTACTTATATTTGCTATTATGTCAGAAATTAACTATGAAATATTAAGATTGGACGTATTAACCAAACTCATTGATGAGAGGGGGATTTCTTGTAAAAACAAGAAAGATGTGATGATTGAATACCTTAAAATGGACGATGAGGGTAAGTATATCCGTGAGACAACCTACGAAAAGGAAGGAGGTCGGTTTTTGGTGGGTATAGACCTCAAAAATCACTCTCAATTGATTCAAATGGGTAAGTTAGTGGAAAAGAAAGAGGCACACCCTAAAGGTCTGTATGCGTCAGATAGGATATATTTCATATCAAATCAAAAATTAATATAATTACCAGCTACGACAGGCCCAATATCTTGGTTTCCAACGTGGACCTGGATTATCACAATTCATACGTGCCCTGAATGATTTACGTCTTGCAGGGTTATTTTTCTTAATAACCATTCTTTTACCTTTGGCAGATTTACCACCAAATCCAAAATTAACCTTAACGACTTTACCTTTGTCGTTTTTAACATATACTTTTGATTTCTTTACATCACCTTGCATGATTTTACCTAATTGAACTTTACGTCCTTGGTATTCTGCTTCATTTAATAAACCACCGTTATATTCAAAATTGGTGTTTTCAACGGAACCGTCCTCATCTTCATATATTAATACGGGAGTTTCTTCGTTGTATTCAAATAATCTTTGGAATTGTTCTTCAGATATTTGAATTATTGTTCTTTTTTTCATACTCTCATCAAATTTAGTCATTGTTGGTTTATTACCCTTACCTACTTTTGGGTCTTTCTTTTCGGCTCTTCTTTTTTGTGATGTCATAGCCTTCTTTTCTTTTTTATCATATGAAGATGCAACTTTTGGTGTTTCTTTTGAAACTTTCTTAGATGGACGACATTTAGGATATGATTTACCATCGGCATCTTTTCTACCACAAGGTGGGTGTTTACCATCTACCTTTTTACTAACATCTACCCACTTCTCTTTAAACCACCTTGTAAGATCTTCTTTTAAAACCTCACCTGATTTAAGACATTCGTTTATATATTCTTTATCTTCCTTTGAAACAATAATTTTCATGTTATATAATTTTATTTACCTCATTAACAAATTTATGACACTTATCGGACACCTTACCCTTATCGTGGTCTGTAATTGATAACTTTACATTATCATAATGAACCGTCATATCGGGGTGATGATTTTGTTTGTTGGCAATTTTCATCACCTCATTCGCAAATGACATAACCTCCTTATAATCTTTAAAATAAAATGTTTTAATTAGTTTACCACTTACTTCCTCCCAATTATTACTATTCATAATTGTATTTTTTTGGTCTTCAGTTATTATTATTCTCATATTATAATTTAGTATCTTTTATAAATTTTTTGTGAGAATCTTTATATGATTTTAATGATTCATCATTTACATTTTTAGTATATTGCCAATTCCAATATAAATCGTCATTTGTTTTGAAACCGTAAAATTCATGAACTTTCTTTTGTAAATCATTAACATTAACACCGTTAAAATTTTGTCCCGTACATATAAATCCAGTTTCAATATCTTTAACTAAATTAGATTCACCTAACGCTGTGTGTCTATTTTCTATCCAAGTTAGACGTTCAATTAGATTTTGGTAAAACATATTTGTTTGTCCCCATCTAACAGAACTAAGGAATATCACAGCATCGGATTCAAACAATTCTTTACTTATTTTCCAAAGTTCATCTTTAGGGTTATTAACACTGGCCCAACATCTATGATGACCAGTTGGGTTTTTATCTTTATCCTTAAGTTTTGCCTTTAATAAACCGCAACTATTACCATCTTTTCTTGATACATTACCCTCACAAGGAACAATATTTAGTTCTGAAACGTCCATTAATGTTGAGTTATCACCTAATTCTTCATTAAGGTACATTGCAATCATTTTAGATTTTGGTATATCAATATCATTTTTGTCCCAATTGTGTCTATTAGAACAACTTAATAATAAAACTTTTTTCTTCTTTTTAAGAACATCCAATGTTTTCTTTAAAGATTTCCAAGCATCAGATTGTACCATCTCCTCAGAAATCATCATTTGTCTAATCCTTTGTATGTTCTCTTCTAAATTCATCTATTTACATTTTCTCCAACCACCACCTTTTGCTTTATAATCTTTTGCCGCGAATCCATTTGCATAAGCTGAGGGGTATACGTCAAATTTTGATTTAGCTTTAGCTTTAGATGCTGCCCATTTTGCAGGGTCTGTTGGACAATTCTTACTTTCATCTATTTCCATAGCTTCATACATTTCCTTTTCTGATTCATTCTTAGGTTTCTTACCGGCTTTTTTCATAGCAATTGCAATAGCGGCTTGTTGTGTAAGATTTTTTGCTTCACTTACAGGTACACAATTTGGTACCATTTTTCCACCTTTTTTCTTACTACCAACTTGTTTGTAACCATCCCAACATTTTTCGTCAAGTTGTCCTTCTTCGTTCATACTAAACTGATCCACGTCAGCAGTTACATCTTGTTTATCTTTACTTTTAGTTTCATTCATGAAGAAATCAAAAACTTGGTCCATATTGTTCTTCGCCTCAGATACGTGATCGTCCGCCCAATCGTGACCATTTTTAATAATGTTATCCAATTCTTGTGGATTCATTTTCATCAACATTTCACATTGTCTATGTATTTGTTGTAAATTACCAAAAAACATATAGTTTTCAGTTGTTTGACTTTCAATTATTTTCTTTAATTGAGCTTCGCTGATTATAATTTTCTTCATATTAATAAATACTTTATTTTTCTGATACGATTTCAAAATTTATTGATTCTTTATAGTATATCTCTTCAGTGTGAGTTTTTCCTTTAATCTGTAGGAAATACTGTCTTGGTATTAAATAAGAACTATCTAATTGAAATGAGTTTTCATTCGTTTTATCTAATAACGTCCAATCGTGTACAATTACTTGAGTCGCACCTTCTTCGATATAAATTCTATAATAAACCTCATCTAACAATACCGTTTTAGGTACGTCAATAGATTTAAATGTAATAACTACTTTTCTTATTTCACCACTTACTATTTTTTCATTTTGTTTAATTCCAAAAAATTGAATGGCATACCTTTGTAATTCTGTTTGATTTTCACCTACCGTAAATCCGGCGGTATATGGTTTTGGAATGAACTTTTGTCTTACTCCACCAGAAATTGTATTACCATCTAAAATAACACCTTTCCAATGGTCAGTAAAGAATTTCTTTCCGTCACATTCTGGTGTGGTTATTGTAAATGTAACCTTATAGATACCTTTTCTAATTAATGTTGTGGTTAAACCTGAAAGACCTGTAATAACAGCACCGTCAGAGTTTAATATGTCAACCGTTGGGTTTGAATCTAAATTATAAAAATTGGTTCCTTTTGTAACGTATAGATATAAATTCTGTGATACTTTCTCAACAAAATTATTTCTATCGTCCATTATGGTATCTTCAAAATGTGTGTCAACGTATGGTTCAAAGAATGTTTGTGTGTATTTGGTAAAAAATGCTACTGATTGGTCTCTATCAGGTGTTAAATATTGATAAACAACAGCGAATGATAATCCTAAACCATGATTTGTATTACCTGTAATAATACCATTTACATAATCGGTAATATCAAAATCAATGTTTTCACCACCATTATCCATATGTATTTTATTACCTGTGTACCCTGAAATGACTGTTGGGGAGTCATGAAATACACCTGCAGTTGACCATTGATTCAATGTTGTTCTATAATACCAGTTTGACGGTCTTTCGTCAAATGTTCTATTTCCAGTTACAAAGTCATAACCAGAATCTGCATAATCAAACCCTAAACCTTCATCCCAAAATTGATCTAATTTAAATAATATTAAATCAAATGAACTTGTTCTGTCTCTACCGGTAGTTCTGTTTAAACCCTTTTGACCCTCATCACCAAAGATTGTATTTGTTAAATGTAAAGTATGTCTAGTGTTAGAATCTACCACTAATTCATCATTATTAACTTTATTTTTTAAATCGGTAAAGTCAACTTTAAATAAAAATTTAGAAAATGAAGAACCATAAAAAATCTCTGTTGCAGGGTTTTTTGCGGTGTTAACCTGTGAATCCTTAATAATAGTATTATTCTTTTCAAAATAGGAACGGAAATATGACATCTCTTTTTTATTATAAATATCAAATTAATTGGTTCTAATCGATTTGTTTAACATGTCATTTTCTAAAGTCGTGATTTTTTTCATTAAATTAACGAAACTCGGGTCAGTTTGGACTAATGGACCCATCAAATTGTGTTGGTGACTAATCATTAATTTAATTATTGATTGAAGTACGTCAATTAAAACTTCCCCCCTAACTAACGCATATGTATTTGGTTCAATGTCTTTAATATAATTCTCGTGGGTAGGTTCATACTTATCAATTTTGGTAAAATCAATTGGTATGTTATATTCGTTGGTATCTGTTGAAATTAGGTATATTTTGTCAGATTTAACGGTTGCAAATGTTTGTTCAACAGTATCATCACTTTCTTCCAAAACATTCTTTTTTGTTACACTAGTTACTGTTGGAGCATCAAAACTTGATTTTGAGAAAACGATACCTTCTTGGATTCTTTTACCAAAAGTAACGTTTGTTAATAGTGTTTTTCTATTTGTTAATTCAAATGGATTCGCTAAATCTCTCTCTTTACATTCTTTTGTACATCTAAAATAAAATGGATGCATTTCAGTTTCTCCGTAAATTGGGTTGAAGTAGTTTAATCCATCGTGATGTAATTTATAGAGGTTTAATCGTATTTTAACACACGCTTCCGTTAAATCTGCAGCCGTAAATGTGAGTGTTGCGCCTGTCGAAGTATTTACTCTATTATTAATGTTATATTCGTTGATTAACGTACAACCAGTGGTTAAAATTGTATCTTCTAATTTTGAGTTTGAACTTAAAAATTGTGGTCCAGCATTTCTAGTGTCATAAACATAAAATTCAATATTAACTCCACCACCATAAAAATTAGTAACGTTATATTCAACAAAATATTTTATTTGTTGGATTTGTAAGGTATTAGTGATAACATCTTGGTTGTTATATTCTAATTTTTTTGGATATTTTTTTAAATGTATTGTTGATGAATTGTCCGACATTGTCGGGTGCGTTATCAATACCTTTTTTTGTGCACTTGTTGCAAATGATTTACTTAACAATTTACCACCTCTAATATTCACACCATTTTCTGTAAAAATAACATCAGAACCGTATTTCCCATAAACACCATAATCAGTATTTTTTGCTAACGAACCATTAGATTTTGGTTTAATATAATTTCCGTCTTTATCTTTAACATCTTCACCATGCACCGCTCCTTTATGGTAAGTTGTATTTTCAAGTTGTGCGGAATGTGTTTGTCCGTTAAAATCGTGAACAGTTGTAAAGGGACCTGCAATATATTCAAGATTAACAGTATCTTTTTCAGTATCGTAATTTATAATTTTAACTGACTGTCCTTTTTCAGGTATAAAATTCAGATTTGTTGGTAAAAATGGAATTGCAGTAAATAAATCCTTATCATCCCAAGCATTATAATCAAAAGCTTTTTCTAATTCACCTGTATATGAACTATACCTAACTGCACGGATACGACCAATACCTTTTGGGTCATTATTATCAATACAAATTGCAATATCTATTATTTTCATTTCTTAAGCCTTTTTTCAATTTCTTTATTAACTTTATTATATGAATTTTCAACACTCTCCATATGTCTTGTTAAATCAATTATTAATTGTTTTGTCTTTTCAAATTCTTCGTATAATTCATTAACAACGATAAATAAATCTTTATTTGATTTATTTTCGACGTCATACACCACTTCTATAATTTTTTCTTTTTCCATATATTATGCTAGTCCTCCGGTCGCTTTAAGTAATCCTTGTGGTATTAGTACCATTCCACCAACAACTGGAAACTTTAGCGTTTTTTTATTTGCGACGTGTACGTAAGAGTTATTATTCACTTCTTTAGTGTGTTGTTGAACTGTTGTTGCCAAAACACTTAATAAGTTATTATCTTTACCAAATATTGGTTGAGATGCGTTTATACCTTGTTCTTCTAATTGGTTCACAATATTAACAATAGTTCTAATACCACTAAATCCTGATTTTTTATCGGCAAAGGAATCAATAATACCAGGAACTTCAAAATTAGGACCACCAAATAATGCAGCATCTATTGTTTTGTCAATCACAGTAAATAATGCGTTACAGTTATTAAGCTTTGTGTCCAACAGTCCACGTAATAAATTTATAATAGAAAGAATATAATCTCTATATTTTTTAATTTTTTCTTTTAATATATTATATGCTGTAATTTTTAAAAATTCAAGTAAATCTTTTTTAACCAATTTCCAAAACTCACTTATAAATTTCCATAAAATATCCTTAATTATTTTAAAAAATAATTTATGTAATTTTTTCATTATTTCTTTCGCCAATAAAACAACATTACCACCTGCTGAATTTACATATTTATAAATTATTACAATTGGTAATATATACTTTGGTGATAAAATAGAACCAATTAATGCTTTAGGTAAGTTTAAAATATAATTGTTTAATAACGATATTTGAAAATTAACTAATGGTATTGTTCCACCGGCTTCTTGATATGACGTTGTTGCAGTATTTAAAAAGACGTCATTTACCGCATCATCTAAATTGTTTTTTGAAAGGTACACAAAATCTTCATAGTGTGATGGATTTGATGGTATTGTAAAATTATTACAGTCTGTAAATTTTAAAACTTTATTAAATCTATTCGCCTCGTCGTCTAAATCAATACCTTCCATATCATCAAAATCAAAGAAAGATTCTATATCATCATCATCTTCATTAAATTGATTTTCCGCACTTTGATTTAATCCTTGACTTGGGTTATTACAAACCCTCATCAATTTATTTAATAATCTATTTAAATCATTCATACCGATATCAAATAACGGGGGTTCAGATTTATCACCCTTCAAAACCATCATCGTTGCAGTTTTAACTACCGCAGATAAATCTAACTGTTCAATATTACTATAATAATCATTAAAAAAACCACCAACAGTGGTTCCTGTTTGAGTTGTGGTTGTCATCCCTGTTAATCCAGATAATTCAAATTCTTGATTTGCTTCATCCCAATGTAAATCAAATAATTTTTTTTCATCAGATGTTTCAACCGATTGATCTGATGTAAATCCAGAATATAATGTACGATTCATCTTAATTAATTTCCTATCTGGATTTTGTGGTTCATACACAATTTGACCACTATTACTAGTTGGGTTTACTGTCAAAACATTCATAAAATCAAATTCACCAGGACGTATAGTTAATGTATTACCCGTGATTGGTGTTGATGATCCACAAATACCATCACCAGCAAAAAGAATATTTTTAACATTATCCATCACAATGTTTTTAGAAGACGTTATTGTTGTATTAATGGCTTCATGTGCTAAAAAATGTAATCTGTCTTTAGATACAAAGTTTTGTCTTGTAAATTTAGACCCGTAAGTTTTTTTAACTGTAAAAGTTGTAGATTTTTTTTTATCTAAAAAAGTATCAACCAAATCAAGAATTTGACTAAAAATATCAGTTTTTAATTTTCCAGCATCTTTTTTCTTTTTTTTCTCTTTTAAATCTGTAATTTTTTTCTTTAATCTTTTTTTTGCGTCCGCAAGTAATGGACCATCTCCATTAAAATCAATAATAGACCCAAAACCATCCTTATCTATAGTATTGTTAAAGTTCCACTTATCGGCAAATTCCTTAACAGCCCCAATTTTTCTTTTAATTTTAGCGATTAAAATCTTTGTTTTACTTTTAGTTGGTAAATCATTTGCAGTCGCATATGAAAATGGAATAATTGGGTTACTACTAACATTAAAATATTCTCCCATTATAATGAATAATTATTTGGTTTATTATCTGAACCATCATTTACCAGTTTATCTAATAACTCCCTATCTTCATCTGACAATGTAAGTTTACCCATTGGACCACCTCCATTACCACCACTTGTAGTTTGTTTTAATAGTAAACTTTGTAATTTAACTAATGAAATTTTCTTCTCGGTACAATCGTTTAAAATCTTCTGTTGTTCTTTAATAACAGGTCCAATTGTACTCATATCTTCAGCGTCCTTCATAAATCCCATCATTTTTCTCAAAATTTGGGATGCAGTATTTCTATTCTCAACAACATCGTTGTAGATTTCCTGCATTAGGGCTAACGCCGAATCAACATCTAAAGTAATATTGTTTCTTTGTGTTCTCATATCTATAAATAGATTTATTCTAAAAATCCAACCAAAATACCGTCATACATCTTTTTAAAACGTTTTAGGGATACTCTAATCTCTTTTGTGGATAATGAGGTCATTTCTCGTAATGAGAGTAAGATAAGGTTCTTATTGAATTTATTACCATCACCAACTTGGAATATTTTATCAAAATTGCTAAAAATCTCTAACAATGCATATCCCAATTTTTGTTCGTTTTCTGTTAGGTTTTCCTTCTCAATAAAGTTTTCTAAAGAAATGGTTAATTTAATTATAACACTTTGGTAATCAATAATGTGTTCGTCAATAACATAAGACAAATCTTTCCTATCTTCAATATCGGATGATATGTCATCGTAAGATACTTGTCTATTCTGTTCTTTAGTGTCTTTCTGTATTGCCCCCATAAGGTAGTTTTTACAGATAGTACCAAAGTATGAATACGCTTTAGTGTTCTTTGTGTGGTCGAATTTATTAATTTTAGTGATTAAAAAAGACATAGTATCGGTGTGAATTTCTTCAAATTCCATATCCTTCCTATATAATTTATATCTTCTAATAATACTCTCAACCATAATAACTAATGGTTCTCTTAAAAACTCATTGAATATTTTGTTTTTTTCATCTTCATCGGTACTCTCTAGATACTTAACGACGGCTTTTTCTTGATCCTCACCAAAGTATATTTTTTGGGTTCGTGGTCTCGGCATTTAAACTGTTTCATAATTTACATCTCGTTTATTCTTAAAAAAGAATTCCTTTTTGGCCGTCTCCAACCAAAATTTAACCTCATTTTCTGACAGTTTTTGTTTTTCATTATTCTTGTAACTCCAAAATAATGAATCTTCTCTTAAGTTAACATGTTGATAACCAATTTTAGGAACTGTCATGACCCTAATACCATTGTGTGTTAATCTTAAAAAGAATTCGTATGCGAATGTTAATTTGATATTTTCTTTTAAGCTACCATTATCCTTAATAACTTGGGTTCTATATAAACCACCACTTATTTGATAATTTTGGAAATCTAATAATACTTCATTGTCAATGAATCCTTGCATTTCAGTAAAACCATATGCCCAAGCTGATTCATTTGTAAAACTTACAAATTTACCATCAGTATTAATGTCTCTTACAATAGGTAAAAATACATCAACATCTTTATAAATTTTCATATAATCGTTGATTGATTTTAACCAAATAGGTCTAAATTCATCATCAACTTCTAAAATAGTAAACCATTCAGTATCACATTTCTCAATACCTAAATTAACTTGTGAACAAAAATCTGTTTCACCTTTATTAACCACTATTTCAATTTCTAATTTTTCAGAAAGATTTTCTAAATCTTTTTTTAATTTACTTGGACAAACAATTGATACTTTAACATCATTGTGGAAATCCTCAATAGACGATAACGCGTTATCTAACATAACTTTATAATCGTCATCTAATTTATGTAAAGGTAAAATTACTGTTATATTTTTCATATTATACTGTTTCTTCTTGTTTTAATTTGTCTAATGCTGATTGAATAGATTCAACTCTTTTATTTATTAATGAACCAAATATTGATAAAATATTATTTTTTGTAATTTCAGTGTCATAAGGTAATAACGTTTCTTTCATTTTATCTTTAACTTCATCAGTTAATTCAACACCCTCAATCCACGCTAAAATATATGAACCTAATAATTCAACTAATTTATTACCGTCGTATGTCCACATACCATTTTCACTTAACCAATCTGGTTCAGTGTCAGGAATTTTACCAACTACAGGTACACCACATTTCATAGATTCTAATGGAAATGTACCGAACGTACTTTCATCATCAACCCATACCGATACCATACATTCCTTTAAGTTTGACGAAAATTCATCATAAGACATTTGGACCATATCTCTAAATGTAATCCAACGTAATTGTGGAAACTTCAAATAAAATTCAGAAATTAATTTTCTATGTACCGCTCTATCTCTACAACTGATTGCCACATAAGGTTTTAATGGTAAATTAATTGGTTTAAAATCATCTCCGATAATCGGTGGAATAATATACACTAAACTTTCAGGGAAGTAATCTAAAATGTATTTTTTTGTACTTTCAGTTGTGGTAATAACTTTATCAAATCCATATTCGCTATACCTACTACCAATTGGTAATGTCTCAAACATATATTCTTTTTGTTGTATCAATAAAACTTTAATACATCTAATACTTGATAATTGTTGTAATGTGTTTCCGTAATACTCGGGAACAACTAAAACATCTTCAATTTTAATTTCAACTTTATCTTCTTTGATAGATACAATCTCTAATTCACTATATTCTTCACTTAACCAAGAACTAACCCCAACATAGTTTTTATCTTCAACTAAAATTTTGGACTTTCTACCATTTCTATTAAGTGTTAATGCCAAATCGTAAATGTATTTTACAGATGCTCTCGCGTTTGTTTTAGTGTCGTATGTTAAAAAATACACAACACTTTCATTGTTATTTAATCTACCTAAAGCAGATTCTAATTTTTCTATGTTTTCGTTATTACTCATCGTCTTCTATTAATATTTGATTTTTTATTAGTGTGTTAAATGCAATTTTAAATGATGTGGTTGTGTTGTTTTGTGCGAATTCACCAAGTTCTTCATCTACTTGTTCAAACTCGGCCAACACTCTATCTAAACACATTTTTATAATTTCATATTTGAAAATGTTTACCTCGGTAACATCTTCTCCATCCTCGTCTTTTATATTTTTTCCTGTTCTACATTTGTCTGTGACTCCGTCAAGGTCAATGTAGTAGGTTTTTCCAAAGATTTCAACCATGGTTCTTGTATTTCAGTTAATTTAGTTATTTCTTTTTTATTTGTAAAGTATTGATTATAAGTCGTGTTAAATTTAATTACAACTTTATCACTTGGACACGAGTCAACAATTTTTTTACAATCAGTAATCCAAACATCACACTTGTTCCAATTCTCATCTAAGTTTTCAGTTTTAATTGATTTAATATTGTTACCCATAAATCCATTTTTTGATAAGAAGAAAAGTGTTGCAGGTTTTGCTTTACCTAATTCATCTAAACCAACTAATGTAAAATTATGTTCTGGATTGTCAAAAATCATTTTATGTAAATCCGTAAATGTGGTGGAATAACTCAATCCGGCGTGACCAAATATTTCAATTGGATACTCAACAAATAAAAAATATTCAAATTCTTCTTGTGATTGAAATTTATAAGAATTTAATAAATTATCGTTTTGAATTGGTTCCGTTATGTCGTATTCAAAGACATCTTCACTTTCACTATCTAAATAAGAATCCTTATAATGAAAGTCAAATTTTTGAATTGTGTTTCTTATAACACCATCTATACTAATAAAAATTTCCATAATAAAAATATAACACATTCATAATCATAAGTAAATAATAAACCCACACCATTATGATAAACGGTGTGGGTTCAATTATATAATCTAATAATTATTTTAATCGTATCTATTCAATATTTCACCAATGATTGGGTTTCGTACAATGTCTTGCATTCCAAATTCAAAAATCCCAATTCCCTTAACATCTTGTAATCTCATTTTAGCATCAAATAAACCAGATTTAGTTTTATCTCTAAATTTATCTGATTGTTCCAAATCACCTGATAAGAAAAATTTGGAATTAAATCCAATACGAGTTAATAATAACTTAATCTGTGATGGGGTGGCATTTTGTGCTTCCTCAAAAACAAGGATTGTATTATCTACGTTCCAACCTCTCATGTAAGCGAGTGCGGCAACTTCAATATAACCTTGGTCTTTTAGTTCTTCTCTCGCTTCCTTACCAATAATCTTATTTAAAAGGTAATATGACGGATAAATGTATGGGTCTAATTTCTCCTCTAAACCCCCTGGAAGTGACCCTAATTTCTCTTCAGCTTCAACTGCGGGCCTAACTATGATAATCTTCTCATACTTGTTAGAATCGTCGTATAATAGGTCCACAGCACGTTTCATTGCTATGTAGGACTTACCTACACCTGCGGGACCGAAACATAATGTTATTTGATTTTCTCCAAGAATGTTCCAATAAATTTCTTGGTTTTTCGTTAGGAACTTTTCTTTAGGACGTTTGATGATTTGTCTTATCCTATCCTTATGTGATATCTTCTTCTCTTCTACTAATACGGGTGGGTGGTTGGTTGTTTTGGTTCTAGTTTTATATGCCAAAATTGATAGTTTTAAAAGTTCTGTTTATTGTTTATAAATATCATCAAACACCGGTAGATCCAAATCCTCCCTCGCCTCTTTCTGTATTAGATAATTCAGGAACCTCCGTCATATATATGGTAGGATAAGGTAATATGATGATTTGAGCTCCTCTATCTCCAACTTTGTATTTAATTGAGTCCAAACCATTTGTTTTCTTAAAGGTGGCTTGTAATTCTCCTCTATATCCACTATCAATTACACCAACACAATTTGATAATATTAAATCTTGGTTTCTAACTGAAGAACGAGGGAATACTAACCCAACATAACCTTTAGGAATTTCTATTGCAATACCAAATCCATATGATACGCTAAATGATGTATTTTCAATTTCTTTTGTGATTGTTAAATCCATACCAGCATCCCCAACTTTTGAATATGATGGAATTACAGCTTCAGGAACTAATTTTTTAACTTTAACTAAAGTACCACCTCCCGTCATTGTTGGTTGAGTGTTAATTATGTTTTGTCTGTTAACAGGGGTATTAATATTTTTTGAAACTTCGTCATTAGTAATTTCACCAGATAATTTATTTAGAACTTCTTCTAACTCACTTAAATAACTCATATCCTGACTTTCATCAGTATCGTCATTAAGTGTTTTTTCAATCTCTTCTAATTTTTTTAGGTACTGTTCTATTTCTTCTTTTTCCATTTTATTTTTTCTTTTCTTCCAACCATTTATCTAACGCCTTTATTCTTCTTTTAAGGTCATCATCTTGGGGTCTTAAACATATTTCTACGAATAAATCAGTTATTCGAATTAATTCTTCTAAAGTAACAGAAACACCAACTGTTGTGACATACTCTAAAGCCATTTTACTTTGTGATTGACGCATAATTTGTATTTCACGACTATAGAATTCCATATCAGTTGGTGTTTAATTGTTATTTACTTTTGTAATACTCTGGTGTGTTCTTACTGTCAATGATACATTCAATTGCCATTTTTGCAACTGAAATACTTTCACTTGAACGTGTGTCACCAGCTCTGTATTTTGATGCAACAATGGTTGCCTCTTCTACTGATTCCGCTTCGATAATGTACTTGTACTTTTTAACACGAGGGTTTCCTTCTCTGTCCATTTGTTCGGTTTCATAACCGATTGTAACTAAATAATGCATGTTGTTTTATTTTATTATTGATTTAAAAAATTCTACTCTATCTTGACAAACTTTTTTTAATGAATATTTGTCTTTAACTGTTTCATATAAACGATTACCTAAATCTTCAATCATATTTGGATTTTCAACTAAACGTTTCATATGTTTTGCCCAATCCTTATGATTTCTTCTTGGGTTAACTAATAATGCGTTACCGTTATCATTAAACTTACCGTCGTTAATTGCTGAAATTAAATCTAATGTATATGGGTCAGTTTCACTTGCAATAATTGCTTTCTTATGAAACCCCGCTTCAATAACTTTTAATTGTGATTTGTTAGCGTTAAATTGAGATTCAACTAATGGTGCCAAAGACACATCAAATGTATTATAATTTGATGCATATGTTTTAATGTCCTTTGTCCACCTTCTTCTATATGATTCATTTTCATCATCATATGGCGTATCAACAAATGTATTTAAAAAACTTTTATATTGAGGACTTAATACTTTATAATCTTCAGTAAAGAATTTTTCATACTTATACCAAACAGTTTCTGTTGGTTGAATTGAACGTTGTCTTTGTTTTCCTTCTTGGTCAATTTCAGTCACAGTACCTCTTAAGTCAAACCCACATAACACAAATTGTACTTTATCTTTGAAACTGTTATGTGTTGAAGAAATACCATTTGACATTAATTCAATATCATGTAAATGTGATGAACCACCTAACCAACCAAATCTAATTTTATCTGACTTAATTGTTTCTCTTTTAAACTGAGGTTCATCTTCATTAACCGCATTTGGAAAAATTTCAATATTTTTTATATGTAATTTATCTTTGATGGTTTTAGTGAAAATTGGTGTTGTCGTTGTAACATAATCAACTACTTTTAACATGTCAATTTTCATTTCACCAATCTTAGATGCTTTAACGTGATGATACATTGGGTGTCTTTGATCAACAAACCACAAATCATCAATATCCATAATAACTTTAATACCTTTGGATTGTAACCATTTTATTCTTCCAATGTTTTGTTCGTGATTTGTTTGATGTATGAATGTATGAAATACGACGATATCGTAATTTAAAAAATATTCATCATTGTTATCTGCATTATATGAGATATCAACATGGACATCATCCGAATGATTATCACCAATAAATTGGTAAGGGTCCATCATCCTAAACTTACCTACTCCGTGTTTATCCGAGGGAATTGCTAAAATTCTAATTTTTGACATTAATTACTATTATATGTCTATAATATAAGAAATAAAAATGAGAAAACAAAATTACTTTGCTTTATTTACGCCAGTGATTTTACCTTTGAATATGGAATCACCCACTTTTAATACTAAATTTTCGTTAATTGACGCAGTGGTTGATGCTGATAATATTTGATTTAACTTTTCGTCCATTACTTTACGAACTGTATTTTCAATAAGTGTGGCAATTGCCCCCATATCAATATTATTATTATATTGTACTACTTGTTTTTGTTGTGGTTGTTTTTTACCAACACCTTCTTGTTCCATTAATCTTTTAGCACCTTTTAAGAAATCCATATCAAGTGTGTCATTTAAAGATATTTGTTGAATTGGATTCTCAATCATTGCTTTTTTAATTGCGTCAGGTAATTTAGAATTTTGTATTTTATCAACTGACGGCATTCCCATTTGTTTTGTAGAAGATTGTTGTGGTAAATCTTGACTATTCATTAAATCTTCAGGGTTAGACCTTAACATTTCTTCATTTACATGACCTCTTTCGTAGTTTCCGCCGTCTACTTTATTCATAACCTTTTTAGCGTTAACTAATTTTTGCATTAAATCGTTAGATGATATTGTTCCTTTTCCTTGTGACATACTAATAAATATTTTATTTTAATATAATATTTTTTATGAAAACATTAAACGCTTAATGTTTTTAATACTTTCTTGAAGTTTTTTATTTTCATCCTCTTCTGGATTAACTTCAGGTTTTTCCTGTGGTTTTGGTTGAGGAGGTTCTTGTGTTTTAGGTTCTTCGGGTGTTGGTTGAGTCGGTTCTTTCGGTGGCGTTGGTGTCTTTGTTGGTTTTGTTTGTGGTGTTGGTTGTGGTAATTCTGTTGGTGTTGGTTCCGTAGGTTCAGTAGGTTTAACTTCAGGCTCAACTGGTTGAGGTTCTGTAGGTTGTGGTTGAACTGGTTTAGGTGTTGGTTTACTAACTGTAGGTTTAACAATCCTTGGTTTTTTAACTTCAGGTTTATTTGTCCAATCAGCAGTTACATAAGTAACACTCATAGATTTATCATCACCTTCTTTATAGTCAGGTCTTTTTTGGTCAAACTTACTATCACTAACCTTTAAATTACTCATACGACCAACCATAAAAGTTCTCCAACCTGTTTTATCAAATCCTTTTTTGGATACTGATGGTGGTTGAACATACGCACGAACAACTAAATTACCTTTTTTATTTAAACCTAATGCAACAGCTTCTGCGTCAATTCTATTACCTGGTTTAACACTATTTTTTGCGGGTTTTCTTGGACCACTATAAAAAAAAGATATTTTATTCCTACTTTTGATTGCGTCAACAATAGGTTTTGTTTTAGTCGTCTTTAATATATTTTGTTCTTCAATAACATCGAAGAATGTTTGATTAAAATTCATTATTCGAAATCAGGATATTTGTTGGATTCACCAAATTTATTTTTATTAATAACTTGTATTCTTGTATTAATATCAGTTAATGAACCAACTTGTCCGTTATCACCAATTTGTCCTTTACCAAATTCGTCACCATCTGACATAGCATTAGGATTTGTAACACCATATCCATTTTCACCACTATATTTATTGGTTGCCATAATTTGAATTCTTGTGTTAATATCAGTTAAAGAACCGACAGTACCCGTATCACCAACTTGTCCTTTACCTAATTCATCTCCATCGGAAAGTGCGTTTTTACTTGTGATACCATAACCATTTTTTTCTGAATATCTATTAATAACAACTTCTTGTGTTCTTAATTTTTCAGCGATAACTTCTAATTGTGTCTTTGCCATATTATAACATTAATTTTTTTATTCTTTGTAATTGTTCAAACAAACCCGATAATTTAATACTTGATATTGAAGATTTATGTGAATTACTTTTCATCATATTCAACGGAGGTAAGAAATCTGGTTTTTTTGAATGTTTTTTCAAATGACTATTTTTTCTTTCTCCAGTTATCCCACCAATATCATCAGCCTGTTTTCTTCCGTCTTTTCTATTACTCACCATATCTCTTTCACCTTGTAGGTATTGTTTGGACCATCTATCCATTAACTCACCACCAGCCAAGTCATACCTAACTCTATCACCAATTTTATCAATATTTTGTAAGTCATGTATAATTCTTTTTAACTGTCCGTATTTAACTTTTTTATCCATTAAAAGTTTCTTGGCTCTTTGTACACCATGAACATGTGTTCCGTTAAGACCAACGATTGTATGGTTAATCTTATCTAAAATGTTCTGCGGTATATCAAATATCCTATGTTTTAAATCCTTATTCATTATTTTTTCAAATTAACTTCGACGTCAGATAAATATTTTACAATTGTTTCCATTGATAAATTATGATTATCCATACTATTTTTTAATGAATTAAGTTGTCTTTTAATAATTGGATGTATCTCTTTTGGTTCAACTTCTTCCTTTTCCTTTTCTAAAACATCATTATCTTTACTTCTACCTTTAAGAATACTCTCAATATATTCCTCCATATACTTCTTTGGGTTCTCAACTAATCTAACTTTATCGTCAGGTAAATTTTCGTCATATCCCATTTGATCCATTCTATCTTTAGTTTCTTCACTATCCAAACCTAAATCTTTTTCAAAATATTCTTCAGCCTCTTCGTAATCTGCGTCATTTCCCATTGTAGCGTCAAATCCAAGAGCATCTTTCATTGCAATTTCAATTAGTTCTCCTTTGGTTAATTTACCCTCTCCCCAAAACTTTGTGTAGTTTTGAACCTTGGTCATACCATAATTACCCATCATACCTTTACCCGTTCTCACCACTTCGTCACTTGTTGAATCGGAACTAACACCTTTAGCATCTAAATCCGAAGGTTTTTTACTTGTTAAGATATTACCATTTTTATCTATAATCTCATCCACTTCTTCTTCTTTCTCTACCTTATCAGGTATTTTACTATAATCCGTCTTATCAGAAAACTCTTTGGCCCATTTGGACCACTTCTTATTTTTACCCCCTTTGGCTTTTGCATAGAAGAATCTTTGTTGTGCTTTTGATGCAAATTTCTCCTCAATTACCTGTTTTATAAAATTATTCATCTAAATGGACTTTTATATAAATATCAAATGTTATGAAAGATATTTATATAAACATGGCTAATCAGAATATTTTAAGATTTTACGGTTCCAAACTCGATTTGAAGGTAGATTATTCCGAATTATATGACTATGAACTATCAAAAGTTCAAATGGATTATAATGAAGAGGTCTTAGATTTCGATACGGAAATAACATATACAGGACTAACAATAGATTCTTCTTGTTTAACAGGACTAACTTCACCTTGGGAAGTAGAGGTAAATAAACCATACACTGGCGGTACCTGTGATTTTACTGTTCGTAGAAGAACAGAGAAGGGTTGGACATTAGATTTAGTTTTCGATAGATTAGTAACTGGATCGACATTTTACTATTTAGGAATTAAAGATGATTTAGCCAATGGGAATTACGCGGATAATAATTTAACATTCTCATTTACCAATAATAAAAAAATAAAATGGGAATCTTACCATTATTCGGGGTCGTGTAATCCAGATAGCGGGTACACGGAGTCATATTACACATTAACAGGTAATACTCCTGAATTGTGTGCGAATGGAATATATGACGATTTTAATATTACAATCACATTTGATAGATACACATATCTTTATGATTGTGAGATTGAGAATGAGGGAGGATTTAATGATTTAATATTAGGTCCGCACGCGGTTAGTTATACTGATGAATTATGGGCTCCGACGACTGGAGATACTGGTAGTTTCTTTTCGGGTTCATTTATAGGACATTCAACACAAATCACCACAGGATACACAATGACTACAGGTTCATTAAATTGGATTACGGGTGATACTGAATATAGTTATGTTGAAGAATTAAATAAGAAATGGGCCAGCGAAAAACAAAAAAGATTAGGAACACTTAAAATTTATCATAACGGTAAAAGAATATATAAATTAGAAAACTTTGAGGAAATAATTCCATCATTAAGGTCTTCTGAAAATGAAATCGTACAAATTTTTGGTAGTAATGGTCTTAATGGTGTTTTAAAACAAGTTAAGTATTTTGAAGAACCGTTGGATTTTGTTCATGTTAATCATCATTATTTAACATCAATTAAACCAAATTATTCAATATATGGTTGTTCAGATGTTTTACCAAGTCCTACACCAACACCAACTCCGAGTATTACTCCAACTAAAACGGTAACACCGACCCCAACACCTACACAGACAGGAACACCAACACCAACACCAACACCTAGTATCACACCAACCAATACTGTAACGCCAACCAATACACCAACTATAACCCCATCACCTACACAGGCACCAGTATTTGAAACAGGGTTATTTAATTTTGATTTTGATTATATGTTATGTGAATATTTCTTTAGTGATGGTTCTGATATGGATACTATGACTTATGTATCTAATCCATTAATAATGAATAATGACTTTACCAATGGTTTACCTGGTGATTATGTTGGAACATGTGCATCATCGTCTAATGGACCGTCTAATGGAAATTGGATTGATCCATTTTTACTTTATGGTGGTGATAATTTAGGAACAGGAACTGAGGCAATTTTATTTGATTTAAATAAATTTAAAACACAGTATCCCTCCACAACAGATTTAGAATTAACGTTTACGGCAACATGGTACGGTTCAAAAGGATTTATACCTGTTATTATGAAATCAACAATGTGGAAAGGAGGAACACCGATTCAAGATGGTTACACATTTATTAATACAGGTGCCACTCAAACAAAATTAGTTAAATCTAACGGTACAATTATAACAAGTAATACACAAAATTGCGAGGCATTTGAAATTGTTGATAAATTTGAATTTAATATATCATCCAAAAATGGTTACTTCTTAAATGGTAATCAAACTCCAACACCAACACCTACACCAACAAATACTGAAACTCCTACCTCAACGCCAACACCTACGGTTACACCTACCAATACACCAACACCAACAGGAAGTGAAACTCCAACACCAACACCTACTGTTACTGAAACTCCAACTAATACACCAACACCTACTGTTACTGAAACCCCTACTAATACCCCAACACCTACGGTTACGCCTACCAATACACCAACACCAACAGGAAGTGAAACTCCAACACCTACACCAACAAATACGGTTACACCTACGGAGACACCTACAAATACACCAACACCAACTATAACGCCAACAAACACGGTAACACCTACTCCAACTATATTGAGTACATATACTAACACCGCAGAGATTTTTTACGACGCTGCAAATGCTTTGTCATACTCTGGTGGTACAACATTAACAAATATTGGTACATTGGGAAATGTTAGTGGAACGTTAGGTACTATAAGTGGTGTAACATTTGAAAGTGGAATTGCTCGTGGAGTATTTAATTTTAGTGGAAACACTTTTGCAAACTTAAGAAATAAAATTACATTTGACACATTTGATTTTGGAAATGAAATGACAACTACAGCTTGGATTTATCCTCGTGATTACGAACATAACGATTATTTCATTACATTAATGTCAAATGCTGTACAAAATTCATCTAGCCCTGGATTTAAAATGGTGTGGAGACTTAATTATAATGATATTAACGCCTATTCTAATCAAATGTTGTTTGAAAATGCGGGTGCAAGCGGTGGTTCAACACGTTTTACAAGTAGCCAACCAATAATAGGAAATACTTGGCAACATATTGCATATAAGTTTGATAAGACCAATAGAAAAATTAGTTTTTACCATAATGGTATTCTTTTAGGTGCTGAACAGATTACATCTGTTGGTGTTATAACAAACCAACCTTGGGTTATTGGGTCATTTATTGATGATGCGTTCTTTATGAATGCTAATTTAGGTGAATTTAGAGTATATAAAACATTGAGAAGTGATTCCAATATTTCAGACGAATATAATAACACCAAGTCAAGATACGGTTTATAATAAAAATATATATTTATAACATATGGAATTCTTTATAAGACAAGGGGCATCTGACCCAATATTAAAATTGAGGATGATTGATGATGGTAAAAACGACAAATCATCATTTAACGATTTATTGGAAAATGCAACAATCACATTTGACATGTTTGATGTTAGTACCGGTGAACCCGTGTTATTAAATGAAACTTGTAATATCACAACAAGAACAAAACTATATAACCAAACGACTGATGAATATTATATCATTTATAGATTTACCGAAGAACAGACATCTGAAATAGGTAAATTTGAAGGAAAGGTAAATGTGTCGTTTGATAATGGTAATAAACTTATATTACCTGTTAAAGAAAAACTTTACATTAATATTTTTTAATTTCATTTCATTAGTAGAATTTATACTATTTATGATAAACAAAAAATAGATGCCATCAACAAATCATTTTAAATTCGGAGCCTCAGGAATAAGTTCAGCAACTAGAGGCGGTTTTAGTGTTGGAGTAAAAGAAGGGGCCGATTACGGACCAACATCAACAACAGGTTTTTGGAACGGAGTAACTCCACCAGTAAGTGGATACACCATTTACGTAGATAAAGCTTCACAAGGTCCTAGTATACACGTTGCGTCTAACAATTCACAATGTATTGGTATGTTATTGGCGATGGGTGCCACAGGTAGTACAATAGAAAATGTATTGGCGTGGGCTGATGGTCAAGCAAATATGGTAGTTTTAAGTGAAGAATTAGTTATAGGTGATTTACCAGGTGCGGGACCAAGTATTGTAACATCAGGTTTAGTATTAAACTTGGATGCTGGAAATGTTTCTTCATATTCCGGAACTGGAACAGTTTGGAATGACTTAAGTGGAAATGGATATACAGCTACAATGACTAGTTCTAACCCAACATTTGTAAGTAACGGTGCAGCTAGTTACTTTAACTTATCTAATAACAATAAATACATATACAACCACGATACAAGTGTACAAGGATTTACATTTGCAACTAATACTGGAATACCACAAACTAATGGTTTCACAATTGAATTTATGTATTATATATCATCTTACAACTTTGGGAATGGACAAAATTCTATATTCTTAAATTCAGGTACAGGTGATGGTTATAGATTTGGTATTCTTAATGATGATTCTTTATACTTTATGATTGGAGATGGTAGTGGAACTGATAATGCAACTGTAGGTAACGGAAGTGTAACTGTTGGAGCATGGTATCATATTGTTGGAGTATTTGATAGAACGAACGCATTAGGTGGAGGTGTTAATATATATGCATATTCAAACGGTATATCAAAAGGATCAACGGGTATTTCGCCACGTTCAGGAATGTCATTAGCAGCACCTAACATATCTTATGATGGTTGTTGTTCAGCATTTGACGGACGATTAAATACATTAAGAGTTTATAATCGAGCATTAAATTCAACTGAAGTCACTCAAAACTTTAACACTGTAAAATCAAGATTTGGATTATAAAATAAAACAAAAAATATATGTCACAACCAAGTACAAATCATTTTAAATTCGGAGCATCCGGAATAAGTTCAGCCACAAGAGGTGGCTTCAGCGTTGGAGTAAAGGAGGGTGCCGATTATGGCCCAACCTCATCAACAGGTTTTTGGAACGGAGTAAAACCACCAGTAGGTGGATACACCATTTACGTAGATAAAGCATCACAAGGTCCAAGTATTCATGTGGCATCTAACAATGCTCAATGTATTGGTATGTTATTAGCAATTGGTGCTACAGGTAGTACAATAGAAAATGTATTGGCGTGGGCTGATGGTCAAGCAAATATGGCAGTTTTAAGTGCAGAATTAACTCTTGGTGATTTACCAGGTGCTCCAGTAACTTATACTATAGGTCAAGCAGCCTTAGGTGGTATAATCGCTTATATTGATGGTGGTGGTTCTACAGGTACATCAGGATTAGTTGCTACAGTTGCAGATGTTTCTTCAGGTAATGCATCATGGGGATGTATTGGAACGGCGATATCGGGTGCAGATGGTACCGCTATAGGAACTGGAAATCAAAATACAATAGATATAATGGCTGGATGTGCTACCGCAGGAATTGCAGCTAGAATTTGTGGAGATTTAACACAAAGTGGATATTCTGATTGGTATTTACCAAGTAAAGATGAGTTAAATGCATTATATACAAACAAAGCTTCTATTGGAGGTTTTGCGAATGACGCCTATTGGTCTTCTACGGAATATCACATTGCATCTGCAGCATATTACCAAGATTTCACTAATGGTTTTGTAACTGCAACACCTAAGAACTCTGATTTATATGTACGTGCAGTGAGAAGCTTCTAAACGTAAAACAAATAATTCACAAGGAGGACCCAAAAAGTCCTCCTTTTTTTTATTACCGATTTTTTTATGTATATTTATTAATGTAAACAAGGCAAACTGTGGTTATCCACAAGCTAATACGTCACATTAAAAAAATATAAAACATGAAAGAGGTTATCTCTCAGGAAGTTATTGAAGGCTTCCTCAATGGTGGTGACGACGAAATGTATATCGTCGGAGTTGAATATGACTACCCAACCAATACAATTTGGAAAATTATCCAAGACCCAATTGAAGGAAAAATTATTAAATCTGATACATTTACACCGTTTATATGGGTGGGTGATTTAACAGGATTAAATTTCTATAACAACTCAAAGGCCATGCAAAAGAAACGTATGGGTGAGTTTGGAATATTAATTGAGAAGTTAGATACTCACGGCAACGAACGTTTAGAAAATGGTATGACCCATATCGTTAAGAGTATTAAATCATATACGGATTTAGTATCGTTCTTTAGAATGGGCGGATTAAATCCATGGGACGAAAAAGTAAGACATCATTTTACTGTATTAAACCCTGTTGAACAATATCTTATACAAAAGAAAAAAAGATTATTTAAAGGTATTGATGAGTATAGTGGTGTTAATAGATTTGTATTTGATATTGAGACCACTGGTCTTGACCCTGAAACTTGTGTTATTATATTAATAGGGGTTAAAGATAATCGTGGTATGAATGAAACCATTGCTGCATTTGGTGAAGATGGGGAAAAGAAATGTATTGAAAGATTTTTCAAATATATTAAAGATTTAAAACCAACCATTGTTGCAGGTTATAACTCCGCGTTCTTTGACTGGCCATTTATATTAAAACGTGCAGAAATACTTGGTGTTGACGTTAATGGTCTTACACAAATATTCACAACGCAAGGAATGAAAGAGAAAGAAGGAATGTTAAAACTTGCAAATGAAATTGAACCATATAAACAACACGTTATATGGGGATTCAATATTATTGATATTGCACATTCCGTAAGACGTGCTCAGGCAATCAACTCTGAAATTAAAAGTTGGGGGTTGAAATATATTACCACATATTTGGAGAAAGAAAAACCTAATCGGGTTTATGTGGATGGTGCAAAGATTTCCAAAATATATCTTGATAACGAAAGTTATTATGTAAATCCAAAGACAGGAAATTATAAACAAATTGGAGAACCTGGTACAGAAAATTTAACACAGAAATATCCTGGTAAATTTGAGATATGGACAGGAAGAAAAATTGTAGAACAATATCTTGATGATGACTTGTACGAGACCATGGTTGTAGATGATTCATTTTCTCAATCAACATTCTTATTATCAAAACTCGTACCTACCACGTATGAAAGAATTGCAACAATGGGAACTGCAACACTATGGAAAATTATTATGTTAGCATGGTCTTATGAAAACAATTTAGCAATACCAGCAAAAGACGAGAAACGTGCAATCACTGGTGGTTTATCAAGATTACTTAACGTAGGTTATTCAAAGAATATTGTTAAGTTTGACTATGCATCACTCTATCCATCTATTCAACTTGTATATGATGTGTTTCCTGATTGTGATGTGATGGGTGTTCAGAAATCAATGTTAAAATATTTCCGTGATATTCGTATCAAATATAAATTACTTGCCGGTGAATTAAAAAATAGTGATCCAGTTCTTGCTGAAATGTATGATAGAAAACAATTACCAATTAAGATTTTTATCAATGCGTATTTCGGTAGTTTATCCGCACCACAAGTATTCCCTTGGGGGGATATGAATATGGGTGAAACCATTACCTGTGTTGGTCGTCAGTGTTTAAGAATGATGATTATGTTTTATATGAAGAAAGGTTATAAACCTCTCGTAATGGACACGGATGGTGTAAACTTTGAAACACCACCGAATATTGATGATACGGTTTATATTGGTAAAGGATTAAATGAAATGGTTACATTAGGAAAAGAATATAAAGGTATTGAAGCGGATACTGCAGAGTTCAATGATATCTTTATGAGAAATGAAATGGGATTAGATATTGATTATGTTGCACCATCATGTATTAATGTTTCTCGTAAGAACTATATCATTAAGATGATGAAGAAAGGAAAAGAGAAAATTAAATTAACAGGTAATACAATTAAATCAAAAAAATTACAAACATATATTGTAGAGTTTTTAGATGAAGGATTAAAGTATTTGTTAAATGGTGATGGATTATCTTTTGTGGAATTATATTATGAATTTGTAAGTAAAATTTATAATAAAGAAATTCCGTTATCAAAAATTGCAAATAAAGCTCGTGTTAAACAATCTATTAATGATTATAGAAAGTATGTTCAGAAGACAACTAAAGCTGGTTCATTAATGTCTCGTCAAGCACATATGGAATTAATTATGAGAAGTGATTATCCGGCAGGATTAGGAGACACAATCTATTATATAAACAATGGTACAAAGAAATCATCAGGAGACGTTCAGAAAGTTAGTAGACCAAGTAAGAAAGTTTTAGAAGAATATCTTACAAAACATGGTACACCAATGCCAGAAGATTATATTGAAGTGAATTGTTATATGATTGATGAAAAAGAAATATTAAACAATCCTGATTTAAAAGGTGATTATAATGTTCCTCGTTATCTTAATAATTTTAACAAACGTGTGGAACCATTGTTAGTTGTTTTTCATCCGTCAATTAGAGAAGATATATTAATTGAATCTCCTGACCAAAGACAATTCTTTACAAAATTACAATGTGAATTAGTTAATGGATTTCCATTAAAAGAAGAAGGTCAAGATAAATTAGATGAAGTAATGACTTTATCGGATAGTGAAGTTTTGTTTTGGAATCGTGTGGGTAGGGACCCTTACTTTATGTATGTGGAAAATAGTTTAGAACTTGCTGACCCATTTTGGGTGGACCATAATAGAAAAGTAATTTCGTTCCAAGAACAAAGTACCAAATCCAATGAAGAGGAGATTATTGAAACTAATGGTAATGATTATGCATTACACGCAATAGAAAGTTAGATAATATTAATAGGTGCTGGCATAGCTCTAAACTTAAGAGATTTGTTTAGATTCTCTGCCTCACCTGCTTTTCTTTCAAGTATTTTGTCAGGACGTAATCTTTCTAATCTTGCCATAAGTTCTTCAACCAATTTAGATTTTTCATCTTTACCTTCAGTAATTAATGAACTGTAATCTAATTTAATTGTACTATCAGGAACTTGTAAATCACCTGAAAACTTACCCCATATACGACCTAAACCTTCTTTAGAATAACCGATTAGATATTTTCTAACCCAATTCTGTGAAGGTTTATTTAAACTACCCCATGTTAATTCTTCCGTCATAACATCTGAAGGTAATTTAATAACATCTTTGTTTTTCTCTAAACAAGTATCTCTATCCATAGTTTCATAGTACCAATACCAAACGTTGTAGTTGTTTTTAGCGATAGAACCAAAGTCAAATTTACCACCTGGTACATTATAAAGGTGTACCAATTTCTTACCTTCAGGACCTGCAGTAATTTTATATGTCAAATCACCACCAATCATTCTACTCTTGAAGTTTCTGTCTTGCATCCTTAATAATAGGTCAAAACCTGGCGTCATAAAATATGAGCCAGCGGTTCCAACTTGAGCGTATCCACCCACACCACCGAAACCAACACCACCAAGTGCTCCAAAACCACCTAAAAATGGATCTACGATTGAGTCATTCAAAGTTGCACGTGTAAAGTATAATAACTCGTTAATTTCACGACCAGCAGGAATTTCATATACTTGTTGATTTTGTGAAACTGTAAAATAATCCTTCTTTAATTCACTTGTTCCACCAGCCTGTAAACCTACAATTTTGGAATACGAGTGAGTATATTGAGTTTCGTAATCTAAACTTCTTGTTGTAAAAGCCCTTGAAAGGGATTGTGTGTCTAAATCAAGACCCGCTAACGCCGACCATTGAGATTCAATTAACCAATCACTAACGTATTGTTCGTATTCTGATAGAGATAACTCTAAAAAGGTATCCATTTGTTCTTGTGTAAGTTCAATTCCACGAACTGGCATCCCCAAAAGGTGAAAAACCTGTGTATATAATTTATCTCTTTCTTCCGGTGTAATAATAGTGGGCATAATTTGGTATATTCTTATAAATATCTTATATTTGTGTTATGTCTAACACTAAACTAACTGAACTTAAAAATTATTCATCTGAAGATACGTCAGATTTTGACTATATTTTGTCTGATGATACATTAAAAAATAAAATAATAGAACTTTGGGGTAATTTATTCTTTAGTGTTTATAGTAAACAAAAAGGAAGATGGACTAAAAGAATTAAAGAAAATGGCGGTTCTTATTATGGAGTTGTGGAGATAATAGAAGATGAAGAATATTGGGGACATATTAATAGAGGAAATACTAATTTTACGGCATTAACTCATTTTAAAAATGAAGTTAATTTTCTATTATTAAAAGATGAGATAAACGATACAATTAAATTTGATAGGGATTATACTAATAATTTTAACAATATTAAAAAGATGTTTAGATATGCTGAAACATATAAAACACATTTAATATCTGATAAAAATGAGTTTTATTGGGAACTAAGAGAATATTGTTTTCGTTCATGGTTAGCAGGACAAGAACATACTAAAGATTGGAAAAAAAATTGGAAATATTATTTTCCTGAAGCATTTGCGATGGAGATGAAAGACGATTTACCTGGAGACCCAATTGATATGTTTAACGGACACGATTGTATTATGTATGTTAAAGGTAAAAATACGGGAGAAACAATTTTTTGTGGAACACAAATTAAAGGAGTTTCTAAATGTGAATTGAGGGGAGAAGATTACTATGTTAGAGTTTCAATGACATTAAAGAATTATAATGATGTAATATTATTTGTTTTTTATGTCCCAAAAGAAAAAGAAATTTACATTTTTAAAAATGATAAAAAAAGTATTGAAAGATTAACTGAATATGGAAAACCTGTTTTTAAATTTCCATCTAAATTATTTATTAAAAAAGTAAGTAAAAATGACTAACACATTATTAGATTTATTTGAAACTGCGGGTAAGAACAATTTTGAATTTAACTACAAAACAGGTGAAGGTGAAAACGTTCTAACTTTGGATTTGGAAAATAAAATAGTAACTTTATTAATAGGTAACCCTGAAGATAAAGATTTAGAATTGACTTTAAGGGACGCAATAATAAAGATTAAAGGAGGCTTTTAAGTAAATCCTTACTAAACGATTCAGAGTATTCTCCATCTCCCATAACTTGGTCTATAATTCCTTTTTTCTTTTGTAATATATTATAGATAATTTTTTCAACCGTATTCTCAAACACGGGATAATAAACCAACACACTATTCTGTTGACCGTAACGATATGCTCTATCTTCGGCTTGACTGTGATGAGCTGGTACAAATGATAAATCATTCATTACAACAACCTCACCTGCAGTTAATGTAATACCAACACCACCTGCAATAATATTTGAGATAAATATTTTTACCTTATCTTCATTTTGAAATCTATCAACACTCTCTTGTTTCTTTTCTTTAGACATACTACCATTCAATATTACAGAGTTCTTTTTATATTTCTCATGTAACATATCTAATGACATTGTAAAGTTAGTGAATACAATTACTTTCTTTCCTTGATCTAAACATTTATCTATAATTTCACAAGTGTATGGAATTTTTTCGTAAGCAATAAGTTGTCTAATTTTCATTAAACGATTTAAGGTTACACTAATAGTTTCGTTGTCCTTCTTATCATTACTAATTCTTGTAAACTCTTCTAACTCCTCATCATACATTTTACTACTTAATTCTACAAAGACAGGTGTAACAATTTTTTCAGGTAAATCTAAAATATCTGTTTTCATTCTACGAAGAACATATGACTTTGTTCTTTCTCTTAACTCATCCAAATTACTTGCCCCACTTGTGTTCCACACTTTTCTATTTCCAACAGTGAATTGATAACCTTTACAATATCTACGAACATAAGATTGCCAATTTAATGTTAAAGGTGAATCAACAATCTTTAATAAATTAAAATAATTTATTGGTCTTGATGTCATTGGGGTTCCCGTTAATAACCAAACTCGTGGTATGGTTTCTAATACGTCATTTAATAAACGAGTTCTGTTCGCGGTACTATTACTTACATAATGTGCTTCATCCACAATTGCTAAATCAAACTTTTCATTTACTAATAATTTATAGTCATCACTATCTTCACTTTTTTCTGTGGTGTGATAATTTTTTAATATATCATAATTGATAATATAATAATCAAAAGTAGACCCCCATTTACGACCTTCAACTATTAAAACTTTTCTATCTGTGTAATTTTTAATCTCTCTATCCCAATTTATTTTAAGAGATGCAGGACAAACAATTAAAACTTTCTTTGCTCCACTTTCCATCGATGCAATAACCGCTGCCGTCGTTTTTCCGAGACCCATATCGTCAGCTAATATAAACTTATTGTTAGCCAATAACTTCTCAATGGCAACCTTTTGATGTTCCATAGGAGGACGATTATCATACGGACTATAATCAATTACACGATTTAACTTTTTCTCATCTTGAACAATTGCAGACTTAGGTAACCACATTGCACTCATTTGGTCACTATCTAAAACTTTACCCCATATATGAAACGCTTTATCAGATTCACATAACAATTTTTCACACCAAATTTTTTCAGGGGGAATGGGTAATAACCTTTCTTCCATAATTTTTTCTCCAAATGTGGAAACCAAATTAATATATTTTCTAGCGACCTTTGGACTCAATTCGTAATATTTCATTACATATTCAGATTGGGGTCTGGTTAACTTAAAATTTTTAACCTCATCTATCTTTCTTTTCCAATCCAATAATTGGTTATTGGAACCTTCGTAAGTTAATAATATTGTTCTCGCTTCAATCTCGGGAATTTTTATCTCCATATAATATATATAATATAACTAAATAGAATGAAATATTAAACTATTTATAAGGATATGAATAATAAATTACCGATAACGAGAATGTCCAAATTCCTTTCTCAGGATGACTTTGATTTAAATATTCAAATGGGTCAGGAATACCTTCATGGTGATTTGGGGATAAAATTGGTATTATATCGTGTAGATAAACAAAAAACAGAAAACGACGACGTTTACGCTGAAGTTGGGGTGGATGAAATTAAATATTTCCCACCAATTGAGTTTTATGCATTAGTTAAAATAGAGGAACCAAAGAACAGTTCATATAAAGGTGGATTATTAAGATACAACGAACCGGGTAATATGACATTATCAGTTTATATAAAACATTTGGAAGAATTAAAGGTTGATATAAAATACGGAGATTTTATTGGATACCCTGAATCTGAAACAAGAACAAGATATTATAACGTTTCAAACGACGGAAAAGTAACATCAGATAATAAACATAATATGTTTGGTTACAAACCATATTATAGAAACATTGTATGTACAGCAGTACAAGACAATACATTTAGAGGAGTATAACATGGGAATACCTAAAAGAAAAACAAATATTGAAATCTATAAAGGTTCTGAACTCACTAAAAGGAGACAGGAACTTTTGGATAATATTACCAAATCAGATACGAATCTTCCCGATTCTATATTACACGATGATTTAGATAGGGGTATGTTAGATTATGTTACGAAAACATTTAAGGTCGTAACTGATGGTAAACAAATCCCAATTATAAATAAAATTCTAACAATACAAAGATGGGGAGAGTTTATGCAGAATTGGTCGTTTAGTGATGAAGACGGTAACATGCAACTTCCATTTATTGCAACCATTAGAAAACCCGACGTTCAATTTGGAACAAATCCATCGGTTCAAAGAACAATACCTGACAGATATCAAGTTTATTACGCTTCAGTTCCGAATTGGAATGGTTCACAATTGGGCGCGGACATTTACACAATACCACAACCTATCCCTGTGGATATTACATATGACGTAACAATTATATGTAATAAATTTAGAGATTTAAACAAGTTTAATAAAATCATATTACGTCACTTTGCGTCAAGACAAGATTATACAACAATTAAAGGACATTACATTCCTATTGTTCTTGATAAGATTGAAGATAATAGTCCAATTGAAACGATTGACGGACGTAGATTTTACGTTCAGAATTATCAATTTACAATGTTAGGTTATTTGATAGATAGTGAGGAGTTTGAAGTGAAACCCGCCATTAATAGATTATTTACCATGTTTGAGTTTATAAAAGATAACCCCAAATTTGGTGTCAATAAAGTTGTTAATACTAATGATATAATACAAACTGTAAATTTAGTTTGTGACGGAATTCAAAGTGTTTTTGATGTTGGTGAAAGTATTGGTACATTATTCGGTGTTTATGTAAATGATGTATTACAAACAAAAAATACAAATTATTTACATATTGCTTACACTTCAAAAATAGAATTTGTTTCTCCATATATCCCAACCGCCGGAAGTAAACTCACTATTGTTTATTATAAAAGTAAGAATAGTAGAATAGTAGGAACATCAGGTACAATTTTTAGTTTTGTTAGAGAAGAGTTTCAATTCACAGGTTCGGGATCTTTTTTTGACCCACCAACCAATAATAGACCAATGTTTGATACAAATGAAATGATTAATAGTGTTGTTACAGTTGAGATTAATGGATTGGCGGAACAACAAGGTATCGGATTTATCGTTTCAGATGATAACTCGTATATTATTTTATCAGATAAACCATCCATAAATTCAAATATATCAGTAGGATATTTGTATTAAACCATAATCTATGTACGAATTTATAAAAGATAATGTTGTTTCAAGTCAGAGTCAAAACATGCCGATTAATATAATGACGGTCAGTTTTATTGCAGACGGAACACAAACTAATTTTAGTGTTGGAACTAATATCGGAACCTTATTTTCAGTTTCAATGAACGGTATTGGTCAAATAAGAGATTTAAGTTTTACGTTTATAAACTTTACAAGTACGATTACTTTTATTGAACCTCCAATAAATAACTCAATAATAACGATACAATTTTATAAAGGAATTAATAGTGTAATTTTAGACAATAAGGGTAAATTATTACAATTTGAAAAACAAGAGTTTATTTATACCGCATCAAGAGTGTTTAACTTAAGTAATTCCATCAATAGTTTAATAACGGTTGAAACCAATGGATTAGCTGAAGAAGAGTCAGTTGGGTTTGATATTACTGGAGACGATGAAATTACATATCTCTCCAATCCTAAAGTTGGGTCAAAAATTAGTATATCTTATTTATACTAATCGTCACCATAAATGTCTTTCTTTTTAGGTTTACAAAGTTCCTCAATGTGTTTTTCCAATACTTTATAAATTTTTAATCCATTTTTATCACAATAATTTTTTAACATTTCGTGGTGTTTCTGACCTATTTTAACATTTTTTTGTTTGTTTTCCATATAAAAGATAATTAAAGATAAATAACTATCTTTTTAAGAAAAGTTCGGAAATCTTTGGTGAAAACAAAGATATTTATAAGATAAGTAATAAAAACAATTTAACCAAACAACAATCGATGGCAAATTCAAACAGAGTATTCGTTTCTCCAGGTGTTTATACATCAGAGAAGGATTTAACATTCGTAGCACAAAGTATAGGTGTTACAACATTGGGATTAGTGGGAGAAACCTTAAAAGGTCCAGCTAATGAACCAATATTAATTTCAAATTTTGACGAATTTAAAACATATTTCGGAAGTACATCACCTGAAAAAGATGGTAATGGTAATCCAAAATATGAATTAGGTTATGTCGCTAAATCTTATTTACAAGAGTCAAATCAATTATTTGTAACAAGAGTATTAGGTAAGACAGGTTATAAAGCAGGTAAAACATTCGGTATTAAAACATTAGGTACAGATGCAGATATTGTAGTGGTAGCATTAAGATCAAGAGGACATTATTCAGGAGAAACTTTAGTATTTGAAGTTACTGGAAATACATCCTTCGTTCTTAGTGGTGCAACATTAACAACTAATCCATTATCTGAATTTGATATTCATGTTACAGGTGCAACAGGTGGAGCTAAAGTTTTTACTTGTAGTTTAGACGTTACATCATCAAAATATATAACTAAAGTTTTAGGAACAAGTCCATATGATAAAGATAGAAGTGATGTTCCTTTATATGTTCACGAAGTATATCCAAACTTAACTAAAAATTTATATCACCAAGGTATGATTAGTGGTTTAAGTTTTACTGAAGTATATAACGCTGAAGGTGACAATTTTTCAAATCCTTGGGCTTTTCCAACGTCACCTACTATAGTTTCTGAAGTAAGAGGTGGTAAAGTTGATGATTTATTTGATATAACCACAATTTCAGACGGAAACGCTGCAAATGAAGAAGTTAAAATTACAATTCAAAATATCAATATTGAAACAGGTGAATTTGACATACTAGTTAGAGATTTTAACGATACAGATGAAAACATGTCAGTTTTAGAAAAATTCTCAAGATGTTCAATGAATCCTGATGTTGCGGGATATGTTGCTAGAAAGGTAGGAACATCAAATGGTGATTATACTTTGAATTCTAAATATATTATGTTAAGTATGGACCCTAATGCACCATCAAATGCGTTCCCTGCTGGATTTAAAGGGTTTACAAACGCAACTTTATCAGGGTCAACAAAATTAGGTAATGTTCTTTATAAAACTGAATTTTTTGATTCAGGAGATGCGATTGGTCCAGCTGGATCACCATATTCAGCAACAACAAGTAACGGAGACAAATATAGAAAAACATCTTTAGGTTTATCTTCAGATAGTAATTTTAGTTTTGACGCAGATTTGTTCAAATATAAAGGTTCAGGAACATTGAATAGTACTGATGGATTTCACTTATCAACTAATGCATCTTCAATTACAGGTACAACATATCAAACAACGGGTTATGATTTGGAAGGTCAAACAGACGCCGCTAACAACAAATTAACCAATATTAATTATCGTAAATTTACATTTGCAGTATGTGGTGGTTTTGATGGTTGGGATATCTACAGAAGAGTAAGAACATATGGAGATGCGTATATATTTGGAAAAACAACATACATTTCAGGTCTTACAACAAATGGTGGATTGTTTGACACTGCAAATGGAAACTCCGATTATTATGCTTATTTAGAAGGAATTCAAACATATGCAAACCCTGAAGCAATAGATATTAACGTATTCGCAACTCCAGGTATTAACTTCTACGACCATAGTTCATTAACAACTCAAGCAATTGACATGATTGAAACCGATAGAGCGGATTCAATTTATATTATCGGAGCCCCAAATGAAACTGATGCAACTAACGTTATTGACGATTTAGACGGTATTGCGGTTGATTCTAACTATTCAGCCACATATTGGCCTTGGATTCAAGTAAGAGACACAGATAACGCAACTCAATTATATATCCCACCAACAGGTGAGGTTGTTAAGAATATTGCCTTAACTGATAACGTATCTTATCCTTGGTTCGCAGTTGCGGGTTACAGTAGAGGTTTGGTAAACGCAATCAAAGCACAAAAGAAACTTACTCTTGACGAAAGAGATGAGTTATATAAGGCAAGAATCAACCCAATTGCAACATTCTCTGATACAGGTACCATTATATGGGGTAACAAAACGTTACAAGTTAGAGAGTCAGCTTTAGATAGAATCAACGTAAGAAGATTGTTATTAAGAGCAAGGAAATTGATATCTGCAGTCGCTGTAAGGTTATTATTTGAACAAAATGACGACCAAGTAAGACAAGAGTTCTTAAGATTGGTAAACCCTATCTTGGAATCAATTAAGAAAGAAAGAGGTTTATATGACTTCCGTGTAAGTGTATCTAATGACCCAGAGGACATCGATGCTAACACATTAAGAGGTAAGATTTACATCAAACCAACTCGTTCTTTAGAATTCATTGATTTGGAATTTGTAATCACTCCAACAGGAGCTTCATTCGACAATATCTAATCTAAAAGGAGATATAAAAAGAAGAAGAGTATCAGAAATGGTGCTCTTTTTTTATGCTCCACGTAGAACCATATTATATAACAATTATACTATTATATTATACCCAGAATACTGGAACTATATATACTAGTATTTATTATTGAAATATTAAATTATTAAAGGAGAGTATTAAACTGGAACTATATACTGGAGCCTGTAAAAAACTACGAAAAATAATTGACATAAACAAGTATTTCCAATAAAAAACTTAAAATAAAATTATTTTCCAATATAGATATATTTATAAGAAAGTAAATAACTTAAAAACTTTAACAAATACAATATGGCAGATTTATTAATGAAAATGCCGGTTCCTTACGAACCGAAAAGAAAAAATAGATTTATCCTAAGATTTCCATCATCTTTAGGAATAAATGAGTGGTATGTATTCTCCACAGCGAGACCATCTGCTAAAATTAAATCAGTTGAGATTCCTTTCTTGAACACAAAAACTTATGTTGCTGGTCAATTTGAGTGGGAAGAGATTAAAGTTCAATTTAAAGACCCAATTGGTCCTTCAGCTTCTCAAGCACTTATGGAATGGTTCCGTTTACATGCGGAGTCAGTTACAGGTCGTATGGGATATGCTGCGGGTTATAAGAAAGACATTGAATTGGAGATGTTAGACCCAACGGGAGTTGTGGTTGAAAAATGGATTTTACAAGGTTGTTTCTTAACAAGTTTGAACTTCGGTGATTTAGATTACTCAAGAGATGATTTGGCGACAATTGACGCTTCATTAAGAATGGACCGTTGTATTCAAGTTTATTAATATAATAATTTTTCATATGAGAAACCGATATACCAGAAATGGGTGTCGGTTTTTTTATTTAAAAACTTTACTTTCTCATAGTTATAGTATAAACTTATATTATGGACGAAACAAGAATAGACCCAACAATCGCATACGATGTGGTGGAATTACCAACTAAAGGTATCCATTATAAAAACAAAAATAAATCAGTTAGAGTTGCATACCTAACCGCAAGTGACGAAAACATTCTATCATCACCAAGTTTAATTGGTTCTGGTTTAGTTGTTGATGAATTACTAAAAAGAAAAATATTAGACAAAACGTTATCTGTTGATGAAATTGTTGATGAAGATAGACAAGCAATTCTTATATTTTTAAGAAATACTGCTTTTGGTTCAGAATATACAATTACGGTAACTGACCCAAAGACAAATGAACCATTTACGGTTGATGTTGATTTAAGTGAAATTAAAGTGAAAGATTTTAAGTTAGAAGAAGATTCTAATGGTGAATATAAGTACTTCATGGAGAAAAGTAAAAATGATATTACATTTACTTTTTTATCATTAAAACAAGAAAAAGAAATTGATGAAATTAGAAAAAGTTGGAATGGTAATGGAGTTGCTCCGATTATCACCAAACAACTTGAAATGATGATTAAGTCAGTTAATGGAAATAAAGATTTAATGAATATTAGAAATTTGATTGAAACCTTACCAATTAAGGATTCACAAAGTTTTAGAAAATTCATTAACCAAGTTAAACCGGGGTTGGATCTAACCCAAAATGTTACAACCCCGTCCGGAGAGACAATCCAAGTTGAAATTGGATTCGGGGTAGAATTTTTTCGTCCTTTCTACGGATTATAAAAAAGGACAATTAGACGAAATTTTATTTTTGGTTAAAAGAGGGTTCTCTTATGGGGACATCTTATCTATGCCAGTGTATATTAGAAGATACTATATTAATTATATGATAGAGAAAGAGACTGAAAATAGTTAATCAGTCTATTTATATGTATGGCAGATGTTTTAAAATATACAAAAGGAGCTAAAAGTGCAGAAGCGGCAGCAACGGCATTTAAAATTGGTGAAGGACGTATGCCAGATACGAATGAAGCAATCCAAATAGGTAACGCTTTTAATCCATTAAAAGACTCAAATACTGCTCGTTGGTCTGAAAATGTTTCAAAAAATATAGGGGGTGATAACCTATCCACTTTTGTAAATACAAAAATGGGGTATGTAGGTAAAGCAATGGGATTAGCAAGTGACGCCGTTAAATTTTTAGCGGACGGAACCAACCAAATTTTTAAATCTCAAATGGGTATACCGGAAGAAAATCCTGCAATGAGTAAAGTTTTGGAGATGGTTAAGGGAGGAGGACTTAACCCCTTAGAACTAATGTCAAGTTTTGTTAAAGGGGCATTTACCGAAATATTAGATCAGTTATCCCAAGAATCAGCATTACTTTCAAGTGTAAATAGAGAAACAGGTATAAGTGGTAAACTATCTGAAGCATTAAGAGATGACATGAAAGAAGCATCTATAGAAGGTGCAAGATTTGGTTTTAAATTAAAAGATATTGGAGATTTTTATATAAAGTTAACGTCAGAATCTGGTAAATTTTCCTTAATAAATAAATCATTAACAGATGATACGATTAAAGTCGCGGGTGCATTAGGTAGAACATTACCTGAAATGGCTGTGAGTATTGGTGAATTTGAAAAAGTAGGTTTAGGTGCGGATAAAACAATTAAGACGTTAGGAGATTCGGCAACAAAATTAACATCATTAGGTTTAAGTGCTAGAAAGGTAACAACTGATTTACAATCAAATTTAGGTAAACTTAATGAGTATGGATTTAAAAATGGTGTTCAGGGTCTTGAGACTATGGCGAAGAAGGCTAGTGAGTTTAGAATGGAAATGCAATCTACATTTACAATTGCAGATAAAGTATTTAATCCTGAAGGTGCAATAGATTTGGTTGCTAATTTACAAGTTTTAGGTGGTGCAATTGGTGATTTTAATGACCCACTTAAATTGATGTATGATGCAACAAACAACGTAGAAGGACTACAAGACGCATTAATAAAGGCATCAGGTTCGTTAGCAACATATAACCAACAACAAGGTAGATTTGAAGTTACCGGTATTAATTTAAGGAAGGCCAAGGAAATGGCAAGTGCATTAGGAATCACAATGGGTGAATTGAATAAGATTTCAATTGCAGCAGCTGAAAGGACTCAAGCAACTACAGCATTAATGGCAACTGGTTTAGTGATGAAAGACGAAGATAGAGAGTTTTTAACAAACTTATCTCGTATGGATGGTGGTGAAATGAAAATCACAGTACCAGCGTCCTTAATGAAAGAATTAGGATTAAAAGAACAATCGTTAGCATTAAAAGATTTGTTACCTAATCAACAAAAAATATTATTAGCTAATAAAGAAGCGTTTGAGAAAATGAACCCTAAAGATATGGCGATGGCTCAACTTACCGAAACACAACAAATGTCAAGAGGTATTGATGTGATTGCTTCATATTATAAAGTAAGGGGTGCTGAAATGGCTAGAGGGATTGCTAAAGGTACTGGAGGAAAAGAATTTGAAGAACTTAGAGCTACAATTGATAACTATTCTGCAAGTTTATCATCGGCCCAAAAATCAACAATAGAAAAAGATGCCGAAAAGTTCGGTGATAAAGCTAGAAATGTAATAAGCAAGGTGGTACACCCTATTGATACCATTAAAAATTATATGAATAGAGCAAGTCAATACCAATCAGAACCCCCTCCACCAAAAAATTCAGAAGTAACAGTAAAACATCAGTTAATTGGAATGCAGGAGATGACAGTGTTTAATAGAGAAATTATGAAAAACCCATCCTCTTTTAATTTATTTGATTTTAAAAATCCAAAGGAATATGGAAACTCTAATGTTTAACAAAATAGTATTAAACCTATTTATAATAAAATAAAAAATGCCGAGTTATTTAGATTTTAATACAACAAAACAGTTTAGAAACCATATATTAGGTAAGACCTTACAAAAACCTAATGGACCTCAAACGTTTACAAATAGTTCATATGTTGAACAAAATCTAAGTGATATCCCTAATTTATTACAAGGTCAGGTAGACACTAATAGAATTAGTGATTTAACAATACCAAAGAACTCAAACATATATAAACCTGACGAATATTTTATTGGTGAAGTTATTAATACATTACCTCGTTCAGTTAATTTAAAGTTATACCCAAGTTTTGTTCAAACAGATTTAAGTTTATTCGGTATTATTAGTAATTCAAATTATGAAACTGAATCTGAATTAGTTAAGTTTTCAACTAGTTTAATTAAAAATGACCCACAAGGACCCGTTTATAGTAGAATAGCTCAAAATGTAGAAAAAAATACATTGGGTCGTGTAAGAATAATGGACGCCCTTAATGGTAATACAACTACTGCGGTTAACATATTAACAGGTAGAGAACCATTAATTGAATCAAACTACACAATCACGGTTGATAATACGTTAAGTATACCAGGTCAAGCGATTGATTTTCTAAAAACTGTTTCAGGTATACAATTACCCTTTAGTCAAATACCAGGGGATTATTTAAGTAACCCAAGAAACCCGATAAACTATAGACCACAAGCGTCATCACAATTAGGTGCATTATTTCAAGACATAACAGGTGTATTAGGTTCATTAATAGGGATACAAAGACGACCATTGTTGTCAAGGAAACCATCCGACCTTTTGATTGAACATATGGGAAGTGGTCAAAAAAACAGGTTATATGACTTATTATCCTATTCAACATATGCACCAAATTATACCACAACCGCAAGATCACAAAACACATCTAAAATTTTTAATTTTATTGATAAGGTTGCACAAGGGGTAAAAAACATTTTAGGTGTTGAGGCACCATCAGGTATCGCCTATATTGGAGACGATAGAGGTGAGGATGTAAAATATGCGATGAATGATTTTAATGATAGACCCGTAAGGAGTAACTATTATTTAACGTTAATGTTTGATAAAGTGTCAGCTGAATTATTTCACACAAATAAAAATATTACAGAGGGAGGTTCAATCGGAGGTAAGTTAACTTGGATAAGTAATAAAGGATCCACCACAGATATAAATTTTCAAAACGTTAATGATGATTTATCTGTAAAATATGAGTTTAGACCTGATTCAATTTTAGGTAAAACACAAGAATTATTAAATTCAATGCCATCAGACGGAGGATCTCGTCGTTCACATGTTGCAAATGTTATTGACCAAACAAGTAAAGTATTTCAAGATGGGGATACAAGAATATCAAGAGGTTCCGCAGTTAAGTATACGGACAAATTTACAGGTGAAGAAAGTGGAGTTGAATATGCTAGAGTTTGGACGAAAGATAGACCATATATGACAAATTATGATACGATGCCGTTGGCAACAAATCAAAAAGATATTAACACAAAAAAATACAAACAAACAGGAAGAAAATATAGAAGAGGTAATGTTAGAAGGTTTGAATCAAGTGTATTAAATGACACTTGGAATTTAAACATGGCACCAATGTCTAATGGTAAAAAATCATTTGACGGATCAACAAATATTGTAGAGAAAAATGTAGGTTTAGGTGATTTTTATGCAAAGAAATATATGTTCTCAATTGAGAACTTAGCATGGAAAACATCTAACTTATCTGGATTCCAAGTAAGTGATTTACCTGCATGTGAAAAAGGAAATAATGGAGGTAGAGTTATGTGGTTTCCACCATACGACTTAAAGATGAGCGAACAAAATAATGCAAATTGGGAAAAGAACTCATTTGTCGGAAGACCGGAACCAATTTATACATATCAAAATACTGAAAGAACTGGTCAAGTTTCATTTAAAGTTGTCGTTGACCATCCGAGTATTATGAATTTGTTAGTTAGAGAACATTTCAAAGGAATGTCAGATGAAGAATCCGATAACTATATAAATGCATTTTTTGCTGGCGCACAAGACATTGATTTTTATTCATTAATACAAACATATACTACTTTAGATCAAAACGATAGAGATTTAATTCAACAATACCTAAATGCTGGTGTTAAAAAAGAAACAATTGAAACAATTAAATATACTACCGAACAATTACCTAATGATGCTAATACTGATGTAAATAAAAATGAACCTGTTAATTATGACACAAATAACATATTCTACTTTAAAAATGCTGAACCACCTGTAAATGGAAAAGTATTAACACAATCTCCCGATTATTATAGTAATTATTATACACAATATATTGGAAGTCAATCGACATACATTACCAATTTAACATCCGCGATGAATAGTGCATTGTCTAATGCTGATAAAATTTTATTAATCGGTGACACAGGATCAACATCAAACCCAAGTGTTATCTCAGGACAAACTAATCAAATAATAACTGCATTTAGTGGGTTAACTACAAATTTTGAGGCATTAAATAAACAAATACTTGATTTAAAAACGGCATTATCTGGAAAAACAATTATTTCAGACACAAAAATAACAATATATACATCAACATCGGAAGCGGGAGATAACGATAAGAATTTCTACTTAGGAATAAGAAGGGCGCATTCATTATTCCAACACATTTGGAATGAATTAGGAACATTCAAATATACGTGGTTTACCGAAAAGGAATTAGCAACGTATGCCAAAAGTGGTTTACCTTTAAATACAAAAACAATCACTATAAAATATAAAGATATAGGATATGAATTAGATGGTAATATTATATTTGATATAGGAACAATAGGTGAAAATAGTACATCACTAAATGGAACTAGTGTTGATTGTACAAAAGTATTTACTAATACCAATTTAAAAATATATTCCCCAACGGCGTTTTACTGTAGACAGGGGTATGTTAAAATAAAATACGAAAAATCGTATGGTGAAAAAACACCACAAAAGATAAATAACCCAATTAGAAAACCGGTGGTTTTAAAGGATACTGTTGATATTACAATAAAGAAACCATCCATTGATGTAATGAAAAGAATCATTATGAAAACATTATCAGAATGTTTTTATTTTAAGAAATTAGAAGAAGATTCACCAGTGGCATTTAAATCTTTAACAGAAAAATTAAAATATTTTCATCCGGCTTTTCACTCTACAACGCCAGAAGGATTAAATGGTAGATTAACATTCTTATTACAATGTTTAAGACCTGGAGATACCATACCAATTAAAGGTCTTTCAGATAACACAGATATTGGGGCAAGAAATACAACTTTCGGACCACCACCAATTTGTGTATTAAGAATTGGTGATTTTTATCATTCAAAAATTATTATTAAAGATGTTAATATAACATACGAAGAAGGGGTTTGGGATTTTAATCCTGAGGGCATAGGTGTACAACCTATGATTGCCAACGTTCAATTACAAATAACATTTATTGGTGGACAAGGATTAGATAGACCTGTTGAAAAATTACAAAATGCGTTATCATCAAATTTCTTTGCAAATACGGAAATGTATGATGAGAGGTCAATACCAACAGACGGTAGGATTGGTTATGAGAATAAAGAAAAATTCACAAAAGAATTTTTACAGACATTAAATAATTTTGATATTGCAAAAACCGCATCAGTTCCTACAGATACAAATAAACCAACACAAGGTGAATTTATTGGAACGGGTATCGGTACTAAATTAGTATATACAACTATTGTTGATGATTTTTACACCAAATCTGTAAATTATACTAATATATATAAATCAGCATACGAACAAATTTATAAATCATATGGACCTAAAGTAAGTGGTTTATTTTTCTCACCAAATTATAGAACAATATTTGAAGCAACAATAGCAGGTGGTTATTCACCATTACCAATGTTTGGACAATACTCAGGAACAACTGTATTATTAGATTATATGGATAACTTTAAAGAATCTATGTATAATTCCATATCGGCAAATTTAATGATGGATTTACTTGGATTTAATTTAGGTGGAGGAGATATACAAGCCCAAGCTGAAAGTATAATAACACCTATTATTATAAAAATAGTAAATGATAAAATTGATGAATTTAGTAATCTAACTCCGATAAAAGATTTAGAAAAGTCTAGAAATGAAATGGTCGGTTTAATCGACAAGTTAAATTATGTTGTTTCAGTTTCTGGAGATACAAAAATTTCAGGAACGACATTAATTAAATTAACATTTCCGACTGGTTTTAATACAATTGATTTCACATTAAATTATGATAATGTAATTGAATATTTAAGAACATTTAATAATAATAGAGATAATCTTTATGATTCGGGTTTTGACTTTAATACTTTGACAACAATAAATGTGGACGATTTAAAAGATATTTTAAAATTATTTTTAGTTAATAGTAAATCAGAAATTATTAGACCATTAATTGATTCATTTAATGAAGACGACATGATGATAGGAATTATAGAAACTTTTTATGGTATTTTTGATACATTTGTTAGTCCTGACCCATTAATACTCATAAATTCTATAATTACATTAGAAACCGCACCACTAAAAAGAAACAGTAATTCAATTGAATATGAAACATCAGTAGATAGTCCATATACAATTGAAATAGAAGACCCTAATGATGATATATTCAAAATATTCTCACCAAAAAATAACCTTGGAGCAACTTTAAATTTTTATAGATAATGAGTAGAAACTATTACAATAGATACCAAGATTATATTACTGATGGAAAATTTAGAATTGTTCCAGGAATTGAGATACCAATCAAACCAACAGACAAATATTTACAATATAAAAAAGGAAAACACAGAATGGACATTTTATCACAAGAATATTATGGTTCACCTATGTTTGGATGGTTAATATTGTTAGCCAACCCATCGGTTGGTAGTATTGAATTTGAAATACCTGATAATTCTTATATAAGGGTACCATTTCCTTTATTAACCTCTTTACAAGATTATAAAAACGGTGTAGAATTGTATAACTTATATTATGGCGAACAATAATTTAAATGGTAGTGAAAATATATTAGTTAAAGTTGATGAAAATAATTTAATATATATTGACCCAAACAGTATAGTTAACGGAGATACCGTTGAACCTAGAGGTGTGAGTCCAGAAAATTACGTCATGTATGTTAATTTAGAGGCGGACTTAGTCCCAAGATCTATTTTAACCGCACCAGGAGATCAAAAATTAAGTGGAAAATTACAATCAATTGCAAAGGGAACATTAAATTTTCTAAAAAATCAAAATGGACAAGATTATGATACATCTTGGACTGAAGCATTTTCACAGGTTAAACAAGATAAAGATAGTGAAGGAAAAGAATTTAATTATCAAAACGATTCGTCAGGACAATCTTTTGGTATTGATAGTATTAACATTTCAATTAAGGGCGCAAACTTTATTCCACAAATTACAATAAATTTTATTGACGTTAGAGGTAAAACATTATTTGAATCACCTCAAAATTCACCATATAAGGCATTTTTTCATTTACCATGGCCAATATTTTATTTAACAATAAAAGGTTATTACGGTAAGGCTATAAGATATCGTTTACATATGACTAAGTTTACGTCTAAGTACAATGAATCAAATGGTAATTTTGATATAACTACAACATTTGTTGGATCAACATATGCTTATTTGAACGATATACCATTAACAGGTATATTAAATGCACCATATATGTTTTACATTGAAAGTGATAGTAGATTAACTTTCAATCCACAAACAGGAACATACGAAAAGAGAATAAAAAAGTCATCAAAAGGATATTCAACACTTAAAACAGTATATGATGAATATAAAACTAAAGGTTTAATACCTAAAGATTTTCCAGTTAAAACACTTAGGGAAGTTATTACAATTGCTAAAAGTTTAGATAAAATTTTAGAAAGAACTATTTTTGACAAAGTTGTAGATTTTAAATTATTTAATGGAGTTAAAGAGTTTGAGAAAATAATTATTGAATTTGAAACCTCAATAAATAATTGGTCAGATACAAATTTAACAAATCAAATTATAACTTTTACCGATAATCCAAAAGTGGATTACTTTATACAAAAAGGAAACGAAAAGGAAAGAGGTTCTTTAATTAAAATAACTGGAGCAACAACAAATGAAAGTGGGTCATTAAAAATGTTAATAGCAAATTATAAAAAGGCATTAAACGACACTAAAATATCTTCATCTGACTTAATTAAAGATAAAGAAATTGATGCTAATTTTAAAAATGTGAAGATTGATATTAGAGAAATTGACCAATATTACAAACAAAGTGTATCTCAATATGTTGTTGCTAAAGAACTAATAATAGATGATATAAAAAAAATTCAAACATCCTTTGTTCAAGAAAGAGACAAGTTACAAAAAAGTGTGGAAGAAAAAATGAATACCATCATAAAAAATAAAACTACAGGTATTGGATTTGACCCAACAATTAGAAATATTTTTGCAATAATATTAGCAAACGCAGATGTATACATTAGATTATTGAAAGATGTTCATAAATCGGCTTTTGACGCTTCAGAAAAAAGAAAAAAATATTTTGCTGGTTTGATAGATGAGGCACCTGGTGGTAACGACTACCAAATATATCCATGGCCAGAAGTTAAAAAACTAACGGGGACAGATAAAAGAAAAGTAATAGCTTATCCTGGAGATTCTGATTTATTAAAAAAACTAAAATCAGATGACAAAAATCTATGGCCCGAAGTTGATTTTGTGGAAAATTTTGTTGGGGTATCAACTAAAAGAATTGATACATTGGCGGAAAAAGAAGGAGGAGTTGGAAATGTAAATTTTATTTTTGAATCAAATGATAAAAATGATAAGTACTTACCAACATCAAATTTATTAAGTTTGTCAGTTGGATCACCATATAGTAATAAATCACCGGCTAATATTTTTTATGAAATATATGAAAGAGCAAAAATGACAACATTGTTAGATAAGTTTGGTGATAATAACACGCTACATGAATTGGCGAATATTGAATTTGATAATATAAAATATTCATTTAATGAAGACTATGATTTAGTCAATTTAATTAAAGGATTATCAACAGTAGATATATTAAAAAATAATCTTTCACTATATTCACCTGTTGAGCGTTACCCATATTATAAAGACCAATTACCAACCGTATCGTATATTAAAGATTTATTAGAAAATTCATTTGAAATAAAACAATCTTATGGTGATGAATTTAAAACAGATAAATCAAGTTCATTTGGTAGATTAAGTGCCGTATTAGAGAATTATAAAGTTGAAGATTATAGAAAAAACATTTATCCATTTAATTCTACCGAGTATTTAACTTATTTAAATAAAACATCTTTTGAAAGCAGTTTGGAGTTCACAAAATTATTTCAGATTAATACAAAATCAGGATTTATTCGTACACCGATTGAACCCAAATCTTGGGTTAAAAGTGATTATACTACAAATTTATTTAGTCAAAAATTAGAAATAGGTGATTCAAAAATTAACATACTTAATACTCCATATTTTCATAAACAATTATTTAACGATAACTTCACAAAATCAGCTGGAAAATATGTCGGTTCGGCATATTTGTTATTAAACTCATTACCATTTAAAGATTTAGAAGATACATTAACATTTAGTGTCCCAAGTAGTTCGGTTAATATGGCATCTATGTTTAAAGAAGTCGGGTCAACACATTATGTCCCATATCATTTGATGTTGAAATGGGGGTCTATTTACCATAGATATAAAAAATATATTATAGATGGTATTGATATATTAACTGGATTTACAACATCAAACGTTAGTACCACCACAACATCAATTAATGGTTCGTTGTTTTTTAGCGGTTCAACATATACGGGGACAACGTATAACACCTTTACTATAAGTGGCACAAATATTAACTACTCAACTGAAATTGGAATTCATCCGTATTATGAAAATATATTTCATGAGGTTATTAATGATAATCCTTTTTATGACTATACTTTAGGAAATACATCATTTTCGGCGATAACCGCCGATGGAACGTATGTTAGTAGAAATAGACTGGTAAATGAAATAAATTATCGGACGACTTATATTGACAACTCTAAAATTTATTCAGGTAGTACGTATTATACGTTATTACCATGTGACGGAGCAAACGCAAAAACTAATTTAAATACATATGATGATTATTTAAAAGGAGAACAATCCAATTTTAGAGTGATTTGGTCAGATGAACAAATTACAGATGTTTTCTCAGGTAAAACATTTAATACACCTAAACAATATGTGAGAAGTTCATCGAATAATAATTATTCAATTAGTAATAACAATAAAAAAGTTATAGATTTAATTGCAACATTTAGTCCTGATATTTTAAGTACATTTGAATCATTTTTTATTGAGTTTGCTTCAGAAAGATTAAATGTGGAGGTAGAAAGAAAAATATTACCTAATTATACCGAACCCGCACCGTCAGAAAATAGACATTATATAAGATATGATAATTTTCAAAATCTTTTAAAATCTATTGTTACAGTTGATAAAACTAAAATAGACTCAACTGATTTATATACCTCAATTCAAAAAGAACAAGAGAATAATCTAAAAACAATTACAGAAAATATATTAAATTCAGATAATTTAATTAAGATTACATTAGGGAACCCTAAAGAAATTAATCCACATGTTTGGGACGGATTTACAAAATTTTCAATCGGTAATACTTTTACATATGATGAATATAATGAATTACAATATGCCGATAATTTAAAATATATTACATTATATATAGGAGAGGTCCCACTGAATAGTGATAATTATTATAAACAATTTTTTACGGTAAATAATATAGAATTATCTGAAGAAAATATTTTACAATTTAGACCTTTAGTATTGATATTTGCTGGATGGTTAAAAAGTAAAGGTTTATCATACACCCCATCAAAGAGTGATTTCCAATCATATATTGCGACAAATGTTCTCTCAACGGCAGAAGATAGATTAGTAAAATATTTGACACAAATTTTAAGGAAAATAAATTCTAATGAATTCATATCCGACATATCGTCTAATAATAAAATAACCCCAACAAGTGGGTATAATGACGCTTTATTAAAAGTTGAATTGTATAACCATTTTAAGTCATTTAACGATAAATGGGTAGCAGGAAATTCAATCGGACAACGAGGACTATTAGAAGAATTTTTATTTTTAGATAAGGCAAATAAAGATATTGGAAGTTTAGCATATCTTAGTTTAGATAAGTTAATAGCTTTAGAAGACCCAAAAAATGATAACGCAGACTTATATAGTGTTATTAGTATGTTACTATCAGGTACGGGATTTGATATGAGAGCTTTACCGGCATATGTTAATTTTTATGGAACTAACTTTACAAATAAATCTAAAGTAACTTCATCAAAACAAGTTGCTAAAAATATATTTGGAACATTTTTAGAAGTAGACTATCAGGAATCTTCACCAAAAATAGTTGTTCAATATACGGGACCAACATCTAAACATTTAGAGTTATCCGATATTAGTAAAGATTATAAATTTAAAAATGATAGTGGTAATTTATTTAATGGACAAGGTGGACCTTTAACTATAACAATACCCGATGTATTTGCCACAGGAGACTTAGCTAAATCAAATAAAGTGGTTGCTTTTGAAGTTAGCGTCGGAGATCAAAATCAAGGAATATTCAAAGGAGTTAGACTTGACCAAACTTCAATTAGAAATACAAGTGAATCATTTTCAGTTATTGAAAATATGGGACGTTCTGAAAGTGGAGCGGGAACATATAACGTAGATATTGGTTTATTTGACATCTATAGACAAGCATCATATAGTTGCGAAGTTTCGTGTATGGGAAATGTTATGATTCAACCGACAATGTTCTTTTATTTAAAAAACATACCAATGTTCAGAGGTTCATATTGGATAACGGAAGTTTCACATAACATCCAAGGAAATAAAATTAATACAACATTTAAAGGGTCTAGAATTCCGTACGCGTCATTACCTGATCCTAAGGATTCCTTCTTCTCAAGTTATAGAGTTTATTTTGATAAAATAACAAATGATGCGGTGGCTAAAGTAAAACAAGCGTCAGAATTGGGAACAACAAACGAAATACCTTACGAAGGGTTTGATGGACGTTCATCAACAATTGACATGGGACCAAAAGAGAAACATAAAGATGTAAAACCCGTAGGAGATATTGGAGTTACTAATTATGGAATACCATATAATGGTTACGAAGGTGAAAAGTATATACAACTTGTAAGTAAACCAGGTATAGAAGGAAAATGGTTAAGAGCAAGAGCAATAGAGATGGGTGGTAGTAAAAATGATTTATCAGACGATACACAGATGCAATTATTAATAGATGCGGATAAATGGGGAGATAAAGATGGTAATTTTTTAACAATAGATAAATCTGTATTAACGTGGAAATTAGTTAAAGGAGCTTCAAGTAAAAGATATTTTTACGCAACCAAATTTTTACACAAAACAGTCGCAAACGAAAACCATATAATATCAACAAAAACAGTATTTAAAAACCCTAATAGTGGAAAAACGGTAACCGTACCCCCAATTGGTCAATCACCAATGACACTTAATAATTTAACTGGACCAATTAGTGTTGGTCCGGCAGAAGATGGTTATGGTATTACATTATCTAAAAAATTAATGATTGATTTAGGGTTAAAAGACGGAGACGAGATATTTTTTAGAGACGATTACGACGTTATATACAAATAATTGAATAATAACAATATTTAGGATATTTATATTAATAAAAGAAATATTATGGAAAATAATAAATTAAATAACACAGTAAATCAATTCTTAAACCCTAAACAGGTTAAAAGTATGTCCCAAGACGGAATGGAAAGAGAAGAATGTGATTTGATGACTGGTGAATGTTATACAATCAGAGAAAAAGACGGAATAGTAGAAAGAATAAATAAAAAATACGTTACAAACGACGGTAGACAATTATTACAAGATTAAAGCCATGTTAGAGAAAAAATTACAAGAAGAATTAAATCGTTATAATGCCATTAATAAATATGGTAAAACGATGATAATCGAGCAAGATGCACCTACAGATCCGGCTCCTGAATTACCACCAGCAGGTCCTACAGATCCAGCGGCGGCACCTACAGATGATGCAACAGTACCTATGGACGCTGCAGCACCATTAGATGCGGCTGCACCTGCACCTGAAATGGACAGTACAGAAGAAATTGATATCACAGATTTAGTTGGCATGACTAAAAGTATAAAGAGAGATTTAGAGAATAAACAACAAGACCACGGTACTATTGTTAGTAAAATGGATGACGTATTTACTAAATTAGGTGACTTAGAACAAAAACTTGCTCAAATGGATCAAGTGATGGCTAAAATTGACCAATTAGGTGTTGAGGTTCAACAAATGAAACCTGAAACTCCTGTTGAGAAATTAGAAATGCGTTCATTAGATTCGTACCCATTTAATGAAAAACCGTCTGAATTTTTTGACCACAAACAAGGTGAAATGAGAGCTAGTGGAAAAAATGAATACATTTTAACTAAAGATGATGTTGAAAATTATAACCCAACAATAAAGGCATCGTTTAACCCAGAAGAAGAGAAAGATGAATATAGCTACTAAAGTAAAGTTCCTTTTGGAGGTTCAAGTACAATTCAGGATTAATCATTGGCAAACTAAAGAGTTCTCAAGACATAATGCATTTGGTGGAATATATGATGCATTAGGAGATTTAATTGACAGGTTTGTTGAAGAGTCAATGGGAAAATATGGTAGATTCGTTTTAGATGATGAAAGTAAAACAATCAATTTACAGAACTTAGCGGAACTCGACCTTAAAGGAATGTTAAAAACAACTAAAGACGCTTTAATTCAATTTACAGAAGAATTTGAATCTACAGATACTAATCTTATGAACATAAGAGATGAAATCTTAGGTGAAGTAAATAAACTACAATATCTATTAACATTAGAATAAAAATTAAAAAATATTAAAAAATGCAATCAGGATCAGCAGCTAGAACAGCGTCAAATACATCAACAGGGTCGTTAGCTTATATTGATGGTTTAATATCAGGGGCAACATCTCAAGGACTATATCAAATTACCTTAGACCCAAGATACGTGAATGACGCGATAGTAACCACATTAACAAATTATGGTTATAAAATTCAGACTAAGAACAATTTTATGGGTACCAATAACGATTATGTGATTAGTTGGTAACAAAAAAATACTTTAAAAATAATTCAACCCAGATTTCACAGTCTGGGTTTTTTTATGTATATTATATCATAAATGATTATTAAAATTTAAATCAAAATCACATGTCTACATTTGACGCAGTACTTGCACAGTACGAGAAAAACAAAAACGCCACAAGTGGCAACAGCAACAAAATGTCCTCAGAGGACAGAATGAAACGTTATTTCACAACCGTATTACCTAAGGGTTCTAAGGGTGAAGAAAGACGTATTCGTATTTTACCTACAAAAGACGGTTCTTCTCCGTTTGTAGAGGTTTACTTCCACGAAATTCAAGTGGATGGAAAATGGGTTAAATTATATGACCCAAAACAAGAAGGAAAACGTTCACCATTAAATGAGGTTAATGAAGCTTTAATGGGTACAGGTGTTGAGGCTGATAGAGAAGCTGCACGTCAATATCGTTCTCGTAAATTCTATATCGTTAAAGTTATAGATAGAGACCACGAATCAGACGGAGTTAAATTTTGGAGATTTAAACACAACCATAAAGGTGATGGTGTTATCGACAAAGTATTCCCAATCTTCCGTAATAAGGGCGATGTTACCAATGCGGAAACAGGTCGTGATTTAATCTTGTCTTTAACCTTAACAAAGGCGGGTACAGGAAAAGAATACACTGTTATTAATTCAGTATTAAATGATGACCCAAGTCCATTACATACTGACGCTGACGTTGCAAAAACGTGGTTAGAAGATGAATTAACTTGGTCTGATGTTTACTCTAAAAAGGGTGAAGATTATTTGGAAATGGTTGCAAGAGGTGAGGTTCCACGTTGGGACACAGCAAGTAGCAAATGGGTTTCTAATTTGACAACAGAAGAAACTATCGGAGCACCGAAATCTTCTACACCTGTGGTTGACCCACAAGATGATGCGGATGTAGATTCAGATCTTCCGTTCTAATTATTTAACGGGGTGGTGAAATATCCACCCTATTTTTAAAAACAAAAACATGGCAGGTATTAAAAAAACAGATTTTTCGGCAATCAAAAAGAAATTCTCAAAAGAGGCAGAATATAAACCAGACCGTTTCTTCGATTTGGGTGATGCTTTCTTGGATGCTTGTGGTATTCCAGGTCCTGCAATGGGACACATCAATATGTTATTAGGACATAGTGATACGGGTAAAACTACGGCATTAGTAAAGGCGGCTGTGGATGCACAAAAGAAAGGAGTTGTTCCTGTATTTGTCATCACAGAACAAAAATGGAGTTGGGACCACGCCGAATTGATGGGGTTTAATAAAGACGGAGACTACCTTTTTAATAGTGATTTTGAGTATATTGAACAAATTACAGAATATATAAATGAACTATTAGATGCACAAGAAAAAGGAGATTTACCTCACGATTTATTAATTCTTTGGGATTCGGTTGGTTCAGTTCCATGTAAGATGACTTATGATGGTAAAGGTGGTAAACAACACAATGCGTCAGTATTAGCTGACAAAATTGGAATGGGTATCAATCAACGTATCTCAGGTTCAAGAAGGACAGATAAACCTTATACAAACACATTAATCATTGTTAACCAACCTTGGGTAGAATTACCTGATAATCCTTTTGGACAACCAAAGATTAAAGCAAAAGGTGGTGAAGCGATTTGGTTAAACTCAAGTATTGTATTCTTATTTGGTAATCAAAAAGGTGCGGGTACAACTAAAATCTCCATCACTAAAGATAAGAGAAAAGTTAAAATAGCAACAAGAACAAAAATCTCAATTATGAAAAACCACATCAATGGTTTAGGATATGAGGATGGACGTATCTTGGTTACATCACACGGATTTATGCCAGGTAGAGAAGATGTTGAAGAGAAGAAATCTATCGAGGAATATAAAAAAGAAAGTGGTGATTACATCAGTAAGATGTTAGGTGTTAATGTTACAGACATCGTAGATGTAGAAGTTGTAACAGAAGAAAGTGATCTATAAATTATTTTAAATGTCGGTTTTACTTGTTGATGGAGACAATCTACTCACAATTGGTTTCTACGGTGTCAAAAATGCTTTTCATAAAGGACAACATGTTGGGGGAATATATCATTTCCTTAATACTCTTAGGAGAGCGTTTGAGTACTACCATTTAGATAAGATTGTAGTATTTTGGGACGGTCATGAAGGTTCACAAAACCGAAAGAAAATATACATTCATTACAAGGAAAACCGACGTTCAAGATTAAGGTCGGAAGAAGAATTACAATCTTATCTCTCTCAAAGAGATAGAGTTAAACAATATCTTGAGGAATTATATGTAAGACAGGGTGAATATGAATTTTGTGAGACAGACGATAACATTGCTTATTACACACAAAACTCACCAAATGAAAATAAAATAATTTATTCTTCGGATGGAGACCTTACCCAATTGGTTTCAGAAAACACACAAATTTACAATCCGTCTCACGGAAAGTTATACAAACAAAATGATACGATAGTTTATGACAAAGAAGACATCTTAATTGAAAACGTTAGGTTGGTTAAGATGATATGTGGTGATTCGTCAGACAACATTGCAGGAATTAAAGGAATGGGTGTTAAAAGATTTCTATCTTTTTTCCCTGAACTTAGAACCGAATCAATCTCCGTTCAACAAGTTAAAGAAAGGAGTGAACTTCTTTTTGAACAAGACAAACACAACAAATTAATTACAAATTTACTAACAGGTGTTACTAAACACGGAGTATTTGGGGAAGAGTTCTTTGACGTAAACAATCGTATCGTGAGTTTGGATGAACCTTTTTTAAGTGATGAGGCAAAAGAAAACATTGACCTTCTAATAAATGAGTCATTAGACCAAGAAGGAAGATCTTATAAAAACGCGATGAAAATGATGATGGACGATGGACTGTTTAATATGTTACCAAAATCAGATGACGCATGGACAAAATTTTTAAATCCATTCTTACGTTTAACAAGAAAAGAAAAAAATAAAAACAAAAACAATTAAAGTAAAAACCAATGAGTAGAGATTACCAAAACCAAGACAACATTACGAAATTTGAATTTCTTTTGTCTTTAGAAGGACACATTGTGTGTCAAAGATTTTTTAATGTGAGAGACCACGTTGACCAAGCAAGATGTTCAATGGACCTTCACTACTATATAAAAAATATTTGTGAAGATATTTCACACGATTTGAAAATAAAAAGTTCCAACTACCTATGTGAGAATCAAAACTATATCCTCAATATGGACTCTGTGGAAAGTGATGAAACCAAAGAAAAAGAACATTTTTTAATGGAAATTAAGTTGGGTGACGATGTATTTATTCAAAGGATATTCCCCGCATATTATTACCATCCAAAAGTAAGATATACGGTAGACATTCGTCCGAGATTGAAAACAATTTTGTCAGATTTAACTGACATTTTATCAACCGAAGAATTAGAGACGAAATATCTACAACACGAGCTATAATTTAAAACATATATAAAAACAAAACATGGAAGAAAGGAATTTTGGGTATTTGGGATTTTCGTTTCAACAATCCCTAATAAAAGCGATTATTGAAGATAAGAAATATGGTGAGACCATTATTGATGTATTAGAAAGTAAATTTTTTGATAACAGTTCATTTAAATTTATAATGGAAAATACGAAGGAATTATATAAGGCATATAATAAAATTCCCGATTACAACACATTAGCGCAGAAAATTATGGCTGAAGGTGGTAACAAAGATTCTTCCAAAGTTCACGTAGATACATTAGAGGCGATTAAAAATAATGAATCACAAATTGAATATGTAAAAGATACTGCACTTAATTTCTGTAAACAACAAAACCTGAAAAGAGAGTTAAAAAACGTACAGAGTATTATTGAAAGTGGTGAATTTGAAGCATATAATAAGATTGAAGAAATTATTCAAAAAGCATTACAAGTTGGTATTTCTAATGATGAAACAACTGATGTATTCCACGATATTGATGCGGCGTTAGAACAGGACTTTAGACACCCATTACCGACAGGTATTGTTGGGATTGACAACTTACTTAAAGGTGGGTTGGGGATAGGAGAATTAGGGGTTGTATTAGCACCTACTGGTACTGGTAAAACTACTTTACTTACCAAGTTTGCAAATACTGCGTATAACTTAGGATATAACGTCGTTCAAATATTTTTTGAAGACAATCCAGGTAATATCAAAAGAAAACATTATACTATTTGGTCAGAAATTGCACCAGACCAACAACCAGAATTTAAAGACATGGTTAAAGAAAAAGTTGAAGAGGCTCAAACAAGATCAAAAGGAAGTTTGAAATTATTGAAATTAGCGAGTGATAATGTAACTGTTTCTGAAATTAAAAATAAAATCAGAAAAATGAATTCAGATGGAATTAAAGTGGATTTATTAGTATTAGATTATGTTGATTGTATTTCATCTGACAAATCAACAAATGGTGAAGAATGGAAAGGAGAAGGTTCGGTTATGAGAAGTTTAGAATCTATGACAGGTGAATTTGAAATGGCAATATGGACGGCAACACAAGGTAACCGTGAATCTATTTCAAGTGAAGTTGTAACTGGTGACCAAATGGGAGGTTCAATTAAGAAAGCTCAAATTGCTCACGTTATATTATCTATTGGTAAAACATTAGAACAAAAGGAACATAATTTGGCAACACTTACATTATTGAAATCACGTATTGGTAAAGATGGTGTTGTATTTCAAAATTGTAAATTTAATAATGAATTTTTAATTATTGATACGGAATCACAAAATACCTTATTAGGTCATGAACAAGATGAGGTACTAAAAAGAGCTAATAGAGTTGCCGAAGTTTACAAAAAGGCACAAGAGAAGAAGACACAAATAATAAGTAAATAAAAAAACAAAGTTTAGAAATGCAGAAAGGTAAAAAATTTCTGAGTGACTTGAAGTTACACTCGGACTATTTCAAATGGTTGGAAGATAAAGGAAGATATGAAACATGGGAAGATGCTTGTGAAAATATCATAGATGGACACAGAAAAAAATATGTGAACTATAAAAAAACGGTGGAACCGTATTTAGAGTCGGCATTAGAAAGTATGAAAGATCAGGCGGTATTAGCATCACAAAGAAATTTACAATATAGATATGAACAAATAATGAAACACAATACGAGAATGTTTAACTGTACATCAGGACACATTGCTCGTAATAGAGTATTCCAAGAGATATTTTATCTTGCCTTATCTGGTTGTGGGTTCGGCGGAGGACTATCAATTCCATTTGTTAATAATTTAAGTAAAATTCAAAAAAGAACTTTAGGTACTAAAACATATGTAATTGAAGATAGTATTGAAGGATGGGCAAATTCGTTAGGAGTTATTATGTCGTCATATTTTGTTGATGAACAACCTTTCCCTGAATTTGCTGGATATGAAGTAAAATTTGATTATTCACAAATCAGAGAAAAGGGCGCATTTATTAGTGGTGGATTTAAAGCACCTGGCCCTGAAGGATTAAAACAATCTTTAGAAAAAATTGAACAATTACTTGAAAAATGGTTAACTAATGAAGGAAATAAAATCAGACCAATTTTAGCGTTTGATATTATTTGTCATTCAGCTGACGCTGTATTATCAGGTGGGGTTAGACGTTCAGCGTTGAATATGATTGTTGACCCTAACGATACTGAAATGATTCATGCAAAGACAGGTAATTGGAGAATGGAAAACCCACAAAGAGGTCGTAGTAATAACTCAGTTTTGTTATTAAGAAGTGAAGTTCAAAAAGAACAATTTAATTACTTGGTACAACTTAATGATGGGGCTAATGACATTGGATTTGTATTTGCAAACAGTTGGTTTGATATGTTCAATCCATGTTTTGAAATCTTAAAAATACCAGTATTAGATACTGTGGATTTTTCTAAAATCAAATATGATGATGTTGAAGAATATGTTAAAAACAATAAAGAAAAATTTGGTATTCAAGGTTGTAACTTAACAGAAATTAATGCGGAGAAGGCAACTACTAAAGATAAATTTTTAAAGGCATGTAAAGATGCATCTATCTTAGGTACACTACAAGCGGGATATACAAGTTTCCCTTATTTAGGTGAAACAAGTAGAAAGATTTTTGAAAGAGAAGCGTTGTTAGGTGTTAGTATTACAGGTTGGATGAACAATCCAAAATTGTTCAACGCAGAATTATTAGAAGAAGGTGCTCAAATGGTAAAAGACACAAATAAAGAAGTTGCTGCGGTAATTGGTATTAACCAAGCAGCAAGAACTACTTGTGTTAAACCTTCAGGTAATGCGTCAGTCGTATTAGGAACTGCTTCAGGTATTCATCCTGAACACTCTGAAAAGTATTTCCGTATTATGCAATTGAATAAAGAAAGTAACACAGCAAATTGGTTAGTTGATAATATGGGATTCTTATTAGAAGAAAGTGTATGGTCATCAACTAAATCAGATTACGTTGTTTTTGTTCCTGTTGAAAATCCAAAAGTTGGTTTATTCAAAAAGGACATGAAAGGAATTAAACATCTTGAATTAATTAAGTTAGTTCAACAACATTGGGTAAATGCCGGAACTAATCACGAATTATGTGCTTACAAAGGAGTTAATCATAATACATCTTGTACCGTTATTATAGATGACAAAGACGCAATTGTTGATTACATTTGGGAAGAAAGAGATTTCTTCACAGCGGTAAGTTTTATGTCTGATTACGGAGATAAAGATTTTAATCAAGCACCATTCACTTCGGTATTGAATTTGGAAGACATTATTGAACAATATGGTAAAGGTTCAATTTTAGCTTCAGGATTAATTATTGATGGATTACATTACTTCAATCAAAACTTATGGTTGGCTTGTGATACGTTATTAGATAGAAGTATTCAATTAACAGGGACTAGAGAACAAGTTCTATTAAAAGAATATTGGTTGTCAAGAGCGAAGAAATTTGCTAAAAACTACTTTAAGAATGATATGAAGAAAATGGTTTATTGTTTAAAAGACGTTCATTTATTTTATAAGTGGGAAACCGTTACCCGTCAATTCAAAGAAGTTAATTTTGGTGAAATCTTAAATAAACCTCAATATAAAGATATTAGTGACTTTGCAGCTCAAGCCTGTAGTGGAACTGATGGTTCTTGCGATATAACAAGAATTAATTAATGGTAGAAGGGGTAGATTATTACATAGATGAGAAGTCAGGGCTTATGGTTCTGACTTCTCTTTTTTTATTAAAGAGAGGGTACTGTTGTGGTAACGGATGTTCAGGATGCCCTTACTTACCCCCATATCAAAAGGGAAACACAAAAATAAAAGAAGATACATAACCATTTTCGTATTGTTTATATTTATTGAATATGGCAGCAACCTATGGAATAGATTTCCCATTTAGGGATAGTTTAGAAGGAAAGTTTTTAAAGATGACTGGTACTCCCGAAAGAGAGATTAGAGCGGATTTAATACACCTCCTATTGACAAAGAAGGGTAGTAGATATTTTCTACCTGATTTTGGTACTAGATTGTATCAATACATCTTTGACCAAAACGACGCTGTTACATTTGGATTAATTGAAAGTGAAATTCGTGATTCTGTAAAAAAATATATCCCTAATTTGGATTTAACCTCAATAGTAGTGGTTTCAGCAGAAGACGACCCAGACCAAATTAATTCACTACAAGAAAATGAAGATAATAGACTTTTTAGGGTTTCTAGTCATTCTGAAAAACCACATACGGCTGTAGTTAAAATTGAATATACAGTAAATAACGGAGCATTTACGTCTTCGGATTTTATAATACTAAACATTTAAGATGAGTAAAAAAATATCATACGCAACAAGAGATTTTGCGGGTTTAAGGGAAGAGTTAGTAAATCTAACCACACAATATTATCCTGACTTGGTTAAGAACACCAACGACGCATCAATATTTTCAGTATTATTAGATTTAAATGCTGCGGTTGCAGATAACCTACACTTTCATATAGATAGAGTTTGGCAAGAAACAATGTTAGATTTTGCTCAACAAAGACAATCGTTATTTCATATTGCGAAAACTTATGGTATGAAAATACCATGTAAAAGACCTTCAGTTGCGTTATGTGACTTTTCAATGAATGTTCCGGTTAGAGGTGATAAAGAAGATGAAAGATATTTGGGAATTATGAGATCAGGAACACAAGTATCGGGAGGAGGACAAATTTTTGAAACAGTAGAGGATGTAGATTTTTCAAATCCATTTAATAGTAAAGGTGAACCAAATAGATTAAAAATACCAAATTTTAATGCTAATAATCAATTAGTGTCTTATACAATCACAAAAAGAGAGGCGGTAGTTAATGGAGTTACAAGAATATATAGGAGAGTAATTACATCATTAGACCAAAAGCCATTTTTAAAATTATATTTACCTGAACAAGATGTGTTAGGTGTTAGTAGTATCATACATAAAGATGGTACTAACTTTGGTGCAAATCCTACCTCAAATGAATTTAGTGATTTAACAAATAAATGGTATGAAGTTAAAAGTTTGGTACAGGATAAAGTTTTTGTTCCAGACCCAACCGCAGTATCGGATAAAAATAATTTTAAGGCGGGAACCAATAAAACCGTTACAAATAAATTCATAACTGAATACACACCAGAAGGATATTTTTCAGTTACATTCGGTTCAGGTAATGTTGACCCATTAGATAATTTAGATAGTCATATGAATGGTACAATGAAAGTTAACCTTTCAACCTATCTTAATAATATGTCATTGGGTGCAATACCAAAATCAAGTACAACCTTATTCATAAAATACAGAGTTGGTGGAGGTAAAGATTCCAATTTAGGTGTGAATGTTATCACGAGTATTGATAATATGGAATTGGACGTTAACGGACCTATATCTTCTATTAACACACAAGTGACTCAATCTATGAGAGTTACAAATATAACACCTGCTGTCGGTGGTGCGGACCAACCAACAATTGAAGAATTAAGAAACATGATTTCTTTTAACTTTGCCGCACAAAATAGAGCGGTAACATTGAACGATTATAAATCAATAATTGAGTTGATGCCAGCAACATTCGGAGCACCAGCAAAAGTGAATGTCATTGAAGAAGATAATAAGGTAAAAATTAAAATTTTATCTTATGACGATAATGGTAATTTATCTGATACAGTTTCAAATACATTAAAAAGTAATATAATTGAATATCTTTCTGAATATAGAATGATAAATGACTATATTGACATTGCAAGTGGGGAAGTTATTGACTTATCATTGGAAATGGATATTGTCATCGATAAAAACGAAAACCCGACAGATGTCATTAAAACAGCAATTAACGATACCATAGATTTCTTTGATAATTCTAAAAGAAAAATGGGTGACCCATTATTTGTTGGAGATTTAATTAGACATATTGGTCAAATACCTGGTGTAGTGAATGTAATCGATATCAGGGCATATAATAAGATTGGTGGGTTATATTCATCATCGGAAACTGCAATGGCATATAAAGACACTTTAACCAAGGAAATTTTACAGTCAGATATGACCATTTTTATGAAGTCTAACCAAATATTCCAAATAAGGTTCCCTAATAGTGATATTAGAGTTAGAACTAAAACATTAGGAACGACTACATATTAAAATGTTTTTTGTTTATAATAGTAGAAAATCTCCTTTTTTCTATTTATTAAAAGAATGATACAGAAGCATAGAATATCCACAAACATTGGGAAGGACCAAATAGTCAATCTTGAATTAAAACAAGATTTTGATTTTTTGGAAGTTCTATCATTAAGATTCACTCAAAAGGATGTTTATTCATCAATGTGTTCGGATTACGGTGTGGTATGTGGTAGAATTACTGTTAACAATGGTTTAGGTGTACCAAACGCCAGAGTATCGTTATTTGTTCCACAATTACAAATTCATTCAAATGATCCAGTTATATCTGCGTTATATCCATATACAGAAATTGGGGACAAAGACAGTAACAATTATAGATACAATTTGTTACCATCAAGAAAACAACATGGCGGACATGAACCAACCGGTACATTTTTTGACCAAGAAGATATTTTAACAAGAGAAGAAGTTTTAGAAGTGTATGAAACTTATTATTCGTATACAGTTAAAACTAATAGTTCTGGTGATTTTATGATTTGGGGGGTTCCATTAGGACAACAAACAATTCACGTTGATGTTGATTTATCTGATATTGGTTGTTTCTCTTTAAGACCTGATGATTTTATTAGACAAGGTGCTGGTTTAGACCAATTTAAAACATCATACGCTTTTAAAGCATCAGAAGATTTAAATTCGTTACCACAAATTGTTTCATTTGATAAAACGATTGAAGTTTATCCTTTTTGGGGTAATAATGATTTTTGTGAAATTGGTTTAACAAGAACTGATTTTGATTTATCCGATAAAGGTGTAAGAATTGAACCAAAAGCAATTTTATTAGGTTCAATATTTTCTGACCAAGGGAATAGTACTGTAAATAAAAATTGTACTTTAAGAGATGGAATGGGTAATAAATGTAACTTAATAACCGAACCAGCAACGGTTGAAATATTAAGATTTACAAATAAAAAAGACGAAAATAATAGACCAATATTGGAACTTATGGAAACAAGTGAAGATATTGATGATAGTGGTTCGTTTATGATTTCAGTTCCAATGAATATGGAATATGTTTACACAAACGAATTTGGTGAGAACGAAATTACAAACGACCCAAATAAAGGGGTACCAACATCCGCATGTTATAGATTTAGAGTATCAACAAAAAATGAATCATTAGGTAGGGTTAGAACTGTAGCTTCTTATTTAATTCCAAATATTAGGGAATATGCAACAACGGAATCAGAAATTGATAAATCATATACTTGGTCAACAAATTGGAATGATTATCCGACGGGGGCAACAAACAATAACATCCTTTTTAATAATGTTAATGGGTCATATTACCCACAAGATTATTTTTATAGATTTAATTATAATAAAATTTATAGTGTATCGTCATTTTTTGGATCTTATAGTGAAGGTAATTTAGGGATTACACAAATAGCACCAAAGGAGGAAGACGATTGTCAAAACAATTCACTCACACCTCCAATTAATCATGCGACACAAACAGTTACCTTCGCAATTTTATTGGCTATAATATTGAACACATTCGAAAGAATAAGTTATTACACAATCATTGCGGCTATACAGGTTTTAATTGTTCCATTTCAAGCATTATATAATTGGCACATATACATACGTGCTTTAAAAGTAACATTGATAGATTATTATCCATTTAGGGCGGGTGGTATTATTGATGTTGATACTAAAGTTATTGAACCATTACAAAGATTCGGTACTGTTCGTTTAGGTATTGCAATATATCCTGAATGTGAAACATGTGACAACTTAGATTATATAAATGATTTGCCAACAACAACGACAGATCCAGAATTAACGTTTCTTAAAGTTGCAACAGGAACAGGTGTTACGGATACATCTTTATACGCCACATGTGGGGTTGAGATTTTTGACGAATCAAGTGTTAGGATATTTTTATCAATTCCAACTACTGGAACCACATGTGCATCCGTATCACCTATCTTCACAACGACAGGTACCACTATAACTAATATTATTGATAATCCAGGTAGATACATTATAAAATTTAACGATACAGGAGAATATGGAAATCTTAGTGTTTATGGGTATGACATATCGGGATCAGGAACAACAGCATATTATTACGATGATACAACGGGTTTAAGTTATACAGGTCAAACATTACCGACAGGAAGTATAGGATATGAAATATTTGATTCACTATCATTTTTAATTGGAGGTTCAAATACTTCAGGATTAAATAGTGAATTAGAAGGAGGATGTCAACAATATGTTACCGTGTATAAAGAATCAATTGTTTATGGAACATATTGTGCTAGTAACGCATCTACACCATATAGTGGATTAACATCGGCAAATATAAAATTAGGTACTGTTTGTACCACAGGTATAACCGTTGGTCAAGTTATTGCTGGTGTTAATAGTAATCCTTGTGGTACATGTGGCACACACAGTGGATTTTCTGAATTTAGATATGGATTATTTACAATTATACCGGCGGCGGCAATTGCCAATTGGGGAGATAATTTTGATGCAATTACCGAATACGCAAGAAGAAAACTTGTTGCTAAAGTGTTCTGTGGTGGTATAGCAAATTATAAATTTATTGACAATTGGTTGACCGGTTCATTATATATGTTTCCATTTAAAGCAAAAGTTAGATGGGATAATGAGGAAACATTAGATTTAAATGTTAGAAGAACAAAATATTGTCCAGATTTAGTTTATTTTAAAGCAGGTACGGTGGAAAATCCTGATAAAAGATTTTATTATAGATCTACATATTTTAATGGTACAACATTTAGTAGAAGTAGTAGAGAAAGTTTAGGTCACCCAACAACAATTGTTGATTTAGGACCAAGAGATGAATTTATAAAAGAAATATGTGTGGACCCACAATTAGACCCAAACTGTTCGGTTGTTAGAGATATTGGACCAACATCCTATCAAAATTTTAAAGAGATGTTAGGGTTATATATTAATTATAAATTAGATTATTTAGCAACAGACCAAAATACAACAGGTGATTACAATTCATTTTTTGAAAACAATGGATACGGTGTACCTGGAACGGTAATGAATGGGGACATTCTTCAACTAATTTCAATAAATAATGAAGTTGGCATTGAAGAATTTGATTTACAAAATAGAAATTACGCAGCATATAATCCACAAGTGTTGGATGTTGAACAATATCCTGGATTATTGGATGGAGGACCACTACCAATAAATCTCGTATTAGATGATGGTGAAGGATATAGAGTTAGGGCATGTTTAAATGAACCCGGAAGATTGACTGAATCATCACAAAAAGTTCCATTTTACTTGTGGGAAAAAGGTGGTACAGGTTTTGGTTCGAGTGTTAATCAACATTGGGACTATACTACACCAATCTCAACTGCAAATGGTAATTTACAACCATTACAAGGTATGACCTATAATTACAAATACAGTGGAGATACGACACACAAATATTTGTTATTACCAATGACAAAACAATATAGTGGTGATACGTTTACATATACAGGTGTAACATATAATGATGTGTATGCGGATATTGAAACAACAGGAGCAACACATACAACTTATAATAATCAAGAAGAAGGATTCACAGTACTCGAAATTGCCACAGGCACATTAGATAATCCATTAACGGGAACACTATGGATTAGAACGGGAGAAACAAGTAATTGGGCATCAAAGGCATGGACAAACGACCTTGATTTTATGGTAAAACCAACATCAACAAATTACGATGGTACAAAACAAATACTATCAACACCATTTCTGTTTTATTTTGGATTAAGACCAGGTAAAACCGCAATAGATAAACTAATAGAAAAATACGGACCAAAAGGTGCGTTCCCGTCTGCTGAATAATGGAAAAGAAACAAATCATATTACCAAGTAAAAAGTTCGCAAAGGCGGATGACCAAGAATTAGAATTAAAACTAAATCTTGATAATAGTGATACACTTATGCGAATAGGTGAAAGGGATATAATATTAGATATAGATGAACAATATTATAAAGAACGTAATGAAAGTATAAATTATAAGATATACGGAAAATTAAAAATGATTTTTAGAAATTTATATTCCGGTAGTACAGGTTCATATGAACCTTTAACGAAGAGTCTTTATTTAAATGGTGATGGTAGTGATAATAATTTCAATGGATTTTTACCATATGATGAATTTGCATTTTTAAGAAGGGACGTTTATAGGGAAGTAAATTTACCAGTAACTGGAAATACAATAGGGACCTTTACACCAAATATAGTAAAATCAGGATCAACGGCACACACAACTATAACACCAATATCGGCACCATATCAAAATTGGAATTTATATTTAAGTTATGTGTATAGTGGTGATAGTAATTTTAATATGGTTTATACGTTAACAGGTGTAACAGGTAGTACGAAAGTTAGTTTTACCGCTAAAGATGGTATACCATTTAGGGTTGTAAATTATAACACATACTATGAATTGACATCACCAGTTGAACATGGAATGAACGAAGGAGAACACGTGGTTTTATCAGGTGGAACGTTAACAGGATTATCAAACCCAACTGGTTCAACATTTTATATTAATTCAGTTGGTAATGAAACATTTGACTCTGGAAAATATGTTATTAATATTTTAAAGTCACAAATAAAAACAGGAACAACACTCAATACAATTATGTTAGGTAAAAGATGTAAAGATTTTACCAATATCGTTCCCTCAACATCTAAATATTACGTTCACAAACATAAAACATTAACTAACACAGGTGGATATATAATGGATTCACTTGGATTTGAAAGTCCAGTGTTTGAAGATGAGAAAAAATTGTTACTTGAAAATAGTGCAGGAATAAATGATGTTGTGGTTGAAAGAAATAGAATGGAATCTGTTTTATACGATTTTAAAGAACCATTTAAATTAAGCGGATTAACAAATAATTTAGGATTTAGTCCAACAAATGTTTTTGTTACTGCAATTTTTAGAAATGGAAATGGATATTTTAATTATCCACCAAAGGTTGGATATAAATTTAATTTCCACGATACGTGGATTGATGAACATTTTAGTGGAACTACGTCAAACGAAACAAGTTTAACAAGTTCTGGATTTACAAAAAGTGGAGTTACATTTTTAAGTGGTCAAACATTACCAATCGGTTCAATATTAAATGGTGCCTTTGTTGAGTATAATCCAAAAGAAATGACCGAAAGAATTGTTAGTGAAGCATTTCATAAAATCACAAATCCCACAAATATATTTGACCATAATCAAGATATGAATGTAGATGGTTTTAGTGGTGCCACATCTGGAAATACAATGGGATTAATATACCAACCACATTATAGAATTAAATTAAGAGAATTATCACCATATACTGAAACGGCAAATACTAATGATATTTTCAACTTACCTGAAAATGCAAAGTATGACCCATATGATAAAGTTTGGAGATGGAGAGATATATATGACCATGGTTATGTTGATTCCGATGGATTCGGAACAGATTTTCCTTTTATGAATGGAAATCATTATGTTAAAGCAAACATTAATTTCTATTTAAGAAATGAAAGATATTATAAAAATAAATCAAATGGAATAATGAATTTCATGGATGTAAATAATAAAAATAGTAATTCAGATTGTTAACATGAAAATATTAAGAAAAGATACTGATTTAAATATATTATTGAATACTGAAACTGATTTTCAAACAAATCTCGGTTGGGAAGAAAACTTGAAAGAATTTGAAACTGAAATATTAAGTGATATTATTAACCCAATTGAAAATTATGAAACGGTTAGATATATTCATAAACCATATACGTCTAGTGGAGTAACACAAACCGATATTTGGTTTTATTTTTATTTTCAAAGCGGTGGAACATATGTTCAAGATTATACCCCACAAGGTATAAGTTCACAAGAAAATGAACATATGTTAAAACAGGCGACTGAGAGTTTTTTTAGATTAGAGTTTTTTAAAACACCAGGAACTGTATCAAGTAATATATTAACATGTGAACCACCAACAAGACAAAATAGAAAATTAATATTTGCAAAAAATTTGTCATTACCGTTAGGTGAGAAAATGTTTTATAATCCACTTAATGGTTATATACATTTACCTGTTTTTAGAGGATCAAATTATAGTAATAAAGAAAATATGTATTTCTTTTGGTTCCAAGATGAAAGTGTTTTAACTGAAACTAATTTAAGTGGTACAACAACAGGTAACACCTTCTTTATGACAGCAAAGTTTTATAATGCAAAAGAAGGTACAATTTTAGATTTTACAAATGATTGTTACAGTACGGGTCACACTATTACTGAACAAAATGATATGTACTATCAAGTTGATATTAATAAAACAGATTATTCGTATCAAGTTTATTATTACAATGGTGTAGTAAAATGTGAAGAAGTTGGTTTTACAAACAAACCAATAATGTTTTTTGAAAGAGGAGGTGGAACGGCACCAACTAACATAGTATATCACACATGTTCAAATGTAACACCTACACCGACACCAACTGCAACCCGTGTAGCAACACCAACACCAACTCCAACTCCAACACAAACTCAAACACCAAGTGGATCATCATCGGGACCAACTTATTATAGTGATGTTGTTGGTCGGAGCGCATCGTCAGTAAGTGATGCTTGTAGTCAAGTAAGTACAATTGGGGTTACGGGAAGTGGAACCTTATTCTGTAATTCGGCAACATTTACATCTACGGACGGATATTCAATGGGTACTGGAAATTATTATTTATCAAACGGTTCAAAATATGTACAAGTATCACATACTATTTATACGAATCTATTTACTGTCATCGGTGGTGGTTGTACAACATGTCCTGGCGTAACAATATACGATTGGTACACACTTGAAAATTGTTGGGACCAAACTACTGGTTATACAACAGGTCTTACAGTAGGAACATATGCTGTAAATAATAGAGTAACAACATTTTTAGATATTGGTACAATATGGAAAGTAATTGCAATTAGCTCAAGTAATCCGGCACCATTAATAAATAAAATATCTGTCGCACCAAGTTTAGATTATTTTAGTGCAATACAAAATGGTTGTCCACCAATATTTGAATATTTTTTAAGTGATCCATATACAGGTACCACATTATTCTGTTCATCACCTGGTAAATCAACTGGAACATTAATAAAAACGTTTTCACCTACAATATCAGAAATTTTAAATTATCCAGTTTATAATTCAAGTAAAGTTTTATTTGAAGGTGCGGGTAATGATTATAATTATTTTATTTCCACCTCTGCTGGTGTAAATTCATATACAAACGGTAGCACACCTTTAAGTAACAATAGAATATTAATAAAAATTGACGGTACAATAACAAACAACGGTGCAGGAACCCCTGGTTACGTTTTAGATGTATATTCAACACCTTGTAGTGGAGGTGGCGGAGGAGGAAACTTATAAAAAATAATAATGAAAAGAATTAACCATACCATTAAAAGAAAAAAAATACCTGAAGTGAAATTAGTTTCATTAACAGGTAAGACATGGTACGATTCAAATAATAACCCAACACCATGGACGGGTGACACTGAATTTTTAGTTACAGGTTTTACACCCGACACAGGTTATGTTGTTTATAACGTAACCGGTGGAACTGTAGATGGTGGTTATTATTATAAATGGAATACACCAACAGAAGACACATGGAATTTAATTGTTGGTACAGGTACGACAGAACAAGAAATAGAAACCCATGTTAATAGCCAAATACATGAAGATTTTCAACTACCATTATTTTTAGAAGCAACGGCTGATGAAATGGGAGATATGGTTGATTTTGATAAAAATATTGGACATAATGAAATTAGTGCAAACTTCGCATATGAAAGTGTTTGTACTGAAACTGGTAGTACAATAACAATTAACAACACAACAACATATCAATTAGTTAATATAATTTTGGCTAATGATACGAATCCAGACGGAACAACGAATGTAACGAGTGTTAGAAGATTGGCTACAGAAATATCCGAACAAAATGTTTTAGACGAATTAGAAGATTTTTTAGTGGTTGATGGACAAGATTTTTCAATATCGGGATCATCATTTACGGTACATTGGGGAGACGAAACAACATCACCAATTGGAATTAATGGTAGTGTAACAAAATCATTTGATGTTGCCGAAGAAAAAACAATTAGAATAGTTTTTGAGTCACCATATTTAACAAATCAAGTGGTTAAAGTTGTTAATTGTGGTGAAACTGCAGTGAGTTACATGAGAATTAATACCGAAAACAATGACCCTATTCAAAGTGAAAATAATAATTACATAAATGTCGATTAGAATCAAAAACTAATATATTTATTAGTTAATCAATAGCTATGGCAGGACTAGATAAAAAAATTAGTGAATTACTCGAATTTTCGGGAGATACCTCAGGTTCATGGTTAATTGTAAATAATAGTAGTGAAACGGCAACATCTAAAATTAGAAGGGAAGCTTTTCTAAGTGGATTTAGCGGTGGAAGTAATGGTACATCAGGTTCTTCAGGTTCTAATGGAACTAGTGGAACAAATGGAACTTCCGGAACAAATGGTACATCGGGAACTAATGGTTCATCTGGAACTAGTGGTTCGTCAGGTTCATCTGGAACTAGTGGTTCATCAGGAACTAGTGGTAGTTCAGGTTCTTCAGGAACAAGTGGAAGTTCTGGAACTAGTGGTTCGTCAGGTTCATCTGGAACTAGTGGTTCATCAGGAACTAGTGGTTCATCAGGAACTAGTGGTTCTAACGGAACAGACGGAACTTCTGGTTCTAATGGTACTGATGGTAGTTCTGGAACAAGTGGATCTAATGGTACAGACGGCACATCGGGAAGCAATGGTACGGATGGAACGAGTGGTTCTAATGGTACCGATGGTTCTTCAGGAAGTAACGGTACTAACGGTTCTTCTGGAACATCAGGAGATTCATTATTTGCCGAAACAGGTTCATATTGGTATACAAAAAATAATATACAAATAGATGGTACGTTAACAGCTAAAGAATATTATGTTACATTAATATCTTCTTCAGTAATGTTTGTATCAGGGTCAAATAACTTTGGTAACACATTAGATGACAATCATAATTTTACAGGCTCAGTTAATATATCAGGTTCATTAACAATAAACGGAACATCATATACCGCGGCAACTTCAGGAACTAGCGGTAGTAATGGAACCGATGGTTCTTCTGGTTCATCAGGTTCATCAGGTTCAAACGGTACAGACGGTTCATCAGGTACTAGTGGTAGTAATGGAACAGACGGGTCTTCAGGAACTAGTGGAAGTAATGGTACTGACGGTTCATCAGGTTCCAATGGTACAGACGGAACTTCAGGTACATCAGGTTCTAATGGTACTGATGGTTCATCAGGTACTAGTGGAAGCAATGGTACAGATGGTTCTTCAGGAACTAGTGGAAGCAATGGTACAGATGGTTCTTCAGGAACTAGTGGAAGCAATGGTACAGATGGTTCTTCAGGAACTAGTGGTTCTAATGGTACAGACGGAAGTTCAGGTACATCAGGTTCTAATGGTACAGATGGTAGTTCTGGTACTAGTGGTTCTAACGGTACAGACGGAAGTTCAGGTTCTTCAGGTAGTAATGGAACAGACGGTTCTTCAGGTACTAGTGGAAGTAATGGAACAGATGGTAGCTCAGGTTCTTCAGGTTCTAATGGTACTGACGGGTCTTCTGGTTCTTCAGGTTCAAATGGTACAGATGGTTCTTCAGGTAGTAATGGTACAGACGGAAGTTCCGGAACATCAGGTTCTAATGGTACCGATGGGTCTTCAGGAACTAGTGGTTCTAATGGTACAGATGGTTCTTCAGGTACTAGTGGTTCTAATGGTACAGATGGTTCTTCAGGTACTAGTGGAAGCAATGGAACAGATGGGACTAGTGGTTCTAATGGTACATCAGGTGATTCATTATTTGTGTCGGGTGCTGGATTTTATTATACAACAAATAATTTACAAATTACAGGTTCAGTAAAAATTAAAGGTACAATTACGGCTGAAGAATATAATGTTACATTAGTATCTTCTTCTGTTTTATATTCATCAGGATCAACAAAATTTGGTGACACATCTGATGACACACATCAATTTACTGGTTCAGTATTAGTTGAAGGAAAAGTTAATGCTAGTTCATTAACGGGTTCAATTAATTTTAATAATTTAACAAATGTTCCTTCATTAGTATCGGGTTCATCACAAGTATCATTCGGTGGTATAACAGGTGTTCCGTCAGGTATTGTATCTAGTTCATTACAAATAAAAAATTATGGAGATTTTGCTACAACCGGTTCAAATACATTTAAAGGAAATCAAATAATTTCAGGGTCATTAACTGTTACAGGTAGTGTAAGTGCCGCGGCGTATTATGAAGTATCGGATATTAGATATAAAGATATTATTTCAGTTAATCCAAATGTAGATTTATCAACATTAGATGTGATTCAATTTACACTTAAAGGTGATAGTCAAGTAAGATATGGTTATTCGGCTCAAAGTGTTAAAGAAGCTTGTTCTGACTTAGTCGTTGGTGATTTACCAATGAGTGTCAATTATAACGATGTCCATACTCTCAAAATACACCAATTGGAAAATAAAATAAAACAATTAGAAAATAAATTAGAGTCATTGTATGTCATTATCATGGACAGGGATAACCAAAAATAAAATATTAACTGATAGTGATATTAATAGAGCCGCTGAAGATGGTTTTTTAACATCAAAAACAACGATTCCAACAACAGATAAAGGAGTTACAAAAGAACGTGCACTACAATATATTAATATTAACCCCCTACATGTTTCATATACTGGAAAATCGTCCAATCAATTAATTACTAAAGAAGATATTAAAAAACCTTGTGATGAATGTACATCATATAACATCGTTATTAATCAGAGTGATTTAAACGATATATCAGGTAACACCGATAATAAGATTTATTTATATTATTATCCTTGTGGAACTTATAGTGGAGTTACACCATATATAACTTTTTCATATCCAGGAACATTTACAGATTATATTTGTGCTCAAAGTTGTGCCGTTACAGAACCATATTTATTTTCAAGTTTTGATGAAGGTAAAATATTAACAGATTCAAGTTATGTTGAATTAGCAGGAAATTGTGCAACATCAACATTTAGAAGCGTTTCTTGTAGTGGTACCACAGTTTATAATGTTGCATCTGAAGGATTTAATTACCCACCTACACAATTTGATTTAGGACAAACTTATGGTAATGTAGATATTACAATTAGTATTAGTGGAAATACAAATTCAAACAACGAAATATTCATCGGTAATAGAGCTGAGAGTTATGGTACAACATATGCATTCGGTACAGGTAATCAAAGTATATCAGATACAGTAGGTTTTATTAGTAATACAACTAAAACAACATTAGACGTTGTGGTTTATTCAACTACAACAGGTAATACATTTACACCATTTAATGTGGTATTTACTGCGTCATGTCCTGCAAGTGATGACACTTGTTCAATTGCAACAACAGGTGGTACATATTATAGTGGGACAACAATTAACGTAACAGCAATAGGAAATATTAAATACGAAACAACAACTGGAATGGTATTTAAAAACATAACATCAACTGGAACGTACACAATAAACGATTGTATATTAATCAATTCAATATCACCAGGTTATCCACTAATTAGTGTTGCAGCATATAATAATGTTGTTACGGGAAGTAGTTGTAGTTCGGTTACAGTAGATACGTCAGGTTCAGAATCATCATCAACAGGAACAACAGGAAACTGTAGAACCATAACATTTAATGCAAATCAAGGATTTAGTGCCACCACATATTGGATAGATTGTGACGGCATTATACGAACAAGATTTGTCGATAGAGGAACCATATTCACAACCACAGGACAAGATGGTAGTGCGTCGGGATTACCATTAACATATGGGGCATTTTTATAAAATAAAATAACATGAGTACAACATATACAACCATACCTATAAAACAAATAAGTAACAATTTTGGAACTGTTAATAAAGTTATTTGGTTTGATGTTACAAATATTCAAGGTACGTTTGGGGTTAATTTATTTATCACACCAAATCAATCTACAGATATGAATATTGTAATATTTAATAAAGGGAGTAATGAAGAAATGTATAGAAAAACATATAATAAATCATCTGATAGTTCAGTTATAACTGATACTGTTAAATTAAGACATGTTCCTGGTCAAAAATCGGCAACTTACGGAATTAAAAGTTTATAAAAATGAGTATAACCGGAGGTACATTCAGTGTTGATTGTTTAATAAGTGATGTCTCATCATCAACAAACGATTGTGGAGTTCAAAAAACTTTAACATGGTCTAATGCTGGTACCAAATCAAATATACAAAGTTATTTCTTCAATTATAATCAATTAAATAACAAAATTCCGGTTTATGTTTTCATAAAACCAAAAGTCAAAAAGTTATTTAAATTTACATTCACACCAGGTTCAAATAACGGTTCAAATATTACTATTAATATTAATCAAAAAATAAACGGTGTTTATACGTTAGTAGATGTTGAAAATTTAAATACGCTATCTACTGAGACTTCAAAATATATTACACTTTATTTTGATGAAAATAAAAATGATGACATTTCACTAACTTTAGATATCATTACATCAGGTGGAACGAGCGGACAAATGTATTGTGAAATTGATTGTGACCCTGCAATAATAAGTGCTGAATTTTGTACTGGATTTACGAACTCAAATTATTATTGTACAACATGCCCAACAGTTGTAAAATTATATAGAGCTAAAACACCTAATTTACCACCAATAAATGGTATTTTGAATATTAATTCTGGATTTAGTAATTTCTCACCTTTCACAACAGGACCTTGGTATTTGGATAATGGATTAACAATTGAAGCACCTTCAGGTGTAACATATTCTTATGCTTCTGGAGATATTGCAAAAAGATCAATATACACATATAATCCATCTACACATTCTTTTATATTACAATCAAGTTGTTTAGGAAGTAATTCAAATTGCGGGGGAGATGTTATTTTAACACATAATTTAAGTGGATATACATATTCTCATCCATACATACCAACTAAAAGCGAATTACCAAGTAATGGTTTAAAATACTCAATACAAGATTTAATTATAACTTTAGATAGTTCAAATAAAATTGTACCTATAACAATTTCAATAACGGGACAATGTAAAGATGCTTGTTTTACTATTTCTGATGGTGTTAATAATAGTCACGCTGGTAATGTAAGTTATACAGATAATTATTCAGCAACTCCACCATATTTTGTTAAAGTAACTGATTACACATCTTTAAAAGTTCAAATGACAAATATTGGTACACGTGGAATAACCGCGGTAACAAACAGTGGTCAAATAAGAATAAGGGTTGCAATTGGACAATCAAAATCATATAATGGTTCTTCTGTTGTAACTAAAATTTCAGTTGGTTGTGGAACTACAATTTTTGGGTATGATATGGGAGTACATCCATATTCAGCGTACGATTCATATAATAGTCCAACCGCGGTAACTAAATTATGGTCATATAATAATATTAGTACATGGTCAGGTTCAACAGATAATTACTCAACCAAAGGTACATGCGTTTATAATGATGTTTTATTAACAAATTTAGCATTACCATATTATTATGCCGATAACATTAGAACATCTAACACAAACAAAGTTTATGAAATAGGTAATATATTACAAAGAAACTTTGGAACACATACAGATTATAAAATAACTAAAAAAGCATTTGGACCTAGAAAAACATCACCAATAGTTTCAGGACCTAAAGATTTTACAAACCTTAAAAATAGAGGTGATGAAGTTTTAATATCGGGAGAAAATTTAATACCTACATCAATTGAACCAACAATGAACGGTATTGGTTTAGTACGTAAAATATTATCAACATCAGATTATTATCAACCTTCAGTTTACAAATATTATTTAGGTTATACCTCAGGATTTACTGAGTCTAATTCTAATGATACATTCTTCACTACTTGGAATTTTTCAAATTCTACAGCTAAACCATTAACTGGATATCAACATATGTTAATGAAATTATCTGCAAGTTACATAGGTGGTACAAACGTACCAGATTTAATTAATTTATTAAAAGATGATAAAAGAGTTGAAGCTGGTTTTATGGGTGCTGCCGTATCAAGTTTACTTCTTGCTTGTGCAGGTTATCTTCCTGTGGCAGAGGGATTGTCACTTTTTGCATCATTTTTTTTAACTGTACCTGGATTATTGGTACTCGCTTTTGCTTATTTAGCGGTAAAGTTTATTGTGGATGCATTAAAAACACAAAATATAACAATTAAAGAAAAGTTCACATATTTTTACACTAGATATGCAACAACACCATATCTAACAACTGGAACAACAATTTATAAAACAAGTACTTTAACAACATGGAGTACGGGTATATATAATGACGGTGCATATTTTTACAATATTCCATCAAATTCAAATAATGGTAAACCAACTACAAAAACATTATCATATTCTACAAATGATGGTATAAGAACAAATTCATTTGATGTTATTAATACAAGTAAAATAAATTATATTACAGATTTTCATAGTTTATTTTTTTTAAGTTATGTTTCAGGTTATCCTGTTAAATTTAATACAAACCCAACATTATATTCAAGTAATTCATTATCAATAACTGTATCGGCGGAAACTTCAAATATCGGTGATTTAAACAACCCAATACCTGTTGTGTATTCTTTACCTTCGGGACATTCTGTTTCAACAATTTCACAAGAAGATGCGGATAGTAAGGCCGCAGGTTTTCTTTCTTCATTAACAGGTAATACAATTAGTTTATCATCATATGAAGAAAAACCAGGAATTGTTGACGTACAATTAAATTTCACACACGAAATTAAAAATGAAAACATACCAAATGTTTTTATTTTGAATTATGATAATTCGGATGAAAATGGAATTACAATTGGTAAAAAATTATATTATGATTATAATGGTAAGTCCACAGTATTAAATGGTTATTATTCATTGGTAGGTACTTCACCATATAGAACCATATATAAAACAGTAAATGGTGTTGTTACAGATATACTTACATGGCAAAACAGTAATGAAAATTATGTCACATCGGTAACAACTGGAACAGGTGCAACTATAAATACACTTTTAGATTATACAAGTGAATGGTATATAGGTTCTACGAATCATGAATTAATAAATTTGAATTATACTAATAATCAAGATAGTTTAATAACAAATTGGAATACAAATACATTTTACTCTGGAACAACAACAGGTGTCACAGTTAATAAAGGTTTTACAAATTCATTGGCAGCACCCACCGAACTTTATTTTTATGACGATAATTTAACGGGTTTAACTTATAATGTGGCAGATGATGGAAAATATAAAGCAATTTATCCATTTAATAGTTTAATTTTCACATATCGTAATCCTTTTACGATTTTAATTAATGCGGAAGAAATTAGTGACCTCGATAATGATGATAACGGTATTAATTTTTATTTAACCGATATTAGTGGTAACACTGTACCATCATATGTTGGTGTTACTTTTAATGTTAATATTTTTACAGGGTCAACGAGTTTACTTTCATCTGAAAGAATAACAATTGATTCAGATGAAACGAATCAGTTTTTATATTTAAATATTCCTCAAACAGGAGGCACACTAACGTCATACAACATAACAAGTTATGAATCTGAAAACCCATTTGATAAAATAACTTTTATTCAAAGTGGATTTACACAAAGTACAGGTGTAACTACTTGTCCGTATTATACGGGAACAACATATATTGTCGATTCATATGGTTATGTACAATACAATAGATTTAATACGATTAATAATGGTTTTATAACTGAAGTTATTTATGTCTCTGAGGCTATATATGAAATTACAGACCCAATTCAATATCAATCATTAGTTCCTGTTGTAGATACTGAAACGTATTATCCACCCGCAAATATTAGAATTTTAGAAACAGGAGTTTGTTATGTCGTACCAACTCCAACTCCAACCCCAACAATAAGTTTAACCCCAACACAAACAGGAACACCAACTCCTACACCAACAGTAAACTGTTCATTCGGTGTTAGCATTGTAATATTAACTCCAACCCCTACTCCAACAGGAACAGGAACCCCAACACCTACTCCGACAATAACTTTAACACCAACAGGAACAGGAACACCAACTCCTACACCAACAGTAAACTGTTCATTCGGTGTTAGTGTTGTTGTATTAAGTCCAACACCTACTCCTACACCAACTGGTACCCCAACTCCTACACCAACAATAAGTTTAACACCTACAATAAGTTTAACACCAACAGGAACTCCAACAGGTACTCCAACAGGGACACCAACAGGAACGCCAACTCCTACACCAACTCCTACACCAACAATAAACTGTTCGTTCGGAGTGAGTATAGTGGTATTAAGCCCAACCCCAACCCCTACTCCAACAGGTACTCCAACAGGAACACCAACACCAACACCAACAATTAGTGTTACACCGACAATTAGTGTTACTCCAACTATTAGTGTTACACCAACTGGAACACCAACTGGTACACCAACTGGTACACCAACTGGTACACCAACTGGAACACCAACTCCAACACCAACAGTAAATTGTTCATTCGGCGTTAGTGTGGTCGTATTATCACCAACCCCAACCCCTACACCAACAGGAACACCAACCCCTACACCAACAATTAGTTTAACGCCGACAATAAGTTTAACCCCAACAATTAGCTTAACGCCAACAATTAGTTTAACTCCAACAATAAGTTTAACACCAACAATAAGTTTAACACCAACAAGAACTCAGACACCTACACCAACAGGAACACCAACTGGTACCCCAACACCAACGCCGACAGTCAATTGTTCGTTCGGTGTCAGCATTGTTGTATTAAGTCCAACCCCAACACCAACAGGAACACCAACAAAAACTCCAACACCAACTCCAACACCAACTGGTACACCAACAGGAACACCAACTGGTACACCAACAGGAACACCAACCCCTACACCAACAATTAGTTTAACGCCGACAATAAGTTTAACCCCAACAATTAGTTTAACTCCAACAATAAGTTTAACACCAACAATAAGTTTAACACCAACAATAAGTTTAACACCAACAAGAACTCAGACACCTACACCGACACCAACTACATCGTTACCGGCATTAACGGTATCGGTAAGTTCAAGTACATTACAATCATGCTATAATGTTAGTGATGCATCATTTACATTAAGTGCGAGTGGTGGTAATGGTGCGTCATATGAATATTCCAAAGATGGTACAACATACCAAGCAAGTGCAACATTTAGTTCATTAGCGGGTGGTACATATAATGGTTATGTTAGAAATACAAATAGAACTGGAACTGTTGCATCAGTTTCAGTTGGAAGTTTAGTAAGAACAGCACCAAATGCAACAATAACGGTTACAAATGTAAGTTGTAATGGTGGAGCTGACGGACAAATTGCAGTAACATCTGGTACGGGTGGAACAGGTAGTGGATATAGTGGATCAACAGATGACGTTACATATTTTGCATTACCAAAAATATTCTACACATTAACTCAAGGTTCTTATGATGTATATATTAAAGATAGTAATGGTTGTAAACAATCTTACGCACAAACAATCACACAACCAACAGCACAAGTATGTAATATTTCAGTATATAGTTATGATACCGGAACAGGAGATGGTCAAATCGCTGTGGTAGTTTCAGGAGGAACAGGACTTAAAACTCTTAAATTGTATCAAGATACATCTACACCATATAGCGACTACTCAACTGATACATTAATACAAAGTGGCACTTCTGTCGCTAATAATACAACATATTATTTTACAAATGTACCTTGTGCAGCAACTAGTCTTTGGGTTCAATGTACGGACGCAAATAATTGTGTAATACATTCTAATACGTCGGTTAAAACTTGTGGATATTTCCAAACGTTTCCAGGAACATTTAAACTTGGTAATAACTTAACGTGTACACCACAATCGCCATTTAGTAGAATTTACTTAGGTTCAATTGACTATAGTAATTTTGTTGCAAATGGTGGTATGTTAAGTACTGGAATGGTATTATATACCGATGGTAGTGGTACCATTTATACATTTAACACAATTTATGATTCTACCTCTACAAATATATACAATGTATCGTCAGGTGTTGTTGGAGGAGTTAAATCACTTTGTTAAAAAATAAAAAAAATGACGATATTTATAATAAAAGAAATTAAAATTTAAAAAATGCCAGCAGGACCAATAATCGGAACATCTCAAGTTAGTTTACAATTAACAGGGGGATCATCAGTACCAAATAACTTTACTGTCGATATATATTCATGGGACGTTGCAACCGACGTCGCAGTTTATAATAGAACTATCATTACGGGTTTAACAAGAACAGCAACATCGGCGGTAAATGGAGGTTCATTAGCCGTATCACCATATTATGGGATTACAGGCATAACAGGTTTAGATAACTATGTTAAATTAACCAGTACAACTTCATGTAGTACAACTACAACACAAGATATCACAAGTGCAGCATTAACGGTATACACCCCCAATTCAGGAACATTAACTGAAGATTATCCATCAGGGGCGGAAGATAGCTTTGCCACCACTGGTATGGGTGCCGGCACTTTATCTCCCGGCTCACATCAAGTTGCACAACTCACAACATTATCTTATTTAGACGCGGCCGATTTTACTTTGAGTTATTTAAGTGGAACCACCGTTTCCACTGGTTTAGTAGTTGGAGGTGCATATACATATGGACCATTTAGTAGTTTTTCTGTAACAAAATCGGGTAAAGTATTTTCATTATTTGGGTCGGCAAATACAAGTTTAAGTGCACTAAATAGTAGTATACATGGTGTTATGAGGTTAACATACAATCCTTCAGGATATTATGTTAATTTTAATTATTATTATGTACCAACTTCACTTTAATCTATCCCTTTATTTACATTAAATTAATCTTTATATTACCTAAAACCTAATAAAGATATTTATAGGTGTAAATAATTTATATGTCAGATTTATTTGGAAGTATGTCTTTTTATGTTCCGTCTTACCCAATGTCGGGTGAAACACAATCTGTAGTAATACAAAATTATTTAAACGATTATGAATATACCCCAACAACGGGATATACCACAACAGGTTTTACTTATTTAGGTATTGGAGGTAGTAAGTTATCCGAATTAAAAAAATACGGAGCAACAGGATATACACAAACATTAACAAGTGGATCAATAACAGGAGGAACAACTTGGACGGGTTATACATTTAATTATACACATAATACCACTGGTTCCACAAGTTTACAATATAGAGATTATTCTGACGGGTACACCATGATTACAGGTAGCACTACAGGGTTTACCAAGGAGGAAGTGATTAACTATACCCTGACAAGAAACGAGCATTTTTTGGGGTTTGTAGAACAACCAACCGTTTATTCTGACATTTTTGTGGAACGAGGTAAATTGGGAGTTATGGAAAGGAACTTCAGGTTAAGTGAAATTGATAGTATGGGTGAATTGAGTATATATGGAAATGGGTATTTTAAAGTTAGAAAACAATAAGATTTATATTTATTAATAAAAGAAAATGGCAGTAGGATCATATGGTATTGTAAGACCCGCAGACGTATCACCAGCAGACGTAGAGATATTATATCATTACGTTTCGGGTAGAACTGCGAACGTTACACCAACATTAACAAAATTAGATTCCACAGCAATATTAACACCGGTATTTCATAATGAAAATACAGGTGGTGTTGCAAATAAAGAAATTTTAGGTGGTTTATATAATCTGAAATTACAAGCGGGTCAATTCTCTGATTTGGGAATTTACACATTACATTTACGTCCTAAACAAGTTAGAACAAATATTATGGATTGTGGAGTTTTAGCGTCACTTCCATCAGTTAGAGGTTTAGTCATTGACATTGGTAATGTACCGGTTGACGACCAAGGAAAATTCACACCACAAGGATTAGTTGGATATAGAATTGAATATATTAATAAGACCAATTACCAAAAAGTTCCAAACTTTTATAGATTGGTAACTTCATCTTTTTATTGTGTACCAACTACTGCAAATTTATCAAACTCAACAGATAAGGCGATTAGGTATCAATATACCGATTCCCAATCTAACTTTATATTTTTAACAGTAACACCAAGTTCATCACCATCAAGTAGACCAAATGTGGTTCCATTTATCGGTGAACCAGGTCAAACTATTATTTTAACAAATACATTCTTCAACCCAACAACGGTTGAAATTGAAATGGTTGAACATGACGCATCAACATTGGCACACGCACTTTACGGTGACCAAACTAAGGCAATTGCTCCAGGTATTTACACTATCTACGATAAGGATAAGAATATCTATAAACAATACAATCTTTATGAAATTAAAGACCAATTTAACGAGACATTATATGAAGTTCGTGAAGAAAGAACAAGTATTGATGAAACATTAAATTTAGATAACATAACAGGATAATGGCTAAAGTAAGATATAAAGTTCCAAGTGAAGCTGCTAGTGGTGTAGAAACATTTAGTGATAAATTAGTCGGCACACAGATTACTGATGGTACTAGTCAACTGACTAATACGAACTTTGATATTAATAGAGTCATTCCTGAAAAAGATAGTAAGGATTTTAAATCACAACCTTTTTCTGATTTCTTAACATTGAAAGATTTAAAGGAAGAATTAAGTGCCGCAACCACACAAAATGGTAGAGCAAAGAAAAAAGAAAAAATTAAATTTAAAGGTGGAATTAATGATGCTGGTAAATCTTTATATGGTTCATTAAAACAAAGATTACAAGTATCAATATCAGATATTATTACAAACTTTCCTGCCGCAATATTAGTTGATAAAGATAGTCCCATTAAAAGTGTTGACGTCACATTATCAGGAATAACATATAGTGAAAGCGCAAAGACAACTGATTTTTATATTCAGAAATCAATTTTATTTAATCCGTTTGATATTACACTTATTAAACCATTAAGTAATACTTTACCGACAACTGATAACACAATAAGAAATTTTTATTCTTCATATACAAAATATGTTTTAGTTTATAATAATCTAACATATGATATTGTTTCATATACCGAACCTAACGCATTAAATTTAATTAAATTAAAAGTTAAAGGAAAACCATTCACAGGTTCAACAATAAACGATAGTGTTTTAATAAGACCAAATGATGGAATTACCGAAGAATTTTTTAGTGGGTTAGATGAATTAGAAACTCTTTTATTAAATAGAGAAACTAATCCAAAATATCAAGCAAGTTTTAAAGTACCGAAAGATAGTTTAGATGAAACTAAAACTGAAATCGTTAATGTATATGTTAATTGGCCAACAACAAAAGATGGTTGGAATTTACAAATTGTTGGTATTGATTATGCAGATTACATTAGTCAATTAAGTAGTTTAGGTGATGAGATTGATGATTACAAATCTAATTTAATTATAAGATTTTTAACCGCACCACAATTATTTGAGTTTGATACGGATGACCAAAAAGCACAATCAATATTTCAATTATACGGTCAGTCATTTGATAGAGTAAAAAAATATATAGACAATATTGCTTACATGCGTAATGTAAGTTATGATGGAATAAATAATGTTCCCGATGTGTTATTGAAAAATCTTTCACAAACACTAGGACTTACAACTACAAATCTATTTGATGAAAAAACATTAGAGGATACATTATACACTAGACAAAATAGTGTATTTGATGGTTTATTAGTTGGTAAGACATTAATAGAGGCGGAGTATGAATTTTATAGAAGATTATTAGTTAACCTTACTCATCTATATAAATCTAAAGGAACTAGAGTATCTATAGAATTTTTCTTAAAATTCTTAGGTGCACCTGAACCAATGATTAAAATTGAGGAACACGTATACAATGTAACAAAATTACCAAACAATCCTAATTTAGAAACCGATTTATATGATGTAATTCAAGGAACAAAAGTTGATACTGTTATTACAGGAACAACTGCAGTTACGGGAAGTATTTTTACATATTATAGTGGAGGAACAACAGGATTAACAAGTGGATATACGTTTGCAACTGGTTCAGTTACAAGTTCATCAACATTAAGTAGAGATGAATATCCAATTGATGAAAATGGATTACCAAGAAAAACAACAAATTTATCTTCAGACATATTTTTCCAAAAAGGTTCAGGATGGAATGATTTAACTTTAGAACATAGGTCTAGTACAATTATTGATACGGATTTATCTAGTGGATCATTTGTCAATGGAGTTTTTCAATTAACAGGTAGAACTAAAACCATTAAAACAAAATCAAAAGATTATACATACGGAGAAGAATATTTTGATAATTTTAGAACACTACCAGGATTAGACTATGGGTTTAACATTAAAGGTTCAATAGATAATAAAAAGGCATCTGTTGTTACTGACGATGACTCATCTAAATTAATTCTTAATAGAAAAAATATTAACATATATCTATCACCGTCACAAACTATTGATTATGACGTCTATAGAAGATCAAGAAATAATAGTAAAACATTTGGTAATTTAACACCTCAAACAGGAGTAACATTTGAAGAGTTTTTAATATCCTCTTTAAGTAAAGTAATAACAAATTCAAATAGTATTAAATTTAGTAAATCATACAGTGGATTAACAAATGTTTTTTATGATTATTCCACTAACACCGGATTCACCCCATATAACTTCACATCGGTTAATGAGTTTATAAACAAAATGAGTCCGTCATGGTTAAAAGTTGTAGAACAATTTGTTCCATCAACTACATTATGGACAGGTGGAAACTTAATTGGAAATAACATTTTTAATAGGTCAAAATACGATTATAGAAAACCAAGATATGGTATACCTATTACAGGTAGCACAACTTATGATAGTGTAACATTTAATTGTGAAGAAATAGAATAATAATATAAATATTTATAACATATGAGCTTTTTAAATACAGGATATTCAGCAACGGTCGCAGCAAGATTAACACAAAAGGGTAGAAACTCTATTGCAAAAGGTAATTTTGTGGTAAGTTACTTTGCTGTGGGGGATTCTGAATACAATTATAATACAGGAACAACTCAAAATATATTATCACCATTTGACAAAGATAGTCATGTAAAATACCCAATTTGGTATACAAGTGGAAGTACATTTTTTGGAATACCGGTAGATAGTTCAAATACCACAATATGTAGGAATTTGGTCACAGCAAATAGTGATTGGACATTAAGTACGGTTTGGGATAAAAATCCGATTGGATTATCAAATATATATACATCTAATGCGTATGTTGGGGTTAAAAATTTATTAGGTTATTCATCATCTTCAGGACAAACATATAATACAGGAACAACAATATATGACACTACTGGAACTCCGGTAATCATTTCACCTGAAGAACAAAAAGCAATTGCAATATTACATTATACACAGAGCGGAACCACTGGAGACCCTTATAGGTTCTTTAAATATGATGATTACATCTGTATTGATAATACATCGGGTCAAACATCGTTTAATGTGACATTGACCTCAATTATGTATCACAGATTAACGGGAGCAACATCGGGAGCAACATTTACTATGGGAACCGTTGATAAAAAAATGGTATCTAATTACAACTCAAGATATGAATTACCATATAGAGATTTAGTAGATTATGCTGGTAATACGGTTGGTAAAATATTTCACAATCAAAAACTTGTAGTATTTGATGATGAGGAAATTGTTGCAGCATTAGACACAGGATCAACGAGAAATTATACATTAACAGCACCAAAAGTGGATACTTTAGTAACAACTAATTACCCAATTACTGGATTAACAACAACAGGTAAAACTATGTGGGTTACGTATAAATTTAGTGGAGGTACAGTATCTGATGATTTACCTTGTAATTATTTTATGAAAGTTACAGGGTCAACAAATGATGAAAATGTTACTGTTAAATTTAGTAGTGGTGGATTTAAACATTTAAATAATGGTTATACTGCAACTCAATTTCATATATTACATCAATTAACAGATAACGGAGTTCAACCAACACCAAATAATTGGAAAATTAGGGATTACACAAGTGACTTAAGCGCAATCAATGATTTAAAAACCGGATTTACATTTACAATCAACCAAACCAAAATCACCGAAGCCATTGCAGTAGGAAATTATTCATCTTCATTATCAGGTTTTGGTGTAGATAGAGCGTTGTCTGGTGGAACTATTACAGGCACGGTTGCATTGGTAAGGTCAAGTGATATTGAAGAAATGGTCTTTAATTTAAATCTACCCGATGGTAAATTCACAACATCCCAAAACCCAACATTTACAGGTACATCTAAAATAACAGAAGTGGCTTTACTTAATTCTAATAAAGAAACATTAGCAATGGGTAAATTATCGTCACCAGTAACAAGAAGTGGTAGTCAGGTAATCCAAGTTAAAATTGATTTCTAACGATTTACATTTATTTTAAATTACATTATATTAGAATTATGAGTATAGATGTAAAATTTAAGAATAAGCCAAAGATACTGGGACTTGATATTAGTACAAAAACCATAGGGTTTGCTTTGTTTGATATTTCAGGTTCTAAATTATTGGAACTAACACATTTTTCCCCAAAAATTAAACCACAACCTGAAGATAAGTTGGAAGAACTTATGATGAAGGCCAATACATTTCAAAGACATTTGGAAGGATATAAAGATATGGGTATTACTCGTGTCATCATTGAGGAACCTTTATTAAACTCAAATAACGTTTATACAGTAGGTACATTATTGAGATATAATACAATGATATGTAAATTGATTTATGATATTTTTGAAATTGTTCCAACATTCATCTCAACATATAACGCAAGAAAATATGCGTTTCCTGATTTAGTAGGTCCAAATGAAAAGGGACGTAATGTATTATTTGGTGGATATCCAAAAGATATCGATAAGAAACAAGTTATTTGGGATCATGTTAATGATGTATGTCCTGATGTTCAATGGTTGTACGATAAGAATGGTAAATTGAAAAAAGAAAATTTTGATATGAGCGACGCTGCGACCGCAGTTATTGGTCATTTCAATATGATAAAACAATTGGATAAATAATATTTGGCAACTGATATTTTATATTACGATTTATCAATGATATATTTAATAATAGGACGGGACAAGGGTTAAAAGCCTTGTTTGGTTGGTAGGAGGTTAGCGGTGGTGTGCTGGCCTCCATTTTTTTTTATAAGATTTTTTTGTTATAATATACAACATGAACACCCAAGAAGTAGATTATTCCGCAGTATTTGAAATTTTGGAAGATATATTTGGTGACTATAAGAATCATAATGATTATAGATATCAAGTCTCTTTTGACTGTCCTGTGTGTTCTCACGAAATCAAAGGGTTAGAAAAAGGTGATGGTAAAGGAAACTTGGAAATCAATTACAAATATGGTGTTTATAAGTGTTGGGTATGTGCCGAATCTCACGAAACACACGGTTCAATATATAAGTTAATTAAGAAGTTTGGTAACCCTAAACAACTTAAAAAATATATTTTATTAAAACCAGAAGAAGATGAGGATGGTAATAAAAAAGAATACAAACCAGTTAAATTACCAAAAGAATTTATTCCATTTAAAGATGCAAGTTTTGGAATGAAATTAACACCAGGATATAAGCAGGCATACAATTACATTAAAAGTAGGAATATTACCGATTTGATGTTGCAACTTTATAATATTGGATTTTGTGCAACAGGTGTATATGAAAATAGAATTATCATTCCTTCATATGATGAAAATAGAAGGTTGAATTACTTTATTGCTCGTTCTTTTTTAAACAAAACGAGAAGAAAGTATATGAACCCCGTAGTACAAAAGGAAATCATTATTTTCAATGAAAGTTTAATTAATTGGGACGAACCTGTTTATATAGTTGAAGGTGCGTTCGATAGTATTTTCATTCCAAACGCAATCCCAATGTTGGGAAAGTTTATGGGTGAACATTTATTTAAAAAACTATATGATAATGCAAAAAAAATAATTATAGTACTTGACCCCGATGCGTGGAACGACCAAGAGAGATTGTATCATAGATTGAATTGTGGGAAACTAATGGGAAAAGTGTGGAGTATTAAATTAGAAGGGGATAAAGACATTGCCGATTTACAAGGAAACTTAAGTGAATATAAAATGAAACAAATAGAGTAACATGAATTTAAAAGACATCTCATTAGAGATAAACGATTTATTAGAAAAGAGAAGACAAGAATTAGAATTAACATTCATAGAAGAAGAACACATTTACTATATGAAAGATGTTGATGGTGAAATTAAAAAGAACTTTCCATCCGTATCTAAAGTAGTTAAGAAATTTCACAAACCATTTGATGCTGATGGTATGGCACTTAAAATGGCAAAAGGAGACCCTGAAGGACAATCACAATTACTTGCCGAATGGAAAGAGGCTGGCGACTTATCAACCAATATGGGAAGTAGAGTTCACTTTGAATTGGAGAAAGATTTAATTGGTCGTTTTGGTAATTACAAAGAAGTTAGACAACCGATATTTGAGATTAATGAAGAACAACAACGCAAAAGTGATGCAATGATTAAAGCGGGAAAAGATTTTCTTGATTTAATGTTAGAACGAGGAGGGGTATTATTAGATACAGAAATTGTATTAGGTGATCCCAAAGAGCAGTATACGGGGCAACCTGATAAGTGTTGGTTAATGCAAAATAAAACAAAAGACGATTTTGGATTTGTAATAACTGATTGGAAGAGTAATAAGCCAAAGAACTTTGAGGTACATCACTATACTGGTAGATTGTATCCACCATTTAATAATTTTCATGATAATGCCTTAGGCCATTATTATTTACAATTACCATTATATGGTAGATTGTTACGTAAGATGCTAGAAGGGACAAAATATTCCGATACTAAATTATTAGGTGGAGTTATAGTTCTTTTAAAAGAAGACGGAACATTTACCGAATATAAAGTTCCACCACAAATAACAAATGCAATCCTTACAATGGATTTATCAAAATATATTTCAAGATGGTCAAAAAAATAATACACATTGCCGACTTACATATTCGTACAATTCAAATGCATGATTTGTATAGAGAACAATTTGAAACATTAATTGATGAGATACGAGAACATAATATTGTGTGGCATCAAGAAGGTATTGAATATGAAGAAATTCGTATCGTTGTTGCAGGGGACCTGGCGCATCAGAAAATAAATATTTCTAATGAACAGTTATTATTAACAAGTTGGTTTTTAAAAGAATTATCGAAATATGGTAAAGTTGTTATCATTCCCGGCAATCACGATTTCTTAGAAAATAATACACAAAGAATGGATAGTATAACACCTGTGGTTCAATTATTAGACGACCCAACTATTCAATATTACAAAGATAGTGGTGAATATATGGATGATAATATTCAATGGATTGTTTATTCATTATATCAACATAACGCACGACCTGAGTTTACTAAAGACGAATCTAAATTAACGATAGGATTATTCCACGGACCTATTCAAGGATTTTCAACTGATTTAGGTTTTACATTTGACGACGCATATGATAAAAGTAATTTTTATGGTTGTGATATTGTCCTATGTGGAGATATACATAAAAGAGCAATTGTAAATTTGGAGACGGAAATTGAAGTTGATGAAAAAGATGTTGAAAATTATTTAAAAAATGGTTGGGAAAAAGTGATTTAGTCTTTTTTGGTGATATTTATATATATCACTAAAATATTATAAATATGGAAAAAAATTGTGAAAGATGTGGAAATAAATTTAATGGAAAAAAAAATCAAAAATTTTGTTCTAAAAAATGTATTCACGTAAAAATTGAACAAATAGTAAAGGTGTGTGAATTAGATGAATGTGATAATACATTTTTAATTTATCCAAATGCTAAAATACCAAAAAGATTATGTTCAAGAAAATGTCAAGTTAAATGGCAAAAAATAAATATGGTGGGTGAAAGTAATCCAAATTATGGAAATAGGAAACCTGGTATGTTTAAACATACCGAAGAAACTAAAAAAATATTAAAAGAAAAAATTAAAGAAAGTTGGAAAAAAGAAAGTAGAATAAAAAAACATTTAGATTTTTTTGAAAGACATAGACTTGAAGATGGATCAATGGATTGGCATACAAATGAATTTAGGGAAAAAATTAGTAAATCAAATATAAAAAGGTTAGAAAATAATGAAACATCTTTTGCGTATAAAAATTGCACAAAAGGTTTTTTATTAAATACAAAAACAAATAATGAGGAGTTCTATCATTCGTCTTGGGAAATGAATAAGATGATAGAATTAAATGAAAATAAAGATGTATTTTTTTGGACGAAAAAACATGGAATACAAATAAAATATAATCATAAAAATTTAAATAAAATTTATTTACCCGATTTTTATGTTGAATATATTAACGGAGTTAAAAAAATAGAAGAAATAAAAGGATATGTCGAAGATGAAGAGCAATTAAAGTTAAAAATAATTGCAGTTAAAGAATATTGTAAAATCAATAATATACAATTTGTTATTGATTATGTTGAAAATAAAGAAAAATATAAACATTTAATAGAATGGGAAAAAAAATTAAATTAGTAAAAAAAATACCAATAATACAAATTGGTAGCCTCATTCAACAAAACTTTGGTGAGACAGTTAAACATCATGGGTATGGTATTTATGATGTGGAAACAAATGAATATACATTTCATGATTTGGATAACGAACAGCCGTTTCTTCATTTCTCAATAAACGATATAAAAGACATTGAAGATGGAAAAGAAACACACGTTAATCTTGGATAAGGAGTTCACTCAATTTTGTGAATTAAATAATATAACAGATATTGATAAACAAGCTCAAGAAACCTTTAATAGAGGATTTTCTTTATTAAAATACGGTGAGATACCAAATGGTAATAAAATTAGAGAAATCGTTGAAGTACCCAAAGAGACAATCAAAGAAGTTATTGTTGAAAAGATAGTTGAACGTATTGTTGAGGTTCCCGTTGAAGTCATTAGGGAAGTAATTAAAGAAATAACAATAGAGGTACCTGTGGAGGTCATTAAAGAGGTCATCGTTGAAAAGAAAGGTAAGAGTAAAACCGTAACTAAAGAGGTGATTAAAGAGGTTCCGGTTGAGAAAATTGTGGAAGTTGTTAGGGAGGTGCTTAACAATGATGAGATAGATAGATTAATGAAAGAGAATGAAAAACTTAAGACAGATTTAGATAACATTACAAATTCACTATCCAAGTTAGGGAAGGGTAGATTAATGAAGAATAGTAATATGAATTCATTATACGACGAATAATTTTCGGCAACTTACTTTTTTTTACGGAATCTTTTCTCTATATTTTAAATAATAAATTAATGATTATGATGAATTTTATTATGTGGTTGTTCATTTCCTATGGGATATCAAACATTATGGTTTTTGGTAGTATATTCAACACACCAAGAGAATGGATTACAAGAAAATCAGAATGGTTTGGAAAACTGGTGAATTGTATGATGTGCCTACCCTTTTATGTAGGCATTGGTATGTCCCTTGTTTTTGGGGGATTAACAAATAAATATTTTCCATGTCCTTGGTATATGTGTTTATTCTTTGATGCTGTTTTAACCAGTGGTTTAGTCTATTCATTTAATGTCTTGGTTGAGAAATTAGAAAAATAGAATTAAGTAATGAATAGTAATTTACCAATATTCCATCCATTTAATTTATTAAAAAGAATGAACAATTTTTTTAATGAAGTTGTTAATCCACTTTCACCTGAATTTATTGTTGGAGATTTTAAAGACGGAAGAAAAGAATCAGAAAAACAAGAAAATCCAATACGTGTGTTTCTAATGGATTTAAATTCAGAGGCAAGTAAGTATGGATTTAAATTTAAAAATAGATTAGATGAAAATAATGAAAGAAGTACCGAAGATATTATCATTGAAGATTTATTATCGATTGAACATACGGAGCATTTAGGTAATATTAAATCACATATGTCCAAAAATGCAAGTAATATTGGTAAAGATGGAATAATTGGTTATGCATTAACGGGAGACGACAAATCTTATAAAACCGCACAAATAACTGAATTGTTTCTCAACAAAGTAAAAAATAATGATAATAAAATAAATTATGGGTTTTATTATTATATATCTTATAAAAAAGATAAAAAAACATTTTTAGTACACGAATTATCATATATGTCACAAGATGATATTATAATTAACCCAACAAATTTTTTACAATCTAAAATGGAATATGAATCAGTTTATAGAACAAGTGAAGAAAGGTTTTATTTTTTGTGGGAAAATTATAAAATGTATGTTAGAAAAAATGTAATTAAATTTGACGGTATGGACCCATACCTATAATATATCATGAGTGAAAAAATATTGACGGAAGAAGAAATAAACAAATTAAATAAAGATAAATACGGACAGTTCTTTTCAAAGAATCCTGTAATAAGGAACGTAATACAATCTCTCATCTCAAACAAAGGTACAATTATGGAACCTTCAGTTGGGGAAGGAGATTTAATTTTTGGGTTAGAGAGTAAAGAACCTGTCTTAATAGACTTTAAACCTAAGGTTACGGAAATCAATAGTATTCCCGTAATTGAAATGGACTTCTTTAGTTATCCAGTAGAAAATAAATTTAACACAATTATTGGTAACCCACCATTTGTAAAATATAAATTTCTTGACGATAGTGTTGTAGAAAATATAAAACACTATGAATTTAATAAAAAGACTAATCCAAATGGATATAACAAGAAATCAAATCTATATTATTTTTTTATTCATAAGTGTATTGAACAATTAGAAGATAATGGAGAATTAATTTTTATTACACCAAAAGAGTTCATGTATAATGTGGGAGCGATTACTTTGAGAAATTTCATGTTTCAAAATGGTACAATAACTCATTTTATAGATTGCGGAGAGAAAAAGTTATTTACTGATGCATCTGTACCATCTCTTTGTATCTTTAGATTTCAAAAGGGTACATTCTTAAGAGAAACTAAATTTTGGGAAACAATCGAATCATATGTAAATAAGGATGAATGTGTTATTAAACCAATGAAGATATCAAATGACCAATTTTGTTTTTGTGATGAAGACGATACTAACACACTATCAGATTTTTTTGATGTTAAAGTAGGTGTAGTATCAGGATTAGATGGTTTCTATTCAACTGATAGGGTAGAAGATGGTGTTTATATACATAAATTTAGAACTAATAGTGGTTATCAGAATTATTATTTTTTTGACCAAATAAATGATATTAATTTAGTACCGGAGGATATTAGATTGTTATTCTTATTAAATAAGGATAAATTAAAAAATAGAAAAATTAAAAAATATACGGATAATGATTGGTGGAAATATGGTGCAGTTAGAAACTTAGAAAATATGTTAAGTGACAAAAATAGAATCTATGTCGCACCAAAAACAAGATTAGCAAATCCATTTTTTATGGGACAATCAAATGAACTTTACTCTGGTTCGTTGTTGGGTATATTTCCTAAAAAAGATAATATTGATTTGGAAAAATCTATTATGTTTTTTAATTCTGATATTTTTAAAAACAGATTAAAACAATTTTTTATAATGATTGAAGATAAATTTAATTTTACACCTTCAGTACTTGGAAAAATACCACTAAATTTAAACGAAATAATTTAATGAATCCGTTTATAAAAGTAACGTGGGAAGATGTCCCCGAAAATTTCACCCCTGAAAAAATCAGAAGAGTAAAATCTTATTTTGAGAAAAAATATAATGCTAAGACAGTTCAAGTAATCACTAAAACATTAACGAGTGTTAATCAAACACGATTAGAATCTTTGGAAGCGTCAGATAATATCTTAGACCACCAATATCAAAAGAAACTAATGAAAGATTTCATTAAGGATAATGAAATTGATATTAAATGGGAATTGGTTGATAGGTTAGATAATAAAGTTAATATTCAAATAGATAAATTAAATGAAAACAAAGTTAGATATAATAAATGGTATATTAGGAAAGTGGAGTTTTCTAATTTTTTATCATTCGGAGATAATAACGTTATTGATTTTACTGGGTTGGACGGTATTACGGTAATTGAATCCACACCAAAGAACTTCGGCGGTAAATCTACATCTTCAGTAGATCTTTTAATGTTCTTATTTTTTAATACAACAACAAAGACAAAAACTAACGGTGAAATCTTTAATAGATTTACCGATAAGAATGATGTAAGTGTTCGTGGTGAAATCACTATTGATGGTGATGACTACGTCATTGAAAGAAAGACATCTCGTAAGATGGGTAAGTCTGGTGAGTACACCGTTAAAAATGAATTAGAGTTTTATAAAAAAACTGAAGATGGAGAAATCGTAAATTTATCGGGTGAACAAAGAAGAGAAACGGAAGCATTTATATCTTCAGCAATTGGAACAGAAGAAGATTTCTTATCAACCATATTAACAACTGGTTATAATTTAGAAGAACTGATTGAATCCAAACCAACCGCTCGTGGACAAATCTTAACAAAGTTCATGGGGTTGGAAAACTTAAAAATTAAAGAAGAACTTGCAAAAGAAATTTATAACGATTGGGGTAAGAAATTGGTATCCAACACATATAACAAAGTTAGTTTAGAATCTGATAATGAAACATACAAAGAAAGTATTACCAATTCAGAAAATGAGATTGTAAAATTAACAAAAGAATTAGGTAAGTTTGAAAAGGATTTAGACAAGTTAGAAAAGAAAAGAGATGATGTATTTTTAAAAAGAAATAATGATGTTGATAAAGAATTACTGAATACAAATCCAACTTTATTACAAAGAGAAGTTACTTTTTTATTAACTCAAAAAAATGTAAGTCAAACAAACGCCGACGGAGTTAGTGTTGTTGAACCATCACAATTCTATGATGAAGATCAACACAAAGAGTTAAAAGGTGAAATGGCAAATCTTCAAGGAATTGATGTTGTATCCAAATATGAAAAAACTCAAAGAGAAAAATTAATTAAACAATTTGAAGAAGGAACAGTTTGTCCTACTTGTAATCGTGCGTTAGATGAAGTAGATCATACGGACGAGATTGAAAAGATTAAAAAAGAAATTGAAGATATCATTAAGGAGATGGAATTAAATCAAAATCAATTTGATTTATTAAAAGAACAATCTGAAGGATTTGATAAATTAAAAACCGAATTTGAAGCTTACGAAAGAAACAAACTTCGTAAGGAAAGATATCAATTAGAGATTGAACAAAAACAATTGGAGATTGATAGTAAACAAAAAAGATTAGATAATTACGAAAGTAATAAAAAGAAACTTGAGGATAACCAAAAGATTGATGCTGAAGTGATTGCACTTAAAACTAAAATAGAAACAGCAAACGGAGATATTAGACAGACAAACACTAACATTGAAAAACATACCAATAACATTTCAAATATGAATGGTAAGGTTGGTATCAATGAGGAGTTAATTAAAAAGATTACGGCGGAGGAAGAATTAGCTGCCGTGTTTAAAATATACTTAACCGTTTATGGTAAAAACGGAATATCTAAAATCATTCTTAAAAATATGATTCCATTAATCAATCAGGAATTGTATCGTTTGTTAGTTGATAGTTGTCATTTCATTTTAGAGATGAATATAAACGATAAGAACGAGGTTGAATTTATTATGATAGATACTGAAACTCGTATTGTTAAGCCTCTTAATGCGGGGTCTGGTTATGAAAGAACCATATCCTCATTGGCACTTCGTAGTGTATTAACTAAAATATCATCATTACCTAAACCTAACATCGTAGTTATGGACGAGGTGTTTGGTAAGATTGCTGACGAGAACTTGGAAATGGTCGGTGAGTTCTTTAAAAAGATTAAAAATTATTTTGACCATATACTTGTCATATCACACAATTCTTTAATACGTAATTGGTCTGATAATATCGTTATGATTAAGAAAGAAGAAAATGTTTCATCCATAGATTTTATCACAACAAAAATTTCTTAGTTTCAAATATCTTAATTATATTTGTCTTATAAACTAAATTTACTTTTATGACACCAAAAGATTACCAACAATTTGGACTTTACGCTAAAGACAAAGGGATAAGCTCCTTAGATTTACATTATCACAATCAAAAAATTCAAGATAGTTTAACTCCATATATTTTGGAGGAGAGACAAATGAATGTTACAATAATGGATGTGTTCTCAAGATTGATGATGGAACGTATCATTTGGGTTGCTGGTGGTGTAGATGACCATATGTCAACTATTTGTCAAGCACAATTAATGTTCTTGGATAGTTTAGATCATAATGACATTACAATGCACATCGATAGTCCAGGTGGAAGTGTAAAATCAGGTTTATCAATTGTGGATGTTATGGACTATATCACATCTGACATTAGAACCATCAATACAGGTATGGCGGCGTCAATGGGTTCGGTCCTATTAGGGGCAGGTACCAAAGGTAAAAGAGGGTCATTGAGGTTCTCTCAAACCATGTTACACCAATCATCAGGCGGTGCTGGTGGTAATATTCAAGATGCGAGAATTACTTTTCAAGAATGGGAAAAAGTAAACAATATCCTATTTGAATTATTAGGTGAATATTGTGGAAAAACCGCTGAACAGGTTAAAAACGACGCTTCAAGGGATTTGTGGTTAAATGCGGAAGATGCACTTACCTATGGAATTATTGATGAAATAGTAAAAAAGAAGAAAAAATAATCAAAGGGGGATAAAACCCCCTTTCTTCATATTTATAATAAAACATAGAATAGATGAAAAAATTATTAAACTTAAAAAACATTGCAATAGCATTATTAATTGTAATTGTAGTTTTCCAACAATGCGGTGGAAACAAAAAAGGAACGGGCGAAATTGTGAAAATAGATGGTAAAAAATATGAACTTATTAAACATGAAATTGATACAGTTGAAGTGGTTAAGACAAAGGTAGTAACTAAAAAAGGTGAAGACATTTATCACGAAACAATTAAGGAAGTAACCATTCCTGCAATTGTAGATACTCAAGCTTTATTACACGATTATTTTGCAAAGAATATCTATAAAGATACATTACAATTACCAGATAGTTTGGGAACCGTATCTTTAATTGATACCATCACTCAAAACAAAATTTTAGGTAGAACGTTTAATGCAAGTGTTAAACAAAGAACTATTAAAGAAACTACAATTGTAAAAGAATTACCAAAGACTAAAGTATTTTATGGTTTTGAAGGTGGTTTTAACAAAGTGGATGTGGTATCTCATTTAGGATTTGGAGTTTTAATTAATACAAAACAAGATAAAATATTCCATTTAGGAATTGGTGCAGCAAATAGAGTAACAGACGGAACCAACGGTGTATTAGCACCTTATATTGGAGGTGGTGTGTATTGGAAATTGAAACTTAAAAAATAACCCATAAATGAATACATATGTATTATTTATTTTTGGTATGTTTGATGACCACGAAGATGTTGAGTATTTTTGTACCGATGTTATAGGTGAAAGTAAAGTTATCAAATCAATTAGATTCATTATAGAAAATTCAGAGAATATAATAGTAATATTTGATTCTGAAATGGAACCAACAGAGGTTGACCAAGAATTATATACAATATTAATTGACGAACATATTAAATTTTATTTCTTATTCAAAAGAGAAGATATGGTCACGGCTCACTTACCCCAACAAATTAAAGATTTAATTTTTACCCCGACTATTGATAATACGATAATTAGGGTTGATTATGAAAAAAACAAAAAAAGGGAAACTTTAGATTTGGACAGATTACTTGAAAAAATAGAAGAATCTGGAATTGAGAGCCTTACAGTAGAAGAAAAAAACTTCCTTGACAATTTTGAAAATTAAGATATATTTCTTATCTTAGTACTATCCATCCACTTAAACTTACACCACATGAAAAAATCTATTTTAGTTAATCCAGACGAGATTCAATTGTACATTAAAGATTTACGAAAAATTCCTGTAATGTCACATCAAAGACAGGAAGAAGTTTTTGAATTATTAAACAATAAAAAAACTGATAAAGAAACAAAAGAAAAACTTTATAATGAATTGGTTGTTGGTAATTTAAGATTTGTAATATCCGTAGCTAAAATGTTCCAAAATCAAGGAATGGATTTATTGGATATTATTTCAGAAGGCAATATTGGTTTGATAAAGGCAGCGGAAAGATTTGACCCGACGACTGGTTTGAAATTTATTTCATATGCGGTGTGGTGGGTCAGACAATCAATAATGGCATCCTTAAATGAAAACTGTAGAACAATTCGTATACCATCAAATTTGGTACAGGATGCTCAAAAACAAAAGAAAGTTGAAATAAGTGAAGAAGATAATTTCTTTATAAATAATGTTGAAGATGAAACACCAATCGGTGTTAATCTCCCATACTGTATTGGTTTATATAAAGAAATCAACGAGGACGGAGACCAATTAATTGATGTTATACCTAATAGAGAAGCGGAAAGCCCCGATGCAATTCTTAATTCACCAGAAGAAATAAAGAAAAAAGTTTCAGCAATGTTAAGTGTGTTGGATGAGAGAGAAAAGATAATTATTGAAAAATACTATGGGTTAACGGGTATAGAATCTAACTTGGAGGACTTAGGTGAGGAGTTTGGTTGTACTAAAGAACGTATAAGACAACTAAGAGATAAGGCCATTAAGAAGCTCAGAAACGAGAGTTTTGGTTTATTAAACTATTTATAAAAATATAACATTATGAAAAAGTTAATTGAATTAATAAAAACATATAAACTACAGATACTGATTTTTTTAACAGTCATCTTCTTTTTTAAGTCTTGTAGTAACTCAAGTAAAGTGTCTAAATTAGAAAAAATTGAAAAACAAAACGTCTTTATGATTGATAGTCTTAAAACTGCACATAAAAATGAGAAAATTGCAATTCATGGTTTTTATGATAATTGGATCACACAAAAAGACAGAGGACCACAATTAATGGAGCTACATCTAATCGTTAAGGAAAATCTAAAAAAAGAACAAGAATCTAAATGAAACATTGGTTAAACCAAAATTTTAAAACATTAATCATTGCGGCATTTTTGATTCCAATCATTACTGTGGCGATTGTTTCTATTTCACACGTAACAAAATGGTATGGTATATCCAATCCAATAAGTTGGGCAGTTTATTTATCAATTGGAATTGAGATTGCTGCATTATCGGCATTAGCGGCTATTTCTGCAAACATGGGTAAGAAAGTTTATTTTCCATTTGCGGTTGTAACATTAATTCAATTCATTGGTAACATATTTTTTGCGTATACATATATCGACATCAACGGACAATCATTTAAAGATTGGGTTGATTTGGTATCACCATTAACAGAATTAATGGGAGTAGACCCAACTGACTTAGTAGGTAATAAAAGATTCTTAGCATTTTTTGCTGGAGGTATGTTACCAATCATTTCATTATCCTTTCTTCATATGTTAGTTAAATTTACTGAAGAAGATAGATTAAAAGAAGATGAGGAAACACCACCATCTAATCCTGAAGATTTAAAAAACTTTGTTGATGAAACCACAAGATTACATTTAACTGAAAACGATTTAATGAAGTTAGAAGAAACTTTATTAAATCCACCAAAACCAAATGACAATTTAAAATCTGCTGCCGAATATTATAAAATGAAGACAGATATTGAACGTGAAAAACGTGGAGAACTATTAGCGGAGATGATGAAGAACGACCAAGAATTAGGTTTATATGACGATACATCAGATTGGGATGTTACTTTAATGGATGGTTTAGAAGATGAAGAACCATTCTTTACTGAAGAAGAAACGGAGAAAATTTTACAAGAAGAACCAACTGAAGAAGAAATTCAAAGAAATTTTTCCACTATAGAACCTAAAACGGAGAATATTTTACAAGAAGAACCAACAACAACCGCAAATAATAAAATATTCACAACAATTGAACAACATAAAAAGAATGGTTATAAAGTAAGTCAAATTCCTGAAGATGACGAAAGAATGAACATTATAGGTCAGAATGGAAATGAAGGGTTACATTACGACAATGAAGAAGATACATCATTAGAAAAAAATGATGAAAAAAAAAATTAATAGACCCCCAAATTCCAATAACGGAAAAAAACGTCCTAACGTTAGAATCTCAAGATTCTGATAATTTATATTGGGAAAAAGATGATGTAAATCCAAACCAAGTACTATATGATTTGGAAAATAATAAGGTTATAATATCTAATGATGATATAACCCTTAACTCACCACTAACTGATTTAGGCCCTAAATTCATTAAGAAAAATGTTAGTAATACACGAAATAGAAAAAATAGATTATAATAGTTTAATTATTAATAAAAGAAAATCTAAAAAAACTCAAATATTCCTATACGATACACAAAGAAGATTTGACGACTTTGTTAATAAAATTGAACATCGTAATAATGGTAAGTTTGATGACATCCCACATTTTATAGTTACAAAATTAGGTAGTATATATCAATTGTTTGACACTGACCATAGTTCTAATACGTTTAATGACTCACAGAACGACAAGAGGATGATTAAAATAGCAATTGAGAACTTGGGTTGGTTGAATAAGAATACCATCACTGGTGTCCTTAATAATTGGATTGGAGACCCATATAGGTCAGAACCTCATATACGTAACTGGAGGAACTACTATTTTTGGGATAAGTATACTGAAATCCAAATGAATTCACTATCTGAACTATGTGATTCCCTATGTGATAAACACGAAATACCAAAACAAACTGTACCGTCCCAAGGATATTTGGAAAACATATCTAATTTCAAGGGAATAGTATGTAAATCCAACTTTTCAAGTATTTATACAGATATAAACCCTTCTTTTAATTTTGGGGTCTTTTTTAATTATGCAAATGAAAATGAAAACAGATTATGATGTAACCAAGAATATGTTAAAGACCATTAGGTCTATAACAGAAACTAAAGTATTAAAACAATCAATTAATGAGGTGGCCGAATTTGAATCAACATTATCTGACAATACTGACCAAGAACAAAAAAATGATGTTACAGTAATCAACAATGTTGATGTTAAGTTATTATCTACAGATCAAGCTGACATGACATTGAGTGAAACACAAAAAACTACAATTTCAGGTTTAATTGATAATTTCAAACAACAAGTTTCACAAATTGCAGAATTTGACCCAGGGATGACCATTAACCAAGACCAAATCAGATTGGATGGTTATTTACCAGATGAAGATATTAACTTTGTTTTTATCGCTGGAACCGAAAGTGGTGTTTATATTAATGCTGATATGTTGAAACTTGAACAAAATGTTGCGACAGCGTTAGAAAAATTGGCGAAATTTGATGAAACATTCAAAACATCAATTGAACCATTAATAAATCAAAGAGATAATAACATATAATGGCATTAACAGACCAAGATAAAAAAGAAATAGAAAGAATCACCAAAAGGGAGATTAAAGATTTTATGGACTCAACCCAAGCCACAAGAATTGTTGTTAAAATGATTCAAGATGAGTTAGGAACCAAAAAAATAGATGATAAAATCGTTGACCTTTCAACTAAAGTGGTTGTTGAACTTTTCAAGACCTTATGGCAGAGAAAGGGATTCTGGGAAAGTGCATTAAAAAGTGTAAGATAATGAAAATATTAAAAATTGGAAATTCTTTAATATTTGGTGTTGAACATTATAACATGAATGATGTTAAAAAAGTTTTCAATTACGTAAAAAAATATTATAAACCAGAAGATAGGGTAGTTTTTATGGGTGAAGGCGGGGATGACAATAATGTTTACGAAAAAGGTGGTGAACAAGAGGAAATAAAAAATAAATTAGAAAACTATTTTACTAATTTTATAAATGATTCTTGGGACGGTAAAGAAACAAACGTATTAAATCCAAATTCTAACCTTTTCAAAGAAATAAGTTCAAGAACTGAACTATCACGTGACAAAACTATGGCTGCGGTTTATGTGATTATTGTGGGACAAACAAGAATACCGGAGGAAATGATTAGTTTATTAACAAAAGAGGGGGAAAATTGGATAAGAAGTTTTGATATAAAAAATCCTAAAAACCCAAGTAACGAAGATATGGATTTGATGTACGATTTATGTTTTCCTCAAGATACTAATAATTCTGAAACTGAAATGTCAAAAATAACGGATATTTTCAATGAGGTAAGAGATGAGAATTTATTGAAAAAAATAAAAAACTATCATAAAAATGGTTACACGGTAATAGCCACCGTAGGGGAAGGACATATAGATTTATTAAAAAATACAAAATTGAAGAAAGTGGAAGCTAAAGAAACTGATTGTGGTTCTTCTGGTTCATTCGAAGGACCTCTATTTGGTAAATCGGACGTTATTAAGAGACCTATCTCTAAAATCCCTAACATGGACCTCAAAGAGGAGGCCGAACTCAAAGAAGTGACCGCAGGTGACGCAGGACAGTATGATGTTCCTTTATTTGGTAAATCACCCAAAGGCCGTAGAAACCCATTAAAAATAGATGGACCTAAAAGTATCTACAAAGGTAGATCGGTAACAGATAAGAACTTTCCTAAATGGGGAGGTCCTGATAGTGTTTTTGTAAAAGTAAAAGAGAAGTGTAAGAAATTCCCTTATTGTGACCAAGGTAATACAGGAGCAATAGAATTCATACACGAAGACGATGAATTACAAGAATCTATTAAGGAAATATCAAAAAAATACGGAATTCTACATAAAGATGTGGAAAATATCGTATTAAATGAGATTAACAAGATATTTATTTAATTATGAAAGTAAGCGAATTAACAACAATTATCGAAAACATCGTTTCTAACGAAATTAGAAAGACAATTATGGAAGAGAATAATGGTAAGAAAGAAGTTTATCACATAAAATGTGAAGGTATACCTTTAGCAACATTTGAATCTGAAGAAGAGGCGAACGATGCATTACCTGATTATAAGGCTAAACATAAAGATGGTGAACTAATCATCGAAAAAGGAGTTTATGAAAGTCATGATGATATGATGAATAAACTTGATGAGATGAACGACCAATTAGAAGAAACAGAAAATATGGAAAATACAGAAAAACAACCAATGGAAGGAAACGCTTTTAGTGGAGCATTAGCAGCAGCTAAATTAAAAGGTGAAAAAGAATTTAAAGTTGGTAAAAAAGAATATGATGTAAAAGAGGAAGAAGAGTGTGACGAGTGTGGTAGTTCTTCTATGGAAGAAGAGGAAAAAGGTGATGACGATTTTGAAAATATGTTAAGGGGTAGAAGAAAACACAGTTATGTAGATAAAGGTGAAGAAACACCTGACGAAATGGCTGAAGAAAAGAAATCTTGTGAAAAATGTGGTAAAGAAATATGTGAGTGTGGTGTTGGGTATATGGAAGAGGAGGATATGACAGAAAACAAACAAATGTGTAATGAGTGTGGTGGTAAGATGAACGAAGAAGGTATGTGTAATGAATGTGGGTCAAAGATGTACGAATCAAAAAAGAAGACAGTACGTTTAACTGAATCTGAATTAACTAAATTGATCGCTAAAATGGTTAGTGAATCAATTCCTGGTTTAGATGCTGCTAAGAAATCACATAATGAAAGTGGTAAAGAGAACCAAGAATATTTGGCGTCTGTTGATAAGAAAATGAAAGATTATTTATCTTTTGATGGTAACGACAACCCTGAATTTCCTAAAGCTATCGGTAAGGGTGAAAAAGTTGCAAGAAAAAATACACCAGAACAAGAAGAAGAAATTGCAAAAAACTATGCAGGGTTAGAAAATTTAGAATATGATATTGAACCATCAGAACAATTTAAGAAAAGATTGAAGATGGCTATTGAAGGAGATACGTTGATGGGTAATGGTAAAGTAACTGAACCTGCAAGTATTAAACCATCAAACGGTGCGGAGAAAGGAAAAGAAGCAAAAGAAAAAGAAGGTAATCACATTCAAACTCCTGAAACCGCTAAAAAGATAGAAAAACAAGTTAAAGATAGAGAAGAAGATAAAAAGAATAGAGTGTTATATTCTAAAGAAAAGGTTCCAGTTAGTGAATCAAAAGTAAATTTTTCAAGTGTTCTTGACAACGAAATCAAGAAAATGAAGAATATTTCAGAATACAATAAAAAAACTCAATAATTTCTTTTTTTTAAATTCTTTAATCTTTATATTATAATATAATAAGGTTATGGAAAATAAAGAAGGATATTTAGAGTTTGTACATTCCGAAAGTTACAAGAATCAAATTGATGTTTGGTACAGAGCTTACAACATAAGTCGTGAGAAGACAGAACTTTTCTATGACTTTCTTATGTCATTATATAATCTTTTACAAGAGACGTATTTAGGACCTGAAGTGTTTGAATTAGAGGAGGACCAAAAAAACCATTTTACATGGTGTTGGGATAAAACCATTGAAAATTTTAATAAAGAAAAGATATTTTTTAAAGAAAGGGGTAATTGTTATGAATACTGTTGGAACTTCTTTTTAGAGGCATATTATTTTGCACAACTAGATGATAATCAAATAAAAATAACACAATATTTCTTTAAATTATTTAATTTTAAACATAGAAAGACCAGGTCCGAATTGGATATGTTGACCGAAATTTACAAATTGTTTGAACAAAACTTGAAAAAGTAGATATTTTTCCGTATATTCGTATTAAAAACCGAATAATATTATGGAAACCTTAAATAAAATAAAGGACCTAGTAGAGAAAATGTCAGTAGATACACAAAAGGTTTATGATAAAGGAAACCGAAGTGCATCAATCAGAGCTAGGAAATACGCTCAAGAAATTAAATTACTAATTGCCATTTATCGCAAGGACATCCTTGAAGAAATTAAAAAATACGACAATGTATCAAATTAAAGTATTTTTATTTGTAATCAGTATATTATTTTCAATAAGATTAATCGCTGAATTTACAATTAAATTATTCCAAGATAATCCAGAACCTTTAGTATTATCAAAAACTGAACAGGTATTGGTATATCTTGCTGCTTCATATATAATAACATTCATATTAACATAATACCGTGTTTGAATCAATAAAATCAATAAGACCATATTTCCATTCATTAAGAGAAATTGAAAATAATGTTAGTTTAGATATTAAATTACCATTGAATTGGAAATATGAAGAAATTTTAAAACCATATCGTTCGGTTGTAGTTAAAATTCAAGATAAAAATGAAAAATTTACATTAATGTCATTAATTTCAAATGCAACACAAGAAGGATATGATGTTGTTTTTGCTTGTGCATTAGAAATATTTAAAGTAAATAAAGATGAAGAAGAGAAACAAAAACTTTTTCAATCGAAAGTAAAAAAATTACAAGAACTATTTAAGAATGAGTCATTAGATAAATTAAAAGGTTTAAATTTATTAGACAATTATGGACAAGAGAATACAACAGGGATTGGAGATTCTGAGGAAGGAGATAGAGAAGGACTCGTTGGAGATAGAGACGAGCAAGAAGAGAATGATTGATGAAATCAAATCACTGGATAAAAATAAAATGTTTCAGCCGAAACCAAAAAAGAAAGTATCTATAATAGATAAGATATTAAAGATATTAGGACATGGAAAAAAAAGGTGAGTTATTAAATCAATTAGCTATTATATCGGATTTATTGGAAAAGGTAAATGCCGAGACTAAATCAACAACAATTGTTTTTGAATTATCAAATATGGAGTTTGATAGAGTGTTTCAGAGTATACAAAAAAAATATGGAAGTAAATTGGAGAACCCTAAAGGTAAGTTTAATATTACGATAGGGTTAATTGATATTGTATTTAATACGAATAATGTCTAAAAAGTTCTTCTTTTTTAAATCCTTTAGATTCTAATAGTTTATATAATAAACTTCTTTGATGTGTGGTTATATCTTTAACAAAAAAGAAATTACCCTTTTTTCTATTCACCAAATCCTTTTTTACAATTTCAAATAACCTATTCGCGTCATTTATATTCTTATTTCCAAATAACTTAATGTCATCATCAACTTGTACGAATAATTTATTATTTAAAGTGAAAATTTGTGCTATTTCCGTTATAGGTAATATTTGTTCCATCATTATATGATACCTAATTCTTTTCTTTATTTGGAAATCATATATTTGTTCTTCCTGCCAATACGGGATTATCTCTTTTATTCGAAATTTATCGTCTTCAATTAATGCTGGTTGATTCCTACCCAAACTATCCCTAACATATGTTGCAGTTGCCCAACGGTTATTTGGGAAGATAAGAGCCAATTCAAAAACTAATTCGTTTTTTTTCCTCTTACCTCCTTGTTGTTTAAGAAAGGGTGGAACTTGTTGTGTTTTAAACTCCCTCCAATATTCGTAGGCGGTAGTTCTTTTCATACTCCTATGTAATATTTTAACCCTTTTTTGATTACAGAAAAGTACTATAAAATATTTCCCGTTTTTCATAAAAATTTTATTATTAAAGAATAAAGACCATAACCACCTAAGATGAACCATATAATTGAAAATATAACAATTCCCTTAGGCACAAAATCCCCAGATTTAATCATCTCGTCTTTAATATTTTGTTTCTTTTTACAACTTGAACATGCCATATTAAAATATATACTTTTAATTTCTCTTTATCAATTTTTTTTGTTATATTTTTTAATATAATAAATGATAAATGATTAGTTACATCGGAGGTAAAGCTCGTATAGGTAAATGGATAGTACCACAAATCCCGACGGATATTGAAACTTATGTGGAGGGGTTTTCAGGTATGTTTTGGGTGTTTTTTAATATGGATTTAAGTAAGTACCCCAATCTTAAAACGGTAGTATATAATGACTATAATAGGTTAAATGCTAACCTAATGAAATGGTCTAAACAATATGATATTTTATGGGAGGAGTTAGCAAAATACCCTTGTCAACAATTAGGGGTTATAGATACACCACCTGAATATGCTGAAATGTTTAAAGTGTATCAAAAAGAAGTGTTTAATCCTGAATTAGTTATTACTGAAGAAAATAGTTTAGATATCGCAGGAAAATACGTTTATGTATTATGTCAGATTTTCTCAGGTTCTAAACCAGAAACATCATCATATACGGATTACAAAGGAAAATATCGTTGTAAAGTTTTAATCTTTATGGATAAACTAAAACACCCAAAGTATAGAGAACATTTTGATAAGTTAACATTTGTTGAGAATATGGATTTCCAAGATGTGGTTGAAAAATACGATTCACCAACAACATATTTCTATATGGACCCACCATATTGGAAAACTGAAAATTACTATTCAAATCATGACTTTGATGTGAATGACCACACAAGATTGGCGGAGTGTATTAAAAACATCGAAGGTAAATTTAGTTTATCGTATTATGATTTCCCTAAGTTGGTTGAGTGGTTTCCAAAAGACCAATATAAGTGGAATCAAAAAGATTTTAAGAAAGCGGCTGCAGCTAAAAAAGACGGAACTCAAAATGTGGGAACTGAACTTTTAATAATGAATTATTAATTATATTTATAAAAAAATGAATATGGAAACAGCATGGTATGTGGTAAAAGTTTTACCAGGGAAAGAAAGATCATTAAACGAACAATTTAATAAAGACATCGGGTTAGGTAGAATTTCTAATATTGTGAGATTTGTATGCCCAACCGAAAAAGAATTGGTTGTTCTTAAAAATAAAAAAGTTTTAAGAGAGAAAGTATTATATAGTGGATATCTTTATTTTGAATCTATTAAAAGATTACAAGATGATGATTTAAAAGTCATATCCTTGATTCCAAATATTATGGGTATGATGGGAGATAGGATGCCAATGTTATTAAAAGAAACTGATGTAAGAAGAATATTGAAAGATGATACATTAGAAGAACATATTGATGCAAAGAAATTAAAATACATTTCAGGAGAACAAGTTAAAGTAAACGAAGGTCCATTCACATCATTTGAAGGGACAATATCTGAAGTTAAAGGTGACCGAGTTGATGTTGAAATAAAAATATTTGGACGTAACACTGCGGTTTCTTTAATGTTATCACAAATAGAAAAGATATAATGGATTTATCACCCGAAGTTTTAATTTATGTTCAGTCAGTTAAAAATTACTTTGATACAAACAAAGAAGCTGGTGAATATTTTTTAAGTGGAACTAACGAAGAGTTATTCTTTAAACATTTAACTGAAATTGCACAAAAAAATTTTAGTAAGTCAGGCGACGCAATGCTCAATAGAGAACAATTTGAATTATTACGAAAGACAATATTGGCTTTAAGTGTGATTGAAAAAAAATCATTTACAAAAAAAGTGGAAATTAAAAGTGAGGACTTCAATTACGACAATGGAGTTTTTATCGGACTCCCATTTCCCAATTTCGGTTTAATTTGTCTTAATTAGTTTTTATTTACAAACATTTTATTTATATTTAATTAATGGAAAAATTATTACCTCAAAATTATGCAATTTACGATACTGTTTATGGAAGTGAAACACCAACAGAACAGTATTATACAATTAAGTTTGATAAGATACCTTCTAAATTTTTAGATGGTGGGACATTTTATGACCCAATGGTTGTTGATGAAATAAAAAAATTAGGATTTGTTGAAGAGGCGAGATGTAATATAAAAAATAAAAGACACGATTCCTCTTCACAATCAATATATGTTGATGATAGTAAAGGAATCATAATTAGAGTTTATAGTAGTAACAATAACAACACAAATAAAAAATCTAAAGATGATTTATTATTATTAGATTTTTCATATGACATTAAAAAAGGTGAATTAAAAGACCAAATAGATTTGGACGTAATTAAAATACACCAAAGACCAAAAAAGAAAGCGAGTATCCAACTTGTTAAAAGTGACATGGGTCATTTAGATACTGAAGATTATGATTTATTTGTACCACCTACTGATTTAGAATTAAACTATGGTTCTGAGTTTTTAAAAATACACGATGTCATTGTTGATAGATTAAATTCTGAATACGATAAGGGAATTATTCTTTTACACGGAGACCCTGGTACGGGCAAGACCTCATACATTAAACATTTAACGAGTTTAGTGAAAGACAAAGATATTTTATTCATCCCACCATCAATGGCTGAAATGTTATCTGAACCAACAATCATTCCATTTTTAATGGACCATAAGAACTCTATATTGATTATAGAAGATGCTGAAAGAGTTATTTCAGATAGAGAAGGTAATGGTTCACCAGCTGGTGTATCTAACATTCTTAACTTAACTGACGGTATATTGGGAGATTGTTTGAACATTCAAGTTATAGCTACATTTAATATGAAAAGAGAGAAGATAGACCAAGCTCTTCTTCGTAAGGGTCGTTTAATTGCTGAACATAAATTTGAGAAGCTTTCAATTGATGATACGAACAAATTATTAAAACATTTAGAAAAAAATCAAGAAGTTGGGGAAGGTATGGTTTTAGCTGATATTTATAACATAGACACAGAGGTCTATAAAACATCCACAAAAGGAAATAAAATAGGATTTTAAAATTATAAAATGGAATACGTTACATCCGCACAAGTTGCACAATTACAATCAGAAGGAAAAAAATTATTAGTTCAGTACACAGCCAATTGGTGTTCACCATGTAAGGCATTAACCCCAAGATTGGCATTATTATCATCAGGATATCCTGACGTTACTTTTGTTAAGGTAGATGTGGATGAAAACCAAGACGCCGTAATGGAGTTAGGTATTAGTACTGTACCTACAATTATGATTTACGACGGAGATACTTTAATTAATAGATCACTTGGGGCAAATATTGACAGTGTTTATACAAAAATTTTAGACACGTTATAGTTTATGAGTAGTAAGGTAATTATTTTTACACTAAATAATTGTTCTCATTGTACTGTTTTAAAAAATTTATTAACCAAAGAGAAGATAGATTTTGATGAAATAGAAATTGAGGAGAACAAAGAAATATGGGACAAAGTAGTTTCACAAACAGGCCACAACGCAGTACCAACGGTGTTTTTACCCAATGAAGGTACAGATGAAGGGATAGTATTTGTCCCTGAAAGAGATTACGAAAGTAAGGAAGAACTCATAGAAATGATAAAAAAACATATATAAAAAAAGGGAAATAAAAAAATTCCCTTTTTTTATGCCATATACCTAAATAAAAAGTATTTATGTAAAAGAGTTTACTTTTACAATGGCATTACAAAAAATAAATTGGACCCAAGTTGATACTGAGAACGTCCCTTCGGGGTCAATCATTGACTTAGGTTCTTCATCAGGTCCATTACATGCGGTTTATGCCGACAACATTTATATATCAGGCGTAAGTATAACTGCTGGTGGCGGTGGTGGTACGGGCACTTCAGGCACTTCAGGTACAAGTGGTGTAGGAACTAGTGGAACTTCAGGTACCGCAGGTTCATCAGGTACAAGTGGTGCCGGAACGGCAATTACATTAACAGACGGAACATCAACAATTAATAATGTTGATAAAATTACATTTAGTGGTGCAACTATTACCGATAGTGGTAATGGTGATGTTATAGTTACAATAATCGGTGGTACAGGTGGTACAGGAGGAACAAATGGTTCTTCAGGAACTAGTGGTTCTAACGGTTCATCAGGAACAAGTGGTATAAATGGTACATCAGGTTCTAACGGTACCGATGGTACTTCAGGAATCAGCGGAACAAATGGTTCTTCAGGAACTTCAGGTAGTAATGGTTCATCAGGAACAAGTGGTACAGGTACTTCAGGTTCATCGGGTACTAGTGGTATAAATGGTTCTTCAGGAACTAGTGGTACTGATGGTACGTCAGGTATTAATGGAACGAGTGGGTCATCAGGTACGAGTGGAATAGGAACACATGGTACTTCAGGTACAAGTGGAGTTGGAACAAGTGGTACATCAGGAACTAGTGGTGTTGGAACGAGCGGTTCGTCAGGTACAAGTGGTTATGCAGGTTATGAAGGACATTTAGCGATTTGGAGATATAGTGGAAATACAAATACAAGTGTTGATCCAGGTAACGGATACTTTAATTTAGATTCAGCATCTTGGGGAACCTCAACAACAAGTATTACATTAGATAATGTTGCTCATTTACCTAGCACAAACTTCTCAGCTTATTTAGATGGATTAACTATCGGAACAATTTTAAAATTAGTTAAGGTAGGAGACACATCAACATTTAAGTTATTAAAAATAGATATAGTATTACCACTTGATAGTGGATACGAAAAATACACAGTCACTCAATTGTCATCAAATGGATTAGATCCAAATGATAATGATGAGTTTTTAATTATTCCATTAGGTATACCAGGTCTAACAGGTACTGCGGGTACATCAGGAACGAGTGGTAGTAATGGTACAGACGGAAGTTCTGGAACTAGTGGTTCTAATGGTTCTTCAGGAACATCAGGTTCTAACGGAACAGACGGTAGTTCAGGTTCATCAGGTTCTAATGGTTCTTCAGGAACAAGTGGATCTGATGGTGCTATTGGTACTTCAGGTAGTGACGGTAGTTCAGGTACATCGGGAGATAGTTTATTTGCTAAAACAGGTTCTGTTTGGTATACAAAGAATGATGTAACAATTGATGGTAAATTAACCATCAATGAATTAATAGTATCGTCTTCGGTTACCAACATGACCGTTCAATATGCAAGCGGATCAACCAAATTCGGAGATACACAAGATGATACACATCAATTAACAGGATCACTTTTAGTTACAGGATCTATTACTCTAAAAGGAAATCAAGAAATTACAGGTAGTGAAGTTTTATTAAACTCACCTGATGGCAGTGTCAGTAACAAATATGCATTATCGGTATCACAATCAATACATGCTGAAAACATCAACGTAGGTGTTCCAACATCAAATCCATGGCAATCAAGTTTAAATGGTTCTTATTTTAATAACTTCAATGAAAATACAGATGTTTCTGAAATATTAAGATTTGTTGCGGGTTTGTTATCATCATCAGCACCTGACGCGGCACCAAATACAAAAACATATAGTTCATATACAACTAATACTAATAATAATACAACAGGAACAGTTACGGTTGGTAGTATACCATTAAACTCAAGTAATTCAACAATTACTTACTTACAAAGTAAAGGTTTTGCAACTACAGGTTCAACAATCTTCAGTGGTATTTCTCCAATTTATACTAATTCAGGATTTTATGAAACATATACAAGTGTTGCTGGTGGTTCTACAATAGTTTCATCGTCAGTTGATACACAATTATTCGGTTTAGGTACATTAAGTAGTGGAACTCCAACATCATTTAAAGTTTCGGGTTCATTCACTTTCAAATTTAAAGATAATAGTTCTAAAACAGATACGGCAACTTCAAGTTCACAAGCACTTGTTACACAAACAGGAGCGGGCACAACTAATGGAGTTACTTTATCAAAGATTAACACTGCAAACCCTGCAGTTATTCCTGCAGCATACCAAGATGGTAAATATGCTACGGTTTTCTCACCAGCAATTTATAGTGGAGGGGCAACTGCAATAAGTGGTAGTGGTTATTATCACATATCTGCGTCTATTGCTATTGCAAGTGGTTCAAGTGCATACACAACACCACAAACACATTTCACAGAATTATTTTATGCACCATTAACAACAATATCAACAAACATACCAGCTCAAACACCAACATTTAGTGGTGTAAGTGTTAATGGAATAACTGCGGTGTCTCGTTCATTAAGTGGGGCGCCTTATTTAAGTTCGGCAACATATACAATATCAGGTTCAGTATTAGGATTGTTTAATCCATTATATTATGCTGGTACAGGTATTGCAACAATCACAGATTCTGATGGTTTAGTAACGGAATCAGGTGGAATATTAACAGTATCAACTGCAGGGGGAACAATAGGAACGGCAAATGCGGTTTACGATTCAACAGGTGTAACTGCAAGAAGTACAGGAACGGTTCCTTATGAAACTGATATTGTAAAAGTATATACAACATCGTCATTTGCACCTGGTACAGCTGATGAAAATATAAGTCAAACAGGTTTAGGTACAACATCGTTCTCATTACAAATAAATGGATTAAATAAAGCGGGAAGTACAACGACAAACACATCAACGGTTTCTTATCATACGGCAGGTGCATTTGGACAACCAAGTGCAAGTGGTAGTTTGGCATATTATGGTAAAATACAAGGTGCGGACACAGCAACAAATGGTGGGTCGTCTAACTCTGAACCATTCCTTGGTGAAAACTATAGAATACAATTAACAGATGGTATATTGGCATTCACAGGAACTACTTGGGACACAACATTTGGATTATACAATTTAGGAGCAAAAGATTTACAAGTTAAACCGGGTTATTTAGTTAAACCTGGTGGAACATATGGATATTGGTTAACTAATCCAAGTACTGCAAGTGATTACAAATATTATGTTAGAAAAGTTACAACAAACGCGGGTGTAAAGGGAACAATGACTTTAAACATGGGAGCCACCCTTGTGAATTGGGAGGCAACAACAAGTAATTCAGTTTCATGTTTAGTTTTATTTGAATCAACAAAGAGTGGTTTATTTACCCCACCAAGATTTTTTGATCCATCAAACGCCTTAACAAACTTAGGTACGGTGACGGCAAACACAGATGGTACAAATCCATTTGGTTCAAGTATATATGTAAATCGTTGTAACACAAGTACAGTTTCAAGTTACACATATACTATACCATTAATTAGTGCGGATGGTATGGTACTAAACGCTACATATACTAATATTTATGTAATTGTAAGATACAAGGGAGACCCCACACCAATAACTTCAATAACAACAACTTTTAGTTAATAAGAAATGTCGATAGATAATAGTAAAAAATCCCCAAGGTTACTCCAAAGTAGAAGATATACACACGAAACTTTTACTGATGCTCAAGAAGCTTTTACTTCGGTATTAGACATTAACGCTAATGAGGTTTATGTAGATCAAGATTTGATACCGGCAAGTAGCATTCCTTTCGGAACAAGTGGAGACAATTTATCAATTTATAGTTCTGGTGGTCAACAAGTAATGAAGTATTACTATCGTTACAAGATGACCAAATCAAGTACGAATAATCAAGTTTGGTTTTTCACTACGGGAACAACTGCTGGTATTGATGCTCAGTTAATTGATTCTAACCAACAAAAAAACTTCGTATCACCAAAATATTCAATCCCCTCACTATCTACCGCCAACGCGGAAGACAGTCCAGTGGGTTATGGTGTAAAAGTTTTCGTTTCAACGAACTCATCTTCACCATCGGCTGGTGATCAATTAGATCCAACAAAATTTGTATTTGATTATAAAACGGGTGTTCTTCAGTTTGTTTTAACTGCGGACGCTCCTGATAATACAAAATACGTTTACATAACAGCATATCAATATGTTGGTAGAACATTAAAAGATGCTTTACTTACATCAGTATCATCATCTTCAGGTACAAGTGGTACTTCAGGAAGTAACGGTACCAACGGAACAAGTGGTTCAAATGGTACAGACGGAAGTTCAGGTTCATCAGGTTCTAACGGTAGTTCGGGTTCTAGTGGATCAAACGGAACTAATGGAAGTTCTGGTACATCAGGTTCTAATGGTACCAATGGTTCATCAGGAACTAGTGGTAGTAATGGAACAGATGGTAGTTCAGGTTCATCAGGTTCTAGTGGAAGTAACGGAACCAACGGTTCTTCAGGAACGTCGGGAGATTCGTTATTTGCAAATAGCGGTTCTTTTTGGACGACAACCAACAACGTAGAAATCACAGGTTCGGTAAAAATTAAAGGTGTTTTAACTGCAGAGGAATATAATGTTACATTAGTATCTTCTTCTGTATTGTATAGTTCAGGTTCAACCAAATTTGGTGATACACCTGACGACACACATCAATTTACAGGTTCGGTATTTGTATCAGGGTCAATTAATATAGTTAGTGGTAGTTTATCAATAAACGGAGTTTCATTCTCCGCAATGACATCGGGTTCTTCAGGAACTTCAGGTTCTAATGGAACCGATGGAAGTTCTGGTTCTTCTGGTAGTAACGGTACAGACGGTTCGTCAGGTACATCAGGTTCTAACGGTACTGACGGTTCATCAGGTACTTCAGGTTCTAACGGAACAGATGGTACATCGGGTAGTAATGGTACAGACGGAAGTTCAGGTTCATCAGGTTCTAACGGAACGGATGGTTCGTCAGGAACTAGCGGGTCTAACGGTACCGATGGTAGTTCAGGAACTAGCGGAAGTAATGGAACAGATGGAAGTTCTGGTTCATCAGGTTCTAATGGTACAGACGGAACAAGTGGCTCAAATGGTACGAACGGTAGTTCAGGAACAAGCGGTAGTAATGGTACAGATGGTAGTTCAGGTTCTAATGGTTCATCAGGAAGTTCTGGTACAAGTGGTTCTAATGGTACGAACGGTTCATCAGGTACTTCAGGAGATTCATTATTTGGACATACGGGTTCGTTTTGGGCAACAACAAACGATATTCAAATTACAGGTTCATTAAGTATATCTTCTCAATTAGGTATTAATGATGCAAATGTTTTATTAAATGAAAGTGCGTCATTAGTATTAACAAGTGGTTCTAACATATACATTGAGAACGGTGGATTTATTACCGCATCTTTCAAAGGAGATGGTGCGGGGTTATATAACATTCCAGCAAGTGGAGTTACAAATTTACAGTTAGATAGAATTGTTAGTGGAAGTGTAAGTGCTTCAATGGCTGACGGTACGTTAAGAGTTAATACAGATGTTAATATTGATGGTACTTTAACTGCAAGAGAATTACATATTAATTATGTAACATCTTCAGTTTTATATTCATCAGGTTCGACTAAGTTCGGAGATACATCGGATGATTTACATGAGTTTACAGGTTCATTACATACATCAGGTTCAGTAGTAATTAATGGAGATTTAACCGTAAATGGTACAACAGTTTTAACATCAACAGATTTATTACGTGAGTCATTAATAGTATCAGGTGCAATGGCAATTATGCAAGCTCAAATTCAATCACAAATGATATCCGCGTCACTTTCAATGCAAGGACAAAGAGTAATAACATATGATATAGGCACTGGAAGTGTCATGGATTTAGGAGGATTTTAAAGAAAAACAAATTAATAATAAAAATATATTAAAAAACAATAGAAATAATTCGGTGGATGTAGTAAAATATACTATTTATAAACAAAACAAACACAAAGTAGATGGCACAAATTATTAAACACAGGAGGGGTTCGTTAGAAATCCTCAAAAACACAACAGCGAGAAACGGTGAATTGATTATTGCAACCGGTTCGATAAGTGACTTACATGGTCCATTTATCTTTATCGGTTCACCAGCAATTGGAGATGAAGGAGTTGCGGGTGCGTTTAAGGCAGTTTCAAAATTATACCAAGGAGCTAATGCACCAACGATTTCTGCGGGAACGTATGGTTCAACATTAGACGGTACACCATTCTACGCTAGTGGTGAAAATAAATTATACATATTAAATAATGACGGTGCGGGTGGTAATGTCAAATTAAATTTAGTTGGTAACATTGAAGGTAATACTATCAGTGGTGTTACAATTACTAATTTAACAAGTACAACTGCAACAATTACTAATCAAGTTAATGTAAGTGGTTCGTTAAACGTTACGGGTAGTTTATATATAAACGGAACATCATATACGGCAGCAACTTCAGGAACTTCAGGTTCAAATGGTACTGATGGTACATCTGGTTCTTCAGGTTCTAACGGAACTGACGGTTCTTCAGGTACATCAGGTTCTAATGGAACAGATGGTTCTTCAGGAACTTCAGGTTCTAACGGAACCGATGGTTCTTCAGGTTCTAACGGAACTGACGGTTCTTCAGGTACATCAGGTTCTAATGGAACAGATGGTTCATCAGGTTCTAATGGTACAGACGGATCTTCAGGTTCTAATGGAACAGATGGTTCTTCAGGTACTTCAGGTACTTCAGGTTCAAATGGTACGGATGGTTCTTCAGGTACATCAGGATCAAATGGTACAGATGGTACATCTGGTTCTTCAGGTTCAAATGGTACGGATGGTTCTTCAGGTTCTAGTGGAAGCAACGGTACTGACGGTTCTTCAGGTTCTAATGGTACAGATGGATCTTCTGGTACTTCAGGAGATAGTTTATTCGCATATACAGGTTCAGCATGGGCGACAACTAACAACGTAGAAATTACTGGTTCAGTAAGAATTAAAGGTGTTTTAACAGCTGAAGAATATAATGTCACATTAGTTTCTTCATCAGTTCTTTATTCATCAGGTTCAACTAAATTTGGAGATACTAATGATGATATACATCAATTTACAGGTAGTTTAAATATTTTATCAGGTTCAGTTAATATCACTGAAGGTGATTTAACAATAAATGGAGTTTCATTTTTAGCAATGACTTCAGGAACTTCAGGTTCTAACGGAACTGACGGTTCTTCAGGAACTTCAGGTTCAAATGGTACAGATGGTACATCTGGTTCTTCAGGTTCTAATGGAACTGACGGTACATCAGGTTCTTCAGGTTCTTCAGGTTCAAATGGTACGGATGGTTCTTCAGGTTCTTCAGGTTCAAATGGTACGGATGGTTCTTCAGGTTCTAGTGGTTCTAATGGTACCGACGGTTCTAGTGGGTCAAATGGTACTGACGGTTCTTCAGGAACTTCAGGTTCAAATGGTACAGATGGTACATCTGGTTCTTCAGGTTCTAATGGAACTGACGGTACATCAGGTTCTTCAGGGTCAAATGGTACGGATGGTTCTTCAGGTAGTAATGGAACAGACGGAAGTTCAGGAACCTCAGGTTCAAATGGTACGGATGGTTCGTCAGGTACATCGGTTACTGTAAGTGGTACAAACAATACAATTGGTAAATTCCAAACAGGAGCAACTACAACGTTAGTAGATTCGAGTATTAGTGATGATGGTACAACTGTTACAATTAGTTCAGACGTTAATATCAATGGTATATTAACAGCAAGAGAAATACACATGGACTATGTGACTTCTTCAGTGTTATTTACTTCAGGTTCAAATAGATTTGGTGATACGTTAGATGATACACATCAATTTACAGGTAGTGTTAATATTACAGGTTCAATATCATTAAACGGTCAAGCAATTGGTACAGGTAAATTAGATGAAACAGCATTTAACGCTTATACATCTTCAGTTACCTCATCATTTGCAGGTACTTCATCATACGCAATTTACGCTGAAAACGCTGTTATTGTTTCAGGTCAAACTAAAACATTAGTAATTGGTTCAGCATCAACAACATGGTCATTCAACCACAATTTAGGATACAAATATCCTGCAATTAATGTGTTTGACGGTAGTGATAAAGTTGTTATACCAACAGAAATTGAGGTTATTGATAGTAATAACTTAAAAGTATATTTTAACCAAGCTCAAACGGGTACAGTAATTGCCACTGTCGGTGGTAATGGTTCATCAGGAACAAGTGGGTCAAACGGAACTGACGGTTCTTCAGGTTCATCAGGTTCAAATGGTACAGACGGAAGTTCTGGAACAAGTGGATCTAACGGTACCGATGGTTCTTCAGGTTCTAGCGGTTCAAATGGTACCGACGGTTCCTCAGGAACAAGTGGTTCAAATGGTACTGACGGAAGTTCTGGTTCTAACGGAACAGATGGTAGTTCAGGTTCATCAGGGAGTAATGGTACTGATGGTTCTTCAGGTTCTAGTGGAAGCAACGGTACTGACGGTTCTTCAGGTTCTAGTGGAAGCAACGGTACTGACGGTTCTTCAGGTTCATCAGGTTCTAATGGTACTGATGGTTCTTCAGGAAGTAATGGTACAGATGGTTCTTCAGGTACATCAGGAGATAGTTTATTTGCCGAAACAAGTTTAGGTTCTGGAATATGGAGAACAACAAACAATGTAGAAATAACAGGTTCTTTAACAGTAAAAACTGGAACAATATCAGGTTCATTTACTGGAGATGGTGGTGGATTATATAACATTCCGGCAAGTGGAGTTACAGGATTAGAATTAAATAAAATAGTAAGTGGAAGTGTAAGTGCTTCAATCCAATCTGATGGAACATTCAGAGTAAATGGAGACACATACATTGATGGTATATTAACTGCTAAAGAATTACATATTGATTATGTTACATCTTCAGTTCTTTATACTTCAGGTTCAACTAAGTTCGGAGATACACCTGATGATAACCATCAATTCACTGGTTCAGTTTTAGTATCAGGTTCAATAAATTTAGTTGGTGGTGATTTAACAATTAATGGTACATCATATACCGCAGCAACTTCAGGTACTTCAGGTAGTAATGGAACAGACGGTTCTTCAGGTACATCAGGTTCTAACGGAACAGACGGTAGTTCAGGTTCTAATGGTACAGACGGAAGTTCTGGAACAAGTGGTTCTAACGGTACTGATGGTTCTTCAGGAAGTAATGGTACAGATGGTTCTTCAGGAACATCAGGAAGTAATGGTACAGATGGTTCTTCAGGAACAAGTGGTTCTAACGGAACAGATGGTAGTTCGGGTACTAGTGGAAGTAATGGTACTGACGGAAGTTCAGGAACAAGTGGTTCTAACGGTACGGATGGTTCTTCAGGAACTAGCGGTGTTGATGGTGCAAGTGGTACTTCAGGTTCTAACGGTACGAATGGTTCTTCAGGAACTTCAGGTTCTAATGGAACCGATGGTTCTTCAGGAACTAGCGGAAGTAATGGTACAGATGGTTCTTCAGGTTCTAACGGAACAGATGGTAGTTCAGGAACTAGTGGTTCTAACGGAACAGATGGTAGTTCAGGAACTAGTGGTTCAAACGGAACAGATGGCACATCAGGGTCTAACGGAACTGACGGTTCTTCAGGAACAAGTGGTTCTAATGGTACAGATGGTACGTCAGGTACATCAGTATCAGTAACAGGTACAAACAACTACATTGGTAAATTTGATTCAACTGGAGCAACAATTACACTAATAGATTCAAGTATAGTTGATAATGGAACAGATGTAACAGTTAATTCAAAGTTAATTATTACTGGTACAACGAATATTCAAGGTAATACAAGTGTTACAGGAGCGTTCACAGTTGGTTCAGGTTCAGCAACAATGTTAGGTGGTGATTTATTTGTATCAGGAAACTTACAAGTATTAGGTTCATCAACAAGTGTAAGTTTACAATCAAATACAGTTGCAATCGGTGATAATATCATATTAGTAAACGCTTACTCACCATTCCAAAGATACGCAGGTATCAGTGGATTTGATTCAGGTTCAGCGGATCAATCAGGTTCATTATTATGGGATTCAACCAATAACAAATGGTTAACTGTAAACGGTTCAAATAGTTCAAGTAAAATAGTTGGAACAACTGCAGGTACATTAGGAACTGAAACAAGTTTAACAAGTGGAACATTCCCAATCGCATCTGCTGATAACACAATCGGTGATAGTTTATTAACTTACTCAGGTACAACATTACAATTCAACACAGATAAGTTCACAGTTGAATCAGTAGCGGGAAACACTGTAGTAGCGGGTACATTAAAAGTGAGTGGAAATGGAGCGGATGCAGGTACGAACACCTCTAACGTAACATTTAAAAACTCAAGTGATGTATTTGGTGAGATTTCAGCGGTGTCTTCAAGTGTAGCGGTTACATCAATGTTAGGTTATAAAACATCTGACGGAACATTAACCTTCACCGATACAATAGATGGAGGAACATTCTAAAAGTAGAATAAAAATTAACAAGGAGGACCCAAAAAGTCCTCCTTTTTTTGTCCATAAAGACAAAATAATATATTTATATTTTATATGGGAATACTATTCAATAAAGTCAAGATAGTTCCAAATTTACATGGAACACCAACACCCACACCAACAGGTGGAACAGTAAGCCCGACTCCTACTCCAAGTGCAACACCGACTCCAACCCCTACACCAAGTGCGGTTGTTACAAACGACATTTTACTTGAAAACGGAGAATATTTATTACAAGAAAATAATTCTAAAATCATATTATAATGGCGGATCAAAAAATATCACAATTAAATGAAGTTACATCACCAAATTCAAGTGATGTTTTACCGATAGTAAACGGTGGAGAAACCAAAAAAATAACGGTTGCCAACTTGGCAGTTGCGGGTTCATCGGGTACATCAGGTTCTAATGGTTCTTCGGGTACAAGTGGAACTAGCGGATTAAACGGTACCAATGGTAGTTCGGGTTCTAACGGAACCAATGGTTCATCAGGCACATCGGGGTCAAATGGTTCTTCAGGTTCTAATGGTAGTTCGGGTTCTTCAGGAGTTTCAACTTTAATAATATCTTCAGACACACAACCAACGGGAAAACCAACGGGTTCTTTATGGTTCAATACAAACGACGGTACAACTTACATATATTATCAAGATATTAACGGAACCAATTGGGTTCCAACAAACCCAACATTAGCGGGTTCAAGTGGTTCATCGGGAACTAGTGGTGTAAATGGAACATCGGGTTCTAATGGTACATCAGGGACAAGTGGAACATCAGGTTATGTGGATAACGATTGGTTATATTTTAGACCATCAACAACGACAGTACCAACTACAGGTAATAAATTTATTTTATCAGGTACAACAACAAGTAACGGTTCAGTTTCATATAATAGTAGTACTGGTATTTTTACACTTGATGCAAATAAAACATATAATTTGAATGCATCGTTCGCACTTGCAAATAGTGTTAGTAATGCTGAATTAAATTATTGTTGGATTAATGTAACCAGTGGAAATAACACAATAAGTAATACAGGTGGTGTATTGGTAAATTATAGTGTCTCACCTGCGGCTTGGCAACCAGTAGCGGATACAATTATCACCACAACAGGAATTACCCAAGTTGCAATTAGTTGTCCTTTTAGTAATTCAACAGGTGGTTTACAAACTGCAATGTGTTATGTTGATATTAAACAAATAAATGGATGGTCAGGAAGTAGTGGAACATCAGGTTCAAACGGTAGTTCAGGAACTAGTGGAAGTAGTGGTTTAACTGGTTCATCAGGAACAAGTGGTGTAACAGGTTCTTCAGGAACATCGGGTTCGTCAGGAACAAGTCCCGCAAATGTTACATTAAAAACAACGGGGTCGTGGACGTTACCAACTGGTACCACCACACAAAGTTTTACAGTTGAGTCGGGTGCTTCATATACAATGTGGGTGAATGGTAATATTCCAAATGGTATTATAACGTGGAACGCAACTGTAACAACAGCAAATACAAATGTTCCGGCAGTTGGTTCTCAATATGGTTGGTATTACACCACAGGTAATGCATTAGTTTTAACTGCAATGCCTGACCAAATTGTGGGAACGAGTGGTAGTATTGTAAATACACCAACATCATATGCACCAAATACTTCAAATGTATTTAAGTTTGGTATAACAAACAATAGCGGAACATCACAAACAATTAATTACGGTTACATAAAACTATCATAATAAAAATATATAAAGAAAAAAATAAAATAAAATGTCTTTAACCTTTCCCTACCCAGTTTCATCAGGTACAACATTTCAATCAGGAGATTCACCTGTTTACATATATAACGGTTTATATTGGACAATAGATAAAACCAATCGTTCCACATCAGGAACAAGTGGATTAAGTGGTTCTTCGGGTACTTCAGGTGCTCAGGGTCCGGCAGGTGAAACTTTAACGGTTCTTGGTGTATATCCATCATATAGTGGTTTAACAGGTTTAACACCAACAAACTTGGATACATACATAGTTCAAGATACAAGTCATTTATGGATTTATAACCCATCTTCACCATCAGCAAATGGTATAGGTTGGGTTGATATGGGACAAATACAAGGACCAAAAGGAGATAGTGGAACATCAGGGTCAAGTGGGTCTAACGGTTCTTCAGGAACATCAGGATCATCAGGTGGAACGGGTTCTTCTGGTTCAAGTGGGTCATCGGGAACTAGTGGATCAAGCGGAAGTTCAGGTTCCAACGG
>Ga0209500_10000029_pt1 | contig 135032 bp, 137 predicted proteins | sample S_140212_EF_Meta_FD_187323 | JGI IMG/M metagenome (GOLD analysis project Ga0209500, IMG submission 187323) | Freshwater microbial communities from Lake Simoncouche, Canada to study carbon cycling - S_140212_EF_MetaG (SPAdes) (version 2) | ecosystem: Environmental > Aquatic > Freshwater > Lake...
AAACGTATCTGAGAATGTGTCATTTAATAACAATTTGTTTGTAAATGGAAATACATCTATTAATGGTTTGCTAAACGTCTCAGAGAATGTTTCTTTGAATAACAATTTGTTTGTAAATAATAATGTTTCAATCAATGGACTATTAAATGTTTTAAACAATGTTTCTTTGAATAACAATTTGTTTGTAAATGGAAATACATCTATTAATGGATTGCTAAACGTCTCTGAGAATGTTTCTTTGAATAACAATTTGTTTGTAAATAATAATGTTTCAATCAATGGTATATTAAATGTATTAAGCAATGTTTCTTTAAATAGCAGTCTTTTTGTAAATAATAATGTTTCGATTAATGGTTTGCTAAACGTCTCTGAGAATGTTTCATTTAATAATAATCTTTTTGTAAAAGAGAATGTTTCAATCAATGGTTTGCTAAACGTATTAAGCAATGTGTCATTTAATAACAATTTGTTTGTAAAAGATAATGTTTCAATCAATGGTATATTAAATGTATTAAGCAATGTGTCATTTAATAACAATTTGTTTGTAAAAGATAATGTTTCAATTAATGGTATATTAAACGTATTAAGCAATGTTTCTTTAAATAGCAGTCTTTTTGTAGAAGGAAATACATCTATTAATGGATTGCTAAACGTCTCTGAGAATGTTTCTTTGAATAACAATTTGTTTGTAAATAATAATGTTTCAATCAATGGTCTATTAAATGTATTAAGCAATGTTTCTTTAAATAGCAGTCTTTTTGTAAATAATAATGTTTCAATTAATGGTCTATTAAATGTATTAAACAATGTGTCATTCAATAATAATCTTTTTGTAAATAACAATGTTTCAATTAATGGATTATTAAATGTATCAGAAAATGTTTCTTTGAATAACAATTTGTTTGTAAAAGATAATGTTTCAATAAATGGTCTATTAAATGTATTAAACAATGCGTCATTAAATAACAATTTGTTTGTAAAAGATAATGTTTCAATAAATGGTCTATTAAACGTATTAAACAATGTTTCATTGAATAACAATTTATTTGTAAATAACAATGTTTCAATCAATGGATTTTTAGAAGTTACAAATAACGCATCATTTCATAACACAATATTTGTAAATAATGGAGCAACTATAAACGGAACAACTATGTTAACCACAATAATTGTTGATACAATACGATGTGATAACATCGTGCCTAGAAATAGTTCTTATACATCTTTAAATAGTGTTGGTTCATTTACTCTTTCCAAAACAACAGAACCATTTAATTCAGCAAATTTTAATGCTCCAGTAAATATTTATGATGAATTAAACATTTCTAGTTTTGGAAAGATTGATTTTGTTGGGAACACAAACATATCAGGCACCACTTATTTAAAAGGAACAGTAAACGTATCAGGAGATTTACATATTTTAGCAGGAGACTTATATGTAAATAGTGGTAATGTATATAGTGTTGAACAAACAGATTTTTCATCAAATAACATGACGATAACAAATTATGGAAGTGGTATAGCATTAATAGTAAATCAAATATATAATCCAGACAATCATATATTGTCTTTAAGGGATGATAACATAGAAGTATTTATTGTTGAGGCAGAAGGTAACACAATAATACAAGGAAATATACAAATAGGACATAATATGACTAGTAAAGGAACATATACATTTGACGTAAGTGGCACATCCAATATGACAGGTAATTTACAGATTGGTTCTACAAATAATACGTTAACAAGTTTTGCTTTAGATGTTAGCGGTAATTCAAAAATGTTAGGTAGTTTACAGGTTGGTTTCAATACAATTGATACATTAACAAATTTTGCTTTAGATGTTAGTGGTAATTCAAAAATATCAGGGGATTTAACATTAACAGGAAATGTAATATCGTATTCGGACAGAAATCTTAAAACAAATATAACCAAACTGGATACGTGTTTAGACAAAATAAATAAAATAAATGGTTACAAATATGACCGTATAGATTTGGATAATAAAAAACATATTGGTTTAATAGCGCAAGAAGTAGAAGAAATGTTTCCTGAATTAGTTATAGAGACAAACAATATTAAAGGAATTAATTATCAAGGTTTTACCGCGGTTTTATTAGAATGTATAAAAGAATTAACGGAAAAAATAAAATATTTATAGATAGTATAATGTCCTACGTTAACAAAAACATGCAATCTAAAATAAATCACGCTGATGCTTGTGGTGGAGGAGGTATGAAAAAAGCTGGTTTAGTTTATGGAAGTGATTGGCCTAGAATCCCTCGAAACATATTATTAGCAAATACTCCTACCAATGTAGTATTTTCTGTTTATGGTCAAATGACGTGTAACTGCGGAACACCTGCTACTACGAATAAAAATCCTTCTCAACACGCTTATAGACACACTAGAACTTCCTTCAACTAAATTAGTGACATTTTATCAATTAACTTAAAGATTTATTTGTAAATTTATGTAAATGAATATAATCATTGATTTTAGGGAAAAAGATATTTTAACTCATTGTAATTCTCAATTAAATGGAAGAGATTTAATCATTTCAACCGAAAATCTATTATTGGGAGATATTAAAATTAATAAATCATTATTTGAAAGAAAATCAATTAATGATTTAGCAGCAAGTATAGTGGATGGTCGTTATAAAGAACAATCATTTCGCTTAGAGAAAGCGCTAGAAGAAGGTTATAAAGTTTTTTATTTTATTGAAGGAAATATGGATTTGTATACAGGAGCAATTAGTAAAAATACATTGGTTAGCACAATATATAGTTTAACACATAAAAATTTTCAGGTTTTATTAACTAAAAACAGTAAAGAAACCGCATATTTTATATTACAATTTGCTGAAAAAATGAAAAAGATTGATATTGAAATTAAAAAATCATATGAAAATACTGAAGGAATTGTCCAAACAAAAAAAAATAAAAATATTAATAGAGACAATATTAGTATTTTTATGTTATGTCAAATACCAGGCATAAGTACAACTACGGCAAATATCTTAATGGAAAAATATGGACATATATCAAAATTAATTATAGAAATAAATAAAAATCCTAATGAAATGGAACAGTTTGAATATGTAAAACAAACTGGAAATGAAACCCCTAACACTAAATCTAAAAAATTAAATAAAAATATTATTAAGAATTTAAATGATTATTTAGGTTTATGCTAACCCATTATCAATCGCATTTAATCTACCAATGTCTTGATTATCTTTATCATACGCAGGATATTGACCCATATTATAAGGAGGGTCATCTAAAGTAGCATCCAATGTACAAGACTTTTTTCTTATTACAGGTAAACTATGATTTATACCTCCAGTTGCTAAATCGGTAGCAAAACTTGGTTTAATTTCATACATTGATTCTCCTTGCGTATTAAAAACTTTTTCTAAATGAAGAATTGGACAATTTAATTTATTTGCTCGTTGCCAAGCAATATATTCTTCATAATCTTCTAAACTATCTAATTGTATAGGATTCACTCCAGGTATTTTAGCAAGTTTAGGATTATATAATAATATTTTCTCACCATCCTTAATCATTGTATTTGGACATTCCGCACTAATAAATGGTTCTGGTTCAATTAATGGTTTTGTCATAAAATAAATACCATATATAAACATAAAAATTATGAAAAATAATAAAAGTTTTTTATATATACTCCTTTTCATTTTTAATATACACATATATTATAAATATGACTAAGAAAACAGGTAAAACACGTAAGACTGGTAATAAAAAAAAGGTCAAGTTTAATTCTCGAGTAACAGTTCATAAAATAGAACCTTCAAATTCATCAGATTTTGAAGAACATATAAAAGGTATGAATGGAACAATATTATATCATCATCCTCAATGTATTCATTGTGTTATGTTACGTCCCAAATGGAACCAAATGATTCAAAAATTAAAACAACAAAATGTAAATTGTAGAATAATGGAAATTAATGCTGATGCTTTAAATAAAATTCATGGTCCATTAGGTAAAGTAGATGGTTTTCCTAAAATAATAAATGTAACCAATGGCATAGAAAAAGATGTGTTTAATGACACAAGAGAAGTTGAAAATATGTTACAGTTTGTATTAAAAAACTTGAAAGGAGAACACAATCTACCTTATGATTACAATTTAAATGAAAAAAATAGAATTGTAAAATTAAAAACAAAACAAAATATTCAAAATATGCGTAATAAACTTAATAACACATATAGACTTAAACATAAAATACATAAAGGAAAGACAGGAAAAAATAAAAAGAATAAAAAAAATAGAAAAACAAAATAGAAATAGAAAAACAAAATGAATTTAATGTCTTAATACTTTATTGGAATTATTAAAATTGATTTAAAATTATTAGTATAATTAATACGTAACAAAACCAAAATGCCTCTTCAATGTAAACTAATCGACTTTGTGATTAAGGAAAAAGATAATTTTCAAATACAAATGTTTGGTATTGATGAAAAAAGAAATACATATTCAGTAACAATTAATGATTTTAATCCATTTGTTTATATTAAAGTTGGTAATAAATGGACTAAAAATGATTGTGATGATTTTATAGAACATTTAAAAAGTCACCCTGATTTTGGTTATCAGGCGAAACAAAACATTGTTAAATATGAATTAATACAAAAGAAAACATTGTATGGTTTTGATGGAGGAAAATATTATAATTTCATTTTCATTTCTTGTAAAAATATGTTCTTCATACATAAATTAAAATCGCTGTATTATGATAAGGAAACTCAAAAAACAAATATGGGTTATTTATATAATTCAAATTATACTCAAATGTATGAATGTATGGTTCCTCCTTTGTTACGATTCTTTCATATACAAAACATTAGTCCTTCTGGATGGGTTAGTATTGAAAAATACAATTCAACTATACATAAAAGAACTACTTGTAAATATGAAATCTCAGCACAATTCAGGTCTATTGTGCCTGTTGAAGATAAAGAAATGAGTGTACCTTATAAAATATGTAGTTTTGATATTGAAGCAAATAGTAGTCACGGTGATTTTCCTGAATCAATAAAAAATTATAAAAAGGTTGCTTATGATATTATTTATAGTTTGGATAATTTAAGTTTGTCAAAAGAAGAAATGCCAAGTATGTTGAAAGAATTGTTATATAATGTGTTTGATTTTAAATCATCATTGACAATTGATAAATGTTTCTTAAAAAAAGATTATGATGAAGATGAGTTTGAAAGGAATTTTACACAATTGTTAAAAAGTGTTATTCTAAATAATAAACAAGTAGAACACAATTTAAATAATTATTTTAAAACAGAAGATGAAGAATCTTCATTATCTTTACCTAAATCAATACCTTCTGACATTATTCAAATGATTTGTTCTGATATAGAAAATCCTATTAAAATAGCACATTTAATGGTAATTATGGAACAATGCTTTCCTGAATTAGAAGGTGACCAAGTTACCTTTATTGGTTCAAGTTTTGTAAATTATGGAGAAGAAAAACCATATTTACAACATTGTGTTTGTTTAACCAAAACAGAACAAATTATACCTGGACAAATTATTGAAAGTTATGATACTGAATCAGAGGTTTTATGTGCTTGGTCGAACTTAATACAAAAAGAAGACCCTGACATTATTATTGGTTATAATATATTTGGTTTTGATTTTAAATTTATGCATGAAAGAGCACAAGAAACCAAATGTTTAAATGAATTTATGAGATTGGGTAGGAATGTGGAATATTCTACTGATTTACAAGAAACAAGTATTATTTTAGCTTCTGGACCATATGATTTAAAATTTCTGGCGATGGAAGGACGTTTAACGATTGATGTTTATACGTATATGCGGAAAGAATTTATTCTTGATTCATATAAATTAGATTTTGTTTCTTCTTATTTGTTAGGAGACAAAATCAAAAGTTTTACAAACACGATTGTTACAAGTGATTTAACATGTGAATCAAGTGAATCAAGTGATTTAACAAATGAAAAAGATAAAACCTATACTTGTATCATTCATACTAAAAATATTAAAGGTATTGAAATCGGTTCATACGTACATTTTGAAATAATTAATAATTCTTGTGATGCCTATGATGATAATAAAAAATTCAAAATATGTGGTTTTCATAAGGATGGTTTCATCATTGAAGGACATATTCATTGTGAAGAAAAAATGAAATGGGGACTCGCCAAGGATGATATTACACCTCAACAAATATTTGAAATGACTAAACAAGGTCCTGAAGAACGAGGCATTATTGCGAAATATTGTATTCAGGATTGTAATCTTGTACAAGAAATCTTTCAAAAGATTGATATTGTAACTACTTATATTGAAATGAGTAAATTATGTAGTATACCTATTGATTTCCTAATGAAAAGAGGACAAGGTATTAAATTAACAAGTTATGTTGCTAAAAAATGCCGAGAAAAAGATACACTTATGCCTCTTATTTCTAAAGGAAATGAAAATGAAATGTATGAAGGCGCCATTGTATTAGAACCTAAATGTAATTTATATTTAGATTTACCAGTTGCTTGTGTAGATTATAGTTCTCTTTATCCTTCTTGTAGTATTAGTGAAAATATTTCTTCAGATAGTAAAGTATGGACGATCGAATATAATTTAGATGGTTCCATTAAAAAAGATAGAGGAATTGAAAAGATTACTGGCGTTAGAGACGCAACTGGTAAATTTATATATGATAATTTACCAGGTTATGAATATGTTGATATTAAATATGATACATTTAGTTATATTCGTTTGACGCCTACTTCAGCAGCAACCAAACAATTAACAGGATATAAAATATGTAGATGGGCACAATTTCCCAAGGACCAAAAAGGTATTTTACCTTCTATTTTACAAGAATGTTTGTTTGCTAGAAAAACAACTAGAAAACAAATGGTCCAAGAAACGGACCCTTTTAAAAAGAATATTTTAGACAAGAGACAATTAAGTATTAAAATTACTGCGAATAGTTTATATGGACAATGTGGGTCAAAAACAAGCACATTTTATGACATTGATGTTGCTGCGTCAATTACAGCAATGGGTCGCACATTAATTATTTATGCTAGAGAAATTATTGAAAATGTTTATAAGGATTTAACTGTAGACACATCATATGGTAAAATGATAACAAATGCTGAATATATTTATGGAGATACAGATTCTGTATTCTTTACATTTAATTTAAAATTTGAAGATGGAACAAAAGTAAAACCTCAAGATGCTTTAGCAACAACTATATTGTTAGCAAAAGAAGCGGGTCATTTGGCATCTCAATTCCTGAAAAATCCTCACGATTTAGAATATGAAAAAACATTTATGCCATTTTGTCTTTTATCCAAAAAACGTTATGTGGGAATGTTATATGAAGATGACCCGACAGTTTGTTATCGTAAATCAATGGGGATTGTTTTAAAAAGAAGAGACAATGCTCCAATAGTAAAAGATATTTATGGAGGCATTATTGACATTCTAATGAAAGACAAAGATATAGATAAATCTATTATTTTCCTTAAAAAAATGTTACAACAATTGGTTGAAGAAGATATACCTACAGAAAAATTAATCATTAGTAAATCAATTAGGTCATTTTATAAAAATCCCAAACAAATTGCTCATAATGTTTTGGCAGAAAGAATTGGAGAAAGAGACCCTGGTAATAAACCTTCTCCTGGTGACAGAATACCTTATATATTTATTCAAACACAAGGTAAAAAGTTACAAGGTGAAAAAATAGAAACGCCTTCATTTATTAAAGAACGCAAATTAAAAATAGATTATGGTTATTATATTTCAAATCAAATTATGAATCCTGTTTTACAGATTTATTCTTTGGTTTTATTTGATATGAAAGAGTTTAAAAGACGCAAAAATTCATTTATTAATGAATTGGCAACATTAAAAGATAATATGGAAGAACATAAATATAAAAAAAAGGAACAAGACTTGAAAGATAAAGAAGTAGAAAAAATATTATTTGAACCTTATCTTATTATAGAAAAAAATAAAAAAAATAATAATAAAATGATTACATCATTCTTCAAATAATAATTAAATATAAAATTATTTATTTTAATATTATTTATTATAAAATTATTTATTGTTATAATACCAATTCATAGATAAGAAATCTTTTTTATTAATAGACGAATTATCGTTTGCCATTTTCATATTTGGACCTTTAACAAAATCAGTTTGTATCTCATCATAATTTAATGCGTGGTCATAATATTTTAATGATGAAATATAACCATTGAATCCTTGAGCATCCCCTATATAAGTATCATAATAATTTTGTTTAGGTAATGTAAGTAAATTTTTACGTTGAGTCATTATACCATTGATATAAACATCAATTGATTTATTTTGTGCTCTAATCGAACAATGTATCCATTTTTGAATAGGTAAATTTGGGATTGTGATTAATTCTAAACCAGGATTATTAATATTAGGGTCTACATATGTAGTAATGGCAACACATAATTGTGCTGATTTTGATGATTCGACCGATTGTATATATGCCCCTGGACAAACATTAGTCATTTGACTAGTATTTGTTACTGCTCTATTTTTCTTTTTATCCGCCCTTGATTGACCTTTTGAAAAAATAAGGGCATAATTACCTGTTTGTATACTAGTAACATCTTCTATAAAAAACCATACGTTCCAGGTAAATTCTAATCCTTGGTCTTTATTCACAGAACGTAAAATAGGAATAGATTTCAATATATTTGGGTTTGCGCTTACAACAAGTTGTTTGTTACTACTAATTAAACCATCTAATACAATAGGATTAGATTTAGTCATAAAAATATTATTTAATACAGATATACCAATATTAAAAAGAATGTAAAATAATAAAATAGATAATATAACTGCTACAAATTTGCTAATTGCTGAGTTTGCCTCCATAAACTCAGCTGTTACTGCTGTTATTTTTGACAATTGTTCCGAACCTGGCGCCACCTTTGCTCCTTCAGTAATATTAGTCATTTTATTTGTTGCTTTTTGTTTAAGGTCTGTTGCTGCGTTTGTTACCTTTGTTCCTAATTCTGTTAATTTTTCTTTAGCATTTGTTGCTATGCTAGAGAATTTACCGCTTAAAGTATTTGTATTCGGCGTAATAGAGTTAGGCATTTTATTAGGCATTTTATTGGGCATTTTAACGTTTGTATTTGGTTTTTTAACATTTATGTTAGGTCTTCCATTTCCAGCCATATATTCTATATTAATATTTTATAATTACATTATAAATATTACATTATAAATACTGGTTCACCTACTACATTTTGGTCTTTATAAAAGGTAAATGACGCATTGTATTTATTTAAATAATTACCTAACATGTTGCTAGAAAACCCCTTTTGATATATATTCCAAGAATCTTGAGGAGACAAAAAATAATCATAATAAGATGTATTTGACAAAAATCCTGAAAATCCTCTTTTGTTAGGTAATATATTGAAATCTAATTTTGTACTATCTGCTTCTAGTGTAGGATAATATAAAACATTTGCTGGTATATATGTTTTTACCAATTTACCATTTAAATATGTATCTACATGAGAATCATCAAAACAACACGTTATATTAACCCACTTTTGAGTATTTATGTTAGGAACATTTATTGTTTGTGTAGTCGGACTAGTTTGACCAACCTGTATTTCAATATTCAATTGATTTTCATATGGGTCTAAATATAATCCTGGATTGCTATTTACACCATCTAATTTTCTGCTTATAATATCCTTATTTGTACCATTATATAAATTCCAATCATTTACATATATCCAAGTAGATAAAGAATATGACGCGGTATAGTTATATTTACTGAGTGGTTTAACTACACTATTTCCTGCCACTGGAGAATCAACTATTTTTTTACTACTAGAAAATAATCCTAAATTTAAAATAAGCATAATTATTATTATTGCTATAACTACAATTAATATCATTTTCGCCCGTCCTTCAACCGCATCAGTTAAAACAAGATATGAACCTATAGTCGCAACTAAAATAAATAAAATCATACTAAATGTCCCAGTATCCATTATATAAGTTAAATATATTTTTTATATAGGAGGATCCTTTTTATTATATTTTTTATAAATAGAAGCAATTTTATTTAATTGTAAAGGATTTTTATAATATTTAAAATTACATACTGCTCCTACATTATTATTTTTAGTTGAACCGACAGTTAACAAATCGTCAGATTGTATTATTGGGTTTGTATTATAAAATCCTACTAAATTATTATTAATAAATAATGATAATTTGCTATCGTCGAAATTTACAACAAAATGATTCCACCTTTGAAATAAGATTTCTTTTGTTTTATATAAGATTTCACTATTATTACTAGTGTCAGTTGCTTTTATTATTAACTCGTTATGTTTATGGTCAAACAATAATGAAGGTTTTAAACCAAAACTCATAATAGTATCTATACCTTTTAAGGGTTTAAGTGTATTAAAATATACCCAAAAAGATAAACCATAACTTGATATATATGGTCCTATATAATCTATTTTATTAAAAGGACTTGAAAATATTGTCTCTCTTACTGCTTCAAAACCTGAATAAAAATTATAAATTCCTTTCTCAACTTTTTGAACTGTAGGATTCTTTTGTATTTCTTTATAATAATCAAAATTCTGAGGATTCTTTTGTAGATTTGCTGAAAGGTCAATTGTTGGTTTATTAAAGTTTAAATTGATGTTTGCGTCTGTTGCTTGTATACTAGTAAAATTTTCTTTTACATAATCTTTTGAACCTATGAATTTTGCGGTGAGTTCATCATAAGGATAATGAGGTGCTTCAGCAACAACTACATTAGAAATGTCTTTTATATTATATTTAAATTCATTTGTTGCCGAATATATGCTCTTATCATAAGATGATTTATTTTTTAAAAGGATACTATTTATTTCATCCGTCGATATAGATAATACATTTTCATTTAATTTTTGGGGATCTGTTATAAGCGAATAACCATCTCCAATATTCATTATTTTGGGCATAATTAAAAAGAAAAAAAGATATATAACAATTAATATGAATACTATAATTGTAGTAGAAGGAGTAATTAAATAATCTTGTTTTATATATTCTATTGAATCAGTTAATAAACAAGGAATATAAAATATAATATCTTTTAATAATGAAACAATTTCTGATTGGTCTTCTTCTTGATCATAAAATGTTCCTTTTATCAATGCTAATATTAATATAATTAATCCCATTGTGAACCATAAAGATTTAGATAAAGAAAATATCAAAGTTCCCATCAATATTTTATATAATAGAACACATATGACCATTACACCTATCATCATTAACAAGAATTTACCATAAATTGAAAATACTCTTTTTAATGTTTCCTTTATTTCTAAGGATGGGTTTTGCCATATTTTACCTAAAACATATGATACATATGAAACAATAACAAAAAAACTTATGATTAATGGTAACTTAATATAGAATGCAAAACTCGAAAAATAAAATAAATAATATCCTCCTATAAATAAAATAACATATACAATTAAAAAACCTTCATACATATAATATTATTATATATTTTCCATTGATGTTTTTTTACCATGACAATTTCTACATAAGGCAACTAAATTATCTACATCATTTGACCCTCCTTGGTCAAGTCGTTTAATATGATCCACTTCGAACCACGCTTTTAATTGTTCTTTACATTCTCCACACGTCCAATTTTGATTCGATGCTATATATTTCTTTTTTGTCTCACTCACACTTCGTTTTGTTGATTTACCTGCTGTCTGCATTCGATTAATTGCCTTTTCTTCAGGTGACGAACTTAAAAATGGCTGAAGAAACGCCTTTGCGTTTTTATCCATTGGTAATACATTAATATATTGTTGTGCTGATTTTACAACATTATAACCTTTAACTGGATTTTTTTGAACCATTAAATAAAATCCTAAAGCACCTACTACAATTAATCCTATTTTATAATATTTTTTATAATCACTGAATGATTTTATTAAAAAATTATCGTAATATGTATTATATACCAATCCTCCTGTTATTAATAAAATTATTAGATTAATATTCATTTTAGTTTATATAGATAATAAATTAATAATATTATAACAATACTAAATATTATTGTATGGGTTCTTTTTTTCCTATAAGTCATATCTTCTTTATACAATTTACTGTCTAGACGAGACAAATACGTAGGATAATCGTCATATCTTTTATGTTCTGTTTTATGATATTCAATATAAATTAAATAACCATATTCTTTCATTTTTTCTGTATTATCATTAAAACTTTCTACTGGGTATTTTAAAAATAATTTATATAATTTGTTTTGGTCTGTTAAAGGTAAGAAATAAGGTAATGTTTCAAACATTTGTTTAATCTTTTTTTTATTATATTTTGTTGGTGTGTAAAAATAGGTTAAAAAACTTATATAATCAAAGAAAATGTCTAAAGAAGGTATTTTATTCATATTTTATATTAGGTTATATATATAATGTTAAGACAACGATCCGCGCCAACTAAAAGGTCTACAACAAGAAGAGGGAGAACCAAAAGTAAATTATCTGCTGCTAAAAAAACGAATACAAGTCAAAATGGAATAAGACGACTTGAATCATTTAGAAGATTACACTTATCCGCCAAAAGAAGAGCATCTGCTAAAAAACATAAAAATAAAGAAATCTCAAATGCCAAATCAAAGGCAAATAAAACAAATGAACAAACATTTACTAAAGAATTTATAAAATTAATTTATAAAATTTTAATTCCTTGTATTGAACACGCGTTTAGAGGTGCTGATATAAATCCCATATCAAATGGTCATACTAATCATTTATTTCAGGTTGGATTACCTGAGCCATTTGTATTAAATAATCGAGGATTTAAAAAAGAATATAGTTATGTGATTGAAATGTATAAGTGTAAAATAATAATTGTTTTGGGACCTAGAAATTTTACAATATTTATAGTTCCTTACATTCAAGAACATAATAAAAATACACATAATTATGATGAAGGTTCTAGTAATACTATATCAATCACTTATCAGGCGACAAGGGGTATGTATATATATGGTGTAAAATCGTTGAATGAACCAAGAATTAGTGGTTCCATACTTAATTCTTGTATGTTTGATATATGTAAATCAATGAAAATTCCGAATGTTTTCATCGCTGATGAAGCAGGTCCTAATTGTATGTGGTCTGATAGAATAAAAATAAATAATTTCTCTATATTAAGAGTTATTGTAGGTAAACCTACATTTTATGAAGGTCTCCCTGGTCATTTTTTTGATCCAAAAAAAGCAGAAGCAGAAAAAAAAATATTAGAACAAACAAATGAAGAGGATAAAGCATTTATCAAAGAATATCTAAAACTTGAAAAAATAGATAATCCTGAGGGTTGCGACAGAATAAATCATATTACAGAACAAGCAATAGCACTTCTACCTGATCCTAAATACCCTGAATTAACAAAATATGTTATGACTCCTTATCAATAGTATTATGATATAAAAAATAAGATTTATTATATATATCCTCTTTATGAGTCAGGTTGCTATTATAAATGGTAACGAAACCAATATATATAAATATATGAAAAATAAACCAAAATGTCTAAACAAAAATATACCTTGCTGTAAATATGGTCATAAATTAATTGCGGTTCAAGGTGTAAAAAATAATTGGCATTTTCGGCACGAAGGCAAGTGTGAAATTAAATTATTTATATCTCAACGCGGTCCTGGGTCAGGAAAAACTTGGAATATTATTAATATGATACAAAAAAAAGAATTTTCTCATTATACAAAGTTTATTTATGTAAGCAAACAACACAGCGCTAGAACAATTATTAAGGATGAATTTATGACTCAATATAATGCGGGATTATTAAACATAAAAAATTATACTTTTAAGGACCTAGGTAAAAAATATATTATAGAATATACAAATAGTATTAATGTTTCTTGTTGTATTATTATTTCAACCATTGACTCATTCATGTATGCCATAGGAGTCAAATCAGTTCAATCTTATGATTTATTTGAAGGGATTGTTCAGTCTATTTTAGATAATACTAAAGTAGATGAAAATATTCATTTTGCTAATATGGATACTACTTTATCAAATGAAACATTATATATTCTGGATGAAACACAAGATTTAAAAGAAATGTATGCTAAAGCGCTCATAAAAATTATGAAAGATACTAATATGTCAGCATATATTGTTGGGGACCATTTACAAAGTATTTCTAATGAAAGGAATGCTTTTACTTATTTATTAGAAGCAGATGTAGTCAAATATGTCGAACCACCTGTTAATATTTGTAGACGTTTTAGTCACAATCAATTAATTAATTTTGTTAATTATATGACTCCTTATAAAAAATATGGTCTTTTACCTATTACAGGATATGAAAATAATAAAAATAGTAATACAAATAATAATGCGTTAACAGTTATGTTTTAAAAAGGTAATATGAATGAACAAATAGAACAGATAATGAGTTATTATGCTGAAGAAGTTATCATAAATAATTATTCGCCTGAAGATTTTTTAATTGTAACTCCATTTATTAGTAATAATCCATTAATTAATGCTTTAAATACATCAATTAATGAATTTTGGATTGATAAATTAGGTGCGAATGATTATTATAATTATTCAGTAATTCACAAATCAGAAATAGGTTCATCTATTAATTTAGATGATTCTATAAAATCTACACGAATCGTGAGCATACACTCAAGCAAGGGTGATGGTAGGAATTGTGTATTTGTTATTGGTCTTGAAGAGCGTTCTTTAAAAACATTTTCTGGATTAAGAGATTCATTAATATATGACTCGCTATTACATGTTGCTATTACGCGAATGAAAAAAAAATTATATATATTATGTGTAGAACATGATGAAATAGGTGGACGAATTAAAAACTTTTTATTACAAAATGATTTGCCTTGTTCTGCGTCTATATTATCTATTAGTTCAACAATAAAAATAAAAAACATTTTACCGATTTGTGGAGAGAGAATAAGTATTTTATTAAAAACTATAAATGAAACAAATGAAACAAATGATTCAAATAATAATAATAATTATGAATTTACAAATGAACCCATAACAGGTAATTATAATATTCGTCAAGGAATAATGTTAGAACGTTTAACAAATGGACTAAAAGAACAACAATTTGACCGTATATCTCATATCAAAGTAATTAATAATATTGCGTTGAATACGCCTGTTATTACTTGTACTTCTTGGAAAGAATATAATGTTCGTTTAAAAATGATTAATGGAACAGAAGAACATCAGTATACAGATAAAACCGTTTGTATTCCTTTATTAAAAATAAATGGTAAAGATTATAATGAATATTATGATATAATTATTCAAAATATGGAAATTATTCGTTTGACAAGTCATTCTAATTTAAGTCCTTTGCAACTGATTATCTTTTATTATATGAAACAAATTACTTCATTAGGTAAATATACAAATATAACTATTTTAGAATTATATAAAATAGTTCATCAATTCAATAATAATAATAATTTTAATGACTACTTGTTAGTTCACCAAGAAAAGATGGAACAAGTTGATATAATTGTTAAGAATTTAATTGATAAATTTCCCAAGACTGGTTGGAATACAAACTGTCACGTTGAAAAAAATGGTTCTTTCACACTTAAAACACATGTTGATTTAATTGGTTATAATAAGGATGAAGCTATATTATTATATGTTGTTCCTTGGTTAAATAAATTAAGTATTAATGAAATAAAAATTAAATCATTTGTTGATTCATTTATCGTATCTAATTCTGGTAATATTAAATATGATAAAAAGAAAATTATTATTGGCATTTTGTCTCTGAATGGAACATATTATGATGAAATAAATTTAAACTTTATTGGATTAAAACAAATATTAAAAGAAATATTATTTGAACATTTTTCATTAAAAAATAAAGAGGTATTACATTATAAAGAGAATGTAACCGATTTATCAGTTGTAAATGTGGAATACATTGACCAATGTATTAATGATAATAAGTATGATAATTTTTTAATAAATTTAAATGAAACATTAATTAATTCGTTAGATAAGTATTTTATTTAGATTTTATATTATTTTTATAAGAGTAAACATTTTTTATGTTATTTTTAAGTAAACAAATTAAAAATAAATATAGTATTAACTTATAATATGTTAAACTCAAAAACTTATTCATGTGGTATTTGTAAAACAAAATTTGACCAAATTTCACACCATAAATCACATATTGAAACAGAAAAGCACAAGGATAAAAAAGAATTATTTGAACTTAAACTATCTAAATTAACTTTAGAAGAATTAGATAATACATATTTTTCAACAAATATTAATAATATCAGTCAGGAAATGGAAACAATATTAAATAAAAAATTGATTGTAAATAATATGGATGTTAATTATAATAACTTAGATAACATGGAGCAAAAATTAAAGAAACGCATTATAAAAACAAAAAAAAATGTTCAGCTAATTATTGAAGATGATAATGAAAAATATGAAAATAATCCTCTTACTATTGTTGAAACATTTGTTGGTGCTGGTGGCGCTCACTTAGGATTTCAAAAAGCTGGATTTAAGTCATTATTAGTAAATGATATTGATAAAGATACAATAGACACATTACTTAAAAATAAAGTTATAAACGATGAAGAGTATTTATTGTGTCCAATTGAAGATATTACAGAAGAAGTTATAAAAACTAAAATTGGTAATAAAAATGTTGATGTTTTATTTGGTGGGATTGTCTGTAAAGGGTTTTCTTTAGCAGGTGTAAGAAATCCTTTTGATTCAAGAAATTATTTATATAAACACCAATTGAGACTTGTAAATATATTAAAACCCAAAGTGAGCGTTATAGAAAATGTTACTGCTATTAAAAATATGAATTTATATGTAAATTGTCAAGAAACTAAAAAAATATTTGAAGACTATACAAAATTAAGCGATGCAAATAAATTGTTAAATGGTGTTAAATCAAGCAAAAGAAAAAATGGTGAAGACTATAGTGAATTAAACATAACCATAAATAATAATAAAAAAAAAATGGAAGAATTATTAAAAAGTATTGATAAATATAAATATTGTGTTCTTGATGATATAAAAAAATTATACCAAGAAATGGGTTATAAATTTTATGAAAAGATTTTACAAACAGATAAATATGGTGGATATACAAATAGAAAAAGAATAATAATGGTTGCTGTTAGAAATGATATAGGTAAAAATTATATTTATCCAGATGAACAAGACACAAATTACACATTAAACGATGCTTTAAATCTAATAGACTATGAAGGTATAAATAATCCTGTTATTGATGAAGATAATAAACAAATGAAACATAATCAAAAAACTATTGACAGATTTAAATTAATACCAGAAGGACATAATATTGCCGACGTTATAGATGAAATACCTGATGAATTAAAAATAAGCGCATTTTATTCAAGAGGAAATACGCAAAGATTGAATAGAAATATTCCGGCGCCAACATTGGTTCCAGGACATAGTAATTTTCCTATACATCCTTGGGAACATCGTTCTATTACTGTTCGTGAAGCAGCAACAATTACAGGGTTTCCTTTAAATTATAAATTGTGTGGTTCACATACTTCCAGATGTGTTCAAATAGGAAATGCTGTCCCAGTTCACTTATCATATAATATTGCTTTATCGATAAAAAAATTATTATTAGATGAATAGCACTAATTTGTTTACATTTATAACCAAATATATTTATGTCAAAATTCTTGAACAAATTTTATAATTTTTTCCTTACATTCTTGTATTATTCCTACATTTTTACAAATATTCATAAAATTTGTTAAGATAGTTTCACAAAACCATTCTATTGGCATTTTTTTATTTTTTTTTTCGTTTAATATTTTATTAATAATAACACAATTTGTTTTATCACTTAACCCCCCTTTTTCTTTTGGAATAAAATGATCCGCTGCCAGTTCACCATTATCTTGCGGTATTCCAGTTATTGAACATTTATAATTTGATAATTTTAATTTTTCTTCAATAATATGTTTATTAAATCCATCATTTTTGTGTTTATGGGTATCAATTATTTTATTACAAATCGTATCTTTAATTTGTGGTGTATATTTTACATATTTATTTTTTTTATATTTAATTTCGCTCCATTCTAATGGCAATTTATCTTTTCTTAAAATTTCAAAAGCTCTTGGTGGGTCTCCTAATGGATGACCGGTTTCTTCTTTTGTTCTTTTATTACAATATTCTTGAACATCTTTTATTCTAACATATTTATTTAAATTAAGTTTTAAATATTCGAACGCATACATATTTGCACCTTTTTTTATTTTACATTTTTTTATAGCATTTTCAATTTGTTTCCAATAAATTATTTTATATAAAATTCTTCTTCGTTTTTGGATTGAGTATTGTTTTATAAATGATTTAACATCATCTTCAACAATTAGATTTGTTTGTTTTTTTACTTTTTTTGTCTTTGGAACAGAAGAAATAATAACTTCATTATTCATTTCAGGGTTAGTTTCCATTCTATATAGCATTATGATAAGTATTTTATTTATAAAACGCAATTCAATTTTTTTATAAATAATTAAATAATATATATGCCTAAACATAAGAGCGAAGATTTCAAAATGTCTGCTGTTGAATATTATTTAACCGAAGATGTTTCACAAGAACAAGTATTGAATATTTATCATCACATAATTTCTCAGTAGCAGTCATAAATAATTTTTTTTTGATGTTATGTTATGGAATTGTCTAAAACCTTTTCCTTCTGGTTCATCGCCAACAAGATGATGTGCCTCATCTCCTATTTTAAAATCAAAATTATAATCATTTAATATTTTATGACAAGAATTATAAACAACAATTGTAAATTTTGGTTCATTATTTATAATAAATATTTTTTGTTTTTGGTTTTGTAATCCTCCAATAAATCTTATATTTTTTTCATTAGGGAATATTTTTAATATTTCTTTTTGTATTTGAGTTTGTAAATGTATACTTGGAACACCAATTAAAATATTTTTAAATTCCACTTTTTTACAATTAATAATGATAATAATGCTTTACCTAATCCACACGCCCAATTTAATTTTCCTATATTGTTTTCTTTATAAAAATCAATAATTATGTCTAACACTTCTTTTTGTTGAATATTTTGTATAATGCCATATATGTCTCTTAACATTATTTCCTTTTTCAGTTTTATTTTTCGTATTCCTTTTCTTAAAACTATATTGGCAGATTCCCTTTTAATTATGTTTTGTCTATTTTTATATATTTTAAGTGTTTCACATATTTCTTCATCTGTTAAATTTTCATATTTTTTAATATAATCAATAAATTCTGTATCCTGAAGTATTTCAACCCTATAAAATTCTGTTCCCCCTCCTCCATATGATTTAAATTTATTGAATTTAAATAAAATATCTTTTTCAATTTGTCTTGCTTTTAATGAATTTTCTACTTTAAATACTCTAATAAAATTTTCTCTAACAAACTCACCAGTTGCGTAAACGTTGTCTCTTGTTCCTAGACAATCTGTTATTCCTATTTTTGTAACAGTTTTATTACAGTTCGTTCTAGCGTAGACATAATAATAACTACAATTCATTAATTAATAATATAATAATTATTATTATATTATTCAATTTTAATAATAAGGAGTAGTTCATTATTATAAAGATAATGAACCAATTGCTAATGTTAATGTAATTGTAATGTGTAATACATTGACCCATTGTATAAACCCAAATAAAATTAATCATTATTTGATAAGCATTTTATTTAAAATTGAATAAATATATTCTAATATTAAAAACATTAATAATATGGAAAACATTAACAATGATGAATTACGACCATTAGATGTATTTGACGATCCTTGGTTATATTATAATAATCATAAATATGATATTTATAGTATAAATAATGTTGGAAAATGGATGTTATTTTACGATAAGTCATTAATGAATGAAGCATGGATTATTGCCAAAAAGTTATATAGAGAAAATAAATTAGATGGTGTGTTTAGCATGAAATGTTCTACAAATTATGAAAATCCAAGAGCATCATCAAAGGATGATATTATTATTTTATATTGTTCAAATTCTTCAAATGAAGAACAAATAATGAAAAATGGAAAAAATATATTAATAATGTTTGACTATAAAGAACAACACACAATTTATTATAAAACCGATTTACAAACACTAGAAGGAACAAAAGCGACTGGAACTAAATTAAATCACGCGTATAAACTATTTAATCCATTATATAAAAGTAAATGTTTAATTAAAATTCCTGGGTTTAATTAAATATTCATACAATTTGTTAGTGCATTGTTTTTATAATAGTTTTGATTTCTTCTTCATTATGTATTTGCTCTCTAATATGATATTCTTCAATAACTTTATTTAATTTCTCTATATAATTTAGTGGCATTTGTTTATCAAACCAAAACTGAATTAAATAATGTAATTCCCATCTTTTTTCTTCCGTTAAATTTTTAAATGAATGATTTTTAATCATATATATATATTTATAAATACTTTTCTCTTTTATTACTATTTCTTCTCTAATTTTTTCTTCATGCTCTTGTATTTCTCTTTCCTTTTTAATTTTTTTCTTTTGTTTTTCAAAATCTCTTTTGGCTTTTTTTATAATATCACAATCAAATAATTCTTCCTTTTCTATACAAACAGAACCACATAAAATTACTAATGATGTATTAGTTGAGACAAACCCCATATTATTTACTACACAATTTTGTTGACCACACGCACATACTCCATTACCTTCTAAATCACCCGCCCATTCAATTATTGCTTTATTTGTTTTTATATCAAAGTCCTTCCATTTATTATGATTTTTTAAATCAGTAATTAATGATACAAATATTGCGAAATATTCTCTATTTGTTAAATGAGAATTTTTTATTAATGTGAATTTATATTTTGATATTTGACCTCTAATATCAGATTGAATAGATTGTAAATAATCTATATTTTTATTTCCTTGTAATTGATTAACTAATCCTTTATTTAATTGAATAAATTCATTTATTTGATGTTTAAATACGTCATTAAACACAATATTAATTTCCTTTTCCTTTTCTTTGTTCATTAATTGAATTATATCATAATAATTATAATATAATTCAATTTTATTATATAATTTAATCTATATGCGATTCATATCTTTAGAAAAATAAAATAAACCAGAAAAAAAATATGTTATAAAATTTTCAGAACCATCTAAAACGATTCATTTTGGTTCTAAAAATTCATCTACTTATTTAGACCATAAAGATAAAAAATTTAGAGAAAACTATTTAAAAAGACACGCTGTTTTAGAGGACTGGAACAAAATTGGACCTGGGTCATTGTCAGCAATTATTTTGTGGGGACGCACCACAGATTTAAATAAAAATTTGAAATATTATTTGAATAAATTTGGTATTGATTAATTAAAGGATTTATTTAATAATGGATTTTGTTCGTTGTTTGCTATTGGATCTGTTACTACTGCGACTGGTTCTGCTGCTACTGCTACTACTGGTGCTGTTACTACTGGTTCTGCTGGTGCTGGCGAGAATGTATCTAGTTGTTTACGTAAATCTTTGGTGATAGCATTCCTTTTTTGTGTATCCGCAGCAAACTGTATTTTGATTTTTAGTGCTTCCTGTTCTGCTTTCTGTTCTGCTACCAATTTTTCCTGTTCTGCTACCAATTTTTTCTTTTCTGCTACCAATTTTGCCTTTTCTGCTGCAATTTTTTTTTTTTCTTCTTGTGTAACAGAATTGGCTTGTTCTTTTTCTTCTTGTATAACAGATTTGGCTTGTTCTTTATTGAGGTTTTTTTTTTTTTTTTTTTTTTTTTTTTTTTTCTTCATTTATTTTTTGTTGTTTACGAATAGTAACAAGTTGACCTAATTCATCATTAACCATTTTTTCATGCCCCAAAAAAGTTGTATTTTCTTTGTCTCCGGGGTTGCCTACATAGATAGATATGGAATTTGATTCCATAAATTTAACAATGACCTCTAATAAACCAGCATTTACGCGTTTTTGCGATGTCTGTTCTGGAAGAATAGTTTCAATTTGTTGTTTTGCGTCATTATATGAGATTTTCATTTTTACATCCATTGTTTGAACATATGTTAAAAAAACTCTATTAAGATTCTTAATTTTTTCATATATATTTTTTACTTGGGTACCAGTATATAATGTTGAATTGGTACCACCTATTGTTACCTTAGGTAATACTTGATTGGGTTTAACACTGAATCCACAAGATACAAGACCCGCATACCTAAATCCTGTACATCCTAATTGTTTCATATATGAGTATGCTATTCTCTCATCCGCATAATTTTTTTTTTTAAGTGTTTCGGTCCTTTCTTTTGAAATTTTTAAAAGTCCATAAAAGTTCTTATCCAAATAATTTATATATGCTGTACGTATAGGAATTTGTCCTTTTGTTTGTTCTGTATCATATCTTTTGTATAATTCAGAAACTGTGCTTGCTTGGGATATTAATGATTTCTGAAACATAGATAATGTTTTGTTCACAAGCGATAAAGCGACAGTTGCCGACAAATTAGCAACTTCTATGGCATCACCCAAAACTCCAATAGTTTCTGTCATACCCCTTGCGACGCGCAACGTATCATCTGTAGCAACAGAAACAATTTGAGTAGTGTTAACAATTGCCGCAGCGCCGGTATCTACGAGTGTGCTCAATCCGTTTAATGCAGCAATACCAAGATTAGCGGTTGATGTACTAACACCAGTCACAGAATTTCCTACTTTACCAAGTGTTCCCCCTTTTTTATACTTACGTGTTTTCAACTTATACTTACGTGTTTTCATCTTATACTTACGTGTTTTCAACCTATATTTTTTATTTTTATAAGTATTAATTTTGGTCATAATATATATAAGATATTTATTTACAATGCGTATTGAATCATTTTTAGTTGCTATAAAACATTAATTATTGAAATGCGTTCTAATATACGATTATGTAAACTCATACTAAATTTCAAAATGAACGATTTTATAAAAAGTTAATTGTTGAACACAAACATTTTCATTTTTCAAATAATGTATAGGTTTCCAACTCTTTTTTAATATTTCATTTTTGTATTTGGACATTATTTGTAATGTTTTATTATTTTCTAAATTTTTTGATAATTATCTGCGTTTCGATAAAACCCAAACATATTTAATTATAATGGAAATATTTTATTTATTTCTTCTTTAATTTTTAAAGCAATATCCTTATGTTCTAATTGAGTATCATCTCCTGTCCTAACTTCCAAATAATGTATCCAGCTTCGTAATGTTCCGCTCATATAAAGTCTGGTTTTTGTTAAACCTTCACTTAAAATAACTCGAGACACTTCTTTGGCTACATTATTTTCAATACAAAAATCATAATATTCTTTTTCTTTTTGAATTAATTCTTGTTGTAATGTTGTAAATGTATTATTTAATTCTTGATTATCTGAATATAAACTCATTTGTCTATTTGTGGGATGTTGTAGGCGACATTCTCTTGTAGTAAAATTATTTGCTAACGCATATCTCTGACTAAATTCTTGAAAAGAAAAGGAACGATGGCGAATCATTTGTCTGCTTATGTCTCTTGTTGTTTCAATTTCCATACAAATATTAACCATTTCAAAAGGAGAGAAATGATGATGTTTTAATAAATATTTACATAATTTCTCAGATGTTAAATGATTATGTTGATTGTCTGGATTAGAAACGCGTCCCACAAAAGCAACTTGTTGTAATAAATCTAATTCAATACCTTCAATATTCATTTTGCTATAAGAAATAATTTTTGCTTTGTTGAAGTTCATTTTATATTATAATTGTTTGTTTTTATATTAAATAATATATAATGGATGAAACTATTGCTATGAATGTATTAAAATTAACAATTCCTTATAATAAAGAACAATTAAAACGCGCACGTGATACTTCTCTACTTGATAAACCATATAAAACAAATATTATAAATGATTCTTATAGATTACTTAAGGATATATACGATACAGACCATGGTAAAACTCTAAGAAAGCGTTTAAGTCAAACTAGAAACTCCGCTCGTAAAGGATTATCTAGTCTTTTTACTAGAACTAGAAGATTATCAATAATTGAAGAAAATGGACAATCAAATCCTTTGAATGAGTCAAGAAGTTCTTCAAGGTCTGCTTCAATAAATAGAGGTTCAAGAGGTTCAAGAACTTCAAGGGCATACGCAAAATCTGCTTCAAAGGCATTGTTAAATCATAAAACCGACATAGAAAAAGAAAGTCCTGCGTTTATTCATTTAGGTCATGGAAATGATTTAACATTAGACGGTAAAATACATAAAATAAATATTCCTTCTAAATCTACTTTTTCAACCATAAATGTTACTAATATACCCAATAATTCTTTATACAGCGATGTATTACCCGATATTGCTAAAAATCATCCTGATTTTTTTTATAAACCTTTAACTCATAAAAAGGAATTTGACAAGGCACTTATACATTTTATATCAATAGTTAAAGAAAATACAATTCCTGGTGATCCTTATAGATTTTTACGAGAATGGAAAATATCTCTTCATACTCATACTTTTATTATGACGAACCATCATAATGATTATATAAGTTATTTTAAAGAAGGTGATAAAAATGTAATATATAAATCTGGTATATATGAAGTTTCTCAAATTAATGATAAATATAAAACAATTGATTTCTTGAAACCTTTTATATTAAATAATAATAAAGAACTAACTATAACTGAAAATCAAATAAATCTAATATATTATGGTTCTATCTTTCCTACGAGCGAATCTATTATTGAAGAAATAAAAAAGAATCCTTTATATGGTTCGATTAAGACAGTACCTATACGTATACCATATGATATGTTTGAAAAGGCTGTAGAATCTTGTGTAGGAACTACAACATCTTTGGATACAATGGCTTTATATAGAGGAAATCATTTTGATTTTTCTTGTAGAAATATAGATGTAGATGAATCGTTAACAAGACAGAATCAATACAATTCTAATTTGGAATACGGTAATGAAAATGTGCCTAACCGTTTAGGTTCAAGTAAAATAGGTACTCCAAGAGGTAAACAAGAATTTCGTCATTATTTTGTTCAAAAATGTAGAAATGTTTATAATAATGATGAAATTAAAAAAGAACAGAAAGGTTCTAAATATAATTTGTGTATAGATCTTGTAAATAGTAATATTATGACATTTTATCGTCTTAAATATAGTGGTGATGTTTCTTCTGATACATATAAAGAGGCATTACACACTCTAACCACAATTATTAATTTTATAGATGAAGGAATAAAACAAAAAAAATATGATATATACGACATAGGGGATAAATTATTTAATATAATATACAATTAATTCAATATATTTGTTCATTCATTTTTTCAAATTAATAAAAAACAAATAAAAATAATGAAAATAATAAAAATGATAAAAACAAAACGAAATTTATTAAATTTTTTTATAAAATGATTTTCTCTCCCACAACTTTATACTTTTTGGTCATCTTACAAATTAATTCTCAGTAACAAATAAAACAATAATAATAATAAACTATATACAAGACAATAAGAAGAATACATTGTATTTGTTGTATTTGAAAAGTAAGATACTTTTATATAATTTGTATTTACTAATTTAGTTTTTTTATTAGCATAACTAATAATAAAATTAATATTCATTCATAAGTTATGGTGTGTAGTCCTTTTGACGTCCTGGTAAGTCCTTTTACGTCTTTTATAAGTCCTTTGTATCCTATCGTAAAAACAATATAAAAAATTAATAAAATCAATAAATTTAAATAAAAACAATAATAATAAAAATTAATAAATTAAATAAAACAATAATAAATTAAATAAAAAAATAAATAATTAATAAAAATAAATAAAAACAAAACGAAATTTATTAAATTTTTTTGTAAAATGATTTTCTCTCCGCAACTTTATACTTTTTAGACATCTTACAATTTAATTCTCAGTAACAAATAAAACAATAATAATAATAAACTATATACAAGACAATAAGAAGAATACAATGTATTTAATGTATTTGAAAAGTATGATACTTTTATATAATTTGTATTTACTAATTTATTATTTTTATTAGCATAACTAATAATAAAATTAATATTCTTTCATAAGTTATGGTGTGTAGTCCTTTTGACGTCCTGGTAAGTCCTTTTACGTCTTTTATAAGTCCTTTGTATCCTATCGTAAAAACAATATAAATATTTTCTTTATATATTATAAATGTCATTGATATGTAAATGTTGTGATTACAAAACTAGCAATCAATCAAATTTTAATAAACACCTTAAAACAGCAAAACACGCAGAGAACGAAAAAAAGATTGATGATAAACCTTTTTCTTGTAAATATTGTGGTCAAAAATATAAATTTAAACAATCTATATCCAAACACATAAAATATTCTTGTACCAAGAATAAAGATGAAGACTTGAAAGAATTAGTTCGTTTATTAAATAATCAAATAGACCAACAAAAAGCAGATTTTCAAAATCAAATACAAAATCAACACAGTCAAATACAAACACAATCAAAACAAATAGAAAGGTTAATGGGAAAATTAGAAATAAATATGAATACAACTAATATACAAAATAATATTACATTATTATCTTATAAGGATACAGATGTCTCTCATTTAACAAAAGAGGATTATAAAAAATGTATTAAAAAGGTATGTTTCTGTGTAATGGGTTTAATAGAAAAAGTCCATTTTAATCCTGAAAAACCCGAAAATATGAATATTTATATTTCGAATATGAAAGATAAATATTTAATGGTTTATGATAATGGTAATTGGAATTTAAAAAATAAAATATCAGAATTAGACCGTTTATATGATGATAAAGAATTAATGATTGAAGAATGGATTGAAGAAAACAAGGATAAAGAAATGGAACATTTTTTTAAAAAATATTTAAATTTAAAAAAGGATAATAAAACAATAGAAATGATTAATGATGAAATAAAATTAATGATGTATAATAAAAAAAAAATGATTGAATAAATTAGTTAAACAAATAATACAAATAATGTTATCGGATGGATATCCAAAAATATTTATGTAATAACTGTGGAAATTATGGTCATTTATTTTATAATTGCCGAAAACCTATTACTAGTTTTGGTTTTTTATGTTATCGTTATAATAACAATATTATTGAATATTTATTAGTTCAAAGGAAGGATAGTTTAGGTTACGTAGATTTTTTAAGGGGAAAATATAATGAAAAGAATTTATTTCAATTGAAAAACATTATAAAAGAAATGACAAAAACAGAAAAAGAAAACATTATAAATTTTTCTTATACAGAGTTATGGGATAAATTATGGAATAAGATAAATGAAAAGTATGACACAAAGAATGAAGAAAAGTTTAATTATATAAAAAATAATAAAATGGATTTATTTAATGTTATATGGGATGAACCAGAATGGGGATTTCCAAAAGGAAGGCGTAATTATAAAGAAAAAGATTTAGAATGCGCACTAAGAGAGTTTGAAGAGGAGACAGGTTATTCAAAAAAGAATATTTTATTAATTAAGAATTTAAATTCTTACGATGAAATATTTACAGGTTCAAATCTTAAATCATATAAACATAAATATTTCATTGCTAAAATGAAATATGAAGATACACAAGAATTAAAATTTCAAAAGAGTGAAATAGGTAATATGGAATGGATGTCTTATGAAAAGTGTCTAGAAAAAATAAGAGATTATAATATTGAAAAGAAAGAGTTGATTATTTCTTTAAATGAACTATTAATAACAAGTATTATATATTAAAAAATAACAAGTAACAAGTATTAAGTATTAACAAGTATTAACAAGTATTATTTAATATAAATTAATATATAAATGGAAAAGGAAGATAGACATTTTTTTGATGAAAATCCTGATTATTATTTACCTTATCCCCATTTAGATGATACTAGATTACAAAAAAAGATTACATTAAAAAAGGAGTTTCGTTATAAATATGATGGAACAATTGAAGATGTAGATAAACAATCTAAAATAGTATGTAAAAAAACAAAGAAACACGAATTGTTTCCTCATCAGGAGTTTATTAAACGTTATGTCTCTTATGATACACCTTATAATGGAGTATTGTTATATCATGGTTTAGGATCAGGCAAAACGTGTTCAGCAATAGGAATAACAGAATCATTAAGAACGTATTCAAAATATATACAAAATTTCAAACAAATAATGATTGTCGCCTCGCCAAACGTTCAAGAAAATTTCAAATTACAATTATTTAATCCAAATAATTTAGAAAAAGTAAATAATGTATGGAATATTAGTGGTTGTTTAGGTAATTCATTTATACAAGAATTAAATATATTTCAAATTAATGAATTAACCAAGGATGTATTAATTCAAAAAATTAATAAAATTATAAGTCATTATTATAAATTTATTGGCTATATTGAATTTGCTAATATAATAGAACGATTTTTAAAGAGCAAAAATAGTCACGTTATTAAAAAGAATCTTAGCGCTGCTTTTGAAGGAAGAGTCATTGTTATAGATGAAATTCATAACATACGTTTAACAGCAGATATGGACAAGGATAAAAAAAAAGTAGCAACAATGTTAAAAACCTTGGTGGAATATGTAAAATATATAAGATTCATATTTTTAACAGGAACGCCAATGTATAATGACCCAAAAGAAATTATATTTATATTAAACATTTTAAATATGAATGATAATAGGTCAACATTAGCAATAAAAGATGTATTTGACGCAGATGGAGAATTTAAACCCGAAGGTAAACATAATTTATTAATAAAAGCAAATGGTTATATATCCTATGTAAGAGGAGAGAATCCGTATGCTTTCCCTTTTTTAGTTACACCTAAAATGTATAAAGATAGTCACTCGATAAAAGGATTGGCGAAATACCCTTCAAGACAATTTAATAATAAAAAAATAGAAAAGGGAATAACACATTTAGATTTATATTTAAATAAATTGTCTCCTTCTCAAGAGGAAGGATATGATTATTTTATTAATCAAATTACTAGTTCTTATAGTGAAGAAGAATTAGAAAAGTTTGAAGAAATGGATTCAGTAAAATATACAATGGTTATGAAACCCATATTATCATTAAATGTTTGTTACAGAGATAAGGAGAAATTTTTAGTAGGAAAAGAAGGATTAAAAAGTATAATGAAATTTAAAGAAAGTGCTAATCCTCCCAACAAAAATAATTTCGAATACAAAAAAGAAGGATCTGGTTATTTTGGTTATGGTAAAATAGGGGAGCATAGTATAAAGATTAAAACCATTTTAGACCATATAATAAACTCAGAAGGAATAATATTAGTTTATTCTCAATATATCGACGGAGGTTTAATACCAATGGCATTAGCATTGGAAGAGTTAGGTATGAGACGTTATATAAAAGAAAAAACGTTATTTAAAGAACCAAGAACCGACCCATTGAATGTATATAATTTACAAAAAGACCCTGATTATACAGGGCCAAGTAAACACGCCACTTATGCGATTATATGTGGAGACAAACGTATAAGTCCTAACAGCAATAAAGAAGAGATTGAAGCATTAACACATCATAATATGATGGGAGAGAGGGTTAAAGTCGTTTTAATTTCTCAGGCAGGTTCAGAAGGTATAGATTTAAATTACTTGAGACAAGTTCATATAATGGAACCGTGGTATAATATGAATCGTATAGAACAAATCATAGGAAGAGCAAGACGAAATTGTAGTCATAAAGATATTTTACTAGAACAAAGAAACGTCCAAGTATTTTTACACGGAACATTATTAGATAAAATGGAAGCAATTGATTTATATTTATATCGTAAATCAGAAATAAAATCAATTAAAATAGGTAAAGTATCAAGAGTATTAAAATCGGTTGCTGTAGATTGTATATTGAATGAAGAACAACAAAATTTCTCTAAAATGAAAGAAATAATTAATATAAAATTAAGCACTGGACAAAAGATAGATTACAAGGTAAAAGATGAACCATTTTCATCATTATGTGATTATAGTGAAACGTGTGAATATGAATGTATAAATAAAATAAGTGATGCCGAAATTGATGAAAAAACATATTCTTATGGTTTTACTCAAAATAATAAAATAGTAGATAAAATTAAATTGTTATTTACACTTAAACACGTATATCACGAGAAAGAGTTTCTTAATTTATTAAAGGACAAAACAAATACACCTATAGAAATAGAAAGAGCAATATATGATATATTAAATGACAATCAAATGTTCATAACAGATAAATTTTCTAGAAAAGGAAATATGATTTATATAAATGGTCTATATTTATTTCAACCAATAGAAATAAAAGATAAACACGTAATGATGCATGAAAGAGTGAATCCTATAACATATAAACCTAAAATGGTAGAAATAGATATAAAAGAAAATGAAGAAAATGGAAATAAAACAAATGATATTATGAATAAATTTATGTCATATTATGATAGAGCACAACAAAAAGCAAATACAGAAGATTGGTATGATTGTTACTATAAAGCGGTAGAATTAGTAAAAACAGATATATCAGAAGAAACAATAAATAGTTATTTAATTCATCATATATGTGAAACATTTACATTTGAAGAGACACTCGAAATGTTAAATCACGTTTATTCCAAACCAGTAAAAGGGATAGAAAAAAGAATTAAAAGAGATTTCAATCGGTTTGTAATAGGTAAAGATGATGTATTGGGAATATTATTAATTAACAATACAGAAAAGGACCCTTTACAAATATATGTGTTTAATGAAGAATGGCATATCGCAACATATGAGGAAAGAAATATATTGGCAAAGGAAATTACTGAAATATTAGATGTAGAAATGCCAGTATTTAAATGGGTAGGGTACATGGGAAATTATAAAAATATGTTTGATTTTAAAATAATTGATACAACATTACCAAAAATGACTGGAGCAATATTAGATAATAAAGGAAGAACTGATATATTAAAAATATTAAATGATACAGTTGAAGAAAAAACATATAATAATTCAAATACTGCTGATTATAAAAAGGTACATTTATGTATTGCTGAAGAATTATATTTACGTAATTTGGATGAAACTTCTGGAGGAGACCCTCGTTATTTTTTAAATAAATTAGAAGTCTATATTCTTAATAAAAAATTGAAATAGAAATAACTTATTATAATATATTAAAATGGATAATTTTCCTTCTCTTAGAACAATTTTGGATGAATCAAAATATGTTACAGGTTATGAAAAAGAAATTGACCAATTGTCAGATGAGAAAAAGTTAATTTTACAAAGAGAAGAAAATGATGATTTGGAGCGATTCCGTATTACAATTTTACAATTATATGAAGAAAATAAAAAAATGATCAAAGGACCTTATGTTGCTGAAATGGAATTATTAAAAAAAGAAATTAAAAGAATACAAAAAATACATAATGATGCGATAATAAGCATAAGAAAAAAATCCATAAAAGAAAAAGATGTTCCTGTAATGGAACCTTCACCTATACCAATGAAAAGACAAGCGTGGGCCAAACCAGGAGATGATTTATTAACCCGTATAAAATCAGGGGATGATTTGAAACGAGATGTTAAACAATTAAGTGAAGAATATCAACAAAAGGCAGAAGACGCAATAAAAAAAGCGCATATTGCTGAAAAAGAACTTATAAGAAACATTGAAATTAAATATACTAAAAAAAGGGAAGAATTTTGGGAAAAAGCAGACAAATGGCCAAGAGAGTTTGAGGCAATAAGAGATTATTTAAATATGTTTGACAGTGAAGAAAAGGCAGCAATAGATGCTTTACACAGAAATTCTACACACGTGGACGCATTGATGAGACGTAAAGTTATTGAGGAATATAACGTTCATAAAGAAAAGAATAAAAAAATAGAAGAAGCAGAAAATAGTTTGGCAAACAAAGAAAGAGAAAATGATAGAAGAGCAGAAGAGGCCGAAGATAGTTTGGCAATAAAAGATAAGGAGGATGCTAACAAAGAGAAAGAAATTGAAAAAGAAATGGAAAAAAAAATAGAAGATGCTGAAATGAGTTTAGCAGAAGAGGATAAAAATATATATATATCATCTATAATTAATGAAAAAATTACAGTACCTTTTAATAAATTGTCAAACAATATGACGCGTTATTTTGAAAGTTATGCGGAAAAAAAGATTGAAGGTAAATGTCGTAATGAGGGTTATGTTAAAAAACATTCTTCCAGTGTTATAAGTTATTCAACAGGATTATTAAATAGTGACATAGTAATATATGATGTAATATTTTCAGTTGATGTATGTTATCCTTATGAGAATATGGAATTAAGTTGTAAAATTAAAAACATTACTAAAATTGGTATAAGAGCAACAATAAGTGAATTAAATAATCCAATCATTTTATTTATAAGCAGAGAACACAACCCAGATAAAGATTTCGAGTCTTATAAAGAAAATCAAATAATTAAAGTAAAAGTATTAGGTAATCGTTTTGAATTAAATGATGAATATATAAGTGTAATTGGTGAATTAATATAAACAATATAAACATTAAATCTTAAAAAAAATATATAGCAATGTCTCGTTTAGAAAAAATAGTAGATTTAATAGAAACATTTTCGAAAGATGACCATATTAAAATATTAGAAATTATTTTTAATTATAATAAAACAATTATAAGTGAAAATAATAATGGTTGTTTTATTCATATAGAAGATTTGTCTGAAGATATTATAGAAAAAATAGAACATTATATCAAGTATGTATTATTAAAAGAAGTAGATATTAATACAATTGAAGATACCAAAGATAAGTTAAAAAATAATATAAATATAAAAATCAATAGTAATTAAAATGTTGTCAATCGCTGAATATAATCCGTTTTTTATTAAGAATTCATTTAACTTACCAGAACATAAAATTAAATATAAAAAACCAATTGTAATAGATTACGACCCTTTATTTTATGCGATTTATAATAAAATGAATAATCAGGACATAACGCATATAGATTATAGCAAAGTAAATGAAACCCAAGAAAAAATGAAAATTGCTGAAAAATTAGATTCAATAAATTATAAATTTAAGAATAAAGATAAAATAATGGAAAATTTAATGTATGAAAAAAAGATTAATATGAAAACGTTTAATGCTTTATGTATGTATTATAAAATAAATGTATTGTTTGTTAAGGATAACGTTTATTTAAAGATGTTTTATAATGATAAAATCAATGATGAAATCAATTATTATACAATGAACGAACATTTTCACTTTATAGGAAATGTTGATGTAACAGATAAATATGAAATAGTTAATATAGATAAACCCTTCAAAAGTGTTTCTTCTTATAAATTAGATGAATTAAAAGACATTTCTCGTTTACTTCATTTACCTTGTGACTTAAAAAAACAATTATTATATGATTCCATAAATAATATAATTAATAAACTAAATATATTTTAATATTATAAAAATAATATAATTTATAAAATTGATTAATAATAAATTTATATTAATATATAATAACAAATGGCAAAACGAATGGATATGAATAAGACATTCTCTATTTATAGTGATTTATTACAGAAAAAAAATGGTAAATCACAGGATAATTTAGAACAATATGATATACGAAATAAAAGCACAAACATTGAATATGAAGTAAGGTTTGGAAGAGACATCATCATTGATAAAATTAAATTTGAAGAAGTACAAAAAAAATTAATGATGTCTGGTTTTGTAGTTGGACAAGAGGATTATTATTTAAAAATAAATAATTACGTAAATGGTGTTCGTTGTGAAATAAATGATTTATCTCAAATTAAAGCATTTTGTAAGTCAAATACTTTACCAGATACAACTGTCTTTGTAATAAAAGAACGTTTTAAAGAATACCCCGATTATTATGAAAATAATGATTTTAATTTTAGAGTATCTATTCAAAAGGAGGTCACATTAAAAGATACTGACAAACCAGTGGTTGATTTAATGAGAGCGTGGTCTTCAGACAAGTCATACCGTTATATGAATCGTGTATCATTAATTCATCCTTCTATGCCTGGAGTTCAGGTTGATTTAAGTGTTGTAAAATCTGTTAAAAAAAAAGATGGTTTATTAAAAGAAAAGGAATTTTCATTAAGTAAATTATTTGATGAAGCAGATGAATATGAAATAGAGATTGAATTAAAAACAGAAAAACTTAAACGACTCACCTCCGAAACCTTTACTAAACTTACAAATGATTTGAAAAAAACAATTAAATATATAACTTCTGGGTTTCAATCATCAAATTTTCCTATAACGAATAATGAACAAAATAATATTTGTTATGAATATTATGGTTTATTCACATCAAGAAAAGATGATATCGACCGTTTTGTCCCCAATTCAAGTATGTTTATTGGACCTTCTTCTTATACATTACAAAAAATTAATTTAATAAATGATGTAACCAATATGAACCCTTGTATTTTAAAAGATTTTTGTGTAACAGATAAAGCAGATGGGGAAAGAAAGATGTTATTTATAGCAGGAAATGGTAAAATGTATTTTATAAATATGGGATTAAAAGTTCAATATACAGGAGCATTTTGTGAAGAACCTTCATTATATGGACTATTAATTGATGGAGAACATATATTATATGATAAAAAGAAAAAATATATAAATTTATTTGCTGCGTTCGATATTTATTTTATGTTAGGTAAATCAGTAAGATTATTACCTTTTATATCTGAAGGTAAATCAAATAGATATTATATTCTAAAGGATAAAATGCGAAAAATAAATGAAACAATAAAATATGTTTCTGAAGTAGAACAAATTAAAATGGAATATAAAAGATTTGCTGTATCCTCAGAAGATGTTTCTATACAAGAGTGTTGTTCCCATTTGTTTAGTTCGATGGATTCATTTCCTTATAATACAGATGGATTAATATTTACATCTAAATCATTGGGTGTTGGTTGTGAAACAGACAAGGATAAACCCAAAAATAATAAATACACTTGGAAAAACAGTTTTAAATGGAAACCTCCTGCCTTTAACACGATTGATTTCTTAGTTAAAATTAAAAAATCATATGGGAATAGAGATGAAATTAAAAATGTTACGACTCCTTTTAGTATAGAACCATTTAAGGTATTACATTTATATATAGGTTATGACGAAAAGACACACGGTTTTATGAATCCTCAAGAAATGTTATTTCACGGCATTGCCCCTGTTCCCCACAATGATGTAAGAGGATTAGTTCCCGCGTTATTTATGCCTACATCACCTTATGATAATAGCGCATATATATCATACGTACAATTAAAAAATGACACAAGTGGAACAATGAATATGTTTACAGAAGAAAATGAGATTATTGAAACAGATACAATTATAGAGTTTAGATATGAATTTAATGATGATAAAAATATGAGGTGGAAACCATTAAGAGTAAGACACGATAAAACTGCTGAATATAAAAATACTCATAAAATATTTGGTAATGCTTATCACGTAGCAAATAGTAATTGGCATACAATACATAATCCGATAACAAAAGAAATGTTAACAAATAAAGAATTGGTTTTAACAATGGATGATATAGGAGACAAAGATGTTTATTATAATAAAGATAGCGGTCCTTCCAAGACAGTAGCATTAAGAGACTTCCACAATGGTTATGTTAAAAAACGATTGATTGAAACCGTATCTCCTCCTGGGGGAACATTAATTGATTTTGCTGTAGGTAAAGGAGGAGACCTACAAAAATGGATTAGCAGTCGATTAAAATTTGTGTTGGGTATTGATATTGCCAAAGATAATATTCATAATAAAAAAGATGGTGCGTGTGCCAGATATATTTCAATTAAACAAAACAAAAAGGATATACCAGAAGCATTGTTTATTAGAGGGAACACATCTAAATTAATATTAAATGATGATTTTGCTCTTATTGATGACCCAACAGAAATAGATGATGAAAACAAAAGTAAATTTGTTATAAAACAAGTGTTGGCTGTAGGACCAAAAGATGTAAAATATGGTAATTATATCGCACAAAATTATGGAGTGGCGTCCAAATTATTTGATGTAGGTTCAATACAATTCGCAATACATTATATGTTTGAAAACAAATTTACTCTTCATAATTTTCTAAAAAATTGTAGTGACCTAATTAAAGTGGGAGGATATTTTATAGGAACTTGTTATGATGGAACAAAAATATTTAAAATGTTAGAAGAAACAGAAATTGAAGGAGACAAAGAAATATTTGTAGGAGATAAGAAAATATGGTCTGTAGTAAAAAAGTATGACAATATTGAATTTCAAGATAATGAAGATTGTCTTGGTTTAATGATTGGTGTATTTCAAGAAACAATTAATAAGGTGTTCGATGAATATCTAGTAAATTTCAAATATTTAATAAAAATGTTACAGCAATATGGGTTTGAACTAAACACTCCTAATGAAATGGAACCTATTGCGGATTTTGGTCATTTGTATAAAAAAATGATGTCAATAGGAGCAAAATATGTTATGAGTGAAGAAGAATCCCAAATTTCATTCCTTAATAATTATTTTATATTTAAAAAATTAAGAACAGTTGATACAAACGCAGTTCATCAGTTTTATACCAAAGAACAAGAAAAGGATTTAACCTCTATATCAAGACCTGTAAGATTAAATAAAAAAATTATATTAAAAAAGTAATTGTAATATAGTTAATGAATAGTTATAATATAAATGAAATTATAACTATTATAAATAAAGAAGACATTATTTTTAATAAAGATATAAATTATATAAATAATACATTAAAATTATATATTCATTCAATTAAAGAAGAGATTGACCCTTATATTGAATTGTGGGAAAAGAATAAAAAATATTTAAATCCTTATGAATTTATAAATACAAATTATGATTCTCAAACGTCTTGCGTATGTTCTTATAAACCAATATCAAGAGCATTTTTTAAAATGATTGAAATATTACATAATTTTAATTTTAATTTTGGAAAAACAATCCATAGTTTTCATTTGGCGGAAGGTCCTGGTGGTTTTATTGAGGCAATATCTTATTTTCGTAAAAATAAAAGTGACCTATATTATGGTATAACATTAATGGACGAAGAACAAAGTGTTCCTAAATGGTCCAAAAGTGATTTTTTTTTAAGTAAAAATCCCAACATAATAATTGAAAAAGGAATTGACCAAACTGGTAATTTATATAATGTAGAAAATTTAATATATATGAATGAAAAATATAAAAATAGTATGGATTTTATTACTGGGGATGGAGGGTTTGATTTTAGTATAGACTTTAATAAACAAGAAGAAAATTCATTAAAACTCATTTTTTGTGAAATATGTTTTGCTATGGTTTTACAAAAAAAAGGGGGGTCTTTTGTGTTGAAAGTATTTGATTTGTTTACAAGTTGTTCCGTTCAAATGATATATTTATTAAATTATTTATATGAAGAAGTTATAATCACTAAACCATTATCTAGTCGACCAGCAAATTCAGAAAAATATATTGTATGTTTGAATTTTAAAATGGTTCATAATTTAAATGATTTAATTAATATTTTTATTAAAAATTATAATAATTATGATATTAATAACATATTAAACATTAATATGTCTAATCATTTTTTAGAAAAAATTAAAGAAATTAATTCTATATTTGGTCAGTCACAAATTGAAAATATCTTAGGTATATTAAATTATATAGTAGATACTTGTAGAAGCGATAAAATAGAACAAATAAAAAAAACTCATTTAAGTAAATGTTCCAAGTGGTGTAAAAAATATAATTTACCCATTTATGATTATTATAATTAATATTATATATAATTATATATTATTTAATGAATTTGTATTAACACAAACAGACGTTGACGTTGTATAAGGACGTTTACCTTTTATTTTCCATTGTACACAAGGCGTTGGTTTTCTATTTAAAATATGTGTTGAACTATCTAGATTTGCCAAAAGACTATCATATGTATTTTGACTATTTCGTATCGTGTCATATTTTAATTTAGCAATTCTAGAACTAGAAGAAACTCCTCCTTGACAAGAAAATTCTTTATTATTTGGATTATATATAACGTGTTTATTTTTACAATCATTTACACAAGCTCCACTTAAAAATTCGGTTCCTTCTACATTTGAACCTATCTGATTGTTTTGGTCATATGTCTTACATCTACTTTGTAAATACTGTTTACTATTCCAACAAAACTTTTTATTTATGATTGTGTTCGCACTTCTTCTTACAGCAAATGAACCAGTTTTACAAGGTGATGATTCTACCCCTTTACATTTGTTTAAATGAACAACATCTTCATATATAACAGACAAATTAACGGCAGGTTCTGTTTTAATAGAACCTTCTATATCTTGAATAGTAGGATGGGATTGTACTGTATTCAAACTTACATAAGGAGACAATTGTTTTCTCCATTGTTTAATAGGATTTGGTTTTCCTGGTAAATTTACACAGGTATCATATTTAGTAAAATGTGGTTGGTTTGAAGGATAAGCATAAGTTGTGGCACCGCCCTTCCAATTGTTATATGTAAAATTCATTATATTAATATAATATAATATTATAATGAATACAAGTGAAAACTTAATGTATCAAACAGATAATATAGATAAAATTTATTTATCATTATGTTCATTAGTTATAATTAGTTTGTTATTTGTTGCTTCAAAAAGAGTTAGTTAAAGTATTTAAGTTGACTGAGTTTTTGAATTTAATGTAGCAACTCTTTTTTCCATTAATTCTAATATTTTACATCTACAATTAATGTTTGAAAATATAATTCCAATATCTTGTATAATTCCTTTTATTTCATCTGGTATTTGCTCTATTTGCTCTAATTTTGGAAATATTACAAGATATATAATATTAACAATTGCGAACATATCATCTTGATTTTGTTCGCCAAATAAAGCGGATGTCGATAACCTACTATATTGCGATACAACTTTTAAAAACTGTGTAAATTTTCCGCAACCAGGACATTCTTCTTTAGACCTATCAAAATCTAAATATAACATATCTGCTTCAACACCACATTTTTTCAATTTATAATCTGCTTGAGATTCATTTATAGTTCCTCCTGATGCTTTATCAAATAAATCTTGGTCACACTGTTCTAAATTACCTGTAACACTTTCAATACCTTTTGTAAAATAATTATATATATTTATCATTTTATTTATAACTTCTATATCAAATATTCTTTCAATAATTTCTTCCATTACCGTATACGGATCTTCATATCTTCTTAAATATAAATTTATTTTTATTATTTTATCTAAAACTATTTGATAATTCTCGTTTTTATCCCAACCACCTTTTTGACCACCTTTTTGATTATTTGTTTGATTATTTGTTTGAAATTTTGGTTTACACATAGTAATATGTGTGCCTGTTGATTGGGAACACGCTGATACCTCTGGTATTAATTTTGGTTTTTTATTGTTAATACCACTAAAAGCATATTCCCCGAATGTTGATTCACAAATAATTTTATCTTTTCCAAATAGTTTTTTACATAATTCTGAAGGAATAAACTGATCAAGTGGAGTGAAAGGTATGTTTAATAATGACATGAAAGCAAATAACCCAGCATACACTGTTTCTATAGCTGCCTCCCCAACTATTTTTACATAACTACTAGGTTCTTTCCATATGAAAGGAGTATAACCAGATGGTATTTTTGACAGAGAACCTATTGCTGCTTTTCCAATCGCTGCTGCTCCTCCAATTTTATCTTTACTTCTACTTCTACTCTTTACTTTTTTTACTCTTTTTACTTTTTTACTACCTTTTATATTTTTACTTTTTGTTTTTCTATTTCTATTTCTATATTTCCTTGTCATATTATAACTATATATTAATATCTACGTACCGCTTTTATAAATGTATATGAACCATTTGATTTGTCTCCTCCAAAACTTGTATCATTATAATTTCTATTAATACTTTCTAATGTTTTAAATCTTGTAAATAATGAACTGTCAGATACATATTTTGAATTTCCTGAACCTAAAGGAACTTGTAAAGGAGTAACGCCATTTGTTTCAGTAGCACAAGAATCATTTCTTAATCCTCCTCCCATTTTTGGACGTATTATTCTAGAGTTTACATCATTTACTTGATTACACCCTCCACAACTTTGATATCTTCTAGATAAAAAATCCCCTAAATTGATAGAAGAACGAAAAGGACCATTGTTAGATGTAATCGTTTGACCATTTACACTCACTGTGTTTGGTCTAAAGGATTTACGTAAAATTTTGCGTTTTAATGCTACTTCCCCCCCAACCATTGTATTTTGATAACCTACCAATGAAACTGTTGCCATTTATATATAATAATAAAAAATATTATAAATATTTTATAAATTATATTAATATTTCATAAATTATATTAATATTTCATAAATTATATTATTATTTCATAAATTATCTAAATTATCTAATTATGTCATAATACGAGGAACAACATTCATCGAAATCAATTCTTGAAATAACAATTTACAACTAAAAGGAATTTCAACATAAGAGAAGTCGGTTTTATTATCACATACACTACATAAGTGTATATGTTCTTTTTCATTATAAATCGCAATAAGACCGCATTTTTTACATACGTGAACAGAATATTTATCAGAAACATCATAAATACGTTCTTTAGTGAAACGCGCAGCACCGTGAGAAATCATACAATCTCTTTCCATTTCTCCAAATCGTAAACCTCCATCTCTGCTTCGTCCTTCTGCTGGTTGTCGAGTTAAATTAACCATTGGTCCAATACAACGACTGTGTTGTTTATCATAAACCATATGTTTTAGTCTCTGATAATAAACTGGGCCAATAAAGATTGATGTTTCGATTTGCTCGCCAGTTTTACCATCATACAATAATTCATTACCTTTTGATTCATAATTATATTTTTGTAATTCCTTAAATAACTTATTCATACTTAATTCACCAAAACTAGTTCCATCTCCAAAAAGACCTAACTCTAGCAAAAGTTTACCTATAAGTGTTTCTTTTAATTGAGCAATTGTCATTCGAGAAGGAATCGCGTGAGGATTAATAATGATATCAGGCCTTAGACCATCCTTAGTAAAAGGCATATCTTCCTCATTAATAATGTTTCCAATTGTTCCTTTTTGTCCGTGTCTGCTACTAAATTTATCTCCAATATTTGGTTTTCTTGTAGAACGAATTTTAACTTTACACGAATTATAACCTTCTCCATTTCTATTCATCCATACCTTATCTACATAACATTCTTCTTCTGTTCTGTAACAACGACTTTGGTCTTCATATTTAATTAATTTAGTATTATCATTTTTATTATCTTTAATAACAACAACCTTGGCAATAATAATATCTTTGTCTTCGATTAGCGTGTTTACATCCATAACACCATTTTTATTAATTTTATCATAATTGCCAAATTTCATATTTTTTGTTGTTAACTTATTTGGTTTGATACGCATTTCTTCTTCACCATTTGTTTTTTTATCATCATCTTTTTCTGTATGATAAATGGTTGCGTGAAATAATCCTCTGTCAATACTTCCTTTATTAAATAATATACTATCCTCTTGATTGTAACCACTATGCGTCATAATAGCTACAATCACTTGATTACCTGAAGGCAATTGATTTAATTTAATCATATTCATTACTCTTGTTTCTACTAAAGGACGCATACTATAATTTAATACATACGCAGTTTTGTCTACTCTTGTATGAAAGTTGGAAACATAAATGCCGATTGCTTGTTTACCCATAGCGCATTGATACGTATTACGAGGGGACTGATTGTGTTCCGGAAAAGGAATACAAGATGCCAATACACCGAATATTGTGCTAGGATGAATTTCACAATGTGTATAATTATATTCTCTCGACATATAAGCAGGTTTAGTTGCTATCATTGCGAAAGATTGTTCTTCAGGATCAACATATTCAATAACAGATTCATCTAGTTTTAAATTCAATAACAAATCCTCCCATTTTAGGTCTTTGCTATCGATTGAATCAATAATTTGTTTTGTAATCATTACGCGATTATTTTTTACTTTAAGCAAGGGACGCAACAAACGACCGCATTCATTACTAATATAAATTTCTTTTTGTTTATAATTAAATACAACTGATGTGTAAATATTTAAAATTCCTTTATATTTTTTTTCTTTTAAACCATTGTATAATTCAAAAGGATTTTCTGTAATGCCAATCCATCTTCCATTAATAAATACTTTTACTTTATCATAATATAATGAACTATCTCCTTCTTCAAATACTTTTACTTTATCGAGAACATAATCATAAATAGGTGAACTATCTGAATATCCAGAAACAATTGTTAAATAACTGAGATTTTTAACAACTCCTACAGATTGTCCTTCTGGTGTTTCAGCAGGACACAAAAATCCCCAGGATGTTCCTGTTAATTTTCTTGGTTCGATTAATTTACCACTTTTATCAATAGGAGTATTAATTCTCCTTAAATGACTTAGTGTAGATAAATAAGTTAAACGATTTAATACTTGTGCCACACCAACCTTATTGGAGTTTAAATGTTTAATACCAAAATCACCAGTAGATAATGCTCTTTTTAGTCCATTTTCAATCGTAGACGATTTTACAATTTTATAAATGTTTGTTAATGTAATAATATTACTATAATCTTCACTTGATTTCCAAGAACCAGTATTAATTTCTCTTATTACTTGTTTTTGAATATCTTTAACAACTTTATTGAAATAATTACGAAATAAATTATTTAGCAATGTACCTGTAAGTTCAATGCGTTTATTAGTATATGAGTCTCTGTCGTCACTATTAAATTCACCTAGTGCTGAACGAATAAGTTTATTTGCCATATGACCCAATAAATATGTTTTTTCCAGTCGTGTTTTACAATTTGGAAATAAATCATTTGTTAAAACATCCATAGCAAAATCTTTCTTTTTCTTTTGCCCTTCGTCTTTATCCATATTAATTGGTGTGTAAATCACAGACGCAGTAATATATTTAATACTTTCGTCATAACTAACGGATTCGCTTGCCTGTGAAATAGATGCTTTTAAATAGTTTAATACTGCTTTGTTTTCTTCACAATCAATATTCAAACAAATCATTTTACAAATATCTTTATCACTTTTTAGTTCTAGTGCCCGAAATAATATGAACAAAGGGATTGGTCGTTTTAGTCGAGGTAACTGAACCAAAATTTCAAAACCACTAGCAATTAATTTCGATGAAATCATCATATAAATTTGTTTAGGAGAAATACATTTCCAATCAGGAACAGACCTCATTTCCGCAGTCCATAACCATTTGTGATTTGCTTTTTGTTTGAAACAGAATATTTTATTATCAGCAGGTTTTTCTTGCCCTAAACAAGTTTTCTCTGAACCATTAATAATGAAATATCCCCCTGGGTCCATCTTACATTCTTCAATTTTATCAGGATGAACGTGACCATATTGATTTAAAATACAAATACAAGATTTTAACATAATAGGCACTTTACCAAACTGAATCTTAGATAATTTGACATTTTTAATTTCTTCAATCTCTAGACTGGGACCAGAGCGAATAATGTATTGAATATTAAGGTCAAGAGTAATATTTGAAGTGTAAGTAAAGTTTCTTAATCGGGCATCATTAGGAAACATTAATTTTGTAGCTCCATTATTTTCGTGGATCTCAGGTCTATAAACACATAAATTTTCAAATTCAATAACAATTTCAAGACGATGCTTTTTGAATTCTTTAATATAATCTTGAATAGAACGAATATGTAAAGGATTAAACATTTGAATAGTTTTTTTCATTTGATTCATAATGAAATCATTATAAGAGTCAATCTGGTGCCTTACCAGTTGAAGAAGATGTTTATTTTCAAAATAAGATTCAATCACTTTCCAGCAATCATTTTTCTTATATTCTTCTTCAACTGGGCGAGACATAGTTACTATAATTTATTGTTTTGTTTTTAATTCAATTTTATCTATTGTGATTTTTTAAAGGAGTTTCTTATTGTTTTGTGAATATACAAATGTATACATTAATATAATTATTATAATATTTAAGTTAGGTTATTATAATTAATGTATTGAAATGAATATATGAGTAAAAGAACAATTAGTATAAATCCTCAGTTCTTTAATATTTCAAAAAAAAAAAGTAAATCACAAAAAGTTACACCTTCCCACGTTAATATAAATTCGTCTAATATTAGGCAATTGTTATTAGATAAGTTAAGAGAACAAAAAAAAACTAAAAAGATAGAAACTAAATTATTACCTGTAATACAATCTAATACATTTGATGAAAATTGTAAAATAGAAGAAAATGAGGTTAAAATTGAGGAAAAAGTTGAAAAGATTAAGGAACAAAATAAGAATGAAGACAAACCTGAACATATAGAAAGTGATATACCTCAAGGAAAACCTTATGGTAATTTAAAGAATGGAACAAAACCAACTTTTAAATCCTGGAACAAAGAGGATATAAATGTTCCAACAAATATAATTATAGAAGAAAAAGAGGTAACCAAAACATTTAAATTAGGAAAAAATGAAAAAAATAGAACAGTATCTGTTTTAATAAAAAATAATAAAACTCGTAAAAAAGTAGAAGATAGTAAAACTGCTTTAAAAAAGACAAATTTATCTACAGTTAAAAATTATTTAAAAGAAAAAAATTTAATTAAATTTGGAACAAGCGCACCAAGTAAATTATTAAGAGATATGTATGAATCGTCTGAATTATGTGGAGGAATAGTAAATGAAAATGCTGTAAATCTTTTACATAACTTTGATAAATAATATTTATATAATATAATGAGAAAAGGACAATATCCACCACAATTCAATGTAAAAAAAGCATACAACAATGCTCAAAGGAGAAAACAAAATGCCTTACTTAAACACATACCACAAGGCACGTTTGTTCAAGGAAGAATGGTGCAAAGATTACAAACACATGAAAATAAGGTACACGCAATGAGGAATCCAACTTTTCATAAAGGAACAGGACATGTTCCTAGTCAGGTTCCAGGTTATAGATTAAGCACTAGTCCTGGTAGACCATACGCACCTTTACAAGCACCTTTACAAGCACCTTTAATAAGACCAAGTGTTCATGTTCCAATTCAATTACCAGTTAATAGTTCATCTCCTACAAGAAATCCTTTAATGAATGGTTTAAATACAAATGTTCGTACGAATGGAACAAGAAGGTCACCAAGTAGGTCACCAAGTGGACGAACAAGTAGGTCACACAGTAAAAACAAAACAAATAAAAGTAAATCACCAAACCGAGGCGTAACCAGAACAAATTCTAAAGGTAGACGTCACACTAATTTATAATATATACAAAATTTATGAGTAAAAATAATAGTAAAAATAATAGTAAAAATAAAAGTAATAATAATAAAAGTGAAAAAGTATTTGTCGAACAAGGGTATAATTATTTTGCTAATGGAATTGGACAAGTTGGAAAATGGACAGGAACCAAATATGGTTCAAACTATTTAAATTATATACCCGAAAAATGACGCAAGGGGTTAATTATGGCACAAAAAAAATGTATAATTTTTTGTTTAGAAGTCGTAATAATTCTCGAAGTAGAAGTTCAACACAATCAAGACCTTCACAATATAGAAAAAACTCTAAAGCCAAAATTATAAGTAAAGATTCACCAGAAACAGAACATAAAGGTACCTTACTCATAAGTCCAGTTCATAAGCAATCAAGAACTAAATCAAACCTTCCTTTAATAAAATGGACACGTAAAATAAAAAATGGGATAAAAATTTATAAAGATAAAGATAATAACGCGTATAAAATCATCAAGTTAAAGAATGGGGAAATAATATTAGAATCATTGAATTACACAATACCCCCTTTAAATGTTACGCCTTTTCAACATTGGGTACAATCAGAAGCAAAAAATATATATTTAGACAGAATGAAAAAAATATATAATAAATCTCAAGATAAAATTTATGAAAAATATAAAGGCATTCAAGGCACACATATTCCTCAGGAGCAACATCTTTTATTGACACAACAATATGAAGAAGTAACGAATGTTGAACCTTATATGGATTTTACGTATTTTAAGTAGGCGTTCTACAAACTGGACACGTATGACTATGAGATGTCCACGTTAAAAAAGCATCTTTTTTAAAATAATGTTTACACGTATTAATAATAGCAATTTCATCATCATTTAAAAATGGTTCGTGTGTAATAGGACAAGAAGTTTCTCTGTGTTCTTCTAACTCTTCATATGTTGAATAGGTTACATTTAAACTAGAATCAGTATTTAAATTTAATTCATTTAAACTTAAATCATTTGAACTAACATCATCCCTAAGAAGAAACTGAAAATCAAAAACGTTACGCCTTAAATGAGACCTTAAATTTGTTTCGTGTGCCATCATTAATGATATTACAGCCCTTATATTTTCGCCACTTTGTATTATCATTCTTTCGTTTATTTCTGTCATAATAATTTATTAACTATAATCTTTTTAATTAAAAACAATACAGAATGGTTATTATGGAATCAGGATTTTCTGGATTAACAAATTTAGGTAATACATGTTATTTAAATTCATCATTACAAATTTTGTCTCATATTGATGAATTAAATACATATTTAAAAGGTGTAAAAAAATTAAATGAAATAAAAGATTCAACCTTGACTATTGAATGGATATTATTATACAATTTGATGTGGACAAAAAATTGTGTAATATCACCAAACAGATATGTTAATAAAATAAAAATGTTATCAAAAGAGAAAGAAAATAATACATTCTGTAATTTTAATCAAAATGATGCGAATGAATATTTTTATTTTATGTTAGAATGTATTCATAACTCATTAAATTTATTAGATAATATTAAATTAAAAAAAATAAATGATACAACAATAAACAATGAAATAGATAAATATGAAAGCAAAGATTGTTCTATAATACATTATTTATTTTGTTCTTTTTTAAAATATACATATCTAAATAAAGATACAAATGTGGTTGAATTCACAAAATCAGAACCACATTTTATGTTGGAAATATCAATCCCTTTAAATGATACTACTTTGGAGGATTGTATACGTTTTACATTTCAGGACGAAACATTGGATAGTTTATGGTATGATGATAAAACAAAAACAAATAAACAATTAATTAAAAAAACAACATTAGGATATTTACCAACAATTCTAGTTATTCATTTAAAGAGATGGACTCCTTCATTAAATAAAAACAAACATGTCGTTCATTTTAACGAAGTATTAAATATGCTAGAATTTTCAGGACAAAATGAGGCATACGAGTTATTTGGTATAATCAATCATCAAGGAAATATGTGTGGAGGACATTATTTTAGTTATATTAAAAAGAATAAATGGTATATTTTCGATGATACTAATATTAAGACAATACCATTTTCTAATGTAGTTAGTGAAAAAAATTATTGTTTATTTTACAGAAAAATAAAATAATTACACATTATAAATGTCAGATTTAAATGTATATGGAACCCATAAAGTATCCATAATTTTATTATTGGTATTTGTTATTTTTATATATATTGTTATGTTTAGTATTTTACATAAAAATACTGAATCATCCCGTTGGGTTCTTGTTATTGAAATTATTTTATGGGTTACATTAATAATAATTATAGTTATAAATATTAAATGGTTAAGTGATAAGGATTTTAATATTAGAGCAGAAATTCATAATTTATTTAATGCTAAAATGACAGAATTGGATATATTTGCTGAAAGTGGAGAATCAGTTCCAATTGCTCCTATACCAAAAATAGACATATCACACGTATATGTAAATGTAGATAGTTCGTGCGCAATACCCGAGGATAAAGGGGAAGTATTTCACGTAGAAGATAATACGTATAGTTATGATGACGCTAAAGATGTATGTAGTTTATTAGGTTCACGATTAGCAACATATGATGAAGTAGAAAAGGCATACCAAAATGGTGCCAATTGGTGTAGTTATGGGTGGTCTGATGAACAATTGGCATTGTTTCCTATACAAAAATCTGTGTATAATGAATTAAAAACAATTAAAGGTCATCAACATGATTGTGGAAGAACTGGTGTAAATGGAGGATATATAGAAGATGGAACATCAAAGTTTGGTGTAAATTGTTATGGTAAAAAACCTTATATGACAGATAAGGATAAAACCTTTATGAATGAATACACATATACCCCTACAATGTCTCAAGATAACAAAACTAAATTAGATAATGCTGTTAATGATATATTGATTGCTCCTTTCAATAAAACAAAATGGAATTATGAATAAATAATTTTTATTTTTTTTAATTTTTTTATTTTTTTTAATTTTTTTAATTTTTTTTTGTTTTGTTTTTATGAAATTTAATTTTTTTATCTTTCTTTTTTTTTGTTTTAGTTAAATCTGACTTAAATAATTCCTTAAATTGTTTTATTTCTTTATCAAACATAAAAGGTTGTGATTTAATAAAAATACGCTTATTATTAGACAACATTGTTTTAATTCCCATAGGAAATGTTAATTTAGCCATTATTATAAACGGTTATAATAAATAATAATATTATGCGTATATCTTACATTTATTTATTCAATAAAAATTATAAATGAATGTAATAGATAATTATAAACAAGAATTATTAAATTTAGGAGATCCTATAGAAATGGAGGATGATACATACTTCTGTAAATTTAGTTATAATAATATGCCATTTATGATTAAAACCAATAAGATATGTGTATATAAAAAAAGAAAGAAGAATAAGGATAATTATGTAAATATTTCAATTACAAGCAAGGATTATTTAGTATGGTTTGAAACTTTTTATCAAACTTGTATAGAAACTTTTTTTGAAAGAAGTTCAGACTGGTTTGAGGAACCACTTACATTATCAGACATAGAATTTTCATTTATTAATCCTTTAAAAAGTAATATTAAGGATAATTGTTTTGATATACAATGTGTTACAAATGAGGACCGTTTACATATTGTTGATACACAAGATAATGTATCTACTTTAGAACTGTTAGATGATTGTAATGTTATACCAACATTTCATATTAAAGGAGTAAAATTTAACAGTAAACATTTTATGTTTGATATAGAAGTGAACAACATATATATTATTAGAGATGAAACTGAACAAGATGAACAAAATAATAATGAACTAGTTGAACAAAACGAACAAAATAATAATGAACACGTCGAACAAGATGAACAGGATAAACAAAATAATAATGAACAAGTTGAACAAGATGAACAAGATTCAAATGAAATTGTTAATGAACATTTTGAACCAAATGAAACACAAGAATTAAAAAATGATTTGAACGAATTGAGTGAATTTTCATTATCAACAGATAATTTAGAAGAAATGTCGATGGATATTGAAAGTAATGGATTTTATAAAATTTATGAATTGATTGATAGTAAAATTAAGGATAATATTACACAAAATCTTCAAAAAATGTTTCTTAAAAAAAAAATTAAAATAAATATAGATATTTCAGATATTTTCGATGAAGACGAAGAAGAATAATTAATTATTTTAATGAATTATTGTTTTAAATAAATTATTTTATATTCTAACTTTATATAATGAAGTTAAATAAGATAATTAATGGTTCAAATAAAAAGGTGTTTAACATTCTTTTAGGGCTTGGTATAGTAGTAGTAATTGTAGTATTATTTAATTACAATAACAATAAAGGTAGTGTTATGGATAATATGTATGATCAAGGTAATAGTTCATTATCTATGGATTCATCATCGAACGCAGTGACACCATCATCAACAGACCAAAACAATTTCTTGCCTGTTTCTGGTTTAAATACTTCCAACGGTTCATCAAGCTGTAACAATCAACAGGTTGTAAACCCTTCTGATTTATTGCCTAAGGATGGTAATAGTGAATGGTCCAATATTAATCCAGCAAATGCTGATTTAAAAAATCTGAATTTGTTATCTGCTGGTCAATTAATCGGAATTAATACAGTGGGTAGTTCTTTAAGAAACCCTAATATGCAAGAAAGGTCTGAACCAGTCATTCCCAAAGCAAACATTGGTCCTTGGAATAATTCTACGATTGATGCTGATACTCTTAGGAGACCTCTAGAAATTGGTGGGTTCGAATAAAATAATATATTATTATAATGAATAAAGAAGATATTTTAGGATATGTTATTATAGCATTAATTTTATTTATTTCTTATAAATTATATAGAGACTCAGATTTATTTCAATTGAAATGTATTGTTTCTAATGTAGATGGAGACAAATATTGCGTAAGAGAAAGAACAAATATACAAAATGCCTCTGATTTATTAGCAAAAACCACAGATAAAATGAAAACATTAGTTAATTATGTAGGTGAAAAACATAAGGATAAAGAAAACATGAAGCGTCTTGTTAAAAAGTTTAACCCTAAAAAAATTGTAGAAACATTACCTACAAGTGAATATACAGCGTATAGTGAAAATAAGGGGCAAAAAATAGCATTTTGTTTAAATAAGGAAAAAGAAAATGATAATAATTTAATTGACGAGAACACGTTAATGTTTGTGGCATTACACGAAATGGCTCACGTAGCATCTAAAAGTATAGGTCATAATAAAGAATTTTGGGATAATTTTAAATTTTTAATTAAAGAAGCAAGCGATATTAATTTATATATTCCTATCGATTATAGTAAAAAAAACCAAGAATATTGCGGTATGACTATAAGTAGTAGTCCTTTTTTTTAATTATAATATAATAATTTATATGATAATTAATTCTAATTATAAAATCAAATTCTAACATTAATAATAAATTCAAGAAGATATGAATAAATACAAATTACTTATAATTTTATAATTGTTATTTATAAATGAAATTTAAATTTAGAATATTATATAAAAGTGTTGAAACACCTATTGATGTGGATGAACCAATCTATATGGATGATACTATTGAAAATGTAAAATACAAATTATCAAAGGTATTGCCAATAAAAAATGTAAAATATTATTATTTATTTTATAAAAGGGAAACACAAATAAACGCATATGATGCTTATAAACAATTATCATTAAATGATACTGTTCCAATAAATAAAAAGAAATTTGTCTCCTTTTGTGTAAATTGTAATATAACAAATTATAAAGATAAGGAATATTATGATATAGATGATTTTTTAGAATTAGAATTAGATAAACCAATAATAGTAAATGAACCGATTGGGATTGAAACAGGAAATTATATCGTAAATCCTTACGACAATGTATTTAATTATGACGAAAAAATTCATAGCACCTCAAACAATCTTCTTATGAATTATCCAAATATAACAGATGTTATATATGTTTGTATCGCCGATAAGGTTTATCATTATGTTACTAAAAAAGGGTTAGATATAGAACACATTGTAAACGTATATTATCCTTATTTATATACTGATAAAAAATTTAATATGGATTCTATTGAAGAAGGAGACACAAAATATGAAAAATATAATAAAATGATACATTTTCAACAAGTTAAATACAATAAGGAACTATCCAGTAAACAAAAAGGAGTAACTTCTGTTTATCTTGTTATTTATACGAAACAGAAATTTTTGTTTCCGATTGATATATTTTTTAAACTTATGCAATCCACATTAGAATATCCTTTTATAAAATTAAATCCTGGAAGAAAACAAGAAAATATATATAGAATTTATTCTCCTAAGATTAGTGAAAATGGTAATAAGGTTCCATATTTTAAAAAAAATAGAATAAATAAAATCATAAATACTTGTAAAAAACCCAACACATTATATTATATAATTGATGAAAAATATAAAGAAAAGATATTAACAATAACTTTTGAAATGAATGACAAAGGACATATTTTTATGACGTTGAATGATTTGGACCTTTTATCATTTGAAGAAATTGAGGAAATTATTAAAAAAACTACTGATAATATTATTAATAAATTGATAGAATTTTTTGACCCTTCACAAAAGATATTTAATTATTTTACTTCGTTAAATGAGGAGAATGTTGAAATAATAGATTTAAAATATAAATATTTATTTAAAAAACAACCTAAATTTGAAATAAATAAATATGTGAAATGTTTTTCTAGTATTTTTAATTTTGTAGAAGAAAAAGAATATATACGTTTAAGATACAAGAGAGTATCTAATTTTAATGAATTAGACAGTATGGATGCTTATATTATTGAATTAATAAATCAACAACAATCTAGAGAACATATTATTAATACATTATCACATTCTTATAATGTTACTCTTGAAGATGCTACACAAAAGTTTAATGATATTCTTGGTTTATATACAGCACAAACTGAAATGAAACAAAACCGTATATTTAAAATAAGAAATAACCCAGGTTTCGCAATAGATATTTATAAAAAGGAGAGATTTGTCGAGGTTGAAATAGGTAACATTAATAATGTTTTATATGTTGATTGTCTCGATGTATTTATTAATAATTTAATTTTATTTTCTCAAAATGTGATTAAGGATGAACTGAAAGGTTTGTGTGATATTAAAGATGTAAAAATAGTAGAGGTTGAATATGAAAGAGAATTTGATAAAGAAGTTGCCTTTTCTACTGACTTGTTTAATACTAATAAAAACGTTGAAGAAGATGAAGAAGATGAAGAAGATTTATTAAGAAAATTAGAAGAAAGAGAGAGAGAGGATAATTTTGGTTTAAATGAAATAGATGAATCCAAAGCAATGAAGGAAATTAAAGTTATGGATGTAATTAATGAAGAATCAAATGAATCAGAAAAACCAGTTGGAGCATTGTCTGATTCAAGTGATTCTGATTCTGATTCTGATTCTGAATCAAACAAAAAACCTGATAAAATTAATAAAATAGAAAATGCATGGGCTCCAGAACCAAATGAAGAATTAGATGTAGACTCAGATGTAGAAAAAGTAAACCCGTTTTCAGTAGGAACTGTACCAGAACCAAAAGACGAAGAAAACGCATGGGTTCCAGCAAATAATGGTTCCCCAATATGGAAACCAGCAAGTGATTCAGGATCAGTAGGTTCAATTCCAGAACCAAAGTCAAATGAAGAAGAAGACGAAGACGAAGATGAAGACGCAGTAAACTCTGGCTCAGTAGGTACTGTTTCAGAACCAAAGTCAAATGAAGAATCAAATGAAGACGAAGAAAATTCAGGTTCGGTAGGTACTGTTTCAGAACCAAAGTCTAATGAACCAAAGTCTAATGAACAAAAATCAAATGAAGATGAAGAAAATTCTGGTTCAGTAGGAACTGTTTCTGAACCAAAGTCTAATGAAGAAGACGAAGAAAATTCAGGTTCGGTAGGAACTGTTTCTGAACCAAAGTCAAATGAACACGAAGGGGTTGAAGAGGCAAAAGGGTTTAAACCTCCCGGTTATAGAATTAATAGTAATAATGCTTTAAATGGAGGTGCTTTTAAAAAAGGGGATTCATATAATTTATTTTTATATGACCAAACCAAAAAGGACATATTAACATTATTAAAAAAAAAAGAAATAAATTGGGTTGCTGCGGAAATCAAAGATTATTTTAGATATATTACAACTAAAAGCGGTAACACTTATAGCACTATAATTGAAAAGGAAGATACAACGTGTAAAGGAACAATGACCCAAATAAATAATGAAGAATTAATACAAATCGAGAAATTAATGAATGGCGCCAAAATTATAAAAACAAATATTTATGACAGAGATGGTAATCAATATGACGGTATAGTATTTGTATATCCTTATAATAAAACCTATAAAATCCCCCCTGTAGAATATATAAAAAATATATTTAATATTGTTAAAGGTGTATGGAAAGATGTTGAAGGAGACAAAAAATTATATATTTTTGACAGTGATTATGAATTAAAAGGAATATTTGATGGAGCACAGTATATAGATAAAGAAGAAGTTAGAACATTAGATACCGGTCATTCAAATCCTTTCTTGAAAAGATTACAGGAAAAAGAACCCACTCTTTTTTTAAAAGAAGATGATTCTAAATTTTCTCAATACAGTCGTTTATGCGCGTGGAATCAAAGAAGACAACCTGTTATATTAACAAAAGAGGAAAAGGAAGAAATTGACAGAGAAGCGCCTGGAACATATGAAGGAGCAGTAGAATATGGTACTGACCCAAATAATAAATTTTTTTATATATGTCCTAAATATTGGAATTTAAAAACAAATATGCCAATGTTAGAAGAAGAGGTAGATAAAAGTAAAATAATTGATGAAAAAATAACAAAAACTAAAAGTTTAAAAGATAAATATATTTTTGAATTTAGCACGGATAAACACGGCGATTATCCTATACCTGGTTTTTTGGATGATAAAAAACATCCCAAGGGTCATTTTATTCCTTGTTGTTTTAAAATGAAAACAGACCCAAAAGCGGTGAATGAATATAAACGAGTTATGAGTAAAATGAATGAAAAGGATTTAATAAAGGAAGTAACAAAGGAAAAAATAAAAAAGAATGGTAAACCTATACCAAGTGAAATTTTAGAGACATTGTCAAAAGATGAACTTATACAAATGTTAATAGAAAACAAAACAATATCTCAATTATTAGTGAAACGAAAAGAGGCAGCGGACAGATTAATGGCACAAGAAAGAGCAGAGGAAAAGGTTGATGTTGATAAATATATACAAAATGGATTAAAATTTCCTTTGGATAAACAACGCATTGGATTCTTAACATTGTCATTAGAAAAGTTCTTTAATGTCTCTGTAAATGATTATTACGAAAATATAAAAACAAAAAAATTTAAAAGAGGAAAACCTTTATTATTTCGTCACGGAACAGACCAACATAAAAATAATTCATTTATCTCTGCGATTGGTTATATATTTGATATTCATACTATAAATAATAAAAAAAAGGTATACACAATAGAAAATACAATAGAATATATTGTAAGTAAACTGAATATAGATAATATACAATCGTTTCATAATGGAAGAATACCTCATACTTTTGCTAAGGACTTTGAACAACAAAACATAGAAAAGTATAAGGGTTCTAAAATGTTTAAAATGTTTGATGAAGGCATTGAGTTTAAAAGATTAGTTAATGGTTATGAAAATTTTATTAAATACCTTAGAGATACAACTAAATTTATAGATCACACTTATTTATGGGATATTGTAACAAGTGAATTAAATGAATCAATAAATATGATTATTTTATATGAACCAATGGATGATGTAACGCACAACCTAAGTATTTTATGTCCCACATCATTTCATTCTAAATTTTTATTTAATATAGAAAAACCAAGTTGTATTTTATATAAAAGGGGTGATTATTATGAACCTTTGTTTTATTCTCAAAAACAGGAAAAAATGAAAAAACTTACAACAATAGATGTGGATGAATATAATTTTATGTTTGATGTTAAGAGTGAAATCCCCTTTATTATTAAAATATTACAATCAATAAATACACATTTAGGAGACAAATGTAAAGATAAATTAGTAAATAATCATTATAAATTTAAGCAAAACATTTCATTTGAAGAAATACAACAAATATTGAAAGGAACAGATTATATTATAAGAAGTCAAGTTATTAATTATGATGGAACTATCATTGGTATGATTGTTCATAATAAGATTGATTTTTTTCTTCCTTGTAGACCAGGTAGATTAGTTCCTTCAATAAAAACAATAATAGTAAATGATTCATTATGGAACAGTTATGACAATACTGTTTCTGTATTGAAATCATTATATAAAAGAACTAATAAGGCAGTATTATGTAAACCTTTATTGAGGGTAGTAGAAGAAGGAATGATTGTAGGTGTTCTTACAATGACAAATCAGTTTATTATGCTTGATAATCCTGAACCAGATACATTCGAAGGTAAAGATAGATATGGTATTGATAAAGTTGAAGAACATAATTATATAGTAGATGATCGTAAACTTATTGGTCCTACATCACAATATAAAGAAAAAATGATACACCGTTTAAAATTAGAACAAAAGTTTTATAATGCTTATTTTAATACTCTCAAAATAGTAATTAATGATTTTACTAATTTCACATTAAGACAAAAGTTAGAGGCAATAATTAAAGAAGAAGAATTATATGATAATAAAATGAAAAAAATGAAAAGGTTATTGATACCTGTAGTAAAAGAACGGTTTGAATATATAGATTATGATGATGATGTTTTAATGGAACTAGACAATATTAATTTATGCAAGGATGTTCAAGGTAATTATTGTAAAGGTAATATTTTGTTGTTACCTAACAGAAATTTATATAATAATTTAAATAATCAAGCACTTTATTTAATAAAATTTGTTGATGGTATATTAAGAAATCATAATGTTAAGGTGTCAGTATTTGATGAAACTCATAGCACCATTTATTATACCGACAAATATAATTTAGCAGACAATGAAATATTAATATTAGAATCACTTTTAATTAATTATATTGAACATTTAGGAGACACTATTCACGGTAACGATTATATTACTTATCGTAATTTTGAAGATTTACAACCAAATGAAATATTAGGTTTGGTTGAAAAAGTCGAGGTTGAATATGTTTCTAATGGAAATGAAAACGAAAAAGAAGAAACTTATGATGATGATTCTGCCGATGATTTTGGTGATGATTCTGACGATGATTCTGACGATGATTCTGTCACGGAAACAGAAGAACAAGATGAAAAATCATTCGATTCAGATGAATCAGATGAAGAAAATTCAGGTTCAGTAGGAACAGTAACAGAACCAGAAGTAATACCTAAACGGTCTAAAATAAATCTTAAAACTAAACCTGTAGAAACAACAGAACCAGAATCAAATAATTCTAATGAATCAGAAGAAGAATTTAATAATGAGTTAGAAGTAATACCTAAACGGTCTAAAATAAATCTTAAAACTAAACCTGTAGAAACAACAGAACCAGAATCAAATAATTCTAATGAATCAAATAATTCGAATGAATCAGAAGAAGAATTTAATAATGAACCAGAAGTAATACCTAAACGGTCTAAAATAAATCCTAAAATCAAAATGCCTGAACTAAATGTTCTTGATTCAAGTATTTCAAATGATTCGAATGAATCAGAGGAAGAATTTAATGAAGTTCCTAAACGTTCAGTAATAAGGTCTAAATTGCCAGTAGAAACCGAAAGAGATTGTGTATTTTATGTCGACCCTACAAAAAAAGAAAGAATATTAGATACAAGAAAATGTAAAAATATAAAAATAGTATTAAAAGATAATATATTAAAAAAGGCATTAATTAAAGAAACAGGCGCACATAAAATATATGATTGTTTTGATGTAGATTATCCCACAGCAAAGTGGAAAGTATTATTTCCAAAAAAAACAAAACGTTTTAGATTTAAATTAGATGAAAAGTTTCGTTGTAATTATATGCTTCTTTTACAAATGTTCAAAGAGTATGATGAAAAATATAGACTATATAAACTAGAAGATATCAAGAGATTATTAATAAAATCATATAAAAAATTAAATGAATATAAAAGGGGCATTTTATTAAAATGGTCGAATGAAGGTAAAGACAAATACGCAAAACTAGTAAAAAATAAAGGCGTTACATTTGAGGAAATAATATTAGATGAAGAATATTTTATTACAACAGTGGATATAGTTATTTTAATGTATTTTTATAAATTACCTATTGTTTTGTTATATCAACAAAAAAATAAAATTAAAACATTAGCAATGGTTGAAAGTGACTATTATATGTATATTAAGATTAAGTCAAAAAAACAATTTTTGTTACACGTATCATACAGTAAAGAAGGCGGTCCTTCATTAAGATTTAATAATGATGACCAATCAGAGGCATTAAAAAATATAAAAACAATTGTAACATTAAATGAATATTTTGAAGATTTTGTATTATAAAATATAGTAATTAAAGGTCAATTTCATATTCATTATCAGGAATATTGATTATATCAGAGATTACATTATGTTGAATTCTTAGTTGGTCAACCGTACAAGATTCATCCGTTTGTTTCATCATTTCAAATATGTCTTCATCTTCCTCTTCATAATCATTATCCACAGCATTTTTCTCCATTTCGATTGTATTTAAATATACTGAGAATGATGATGTTCCATAAAATCCCTCTTGCCCACACATTACATTTGCTGAAACGCCTCTCATTTCGTCTAACTCCCCGTGTTTTGCTGCGTTCAAGAATATTTCAGTAGTTTCTTCAAATGTTGCTTTAGCAATTGGACCAATATTGTCTTTATTAATTCCGTGTCTAAATATAGAAGTCATTTTTTTATTACAAGTCATTCTATCACATAGAATACCAATATGATGATGATTAATATATGAATCAAATTCAATCACATCAATCGTTTCATTGAACAAACATTTACGTGCTGCCTCAACACCTAAAATATTTTGTGTCTCAATAATATTGTTTGAAAATGTTCTTGAAGAATCAATATAATCAAGAGATAATACACCTAATAAATTACTGCCAAATGTATCCAATACACAAATATCTTTCTTATCATAGTCACCTGTATCACTATTATAAGACATATAATTATTAATTTTTCTTAGATGAACACGATTAATACCATCAACTCCTCTTAATACAATGTTATTTAGCAAATTATCTTGAAAACTTTTTACCAAATAAATATGGTCCTCTTGGTCTAAACTCAATGGTTTACTTTTGGATTTGCTTGTATTTAAACGAATACGAAATATTAGTTCTTCATCATTTAAATCATTATAGAAACACGAAATATTTTCTTCATATATTGCCATTAACGCATAATGAACTTCTTCTACAGTTATATTAATTTCCAACATATGTGTTTTGTCCAATGTTAAACGAAGAATCCACCGATTGTAATTTTTATCTTCCTCTTCAACAACACAACCTTCTAAAATGTCTTTGAATTCATTATATTGTTCCATAAATTGTTTATCCGCGGAAACTAGAGTAGTTAATTCATCAGGATCATAATATATTTCTGTTTTTAATACAATATCTTTCATTTTAGTATGTTCGATCCTAGAAATAATTTCATATGCCTTTTCAACATTGGTTTCATCTTCCTTTTTTAAATAAACAGTGATTGAAGGATTCTTTAAATTATCAGTTAATGTTAAAATTTCTTCAATACGAGGAACACCTCGAGTAACATTTGATTTGCTTGATACTCCAGCATAATGGAATGTATTCAATGTCATTTGTGTGGTTGGTTCACCAATGGATTGTGCTGAAATTAGACCAACCATTTCTCCAGGATTTACTAATGACGTTTTATACATAAGAACCACTTTTTCCATAAGGAAAATGATTGCTTCTTTGCTGTAATTATTAGTATACACTAATTTATAAGGATTCAAATAATAATAATACGCTAACTTAAACATATAGCACGGTTTATAGGTATGGTCCAGTTCTTTATAATACTTATCTATAATAGCATATGTATCCATAGGAGTAATATCACTTAATGTAGATGAACTAATATTGAATTGTGATTTAACATTTAAAGTGATTTGCTTAAATGAAATTGGTAAATAGATTGTATTTTTGTCAGTATATTCAGAAATATTCATTATATAAGTGTTTCTTCCTTCAATCATTAATTTAATATCATCTGTTACCCTTTGTTTTAAATCACTTGTCTGATCATTGAATCGTGAAATGGCGCCTTTAGTAAATTTTAGTTTCAGAATATTTTTTTTGTAATCATAACTATAGTTTTCATAAATATTTCCAATAGTGTCAGTTAATAAATCAAATTTAACATTTTCAATATGAATTGTATCAAAATTAGTTCCTCCATAACTGAATTGAACAATTTTATTTTTATTATTACGAACTGTTCTATCATAAGACACATAAATATCTTCTAATCCTTTAATAAGTCGTCTTTGAATATAACCAGTTTGACTTGTTTTTACTGCTGTATCAATCAAACCAATACGACCGCCCATCGCGTGGAAGAATAATTCTTCAGGAGATAAACCACTAATGAATGAGTTTTCAACGAATCCTCTTGCTACTGGACTATCATCAAATTGTTTAAAGTGAGGAAGAGTCCGATTAGGAAAACTATAAGGAATACGTTTATTATCAATATTTTGTTGTCCTAAACAAGAAATCATTTGAGAAATATTAAGAGTATTACCTTTAGAACCAGATGTAACAATTGTAACAAAACGATTGTCTTTACTCAAATGTTCAATACCAATCTTTCCTGCGTCATTGGATGCTTTATTTAAAATATTATTTACTTGAGATTCGAAAAACTCTTCATTCGACCTACCAGATTTATTTTCCAAAATACCCAAATGTAACTGGTCAATTAAGTTAGCAACTTCTTTTTTGTTTTTATAAATAACTTCATTAATCATTTCATTGGTTACATCATTCGAAATTAAATCACTAATCCCGACACTAAACCCAGTTGTTTTCATATATTCAGTAATAATTGCTTGTAAGTCATCGATAAAGTATTGACTTTCTGCTGCGGAGAAATCATTATTAATTCTTTGTATTAATCCTCTTCCTCCACTTCCCAAAGTATCTTTATCTAATTGTCCTCGTTTTATTACACCATTTACGATTTCAACTACGTGATTTGATGTTTCATAATTATCTGTTGTTTTGAAAGCATCTTTCTTGTATTGAATTGATAAAGGAGGTAAAATAGTAGATAATACTTCAAAAGATGAAAAGTATTCTTTATCATTCATAAAGAAGGAAGGGTCCAACTTAGTTGTTTTTGCCAATAGATTCATTGCTTCTTTTCGAGTAAACATAATTTTTTCTCTTGTAAATAAATAACTGCCTAATAATGAATCTTGGAAAATGCCAATAATACTTTTATTACTAGCAGGACTAATAATTTGATAACGAATTGCTGCCAAATATTTTAATTCCATTTCTGCTTCATCATTTTGAGGCATATGCATATTCATTTCATCTCCATCGAAATCCGCATTATATGGTTTGGTATCAGCAACATTCATTCTAAAAGTATCACCCTTTTTCATCACCTTTACAATATGCGCCATCATAGACATACGATGTAGTGTTGGTTGACGATTAAACAAAACATAATCACCATTCAACATATGACGATGAACTGTATCACCAACTTTTAATTTAATATTTTCTCTATCTACATATCTTAAAGAAATATTGTCTCCATTTTCCTTTTCCAATATTTTTGCTCCAGGATAAACATCTGGACCATTCTTAACCAAATAAGTCAAATAATGAATATTGGTTTCATTGACAAATATTGGTTTAGTAATATTCATAGCAATCTTTAAAGGAACACCAAGTTCGGTAATGGATAATTCAGGGTCTGGTGTAATAACAGAACGAGCACTGAAATCAACTCGCTTACCCATTAAATTTCCTCTTACACGACCAGTTTTTCCCTTGTGTCTTTCAGTGATTGATTTTAGTGCTCGTCCTGAACGCTGAGTCACAGGAGAAGCGCCTGGCAATGTATTGTCAACCATTGTAGCAATGTAATATTGTAAAATAGAAGTCCAATCATCAATTACTTTAGAATTGACTCCTTTGGTTGCTAGTTTATCTCTCAATGTATTATTATATTTAATGATATTAATAATAATATGTGTTAAATCATCTTCGCTTCTTTGCTGAGAATCGTGCTTGACGGATGGTCTTACACTAGGAGGAGGAACAGCAAATATTTGACAAACCATCCATTCAGGTCTTGACCATATACTGGAAAATCCCATAAAATTTACATCTTCATCCGTAATCTTTTTAAATATTTTAAGAACAATTTCGGGTGTTAACTTCATTGTTAATTTTTCGTCCTTTTCTTTTTCAGCATCCTTTGAACGAGACCATTCAGCAAGCAATGTAGCAAATCCTTCTTTTTTAATTTTTTCTGGTTGTAAACATTCACAACCATTTTCACTTTCTTGACCACATCTTGTTAATTTGTTAGATAAACTAAATACCTCATCCCACCTTTCGTGAGGTTTGTATGACAATAGATTAGAATTTGCTTTTTTATTAATAAGGAGTTTGCTACATTTAATACATACACAACGAAGGATTTTTTGAATCGTCCCCAAATATTGAATATAAAATACAGGTCTCGCCAATTTAATATGACCAAAATATCCAGGACTATCAATATAATTTTGACCATCCGTAGGACAAATCATACCAGGTTCTAAAACACCCATTCTGGGGTCAAACAATCCCCCAATTTTAGGTTTAATACCAGTATATGTCTCCTTATTTGTAATTTCAGCAACAGAATATTTTTCAATTTCTTCTGGGCTTAAAATGCTAAACTGAATTCCAATAATCTTTGATGGAGTTTTGGAAGTCATCCTCTTTAATAAATTAATTATATATTTATATTCATTCAATTTTATAATAAATATTGAACCATATATATTATTAATGCCTAAACGAAAAATTGCGGAAGAAACTGTAATTGTTAAAAAAGTATCTCCTAATACGAAAATATACAATAAATTAACTGAATATGCTAATATTAATGAAGTTGAATATTTTGATAAATTATCTTATGTTGACCAATCTAAAATAATTGATGATTTAACAATGTTAAATAATTTGTCTGAAATAAGCACGCCTTATCGAATTCAACTATTAAAAAAGAAAATATCAATACAGTTTAAGTTGGTAGCACTAAAAAAAATAAATATATTTGAAAAGATGGACCATTTAGATGGGGAATATAATAAACTAAAAAAATGGATTGAATGTTTTTTATCTATTCCGTTTGATTGTCCCAAAAAAATACCCATAACTATAGAGGATGGTTATGAAAAATGTCAGGATTATATGGAAAGATGTAAAGAAATATTAAATGAATCTGTATATGGAATCAATGATGCTAAAATGCAGATAATGCAAATCGTTGGTCAATGGATTTCAAATCCTAAATCAATGGGTAATGCGATTGGATTAAAAGGTCCAATGGGAACAGGTAAAACAACTCTTATTAAAAATGGAGTAAGTAAAATGTTAGAGAGAGATTTTGCCTTTATTACATTAGGAGGAGCGAGCGACGGTAGTTTTTTAGAAGGTCATTCCTATACATATGAAGGTAGCACTTATGGTAAAATAGTAGATATATTAATTCAATGTAAATCAAATAATCCAATTATATTTTTTGATGAATTAGACAAGGTAAGTGAATCTTCAAAAGGTGATGAAATTATTGGCATATTAACTCATTTAATAGATAGTACACAAAATAATGAATTCCACGATAAATATTTCTCTGAAATAAATTTTAATTTAAGTAATTGTCTCTTTATTTTTAGTTATAATGATGAGAGCAAAATAAACCCTATTTTAAAAGATAGAATGTATACGATTGAGACAAAAGGTTATTCAATAAAGGATAAAATTATTATTGCTAAGAAATTTATTATTCCTTCAATTGAACAAGAGATGAATTTAAAAGGAAAGGTTATTTTGTCTGAAGAATCAATACAAAATATTATAGAAAAATTTACAAAACCAGAACAAGGAGTAAGAAATTTAAAAAGAAATATTGAAATTATTTATAGTAAAATTAATTTATATCGTTTCTTAAAACCAAATACAACACTGTTTGATAACAAGATTATTGATGTAATATTTCCTTATACTTTAACCATTCCAATTATAAATGATTTATTACCTAAAATTATAGAAACAAATACATTTTTAAATATGTATGGATAATTTAAATTATTTGTATCTTTCTATTTTGTTATTATAACTAGGGTCAATACAATTAAGAAAGTTATTTATAGTTTGGGCAAAAGGGTCAGTCCCTTCATTATACATAAACCCTGAAAAAAACACATACTTCGAACTACACTTATCAATATTCCAATTTGGAGAACTGTTTACTTCTATTTTAACACAATATACGAACATTACATATAAACAAACAATTATAATAAACCAGGGCATAAAACTAAAAGAACTATAAACATTTCCTGCTTTATCATATGCTGCGGTAATTGTTGAATATGTTCTTTCGGTATATCGCATTTTAATATAGGTATTTATATTTTATATTGATTTCTTATTAAACTCATTAACGCAATCAGAAAATGTTCCTACACTTTCAACAGGGTCTTTATTTATGGAATTTAAAAATAATTTAATAGGATTACAACGTATATTTAACCAATCATTCTTTATTTTAATATTACTCTTTACAAACATTAAAAATAATAATAAACCAATTGTTATAACCATTATAATGTTACGGTCTGTTGAGTCACTCATTAATATAACATATATTTTTATTTAGAGATATAATATCATTAATATATAATGGCACTTATAAAGTCATACTTCTCTTTGTTGGAAGGTTATAAGTGTAAATATGGAGACAAAACTTTTTTATTAATGCAAGTGGGTAGTTTTTATGAAGTATATTCTTCAAAGGAAGATGATTTTCATATGATTTCTTTTTCTAAATTATGTGATTTAAAAATTGCTCAAAAGAATGAGTATTTTATGGCAGGTTTTAGAGATTATATGATTGACAAATATATACAAAAATTAAATGAATCTTCTTATACAACAGTTATTTTTAATCAAGAAGAAAAAGATGGAATAATTCAAAGAAAAGAATTTGCTGTATATAGTCCAGGAACTACATTTTTGGATGATGAAGTAAAATTATCAAATAATATTTCTTGTTTATGGATTCATCACAATAAAAAAAATATTATATTTGGCATTTCAAATATAGATATATATACAGGTAAAACTTCATTATTTGAATATGAAAAAGTATATTATCATAATCCTTCCACTTATGATAATATAGAAAATTTTGTCTCTATTTATAATCCAATAGAGATTATAATTGTATATAATACAGAGGACACAATTGTGGATTCTATTATTCAATACATTAATATTAAAAGTAAGAAAATTGTTAAAATAAATATAAATAATAATGAACCTTTATCTAAACAATCAGCATTATGTGAAAATCAACATTATCAAAATGAAATCATTAATAAGTTTTATTCTTTATCTAAAAGAACCTTTATGGATTCCTTATATGAAAAAGTAATTGCTTTTCAATCTTTTTGTTTTTTATTAAATTATGTATTTGAACATAACCCGTCATTAACTAACAAACTGGTTGAACCGTGTATTGATAATCAAAATAATAATTTATTATTGGCAAACCATTCATTAAAACAATTAAATATTTTAGATACAAATGATTATAATGGTCAGTATTCAAGTGTATTAAAATTATTAAATACGTGTAGAACATCAATCGGAAAACGACATATGAATAATATTTTATTAAACCCTACAAAAGATTGTAAAGTATTACAGGAATCTTATGATATGATTGAACACGGTATAAATAAAAAAATAAATTATTCTCAGTTGACAAATTGTAGAGACATAGAAAAAATATTTAGAAAAATTATACATAAAAAGGCGTGCCCTTGTGATTATTATTATTTATATGAAACGTGTGAAATTATTAATTCTATTATTGGTCGTTCTGATAAAAAAATAAAAAAATATATTGATTATGATGAAACGTTTAAGGAAATAAAAGATATACAAACTTATATAAATTTAATTTTTAATCTTTCAACAACCAAAAAAATTAATTCTTTACAGTTTGATAAATATGAAGAAAATATTGATTTAATTAATAAAGGAATTAATGAGGACCTAGATATCGCTTTACAGGTCAAAATAGAAAGTAGTCAACAACTGGATGCTATAATATTATTTCTTAATAATTTATTTACGTCATTAGATAAAAAAAGTAAAGATGTTATTAAAATACACGAAACAGGTTCATTAATGTATTTGTTAATAACTAAAAAAAGAAGCGTCTTATTAAAAGGTCATTTAAACAAAGAAGTAAATATAGAATATTTATCTGGTTATACTGGACAAAAGGAGACATTTATTTTTAATTTATCATTATTAAAATATGATGAATATAATGGTTCTACTGTTTCATTTGTCTCTGTTCATTTGACTAATATATTTAAAAAAATAATTAGTTCAAATGAAATATTTATGAATAAATTATATGAAACATATAATACTTTTTATGAAATTACTTCTTCTTTTTCATATGACAAATTATTGGATTGTATCCGTAAATTAGATATATTAAATACCAAATGTGAAATGGCAATAAATTATAAATATTGTAAACCGATTATACAAACAAATACAAATTCATTTGTAAAAATGACTAAACTGAGACACGTATTAATAGAACATTTAGAAAAAAATGAATTATATGTAACAAATGATATTGAAATTGGTACAGAACCTCAAGGAATTTTATTATTTGGAACAAATGCTGTAGGTAAAACAAGTCTTATTAAAGCAATAGGAATTTGTGTTATTATGGCACAAGCAGGATTATATGTTCCTTGTGAAAGTATGATTTATTGTCCTTATGAATATTTATTTACGAGAATTATTGGAAATGATAACATTTTTAAAGGTTTATCTACTTTTGGTGTAGAAATGAGCGAATTAAGAGTAATTTTAAATCAATGTAATAAAAATAGTTTAATTTTAGGGGATGAACTATGTTCAGGGACAGAAATAGATTCGGCGTTAAGTATTTTTACAGCAGGTCTAGAAACAATGTATTCAAAGAAAAGTTCATTTATTTTTGCTACACATTTCCATCAAATACAATATTTCGATGAAATTAAAAAAATGACAAATATTTCATTAAAACATTTAAAAGTTCAATATAACAATGAACTAAAACAACTTATTTATGAACGTAAATTAATGGAAGGCGCAGGAGAAAGCATATATGGTTTAGAAGTATGTAAATCACTTCATTTACCTGATGATTTTTTAAAAAGAGCATATGAAATTCGTAATCATTATGATAAAAATAATACATCGGTTTTGTCTCTTAAAACAAGTAATCATAATAAAGAAAAGGTAAGAGGATTATGTGAATTTTGTAAAAATGTTGTAGGAACAGAAATACATCATTTACGTTATCAAAAAACATCAGATAAAACAGGTCATATAGACCATTTTCATAAAAATCATAAAGCAAACTTGGCGAGTATATGTGAATCTTGTCATTTACGTATACACGAATTAGGTCTGGTTTATGAAAAAAGGAAAGCAATGGATGGTTCAACAATTTTAAAAATATCTGAATAAATTGAATAAAATAATAAAATCATCTGGTATGTTTATAGTTTTCTTTAATCCATTTATATTCATTATCATTTAACGCATAGTGTTCTTTTCTATACGTTCCAGCATTATATAATTTGTCTCCTAAACTAATAAAATGTCTGGATTCATCATCAAGATTGAGGAAAAGTTCTAATTGAATACATTGTAAATTAGATAATGATATAACTTTTCCTTTGTTAATAAATGTTGGCATATATATTGAATATGAATAAAATGTTTATATAAATTTTTAATAAAAATGTTCTAGATTAAAATATGTTTTTCCAATAGTTTTAATAACCTTTAATAAAATAATACGCATCCAATATAAATTTAATAATAATAATCCATAAACAATAATATTAAGTTTAATCACATCCATAATAGGTCCATTTGTTAAAAGATTATTAACTGTCTCATCATTTAACAATATATAAATAAAATTATACAAACTAAAATAAAAAAAGGTTCCAATAAATAAAATGTCATTTACAGTATGATAATTACTATATTTATATGGTCTAATTATATTTTTGGTTATTAAAAATATACTTGAAATTTCACAAGATAAACCAGTATGTATAATTATACTTGTATTTGTATTTGTATTTGTCAAAGAATAGTTATATATATATTTACATAATAACAAAGAAATTGTATGATGAATTATCATATCTTTTGTTTTTTCAATAAATAATAAATCGAATAAACAGAATGTTCCAATCATATAAAATGAATTAATCGGTTCATAATCATAAGCATAAGAGAATGTAGACCATAAAGAGATTGATAAATATAAATAATTTAAAAACATATTGGGACATGTATTTGTATTAACATTTGTATTTTGAGTCATTGATTCTTGGGTCATTCTAATTATTAATCAGTTTATATCTTTATATAATAGATAAAAATTGATTTGAAAATATAATCATTATTATATTTATAAAAATGCTTATCCCAGTAAAATGTTTCACTTGTGGTAAAGTAATAGGAGACAAATATTTGTTTTATCAAGCAGAGGTTTTAAAAAAAAGGTTAGAAGCACATATACCAGCAGATAACATACAATATTTAGATGATGATAAAATTGACAAAACAATTGAAGGAGAAGTATTAGATATGTTAAAATTAACAAATGTATGTTGTAGAAGACATATGCTTACACACGTAAATATATTTTAAATATAACGATACATTATATGAAAACATATAAAAAAGGTTGTAAATCAAAACATAATAAAAGTAAAAATACTAAAGGTAAATGTAAAAAAAATAAATCCAAAAAAATGAAAGGAGGAACAATAAATCCTTTTAGTGATTTTTTCGGTCTTTTTAATACAATGTCATACAATGTTTCAAATGCTTTCTCAACATTTACAATTAAACCTCCTCCTGCTTATTTAAATTCTTCTGAAAATCCAGTAAATCCTAGTTTGTCTAAACAGTTTTTATCTTCTAAACAATAATTTTTTTTATTAACTAAATATAATGGCAAGAAAGTTTAAAATGACTAAACCAGGTTTTGATTTACGTAATATGTGTACTCCAGCAACTTTGTATTTTTTAATATCCTTAATTGGTCTTATTATTTTAGGATTAAATAATTTAGAGAATAATGACAAATTATGCGTAGGGGAATATAATTGTTATGTAGGAAATAATACAACCGTATTTATAGTGAATGCTATTTATATTTTATTCTGGACATTTGTATTAGACCTTATGTGTAAAGGTGGTTATTCTTCTTTATCTTGGTTCGTATTTTTATTACCATTTATTATTTTATTTGTTGTATTTGCTACAATGATGGTTAAAGGTAATTAAACTAATATAACTTTAATAACTTAATAGTTAAGTTATTAATTATTACTTTAATTTATTATTTTAATCTAAAAAAATAATAAATAAAAATATAAATGACAATGACTACTGATGAACTCCACTTTAAGATTATTGATATGTATTTTAAAGAAAATTCATTAGTCGACCATCAAATATCATCTTGTAATACCTTTTATGATAAGGATATTAAAAAAGTATTTGGTGATCTAAATCCATTAACATATTACAGTGAATTTAATGAAAAAATAAAAAAACATAAATACAATGTTGAATTATTTTTTGGAGGTAAAACAGGGCAATATATTTATTATGGTAAACCAGTAGTATATGATAGCGAACATACCCATTATTTATTTCCTAATGAGGCGCGTTTAAGAAATATGACATATGGTATAACAATACATTATGATGTTGAAATTGAATTTACCATATATAATAATGATTTCACCAAAAAAGAAGTAATAAGAAAAATGATGCCAGAAAGAATGCCTGGAGCAATGCCTGGAACAAAAGACGAACATTATTTTTTAGGTATTTTTCCTATTATGTTACAATCTAAATTATGTATATTAAATAATTTGCCAAAGGAGACAAGATATACAATGGGAGAATGTAGGCACGATTATGGGGGTTATTTTATTATAGACGGTAAAGAAAAGGTTCTTATACCTCAAGAAAAATTTGGTAATAATATGATTTATATCAGAGAAGTAAATGATAATATTCACGATTATTCTGTAGAAGTAAGGTCTGTGTCTGAGGACATATCTAAACCTCAAAGAACATTTGCTATAAGAAGAGTTGCGCCTTCTTCTACATATACAAATGGTCAAATTATGGTTTTTATTCCTAACGTTCGTAAATCAGTTCCTCTTTTTATTGTTTTTAGAGCATTAGGTATAATCTCAGACAAAGACATATGTAAAATGATAGTTCACGATTTAGATAAATATGAATCTTATGTAAAAACATTAATACCTTGTGTTCATGATGCTGGAGGTATTTTTAATCAAATGAATGCTCTAGAATATATTGGTTCATTTACCAAGGTTAAAACAATTAAAGAAAGTTATAACATTTTAATTAATTATTTACTGCCTCACGTGGGAGAAATGAATTTTAGAACCAAAGCATTATATATTGGTCATATGATTTTCGAAATGTTAAAAGTAATTCATAATGACCAACCTGTTACAGATAGAGACAGTTTTAAATATAAAAGAGTTGATAACACAGGATATTTAATGAAAGAATTATTTTTGGAATATGCTAACATAATGTATATATCTATATATCAAAGCATTGATAAAGAATTATTCTATAATAAATCATTATATATTGATGAAGGGGAAGTAAAAGAACAAAATTATCAGTTTATCAATTTGTTTAATTCAAAACATTTTATAGAAGAACGTTATATTGAAAATGGATTTAAAAAGGCATTTAAAGGAAATTGGGGAGCAAAATCGCATACTAAACGATTAGGTGTATTACAAACAATTAATAGATTATCTTATAACTCTTTTATGAGTCATTTGAGAAAAATTAATTTAGATATTGATTCAGCAGCAAAAGTAGTTAAACCTCACATGTTACACGGTTCTCAATGGGGAGTGATTGACCCTTCAGATACTCCAGATGGAGGAAGTATTGGGTTTCATAAACATATGGCAATTATGTGTAAAATTACAGGACATATTTCTGTTTATGAAGTGATTGAATGGTTTAGAAAAAATATAGAACAAGATGATATAAGAATACATTTTTTGGAAGAATGTGACCACAATGATATGTCTCTATATACCAAAATATTTATAAATGGATTATGGTTAGGTATGGTTCAAGATGCTTATAAATTAAAAAAAGTATTTAGAGAAGCAAGATTAATGGGCATTATACCTAGTTTAATTAGTTTTTCTTATGACACAGGAGCAAATAAGATTGATGTTTATAGCGATGAAGGAAGATTAACAAGACCTTTATTATATTTTGGAGAAACAGGAACAATAAGTTATAATAATGTAGAAGAAAATATTGGAAAAATTAAATGGAAACAATACATTAATGGTTTATTAGATTTAGATGATGAGTTTCATCCAAAAGATATTTTAACAAAGCATAAAGGGTTAGAAAAGAAAAAGGCAATATTAGAATATATTGATACATCAGAAGCAGAAACATTATATATTACAACAACTCTTGAAAATGCCAAAGTGGGACATTCTTATACTCATTGTGAAATACATCCTTCATTAATGTTTGGTATTTTAGGCAATCAAATTATTTTTCCTGAACATAACCAATTGCCAAGAAATAACTTTAGTTGCGGACACGCTAAACAAGCGGTTTCATTATATCATTCTAATTTTTTAAATAGAATCGATAAAATGGGGGTTATATTAAATTATGGACAAAAACCTATTGCTCGTAGCAGATATTTAAATTATTTACACGAAGAACAACATCCTTATGGAGAAAACGCGATTGTAGCGATTATGTGTCATACAGGTTATAATGTAGAGGATTCTATATTAATTAATGAATCCGCAGTTAAAAGAGGTTTATTCAATACAACATATTATAATATGTATGAGACATATGAAGAGACAAATGTCGGGGAATCTAGCACAAACAGTGAAAAACGAGTAGCAAATGTATTAGATTATAATTTACAAAGAACTAAACCTGGTTATAATTATAATGAATTAGATAAAAATGGTATGATTAAAGAAAATACAATGGTTGATGATAAGACAGTATTAATAGGAAAAATTAATTATCCTAAAAATGACCCAACCAATGTAACGGATGAAAGTATATTTCCTAAAAAAGGACAACTTGGTTATGTAGATAAAACATATATAACAGAAAATGATGAAGGAAGAAGAATTGCCAAGGTTAGAATAAGAGAAGAGCGTAAACCAGCAGTTGGAGACAAATTTGCTAGTAGAGCAGGTCAAAAGGGAACGATTGGACTATTAATAGCAGAGGAAAATATGCCTTTTACTAAGGATGGAATAAGGCCAGATTTAATCATTAATCCTCACGCTATACCTTCCAGAATGACAATTGGTCATCTTATTGAAAGTATTTTTTCTAAGTTGGGTTGTGTAAAAGGTTGCGGTGTAGATAGTACTGCCTTTCTAAATAAAGGACCGAAACATAAAATTATTGGGGAAATGTTAAATAATTTTGATTATCATTCTTCAGGCAATGAACTTTTATATAATGGTATGACTGGAGAACAAATTGAGGCAAATATATTTTTTGGACCTACTTATTATTTAAGACTAAAACACATGGTAAAAGACAAAATCAATTATAGAGCAAAAGGTCCAAGAACATTATTAACTAGACAGACAAACCACGGAAGGGCAAATGATGGAGGTTTAAGAATTGGAGAAATGGAACGCGATGGCGTTATTGCTCACGGTATGAGCACATTTTTATATGATTCTTTAATGACAAGAGGGGACACTTACAAAGTCGCAGTTTGTAATCATTCAGGAACATTGGCTATTTATAATAAAGAAACACATCATTTTTATAGTCCAATGGTGGATGGACCAATAAAATATGACAGTATAGATAAAAATACATTTGTCCCTCAATTGATTACAAAATATGGTAAAGAATTTAGTATAATTGAAATACCATATAGTTTCAAATTATTGATTCACGAATTAACAAGTATGAATGTTCAAATGAGATTAATTACATCAGATAATATAGAACAATTAACTAAATTAGGAGAGAGACAAATTGCCGAAGAAACAAGTGGACCAAAAGAAGTAAAAGTTGTAAAAAATTCTAAATCTAATAAAAAGGTCGTAAAAATAAAAGAAAATGAAGAAACAGAGAAAGATGAAAATAATGTTGGTAAAATTAAATTAACCAATTATTTAGAAAAAACAAAAGGTGAAAATAATGAAGATTCACCTAATTATGTACAACGAGATTCACCCCATTCAATATATGTTCCTGATACAAATTCTCCTCCATTTTCTCTAGGAAATGTTGAATCATTAATAGGTTTGAGAGAAAGAGAACAAACACTAACAGAACATTTGAAAACTGTAAAAAATGATTTAACAAATAATAATTTTGATAAATTAGATGAATTAATTGAAATAGAACAAAAAATTAAAAATAAAGAAACCGAAGAAGTAGGGAAAGAAGGAATGGATTTAACAAAAGTAGACGGAAACATTAAAGTTGTAAAAATATAAGTTAAATGTTGTATTTATTTGTATTTATATTTTGTAAATTATAAAATTGATTTAAAATTATTTATATAAGATTTATATAAATAATGGATTCCAATAATAGTTACATCAAACAGTTATATACTGCTCGTAATAATATTATTAGTTATTTAAAAAACAATGGTTACGACTGTGAAGAATTTGACCATTTTTGTATTGAAGAAATTAATATTATGAAAAATACAGATGAATTAAGTTTTATGGTTTCCAACACATTAGGCGAAAAATGTTATATTAAATACGTAATCGATGAGTCATATAAACATAATGTTTTAAAAAAAACAAACTTTCCTGGTATAATTTACGACATATTTGTTGACCCTGATAAAAAGGTTTTAGGAAAAAAAGATACATTATTAATAATAACTACAAATTATTCTGAAGATAGTATGCATCAAATTATTAAAAGTGCGTGGGAAATAGATAACCATTTCATTGTATTGTTCACATTAGCACATTTACAGATTAATATATTAAACCATAGTTATGTACCAAAACATATTAAATTAACGGACGATGAAAAAATGGAATTCTTAAAAACATATAATGTAAATGAAACTCAAATTCCTGAAATTAGTAGGTTTGACCCTGTGGCAAGAGCAATATGTTTAAAACCAAATGATGTATGTAAAATTATTAGATATGACAAAATATCATTTAATAATGATTATTATCGAATTTGTGTTTCTTAAATATCCTGATATTTGTATATGACAGATTGTTCCTGCGCAACTACATATAATCAAAATATAACAGATATATCTGGAACTTCAGGGTCATATACAAATACTCCAATATATGTTCCATTGGATTGTAATAATTTAGAGGTTACTCAATTATTAGGTTCTTACAGAGGAATAAAAGATGAATCAGAAAAGACTTCTTTTAGAAATTGTGTATTTGGACTAATAGAAAAAAATGATTTGGTCGATTTATTAGATACTTATAATGATAAATTAAATAATTATGAAACAGTAAATGAACTGAATAATAATTCAATGTATATATATATAAATGATTATTGGTATGTTATTGTTAAATCAATAGTATATTCATTAGTATTATTAATTTTTATTTATTTTTATGGTATATCAAATATAATAGAAAATGTAAAAAGTTCAGCTAACACAATTAAGGAACAAACTATAAAAGTTAAGGATAAAATAGTTAAAGAACAAATAGTTGATATGCCAAAATAAAATAAATATAAAATTATATGAGTCAGGAACAAAACGATATATTAAATATGATAAAAAATTCGGTAAACAATTCAAACACACTATATACAGCAATAGAAAGTGCTGTTGTTGACGCAATATATGCCGCCTCAGTTGCTTCTGAAACAATAGTAGGTGCTAAAGAAGCCGCCGACGCAGCAGTAGCATCCGCAACAGATACGAAAGTATTAGCAAAAACAATAATTGATAACTTAAATGTTACATTAGCAACTATAATAAAAGCACCCCCAAATTATTGGACATTCGCATCATTGGATACATTCAGGGGGTATGAAACCGATTTAAATAATTATTACATAATGGCACAATCAACCGTAACAGACGCATTATATCAAATGGACACACCTCCAGGAACTGCTTATAATAACTCAATATATATAGAAATATCAAAATTAATACCACACATAAACAGATTAGCTTCATCAGCATCAACCTTCTCAACAATCGCATCTAATAAGTCAAACGCAAATAAAGTAAAAGCAAATAATGAGTCAGTTAAACAATCATTATTAGAAGCAACGACAGCATCAACTATAGCAAACGAATCAATGAACAAAGCAGCATCTTCATTTTCAAACGCACAAAAAATTTTAGATGATTCTAACACAAACATTATGAATGAAACAGAAATAAATGAACAATTAAATATATACAAGGATGAAGTATATCTTGAAAGGAACATCGTAATAGAACAAGAACTAATCGCACGAAGAGCAGCAAATAAAATTCATTTTTTTAGTTCTATACTATGTGATGACAGTTGTAAACAAAATATTGATAGTTATTACTCTAGTTATTCTAAATACAACAAAAATAATGAACATTTAGATATTACACTTAAAACTGTAATAAATGAAACAGAACAAGAAATGAATAGAGAATATTTATTATTATTTGTATGGTTTGTAATAACTATAATAATTGTAGTATTAACTATTATAGGAGTATTGTCCAATGAAATGAACAATTATGTTTTATTTATTTCTTTAGGATTTTTAATATTTGTAGTATTTTATATTTTTAAAAATATTTATAAATATTTTAATGTATAAATGTAATGAGTAATTATAATAATATAATTGATAGTAAATCAAATTTAACAAACAAAATATTTTATTCTATGTCAAATAATGAAAAACCATTAACAAAACAAATATCTTATAATGCTATACAAATAGAAACAGAAAAATTATTAAATAGAGAAAAAACATTGTTTACTATTAATACTGTTGTAGCAGTTTGTTTGTTTATTACAATATTTAAAACAACATAAAATATTATAAAATTATAATGAGCAATATAAATCCTAGTTTACCAAATGACCCTAGCTTTAATATTCAAGATATAAACAATGAAACACAAATGAAATTTTATAATTCTGTAAATACATTAATACATAATCCAGCATATACAGATACATTATCTTCTATTAAATGGAATACGTATTATTATAAAAAATATAAAGCAGAAAATAATTTGTTATATTTTATAATGTTTATATGCGTTTTAATAATAATATTAAATTTATTGAAAAGAAATTTTACATATTTTGATGATTTGTCTTATTCAGTTATTATTGGAATTATTTTAGCATATTCATTTATTCATATACTTTATATTTTATGGAGTATAATGTATAAAGACAAATTAAACTTTGATGAAAATGATTATATGTTCGACAATAAAAATGTAACAGGGAAAGATTTGAATAAAACTACTAATTTGGATGGTACTATAACTAGTTCAACTGTTGCTAAATCTTGTTCTAAAACAACTAAACCAGATAATTCTATAAATGATTTAAATGCTTTTTTATTTTAAATAAAATAAATAATTAATTTAATGATTGACAATAATTATAATAAAGATTTAAATTTCGATTCATATAAACAATATGTTAACAACACAGGAAAATATGGCGATACGAATCAAATAGCACAATATAATAATTTTTATACAGAAATGGGAAATTATAAGGGTGACATAAGAATGTCAACTGTTATGTTAGATTATTTAAATAATAACAAATTAGAAAATATAGACAATAGTTTAAATGATATGCGTCAGATTGATATTAATAATTATTATACCGCAAAATATAATAAAGAAAGTAATATTTTAAAACAAATTATTTTTTATTGCTGTTTGGCTTTAGTGGGTAGTTTATTTTTTTTAAAAGGTTTAATTACTGAAACATTATACATAGTATATTTAGCAATTATTATATTTATTGGGTTTAGTGCTGTATTATATAGTTTATATAATCTATATATGAGAGATAGCATTGTGTTTGATGAATACGATTATCCATATTTGAAAGCACCAGGCAATGATATTTCATATCATTCTGTAGAAATAAAAGATACGGATGATAAAAAATGTTTATAATATAATATTATAATAGATGGGTAAAGGTGGTATAGGTGGTGCCTTTAAAAAAATGGGGGATTCTATAAAAAAAGAAGCAAATAAAGCAGGGGATTCTATAAAAAAAGCAGTAAATAAAAAAGCAGCAAATAAAGACGATTGTGGACCGGTCGCAGAACAATTAAGAATCAAAACAGAACAGTACAATGTTGAAACACAAATGTTTGATAATGAAAAAGATTTGAAAGAAAAACAAATTATTCTTACACGAGACCAAGAAATATTGAAGGAAGCAGCAATTGCTAGATGGAGTCAAGATGAAAACCCATATGACCCAACATCAATCAAGTATAAGTTGGATACAGCTACAAATACCACTATACCAAATTTGAATACTGACAAAACTAATTTAAGTTCTAAAATTAGGAAATCATCTATTGTAAATGGTAATATAATTGTTTATGACGCAATAAAAGCGGTTGAACAAAAACAAATTTGTGATGCCGCAAAAGCATCATTACAGGATACTATAAATGAAAATCAATTAATTTCAAGTATTTATATACTATCACAATTTGAAATTGGTGCTAAAAATGTAGGTGATTATATAACAAAAAAATATCCTTCATCGACAAATGATTTAATTAGCGAAAAAATAGAATATAGAGAAATAGAACATCAAAAATTGGTTACATTAAATAAAACTCTAGATATATTATTTTATTGTATATTTGTTGCGTTTGTTATTATTATTGTTATAACAGGTAACCTTAAATTTAAAGAGCATTTTTTAATCTATTTATTTATATTGTTAATACCTTTTATATTTCCTTATCTTTATAAAATGTGTAAATATTTTTATAATAGTTTACAAACAAATACTTCTGGACCAAAAAATGCTTTTATTGATAATACAAATAATCCATTTGTAAAAGCATATGATATTTAATATTGTTCTATTATTGAAATATTATTCCATCCATCGTTTCCCTTACCATACTTTTTACCTAGATATGTCTTTAATTCTTGAACAGGTGGTGGTCTAGTATTTCCGTGATTCGTTGAATACCAATTTTTAAAAGAGTCTTGAATAATACTGAATTTCAGTCTTTCTCCGCTTACAGAAGTTTGAATACAACACGTAGCAAAATCCAGCAGAATATCCTGTTCTTTACGATATTCATTACTCTTCTTCATTACAGCAGCACAATCTTTTACTTTGCCTTGAGTAATATAAGCAATATCTACAAGCATACTAAACATTATAGGCGCCCATAATTCAAATTTTTCATCAATTTTAGTATCAATCTTAAATTGATGAGGATAATCTTCAACAGGAAATTGAGGGTCCTCGAATGGTTTGTGAGTGAATTTGGATTTATATTCTACTGCTCTTACTCTTCTCCAAGTGCCATCATCAGTTGCGCTCATACCAGGAAAACAATTCGTCGCCACTACTAATTTAAATTGAGGAATAAATGTTACACTTTCTTTAAATAATGCTCGACATTGAATTGGGTCTCCTCCAGTGATTTCTTTCATTATACCTTCATTAATTTTGTCTCCAATCGACGGTTCTTGCATCACTGCGTAACGTGTGCCAATCAGTTGAAATATTTCAGAAGATGTTTTACCAATATCATTTCTCTTTTGAGTAATTAATGTAATAGGAACTGTTCCTTTATAATCTCCCAAAAGTTTACTCATTAATTCAATAAGTTTTGATTTACCATTTGCTCCACTACCAATATAAATATTAAATGTTTGATTTTCATTATTGCCCAAGAGCGTAGATGCTAAATGTTCCCACATATAATCTCTTAATTCTTTTTCAGGGAATAATTGTTCCATAAATGTATTTATTTCTTTAATTGCTTCAGGATGTTTTTTTTCATAATGTGCCAAAGTATAATAATCAATACCTGTTGATTTGCTAATATAATCATCGTGTTTACCTCGTCTATGTATTTTACTTTTAAAATCAATCACACAATTATTACAACCAATTAAGAAATTATTACGATTTAGTTTATCATAAAAGTCTTTATCATAAAAGATTTCTTTTGATTCTCTCATTATATTATTTTTACTAGGCGTCTTTTTCAAGAGTGAAGATGTTTTAGTTATTTTAAGTATTTGTTCTTTACCTTCTGTAAAAGTATTGTCTCCTTTGACTGGTTCTTTTACTAAACATTCATTTTCTTTTGACTTTGCTAATGCGTGATAAATATTATACATTTCCACCGAAATTTTATTTCTTAAACTAAAACCATCATCCGTTAACTGCCATCGATTATTTATAAATTCATACCAGATTGAGTCTTTGATACTAACGCATATGAATGAATCCTTATACATTTGATATAAAACCATTGCCAAGTCAAACTCAGTATTGTGGTCGATTGAATAATAAACATAATAATTAATTGTTTTGTGTCTTATTTCTAAGAATTCCTTTTCATTTGTTGTTTTACACCAATACATAATGGAACGCAAAGTTAATCCTTCTTTATTATATACATCAAAATTTGTCCATTTGTCATACAGGTCGGAAACATCTCCATAACTAAAATCTTGTGATTGAGAACTTAATTTTAACCAAGTAATAAATAAGCGGTTGTCTGTATTTTTTAATGCCCAACCAACACGCATCCATTTACTATAACTACCTGGTCCCCAAAATTCTATAGGTAAAATCATTGTATAGGCGTGTGCTTCTTTAACTAAATATTCGGTTGTATTAAGATTAGTCATAAAATCTTCTATATAATCATCTAACTCCTCTTGAGAAGAAATCTCATAAACTGCTTTATTAGAAGATATATTTGATATTAATTTAACTTGATTACGAATGACAGAACGTTTAGGTTTTTGTTTTCTTGTTTCTACCAATGTTTCATATTCATCTTTGATTAGTTCATTGATAGACATAGGAATCAAATTAATTCCTCTTGATGTTAATTGTTTAAAATTTTCAAGTATCCACGCAGGTTTAACCTTTTCTTCTTTTATTGACCAAGTATCATCAAATTTACAATTAAACATATAAGACAATTTATAATCTTCATAACCAGGTTTTCTTGAGCCAAACAATTGCCAGTTAGCATAACCTTCAAATACTTTCTCATCTAAAACATCACTCCAGGTATTTATAATAGGAATATCACTCCATATTTCAGCAATTTCTTTTAATAAATAATTTCGTAACATATGTTTCATCACATAATCCATTTTAATATTAATCATAATATGAATTCCATCTTTTGTTGTTTTTTCCTGAATATTTACATTATCTTTTTCAAAAATGTAACAAACGATTTGTTTATTATTATTATTCATAATTTTGTTAATATTTTCTAATACATATTGAAGAAAGTCTACAATATGTTCTTTTGTATGTATTCTTTCTTCAACCGCTGGGTCATACCTGAAATCAATATCAATAAGAATTGGACCTTCTTCCATTTGTTTTTCTGTTAAATATGCTTGTTTCCTTTCCTCAAAAACGTGTTTCATATAAACTTTATGAAATTCATCTACATCTGTGATTGGAATACAAAATGAACCCCCAGAAATATTTAATTTTGGACAAGCAATCTTTGTATAGTTGTGGTCTTTAGGGTCTTTTGAGTAAAATTTTTTCAGGAAAGACTCTAAAGCCATTGTGTTGTTACATTAATAAGTGATTTATTTTTAATCTCAATTTTTATTCTTATATTTTTTTTATATATTGAGACAAAAATAATTTATAAAAATTTTTTAGATTAAAATGTAAAATTATTAAAGATGTTATATTATAGTATATCAAATGTCTATAAAAAAACAGTTAATTGTACCTTCAGCGTCTTCAGTACCTTCATCATCCAAGTCATTAAAACGTATAATGATTGATTATAAAGAAATAGTGAATGAACCATTAGATAATATATGTTATTATCAAGATGAAGATAATATATATAAAGGATTTGCTTTAATCATTGGACCAAAAGATACTCCTTATGAGAATGGTTATTATTTTTTTGAATTTACATTTCCTGAATCATATCCTTTTAATCCTCCCAAAGTTAAATTTCATACCTATGATGGGTTTACTAGATTTAATCCAAACTTGTATATAAATGGTAATGTTTGTTTATCTATTTTAAATACATGGGAAGGAGAGAAATGGAGTTCTTGTCAATCTATAAGAAGTATTTTATTAACATTATCAACCGTTTTAAATGATAAACCTCTTTTAAATGAACCAGGTATTACTCAATCACATAAGGATTTTGATACATATAATAATATGCTTGAATATAAAAATATTGAAATTTCTATATTGAAATATTTAGAAAAAACTAATTTAAATTATGTATTTCATCCTTTTTATAGAAAAATGGTTGAACATTTTTTACAAAGTTATGAGGCAATTATTAAAAGACTTGATAAACCTACAAAAAAAATTCAATTAAGTATATATAATAGTACTTCTTATAATTTAGAATATTTACAATTGTCTAATAAAGTGAATATGGTTTATAATGAATTGAAAGTTTAATATAATTTATTAAATTATTAAAATTTATTAAATTATAAAATTGATTTTAAAACAAATTTAATATAATAATTATAAAAGATGAACTTCTGTATCAAATGTGATAATATGTATTATATGAAAGTGGACGAGGATGTATTAAAATATTATTGCCGTAATTGCGGACATACCGATATTGATATTAAAGTAGAAAATTTACTCGTTTCTTCTTATGAAAAGAAATCAAGCGTGAATACTACAATCAACCCTTATATTAAATTCGACCCTACTTTACCTCATTTACATACAATTAAATGTCCTAATGATAAATGTCCTACGAATAAACCTGACCAAATTTCAGATGTTATTTATTTTAGATATGACCATACAAATATGAAGTATATTTATTTATGTTCTATATGTGATTTTAGTTGGAAACCATAAAAATATTATATTAATAATATAATAACATGAGCACACCGACATTGGGAACACCATCCATTGATGTTTCTACATCAGGATTAAATTTAGATATAGGAAGAACAAATGCTTCAACAATTACTATAGGAAATGCGAATAGTTCAACCATTTTTAATGGAACATCATATTTTGGTATACCAACAATAGATACAACCGGAACATTATCATTAGGAACATCAACCGCAACATCCGTTGTAATTAATACAGGAACAACAAAAACAACAACTATTAATGGAGCAGTCGGAATGGTGGGATTATTAACAGCAAATGGAGGAATTACAACATCATCAACACTTGGTGTAACAGGTCTTTCAACTGTTGCCGCAGTAACTGCTTCTGGATTAATAACAGCAAATGGAGGAATTACAACATCATCAACACTTGGTGTAACAGGTGATTCAACTGTTGCCGCGGTAACTGCTTCTGGATTAATAACAGCAAATGGAGGAATTACAACATCATCAACACTTGGTGTAACAGGTCTTTCAACTGTTGCCGCAGTAACTGCTTCTGGATTAATAACAGCAAATGGAAATATTAAAACAACATCTTTAGATAGTGCTACTACATTATCATTAGGAACATCAACCGCAACATCCGTTATAATTAATTCAGGAACATCAAAAACAACAACTATTAATGGAGCAGTCGGAATGGCGGGATTATTAACAGCAAATGGAGGAATTACAACACCATTAACACTTGGTGTAACAGGTGATTCAACTGTTGCCGCGGTAACTGCTTCTGGATTAATAACAGCAAATGGAAATATTAAAACAACATCTTTAGATAGTGCTACTACATTAAATTTAGGATCATCAACAGCGACATCAGTTGTAATTAATACAGGAACAACAAAAACAACAACTATTAATGGGGTAGTCGGAATGGCGGGAGCATTAACTACGACTGGATTATTAACAGCAAATGGTGGTATCACCGTTGGTGCAAATAAAAATATTACTCTAGCTTCGACATGGACATTACCTATATCTGGGCAATTAGGATACAATAATGTTTTGGTAAATACAACATCCTTTACTTGTTTAGCAAGTACAACCGCGTCCATGTATACCATTCCAGTGCCAATTGGCGTTTGGCTTATAACTGCAACTTGTCGTTATGGAGGCGGAGGCGTATCTCTTTTAAATGTTGGCATTAGTTCGAGTTCAACTTATCTCGTGAGTCTTTCTTGTGCGACTATTGGCGAACTTGTAAACTCTTTTGGAAATAGCACGACAGTTGTTTCGGCTAATACGGCAGTTAATTACTATTTCGTGTATCAAAATAATATTGCAGCGTCTGTGCTAGTTGACTCAATTTATATTGCCATGACCAGAATTGCATAATCTTTTATCTCTATTATTATATTCATCAAAATAATTATCTTATATTAAATATATATAATGTCAGATAAAATTAAAAACTATTATGAAAATCTTCCAAAAGATTTAAGACGAGAAAATAAAGTAAATAATACATTTAAAAATCATCATATTCTGCCTAATAGTATGATTTGTGCTATAGGTGGAACTGGAACAGGAAAAACAAATTCAATATTAGATATGATTCATCGCATGGATGGAACATTTTATCAAATTATTGTATTTAATCCAGTATCAACCGACGAGCCAATATATTCACTACTCAAGAAACAGATGCCCAAGCGGTCTTGGTCAAAAATTAGTAATGTCTTGTTATAATGCTACAACAACAGGCATAACTTTTTCATTATATAATCCTTCATCCACAACTACAGGGTCGGTTGTTATTAGTATTACTTTTATTGCTACTGGTGGATATTAGATTATTTTTTCTTATCAAGGCCAAGGGGGTAATGGAGGTATTGATTTAGCAAATGTAAATACTGCTGGGACATATATATCTATGATTAGAGCAAGAAACAATGCCTTTAGTTGTGATGTTGGTGCTTATTTTAATGGGGGCGTAGCATATGGAAAAGGAAATATTACACCATCTTATACACAATCAGGGCAATATTTTAATGGTGGATTTGTTATACCAGCAGTGTCCTTTTTTTCAGTAACTATAACTTTTGTTACTGTTTTCTCATCAGGACCGATGGTTGTAGCGACTAATACAATAATATATTATGCTTCGTGCGAAGATTGACCTTTTAACAATAAATATTGATTAACTGAAGGTTCCTCTTAAATCTAACCATAACAAATATTTTAAATAATATCATTATAAAATTGAATTAAAAAATAACAATAAATTAATATATAAAATGAGTCAAGAAAATGAAGTAGAAGATATTGAAGAGGAAGAAGAAGAGGAAGATGATGAAGTTGACGAAGATGATATTGACGATGTAGAAGAAAATGATGATGAAGAAAATGATGATGATGAAGAAAATGTAGACGAACAAGAAGAAAATGTAGAAGAACAAGAAGAAATACCAATAAATGAATATAAAACCAAGTTTTCGAATGAAATGAGAACTGAATATATTAAAAAATTTCATCCAGAAGAGTTACATAAACCATTTGATGAAATATATAAATTATCTCACGTTACAAGAGATGAAAATGGAGTAATTAATGATGAACATCATAAAACATATCCAATACTTTCTAAATATGAAAAAACGAAAATTATTGGATTAAGAGTATCACAATTAAATAAAGGCGCTCAACCTTATATAAGTATAAAACGAAAGATAATTGATACAAATGTTATTGCTGAAAAGGAATTACAAGATAAGGTTTTACCTTTTATAATTATGAGACCTATACCAAATTCACAACCTGAATATTGGAAAATATCTGATTTGGAATTAATTTAATAAAATAATAAAATAATCAATTATTCAACTGTTTTTGTTTTAATTGCTTTAATACGAGGTAAAGGAATTTTGAATAATGTTTCTAATTTAGAAATAAATAAATTTGTAGGAATTTCTTTACCTTTTTCATAATTAACAATTGTATTCACATTAACACCCATTTTTAATGCTAAATCTTTTTGAGACATTTTATTTGTCATACGTGCTTGTTGCATCGCTTGTTGAAAATTAATAGATGGTTTTTTATTAATAATATCATCATTTTTAACATTTGTAAAACTTGTATCATTTTGTCTCTTTTTATCTTTATTTAATACAACTACTTCCCAATCTTGTATCATTTTATATTAAAATATTAATATAAAATTATATTGTTTTTTTATATTAATAATAATGATGATAGAAACGTTAGATGTTGATGTATTAACTAGTGATGTTGAAACAACTAGTGTTGAATATGGTCATATAGATTCACATAATGAAACAAATAAGATGTTGGATTTACCTATAGCAAAAGTAATTCAAATACATACAGCAATAAATATTAATACAAATGCTAATTCTAACGCGAATGATATAAATGATAGACCAATCTATAATGGAACACCTATTCATTTAATACGTGAACAAATTAAACAAGAAAAATATCTTATTTGTAAAATAACAACATTTATTACAACAACAATTATAATATATATATTATTTGTAAATTTAATTTACTCAACTCATAGTTAATTTATAATTATTATTTAATTTTATATAATTATTAATTAATTTTATTTTTAACATTTCCATCGAATACCACAATCTAGACAAGTTACATAAGTTGTCATTGGTTCATCTGCTGACCTTGTTTGTAATTGATAATAAGTACATTTATTGGTTTTACATTTTCTACAATTAAAGTTATCAGTAGACGCTTCAATTTTAGGAAAATATTTATTTTCTAGTCGCAGTTTTTTATCTTCAATCAATTGTGCCCATTTTTCAGGATATAATTCTTGATGACTTTTAAATGCCAATTCAGTTGTTTTAAATGTTTTATCTAATACTCTTTTTAGAAATTCAGGATTTTTTAAATTAAAATAAATCATTTTAAATTTATCAATATATAACATTACAAAGAATTTGTTTTCCCATTTTTTAATTATTTTATAATAATTCGCAGTATCAATCGTTTTATTATAAATACCTTTTTCAATGTTTCGAGACATAATTTCATCTTTAACAAATAATTGAATAGTAGAAGTTATTTTAGAACGGAATGCTTCAGGGTCAGAAACAGTCTTCATTTTATAATTATATTAAAAATAATATTTAAATTCAATTTTATATTTGAATGTATAAATGTATAAAATATTAATTTGTATTATGTTAAGTATTTTTATAAAAATGTTATTTAATTATAAAATACAAACAGATGTTATACCAGATATTGTTATTAGTGGTGGAGGTAAATTTGGATTTTATAATTTAGGTATATGTCATTATATAAGAAACCATTTTGATATAACTAATAAAAAAATTGTAGGATTTTCTTCTGGATCTTGGGCATCTCTTATATTAACAATAAAAAAAGAATTAATTAATGAATTTTTAAATAAAACATTTCTTATAGATAAGAACACAAAAGTAAATGTATTATTAGATAAATTAGGAGACATATGTTCAGAATATTTTATAGATGATTTCGATTTAACAAATACTTGGGTTGCTGTAACAAACATAACAAAAAAACAGTTATTTTTTTATAATGAATTTATAACAATAGATGATTGTGTAAGATGTTGTAAATCAAGTTCATTTATTCCTTTAATCACATCTAAAAACTCATTATCTTTTTATAAAGGTGATTTGTCTGTTGACGGAGCATTAATGTATAAAAAATATAAAAAAACTTTAACATCTAATCCTCTTATTATATCTCATAAAATGTTTGGTCGTAATAAACATAATCAAATGTATAAAGAAATATATAAAAGGACCAGCATTGATTTTTATACTTCATATATTAAAGGTTATAATGATGCTTCAAAAAATCATAAATATTTTCAGGATTATTTAAAAGATTTAGAATAATAATTTATGACTCTTCTTCGTATTCATCGTGAGATAATTCATTATCATTAGATAAAATGTTTTCATTGTCAAATTCATTATCATCTTCTTCTACAACTTTTTCATTGGTATAAAAAATATTCCATTCCTCTAATGATAACGAACCACCTTTTTTTATAATACAAAGATTCCCATAATATTTAGTTTTATTCGTATTACCATTTATTAAAGGAAAAACATAATTATTTTCACTAATTGGTTTACCTGTTTGTTTACCATATAACTCATAATTATCGTTCCATACATATAATAATTCAAAATCTTTATTGGTTCTATAACCACAAGAAGAATATAATTTATCCATTGTTTTAATTTTCTTTTCATTAATAGTTCCATTTTTATCAATGATAATTAGAGATGTCATTTAATTATAAAATTAAATTCTTTTTATATATAAACTTTTATATATAAACATTTAAACAGTTAATAATATTATTACCAATGAAGGTATATGTTAATGGTTATGATTTTTCAAAGTTTAATATAAATTATGAACATACATTTAAAAATACATTTATTTATACAAATGAATGTATTTATACAAATCATAAAAAAGAATTACATAAGATAGAATATAAAAGTGATTTATCAAATGTAACAGAATATACATATAATAATTATCATTTTTTTTTAGATAATACAAAAATATTATATACTGATGTTATACAACATATTCCATATTATCATTTGTGTTGTGAAGAGACAATTAATAAAACAAACATAGGAGAAGGTATATATTTTATTAAAAATAGTTATTATGACCAGGACAGTTATTATTTTGAAACTGATAATAATAATGATGAAACATTCAATAAAATAATTTCGTTTTTATCTTCTAATTAAATTAAAAATTAATATTAATCTTAAAATGTTTAAAGTAATTTTATATGTGGTTGTATCATTAATTATTATTCACGCAATAATATATTATTTCAATATAGACATTTTTATGAATCCCATTAATAAAAAGACACAAAATGAATTAACAAAATTAACAGGTGAAACAAGCGAAAGCGATTTAACAAATGATACAAAACAAATAAATGAATCAATAAATGAACTTAAAACATTAAATGAATGTATAAATAATGGAAAAATTAATACCCCTATTTCCCAAGATTAATAAAATAAATTATGACATATTACATAGTTTAAGTAAAAATACGTGTTTATTTATACCCAAAGGTCCTAAAATGTTTGCCTGGTTTACATATTACAACAATAATTGTATATGTGTTTTTTATAATCCAGACAATAATAAAATATTTAGTAATTATGTTTGTTTTAAAGAAGAATTATCTTTAGGAACAATATTGTATGGAACATTAATCGATAATAATTTTGTTTGTGAGACAATTCATTATTATAAGAATGAAAGTGTAGGAATTAATTATATGAATAAATTAAATTTAATTAAGGATATTTTAAAAACGTCAATCAAGGATAGTGATTATCAAGGAAGTATTTCATTTAAATTACCTCAAATGTCAAATAATCGTTTTATTTTAGAATGTTCTAATTTACCATATCAAGTATATGGTATAGTTCAAATACAAGAAAAACCTAAAATGTATGTTATACATAATTTGTTGTGTCATTTTAATATAAAAAAGGATTATAATTTAGAAGATGTTTATAATTTACATTGTTTGAATGAAAACAATGAAAATACTTTTTATTCAACTGCTTTAGTAAATGATTTTAAAACAAGTCATTTTTTAAAAAAATTATTTTATAAATATAAAAAAACCTATAAAGATATTGAATTTAGTGATAATGAAGAAGAGGAAAACACGAATGATATTTATGTAAGTTGTTTATATATTCAAGAATTCAAAAAATGGAAACCTTATGTATCAAAACAAAATATAATGGATACAATAAAAACAATTCATATAAAAGAAAAAAAAAATATTGCGTTATAATATAAATGGGAGATTCAGGTCCAGAAGCTTATGAAAGTTCAATAAAACATTCCCCACAAACTATCGGTGGTCGTAGACGCAGACGAGGAACTAGAAAAAGCAGAGGTCGTCGACGTCGTTCTAGAGGTGGGACTTCTTGTCAATTACAAGGGTCTCCTCTTAGTGGAGGAAGACGTAGAAGAAAATCAGGAAGAAAATCAGGAAGAAAAACTGGTAAAAGAAGAAGGTCTCGAGGTGGAGCAGCAGGTGAAGATGAAGAAAAACGCCTGCAATAAATTTTAATATATAATATATATAAATGGATACATTTAAACAAGGTATTAATTTAAATGCTGAAATAAATGGTAATCCTATAAAAAGAAATATGGAAGAAGGACAATTTTCTTTAATGCGTAAGATATTTAGAGAATCAGCAAAATCTACTAATAGAAATAATGTTGGTTCTACTTTAAATCTTACCTTTCAAGATAGTTCTTCTCTTACACAAAAGAAAAAGGCATTAGCAATTGGTTCACAAGAATATCAACCAATTATTTCTTACCGTTCTTATGACCCTGTATACGTGGGTCACGTAATAAGAAAACACCATTCTTCTGGTTCGGTCGCACCAAAAAAGGCGGGTATAAATAAAGCATAAATTTAACTCTTGAATGCATCATTAATAATTTTATTTTTTTCTACTTTATTTATTTTCTTTAAAACGATTTTGTGGTCATATAATGTCTCAAAACCGTTATTATCTTCGTGTAATTCAGGATATATTTTAGTAAGAGGTTTATCAATAATAAGTAATAATCGTTCATAACTAAGAAGTTGTCTATATTCGTGTATATCTAAATTACCATAAAATTTATTCAATGTATAATAAGGGTTAGGTGCCAATTTAATATTTTTTTCATAATTATAAATTTTACCATAAACAAAATTTAGTAAATGATATCTTTCAAATTTAGCATTATCATCTATACGTTCATTAAATAAATAACTACACGCACATTCAGGACTACAAAAACAACCATAAACATTATATTTCTCTTTATAAAAAACAGAAGGAATATGAATAGTTGGAGAGTCGAAACCACAAGTACACCAAAAACAATCTGATTTTTTAAATATATTATTCGTATTTAACATTTTTTCTAATTCAGACAATTTACTATAAATCATTTTCTTTTGTTTGTCTCCTTTCATATCCTTTTTGTCATCAATTTGTTCTGAATCTTTAACAATTTCATATTGATTATCTTCAATATAAGGTTCTACAGAACATACTTCAGGATTATAATGGGTTACATCATTTATTGGTTTAATGTCAGATAATCTACATTTTAAATGTAAAATAATGTTTTTCTTTTCAATAGTTGTATTAATGTCACTTTTTTCATTTTTTACTATTTTTCCTCCTTTTGGTTTTCTTCCTCTTTTTTTAGGTATTTTATCATCCATTACTATGATAAAATATATCAATTTAAATACTTTTATTAATTTAATTAAATGTTGCCTTGGATAGAAAAGTATAGACCGAATCATTTAAATGATATTATTTTAGATGAAGAAACAAAAAAATTATTTACAAATATGATTGATGACAAATATTTCCCTCAAATATTATTTTATGGACCACCAGGAACAGGAAAGACAACCACAATTATTTGTCTATTGAAAATGTATCAGGCAAAATATAAATGTAGTCATAATGTTATTCATTTAAATGCTTCGGATGAAAGAGGTATCGAGACAATAAGAACACAGATTCATTCATTTATTTATACGCAAGGTATGTTTCATAATGATTTAAAATTTATTGTTTTAGATGAAGTGGATTCAATGACAAAACCCGCACAATTATCATTATTAGGTTTATTAAATATTCCTAATGTAAGATTTTGTCTCATTTGTAATTATATTAGTAAATTAATCCAACCATTAAGAGACGCATTACTATTAATACCATTTTATAATACAATCAATGATGATACTTATATAAATAATATTGTAGAAAAAGAACATATAAAAATCGATAATGAAACATTAAAAGATATAAAATTTAATTATTACCCTGACTTACGTTCTACTGTAAATAGTTTACAAAATTATTATTATAATCCTTATCCTATTATTAAAGAAAATATATTAGATTTAGTTTGTACAAGTTATAACGATACAAGTTATAGTAATACAAGTTATAACGATACAAGTTATAGTAATATAATAATGATTAATGAATACATAAAAACTATTTATTTTAAAGATTTTTTAATTAAATTATTTATTAAAATGTTAAACTATAATGTGGATATAAAATTAATAAAAATGATGAAGGATTTAATAATAATTAAACAAGATTTTGATTATTTCGATAAATATTTTATGCCTTATTACAAAGAGTTAAATCCTTAATATATTTAAGGTAATTTATTCTGTGTTTTGAAATAAAATATATTCTAAAGTAGCAAATTGTCCAAACCAATCTCCTCTTTGTTTTGGAACAAACTGCCATAACCAAGGGCACCAATAATAATCCGATGTTGGAGTCATACATAAATATGTATGAATATAATATGGAGCAGCTATAGTTTTAATAATAGCATCAAACAATCCCATCATATTAAAATGATTATTTTTATTATTTACAAATCCATATGTTGATAAAAAAAATATGGAAGTAATAAAATATTCATTTGTAGTTTCTATTTGATATACATTTTTTAATTTTGCGTTTTTTGCGTGTTTAGTTAAAGCAAATCTTCCTCTAGGATATGCTCCATCATTACCAAACAATAAAAAGTATCCTCTTACCCAGTCATAAAAAGTATAATTTTTTAGTGCGTTTTCATTTAAATGAGTACATGTTATAAAATAATTCCCATTATGATTTAATACACCTTGAATTATTTTGAAATAATCTGTATATTTATTTTCACTTTCAGACGCGCACCTAGTATATTCAACATTGCCACACTGTAATATTAAATCAAATTTTCCAATTTTATCTGTAATATCCCACATATTCATATGATATGCTTCAAATCCTCTACTTTTTGCTAGTTTTACTTGTTCTTCTGATATACTTACACCAATTGGTTTTATTCCATAAGTTTCATTTATATACACCATAAAATCACCTTCGCCAAACCCTATTTCTAATATTTTCATATTTTTATTAACATTACATATTTCACATATTTTTTTAAATTTATTTATGTCTCCTACTTTTTTTAACTTATTCATATCATCAAACTTTTTTCCATTTAAATCAATAATTTCTTGTGTTTTATTTTTATAAGATGTATTATATATATTTTTTGTAAATTCTAACATTTTTTTTAAATTTTGTGGAGTATGATTTAGTAGATTTATACCAAACATATTACCAAATAATCCTTATGTAAGATCGCTATATATAGGATTTTTTTTATTTAATTCTCTAAAATAATCAGAATACATATATTCGGTCGCAATATATTTATCTAACTGATAACCTGAATATTTCATAAACTCTAATATAAATTCTATTAATAATGGTAATAATAAATACATTATTTTTTTAGTTTTTATAAACAAATATATAAAAATAACAAATGTAGAATTTCTTATAAGGGCAATTATAGAAAATCTTTTAGTATTTGTGTAACAATAAGTAATTAATATTTGAATTAATAATACAATGAAAAATAAAAAAGATATTACACCAAATGGTGTTTTTGTGTTTTTTTTAAAAGTTTTATTTGATTTTACCATTATAAAACAACAACATATTAAAATTGATTTAAAACAATATAAATAAGACATACATACAAATGGCTCTTGACCTAGAATGGAGCAAATTTATTAATAATGATATAGAAGAAACAGAGAGTATAACAAGAAAAACAGTAATAATGCCTGAATGTGACCCAATTTCAATATCTACCAAAACAAAGATTGTTTATTTAAATATTGCTATTGACCTTAAAGAAATGTTTTGGAAGTTACCTATGATTGATTATACTAGTTATGAAACAGGTATAATTAAAAAACAAATTAAATTTAATTTCAATACAAAAGAAGAAGTAGAAGATTTTGACAGACACTTGGCATTAGAGACAAGAATTCATTCAGTGAACATTTTGAATCAAATCGATAGTCCTAATGGTCGAGTTAAATTTAAAGATATTCGTAAGATTGATATTGGTATATGTAAAAATGATTTAATTAAACATAAAAAGAAATCAAAGAGTGCGTTTTATAATTGTTTTGTTATGATACATCGGTCAAGAATAAATGGGACATTTAAAGAAATACATATGAAATTATTTAATACAGGTAAAATAGAAATACCAGGTATTCAAAATGATGAAATGGTATTTATTGCTATAAATTATCTTAAAGCATTATTACAACCTTATTATGAAACAGAAATAAATGAAATTGTTGAAAAGAGAGAGACAATCTTAATTAATTCAAATTTTAGTTGTAATTATTATATTAATAGAGAACAATTATTTATTATTTTAAAGAATAAATATAATGTAAAATGTAGTTATGACCCTTGTAGTTATCCAGGCATTCAATGTAAATATAAGATTCAAAACGAAACAGAAATATCTTTTATGATATTTAGAACGGGTAGTGTATTAATTGTAGGTAAATGTGAAAATGAAGATTTATATATTATTTATGATTTCATAAAAAATATATTTAAAAACGAATTTATGCAAGTATATGAAGAGGATAATGAAGTAAAAGATAAAAAAATAAAGAAAAAGATAAAGAAAATTATATATATTGAAGGATAAAATAAATATAAAGAAACTTTATCCTATTAATAAATATAAATGGAAAAAAAGGCAGAAACTGAAATTCCCCTACCAAGTCAAAAAGTTATGCAACACGTATGTAAACTCGCTTGTACTCACGACAAACCAATTATGATGGACTATTGGCTTGATTCTCATTGTGGAGGTAAAGTGATCATTGGTGTAAAGGATAGTGAAGAAAAAATTCTTGTAAGGAATGAAGAAGAATATACCAGTCCTATTTCCAAAGTATATAAAGTAGGAGATGAATTTATTTTAATTACAGAAAATTCTATTTATCTTGTTTCTTCCAAGATTCAATCTAGAAAAATAACTTAAAATATGAATATTTTTATTCATTAAATGAACTTAATGTTCATTCATTTAATATTCTATAGTATTCAATTACTTTAGGGTTTGCTTTAATTTTACTAATGTCTAATGCTTTAATGTAAAGACCTTCTTGGTCTCTTAATCTACTTAGAGCAACATATGTTTGTCCATATTCGAAAACAGATGAACCGATGTTAATCATTGCTTCATCTAATGTAATGCCTTGAGCCTTATGAATAGTAATTGCCCAAGATAAAATAAGAGGTATTTGATATATACCTTCATTTTCATATTTTTCATTTTTCCATAAATGTGGTTTCATAACGAGTTTACATTTTTTAAATTGAACAATAGGATATTGGTCAAACCCAATAACTATTCCTTGAGAACCATTAATTATTCCTAAATCTTGGTCTAAATTAGTGATACACATAACCTGAGAACCAATTTTTAAGGTAATTGTCTCTTCATACATTCCTTTTTGTTTTTCTAATTCTGCTAAAATATGAGGCGAACTCGTTGTTTTATATATTTTATAAATATGTCCTTCTGTATCTAATGTTAAATTTTCAAATTGATTTACTTGGTCTGCTAAGCGTTTAGTAGGGAAAATAATTGTTGGTTGAATTCCTTCTTTCAAAACCTTCTTACTACAATCAATAAGTATTTTACATCCTTCAGGTGAAATTTTACCTTCCCTTACTTCATTTAATAACATTTGAAAATCATTATCTTTTTGTCTATAATTATGAGTAAACATAATTTTTTTATTGAATGAAATATTCCATAAAGGTGATTCAAAACAAAATGATTCTTCTATAGGAGGTAATTGGAAAAAATCACCACAACATACTAATTGTATTCCTCCAAATGGTTTATTATTTTTTCTTATTTTTTTACCTATAGCATCTAATAATTCAAATATTGGTTGAGACATCATACTAATTTCATCTATAATAAGTATATCCGTTAACCAATTATCTAATTTATTATATTTTTTAATATTTTTTTCGTGTTTCAAAACATCACCATTTCCTATACCTATTCCTGCCCAAGAATGAATTGTTGTAGCATTATTTAAAAGTAACGCAGCACAACCTGTTAATGCTGTATTGTTTATTTTCTTTTTGTTACCCTTTGCCCATTTATCCATCTCATTAATAATAAAACTTTTACCTGTTCCTGCTTGACCAGATATAAATATATTTTCACCTTTAACAAAAGATTCAAATGCGTTTTGTTGACAGGTAGACATAGACATAACCATTTTTTAAATGTTCATTATATAAATTTATAACATTCAATTTTATATAATTTTTTATTATATAAAATATATATAATGAGTTCATGTAGATTAACGTGCCCTCAACCAACAAGATTAATTAAAGAAATATTAATACCTATACCTAGTTCACAATATTTATTAACATTAACCTCTTGTTGTACTAAATATGTTAAACCAACTAACGAAGGAATTAAATTTGGTTCATATGATAGAGTATTAAGAAGAAGAAGAGGAAAAGCATTTAATAATGCGATATGATTTATATATTATCCTTCCCTCATAAAATTACGTCTTTTTAATTTATCCTTCTCTCATAAATACGTAATGTCCTTTTTGTATCCATTGATTATCACATTTATGTATATCTTCTCCACATAACAAAACAACTTCATTTGGTTTATATGTTTTACTTACTAATTCATAATAAGGCATTCCCCTATGATAAGAACCATAAATGATAAGGTCATAATTTTTATTATTTATATCATCTATAATTGTTTTGTCATATTCATCGTTATGTAAAGAATTGTCTAACAAATTTGAATATGTGAACCCTTTACCATATAGATTTGGTATATTGTTTTTGTATATATGTTTTATTTTTGGATAATCGTGACATAATTCACCCATTAATAATTTGAAACCTTCTAACGTAAGACATCTTAAATAATCAGGATTAAGGTCACCTGACAAAAATAATATTTTTTTTGGTTTCATATTTATTTTATTTAAAATATATTCTGCCATTTTTTGAGTAGTTAAATGTTCTTTGGTATAATCTAACATTTTATTTCTTAATATGTTATATTCATTAATATCTAATCCATATAATTTACTTTTTTCATAAAGTATATTACCTTCTTTAATTAGGTCTTTTGGAAATAAAGAAAGAGTATTTATAGGACATTCATTTATTAAAGGAAAATAAGGAATACAACCATTTGCTAGTATTTCATAATGCCTTAGACAATCCCATCCTGCCTTTTTGGTAGTTAACGCAAAATAGGACTGCTGATATTCTTCATAATATTCCTTTTCTGTATTATAAACATATGTTGATATATTACCTGGAATTAGACTAGATAATATTTTTTTTTTATTAAGTCCGTTTAGTTGTGTATCATTTATTATTTTACTTTCAGATATTGAAAATGTAATATAATTCATTATTATATAAATATAAATATTCTTATATTAATATTATGATTATATTTTATGGAATAATCACAAATAAAAAAGATATTACCCAAATGGTTTATGATAAATGTTCTAAGGAAGGAATCGTTTTTATACCTGCGTCTGATGTTCACCGTGCCCAAATTTTTGGAGACCCTTTACCAAATGTATTAAAATCTATATTTATTAATAATATAGAATATCTTAATATAAATATTTATATTGAACAAAATAATGTTTATACAAATGTTGTTCCCGACAATGTATTACAGGTATATAATATTGATATATATAAATATAAATTGGATAAATTACATCAAAAACTAAAACTAAATTTTGGTTCTTTTAAGGATGAATACCCAGAACAATTGATGGCAATTAAATATTTAAAAGGCAATGAAAAAGTATTAGAGATTGGAGGTAATATTGGTAGAAATAGTTTAATTATTGGTTCTATTGTTGAAAAATTAGTTACATTAGAAACAGACCAAAACATAGTTAAACAACTAACATATAACAGAGACATAAACAATATGAAATTTTTAATAGAAAATTCTGCTTTGTCCAATAGAAGATTAATTCAAAGAGGATGGGATACAATTCCATCAGACATAATTTTGCCAGGTTTTTTTGAGGTAAAAACTATATCTTGGCATAACCTTTATGAAAAATATAATATTGTGTTTGATACTCTAGTATTAGACTGCGAAGGTGCTTTTTATTATATTTTGATGGATATGCCAGAGATATTAACTAATATTAATTTAATTATTATGGAAAATGATTATAATGATATAGAACATAAAAAATATGTTGATTATGTATTGTTAAAAAATAACTTTTATAATGAATATAAAGAAGCAGGAGGATGGGGTCCTTGTACAAATAATTTTTTTGAAGTATGGAAAAAGGATGAAAATTTAATTAAAAAGGATAATTAAAAAATTTAATTAAAAGAATTTAAATATTTGATTGTTATGATTATTATGCTATTTATTGACATAGGGATTGATTTAGGAGGGGCAATGTGTCCTATTATTTTTAAGGGACAAACCTTGCCTTATGATTATGAACTTAAATTGTCTCCTATGTATCAACAAAATGAAATAGAAATTGGATTTTATGAAGGACAAAGGTCACTTGTAAAAAATAACCAAATAATGGGTAAAGTCTTCTTAATAAATATTTATGGTTCATTTGCTATGTCAATAAAAATAGATATAAATCGTGTTATGACAGTATTTATAGAAGATAATCTTTTAGCAACATATAATTGTTTAAATGAATCAACTTCTTTTTTTATGATAAAAGAAGCAGAAAATTTTATAGAAGAAGATATAAAGATTAAGGAAAAGGAGACAAATAGGCAAATGTATAAAGAGTATATTAGCCAAACCCTTTATACATTAAGAAAATTAAATGAAGAAAATAAAAATGATAAAAATTATGAAAATATGATAAACATTATTTTAAGAGCAGAAGATATTGGTTATGTAGAAGATATAACAACAGAAGAATTCATATTGGCACAAGAAGAAATTGAGACAATTGTTAATAATTATATGAATAATATCGTTAAAATTGTGAATCTAAATATATAAATAACAAAATAATATATGAATTATTAATGAAAAAAGTGTATGTAAAAATTATTAATACTTTTTATTTGAACGTTTTTTATTTGAACGTTTTTTATTTGGACGTTTTTGTTTTTTTGTATTACCTTTATGACGGTAACCACCTTTAGATTTAATAATTTCATTTTTTTCTTTTATCCATTCGATTTGTGCTTCTTTGTAAGGGAGTGGTTTGGGTTTGATTTGGTTGAACATAGCTTTGATGTATTGTGACATTTTGTATTAACGCGATATTATAATTCTTTTTCAAATAAAGCAACTTGTTCTTCAGATAATTCTTGAGGAGTAACCTTAAAATAAATAATTAAATCGCCTACTTGACCGTCTCTATTAAATCCTTTTCCTTTAACAGTTTTCTCATCGCCATTTTGAATAATATTTCCTTTACTACTTTTTAGTTTTAAAGGGGAACCATCAATAAAATGAATTAAATATTCAAACCCACAAATACTTTCTTTAAATGTAATTGTTTGTTTATAAACTAAATGAACTCCTCTTCTCTCAAATTTATCGTGTTGAACAATTTTAATGTGAAGTCTAAGAGTTCCTCTTCTATCAAACATAACATTACCTTTTTCATTAATTTCTATAATTTCTCCATCATCAATGCCAGCAGGTATAAGAACATAAATCTTTTCTTGTTCTTTAAACATTGTATTTCCTCTACGAAATTCTCTTTCTATATTAATAGGAATATTACAACCGCTAAATGAGTTTTCAAAAGAAATTTCTATTTTTTTATCTAGAGGAGGAATTGGTTCTTGTGAATGCGCATTTTGTATATTATCAAAATTTGTAAATACAATTGGTTCTCCAATATTTAGTCCCATATTCATTCCTCCCATATTCATTCCTCCCATATTCATATTATGCATCTTAAATATTTCTTCAAACATAGTATGAGGTTGATTATGTCTTGAACTTTGACTTTGTCTCGATTCTTGTCTAAATATTTGATTTAATATTGAATCCATATTCATAGGATTATTACGATTATCATATTGTTTTTTTCTTTGAGAATCTCCTAATGTTTCATATGCTTCATTAATGTCCTTCATTTTTTCTGATGCTGAAGGGTCTGGATTTTTATCAGGATGATATTGAAAACTGAGAGAACGATGCGCCTTTTTAATTTCACCTTCTGTCGCATTAGGAGAAATATTTAATACTTGATAAAAATCCATTATAGTTTATATTATAATTATTATTTAAATATATTACGACAGTTTTGAATAAATGGAATATTTATATTTGCCGACTAAATTAAAAGATATTATTATGCCAAATAAAGATGAAATCCTTAAAAAGTTATTATATCATATAGACACAGAAAATATGAATTTATTATTTATAGGTAGCAATAATACATTCAAAACAGTTATTATTGAATTATTAGCAGAAGAATATTATAAAAGAAAGGGTATTCATAATAAAAATTTAATTATGAATATAGATTGTTTTATGGATATAACATTTTCAAGTACAATTAATGAAATAAAAACATTTTGTAAAACTACTACACATAATAAAAAAATGATTATTATTAATAATTTTGATATAATTAACGAATCAAATCAACAATATTTAAAAATATGGATGGATAATTGTAAAAATACTTTTTTTATATTTGGTTGTGAAAATACTAATAAAATTAATGAAATAATACAAACAAGAATTACTCCAATTTATTTAGATGATTTAAATACTAATAATTATAATGAAATTATTTTGATGATATCTAAAAAAGAAAATATACAAATAGATAATATAGATGTTTTACTAAAATACAAAAATATAACAATCTATTTTATATATAATTTATTTAATAAACTTAAATTGTTAAAAAAGAAACATATCAAAGACATTACTCCTTATATAACATTGATTGATTATACTATATTTGATAATTATTTTGATTTAATAAAAATGAATACATTGACAAATACATTGACAAATACAAATATTAAAGAATCTATCAAAATATTATTTGATTTATATGATAAGGGTTATTCATTAATAGATATTTATCATTTTATGTATGAATATATCAAAATGAGTAATAATGAACATAAATATAAAATTATTGAAAAATTATGTCTCTATATTCAGTATATATATGAAGGTTTTGATAATAAAATAATGTTAATGTTTTATACAAATGATTTAATTATAATTTATAATAATATTATTTAAATATAATGAAGAAAAGTCAAATACTCAAGAATAAGGTTGAGTTTTTTAATGATTTTTTAATAAACATAGGAACAACAGAGAAAAATCATATTTGTATTAATGAAAATCACTATAAACAAATAGAATATAATGGACAATTAAATGAATTCGTAGAAAAAATAAAACCTTTTTATCATAAATCTAAACTACATTATACCGAAAATATAAATAATTATAACAACTTTATAACATTGTTGAGACAAATATCAAAAATGAATGGTGTATTTTTTACTTATAAGATAAAATACACCAATTCCAAACATTACATTGAATACTACTTTAGCATATAAATTTATTATTCAGATAACATATAATAAGAAATAAATACTTGACATTGTAAAACATCTTCTTCATTTAATTTACAATACCAATTATATTTTGTTCTTTTCATTAATTGTTCGGGTATATATAATCCAATATGATTCTTATCTAAAATAATTTTTTTATTAGACATTAAATCTTCTAAACATATTTTATTATTATATCTATCTTTAGTTCCTATAAGTTTACCATCAATATAAGGTATTCCATTTTGTTTAAAATAATTCATAGCAAAATGATTACTGTCACCAAAATCTTCTTTAAGTTCCTTAGCATAAACTTCAATATATTTTGTTAGTTCTTGATTATTTTGATTAGAACCCATTAATTGAGTAGAAATAATTGAGTTTGAATAAGACACATTTGTATCGTTCATTGTTTCACATACATAAAATATATCAGGATTATCAATATTTTTAATATTTTGTCTCATAAAAAAAGAAGGGGGAATCATTATTCCTCCATATTCGTTCAATATTTGTAATTTACAGTATTCTCTATATTTATCTAATAAAGAACCAGATAATTTTAATAAATCAACTGTTGTGTCTGGTAATAAAGAAGGAATATTTGTATCATCGTAAATGATAATATCATACGTTTGACCACACCAATCAATGATTGATTTAATACATAATGTCATATATGCTAAATTAAGTGATGTTGTTGTTCTAGAACCAAAACTATCCCATTTACGAGAATTTCTTTCAAAAGGTAAATGGACCCATACCTTTCTATTTTTAGAATTTTTTAAATATAAATCAGAGTAAAAATACATATCAATATCAACTAATTCTTTTTTAAAATCATCCACACTATTATTATATTTAATCTTATAATATTTATATAACATTATAACAAATAAAATTGCAATTGTTATATATATTATCATCATCAAATTCATAATATATATATCATACATAAAAGATTGAAGATTTTATTTAAAATTCTGATATTAACAAATATTTAGAGACATATTCTTTTTTCTTTTTATTCATTGTCTCTTCTTGTTCCATATATTTGTAAGATAATGATATAGCATTCATTTTTTGTTGTTTTTCTTCTTCTTCAATTTGTTTAAGAGAATCTTCTTTAGTCATTGTGTTACCCTTATTCATTTCTCTATGTTTTTTATATTCATCTACAGAATTAAATTTAGGTTTTTCTTTAAAAAGTTTATCTTGGTCTAAACCAATAATACTATTTATGTGCGCTTCCTTAACATCTGAATATTTATTATTAAATACATTTGTTCCTTCAATATCTATTTTTATTAATGCGTTATGTTCAATTAATTTTTTACGAGAACCTTCTAAATCATTTAAATCATATTCACCTTTTGTTTTTAACCATTCTTCATGACCATACTCTTCATCTTCATTTTTTAAATATATATTTTCAAACATTTCATTAAAATGCTTTAAATATTTTTCTTTATTTTTTACTGGATGTATATTATTTTTTTCTATAAATGTTTTAAATGTATTATCAATATCTATGTCCTTTTTCAATACATCTTCATTTGTTTCGTGATGTATATAAGAATATATTTTGACAAGTTTTTCATAAACATCCCTGAAAAAAGTATAATGTTCTGTAGTGTCAACTTTATTTTTATCAGGATGAAGTAATAATAATTTTTTTTTGGCGCGTTTTAACGATTCCATTGTTAAAGGTTGTTTTATATCGAATAAATTCATCATTTCCTCAAATGATTGTTTTGTCATTACATATTTAGGATAAAAATTTCTTATATAACTTTACGATATCATTTGAAGCGCCTGTTACCCCTCCGCTTGGAACATAATAATGATTCTCATCATAATTACATTTTTTATAAAATAATACTACAGGTATACCATTGACCATCTTTTTTTGTTTTAAAAATGAATATAAATCAGAACATTTATCTACGTCTAAATCCAAATAATTATATTTCTTGTTTTTATATTCTTCGTTAAGTTTTTTTAAAATGGGAGCAACTGTTTGACAAGGTTTACACCAAGTTGCACCAAATTTTATGATTGTTGTTTCACAATCACTATTTTTTAAATATTCCTTAAAATCTTCCCTACTTTCCATTATTATTATATATTTAAATAATATATAATGCCTCCTCCACCTACGAATAATCTTTTTAATTCTCCCCCCCCCAAATGGTCCACAACTTAGTAGGGGTCGTGCTGTAAATAGAACAAATGAAAGGTCAAGATCCGCTTCTAGAAGAAGAAGGTCTACATCAAGAAGAAGAAGAGCAAGGTCTAATTCAAGGATAAGAAAGGCAACACAGTATACACCTAATTATGTTAAACCCCTAACAAAATAAATTCATTTAAACGTTTTAAATCAATATAATTAAATTCTACATAGGATTCCCAAAAAAACTTACAAAAATCATAATGTATAGGAAAATTTGTCTCTGTTAAATTAATAAATTCCTTTTCGATTGGTAAAACATTATATGGTATTAATGAGAAATCATTATAGGGAAGAACATAACATAATTGACAAATAGAAGAAGGAGGTTTAGTAAAATCTTGTTCAACTAATTCTTCATTAAAACAGGGTATAAACTTTTTTAATGAACTAAACAAAGGCGCACAATGAAAATTATAATATATATAATTACTTTTACATAGTCCATTGTAATAATTCCACGTCCATTCAATCATTTGTAAATAATTTTTACAAATATCTTTTTCTTCATTTTGGAATAAAAAAGGATAATATTTATCTATATTATTCAATAAGAAATTCTCTCTTTTTAAATCTTTTAATGGTAATGATTCAAGACCTTCTTCTGGTGTTAAAGGATGAGAATAGGATGCTATTCGTTTCTTCCATTCAATATTTTCCTTTATTAATTCATTTTCTTTATAAGATAATTCAATACATAGTTTATTAAATATAGACCAATCTATTTTATTACCTTCTACCATTTTATCTTCTTTAATAACCCTTTTAAATGTGTCAATCAAATATTCTATACCATTGTTTCTTATATTTATAGAAGGGAAATGTGGTAAAAAATCATTACCGCATAAAAAACACAAAAAACAATAATTTTCTATTGCTTTTTGTTTGTTTGATTCATTGTTTGATTCATATATTTTTTCATTGATTTGACCAGCCATTTCATCTACATTAAAAACATAATCTTTGTTAATATCGATTCCTTTCATATAACTAAAATGTTTTGTCTCTCTGTATAAATAAAGATTATGATTAAATTGTAAATGTAATAAACTAAGCATAATCAAGTCTGCGTCTAATCCATAAATAATAGTATTTTCATTTAATGTATTTTTTATATTTCGAATATATTCAAATATTTTTTGTTCTCCTTCCCCATATTCATTTGAACCACTAAATAAAATACGTTTATTTTCATTTTTATTCATTTCATTAAATTCATTAAATTTATTAAATTTAGAAGTTAAATAACTATCCAAATCATTCATAAATTTTGTTCCTGGTGTGATTGCGTTTGTATTCCATTTATTTGTATTTAATATTTGTTTTGTTAACCAAGATTTATATCTTCTTTGTTTTTGTTGTCTCATTTTTGCTAATGGGACAACACCATCAAATGCTATAAATGTAAATGATGGTTTCATTTTTTCAATAATTGTCATTATTTTATTGTATACATCTTCTTGAATATTTTCTATTTTAAATGTTTTTTCATTAATAACATCATAAATAATAGAATTCGCATCTAAAAATAAATTAGAACATTTTACATTATTTAAATGTTTAATAATTTTAGTATGATTTTTTAGAACATATGAAAAATAACTTGGTATACCCATATAAAATTATATATAACAATATTTTAATATTATTTTATTATATTAATATGGGATTATATTCTGGTGAAGGAATAAAATTTAGTTTGGTAGATGTATTTGGCACATTATCTATGGTATCACCTTTTTTGTTAGCATTTTTAATGGTAATGATTTCTATTATAAATTCAAATATAAAAGGTTTTGTTTATTTATGTGGTCTTGTATTATTATTTGGTATTGTATATTTATTTCAACAAACAATGGCATCACATCCAGTAACAACAAATAAATTTTGTAGTTTGTTTAATTTAACTAATTATACTGTTCCTTCATTTAATAGCGCATTATACATGTATACATTAATATATATAATTTTGCCAATGATTGTAATAAAAATGATAAATTTCCCATTAATTATTGTTCTTTTATTATTATATATAATCGATTGTGTGATAAAAGGCACTAATGGATGTACTCCTCCTATTGGTATATTAATGGGGTCATTTCTAGGATTATTTTTTGGCCTTGTATGGTATTTAACTATTAAGTCTAGCGGAAATACAAATTTATTATATTACGATGATTTAATATCAAACAAAATTGCTTGTAGTAAACCTACCCAACAAAAATTTAAATGTCAGGTATATAAAAATGGTGAATTAATTCAAAACATATAAATAAGCATTTTCATTAAAATATCCCCTTAATTGAGATATCAATTGTTTTTTATGAAAATTATATAACATCATTGTTATACCAGAATTTTGACTGTATACTCTTATAAACAAATTAATAACATCAACAAGTTTCATATTGTTATATTTTTCTAAATGATCAGAATATTCCATTGTCTTTTTTTTTAATCTTTCATTCACTTTATTATGAAAATGCCACATAAATGTTCTTAATGCTAAAATATCATTAATTTGACCAAATTTACTCTGTTTTAAAATAGCAGTTGCGTGTGAAGTACAATAAGGACAGGGCAAATTGGAACATATATTAGTTATTAAGTTCTTTAATGATTCTAAATTTTTTACATCATTTATTTTAATAACTAGGCAATGTAATAAACTCCACGTAGCAGGTCCCCATACAGCTTTCGACATTAATAATATATAAAGACATAAATTATAATCTTGTAAATGGATTTAAATAAAACGTGTTTAATAAGTAAGGAGGATATACAAAATAATATAACATTGCCTTGTAACCATTCATATGAATATACTTATTTATATGAAGAAATAAAACAACAAAAGATAAGACACAAAAATTACTTTAAGTGTCCTTATTGTAGACACTTATATAATAATTGTATTCCTTATTATGAGTTGGAATTAATTGATAAAATTAAAAATATTAATATGGGAAATAACATATTAAATGTTTATAAATGCGATATTGCCAATTGTTCTGTTCCAGCAAACCATTTTAAAACAGGAATATTTTGTTGGAAACATTATATAAAAAGTAATATTGTGGTTGAATTATGTACTGCCACGTGTTTAAATGGCAAAACTTGTAAAAACAAAAGAAAAGGCGATTTGTTTTGTAATGTACATAAAAATAAAAATGTTAATTTAGAAATTAATAAATAATAATATTCATATAGAAATAATATGAATATTGTAATAAAATGGATAAATCATTATTAATTGAAAAAATAAAAAAATGGTTGGAATATGAGACAAGAATAAATAATATTCAAAAAGAAATGAAGGAACTTAAGAAAAATAAAAAGATTTTATCTTTAGAATTAACCGAAATTATGAAAACCAAACAATTAGAATGTATTGATGTAAATCAAGGACAAATATTATATACTAAAAATACTGTTAAAAAAGGTATTAATAAATCATATTTAGCAGGAGTTCTAAATAAATATTTTTCAAACCAAGAGCAAGCAGATGAGATTTGCCAATACATTTTAGAAAACAGAGAAAGTCAAGTAAAAGAGAATATCAAACTAAAAATTAATAAATGAGTAATATAATGGGTCATACAAAACATAAATATGTAAAACATATAAATAAAACACATAAACAAACGGTTAAAAAACTTAATTCTACAAAACATACAAAAAAAAATAAAGGAGGAACTTGGTCTTTTGGTCCTGCACAAGAAACTGTTAAAAAAAAGGCGGTCCCTCAACAAAAACGAAAAAAGCAACAATATAAACAAAAAGAACGTTTTGAATTGGGACAAGCGCGTGAAGAAAACGCAGGACGCTCACAGACACAATATGAACAGGCGCAAGAGACAAGAGAAGAAGAAAATATATCCCGTATAGAGCGGGAAAGACGAGAGAAAGTAAAACAAAAAAAATGTGCAAATGCAAAGGGTAAAAGTGCGTTGTCATTTGGTCAAGCAGAAAATGCCTTGGAAACTACAACTGACCCCGCAGCAAACGCAGAATGGAACCGTCAAGAATGCGAACGACAAGATGAACTTTTAGAATGGGAACAAGATAGTGAATCAAAAGCAGCAAGTGACCAACGTGCTTATAATGCTGAACAAGCAAGATGGAAACAACAAGAACATTTTGGAGCGGAACAATCACATATGAAGGAAAATGTTCAACCAGAATGGCAACAAACTTATGTTCCAGAAAAACCAACATTGATGGAAGGAAATAATGGACAAGGGAATGGCGATGAAAATATTTACAGGTTTGACCCGGATCATGACCTAACTGGATTATATCAAAATGTAGAAAATTATGATGATGATTATAACCCGGAAACAGAATTGATTGAAGGAGAAGATTCAGAAACAGTAATGAATTATGTTGAAATTTTGATTGAAAGTCAAAATGGTGAAGAACCTCCAAATAGAGGTGATTGTCATTCATCTTTAACAATTGATAATCAGTTAGACCTAATTGATAGAGAACTTTCTATTATGACAAGAAATTATTATTTGCTTTTAGAATCAGTATCGAATGAAACTGTTGCTGAATATAATAAAACTGGTGAATTTAAAGAGGTTACTCACGCTTGGTATTTAGATGTTAAACATAGAGGAAGACAAGGTTTTCAAAGATATAATAGGCAAGATGTAACAAATGCCTTTATGTACTTTATACCTTACGCCAAGCGTGATGATAAATATCGTATTCTTTCTTTAAGGGAGGGAGATGATGGTAATAGAAATGCGGCGGAAGACCAATTTACTACTATAAGCAAGGTAGTATCTGAATATTTATTTAAAATAGCAACTGCTTTATTCACAAAGGCAAATGTATCTTATGCTGTATTACATTATCCTATTCCTCAAAGGTCAGTAAAATATGATTATTTAAGAAATTTAATGTGTTTATTGTCAGACGCATTAGGTCTTATTAACCGAGAAATTTCAAATATATGGGATGATATTGTCCAAGTAGAAAAGGGTAATTCTCAATATGTTCATTCAGGAGGCAATTTGTTTTTATTATTAGCAGGAACATTATGCTATTTAAGAGAAACAGATGGTGATTATCAGGGGGGATTATTAGAAGAAATAAGAAGAGAATTTGATAATTATTTAGACCTTAACCGTGGCGCGTTTTATAGACAATTGAAAGGTTGGTTTCAAGACCAAGATTTTTGTGGTCATATTAAAGATATGACTTCTCAAATGAGTGATTTAGATTTTCTTTTTGTTACAGATATAGATGAATACGTAACCGAAATAAGGTCTGATTATGGACCAAAAAATGCCCGAGGTAAACACGACCCTACATATCCCAGAACACAATTTAATCGCACAACAAAACATATTAGTGATGCGAGTGCTTACTCATTAAGACGTATATTGTGTTTAGCGCATGATTATGATGAAGCCGATAAAAACCAAGACCCTGATGTAATAGCAGCACATAACATAATGCCTTTTGCTAATGGTTATGGTCCTGAATGGCCAAATTTTTATAAAACCGATTTTACAGGAACTAGCGAAAGAGTTGTTGATCTAATGAATGAAATGTCAGAAGGATATGATTTTAGAGGATATAGTCAAGGTTCTAATTTTATTTCTGATATACCAATATATTTATTAAGAGTTAAACAAGGTTACCGAGATTATCCTTCAGTCATGGGAGACACACCTGATTTAAAACATATGGAAGAAGGACAAAACTGGCAATTAGCTTCTAAATATGGAGAATGTCTTGATTTAGTAATAGGTGATAGAAAAAATGATTTATATCTACATAAACAAGAAAATTTTAAAAGAGGGGGTTATTATGAAATAGAGACTTTAGCAGGGGAATTAGAAGTAATATTACAAGGAGCAGTAGATGATAAAACAGCAAAACGTCAAGGTCGTTTAGCATTTTGCCACATGATTGACTGTCCTGAAATGAATTTTTTATATAAAATAATTGCTTCACATATAGGAGAGGATGATGTTTTTGGTAACGCAGACCCTAATAACAATGAAAGATTGTAACGAATGTTTATAAAAATTAAAATTTACATAATATAAAATGGATACAACAAATTCTAGAATTTTTGATGAATCAACCGACTTAAATTCAAAAGAAATATTTTTTGAATATAAAGATTATTTGTCTGAACCAATCTTTAATATTAAAACAAACTTTTTATTATATATAATTGAAAAAGGAGACAATCCTTTTATTTATTATTTAATGAACAAAGTAAATGATATTATTATTTTACCTACGATTTATTTAAAAAATATGGAACAAGCACATTCTTTTATGAAAGAAAAATTTGAAAAAAGTAAATATAACTATAATGGTTGTATAAATCATAACAATGAAAATTATTTATTATTTGAAATGAATCTTTTTGATAATGGTATGATACCAATTTATGATAAAGATGTATGGTGGAAAGTATTACCTTATGAAATAATAAATACACAAAAAGTAATAAAATATAGAGTCGATAAACTATGTTTTTCTTTTTTTAAAAATCATTTAAATTTATTATATTTATTTAATAAAACCCATAAATTGGAAGTTCCATTTATAGCATATGTAGGAACAGGAACATCTCTTTTAAACAATCATATTTTATTAGATGCCAATTTAAAAAATGGTAAATTTGGTAATGGTTATTATTTTACTTCTTTAGAAGAAGCATATTTTCATTCTCTGTATGATGATTTAGAACCAACTGATACATTGCTTAAATTATTAAATAATAAGTATATTACTGATTTAACACCAGTTTCGGACAGAGAAATTAAAATAAAAAATAATAAATTATTTTTAAATAATATATTTATAGGAGACACTCCGGTAAATTGTAAAGGACCATTTACATTACACGATTATAATGAGGATTTCATTTATTTAAAATCGGAAACTTCTCTCAAAAAATGTAAAAATAAAAGAAATTTTTTTATGAAAAGAAAAGAGGAAGGATGTATTTTAAAATTTGTGTTATTTTTAAAATATTCAAAATTAGTAATAGATAAAAAAGGGAAAAAGTTCGATTCATATTGTAGCGGTAAAACTAAAGATAAATGGTTCCCTACTTATATGGTAAAACTAAATAATTTTCAATGTATATGTTATCACAAAATAAATAAAGATAACACTTTAGATATTGAATTTATGGACAAAAAAGATAAAACTGTTGTAATAAATATAAAATAGTAATATATGAGGTTAAAAACAATATTTGATAATAAATTAATACGCATAATATTGGCATTATTATTTTTTTTATTTATTTATAAAATAATATATAGCATATTTATTTTTTTCTCTATTAATCAATACATTGTTCAAATGTATATGGCGTGGATTGCTTTTTTAATATTATTAGTTAGTATTTTACCTATAAATAAATATTCAATTAAAATTGAATCAGAAAGTAATGATCATTTTGTTCCATAAAATGGAAAAGAAACTTCGATTAAAGATTGATGAATACACATTGGAATTCAAAAAAAATATTAAATCATTCATTAATGATAATGAACATTTAATAGTAGATAAAAATGGTAAAGATATTACAAATACTGCTCTAGAATTTATTTATGATTTTCGTTCACTAGATTTATCAAAGGATGATTTTCAAAAAAGGAAAAGAACAAAGAATATTATTCCTAATTATGAAAGATGTTGCGCTTTAAGACTAAATGGTGAACGTTGTACAAGAAAAAAAAAAGATAAGGATGAATTTTGCGGAACTCATCTAAAAGGAAAACCATATGGAATAGTTGAAGAATCTCAAGTAGTAGAAAAAACCAAAATTGCTATATGGGTTGAAGAAATAGGAGGCATTCATCAATATGTTGATGAAACAGGTAATATATACGCAACTGAAGATATATTACAATCTGTTAAACAACCGCGTGTTATAGGTAAAAAATAAAAAATAACTAACTAATAAAATGGATATTGAAGAAACAATTATTAATTTAAAAGTATTAGAAAAATTAGATAAAAACCAAAAATTAATTACTAGAGGAGCATATTTAAACATAGAACCCAGTTCTTTAATTCCTGAATGTTTACGTAGATGGAACAGACAAGATAATAGACAGGAAACTATAAAAAAAATTAATTCAGTTATTAATTCAGCAATAACATATTTAAAATCCAAATCATCGTGTGATGAAAGTATTTTTAATGTAAAAGAATACTTGGAAAAATCACTTACAGGAATTAATAATTTAAAAGAGACATATTCAATATGTACTCAAACTTGTTCTAGATTAGATATAATTATTGATAAAATAAATAAATTTATTGAAGAAGGTTAAATACTTATTGTATTATTTATTATGTTGAATATATATGTTTTACCCGATATTATTAAAGATAAAATAATATTGGACGCAATTATTTTATTAAAAAATAATAATGGTTGGAGACAAATACACAATCGGTTAAAATATAAATTAAATTTACGATATATTGGTTCTATTTATGAACCATCTCTTAAATATTATTGTATTGGTCGTTTAAACGTGTATGATTATAATTGTGTTCACAGAGGTGTCTTTTTTATTATATAATAATTATATATAATAAATAATTATATATATATACAATTAATTATATGTATAAAATTTTTATTGATGACCATTTATATAAAAAATGGCATATTTCTCCAGAAATGGATTTAAATTTAAATTTGGATTTGTCTCCTTCTTTTAAAAAAATGTTTGATAAGGATAGATTTATTTATAATAGAAATAATAATTCTATAGAAATTATCGAATCGCCTATAAGAAATAATAAATATATTCCTGGTATACTTGATTTATCTAAAACATATGGAAAAGATAATAAAATGTTATATTTATGTAATCCGAATGATAAACATTTACCCTATTTTTTAATTCCTTATTCAATTAATCCTTCATTCGATAAAACAAAAAAACATTTATATATAACTTTTGAATTTAAGAATTGGAACAATGTACATCCTTATGGAAGTATTACTCAAAACATTGGTTGTATAAATATTCCTGAGAATTTTTATGAATATATGATTTATTGTAAATCATTAAATGTATCTATCCAACCTTTTACAAAAAGAGTAATAAAAGAACTAAATAAGCATAAAACACATACTTTATGTAATATAGTTACCAATAAATTTAATATTGAAAAAAGACTTGATAAAGTATTCACTATAGATTCTTTAAATAGTATAGATTTAGATGATGGTATAAGTATCAAAGATAATGTTCTTAGTATTTATATTACACACGTTCCCATTATTATAGATTCATTAAATTTATGGGATGCTTTTACTGAAAGAGTATCTACTATTTATTTACCAGATAAAAAAAGGTCAATGATACCTTTACTTTTGTCTCAATTATGTAGTTTAAATGAAAAAGAAGAACGTATATGTTTGATTATGGATATAAATATTAAGGAAGGAAAATTTATGGATAATGTATTATCAATTGGCAAAGTAAAAATTCATAAAAATTATGAATATGAAGAAGAAAAACTTTTATTAAATAAAGATTATAATAGAATTAAAGAAATATGTTGTTTGAATGATAGTTCTATAAATGATAGTTACGAAGTTATTGAATATTTAATGGTTTATTTCAATAAAGAATGTGCTAAAATAATGAATAATGGAATATATAAAAGTTACATTGAAAAAGGACAACACCCTATTGAAAAATATACTTATAAAACAACTAAATATACTTATGAAAAAACAGATTATGCTCAGTTTACATCACCTATAAGAAGAATTGTTGATTTATTAAATATAATAAATGTTACAAATATAAGTATTAAATTAAGTAATGAAGCAGATTCATTTTATAATGAATGGTATTCTAATATAGATTATATAAATGAATGTATGATAAATATTAGAAAAGCACAAAATAAATGTAAATTATTAGAAACATTCAATAAATATTCACATCAAGTATTTAAAGGTATAGTTATTGAACAAAATGATAATAAATATAATGTGTATTTACCAGATTTAAAAATAAATACAACTTTTACTACAGACCTATATATTGGTTTATTAAAAGAATATCTTTTTAAAATATATGTGTTTAATAATGAAGGAGAGTTAAAGAAAAAAATTAAATTACAATTAGTATAATTTACAAATACAACGATTGATTCGTACATATAAATTTCATAAGTTTATCTTTACCTTCATTTAATTTTTCTTTTAATTCACAACAAACAAATGGTTCTACTTCCTTACATATGTTAATAATTTTTAAACAACATTTAATGAAATCTCCACAAAATACAGTTCCTTTCATTTTAACTAATAAATGAACACTTTTAATATCATCGTCACATTCATCCATCCATTCTCTAATATATTCCATTATACTATATTGAATTTTGACGGGATATATAGAAATATCATATTTTACATCCTGTTCATTATAATATTCAATGCGTTCTTTAACATATAATAATTCATTTTTTAAAAAAGGAGGAGACATATCTTCTTCTTTAACTGGATAAAAACAACTAAATAAACAAAATATTTGTGTAGAAGATAAATGAGAAAATCCTTTATAACGTGTATATAAATCAGTAAAAACCAAAGGATGTATTTCGTGGACAGATGATGCGATTATTCCTTTATCTGATAAATTATTTGTTATAATTTCAGTATTTTGTTCATTAATAAACTTATTCTCTGCTAATACGCCATAAATACAATTTATTTTATGTTCTATATAGGTTTCACAATAATATTTATAATTTTTTTGAGAGAAAATATCGTTTTCTAATTCTTTAATTTTTGTAAATATATTTAAATTATAAGAAAAATCCTTGTTTTGTTCTATTGTTAATATTTCATTAGAAATTTGTCTCCTTATTTTATTTTTAGAAATAGTTAAATCATCTTTTAATTGAAGATACCTTTCACATATATATACATATTGTTGTTCGATGTATTGTGAATTTAATTCTTCTTCTAATAAATTTATTTTATTATTAGTATAAATAATATCATTCATTATATCTTCATTCATCATACTTTTTTCTATATATTGTTTGATTTCCTCTTTTGACTTACAAATCATTTGTAATATTAAATCATAACCAATTTTAAATTTAGATTTCAACACTTTAGGTTCACTATTCATTATTCTATAATATAAATTTGTATCTAATGGTTCATATAAATTTGTTAGTAAAATTACATTTCCTATTGTATCAATATTTCTTCTTCCTGCTCTACCAGACATTTGAATAAATTCGTGAGAATGAAGATTACGTAATTTTCCATCGTGTTTATATAAACTTGTAAAACAAACTGTTTTTGTTGGCATATTTAAACCAATCGCAAATGTTTCTGTAGCAATTAAAACCTTAATATATTTTTGACTATATAAAATTTCAATCATCTCTCTATAAATAGGCAACATACCCGCGTGATGAATACCAATTCCTTTATTTAATAATTGAATATATTTTGTATATTCAGGTAATAAAATATATTCTTTCCAATTAGTTACTCTACTAACTAATAATTGTTTACATATATGTTCTATTTCATAATCTTTTTCATTTTCTTCAAATAAAGGAAATGTAATTTCATTAGCAATGGTTTCAACATTTTTCCTAGAAAAAACAAAAAAAAGAGCAGGAAACATTTCCTTTTGTCTCATTACTTTACATACTTCATTAATAACATATTTTCTATGTATTGTCTCATCTTTTATAAGTTGAATACATTTTTTATTTTGACTTATAATGCTTTCATAATAAGAGTTATTCTTTATAACTTCCAACTTATTTATTTTACTTTCTATAAATAATTTATTAGTAACAGATAATTTTTCAATTGCTTTGTTGTGCGCGGTAAAAAAACTATAAAATGTTAAAGGAACTACTCGTTCATTCGTCCCACATAATACAACCTTTTTTTGTTTAATTCTTTCAATCCAACCAGCAAATTTTTCTTTTTCCCCGATTGTTGCGGATAACATTACAAACTGTATGTTATTAGGTAACATCATAATACAATGTTCCCATACTGAACCTCTTTCTGGGTCATCTATATAATGTATTTCATCAAATATAACACACGCTAAATCATTATCAATATCCATATCAAAATCCAAATGCGACTTAGTTATGGATTCATTTGTTTTTGTATTATTTGTATATAAATGAAATAAATTATTTTGTAAAATTTCTGTTGTCATAATTAAAACATTTGCGCTAGGATTATGTTTATTGTCTCCTGTTAATAGACCAAAATGTATTTCTGGAAACTTTTTTGTAAAATCATTATATTTTTGATTGCTGAGTGCTTTAATTGGAGCAGTATAAATAACTTTTTTTCCTTTTTTAATAAAATATTCAATCGCATATTCTGCTGGCATTGTTTTACCTGAACCCGTATGAGCAGTAATTAAAGTATGATTTCCTTCTTCAATTGATTTCATAGCAATTTTTTGAAAATCACTGTATATAAACATTTTATATAATTTAAAATTTTACCTTTAAATGTATTATAATGAATGATTTGTCTGGTGTTATTTTATCTAATAAATACAAAATTGTTAAATTGATAAATGAAGGAACTTTTTGTAAATTATATGAAGCAATACATATAGATAAAAATATTAGGGTCGCAATAAAAACAGAGTCGTCTGTATTAGGTAAAAAAATATTAGATAATGAAATTAATATGTATATATATTTAAAAAAGTATAATCTAAATATCCCTCATATAAAATATATAGGAACATATAACAATTATAAATATATTGTGATGAAACTTTTAGATATGAATTTAAAAGAATATTCATTAAAACATAAGTCCATTAATAAGTATGATTGTTTAATATATGATATTTTTCATACAATATATTATTTTCATCAGAGAAACCTTGTTCATAGAGACATAAAACCAGAAAACTTTGTATTTGATGAAAATAATAATATATATATTATTGATTTGGGTTTGTCTGCTTTTTATTCAGACCGTAAAATAAAATCTTTTATAGGTAATAAATTATTTTCAAGTTATAACTGTCATTTGTCTGAATATGTTTATGAACATACAGATGATTTGATTTCTGTTATATATATGTTATTATATTTATATACAGGTTATTTACCTTGGTCAAATATTAATACTAATTATTATGAATTAAAAAAAAATACAAATTATAAGGATTATTATATTAAACTAAATAAATATGATAATGTTGTAAAAAGGTTACTACATATATATGAATTGTTACATCATCCAAGATATTATGATAATATATTAAGATTATTAGGTAACACTATAAACAGTTGTTAAACGAAGTGTAAAAGAAAAATCCTTATTGTTTAGGTTTAATGGTCTGCCAAAATCATCTATTATTTTTATATGTAATTTATTTATATTTACAGGACCATAATAATATCGAGATTCTGAATATACACTAAAATCATTTTGCGATTGAATATTAAATGCTGGACTTTTTATAGCAATACGAGCAATAATCGTGGAAGGTAATAAACCATTAATAGAAGAAGTGAAAAAGTTTGAATTTATATTTTTATTAAAATCATCTACTAATAAAAATAAATATTGAGGACCTAATAAATCCATTATTGATTCACTTGTATAAAATAATTGTCCTAATGTATCCATTACTGCGTCTTTATAAATTGGTTTTCTATAACCTAACATCCAACCTAATCTTTGTTGGAAATTAATTTGTGATTTCAAAAAATATGTATTTATTTTGTTAGCATCAATAGAATCATACGTATGTGTGTGATGGTCTGTTCCTGATTTCATAAATATCGATGAAGTTGTTACGTTCAATAAAGGAGGTGCTTCAAAATTTATTTCAAGGTGAGTCATTTCTATTTGTTCATTGCTAGAAATATCTGCTAAATTTACGCCTATATTAGTTAATCCGTTTCCATCACCCACACCACCTAAATTTTTATAAGATAAATTAAATATAACACTAAATGGCAACCCAAATTTGGATATAATAGCATTAATTAAACCAATTAAGGTATCAAAATAATAATTCCCATCAGGAACAACTATATATAAAAAATAATCATTATCTGAAGAATCCGAGCAATTTAACCAAAAATAATTTGACTGATTTGCCGTATTAATCGCATAATATGTGCTGGGTATTTCCAGGTCAGACAAAGTTAGTTCTGTTACATTATGTATAGGATAAGGTAAATCTATCATATAATCGCTTGATGATGTAATAAAATAATTCTCTCTAAACCTACTGTCTATATTTAATAATTTAGATACTGTTTTTCGGTGTATAGGATTTCCTGCTCCATTATTGCTGTTAAACATACTTGTTGTGTCAATGCTTGTAACATATGGTTTATTAGGATTATATGTATTAGAATATGTTAGAATATTTTGTTCCTGAATCGTTTGGTTTTGTGTAACTCCTAACAATGAGGTTTTTACTTCCTTAAAAAAATTGACTATATCCCTTTTATTTAATTTTTCAAAAGTACTAATATATGTGTCCGCGCTATCAGTAATTTGCTTTGTTATAGTAGTATAATCACTTTTAGAATCTACGTTAATAGACAATAAACTAAATAATTCATCCATCGTATAATCTTCAATATTAATGTTAATAGACATTAATTATAGTAATTAGTAATTATTTAATATATAAAAAAAAGAAAATATATAATATTATGGATTATGAAAAATTAATTAACGTGATAATAAAAAAAAATAGTTGTAATCTGGATAGAGTATATCATAAATTATGTGAATTGGAGGATTTAGATGAAAAATCATACGATGAAATATCTCAATACTTCTTTTCTCAAACGTGTTATTATTATAATTCTACAACAAATTTGTATATAGAATACAATGAAAACTACAAAATAATTAATGAAAATAATATGTTACACGCTATACTTAAATTCATAAGCAAATATCAAGATATTTATTTATTGAATAGTAATCAAAAACAAAATATAAAGACACAAATACAAAAAAAAATAAAAGAACGTTCCATTTATAATAATATCCCTGAATCGATTACTTTACAAAATATTCTTTCTTTTTTACATCCAAATATATTTATAGAGAGAAACATAGCAAAGTATTTTATGATTACATTAGGGGATATTATTTTAAAAAAGACTGATTTATTTTATTTTATACCGAATTATATGAAACCACTAATTACTGTAATAAATAAATATGTCTCAATGTATTTCTATAATATGAATTTAGGAAATCATTATAAATATAAATATGCTGAACACGATTCAACCAAATCTCGTGTTATTCCTTTTAATATTATAGATATGACTCATTATACATTAGATAATTCATTTATTGTAAACTTAATTTGTGTGTCTATACATTATTCAAATCGTTATGAAAATGGAGACAAGTTTATTGAAACTACAAATGAAAAGGTTAAAACCTTGGTAAATTGGATTAAAGATACTCCTAAAGAATCCCTCATTAATTCATTTATAAAAGAATATATTTGTGTTAAAGAAGGGCATAAAATAAATGAAAAGGATATGTTATTTTTATGGAAATCTTATATAAAAAAAAATAATATTATTAACATATTTTCAAGAAATAATGATATATATCAATTTATAACAAACAAATTAAAATTCAATGAAGGTTATATAAACGTTACAAGTATGTATTTACCTTATGTCCTAAATTTTAAAGAATTCTGGAATAAATATATTTTTACAGATGAAAACAATTATGAAATAAATGAATTATTTATTTTATTTACAGATACGTATAATATCAAAAATATTGATGAAAATATTATGTATGATTTAATAAAATACTATTTCCCAGATATACAAATAGAAGGCAAATTTATATTAAATGTTGGTTGTACCTTATGGAACAAAAAGAAGGATGTAAATACATTTTTGTTAAATCATAAAGATAGTGATAAAAATGAATTATATAGTATTTATTGTAGCGAATCCAAAGAAAAAAAGGTGAATAAACAATATTTTATGAGTTTTATCAAATAAAACAATATTTTATATTTTATTTTTTAATTTTTATAATTTTAAATAATACTAATAAAAATAATGCGATAGATAATAATCCTCTTACAGATGATATAGCCGCCATTATACCTTCAGTATACAACCACCATTTATTCCAAGTAGACATAATACTGCAATATTTAAGTTCACTATAAAAATTGTATACATTTAATGCCATAAACATATTAATTGCTAGAACAACCAAGGACACAATTAATGCTACCGAACCAGTTTTCTTTTTGTTTTTAACAAAATATGGTAAAAACATTATGGTCATAGTTAAGGCAATAATTTCAAGTAATTGAAAGAATTCCATAAATTTTAAATTAACCTTTCTGGGATTAAAACAACCAGTTAGTTCTGCTTTTTTTAAATAATAAAAGGTATGTATGTATAAATACATTAGTATCACATAAACAAGAAATACATACGCACACATTATATTTTAATGAGACATTTTATTTTTTTGTTCTTTTCTTTTGCTTCTTTTATTGAATATTCATCTAATAAATATGTTTTAGGACAAGTATAGTTTTGTATTTTATATTTTTTACTATTATAATAAACACATCGTTTCTTATATTGATTGTGAAATACTTGATGATTATCAATTATATCAATGACCAATGGTGTAGAATGTTTACTTCTTAAAATACGACCTACACTTTGACATACGTCTGATTTAGGTGTTGCCATAATTAAAGTTGTTAATGTTTTTATATCTAATCCTTCTGATGCCATAGCATAAGTTGCTAATATTACCTTTTTCCCTTCACTTTCTTTTAATTTGTCTTCTTTCATACCCCCTAAATAAAACCCAATACTTTCTTCAAATTGTTTAATCCCTTCATACAAATTATTTATTAAACTTTTAGTATTTGATAAAATCATAATTTGTTGTTCATTATTTTGATTAAGTTCATATTTTACCATATTAATTATGAAATCATTTCTTTCTTTACAATCTAATACGTTAATCATTGTTGAATACATTGGGTTTCCCCTAAAATCTGTTTTTACATTATCAAAATCATTATAATCTACATTTATTGTTTTAATTAAAACTTCTGTTGTAATATCAGTTTTTTCCTTGTGAACAATAGGACCAATAAAATATTCAAACACTTTTGAAAGACCATCTTTTCGTTTCATAGTTCCACTTAAACCTAAATTATAATTTGTAACAATGTTTATCATTACATTTGAAAATACTTCCGCACTTAAATGGTGGCATTCATCAAAAATACACAGACCAAACTGTTCCCATAATGTTGAATCATATAATTTCCCAGATAAACTTTGTAACATACCTAAAACGATATCTTTTCCCTCTATGTCAATTATGTCTCCTTGTATTTTACCTATTGTAGCATTAGGTAAAAATGTTTGTATTCTTTCAATCCATTGATTCATCAAAAATGTTTTATGAACTATAACTAATGTTTTTCTTTTTAATTTACTAATAATATTTAAGGCCATAACTGTTTTCCCTTTACCTGGTTCAACATCTAATAATCCTCCTCCACTATCCTTTACGTGGGTTATGTATTTATCAATAATAATATTTTGATAAGGAAATAATTCTCCTTTAAATTCAACATTTATTATTTCCCCTTTAGACAATTTATTTTCAAAATTACCATATTCTTTTAATCCATAATATCTGGGAACATATAGTTTTGTTTCAGACTCTCTATATATAGCATATTCTACTTGTTGACCTATTGAATGAAGTAAATGTGGTTTTACATTTAATTCATTGTGAATTGTATTTATTTGTAATTTAGTTAAGGACGTTTTGTTAATTGTATATCCTTTTTTCCCTAAATAATTCATCTTACATAATATTGATTATGTTTTTATATTTTCTATATATAATTATAATGGTGAAACAATCTACTTTTAAATTATTTAGTATTCAAAATATAATAGGCGTATTGTTAGCAATTTTAATTTTATTTGATTTAAAAATAGAAAACCCAATTGTAAATGTAATAAATACTCCTATTGGGATTATTTTCTCTTTGGTTTTTGTTGTAATATTATTTATTTGTTTAAATCCTATAATAGGTGTTTTATTTTTAATATATTTATTTATAAATATTAAACAAGCAGACAATTATAGTTATAATAAAAATAAAATTTTACGAAATTTAAATCCTCCTCCAGAGACACAAGTTGAAGAAGAAGTTATTCTTAATAAAGCACCTATTAAAAATCAAAATCAAGGTTCTAATGTATCATTTATACCTTTGGTAGAGTCCCTATAGGTATTGTTACATTTGGTAAATCTATTTTTTTAACTTCAAAAATTTTAATTACACCATATATTATTAATATTAATATAATAATAGTAAAAATTCTTAATATCCATAATCTAAAATAATTTATATTTACTAAATTTAATTCTGATTTATTTAAACTTATATAATTATCAACCTCTTTACCTAGTTCTGTTGTTGGTTGGCAATCTATATATATATCTTCTTCATTGCTGCTTGATATATTTGTTGTATTTTTTGTAGCAACCCCTGAAACATTTGAATATTCCATAGTCAACCTATTTATCAATGGAGGTGTAACATCATCAATCATTCTTGTTGATAAAGCAAACAATGTTGAATTATTAAACAATATTATTTCATAACCAATCTTATTATATGTTGTAGTATATTCATTATATGTTCCTGTTGGTATTAATTTATTTAAATCCATACCCGAAGGTATATTATATGGTGTAGAAAATGGGTCAAAACCATCTATTATGTTTGACGTAGTTGTGTTATCATTATATACATACATTATAGGAATTATTACCAAAATTTGATTTGTTTCATCCTGATAATAATCATTTCTATTACCCTGTAATACTATAGAATAATTTGAATTAGTTATGTTTGTAGGAGTTAAAGATATATATATTTTGTTTAATGTATAATAATACTGTTTGTCAGTATTTAACACAAACACTGATTGACTGCCATTATTGTTAGGCATTGTAATAGGAATAACATCCATACTATTACTTATATCAACAATAATAGATATAGGAACAGAATAAACTAATGTATATATTGGATTAAAAAAATATTTTAATGTTGACGTCATAATAGTTATTAATATAATAATTTTATAATATTATATTAAAATGGTTAAATTTGATGTAGATAAAATTGACATATTTCTTTATGAAAATATTGAATTTTTTTTTTCTATTGTTGACCTTGAACAAATGATGAAAATTAAACAATTTTCATATGAAGATTGGGCGACTACTTCAGTATTACTAAAAGAAACTAAATTTATTAAGGATGAAACAAAAGTAAACCCTGATTTTAATTATAACATTATGACCGATGACGCATATAAAAATATTATAGAAATATTAAAAACAACAAAGGATGACATAATTAATAAAAATAAGGAAGGTTTTAATACCAAAATATCCCAAATAGTGAAATTGTATGATGATTTATATTATTATGAAGAGGTATATGTACACGCACATTTCGTATTTAATAAAATAAGAAAACTCATAGAAGATGGAATAATAGATGAAAACACAACTGTAGGTGGAGGATTATCATTAAAGGATTTTAAAGAAAGAATCAGACAAAAAATTAGATTAATTACGAATCAATAACGTGTTTCATTGTATCAATATATTCATTAATGTCATTTATATTAATAGAATTTAATTTTTGTATTGCCTTCATTACTTTAGGATTTAACTCTTCAAGTTTATTTAAATGTGCGTTTTCTTCATCTTCTTCAAAATTATCATCAAATGGTTCTTTTTCGTGTCGGTCTTCAGTTTCTGATTCTTTAAATCCTTCAACTTTACGTAATAGTCTAAGACCATTAATAATTATTATAGATATTCCTATAACAACAATCATATTATGATTAATTAAATAAATTATTAAACAACTAATCGAAAATATTAATATGCTTTGATAATCTTTTCTAGATAATAAATAACCCATATTAACACACATTACAATAAATATGCCATACAATAATAGAACATTTTTCATAATACTTTTACTTTTGTTTATAATTTTTTTCATATAAACTATGTCTATAAATTAAGTTTAATAATTTTATAAATTAGAACAATAATTTATAAATAATTTATTAATGTTTGAATATCATCAGATAATAATTTTTTATCTGTATCACTACAAGTTATTATTTGGGTATTTAAATAATCATATAATAATTGTATTTTCTTATTGTTGTTATATTTTATATCATATTGTTTCGTTTTTTCGTTACACTTATCAAGTTCTTTTTGTATTATAATACTTACTTCTATATTATTCATATAACTATTAAAATATAAAAATATTGACATAATATACATTAGAATGTCAAAGACATCTACAGAACCATTATTACAAGAAGATGATAATCGTTTTGTAATGTTTCCTATATCAGACCCAATTATTTGGAAAATGTATAAAAAACAAATTGATTGTTTTTGGAGACCAGAAGAGATTGACACTTCTAAAGATTTGGTTCATTGGGAAAAATTAACTACCGATGAACAATATTATATTAAGATGATTTTAGCATTTTTTGCGGCAAGCGATGGAATCGTTTTAGAAAATTTAGGAAGTCGTTTTATGACCGAGGTTCAGTTACCAGAAGCAAGAGCATTTTATGGTTTTCAAATTGCTATGGAAAATATTCATTCAGAGACATATAGTTTATTGATTGATAGTTATATTAAGGACAATGATGAAAAAACTAAATTATTTCACGCTTTAACTATTTTTCCTTGTATTGCTAAAAAAGGTAAGTGGGCATTGAAATGGATTCACGATAAACGTTCTAGTTTTGCCACTAGATTAATCGCTTTTGCTTGTGTAGAAGGTATATTCTTTTCTGGTGCGTTTTGTTCTATTTATTGGTTGAAAAAAAGAGGGCTTATGCCAGGTCTAACATTTTCAAATGAATTAATTGCTAGAGATGAAGCATTACATACCGAATTTGCGATTTATTTATATAATAAATTAGAAAAGAAATTAGTAAAGAAAAAAATTCAGGACATTCTTATGGATGCTGTAGAAATCGAAAAAGAATTTATTAATGAAGCGCTTCCTTGTCGTTTAATTGGTATGAATGCTGACTTAATGAATCAATATATTGAATTTGTTGCGGACCGTTTAGCAATTCAATTAGGAATTGAACCAATATATAATACAAATAACCCTTTTGATTTTATGGAAATGATTAGTTTAGAACAAAAAACTAACTTTTTTGAATCTCGTGTCTCTGAATATTCATTAGCTGAAAAATCGGGGAAAGAAAATGCGTTTGATAGTGATAATGAATTTTAATTATTTGTTTTTTTATTTGCGTTATAATTAATTGAAAAATGTTTAATTCAATTGGTATATCTTTAAATTTATATTTTAACATTATATTGTCTAAATACAAATTGTCATCTTCATTATCAAATTGTAATCCATCACTAGAAGATGAATACAAATACAAAATATGTATGTTATCATTATATTCAAAATAATGATTCTTTTCTTTATTAGTAATGTGATATATAACTAATAATATATAGTTTGTTGTATGTTTTGAAAACCGTTTGTTAAATTTAATCATATTTTTATTTATATTTTTAATATCATCCTGTTTCATATTAACATACATCATAACAAATAATTTACGTTTATTACATTTAAGTAACGTTTTAAACCTTTCTACACAACGAACATAATAATTATAATCTTCCTTTTTTAAGGGGTTATGATGATTAAACATTTTTTCGTGATAATATGAATGACCACATTTATTATCATTTATATTTATATAATAAGTTTCATCTAAAAAAATCTTAAATCCATTTTTAATACAATGTAAAATATTATCACCATTAGAATATATCCAATCAAAAGGATAAGAACATTTTTTTAGTTTATTTCTTTTTAGTAGCAATGAACTATGACATAATGTTCCCAAAGAACAAAAATGTTCAAATTCCATAATTATTTATTTTAAAATGCTTTAAACTTTTTATATTTATAAGTATTCTAATGATAATTATTTTAATGTAAAGAAATAATATATTTTATATAAATAATGTATGATAATTATTATTATGATTGTAAAGTAATAAAAGATTTATTTTTCATGTGTATGAAACTACATCCTAGTCCCAATAAATGTAAATCTGTGTTTGATATGTGGATTAAATGTTCTTATAATGTTAATATTGGTATTCTCAAATAAATATTATAAATAATTTAAATATTAAATCATATTATACTATAAAATGGATTATGATTTAATGGAGTCTCAATGGAAATCATCATTATATGATTGTGATTCAGAATCTTGTTTGTTAAGTATTCTTTTACCTTGTCATATTTATTCTAAATTTAAAAGTGATGGTAAATATTATTTATTAAATTTTTTATCTTATGGTTTTGTTTTAATATGTATTAATAATATATATTATTGGTATTCTTATTATAATAAACACGCGTGTCCTTCGAAAGAATCAATTCAATGTTTTGGGTTAACTGATTGTCAAAACAATTATATATATATAGATAATATTCCTACAAAATGTATTTATTATGAAGACGCACAGATTTGCGCATATAATAAAGTTGGTTGTATTTTAAAAAAGGATTTACACGATTTAAACAAATATTTATGGTTTTTTTGCTCGGTATCATATTTATTTTTGTTTATTATGAATTATTCTCTTCGTAATAAAATAAGAAATAACAAACAAATAAAATCAAATGCGTGTATTGATTTATGTGCTGTAACTGTTTGTTACACGTGCGGTTTAGCGCAAGAATATAGAGAGAATAATTAAATGAATTTACTAATTAGATCATATGTATAACTTTACAAGCTGTCTCTAATGCTCCTTCAATCCATCCTTGTTTATGAGAGAAACCTTCCCCACATATGAATACATTAGGTAAAGGATTTATTACTTTTTCTGCTATTTTTTTGGAATTTATATTTGTTGACCAACTATGTGCTCCTATTTGCCAATAATGACATTTAAAATAGATTAATTCTGGGACATTGGAAAATAAAATATTTAATTCTTTATGTATCATTTCTTTTATAACCTTATCCATTTTTAATTTTCCTTTATATAAAAATGGTAATACATCATTACCATCTGTATAAGATACAAGTATCAAATTATTTTTGATTGGTATAATATGTCTCAAAAATGAATTAGTTGTTATTCTATTTTGTAACCAATATGTATTAGGATAAATCGCATATATTCTTAAAAGACACATTGGAACTAAAGATTGAATACATTCTTTTATTGGTTTCAATAAGGGAAAATTTATTAAAAGTGATGAAGGTATAGCAAAAATAATTTTTTTACATAATATATTATTTACTTTAAATATATTATCTGTTATAGAGACATCTTCTACTTTTTCTTTAATTATTTTAACCGTCTAATATCCTTTAAAATACTTTCACATAATGAATACATACCATTTTTTAAACCATAATATATATGATATGTATCAAACAGTTTTATTGCGTCAAAGGCATTCAATATGTGAAACTCTGAATAATAACCATATACATAAGATAATATTGTTGCGTTATCATTACCTAATAAATTTACACAATGAGCAAAAAATGTAATTGTTCTAAGTTTTTCATTTATTGTTGTTGTATTCAATATATATTTCATACAATTATCTATATATCTCTGTGAATCTTTTATTAATGAAATAGTATGGTCTTTATGTATATAATCAGCATAAGGAGACATTTTGTATGTTTCCAAATCATATTTTTTTATTAAAGAAACTAATATTTTATGTGAATTATTAAATCTTCCCGCACCAATCTCATATGTTGGATTTGTATGTGTATAAATACGTCCTCCTATTCTGTCAGATTCAAATAATACAATATTATTTTTTTTATTTAATTTTAAAGCACAATACAAACCAGAAATACCTCCACCTATAATTGCGATATCATACATATAATAATAATTTATAATAATAATATAAAATAAATATATAAAAGGTAATCGAAAAATACTGTATTATGACTGAAAATACTGATAACCATATTCTTTTAATTAAGACTGTTCAAATTGCCCCTTTTAGGACACTTATGACCGCATTAAAAGATATATTATTAGAATCAAATATAACTTTCCAAAAAGATGGAATGCGTATTGTAAATATGGACAAATCTCATACTATTTTAGTTCATCTTCATTTGTTAAGTGAAAACTTTGAATTTTATGAATGTAAAAAAGATAAAATTATTATTGGAGTAAATATGTTTCATTTATTTAAATTAATCAATACAATTGATACAGATGAGACACTTTCTATTTATATTGAAAATGAAGATTATAATGATGGAATAGTTGAAAATCTAGTATTAAAGTTCGAAAATAAACAAAAAGAACAATGTAAAATACAAAAATTAAAATTAATAGAACCAGAACACGAGGAACTTAATATTCCCGATGTTAAATTTTCTTCAATCATTAATCTTCCTTCAAATGATTTCCAAAAAATTATTAGGGATTTAAATAGCATTTCAGACAAGTTAGAAATTAAATCTATTAAAAATCAATTAATTTTTAAATGTAGAGGAGCATTTGCTAGTGCGGAAATTATACGAACTGAATCAGATGGTATGGGGTTTATACAAAAACATAATAAAGTAATTCAAGGTGAATTTTCTCTCAAAAATTTAAATTATTTTATTAAATGTACTAACTTATGTAATCAGATTGAAATATATATGGAAAATGATATGCCTCTTATTATTAAATATAATGTGGCGTCATTGGGTGAAATTAAATTGGGTTTGTCTCCTTTACCTAGTTCTTAATCCTCCGCTACCCATTGAAAAGAGGTATCCGTATTAAATTTAACGCTAAACCCACCATTCGTCACATTACTTAATGTATAATCGGTTGATTCCATTTGTTCTTCTCCGCTAGACATTAATATATTTACAGAAGGGAATTCGGTAAATATTGGGTCGAATATATAATTAAAAATACAACTAGACGTATCAGTTGAAGTTGAACAAGTATAAGATATTGATTCGGTTGATTGTTTTAATAAACCTTCCTTAGGTTTTATTAATAATAAAAATATAAATAAAAATAAAGCAATAAGAATTATTTTATATTCTTTCATATTTATATTAAACGTGTTTTTTAAATATACATCCATTTTTATCCATATATTCAATATCTTGAAATATAGATGGGTTAATATTTTTACAGTTTTTCATCCATATCTTTACTATACAAAATGATTTCTTAGGAGACAAACTAATACCATTTATATTTTCAAAATTTGAAGTATTTGTTAAACTTTCTCCTACTAATAAATAAAATAATTTTTTCCATACATATTCTATATTTTTATTATGAACCTTGAATGAAAATCCTCCTCCATCTTGATTTTCTATGTCTTCCCACATTGGTTTAATATTGTCTCTCATAATAAACAACATTGTCTTTTTTATTAAATCAAATGGTATTTCTTCATTTAATAATATTGCTTCCTCTGCGTATTTTAAAGTAGATATTTTATGATAACTGGAATAACTCCAGTCATCATCATTTTGTAAATGAATATAAAAGTTCCAAAAGGAATTTAGTTTATATTCATTTACGAACATATTATATTAATTACACATTATATATTTATATTAAAGTGAATCATAATTATTAAAGGTGAATCAGAGAACGTATATACATTAAACCATAAAATATTTGAGGTTCATTTGTTCTTACGTGATGAACTAATTTGGCATTTTTTGTTAAATATAATAATTTGGTTAATTCAGGATTTTGTATAAATTTTGCGTATTGTCCTTTAAACATTACAATTTCATTTCTTCCAGAAAAGAAATCAGGATCTATTTCAACATCTTTTGGTCTTATTTGTTTACTTTTAAACTTACCTGATTTACCTCCTGCTGCTTTAGCTAGAGCAGGGTCTTTTGATATGTCACTGTCTGAATCTAATGAAAATAAATTATAATACTCTGGATTTTGTTTTTTGAATTTTGAACCTTGGTAATAATGTTCAACGGTTGCCCATTTTTTACCATCTAAATCAATCTCATCTATATAAAAATTTGATAATTTAGATCTCCACTTAGGAATTTTTTTTAATTCTTTATATTGTTCTACCTTATCTGGGTCAATATGTTCCCCTTTTCCTTTTCCTGGAGTCACATCACTTGATTTAGAGTAAAACATAAATATTGTGTTATCATACATCCCTTTTGTTGTCTTTACTAAATCTTTTATAGCATCCTTAGATATAGGTTTTGTTTTAAAACTTTCATTTGGTGATGATTTTGGCGAATCAACCGATGATTTTGGCGAATCAACTGGCGATTTACTAGGAACATTTAATGGTATATCTTTTGGGTCTGGTTTTTTACCATAGTCTTTTTCTCCTGGGAATTTAGAAGCACAAGAACTTATTATAACAAGTTCTGTTTTAAATCCACTACCTTTTAGTGGATCACTATTAACAATTTTAGATAAAGGCCAAACACCGAGTAATCCTAATTTATAAGGATTATATCTATATAAATTTATATGAGACAAAATTGCTAACCATCCAACGTTATTCTTTTTCAATAATTCATAACTTCCTTCAGGAACTAATTTAATTGCCTTGTTAAAAACGTTTTGTACTGGGGGGATTAAAGAATTCCAATATTTTTCTACATCGATATCAAATTTATTTCCATTTATAGATGGTTGAAAGTGTGGTGTTGTTTTATAATGTTCTAATATAGTTAAATCACCTGGAAGTAAAAACCATCCTAAACCATCCTTTTTTGTATATTTTATACCGTGATATATTTTACCTGTTCTTTTTACACGAATAATTCCATTTGTTGGTCTTGATTTTTCAACTGTTTTTGCGGTCTTAGATGTGTCTGCTTTTACTGTGTCTGCTTTTACTGTGTCTGCTTTTACTGTTTTTGATTTGACTGTTTTTGACTTTGAACTTTTAGACCCTTTCAACATACTTATAAAATAATCAGTTGCTCTTTTGATTCTTGATTTAGATGGTTTTTGAGTTGGAGAAACATTAAAAGCAACCCTTGGTTTTCTTACGGGTGAATCAAAATCATTAGAATCAACCAAACCATCAAAGTTTTTGTCATATTCAGTTGAACTTTCATTTTCATTTTTTTTAGATTTTTTAACAGTTGGTTTTACTGTTTTTACAGTTTTTAGATTTATTTTTGACCTTTTTTCAGGAACAGTTCCTTTAACAGGTTCTTTAACAGTTTTTAGATTTATTTTTGACCTTTTAGGCGTTACATTATTTACTGTTGTTACAAATAAACTTTCTGATGCCTTTGTTGGTTTTTTTGATTTTAATACTTTGGGAACAACATCTTTTACGCAACGAAATTTATCATTTCTTGAAAATCCAGGTTTACATTCATCAACATATCTACAAGTTGTTGGATTTAGGTCTTTACCAATTGTACAATCCATTAATATAAAGATATATTATATTTGAAAATTTTTTATTTTATCTTTAGGGTCTAAACCGAAAACAAAAAATACTATAAGAGTAATATATGTATAAAAAATGATAGGCATCATAACAATAACCCACGATATAAGAGACATATTCATTTCACAGAATGCTTGTAATATACATGTAAATATTATTCCTACAATTGCTTTTACAAATGCTTGATGATATTTATTATTAGATAATTCTAATATTGTATATACAAGCATAATTACTACATATAATAACGCAGGAGGACATAAATAATTTAAAATCATTAATATTTAAATATATATTAAATTAAATATTAATGGATGAATTAGTAGAAATCTTAAGAAGACAAACAACTTACACAAAAGAAGAAGCATTATTATTGTTAACAGAAAATAAAGGAGACATTGAAAAATGTATTTCTATTTATTTAGGAATAAAACCAAAACCTGAACCTGAAATAAGCACAAATCAAAAAATATTTAAAAGTATAAGAGAATTTATCTAAAATTATAAAAATCAAATGTACCTAATTTGCCTTTTTGTGGTAATGGTCTTTTAAAAGTATTTGTATTAAACACACTTGTATTGACTACACTTTTATCATTTGAGTTATATAAACATGTAAAATTATTTATATCTACCATATTGTTTGTTTCATTCCATAAATAATTTACATTATTTAATGTATTTAATCCATCAATAATTTTATTGACTCTATAATCACTTTGATTTTTTATAGATATATTTTTACTGAACTCATCCATAATGTGTAATATATTATTATTACCTATTTCAAAAAAATTAGACCTATTTACAGTTATTCCTTTTTCTATTGCTCTTTTATATATTACACTATCTTCATATCCCCAAGACCATAAATTAGGAAATCCATTTATTTTTTCAAAGTCTTTACCTTTAATAGCAAAAATTCCTCCTAAAGCAAAATAAAACCCATAATAATGTTTAATTTCATTATCACCTAGTTCATAGTTTAATAAATTTTTTTTAAAAGGTAACGTATCTACATCATTAAAAATAAATGTAATATCTTCATAATATTCATATTTATTTTTAGCATATAAAAACCCTATATTTTTCATTGCTCCTCTATTAAATGGTTCATTATTGTTTTGGTTCGCAAAAATAATTTCATATGTATCCTTATCATAATCCTCTAATAAATATTTCATATAATAAGAAAAAAAGTGTTTATGTTGTTCTCTATTACGATACGGAATAATAAATATGTATTTAATCATTTAATATTAAACAATATTATATTTTTTACTTATTACGCCTGGTATCAATTGTGTCTCGAATAATTCTAATTTTTTAAAACATTTGTTAATGGTTACTTCACTTATTTTACTAATAAGATTAATTGCCTTTTTATTAATATTTAAATTACATTTTTGACAAACAAAATAAACAATTCCTGCTGAAATAGAGTGTGGTGTATTTTCTGGGATTAATTTATTTTTTTCTACAATAGAGGCAATAAACATACATAATTGAGTAAGTTCTTGATTAATAGATAATTTACTACAATATCTATTAATAAATGATGATGGTGTTGTGTTGTGTAATACTGTTTTATCTTCATCATTTACCTCAATATCATTCAAAATACTTAATGCGTTTTTACAACCTCTTGTAGCGCTTTTATTGTCTAATTTAAATATACTAGCAATCTCTTTTGATGTTCTAGGATTTTGATTTTTACTACAAGATATGTATATTGATGCTGCCAACAAACCATCACGATTCAACCCTCTATATGTCTTTTCTTCTGAAATTTTATTATAATATCTAATTGCGTCATCAATAATAATTTTGGGAATACCTGAATTACTTGCTAATATAGTAATAATTTGGAAGTCGTCGTATTTGGATTTCTCTTTATATGGCATTGCTTGCCATTCAGTATAACGACGAATTTTTCTCATTTCATATGTAGAATTACCATTACACACAATTTTACAACCAAATGATGATTCTTTTAATAAAGGATTAATCGGCATACCACATCTTGTAGGGTCAGCAGAATTTGTATCATCCGCCCCATAATATCTCCATTCAGCACCAAAATCTAATACATCTTTATATATAACTCCACACGTTTTATTTGAACAACAATAAAATCCATCTTCTGATATGAATAATGAACTATCGCAAGAGGCACATTTGTTATCCATAAATTTATTAGAATAAATACATTCAATCTCTTCATCTAGATTTTCTTTCATTTCATTATCAAATAGTTTCCATATATCTTTTTTTTCGCTACGAACTTTTAAAGTAGTCATTGTTAAGTAGATATACAATTTAAAAATTAAATCAATTTTTATTTTATTATCTTATACTAAATGGGAAACACTGCTTCGGCACCAAATGGTTCAACACAAACAAATACTATATCTAGTTTACCATCACAAATTGATGAAATTGCGATGCACTATATGTTAACACAAAATACAATTGATTTGATTCGTTTAACAGATAAAGAATATTATGATAATTTAATTGTTTTAACAAGTAATATTTTTGAAAAAAGATTAAATAATTTAGAATTAGGATATTTAAAAAATCGTATATTTGGTAGTAGTGAAAAAATAGAAGAAATTATTCCTTCAAGCAGTAAAGTTAAAGACAAGATTATTACAGATGTATCCAAATTTTATATCAAAATAATTATGATTTATAGCGCAATAACATCGACAATTGACCCTCAATATTCATATGAAGATAAAGATGGAAATAAAAAAGTATTTTATTTGAAAGATTTTGAAGAATATAAAAATATACCTAAAAATGTAAAACCTGTGTTGGTACAATTAACAAACCCAATGAGTTTATGTAGGAAAAGATTAGGTATATTAAAAAATAAATATGATGATACTAGTGAACCAGGTTCTGTTATTTTAAATCCTGGAGAAAAATTATGTTCTGGAGAACCTGCGATAAAATTAACTGATGAAATTGGTATTAAAGAATTGGATTTATTATATTATGACATTTTTGATTATAATACTAAATCTTGGAGTAAAAAAAGTAATAAAATGAAAAAAAAATATCATAAAGATTTAACATTGTTTTATCAAATATTCACTGGTAAAAAAGTAAAACCATCTAATATTAAAAGTTTTCAAGATATTGAGTTACTTGATTTTAAAACATTAGAACATTGTTCAAATAATAATTTTGTATCAGATATTGTGATTTCTAAAGAAAATAAACTTGTTAAACAATACAAAGAAAAGATAGATTTAATACAAAATAGCACAGAAGAAAATAGAAATAAGTTATTTTCTATATTAAAGGAATTATTTGTTATTAAGGTAATAGATAATGAACAAAGTTATACAATAAATCCTTCTTTGACATTAGACAAAATAATAATGATTGAAGAACAAACTAGAGACATAATTTTAAGTTTATATATTTCTTGTGAAAAATATTTTATTCAGGCATTAATTATTTTTGAAACTATTTATGAATCTAAGGATTATACAATTAATCAACTAAAAAAAGAAAATTTAATGCAAATAAATCCCCAACCTGGTCAAATGAACCAAAATCCACAAAATACAAAAGAAACATTAGCAGTTAATACAATTACTCCTCCTTTCTCACCTGACGCCGAAAGTAAACCTGGATTCTTTTCTAGTTTATTTGGTAAAAAAGAATCATTTGACCTTAAACCTTCAAATTTAACAGAACCCAAAACTGGACCTACGCCAACTGATTTCAAACCCACAGAGGATGGCATTGATTCCATTACAAAAACACCTCCTAATACAACTATACCTGACGCAATCACTCCTAATGAAATAACTTCACCAAGTCCACCTAATTCACCATCACCTGACGAAATAAGTCCAAACTTATTTTCACCTAACCCATTAGCAACCGGCTCAATTCAACCAACAACTAATACAACAACAAACTTACCAACAACTAATACAACTACACCAAATACAACAACAAACTTACCAACACCTAATACAACAACACCTAACTCAACACCCCCAATTAATTTACCAACACCTAACACAACAACCCCGACAAACTTACCAACACCTAATACAACAACTACAAGTGACTTACCAACACCTAATACAACAACTACAAGTGACTTACCAACACCTAATACAACAACTACAAGTGACTTACCAACACCTAATACAACAACTACAAGTGACTTACCAACACCTAATACAACAACTACAAGTGACTTACCAACACCTAATACAACAACTACAAGTGACTTACCAACACCTAATACAACAACTAC